>OBMK010000010.1_pt1 | contig 178263 bp, 172 predicted proteins | sample 1539081 | NCBI WGS metagenome assembly OBMK01 (sample SAMEA3355528, study PRJEB22509) | marine metagenome | biome: marine; feature: river plume; material: water | place: USA | collected 2010-08-07 | depth 0.5 m | reverse complement strand
ACTTGTATCCTGCTTTGTATTCAATACGGTGAAACTCTAGTACACCGTTTGCATGTATTAATTCAGTTTGTCCCCAAACTTTTCCTGCTTTCATATTCATCTCCTAATCAACGAACTTAAATAATTTCTCTTGTACGTGTCCGTCTATATTAACATAACGTCTAATAGTATTTGGATTGTCACGAGGTTCAACTCCGTGTAAACTATCTACTGTGTTTAAAAACATAACCATAGTGTTTGCTTTATATGGAACACGTTCTACAACTTCAATATCTTCTGCAACTGCTTCACGACCTGTTACTCTGCGCCATTGCTTACCTGCTGTGTTTCTATAAACATTTAGACCACCATCTGTGCCTGTGTCATCTGCCTTCTTCATGTAAAACAAACCTGCAAACAATTCTTTTGATTGATCAACATGCGGAGTTCTAATTTGTATATTGTCTATTGCATTTAATACAAACTGCATTTCCATTCTAATTGATCCGCTCTTAGGAGCTCTACGTGGAGCAACATCACTACGCATATACTTGGTATATAATCCTTCTGGACAAAACGATCCTGGTGGATAGTGTGCTTCAAGTCCTGTGCGAAATGCTCTTATTACTTCGTTTTTAAATTCTCTGCTAGTTGAATATGCGGCAAATTCTTGCCATGCTTGACTTACTGTTGCGTAAGTATCGAAGTCATGATCAACGTAACGTGCAGTACCAAAGCCATGTGTTTCGCCTTTGGTCATGTACTGTTCTGGGTATTCTGCTTCTAGCTTATTGTACAAGTCCCATGGTAGGACTTCATCAATAACGATATATGGAAACGGGCTCAACCTTAAGTTATCTGGCTTAAAGTTTTGGAGGACACTATACTGGTTCATTTATAACGGTTCGCAATCTCATCGCTAGATATATTATCACCTGCATATAAATGTTGCTGTGGCATCTCAAATTCTGCATCAGTCTTACGTTTCATAATAGCAACAACCATAGGATCTCTTTCCCATGTATCTAATTTAAACTTACCTCTGTAACCTTTGTCACGTGATAACTTTTGTCCTAGCTTCTCAATGTGATGTCCGTCACTAGTACCAATCCATACGCCATGCATCTCATAATCATTTTGGTGTGCTAGGCAGAAAAACAAATTAGGATGAAAGCTATAAAAGCCGTGATCAACCCAACGATAAAAAGGAAGTACATGGATCATGTATCCACCAACCTTAGTCATGTCGTGTATGTTTTTAAATACTGTGTACTGATTGAATACGTGTTCGCCTGTGCCGTTATTAGTTACTAGGTCAAACTGTTCTGTAAAGTTATATGCTTGTTTGCAATCTAAATTAAGATCCATTGCAACAGCATCTTTCTCTGTATTAACATCGATAGCAAGATATCTTCCAAAGCCTAAGGCTTGAAAGTATTCTTTAGTAGTGTTAGCATGTGTATGAATACCACGTGCATTAAAAATTTTAGCACGTGACTTATTATTTTTTAAACGCTGGTTGCCCATCTCACATACAGTAGGAGTCTTGTTTGCTTTGATATCATCGTATACTGAATCAATAGCTTCTGTAATTAAATTAGTAAAACTCATACTATTTCTCCAACACTACAATATATTTGTTGTTCTCATGTACGCCGCCACGCTTATCTGTTCTTGTCTTTTCGAAGAACTCGTGATGTACAATTTTTACACCTGGCATACATTTTTCAATTCTTTCTTTCCACCAACCTGGATTCTCTACAATTAAATGTGCATTACGTCCGTCTGGTAAAAACTTTTTAGCTGGGCTAGTAGCAATAATAAGAAATGCATTTTTGTTAAACAGTTCGTGAATATCTTTTAGTACATCATCTAAAAAGAAAGGCTCAATATGTTCTAGTACGTCTGTACTAATAAGCATATCAGCAGGCTTCTTGTTATCAGGAATATTAAAGTCTGGCATCCCTGGATCCCAACCAATTGCACTAATCTCTGGATACGATTCTTTGAGTGCTAATACAACTCCACCTTTGCCGCAACCATAGTCTAAAATAGACTGAGGTTTAAATTCTTTAATCCATTTTTCGATAGCCTTTAATCCTTTAGCGTCACCGAAAGATGCTTTCTCGCTGTGTAGTTGTGCTAACTGGCGAGCGTATTCTTCACTAATTGTTTTCATCTAATTTCCTTTGCTTCCCAACATTACGTATCGATTTCATATAACTTCCTACGGAGGATATATTAACTGTATTTAAATTCTGCATAGTTTGGTTGTCTGTTAAGTGGACGTTAAGTTTTATTGGTTTGTCACTCATTGGTACTAGTTGTAACCAAGGTTCGCCAACTTCAATTTTAACTTCACTACCGTATGGAACCATAATGTTATTTAAGATACTATGTTGATGTTTATACTCTGTGATACCAGGTACGCCCCAGTATGCTAATGGATTCTTTGTGTGCCAATCAGGTTTGATCCATACCCATTTTACACCTGTAGTTTCTTTCATAAACCACGGTGAGCCTAACTTAACATGTGCAAGTCCAGGCTTGTGAAAATCAAAGTCACGTTCGTCGTGTGGCAATGCAGGAATAAAGTCAGGAAAGACTCTTACTTCTTTCTCTCCTCCAATACCTACACGCATATGTAGTTCACACCAACTAGGGAAAATAATTCCTGCCTTTAATATATCATTAATAGCAGGACATTGTTTCATTGAACTTATCGGCAAGTCGTCATAGAACTCTTGGTGCGTAGGTCTACTTGCTGGTAAACTTTTCCACCATTCGGGTATATACTTCTTTGCCAACTGCGGCTTACATTGATCGTAAGCGTATTGTTGGTTTGTATATACGTCTACTGTTATACTGTTAGATAAGAATCCCATAATCAATAACTTCACTTTGTCTACTAATGTCTTTTACAAACCACGCACATTGCGGGTTGTCACCATCAGTTAAAGGTACACCTAATAGTTGTCCGTTTTTCATTTTAGGGAAATACCATTTTACATCATTGTAAAAATTAGTAATCTTTACTTCTCCCCAATTCATCATACTACTAGTTAACGGATTAAACAAGAACGCTTCAAAGCCTCTATCGTTTAAACTTGTTAATGGTAGTACTTCAATGTCTCCAGCACCGCCGCTGTCACCTACTGCTAAATGCCAATCGATAGGCATAGTTATTTCATGCCCTCCAATTTCCATTACCATTGCTGGTGAGTTAAATGATTCTAAAAAAATCAAAGGAATATAAAAGAAGTCAGGCTCTTTTGGATTACTATTATCCAATACTGAAAATCTAATGTCATCTGTTAATTCGTCCGGAAGGTGTTCGAGTTTGTAACATTTGTTTTCTAATGTTAATATTCTCATTTATAATCCTCTGTTTTCATATTAATTCCAATCCACTTTCTCAATCGTAAATGGATACTGTGCTTCTTTGTAAAACTTCTTTCTTGATGTTAAGTGCCTTTTCGCATACTTACATGTGCTAGTTATATCCCAAATTTGCACAAAGTCTTTGTCTTCTGCTTTTCTTACGCCTCTGCCTATACTTTGAATTACTCGAACAAAAGACTTTCCAGGTTCAATAAGTACAAGATTAAAAATCCTAGGTATATTAATGCCCACTGCCGCAACTCCGTATGTTGCGATAATAACTTTATTAGTTGCTTCTTTAACTTCGTCATACTGCTCCTTGCGATCTTTTAATTTGACATCGCCTTTAATAAAAACACTATCTGGTATTGCTTCTAGTAGTAGCTCGCCTGCACTAATTCTATCAACTAGTATTAATGTATTGCCTGAGTTTTTTATGTTGTTTAATAGTTTGCCTATATATTTTATTCTTTCTGCATCTGTTACTAGAAACTTTAACTCTTCTGGATAACCTGCAAAACTTTTAATGTCAATCATTTGTACAATGTTAACATGACAGTTAGCTAGTACGCCTTTGTCTTGTAATTCTTTTGCTGTAATGTTGCCAATGACTGGACCTATACTTGCTAAGATACTTTGAAACTCAAACTGTTCTTTAGGTACTGTACCTGTTAAGCCCCAACGTATAGGTGCATGTTTTAAATTTTGTGTAAGTAATTTTTTAAGCACTTCTGCTTTTGCTTGGTGTACTTCGTCAATAATAATTGTTTGTACACCTTCTAAAAACTCTGCAAGTGTTAGTACGTCATCATAGTTTTTACTTTTCTTATCTAGTATATTTAAACTTTGCCAAGTACAAATTGTATGTGTCTTGCCTAATTCTTTTCTATCACCAAAGTAAACACCTACATCTAATCCGCAGTTAACATAGTCTTCCTCTGTTTGTGTAACAAGTGATTTGTTAGGAACAATAACTAACGTCCGACCAATCTTTTCCATTAAGTGCGATAGCGTTGCAGTAATAATAGTTTTACCTGCACCAGTTGCAACTTCTTGTAATGCTTGTGGATTATTTAAAAAGTTATTAACTGTTTCAACTTGATAGTCACGTAGTACAATAGGTTCGCCAGCCATCATATGTCCTTCTGGCCATACTGTGCCTTGGTCCTTCCAATAGTCTTCTGTAATTGCATTAAAGGACAAGTCATGCTTCTCTCTGTGATCTACTATCTCAGATATTTCAATACCTTGCTCAACAATACTATTAACAATAGTATCTAAATGATTAACATATCCTGTACCACCAATACCAAAGAACGCAACGTTTCCGTCCCAACGTCCTAGTTTGTATTGTGGCAAGTAACGTGCATAAGGAACTTGAAACTTTAACTTGTTAGCAATCTTTCTACGATTCTCAACAGGCAAGTTTTCAACTTTTACATTTACTTCATCTTGAATTACTATTTTACAACTTGTCATATATTCTCTACTTTAACTTGCCATCTGCTGTGTGGACTCGATACTATCGATCCTACATCATAAGACATTATTAAATCAATTCCGTTTATGTACTCATTAATATAGTTCATTGGTTGCCTTGTTAAACACAACGATGCTATTGGCATCCAATCACTTTTAAACAATGGCTTAGGAACTTTATTATTACTAATATACACTACTTTAGTGTTTTTGTCAACATAATTATTTAATCCCTTATCATGGACGAATTGGTTAAATTCCTTAGCATGATCTAGGTCTTTGTTGTCCAATCTAAACATAACACTCATTTGTTCTTTTGGAATAAAGTTTACAAACTTATTATGGTATTCTATTAGCCTGTCCATACATGTATGTGTATCAAGTACAATTAATAATGGAAATCTATCTAACTCAATTAATGCTGTTGCTAAGTTATCAACAGTCCAATCTGAGTCTCTAATGTTTAGTTGTGTGTTACTTCTGTTAGCAATCTTAAATGTTAGTGTGCTACAGTTGTTATGTCTAAAACTTTTTGTTACATGTATGTCATTAAAATACTCAAGACCATACATACCTTTTCTATCATAATATTTGTAGAGGTTGCTATCATTTGGTTCTCCTAAATCTTTTACACATTCTTTAATGCCGTGATCAACATAGTTAATAAATTTATAATCTTTAACTCCTGGCAAGTACTCATAGCTATGAGAATTCATGTGTGCTAGTTGGTCGTATACTTCTTGTACACTAGCATCAATGTCAAACTTACTTTGAAACTTTCTTGCAATATTTACTACTTTCCAAATGTATCTTTCAGTTAACGGAAAGTAATGCTTGTGTTTTTCGTAGAAGTAATCTTTGTTGTTGCCGTTCTTTAATTCTTCTAATCTAGTAATAACTTTTTTGTTAAATGGGAATCTGATAACAAGCATATTTTCTTCTACACCCTTGTAACCAATCTGTTGTATCTTAACCCAATGTGAACTATCTAAGTCACGTAGCGGACTTCTTAAGTTATCTAAATGGTTCTTAAGTTCAATGTTATGCTTTGTGAACTGTGGTGTGTAGTACTCTACTAATAGTCTTTTAACAAGCTCGTGTTGCTTAGGCGTGAGTGCAGTACCTCTAAAACATTGTTTAGCAATACTAAACATAATCTTATGGTTGTCTTCATGTAACGTAAACGAATGTAAGTCTGCCAACTTTTTATTAACGCTGAACTTAAAGTTACTGATACCAGCAACTAGTTCTAGGCAGTCTTCAACGGTAAGGTCATTAATGTCGATTGGTTCTTTTCTAAGCATGTATGTATTATACTAGATTATAGTTCAGAAGTCAAGCGTTTTAATGGTAAACCTTGGGCTATTTCATCCAAAGTCCATTCTGTGTATGCGTAGTCATTCAACCATAGTCGCCTGTCTGGTTGTAAGGGTGCTTCTATATCGTGGAAGAAGTCTATGTCATTACCGACGTCATACGCTAACGAGCTGGTACCTACAAACGCTGGAACGCCGTTTAGTATACTGTGTATACCAGGATTACTACTGTAGCTTACAGTAGCCCATACGTTGTTAAAATCTAAATCAAAGTCATCGTATGTATCGTTAATATGGTTAGGCTCTTGTCTATACACATGTCTAAGTCCACGTTCAATGTGGTCTAGTCTACAACGTGGGTGTGGTCTAAATACTATAGGACGGTCTGTGTGTTTGCGTATTTCATCGTAAGTGTTTAGAAACCAATTACTCATACGTGGCATGCCTTGCCATTGTAAACTTTTATCATGTTGTCCACATACAAGAATATGTTGGCCATCGTTAGTCCAACGTTTTGCTTCAAGTCCTAGTAAGTCTGCTCTAGTACTGTCGTTGCCTTTAGCACCAAAGTTAGCATCGCTGTTAATACCATTGATGCCTACTTTCCATGTAGTGCCTCTTTGAATTCCGCCTACTTCTAATACTATTACAGGTTTGTTTATTGCTCGGAAGTGTTCCCAGACTTTTTGGTTTCCAGCCATTCTGCCAAACCAAAGCACACTCCAAATAACAGCAACATCGCAATCCCAGTCATTAACAGTAACGGTATGGCCAGCACTATGCAAACTAGTTGCAAAAGCGTCAAACACTGGTTTACTATTCTGTGCACCATTCTCTGTAAATAAACTAAACTTCATTCCAATATGACTCGCTCCTTGGCTGTAGTAAGTCTTTCTTTCGACTCCTACCTTCTTGCTTTCTTACACCTTTAAGATGATCAAAGAATGCGCCAAGTTCACAATTAATTAACGGATGACCTTCTCCGTTTACAAGATGTCCGCTGAAGTCTTTAATGTTTTTATGTTCTATTCTAATTTTCTTTAGGACTTGATCAAACACATAACTGTCATGCCATTCTTCCATCTTAAAGATTCCGTCATCAGCTTCTTCGTAAACTCTTTCAAACTCTTTTAGGAATGCATCGCACCCTGGAGTTCTAAGTGTAAGTCCGTACCACCCGCACTCAGGCCATTTTTTATTTCTACCTAAGTAGTGTAACCATTGTGATGCAGGTATTAAATTTCTAAATTGTCCGTAAGTAATAGGACTGTGTACATATGTATCACCGTCAATCCAAACTAGAATATCTGTGTTAGGATCTTGTGCGGCTTCAAATACTGCATATGTTTTGTTTGCAAAACGTACTGCGTCCCACTTAAACTTCTTATGATGATCTCTTGGGCGTCTAGCAGGCCAAGGACATATACCATTTGCTTTAGGATCGTCTTTGTGTCTTTCTTTAAATGCATTAAGTTTTGGTAATACTTCTTTAGCATTTACAACTTTGATATTTGCACCTGGTGGTACAACAGGAATACAATCTTCTGCATATACTACTAGCTCAACTGCCGGGTGTACGTTCTTAGCCCAACTATCAATAAGACGTTGTCCGTATTCTTCTAATCCTGGTTGATGAAATGTTGTTATACATTTTATTCTCATTTTACGTATCTCCTCATCCATTCCCATGCTTCGCCACTTTTTAAGTCTGCAAAACTCCAATGGCATTGTGATATTTTTCTAATCCATTTTTCTCTATCAAACGGTCTTAATTTTGACAATGCATCTATTCTTTGAAAGCATACTTCTTGTACTTGACTTGCTTGCCAGTCTTCGCATATAACAGGAACACCTTCTATAATACTAGCTACACCTGGGCTACTGTTGTACACAATAGAACAATGTGCAGTTGCTAGGTCTTGTGCAATGTCTGGTTGAAAACTAATTCTAATGTTGTCGCCTGTGATTCTTTTTACATACTCAGGTGCTTTTTTATCTCCTGGGTGTGGTCTAATAATAATAGGTCTAGTTGTGTACTGTCTAATCTCTGCAATTTTAGTATTAGCCCAAGTAACAACATCTTTACCTTTCATGCTCCAACCACCATTACGTTGTAAACATAATAAAATATTATCTCTGTTATTATAGTCCCATGGCTTTAGTTTAACACCTAAGTCACGTTGTATCTTTTCCCATTGTGTATCACCTGGCTCTTCATTGCAATACTCTGCGGTGTTAGCAAACACTCCATCATAACTATAACGTAAGTAATGATGTGGTTCATTTTGTTTTGCTTTGTATAAAAATAAGTTACTATCTGCTGTAATAAAACGTTTGTTAGCTGTGTTACTTGCAATACTTCTGCGTAAGTTAATGTGTGGTACTGCTTGACTGTCTTCGTGCATAAAGCCTTGCATAACAGCTACGTCACATGCCATTGTATCAAATCCATCATATACCAACCCGTTGTCCCCCGACACCCTGACTCCTGATATAAAATTTTTGATAATATCTAATTTATGATTTGGTTTAATTGGTCTACCCGGCTTAGGTAACTTGCCTTTGTTCCCAGGTGGTATAACTTTAGTGTAACCTATAACTCTCATTTTACTATGCTCCAGGCGTAACCACTTAACATTTCATCATATGTAAATTGGTTATTAGATAGGTATCTACACAAATAAGTTAACTGTTTCCTCCCTGGATGCTCAGCAAATTCAATTCTCTTTAAACTAGTTTCGCAAATATCTTGGGCACAATTTGGTCCTAGCACTACGGCAGGTTTACCATATATCATTGCTTCAAGTGCGGCAATACTGTTGTATGTTACTAGGCAATGTACATCATCTGCAAGTGCCTGCTCCATTGTGTTAACACTAACACGATCTTCTCTACTTGGCTTCTTACGTAGCTGTACAGGTCTTGATGTGTTCTTTCTAATAGTAGCAATAGTTTGATCGATCCATGTGTCCAAGTCTTGATCAAAGTATTTCATTACCTTTTCGCTTGGTGGTACTACTAATATTTTACGTCCTGGTGTTGCGTCTTTAAATGGAATAGCTAATGAATTCCAACGTCCGCCACCATACCATTTATCTGATCCTGGTTGCTCTCTGTCAGGCATGTGTAAGTTTTGTAATGCATTTTTTACAATTCTATGATAAGTTTTTTTACCATTTGGATTACGTGTACTTGGATTGTTACCTACATAACCTGTGTCCATAAAGTAGAAATCTCTACCACGTTCAATACACATCTTAATTAATTTTTGTTTGCCTAGTCCTCTAACTAGTAATGGAGTATCATCTTCCCAATCAACATCGTCAGCACGAATATACTTACCGCCACTACCTAGTGCCATGCCCATTACAAAAGAATCAATAAGTCCAAAAGAACCTTTAACTTTCTTTTCTACTTTTTTAATTCCGCTGTCTACACATATTACTGGAGGGTTTTTTACTTCTTGGAAAACTTCTGAAACTGCTTCTACAGCATGCCTTTGTTCTCCAGTTGCAACGCTGTGCAAAATCTTATCTATCATTTCTTTTAAATGTGGTCTAATCACTCTGGTATCCCATTCGCCTGTATTTTGTTCCATATTATCTATCCATCATTTGATATAAATTGTCTTTCCATTCTTGAGCAAATTCACAATTCCGATAGTTCTCAAACCAAGGTCCACCTTCTGTATAATGGATAAGGTTAGGCTTTTCAATATCATCATACACACCTACTAGATAGTTCCATGTGTGATCTAATTCTCCTAGATACGCATCATCTTCAAGCCAACTAAATCTGTGGAAGTATGCTCCGTTTAATTCGTTACTGTTTACCATGTCTTGTGTAAGTCTAGCATTTTGTGGATGTTCGCAGTTGAACAGCATTACGCTTGACCAATTCTTACGTGGATAAACTGTTTGTTTTTGTCCGTCCATCTTAGTACCTTCTTGTACTTCGTAATCATGTTTAACACACATAACAGCATACTTGTCGTCTGCTTGATCAAATAATTTTTGTATGTCTGTTTGTAAAATCATATCACAGTCTATAAACAATGCCCAACCTTTAAAGTTTGTAAGCTCTGGAACTAGGAATCTTGTGAATGTAAATTCAGTACTTGCTAGTTTGTCAATTGGTCTTTTATACCAACCAGAGTCTCTTAACTCTTGTTGTTTTAATGAATGTACACTTACGTTTTTACTTTGAGTTTGGATACTGTGTTTACATACTTGGTATGCAATATCTTCTCTTGGATCGTATCCTACAAATACTTTATTCATGCTTTGACCTTCCTAACATATACTGCGGTTCTATCAATAGTATGTATCTCAAGAGAGGTGCCAAACACCTCATGAAAGGCTTTTTGACTTCCACGCCAACTGTTATAGTCGTCTAAAACCATGTAACCACCTACGTTTAATAACGGCCATAGTGTTAATAATTCTTGTAATGTACTTTCATACCAGTCGGTATCTAAGCGTAATAATGCAATATTTTTTGGTAAATTATTCTTATCTAATAGTGTTTGTTCAACAGGACCTTTAATAAAATTGCACTGATGTGGAGGAATATATTTGAATACATTAGTACTAACTTCTCCAATTTCTGCTCTGCACCACTGATCGAAACCGTGCTTTGCTTTGCGACTAAACCTTGCATGTGTTACTGCACCTAGTTCATTTATTTTATGATCATGTACAGTTGGTTCTGTCATACCTTCAAATGTATCGTATAACCAAAAGTTTCTATTTGTTTTATTATTAGCTAACCAAGCACTAATAATTTGTCCGCCCTTCCATACTCCACACTCAACTATATCGCCTGTAATATTATTAGCGTCAAGGTCTCTTACAGCCCGTATAGTCTGTGTTATACGTTGTCCGCTTGTCATTGTATACGGAGCAACTTCTTCTACTATACGAAGCTCTTTTTTAGTTGGAACGAACTCCATTATACTGGCGATCCTTCATGCCACTGATCATACTCGTAATCTGGAACACCACGTCTTTCAATATCTTCTTCTATACATTGTTCGCCACGTTGTATTTCTAGTATATGTGCATTTACTTTACCAGGGTTACTTGGTAAGTGCCATACTTCTTTAGCAATATCATAAGGAACACTTTTTGGTGTTAAGTAAACAATTTCTTGTCTGCCTTCCCATTCGGTTACCATTTTAACTTCGCCTTCAAGTACGTTCCATTGTTCACTACGTTTAAAATGTTTTTGGTCGCTTAGACGTTTGCCTGGATATATTACAAGCTCTTTTACTTTGTAACCTTGTTCGGGTTTGTCATCTAGTACACGCCAATAACCCCAATCACGTTCTGTCTTTTGTGTCTTCCACTCGTCTAGTATCCAACTGCTACTATTCATTTTGTTTTCTCCACCTACCCCAAATTCAAAATGGACTTGAGGATGGTCGCCGTATATTTTGTACTCTGGAGTTGTTGTATTAGTTCTGTCACCGCCATTAGCAAAAATAACTTTTCCTACTTCGGTTGACATGGTATGGAATATTGCATGACATGCTGAATCGTCTTCATCGTCAAAGCCTATAACTTTGTCTACGATGGCAAGTTCACTTATGATTGCAAGTCTTTCTTTAAAGGACATGAAAGGCCGACCCTTTTTTCGAGTCAGCCATTCATCTGAGTTTACTGCAACAATTAGTTTATCACCTAATTGTTTTGCGGCCTTGAAGTATTCAATATGGCCGGAATGTAAGGGATCGAACCCACCTGTCACTAGTACGTTTATCATACTAGTATTTAAACTTTAACGGTTTAGTGTTTCGATATACTGGATTACATTTTCAGGTGTTGATTCAACATACGGATCTTGATCGTCTCCGCAGTTGTTGTAACCTTCTTCAATGAAACTTTCATTAACAGTCATGTTGTCAACATACATTGCATATCTCCATGATCTATTTGCAAAGCCTAAATGTTGTTTATTACAAAGCATACCAATAGCATGTGTAAAGTCTGCATTACCATCTGCTAGTAATTTAACGTTAGTACATCCTAGTTCTTTAGCCCATGCATTCATTACAAATGCATCGTTAACACTTACACAATATACTTCATCTACGCCTTGTGCTTTAAACTGTTCATACATTTTTTCAAATGTTGGTAGTTGTTCTGAACTACACGTTGGTGTAAATGCTCCGGGCAAACCAAAGATGACAACTTTTTTATTTGCAAAAAGTTCTGCACTAGTTTTCTTTACCCAACAGCCACCAATAGCACATCCGCCATCATCACCAACTTCATCTCCTTCACGTAAAACGAAAGTGACATCTCCTGGAATCTTATCCCATTTTTCAATTATTTTCTTTTCACCTGGTAATTGGTAACTCATATCTTAATTTATTCCTATGTTATATACTAGCATCTTCCATGCCAGCTACTCTTAATTTAACTATGTTTGTAAGTTGCCATTGTTTTTGATCTAGGCCCTTACAAACGCCTAACCATTTATTACGCATCAATGCAAACTCGTTAATGATTTTTTCATAATCAACAACGTCAGCTTCACCGTCTACATATTTTTCTACATCTCTACTCGACAATGCACGAGCATAGCTTTCTAAATATTTCCTAAAAAAGCTACTACGTAACCTACGTAACTCAATGTTTAGGTATTCTAATATTGCTTCTAGCTCTTGTAATTGGTTGAAACGTTGTTCAACTATACCCGGCATTGATGCCGAAGCTCTTTCAACATTACCTTTTATTTTGCACTCCAACCTTGCTTCTTGCAACTCACTTTCGTAAAATGCAATAGCTTTTGGAATGTTGCTAATGTCTCTAGCAATATCAGAATACCATCCCATTAGTAATCGTCCTCGTTATCAAACGAATCTTCGTCGGCTTCTTCTTCTAGAAAATACCCAATAGCTTTATCTAAGTTATTGTCAGAACCTAACGCATCTCTAAATGCTTCATCACTTGTACCCAAGTCAGCACATAGATCAACATACTTTTCAGCAATAGTTTCTATATGTTTCTTATCAAGATACTCTTTGAACACTTGCCAAACTTCTATAACTGTTGAACCTGATTCCAATTTATTCTCCTTAGTTTTAATACTGCTACTTATACAAAAAGTAGTTAGCTATTAGCTACCTCTGCCTCATCGGTTTCGACTACAGCTTCTTCAACTGTTTCAACTGCTTCAGCAATGTTGGTCCAGTCCATCATAATTGTGTCAAGAGCGTCACCGCCTGCTTCCCACACTTTACGATATTCTTTTACTTCATTACCTTTAGAATCAGTATACCTTAGTCTGTTACCGTCTTTGACAAGTAAACCTTTTTTCTCAAACAAGTCAACCAATCCACTGTATGGATTCATACCTGTTTCATAAGGAATCTTAACTTGTACTCCTTCAAAAGGTTTTGCATAACGAGTTTTCATAACCTTACAGCCTGCACGGATACCCATAACTTGACTGATCTTGTTACCATCTTCGTCTTCTTTTAGCTTCAACTTTTTCATTGCAACAACAATACTTGATGCATAGATAAAGCCTTGTCCACCTGATATCTTATCATCTGGATCAAACATATCTTGTGAAGCGTATGTGTGATTAGTACAAACTAATCCTACATTACAACTACCAATCATGTTAACAGTATTACGGACTAATGAAGTTAGTGCTTTAGGCTTACGACCCATATCACCTTTCATATCACCCTTGTTAAACTGATCAACATCTGTTGGTGTTAGTAACATACCTAAACTGTCAACTACAAACATTACTTTAGGACGTTCTGCATCGTCCATTGCTTTATAGTCAATCATAAACGTACTAATAGTTTTAGCAACGTCATCAATCATTGACATGTTTAGTTTAAGAAGTTTATCTTCTGATGTATCAACATCGAGAGCTTTAAGCCAACTCTCATCAAGTGCGTTCTCTGAGTCAATTAAGACTACAAAGATACCTTGTTCTTGTGCCGCTTTTACAATGTTACCTGCACAGATATAACTCTTACCTGCACCAGATTCTCCTGCAAAAACAGTTACCTTACCTAGCGGAACACCTTTGTGAAAGTCGCCACTAATAAGATAGTTTAAGGCATAGTTACCTGTACTAATCCAATCAGTTGGATCGTTAAATCCACTACTCATGCCTGTGATTGATTTAGTTAAGTTTTTACGAAACTTAGAAACGTCAAATGCTTTATTAGCCATTGTATCTCCTTATCAGATTGTCTGAATAGGGTGTAGCGTTAACTACACCCACTCAGTTTAAACTAGCTCTGGCGGCTTCTGATCATCGCTAGGATGTCTTCTGCTTTGTTGCCATCGCCTGCCGCTTCAGTTGCCGTAGGTGCTACTGCATCAGCTACTGGAGCCGTTGCTTGTGCTACTGCTGGTGCCGCTGGAGCCGGTGCTGGTGTACTTGCTTTAACTGGATCACCAGTTGCCGCTCTTACGCCTGCTGGTCTAAAGTATTGACCAAATGCTTCCATGTCGTATGCTTCACCATCTACTGATGCTTCAAACATTTTCTTGATAACTTCAACTGCTACTGCTTCAGGTTTCTTAGGCAAGTAGTCGCTCATGTTAAACAAGCCATTGTCTTCAATTGCTTTATACTCAGCTTCATCTAACGGACGCTCTCTACGAGCCCAGTTTGATGTTGAGTAATCAGCATATCCGCCTTTGGATGTCTTAGCGATTCTAAAGTCTACACCTGCTGTGTAGTCTGTAGGTAGTTCGTTCATATCTGGATCCATTAATGCTCCCTTAATGATTTGGAAGATTTGTGGTCCAATTATAAAACGTCTGATTGGGTTTTCCGGAGTTTGATCCTCTGAAATTTGGTTATCAGTCACAAAGCCTTGGAATACGTATGAACGCTTTTTCCAATACTTACGACCCATATCCTCTAACTTTGGATCTTTAAACCATCCACGTACTTCTGAAAGTACTGGACAAGTTTCCCCATACATTTCCATACATGGTACTTGTACCTGTACTGGACGAGAGTCTGTCTCGCCTTTAATTCCAGCAAATGGAAGTTTAATCATTAAACGTTCCTGCCAGAAAAATGTATTGTTTTCGTCACCATCAGGTAAGAATCTGACTGTGCTAGTCTGACCTTCCTTCAAATTCCAAAATGGGTAAATTGCGTTGTCGCCGCCGCTTCTGTTGTCTGAACCACCTGTGCGTGATTCTTGCTCTTTAAGTTTAGCTCTGATCTCTGCTAATGTTGCCATAGTTATTGCCTCCTATAAGTTTAAGCCTATGTGCTTTAGTGCGGAATATTCCGCTGTGCCTTTTAAAGTAGTAGCACATGTTATATACTACTACAGTTACTTAGTAATGTCAACCACTAGGTTGCCAAAAAAGTGATTCTTAGTTATTAATGCCTGCTAGTGATTTGATTCTTTCCATCTCACTATCTTTACCTTGCATTAATCTTGCAATCATTTTCTCAGCTACTGGTACGCTGTTCTCACCAAATTCTTTTTCACATGCAGTTACTACTGCTTGTTCGCCTTTTGGAAAGTTGTTAGTTGTGTAGTCATAATAACTCTTAACTAGCTCTTCTAACTTCTGTCCTGGTGTTCTATCATCACCTTGATCGCCATCCATTGCGTCTGGAGTATCAGGGTGCATCATTTGTCCTTGAGGATTAATTTTAACATCCATAGTGCCTGTGTCGTCAGCTTCTTTTGCTTTCTTTTGTGCTTGAAAAGACTTACTATGCTTAGTGTACTCATCGCCTGATAAATCTCTTGGACCTTTATTATGGTTTTTCTTTAACCATTTTGTAAAATCTGTTGTTGGATCGCCTTCTTTTTTTGATGGCACATTGTCGTCATCTGATTCAGATGCTAAATCACCCGTGTCAATTTGATTTATAATATTGGAATTCTTTCCTTTTAAGTATTTCATTACTAATGGACGGACACATGTATCTGCATCTTTTTGTCCAACTTTCTTGAACATGTCTAAAAGCATTGGATCGTCTATAACGCCCTTCATGCTTTCGATTGCATTCGTGCCGTTTATCCCGGCAGGAAAATGTTGAGCCATTAAGCCATTAATTTGTTTAACCGCGGCCGCTTGTGCTTCTTCGTCACCGTCAATTAATGCATTGTCTTCCTCTCCTACGATTGAATCTAACGCCCTCTCAAATTCCATTTCTGGAGTTTGTACTTCTGCTTCTTCTACTTCTGCCTCTACTTCAGTTTCTGTAACAAAGTCTTCTGGAGTTGTTTCAGTTGCAGTTGTTACTTCACTTACTAGTCTATATACGTAAGGAAATACATCTTTTAATTCTTCGTTAAATGTTCTAATAGTTAATTGGTCAATCCAATTTTCTGCAACATCTTCTGGAACATTTTCATTTACTACAGGAGCAAAATTTGCAAATGTTTCTTTGTAATATGTACTACGTTGTAGTTTCATTACTTCTGTTTTGATGTTTTCTAATCTTACATCTACTGCTTCCATGTAACCTTTTAAGCCTTCTGCCATTACGCTTGAACGGTTCATGTAAGTTTTGAACTTACGTAGTTTGTTTAATTCTGTTGACATCTCAACAATGTGTTTACCAAAGTCATCGTACTGGTTGCCGCCTTCTGCTACGTGGCGTGCCATTGCTCTAGCACCATTTAAGTGTCTGAATGGATATTTAAATCTTTCTCCAGCTTCACTTTCAATATACATACTGTGTACGTTTTGTGTTCTTGATCCAGGAACTTCTTGGTTCACTGGTTTCGTGTGCTTGAGTACTAAACGAGCAGTATCGATATTTTCGAAACTTGTTCTACTAGTACCGTACATGTTTGACTCACTCATTTGTGTTTCTCCGGCAGTTTTTGTTAAGTGTGCGTAATCTCTTTTGTCTAGATTACTTTTTGTAATATCTCTTGTATCAAAGTTCAACATATGTTTCTTAGAAAAAATACGTAGTTCTTTTAGAAAGTTATACCAATTGTTCTTTTCAGCTTCTCCGGCTTCTGCCATAAAGTCCTGATTAAACAATACAGTAACACCTGACTTTTCATCTAGTGTGATACTAACTTTTCCTAATACGTTTGCACCTTCTTTGTAATCAAAATCAAAGTACTTTGCTAGTCTTGGCTCATCTGTTACAGCACCTTGCTCGTCTCCGATTGTTACTGATTCGAATCTGCCTCTAATTTTGGCAAATAATTTTTCTGATATAGGTTCCATGTTGCTCATGTTAATATTTATCTCATATTAGTCGAAACGAATATAGGCATGGGCGGTTCGTAATCTTCGCCGCTTTCTGCCTGATTGAACGATTCGTATACTCTTGGATCCCAGTCTTTTAATACTGCGATTATACGCATACTTAGCAATGTTGCACTAACTAAATCGTCTGTTTCTCCGGGTTTTGCTTTATAACTACTACCACTTGCTACAAATCCTTTAAGCTCTGATAGTAATACTTTGCTGTTTACTTGTAGTTTATCGTTTTCGATCATAGTTTTTAATCGACTACAAGCACTAATTTTAGTACTGTGTGTTGTGTTAAATCCTTTACGGAACTTACGCACATGTCCTTTACGCATAGGTTCACTTGTAAGTAGCCCTGGTATATTCTCTTCTCCAAGGTCTCTAATAACAATTAATGCACCTTCTCCAATACTGTTGTTCTCTACACTCCAATATATGTTTGATCCGTTGTTATTACATTGCTCTTTGATATAATCACATATATCTTTTAAAACTCTAATCTGTCCTGGTATAGCAGTTTCGTTATGTCTCCATTCTGCTATTTGCTTATAGCTTGGTACTTCAAATACTTGTATTGCGGCAAAGTCGCCTCCAGTACCCATACTAGGATCAAGGGCAACAACATAGTTGTTATCACCTGTTGGCCTGCCGTACCAACGTGTTTGTCCCATATTAAGTATTGGATCTGCACCTTCCATTGATGCTAACTTAATACTATTAATAAGTGTTTCATCATAGATTAAGAATTCACAACCATACTCACGTCTAAACTTTTCTTCACCAATACGCCCAATTTCATTCTTCTTCCATTCTTCATCTCTGTCAGGATGTTCGTCCCAACTACATGTAAAACCATGAAAGCCATTCTTACCAATAGATGCTTCGTTACCGTGTTCGTCAAATTTATCTGCTGACTCTTTCCAAATAACAGCAAACGTATCTTCGTCTGAGTTAGGTGTACTTGTAATAATAGCACGACCACCTGTTGCTAGTGTAGGTGATATTGATGTCCAAAATTCTTCTGCAATGTTAGGATTAACAAATGCAAACTCATCACAGTATAGTAATGATATGGACATACCACGTCCTGTGTTTCCTGTTGTAGTAGCACTTACAATTCTACTTCCATTCTCAAATTCCATTGAGCCTTTGTTGTAGTTTGTTACTCCTGCTCTAATATGATCAGAACACATTTCATACACATATCTAATACGTTGCATAATCTCTTGTGCACCTGTATATTTGTGTGCGGCAATTAGTATTGTTTGATCTGGATGAAACATTGCATACCAACACAAGTAAATTGCGGCAGTAGTTGTCTTACCAGTTTGTCTTGGCAACATATTAATATTAAAACGGAAGTCGTGATAACTCCGTAGTAAACGTACTTGATATCCAAATGGATCAAATAATAATTTACCTTTTACAGGGTGCTGAATAAATGCAAACTTCTTAGCAAAGTACAAGTATCCATTTTTTGGATCCATGCATTGCTTAAGGTCGTCAATCTGCGCCTCGGTATATGTATCTCTTGTGTGTGCCTTCTTTGTTAAGACACCATCTAAACTCTTTGTTGCCATACTATTATTTACTCAAAAAAATACCCGCCGGAGCGGGTATTGAATGTTGTTGTGACGTTTGTTATTATTATTATTCTTGATTAACCAGTTACGGTTAAGAAAGTTGCTTCTACAACGTCAGTGCCTGTTACATCAACGTTGTTTGGCCCTACTGTTGTACCTAATGCTCTAATACGTGCTTGTAAGTCCGTTGGGCTTGTATTTCTGTCTGTAATAACGCTAATCTCACCTGATGCATCGTTTTTTACAGCATACATCAAAGGATTAACTTCTTTAATAATCATTTCTACTGCTTCATCAACAGCATCATCTTCAGCTCTCAAATCAACATCTGTATTACCAGCAACTTGTACTGTGATTAAAAACCCTTTAGCACCATGAGAATATACATTACCTGCTGTAACACTTAATCCTGTAGTTCTTGCAAATCCAGCCATTTATATCTCCTTAGTGTCCACCGCAACTACTTGCGTATAGCTTTTCAAATTTTTCTTTGCCGCAACCAAATTTAGAATCTACTTTTTTAAGCATTTCATTTTTTGAACATCCACTTGCGTCAAGTCGTTTCATTTCTTTTTTACAGCCAGCTTCGTCGAAACTATCTTCTTTTGCTTCGCCAAACTTTTCAGCAAACTTAGCTTTTAATTCTTCTTTAATCTTATTTTCAAGTGCCATTGGATTATCACCGCCTGCTACTTTTGGATATGATTTCTTTTCTTTATTAAGTCCGCCTGCTAAGTCTTTAGTCATATACTTTGTATCCTGATGTTGTTCATCTGGACTGTTAGCATAATCTTCGTTATCGCTAGGCTCATCTTGCATTGTAAGTTTCGTTGGCATGTCACTTGGCATCTTCATTGGCATTGGACCATCTTTTGGACCATCCATCTTTTTCATAATGTCCATTGATTTCTCAATGTCGCCACGCATACCTAAACTTGGCATTGGCTCTGGGTTAAGATCTTTATCTCCTAACACTTTAAATAATTCGCCTACTTCTTGTGGACTATCACCTGTTAATGAAATGTTCATTGATGCCGCTTCGTTAAGGTCATCAATTTTTTTGTAAATGTCATTTAGTTTCATATTATTTGCTCCCCATTGGGCTTTTGCTTTGTGGTTCGCCCATATCTTGAATTTGTTCTTTGTTTGGTTGAATGCCTCCTATTGGATCATTCTCTCTTTCTTTACGTGCTTGTTCTAGCTCTGCTAGTAAGCCCATAACTCTTTCACCTGTCACTTGCTTATGAACTGCTGGATCTGATTCTGGTAAGTCGCTACCTAATGCTGGCTCATAAACTTTAGTGTATTCTGTATCTTGATATTGCTCTTGTGGAGCATCTAAGTTTCTTACAATTAAGTGTGACTGTGGTAACCCGCATGTCTGTGTTAAGTATTCTGCTAACACAGGTGCAATAGTAGGATATGCTAATTCCGCTTCGCAGTAATTAACTTCGCAGTTTTGTAACTGTGGAAAATCTAATGGGCGTTCTGTAATCGGTGTTCGTTTACAATCCGTCATATTCATTACACCAAACTTCTGAAGTGATTGTTCCATAGTGTCCATGCAACCTTCAGGTAGTTCGCCTGCAATACCAATTTTAAATTTATAAGTCTTTTTCGACTCTGTTAAATAATCTGCAAATGTCTTCATATCAGTTCCTTATATGTTTATTTATCCATGTTTTTCAATTTCTCAAGCAAACTGTTACGGTCAGTAACTACGTATCCTTCACCATTTACAAGCCCAGAATCTTCATATCCGCTGTCTTTATCTTGCTTTTCTTTCTTAAGTTGCAAGTCAATCATTTTTAATTTCTTATCTAGTTTCGCAACCTTGGCGTCAAGAGCCGTTTTAAGCATTCCTCCAGCCACTTCAAATACTCTGCCACTATATCTACTCTCCACATTCATACCCAAATCCATTAGATCATCATAGGCTGTAGTAGCCTTTAGTGCAATTTCGTTGAGTTCTTTATCTGCTAATTCACCTAGTCCTTTTACAGCTGGTAATGCCGCAGTAATTTTATCAAGTTCTGCAATATCTCTAAAGTCTTCTTGTTGGTCTGCTTTAACAACATCATTAGAGTTTGATTGCTCTTGTTTAATAATTTCCTGACTTTCAGGCAAATTGAGTAATTCTTCTAGTTTCTTAGTCATTTTGGTTTTCCATTATATGCTACTATTATTTATCCTATTTTCGTTTGCCTGAGTGAAAAATGTCTTTTTCGGTTATAACTCTAAAGAAGATTTTCTTCTGTTTACACCACGCTCTAGCGGCTTCCCACTTAGCAACATTTTGGATATACTGTGCTTGACGCCATTTATCACGTCCAACATTCTCTTTCATAGTTTGATTATCAGGCTTAACTTCAATTAGTTCAACATGTGGTCTACCATTTTTATCGCTGTATTGTATTAAGAAATCTGGTACATAAACTGTATGCTTACCTGTTAATGGATTTCTATATGGTATCTTAACACTTTCACTTGCCCATTTACTAACACTAGGACTTTCGTCGCAGAATTTCATAAATGCAAATTCCCAACTACTTCTGTATATAGGTGTCTTTGTACCTAAGTATTTTTCGGGGTACTTTAATGTATACCGACCCTGAGCAAACTTACCCATAGCATTATACCACTATGTTTCTAGTTTCTAATTTATTAGTTGCTTGGTCTACTTTGTAACCTAGTGTACTGATTTTTGATCTATTGTAATTTAAAATTTCTGTAATTACTGAACTTAATTGTACTTGGTCAAATCCGCCAAGTGTATCTATTAACTCAAAGATTTTTACGTTATCAATTTTTGCTTGTTGCATAACAATAGTTGCAACACTATTAGCACTAACTTCATCAAAGCCTCTTTTAGAAAAGAAAGCTACAGTTGCATCAACTTCGTTACTTGAAAATTCAAATGGTTCTGAATAATATTGATTAAAGAATTGTTTTACTTTAGTCGCACTATCGCCTGCCTTAGCTGGAAGGTTACCATATAAATTAGTTGGTGTACTATTTTTGTTAGTTGATATATTGTCGCCCATAAATTAATCCTATGTAAATAGAGTATTACCATTAGCATTTGAAATAGCTTTTTCTCTTGCCGCGGATTTATCTGCCGCCGTTTGTGCATTGTATGCCGCACTAATAATTTCCGGTAACGGTGATCCGCCGTTGTTAATATGATCCTTCTTAAAGAAAGTACTTTTAGCTACTGAGTCAGCCGCACCTGGATTTCCTTTTAAGAAGTTAGTAACACTACTTAGTGGGTTACCAATTTTACCACTAGCAACTCCGGCTAGTGTTGTTAAGCCTGCAACTGTAGCAATAGTGCTAAAGCTACCACCTGATCCGCCCGACTTAGGAAATGCAAGATTTGCTACGCCACTAACATCAATGCCAGTTGCTTTACCAATTTGGTCTTTTAGTATTCCAAATCCTTCTTCACGTAGTCCTTCTTTACCTAAGCTCTTAGCATTTTGTGTTATGCTAGTTGCTTTTAATACTGTACCTAAAAAGTTTGTTGGACTGCTAAATGCCGCTCCACTACTAATGTCTCCAAACACATCACCAATACCGCCTGCAATACCGCCAACACCAAACACACTACTAGTTCCACCTCCTCCTAATGAATTAGGACTTGGTACTTGATCGTAATGGCCACTTGCACTACCAAAGCTCTTAGGTGCTGAACCATCTTTAACTGGTCCTCTTGCATACCATACAGTTTCGTATTGTATTGTCATGTTGTTTGCAACTGAGTCACTTGAACTGTTGTCCATAGTGTCGTGTCCCCATTCACTAATGATAGGGTTAACTAATGTAAACGCTGTGTAACGTTTTCTCGACATTTGATAAATTTGAATACTTTCAAAAAACGGTTTAAGAGAATCGTTATCCATACCGTATCTAAAACTGTTTGCCGCTTCACCTTGATAACTAGATGCTCTATTGTACGCCGCATTAGAAGTATTAGGATTTGTACTTCCGTCTATACTTGCATAGTTACCATCTTTAAAATAATATCTATAGTATGCTTCCCACATAGCAGTTGTTTGACCAAAGTTGTCATCGTGGAATACAATGTTAATAGGATCGTAATCTAATCTTGTTTGTAAATTTCTTTTCTTATTGTATTGATGCTTTAGTGTTGTTGCAATTTGATACTTAGGCAAGTCAACTTGTTTAACAAGCATATTAATTTCTTGTGTTTTTAATTGAGGAATTAATTGTACTGCTTCAGGATTTAAATTAAAACTTACGTGATAAAGAAATTTACTTTTAGGACTTAGTCTATGTGCGTCATCAACAAAAAGTCGAGCCGCGTGTGCTTGGTCGCCTAAGTTACCTTTAGGGCTTAATGCACCACTTACTAAATTATCTAAAAACCCGTTGAGTCTATTTGCCATTGTTACTCTCCTGTATTAATATTTATCCTAATAAGATAAGTGCGTACAGAATAAAAAAGGATGCCAAAATTAATTGACACCCTTTTTAAGTTTCAGGAAATATTGTTAACTATTAACTTGCGCCGCCGCCTGTAATAGCTGTGTTAACTGTACGTCCGATTGCTGTTCCTACGCCTGTACCTTGTGGGCTTTGAATAGCGTTATCGTAGCGTATTGCTAGTGCAACAGTTACTGGATCGTTAGTAGAGTAAGACAAGCTGTTATAGTTTGCTGACTCTAAGTAACAACCATACAATTCAAATGTCTCTAGTACACTTGCTGTATTAGCACCGTTACCACCGTCTAATATTTCAATTCTTGTAACGAATTTGTAATCGCTACCTGACGCCGCCGAACTTTGTTCGAAGAAGTCAAATTGTTTCTGTAGTTGCTCGCCAACAAGTTTTTGTACGTTGTTACTAACATCTTCACGTAAGTTAAGTGTAATTGGTTCCCAAGTGTGTTTACCTGCTAGGTATACACGTGAGTTATACACGTCTACTGTGATCTGTTCGAAACTAACGTTTGGTCTTGTTACGTCTACAACCTGTTTGGTTAGTTCTGTTGTTGGTGTTGATACTCCAAAATTTTCAAGACTCACTCTAAAGCGGTATTGTAGTTTCGGCATCAACAAACCTTGGTTACTAGCTGAAGAGCTAGAATCCAAAGGTACTGTAATTTTGCTTAGTGTTGAAATTGCCATTATAATATCTCCTGCTTGTAAGTATTTATCATATTAAAGCCCTGCTATCTCACCAGTGTTTTTAAGCCTTAATGGAATGTAAATAAACTCCACTGCTTTCACTGGTTCAATTGCTACGTCTAAGTAAAGTTCATTTCTATCAATTCTACTTGGAGTATTGTTACTTTCGTCACATACTACTAAGAAGTCATATAATGCTCTTTGTCCTACTAGCTCTAATAGTAAACTATCTGCCTGTGCTTTAATCTCATCACGTGTGATTTTGTCATTTGGCTCAAAGATATAAGGTTTAGCAAGTTTGTTAAACTGCGAACGTAAGTAAATTACTAGTCTTGCAACGTTGATTCTGTCTAAAGCACTAGCATTTTTAGCTCTTGTCTTTTGACCAAAGTTAACAAGTCCTGCACCACTTAAGAACGTTACAGGGTTAATAGCATTACCGTATAATGTATCACGCTGTCCTTCGTTAAGTGCTACGCTCTGGAATTCACCTTCGCTTGTAATGTATCCTGCACTTGAAGCATTTGTAATTCCACCACGTCTTGTTCCTGCTGGAGCAAACCATGGAAACGATACTTGATCGCTTAATGCCATTGTGCGTAGTATACCATGACTTGCTGGAACAACTACGTTGTTACCTGCGTTATCACTTGAGAATAAACTTGGATAAAACACACCTAAGTATTCATCGTATGTTACTAATCCATCGTCATTATCTTCTACTGCACCATTTACGTTAGTTGCATATTCGTTTAATGAAGTTGCATCTGGTGTTAATCTAAACGGTAAGTCACCTACAACAAACGCACTAATGCCTCTATCATAGTTAAGTGTTTTCATTTCACCAATTAGCTCTGAGTAACCTGGGCAAGCCATCAAGTTAAAGATTCTTGAATTATCATCTCTAATATCAGCGTTGCTGTTAACCATTGCTTGTAATGCTTGTACTACAACTTTACGTTGAGCTTTTCTACCAAACGAGCCTGCACCATTTTCTTGGTTAGCTGATTCAGTTACCCATCTATTAGTTGCGTATGCCGCCATTGACTCATCGTTGTTGAATCTAATGTTAAGTCCTGCAGTATCAATATAGTTACGTACATATTTCTTAACGTTAAATCCTGAACGTCTAGTGTTCCATAGCAACATACCTTTTGGATATAGTGCTGGATCCGGAGCGTCAAAGTCTAAGAAGTTGCTTACTAGTAATGCAGGGATCGTTGCCGCTGTATCACCGTTAACACCACTTGCACCATAACGTGCATCTGCAAATAATATACCATCTTCAGTAGTTTGGTCACCTGTATCAAGTGCAATCCACTTTAATGAAGTAGCGTTGTATTTGTAAATTTTTGGATAGTTCTCTAAGTCTGCTGTACTAATCCAAATGTCACCATTTTTAAGATCAGTTGCATCTGACTGTTTAGTAGGCTCAGTAGCACTAACAATTGGTCCTGCTGGATCAGTTTTGTCTGCACTATTAGCATCGTAGAACGGTGCTGTTGAGTCTTGGTAACCTACCCAAGTAGTACCATTGTGGATCATCATGTCTACTTCGTCTACAATACTGTTGTACCATAATGCACCGTCAGCTGTTAATGCTGTTGGAGCAGTTGTACTTGGTGTGTATGTTAAGTATTTCCAGTTACTAGCAACCATATCAAATGCATTACCTGTAGCATCTGTATATAAGTTTGGAGTTGCTGTTGCCGCATTTGAGCCATTGTAAGCTACAAATCCTGCTAAAGCTAATCCGCTGTTAGTATCTGTAATGTGGATGTCACCACCGTCATTGTGTTCAATAACTACTCTGTTTGAAGCGTCAACACTTGCTACAACGTTAGTTAATCCTGCGGAGTTAATTGCACCTGCAATATCGTCTGCATCGTCAGCCGCACCGTTAGTTGTTACACTAATTGTTACTGCCGCACTTAACGTAGCACTTGCTGGAGCAGTTTCTGCAATATCAAATGCATAAGTGCCAGTAGTTACTTGTGTTGTAATAATGTCTGAAGTAATTTTAGTATTACCTGTTGACTGTCTTCTGTGTATTTTAAAGTCACCAATTGGATTAGCTGATTCATCATTGTTAGTTTTGATGTAAACAGTTCCAACTGCTAAGTTCTTACCACCGCCTGCTTTATCTAAGCCGTATAATGCCGCCTCAGGTGTTGCATACATTGGTGCCATTTTAGTTTCCCACAAGTTAGTTGTTGCGTTCCAAACTTTAACTTTCCAGTTAGCACCTAAGTTAGGTTGTGTAGTTTTAACCCAAATACTTCCAGTTGGTCTTGGACTAGTATCTGTTGACTTGTACTCAGGTACACTAGTATGCGGAGCAATAGTATTTTTAGGTGCTTTATAAGTACCTGCTGTTAAACCAATCTCTGCTAATAGTGTTGAAGCGTTAGTTGCTAATACAACGTCTACGCCTGTTGAGTAAATCTCTAATTTGTTGTTAACAACTGTTGAACTAACTCCAGCAATACCTGCTGATCCAATAGCTGTTTGAACATCACTTAATGCTGTTCCACCACTTGTTACAACAGTACCGTTAATGCTCATTGAAGCACCACTAGTAATAGTTGGATTTGAAATTGTACCAGTCACTGTTGACCAGCTACTAATCCATGCTGTTGATCCTACTTGTACCCAACTACCATCGCTCTTTTTGTAGAACAATTTGTTAAGTGTAGTAGTAGCAACAATAGCGTAGTCACCAATTGCACCAACAGAAGTTTTTGGTGTGCCGCCTGTTACTTTAGTAGTATCTGTAATTACTGTAGGAACTTTATTCGTAAAGCTCTGTCCACCAGTAACAGTTCCCGCCGCGCCGTTCCATTCAAAAATACCAAACACACTATTTGCTGTATCAAACCAATATGTGCCATCTGCTGGATTCGCCGCTGGCGCACTCGCAGAAGCCATTAGCTCTGATGTGTTTAGTGTTGCTCTAGTTACGTAAGCTCTGTTAGCTACTCCTAAATATGAGTAGGCCGCTTGTAACCCGTATTCGTTTAATTCACTACCATGTAGTGCGTTGTTGTTTGTGTCCGTATAGAAAGTCGGATCTCCAAACAAGTCTGTTAATTCTCTTTGTGAGGTAACCAAATAAGGTTTACCTGCATTTGCCGCAATCGTTGCCGACGCAGTCCCTGTTCCAGCACCGTTTCTCTTGTCTTGTGCGGAAACAACAAAAATCATTGGTACTGTACCTGGCTCAGCTGGTGTATAGAAACTTTCGTCTATAACGCTGACCTGTACTCCTGGTGATACTAAAGCCATTTTATTTTCTCCTGTTGATATAGCATGTTACTATTATTTATACCATTTTGCATAAAAGGCCTCTTTATCTACCCCTAAAAAGGGATCGAAAAGGGCAGGTAAATACATATATGAGACCTTTATGTAAATGTGGCGTTAAACCTGTAGCAATTAACTATTATAAAAAAGGAAAACCGTTTTATAGGAGTAAGTGTGAGTCATGTCTTAGACATGGCAAGCCTGTACATGGTGCTCCTAAGTGGAAACAGTCTGGTTATGAAAAGAAACAGATTTGTGACAAGTGCGGATTTAAAAGCAAACACAAAGAACAGTTTTCAGTATACTATATTGACGGTGATCTTAATAATGTAAGATTTAGTAACTTAAAAACAATATGTGCTAATTGTAGTAAAATTATGTACAAAGAAGGATTTAAATGGAAGCAAGGTGATTTGCTACCTGACTTCTAAGTTCGTCAATAGTACCATTGTTTTCTAATGTTTGTGAAAATTTAGTATGAGCCCAAGCCCATTCGCTAGGGTGTATGTCACTAGGCTCTGTATCAAACTCAACATACTCTGTAAACCACTTAGGATCTTGTCCACGTTTTACACGCCATACATGTCCGCCTACTTCATGTAGCATTTTTGCTTCATTAGGAAAACGTGTATCAGGTAATACCCAATTAATGTTTGGATTGTCAATAATTTTCTGCTTTACTAGGGATACCCAAATACCATCATAGAATCCGTTACGCATACATTCTGTACCAAATTCTTGTAATACTAATCTAGGTGTAATTGTACGTCCGGTTTCTTTTGACCAAAACTCGTCTACTTTTTCACGCCATTCTCTAGATTCTGTTGTTTTGCCGTCAAGCATATCTCTGCTCCACCCAAACATAACGCCTACGCTATCTTTAAGTTTATCTGCAAATGATATCTTTTGGAAATTATGTTCACTAATCAAATAATCAGCAATAGTATCTTTACCGCTACCAATTAACCCACATATACCAATAATCAAAGTCTGACTCCTCATAAAATAAAACTATTATACAATAGATTTATCAGGAAGTCAAGTGTTTATTAGCCGATTGTGAATCCGTAGCCTACGCCGCCAGCAACATTTAGTTTTAGTTCTTCTTCTAGCTTTTCCATTTCAGCTTGTGCTTCTGCTTTGAGTGCATCACCGTTAAGCGTTGAACCACCTTGTGGTCCTGCAATGGTTGCGAACTTACTACGTGCTTCGCCTAGCATATACTTACAACTAGCAAGGGTATAATCTTTAATCCATTGCTTACCAAGATAGTCTTTAAGTAATTCACTATCTGGTCTGTGATTGTAAACATATAGCAGTAATGTTTCTTCTGCTCTAGGTCTTTGTAAAACTGTTAATTTTTTAGTTGTAGTATTCCAATTAAATTCGATAAAAGAACCAAACATACGTCCTACAAGTTCTTGGTACTGACTAAACATATCATATGTTGCTAGTCCGCCCATGTTAGAACTTGATAACAAGTAAGTGTTAGTGTATGCCATGTTGAATGGTTCAAACTGTGTACCACCATCGCCGCCACCTGAACGTGAACCAATTGAACGTCTAAATAATTTTCTAACTTCTACAACTTCTTCTGGTAACGTATATTCATTTTGATCAATTATTGTAGGCATAAAAAGATATGACTCTTCAACTGAGTTATCTGAACGCTGTCTAAATTTGCCAAGAGCTTTTTCTAGTGCAGTTTCATAATGAATAGGGTCAAGTTCAACATCGACCATGCCTCCGCCTAACATAGCGTTTACATAATCGAATACATCTTGTTTTTGTGTGCTTAATGCCATTTCTTGTTCTCCACTAGTATTTATGCTAACGATAAATACTTATACTATGCCAAGACTCAGTTTATACAAACCCGAAAAGGGCAACGATTACGATTTCTTAGACAAAACTATCACCGAGATGTTTACAATAGGTGGTACAGATGTCTTTGTACATAAGTATCTAGGCCCCGCAAATCCGGACGAAGCAGACGCTACGCCGGCACAACCTCGTTACGATGCTGTTAAAGAAACCAACATACAAGACATGTTATTCTTAGAAAACAGAGATCGTAAGTATGATCCAGACATTTATACAATGCGTGGCATTTATAATATACAAGACATTGACTTTGATATGAGTCAATTCGGATTGTTCTTACAAAACGATACATTGTTTATGACAATTCCTATTAATTATAGTGTTAGAACACTAGGGCGTAAAATTATGCCAGGTGATGTTATTGAACTTCCACACTTAAAAGACGAACATGCACTTAATGATTATAGTGTAGCACTAAAACGTTTTTATGTTGTAGAAGATGTAAACAGAGCCGCTGAAGGTTTTACACAAACTTGGTATCCACATTTATACAGAATTAAATTAAAACAAATTGTTGACTCGCAAGAGTTTAAAGAAATACTTGATTTACCTTCAGAAGAAGGAAGTACAAATACACTACGTGATGTGCTTAGTACATACGAACAAGAAATGCAAATTAATAATGCTGTACTTGCTCAGGCAGAAGCTGATGCACCCAAGTCAGGATACGATACTACAAACTTATATACTATTGCTAAAGATGAAGATGGTAACGTAGCATTAAAAACAACAGATATAACAGACATTGATGTAAGTTCACAAGAGCTGTTAGCTGATAGAATTACAGAAACACCAACACGTTCTGAGTACAATGGTTACTTAGTTGGCGATGGTATACCACCTAATGGAGAAGCATTTGGACATGGACCTGGGTTTCCAACTAGTTCAACCGAAGGCGACTATTGGTTAAGGACAGACTTTATGCCTAATAGATTATTTAGACAAGACGGTAGCCGTTGGGTCAAACAAGAAGATGCAGTACGCATGACAATGACAAATACAGATACTAGAGCAACACAAAAAGGTACATTTGTTAACAACTCAACACAAAACACTATTGGCGGAGAAACTGTTGTAGAAAGACAACCGTTAAGTAAAACACTAAAGCCAAAGGCAGATAATTAAGATGCAACATTTTTATGATGGACAAATAAGAAGATACATTACTCAAATGGTTAGACTGATGAGTAATTTTTCATATGCTGACAGCAAAGGCAATCTTGTACAAGTTCCTGTTATGTACGGAGACATTACAAGACAAGTTGGCGCTATTATAAAAGACAACAGCGAAAATAAAATTCCAAGTGCGCCACGCATAGGAGTATATGTTACTGGATTAGAAATGGATCGTACTAGAACTGCTGATTCATCATACACAGGCAAAGTACATCTTAGAGAACGTGCATATGATGCAGAAGGTAAAGAATATTTAAATACACAAGGTAAAAATTATACAGTTGAACGTATGATGCCTACACCGTATACACTAAATGTTAATGCAGATATTTGGTCTACTAACACAGAACAAAAACTACAAATTATGGAACAGTTATTAATGTTCTTTAATCCTAGTTTAGAAATACAAACTACAGACAACTATGTAGACTGGACAAGTTTAAGTGTTGTTAATTTAGAAAATATTAATTTTAGTAGTAGAAGTATTCCTATGGGAGTTGATACTGAAATAGATGTAGCAACACTAGGATTTTCAACACCAATTTATATTAGTCCTCCTGCTAAAGTTAAAAAGCTAGGTATTATTACAGATGTTATAATGAGTATCTTTGATGAAACTAAAGGCACTATTAACTTAAAACAATCAATGCCAGAGCTTAATGCATATGATGATAGTTGGGCAAACAGTACTAAAAACAAAGACAGTTCAGAAAGAATACATATACAAGTGAATACAGCATTAAACTATGATGCTATTGTTACTAACAATATTGTACAACTTGGTAAGAATGGTATATCAGGAGAGATCAGTTGGCGTAATCAACTTGAAATACTACCTGGAGAATACAGAGCAGGATTAAGTAAGATTTATTTAAACAGAATTGATTTAGGTGCTCCTGTTGTAGGTACTATTGCACTAAACGATTTAGACGAAACACAACTTATTGTTAATTGGGATGAAGATACTATTCCAACTAATACAGTAATGGGATTACCAAATAGTCCGCAAAAAGGAACTATTGAAGCAATTATTGATCCAACAAGAACTAATCCAACTAGCTTAAAAGTACCTGGTAATAGAATACTACTACTAGGTGATATTGGTGCTACAGAAAATACAGATGGTGCTGATGCTTGGAAGGATACTAGCGGTAATGACACATTAATTGCTAGTGAAAATGACATTATTGAATGGTCTGGAACACACTGGCAAATTGTATTTGACTCAAGTACTAAAACAGAGCCAGCAACAGATGTTACATATACAACCAATTTAACCACTGGCATACAGTATAAATGGGACGGTGTAGAATGGACACTATCCTTTGAAGGCGAATATCGAAAAGGAAGCTGGCGCTTAGTACTCTAAATAAGTACTTGTATGGAACAAATAATTTGTAGTGGTGCTCTATTCTATTCGTTGACAACACAACGTTTCTTATTCTTACACCGTACACAATCAAAACAAAACAATGTTTGGGGTCTTGTTGGTGGAACTAACGAAGATAAAGAAATCCCTTACAAAGCTCTGCTACGTGAAGTTGAAGAAGAACTTGGCAGTATTCCAAAAATTATTAAATCAATACCATTAGAAACATTTGTAAGTAATGATGATAAGTTTCAATTTCATACTTATTTGTGTGTTGTAAAAGATGAATTTCTACCTGTACTAAATGACGAGCATAACGGATATGCTTGGGTTAGTTTTCAAAATTGGCCAAAGCCATTGCATATGGGATTACGCAACACATTACAAAATAAACAAAACTTAACCAAACTACAAACAGTATTTCAACTAGTTTCGTTATTACAAGAATCGGACATTTAATGAATAAGGTATTAGTAATCGGTGATGTAATCATCGACAAATATATATACGGAACTTCAACACGGATTAGTCCTGAAGCACCTGTGCCTATAGTTAATCTTGGAAGTGTTTCAACATCTTTAGGTGGTGCAGGACTTGTTTATGAAAATTTAAAAAGCCTAGATGTTGATATAGAACTATTTGAAACTAATCAACCTAGAAGTATTAAAACTAGAGTAATCTGTGACGGACATTATATTACACGGTTAGATGAAGATGAAACTGCAAATTCAAATGCAGTCTTAGATGAAGTATTAAGTAGTGATTTTTCTAAGTACGATTATGTTATCCTAAGCGATTACAATAAAGGTGTACTAGATAACGCAAAACAGATTATTGCACATATTAATAGTCAAGGACCTAAAGTAATTGTAGATCCAAAACGTTATGCATGTGACTACGAAGGTGCTTGGTTAGTTAAACCTAATAATAGTGAATTTACTAAATTTGAATTTGACGAATGGCAAGGTAATATTATTACTACTGATGCAGGACGTAGTGTATCTGCTACAATAGATAATATTGAATATAATATTCCTGTTGAACAAGTTGAAGTATCAGATGTTACAGGTGCAGGAGATTGTTTCCTTGCTACGTTTGTATATGCACTAACAAAAGGTTACACACATAAACGCTGTTTAGAATTGGCTGTCAAAGGTGCTACCGAAGCAGTCAAACATGTAGGCACACATATCATAACAATTGATGATATTAATGATACTATTGTATGGACTAATGGAGTGTTTGATATACTGCATATAGGCCATTTAAAGCTACTAAGACACGCACACACGCTTGGAAAACGCCTCGTGGTGGGCATTAATAGCGATGCAAGTGTAAAGCGTTTAAAAGGCGAAACTAGACCCATTAATGACGAACAAACACGCAAAGCCGCATTGTTAGAATTAGGATTTATTGATGAGGTAATCATATTTGACGAAGATACACCGTTAGAAACTTTGAGTAATATTATGCCCAATATAATTGTTAAGGGTGGAGATTATACAGTTGATACAGTAGTAGGAAATGAACTAGCAGAAGTTGTTATTTTTCCAACTATTGCAGGTGCAAGTACAACTAAAATTATAGACGAGATTAGAAAATGAATATTTTAATTACAGGACATGAAGGCTTTATTGGTCAAAACCTTGGAGCATACTTACAATCTAAAGGACATAATGTTGAGGGCTTTGAATGGAAGCCTAACATTATACCAGATCCTGAACCTTATGATAGAGTAATTCATTTAGGTGCTATTAGTAGCACTACTGAACGTGACGTTGAAAAAATTATGGAACAGAACTATGAATTTTCAATGCGTCTATTGCAACTATGTGATCAAAAAGGAACTACATTTATGTATGCTAGTAGTGCTAGTGTATACGGTGATAAGTTTGAAGAAAATGCTAAACTACAACCACAAAATGGTTATGCATGGAGCAAGTATTTGTTTGATAGATTTGTAATGCAAGTTCCAGAGTTTATGATTAATGTACAAGGATTTAGATTCTTTAATGTATATGGCCCAGGTGAAGAACACAAAGGCGACCAACAAAGTGTATTTGGCAAGTTTGAAAAACAAGCTAAAGAAACGGGAGTTATAAAAGTGTTTGAAGGTAGTGATAAAATAGATAGAGATTTTATCCATGTTGGTGATGTATGCGAAATTATTGAAAAGTTTATTGATGTTGATAATACAGATATATGGAATGTTGGTACAGGCACACCTCGTTCATTTATGGACATTGCTAAACTGTATGCTAAAAAGTATAATGCTAAGATTGAAGAAATACCTATGCCAGAAAACCTTAAAGGGCAGTACCAGTATTACACCTGCTCTCACAATAAAAAGTTAATTAATAGTATAGGTGTTCATAATTTTAGAACAATTGAGGAGTATGTAAATGCCAGCAAGACATAGTGGTAAAGTAGACAAAGGTTGGGGATATGAATTAATCTGGGCCACTAACGATCAATACTGTGGTAAGATTATGGTATTTGATAGAGTTGGTGCTAAGTTTAGTATGCACTTTCATAAAGAAAAAGACGAATCATGGTTTGTAAACTCAGGTTCATTTAAGTTACGATATATTGATACATCAACTGCATTAGTAATGGAAAGAGTTTTAAACTCCGGCGATACATGGAGAAATCCTCCATTAATGCCGCATCAATTAGAAGCATTAGAAGCCGGTAGTAGTATTACTGAAGTAAGCACTCCTGACTCTATTGAAGATAATTATCGTATTGCTCCAGGTGATAGTCAACCGCCACCACCACAACAAGAGATTGTTAATGATCCCAATACACAGGCGTAAGTTAGATCTAAATTTAAGTCAATTAAAACATAATTGTAATTTTGTTTATAAGCAAATTATAGACGAGATTGCAATTCCTAATCAAGAAATTGATACTAAACACACATCAATTCCAACGGCAGTAAGTCAATACTATAACTTGTTTACAAGTATTATGCCTGGTATGTTTGAACTACAACGTGATATTAGAAACGAATTTAAAAACAACATTCCGCATGATGAAAGTCTAGAGTACTGGATTGTTGGTTGGTTAAATTATTGGCCCAAACAAGGAACAACACTTACCTGGCACGGACACGAGTACGGAGATGATGATAATTGTTTCCACGGGTACTTAGGTGTACAATGTGAACCATCGCAAACTATATATCGCAACATAGGTGAAGAAGCATTAGAAATTGCTGTTGAAAACAAAAACGGACAGTTAGTTATTACTAACAGCAAAGGTGTTGAACATATGACTAGTGATTGGAAACAAGATGATCCTCGTATTACTATTGCGTTTAATATACAACCTAGAGAAACTGTTTTACAAGAAGTAGGAAATAAACTTAATTATTATGTCGGACTTTAAAGAGCTATTTTCTGTTCCTATACTAGAACATAATGTTCCGGATCGTATTGCAGATGACGTTGAACAATTTGTAGTACCACGTTTAAAACTTATACCAAGACCCGACAACAATGCTCCGCATGGTACAGATTATTTTGAACCTAACAAAGTAGTACATTTAATGAATGATGTACCAGAACTGTTTAGCGAAATACAAGACTGTGTTAACAAGTTTCAAGACGCATGTCATATTAAACAACTAAAAGAAGCTAATCAATACAATTGGTGGACACAAGATTATCACGAAGGCGACATACATAACGAACATGAACACGGTATGAATCAAATATCTGGAGTATACTGGGTAAGAGCAAATGAAAATGCTGGTGGGTTATGTTTTAGAAATCCTAATCCGTTTGTCGAATATTCATCCTGGATGGATGCAAAATATGGATGTCAAGAATACGAATTCCAACCTATAAAGGGTAAACTATTATTGTTCCCTTCTTACTTAAAACATGCAGTAATGCCTAGTAGTAGTAACGTTGTACGCACTACTATTGCTTTCAACGTAGTGTATTAAGCCTGAGCTTCACCCCATCTTAGAATAATGTTCGCAGTAGTATCTGTACCACCCGTCTTATAAACGTTAATTGCTAGTACGTCTGGACCATTTGGATATGTTCCTCTACCACCTAGTGTAGTATTTGTAAGTTCTTTCAATGCTTCAAGACTCAATGCACTCGATTGTCCTGGTGTAGCAATGAATGAAAATACTGTTTCACCCGGTTGTGCGTAAGGAGGTTGTCCAAATAAGAACCCAACTGTATCACCTGGATTAACAGTAGTGTTAGCACTCTGTGTAAATGTTACTCTGTAATAGTCTGTTGTACCAAAGCTCAATTCTTCTACATTAGATACCGCAGTACCCGCTGAGAACTTACTATCTTCAACCAAGTCACCTGCAATAGCATTTGTTGCGTCCCATGTTGTTTTTGTAAAGAACAAATAGTTAGCATTACTTAATGGACCACCAATTTGGAATGTAACTGTTGGATCAGCACTTTGTACAGTAATATTTTGATTAAATCTTAAACGTACTCTACTGTACCATGGCTCCATATATACCTGGTCAATAATTCTTGGATTACTTGCGTAGTTGTTAGTACCTGAAGCTGTAACAGTTGTACCTGTTGAAACTTCATCATTTAAACTTTCCCATTGTGACGTTGTTAAGTATTGGTATCTACTATTTCTATTACCATATAAGAATTCAGCAGTTTGTGTCATTGCACCTTGTACTGTTGCACTTCTAATAATCTGTGTTGCACCAGTTGACCATACAACAGAACCACCTGGAGCAACTTGAGCAAAGCTCGGTTGTCCACCAGCCGCCGCACCTGTTAGTGCTGACCAACCAACGTCTCCTGGGTTAATTGGATAGTTTTGTGGATTCAAAATACCTTCAACAACAATACCACCACTAATTGGATTATTTGAACCATCATATCCATCTGATGTAATTTCAATACCTTCTAGTAGTAACTGAGCTCTGTTTAGTAGTTCTCTTTCACCTAAGTCACCAACGATAGCGTTACTAACACTAGGTGCTAGTCTTAACATAAACACAGTATTTCTTGTTGTACTAATTTCGTTACCTGCAGATGTGTATGAGAAAATATAACCACGATCTTCATCAAAGCCACCGTCTGTTAAGAACGCTGATCCCCAGTGTGATATGATTGGAGTAATTGTATTACTAATCAAAATTACACCAGTTCGTTCACTGTGTGTTACTGCACCACCTGCTGTATAAGTTCTTGTTGCACCTGCCGCAAAGTTTGTTAGTGGAGCACTTCTAGTACACCCTGTTAGGGTATCTCCTGTTACACCTGTATATGCTATCATTTCGTTATCAATAATAACTGTACCAGTTGTTGGGAAGAATGACGCTGTAATTAACGGAATTGTAGTTTGTGTTGCATCCATGTCAGCCGCTAGTCTGTCATTAGGTCCTTCGTTAGTAACTTCATAACGCACAGGCATGTTACCAGTACGCATAAATGCTTCTGTGTTAATGTTTGAGTTACGCATTCTGTGATAGAAAATAAAGTTACCATCATCACCACGTAGCATATAGTCAATAAAACCAGCACCATACCAACTGTACTGAATACCAATCATCTGCATCTTACTGATGTCCATGATATATCCACTACTACCTAAGCCGTCTAGTGTATCTTTGTTAAAGTCATCTTGTTTAGTTTTCTTATCACTAATTAAACATAGTTTAGCACCTGTAGCATTAGTGTTACCTCTAAAGTCAGGTGTTACTGTCATTGCAGTATCTGAAGTTACCTGTGAAACAACATGTGTCATTCCTTTAACAACAATTCTATCACCAGCTTTAAGTTGATCTCTAAATCTTGTTCCCGATCCTGTACATGTGTTTGAATCAACTGCTATTGCAACTGTACCTGCTAACTGTAGTGTAGCAGTTCTTTGTACAGCACTAAAGTTTGATCCATCGTACTCCATAAAGATTCCGTTTTGATCATCAAATGCACCTGAACGCACAGTTGCACCGTGCCAGTTAAGCAACGATACTTGTGCTCTTGTACTTAATATTGGCGATAATGACCCAACAGCAATTTGTGATATAACTTTAAATGTTCTTTCACTTACAATACTTGCTACTGTATAATTTCCGTTATAACCTGGTGTTTCAATACCAATTAATCTAATTGCTCCACCAACTTGTAGTCCGTGGTCAACATCGTCTGTTGTAACTGATATAAAGCTACCTGCTTGTAGATCGTCTGCTGTTACATTTAATAGATCGTAACTTGGAGCAAACAATGCACCAGTGGTATACATAATACCTTTACCTGACTGGTATCTAATATATTTTTTACTCTGTCTAATTGCTTGAGCACCATGTTGTGGTCCACCTGTACCAAGCATAACTCCACCATCATATGGTCTGTGTACAAAGAATGAGTCTGGTCTTGGATAAAGCGTAGCACTAATATCACCAGTTTGTGTAATAGTACCTGGAGCTCTACATTGGTATCTTAAACTTGTTGTAGTTGGAACCTGTTGTGCAAAGAACGGACCTTCTAATAATGTGTGATTGTTAGTACCATCATCTGAGTTTTGTGTAACAATAAATGCATCACCTGGTATCAATCCGTGTGCTGATGCAAACGAAACTTCAGTTGTTGCCAAGGCCGCAAACGCAATTAATGTTGGGCTTGGTATTGCTTGTGTTATTGGTTCTGACATTGTTACAGTTGCATAAGTTACTGTTACATCACCTGGAACTGCTGTTCCTGTAATAGATGTGTCAACAATACTACCGTCTGTTGATACTTCAGATATAACAATCGAAGCATCATTAGTTGGACTTGCACCGCCTAACTCAGTACCTAGTACTTTAATTTTGTTACCAACTTGATAGTTTTCACCGTCAGTTTCTAATACTGGATTACTATAACTGCTACCAGTTCTTTGTATAGCAAACGTTGCACTTGTACCTGTGTTACTTAATGCTTGAGCACCAATATCAACATACGCGGCAGTTCCACTTGGACCTGTACCTGCAACACTAATTGTTGCAACAGAACCTTCATCAGTTCTTGTACCACTATCGTCTGTTGTATCAATAGTAATTGTTAAATCGTTTGCTGGACTTTGACCACCTAGTTGTGATCCTGGAACTAAAATTGTATGATCATCAAAGTAACCTGTACCTGGAGTATTAACTACACCAGTATATGCTCCATTACTAATTGTAATATCAAAACTTGCAGTACTACCTTGTAGCATTTGAATCTGATTTGAACTCTGTTTAACATCTTGGAATACTACTTCGTCATTACCTGAACCACCTATTGTTGCTGTTAAGATTTCTCCACCAACGTCAATAGTAGCTACTGTAATTGTTGCGTCATTTGCTGGCGTTGCTCCACCTAATATGTTACCTGCTACAACAAATGTTTCACCAGCTAAGTATCCTGTACCAGAGTTTGTAATTGTTACTCCGTATACTGAACCTGTTTTACTAATACTAAAGTCTGCTGTTGAACCTGAACCTGTTGGATATGTATATGCTACACTTGGATAAGTTTCGTTAGCTGTTGGACCTGTACCTGTAATTGTAAAGCCAGTAATAACTCCTGTACTTACTGATGTAACTTCAATAAGTGCATCATTAAGTGGACTTGTTCCTCCTGGGAATACATCTCCTTGTATAGCTAATCTATCTCCAACTACATACCCTTGTGTTGGTGCTAATGCTGTACCTGAACTTGTAATACTCGTAATACTACCAGCGGCATCTACACCTGTAATAGTAATTGTAATATCGTTTGCTGGACTTTGACCACCTACGTTATTACCAAGAATTGTAAGTGTTGAACTGTTAGCATAGTCTTGTCCAATAGTACTACCAATTGAAACTGAATACGTTCCATTTGAATTTTGTGTAACATTAAATGTTGCACCTGTTCCTTGAACGTTATATCCTGAAGTAATATTAGTAAATGAGGCACTATTAACTGCTGTACCTGTAATACTTAAACCTGTAATTTCTCCACTGCCGCCAACACTATCAATAGTAACTGTTGCATCGTTAGTTGGACTTGTACCACCTAATTCTGTACCTAGTATTGTAAATGTTTCGTTTTGTGCATATCCTGAACCTGGTGCTGATGGGTTAACTGTGTATGTGCTACCTGTAAATGCAACGTTAACTTCTGCTCCTGTACCTATTGAACTTGTAGTAAATGAAGGTCCTGCAAAGTTTGCTACTGCGTCTGCACCTGCGCCTGATTCTGTAAAAGATGTAATTGCACCTGTGCCGTCAACACCTGAGATTGTAATATCTAAATCGTTAGTTGGACTTGCACCTCCAAAAACGTTTCCTGGAATTCTAATAACTCCACCTACGGTATATCCTGCATCTGTTGATCCAGCATTTTTAGTAACTGGGTTATAAATGTTGTTAGTTAAAGTAACATCCCATGTTGCTCCAGTTCCGCCTGTTCCTGCTTCTGGAGGTAAATCTGTAAATGTTGGGTCATCAGTTACGGCTGTGTATGTACCGGCACTACTCGTAACATCAAGTATTAGTCCTGTACCAGCACCGTTAATATTTGTACCTACAACACTTGTTAATACTGCATTACCATCAAATGCTACACCTGTGAAACTAAATGTTAAAATTACTCCGCCAACATCAATAGTATCAACTGTAATTCTTAAATCGTTTGTACCTGAAGTACCACCTAATGTTTGTCCGTCTACAACTAACACATCACCTGCTTCAAAGTTAATACCTGCTGTTTGCATTGCAACTGTGTATTGTCCTAAAGTAGGATTACCTCTATCAATATTAAACGTTGCACCTGAACCTGCTGATTCATAATTAGTACCAGTAATTCCTGAGTATGTTACTGTGTTACCAACAATCGCCCCTGTAGTATTTCCATCAAAGTTAAGTGTGTTACCTACAATAGTAGTAACATGAATCGCTGTTCCGTCACCTCTATCAATTGCTTCACCTTGTGTAATACCTGTTGCGTCAACAAGAGTAATTGCATTTGTACCAATTGGATAATCTCCATTAACGTCAAGTGTATTTAAAACACCACCGTTATCTGATACACCACTAACTCCGCCTGTTATACTTGTAACCTGAGCACCACTTCCAATACCAGCACCTTGTGTAATACTAGCAACTACAAACGTAAAGTCTGCGCCTCCACCAGCACCCAATGAACCGTCTACAACAGTAAGAATATCGCCTGCGGCGTTATTTCTACCTGGATTTAAAATTGTAATACTTGTAACTTCACCAGTTCCGCTAACAACAATAGTATACGTACCTGTAATTAAATCTGCCGCAATGCTGTTTGAAAATGCTGTTGAAACTGTATATGTTCCGCCTGTTCTACTTGCGTCTGCGGCACCAAATGTACCAACTGTTGCTACTTGGCCACCTTCATTAATAACTGGAGCACCAACTTCTGGAGCAGTTCCTGACCAAGTAACAATACTTGATCCTGTTTCTGCCGCTAATGGGTTAATCCATGTACCTGCCGCACCCTGTGATAAAATAGTAAACTGTGGTTGACCAATTGCCGCACCTGTATAAAATCCTGCTTGTCTTAACTGCGTATAGTATGTTGATAATACTTCACCGTTAGTTGAGCCAACTTTTGATTTAGCAAAGAATGTAAATGTACTGTTAGTTGGAACAGTTGAAACAATAAACGATCCCTCTGCTCTACTTGCACCAGCAACACTATTTTCTAGTGCCTTAATTGTAATAGGAGTACCTGCTACAATACCGTGTGGTCCAACTGTAGTTACAGTAATTAAACTTTGTCCAACACCGTTTGTACCAGCTGAAGCATCTGTTACAACTGTTGATACAACTGTATCTGTGCCTGGTACTTCGTAAATACTTGGATACCCTCTTTGCATAGCAATCGCTTGCCACTTTGTAGGCTGTAGTCCATACTCAAAGTCAGCATCAAGCATAGATACTGAATTACTAACACGCATACGTTCAATAGCATCTGTACCAAAGTCATGTGGTCTAGTAATAACATCACCTTGGTCAATAAATATTTGTATATCATCTGTATCGTAAAACTGTTTAACTTCTTCTTTAATTGGAAGTACGCCTAAACCGTGTTCAATAACATTTGTAATAACAGCAAATAATTCTGTTACTCTTTGACTAACATTTAATTCACTAATTTGTAAAATAGTATTTTGTGCAACTGCTCCTGCACCTGATTGTGCAGTTGGATATAACGTGTTTGAAAAAATATAACCGTTAATTACATCTCTACAAAAATGTTTTGCTAAAACTTCTGGCATTCTATCGCCGTCAATTTGTGGCGTAGTTTGCACCCAATACTTACTAGCATTAAAGTGTGTTTTTGTATTACCAGAATATTTAATATCGTTAGTAATACCTTCAACATTAAAGCCCATATCTCTTTCACACTTAGCAGTATTATATGTGTAGTTGTACCATACATCTGAAATTGCGTTAGCTGTTGCTGATACAAATGTATGTTCTGAAGTATCAGATGAAATACCAATATTAACTGTAACTGTGTCCGTAGTAGAACTTTCAACTAAAATTGGTTTATTATAAAATGGATCTGTTCCTGTATCATTAGGCACCCCACTTGCTCTTGGATAAGCATGTTCAGTAGCATGGTTGTCATATCCACAAGTAAATGTTAATCCACCTGTAGCAATTTTAATATAATCGCCTCTGTAATATCCATGCGCCGCCATTGTTAAAACTAACTTTCCACTTGCAGGACTGTATGCCGCCGCAGATGGAGTTTGTCTTGTACTTGCCGCAACCTTACCTGCAATCCAAGCAACTGTTTCTTTTTGTAAAAACGATTTATTTGCTTCTAATAGTGCTACTGCTCTTGGAGAATAAACTCTATTGTCTGTATCTTTAGCAAGAAAGATTGTAGTAACTGTACCAGTTCTTTCAAGGAACTTTGGAAAGTCTTCTTCAACACCTTTAGTTAACTGCGAAGTATCATCTGTTTGGAATGTTGTTGAAGCACCTAAATCAGGATCACTAAAGTTATATAAAATTTCATTGTTTGTTGAATCTGTAATCAACAATAAATCGTTTGCCGGAACACGAGTCTGAATCTTAACACTTGAAATCTGTGATCTCTGTAGCGTTGGAATAACATCTAGTCCGCCTGCAATAACAGTTGTAATGATACCCATTAGTTCTGTTATTCTTGCATCAGTACCTGTTTCATAACTACTACCTTGGTCGTAAACTTGTGTAGTTGTAACTGGAACTGCTTGTAAACTTGTGTAAGCAACCTGTGGTAAAATGTAGTTGTTAATTAAACTAACAACAAAGTTCTTTGCCGCAATTTCAGGAGCTCTATCACCATCAATCTGTGGTGTTGAATTGATCCAGTACTTACTTGCTAAGAAACGTGCTTGAAAGTTTCCGCCATAACGTAGGTCCCAAAGTACACCTGTTACTCCGTCTGTACCTTGTAAGTTATATCGTGTATCACGTCTACATAGCACATCGTTGTATGTATAGTTGTACCATATTGAACCCGGATTTCCTGTGTTTGCCGCAACTTGTGCAGTAAGCCATGCTGATAATTCGTCAACAATAAAGTCTGTATTATCGTTAATTAATTTGTATGCATATGGAAATCTATTTTCACTAACAGGAATACCTGGTTGAAATATATACGAGTCAATTTTTTTCTTTGCCATTTGTTTTCCTACATTCCGAAAGCAACAGCCATTGCTGATGCCCTGCTGTCCACATATTTTTTGTTAGTAACTGTCGTAGCCGATGTTGGTTTTGCTTGTACTTGTGCTGTAGCAAACGTTGCATTAGCCGGAGTTACTGCTCCAATTGTAGTGTTATTTATTGTTCCTGAGGTCGCTATTAAGTTATTAGTGGTAACTGAGCCTGCCTTAGATAAACCAATGTTTACACCGTCTATATTACCGCCACCCGATGGAGCAACAGTTAATCTACCATTGCCTGCTGGGCTTACATTTACATCTGCATTTAAACCTGTAAAGTTTGAAGTTGAATTTACTGTTAATAAATTAGCAGTAATATCCATGTTACTAAGTGTTCCACCGTTTGCTGGATTAATAACTACTGTTCCCGAACTTCCACTAGGTGCAAGTGTAATAACTGCATTTTCGCCTTGGGCTGTTAAATTGCCTGTTGTTGTAATTCTACTAAAGTTACCAATACCACTAACTAGTGGGTCAATAACTGTAATTTCTACTAATGGTATTTGATCACCATCACCATACCATAATGATGCTGGTGTGTTATCAGGTACACTAAAAGTTAATTTACCTTCAAACTTACTTTGAGCGTCAATACCTGTTACTGTTGTAGTACCATCTAAAGATGTGTGTGATAGCCCTGAAGTAAATGGTTGGTATACTGATCCATCAAAGCTATAAAAATTCAATGTCATGTTACCAGTAATATCACCGGCTTCGTTTAATTCTCTTAAAAATAAATTAAAAACATAACTACTTCCCCTAGTTAATTCAAACGTTGGGTTTGCTAATAAGTTAGGTTCGTCATCTGGATCTATTTTGCCATCAATAGTAAAACTGTTACCAGCTTGACGGAATAAAAAGTCACCAGCAGTATCTACAACATCTTCTGTAACTGTATATGTAAGTGTACGAAGTTGTACATTACCTACGTCATCGACTATGAAACCCGGGCTTTTAAAGCCATACTGAGCTTGGAAGGGTGATTTAATTACTGCCATTTAGTTTCTCCAATAGTATTTATCACTAGCTTTGTACCACTATTAATCCATGCATTGCTCCATGGAATTGACAGTTATAATGATAAGTTCCTACTGCTGAAGGTGTCCAAGCTACTGATCCTGAAGATGATGCACCTTGTCCTGTTGCTAATGGATTTGTTACAATATTACCTGTACCTGTTGAGTTTTGTGCTTTAATATAGAATGGATGTCCTGGTGCATTCATAGTAAATGTAACTGTATCATTAACATTAATTGTTACCGTTTGGTTAGCACCATTTACTGTACCTAATCTATCTGTGCCGTTTAATGTATATGAACCTGAGCCGTTATTTGAAGTTGCTATTGTATAACTGTTTCCTGGTGTTGTACTTGTATCAATAATAGCAATACTCTTAGTTGATTCTCCATTGTCTAGTGCAATTACAAATCCTTCATCGCCTTCTGTTGTTGCATCAGCTGTTGCAGTAAGTGTAATACTATCCGTTGTTCCAACAACAAAGTTTCCTGTTAATGCCGCGCCACCTATGTCTGCACCTGTTACACCTGAAATTGTATAAGGTAAAATAGTACCATTTTCAACATTTGATGTTGAAAGTGTAATTGTAAATACTCCGCCTTCGTTAACTGTGTTAGTAGATGATCCTAATGTATAACTTGGAATAATTGGACTTAAACTCGTGTCGCCGATTGCAACTTCAACGATTGTACTTGTACCGTCAATTGACATTTGGAATGTTTCTGCACCGTCTGTTAATAGATCTTCAGTTGCAGTATAAACAATTGATTCTACAGTTCCAATCTCAAAGTTACCTGTTAAGTCTGCTCCGCCTATATCTGCTGAGTCAACTCCTGTAATTGTATATCCAACTAGTGTGCCGTTTGCAACGTTTTCAGAAGTTAATGTAATAGTAAATGATCCACCTTCATCAACTGTTGCCGCACTAGTTGTAAGTCCGTAACTGATAGCTGGTGTTGTACTTGTATCTTGGATAACAATACTAGTAGTAGCTTGATTGTTATCAAGTTTAACTGTCATTACTTCTTGACCTTCTGTTGCTAAGTCAACAGTAACAGGGAAACTAAGAATATCTGTTGTTCCAACAATAAATGTTCCTGTAAGATTTAATCCACCTATATCTGCACTTTGTATACCTGAAATTGTATAAGGTAAAACTGTACCCGCAAGTACATTTGATGTAACTAATTCTACTGTAACTGTTTGTCCAAGTTCTCCAGTATTTGTAGTGCTTGGATTTAATGTATAAACTGGTGCGTTTGCCGCAACGTTTGATCCTAATAGTGTTGCTGTAGGTTCGTTCTGTGTTGCATAATAGTTTGCTGAGTAAATTACTTTTGCTCCTGCAATAGCAGTTGAGTCATCTTGTACTCTTGGATATGCCATAAGTTTAAAGTACGAATCTGTAACTTCAACTTCTAATTGTAATAGGTCATCTCCTAAATTACTACGTCCGTAAACAACAATATTTGCTTTACTAGTACTAGCTGTTGCCATTGCTTTAATTACTTCTTTGCGTTCACTATTTACATCACATGCAATAGTGTATTCTACACCAAAGTAACTACCAACGTACCAACGGTCTAATTCTGTTCCTGCCTCTACTAACGAATAGCTTGGCCCTGCATAAGACAAGTTGGTTCCATTACGAAACTCAATCGTACTATTTTGTCCGCGTCTAAAGTATTTGGTGATATCGAAGCTCATTGTACCTTTTACATTCCTCTTTAGTATATTTACCTAATTATGGACTGTTACGATTGCTAGTGGTGTAAGCGTGTAATACCTAAATACCACATATCTAAAGGGTATTGTTTGCTTACAAAATGATGTGTAATTTGTAAATTGTTATCAGTAATCATGTCTTGGAATGTGTCAGGATTTGATCCCCATACATTTTCAGCAAGTACAATAATTCCATCGTCGGTTAGGTAATTGTTAACATTGTTAAAGAAATTTTTATGTATAGACCAGTCTAAATCTTTATATTTCCTTGGATCGTCATAGTGTGCTACATACGGATCCATGTTAAAGTGAGGTGGATTAGCAACAATTAGGTCAAATTTTTGTTGCGGAATATTTGTAAAGTTGTCACTTAGAAAAAATTGTGCAGTATCTTGTAAGTTATTTTCTTTTATTGTTTGTAATACAGGAAGCTGAGTTGGCTCATAGATGTCTGCCAATGTAACTTTGTTTGCTATGCCTGTTGCAAGTAATCCAAACCCCCAAAAGCCTGGTCCACTACACCATTCTAGTACATTGTTAAATTTTTTATCTTCGCTTATTGCTTGTGTTGCATCAATAAAGTCATCGACCATTGTATTGCCACAGCCGTCTGTGTCTTTGGTCCAGTGAATCTTTATATCAAAGTATTGGATAAAGTCATCTTCCATGACTTTAATTGTTTACTGTAATTAGCTTATTGTATTCTGGCAAATAAAGATATTCAATATCACTATTACGTAGTGTACGTACAGCATCATCTAGTGTTTCAACTAACGGTTCGCCACCTAAGTTAAAACTAGTATTGAAAATTATACTAGTACCAGTACGTTCTTTGAACGCTTTGATAATGTCATAGTAATGTTTGTTTTGATCTCTATTAACTGTTTGAATTCTACATGTGCCATCTACGTGAATAATACTTGGAATCTTTTCAGCAATACCAGGTTGACAGTTTACAGCATACATCATTGTTGGTGAACTTTTCATTCCACGTAAGTCAAACCATTCATGTACATCTTCTTCTAGTATACTACCTGCAAACGGACGGAAGTATTCTCTACGTTTAACTTTGTTTACATAATCTTTACCATTAGGATCACTTGGATCATACATAATAGTTCTATTACCTAATGCACGTGGACCGTTTTCACTACGTCCTTGGAATAATGTAACAATCTTTCTATTAGCAAGTAAGTCTACAGCTTTAGTATTATCTGCATCTTCAACTGTTGCATTATACTTTTCTACAACTGCATTAATTTCTTCGTCTGTATAACTGTAAGCTGGTCCTTCATATAGTGTTTCTTGCTGTTCTTGACGTTTGTTACTTTTAGTTAAACGTCTATGCATTAACATTGCACCACCCATTGCTGTACCTGCATCGTTACTTACTGGTTCAACATAAATTTCAATGCCTTCGTCTTTTAATTCTTCTAAGTAATGATAGTTAGCAACACAATTAAGTCCGTATCCGCCACTAATAACTACTTTGTTCTTACCTGACATTGCAACTGCTTTGCGAATTAAATTTGCAACTTCTGTTTGGCTTTCTGTTTGTATTTGATAAGCCATGTTACGTCTGTTTTCTAAATATGTTACATCTTGATTTTCTTCATCGCCATGATTAGTTAAGTATGTGTGCATGTTGTAATTAACATGAGCACCATTAGGATACGTTGGAACAATAACATGTCTATCTGCTTGTGATGTCATTGTATCATGTCTAAATATTTTAGGTGCCGGACTGTCTGCTTTACCGTATGGAAATAATCCCATAGTTTTACCTGCTTCAATAAAACTGAATCCACAGTACTCTGTAACTGCTTCATACGCTTTAACAATACCAGCATTTTCTGAAATAACTAATTCGTGTGTTTGATCCTTATCTTCGTCATACATTTCACTTGAAAATTCAGGCATCCATGCACCCATAACAGGTCCATTAGCACCAATGTGTTTGTATAATGTTTTAAAGTTATCTGGATAGTTGCAATCGTAAATACTTTCTGTTTCCCAAACAGTAGTAGGAACTCCGCCGATATCTAATGTAATAAATGTTCCAGCACCATCAACAATAACTGCACAAGCATCTTCAAATCCTGAACGATAAAAAGCACAAGCGGCATGTAACTTGTGGTGTATGTTTGACATGTCAATTACTTGAGGATGATTTCCTCCTTGGTATGCTTCACGTTTAATAAGTCCTAGCTTACGTGCAAGTCCTGTATAAACATCATCGCCACTAAAGTCTACTTTGCCAGCAGTTTGTTCTAAATTTTGTGTATGTGCAACAACTAAAAAGTCTAGCTTGTCTGTATATTCAAGTATCTTAATCATACTTGCATATGGGCCGCCATCGTATTTTTGTCTTGTTAGGCGTTCTTCTTCAATTGAAAAAACAATTTCACCATCTTTTAATAAACATACTCCGCCGTTATGTCCTCTAGCAATTCCAGCGATCCATACTGATTTTTTACTTGGCATCTTTTATTCCTCTATAACTTCTATCCCAATTTGCTAATTGCAAATTTGTAATATTTTTAATAGTTTCTTTGTAGTCGTTAGTTTTACAATCTATAACAGTATCTATCATTTTTTGTGTTTGTTCTGATAAGTTGTGGCTTAGATATGATTGGCAAAAACTTAAATGCTGTACTGGACTAGGGTGTAACTCTAACCATTTTTCGCCATTTCCTTCAAACCACCAACTAGAGTCTGGTCTATTCCAAGCATGTAATCCTAATGATTCTAGCCATTCAGGACCTTCTAGTACGTATCTATATTGTTCTAGATTAAACTCTTTAAATGCATCAGCAAGTTCAGGTGTATTTCTTAAATTTTCACCATGTCCTTTTTGATGCGGAATATCTGTTCCTAATGTTTCTAAGTTACTAATACTTGTAAAATGAAACTTACAATTTGTATCTTTTAATAAACCCTTAGTAAGTATAATGTTATTCATTGTGTGTAAAAACAATGCTTTTTCATCATAAAAAGTTTCTATCCATTTGTCATCAAATACTTCTTTGTTCTGATAACTGAATATACTACCTTTAGTTTGCCAAGGTTCTGCGTGTTTAAAGTTAAGATAATCGTAACGTAAATGACTTGACCATTGTACTATTACTGTATCGTCTTTGTCAAATTCATTTGTAGCGTGGCATTCTGCAACACGTTCAGCAATAGCTCTATTTCCTAAGCCTGCATGACCCCAATTTTCATAGTGGTCAAATTGCTGTGCATAAATGTCTGCGTAGGTTGGCCAATTCCATGATGTATAGGAACACCCAAATACAAATAAGCGTTTCATTCTTAAGCAGGAGTTGCTTCTTTGGTCGTACTATTGTAGTTTACACCAACTTTTTTCTTATTTCTAATTCCTGCTGTTACTGAATCACAAATGACACTTTCAACTTTGTCATTCATTGCCATGATACCGTCATTAACTCTATCTGCATATTCATCTGTTGTAACTCTAATAGGTGAATATACTCTAGCACCTTCGCCCATGTCTAAAATATCAAAGTTTTTATCTTCTGGATACGAAACATTAACTGGAAAAGTTGATCCTATTACTACTGTACATTTAATACCTAGTGCATGTGCAATATGTTGCCCTACACTATCACAGCCTAAAAAGTAATCTGCATTTGCAATAATTCCTGCCCAATGTCTTAGGTCTGCACCCATAGGACTTGCTACAGGTTCTTTACATCCGTGTTTTGAAAAGTCAATACCAAACTCTGCCATGTGTACCATTGCATATTTTTTAGAAAGTGATTTAACAATATTAACTGAATTTTCAGCTTCAAAACTTCTACCACTCCAGTCAGTAATTACACCATTGTCATGTTGTACTGCTCTACCAAATGGTTGAAAAACAACTACTTTGTCTTTTTTAGTTTTTTCTTTAACTTCGTCTACTAGCTTTTTACCAAACAACATTTCTTCTCTAGAAAGTTTTAAAATTGGTTTGCTTAATTTACGTAATCCTTTATTATTAATTTGAATATCGTATGCTTCTGCAATACTACATTGTTGGTTGTAGTATTCCCAAGCTCTGTAAGGCTCAGGTGTAATCAAATTCATATCTTTAAGTTTATCTTGGAAAAGATTCTTGTGCCAGTGATCGTATGCCTTTGCATGGAGTACTGGATGACCTTTATAAAAGTCAGTACCGCCTTCGCATACAATGATAAAGTTATCGTCTGGATTTTCTTCTGCAAACTTCTCAAGTGCCGGAATACTAGCAAGAACTCTGCCAGCGCCACCATTGATGAAAATAGCTGTATTTCTTTTATCTGTCATTTTATATCCTTGTTACAATATGTGTAATTGCTTGTAACAATATTTAATGAAGATTAGTTTAGCTTGATTGTTTTCTGGCTGTTACAGTCCCAGCAATACGTGTATTGCCTCTTGAGTCTGTAGGAGGTGTTGGAAGCCCGTCTGCTACGCCATCATCGTACGGTGTACCGTCTGTACTTAGATTCAATCTTTCTAAATCATAAGCCATATAGTTGCCGCCTGTTTCTGGTGGAACAAAGTGTCCCGTTGCAGGGTGATATGTGTGTTCCATTAACCAACCATCTGCAGGATTGTTACGATCAGCTTCGCTTAAATAACGGCCAATCTGTCCTGGAAATTGATCTCTTTCGCCATACACACCTGGGCGTTTTGCGTTTGGACTCTGTGGAAATCTTACTTTCCAAGGGTCAATTCTAATTACTTTACTTAAATTAAATGTTGCACCTGAACCACCGCTTGTAGTTGCTGTAGTTGCTACTGCGTTAAGTGTACGTGCTTCTGCAATATGTCTTGCATTAAATGCGTTACGTGTTCTAACACCTGTAATTGCACCATCTGAATCAACTGCTGTAACAATAATGTTTACATCTAATGAATCATTTTCGTTAACAAGAGCTGTATCATCTAATCCACTAGTTGCCGCTTCAAAATCAAATCCGGGTCTCTTACCCATTGGTTGACTTAAATCGTCTAATGTACCTACATCTGCACTTGAAAAACCAAATACACTTGCGTCAACGTTAAAGTTGTCGCCTACTGCATATCCTGTTCCTGCTGTTGCAATAGCTACTGACCATGCCGCACCATATGTAGCTGGTAAGTTTCTTAATGCTATTCTATAATCTTGCCATTCAGTAATTAAACTTGATGGCATATCTTCTGATACGTGTCCGTCACTAGCGTTTAGTCTAGACCAACGTACTTTTTTAATTGCTTCCCAATCTGTGTGTGGCTTAATAAATGGAAAAGGTGTAACCCATTCTTGTGCAGTTGGATTGTATTCAATTTCATCTCTATCGTATGTGTGATCTGGTGTCGGAACTTTAGGCTCAATATGTACAAATGGATTACCTTCCCAATCATTTATTGGAAGTGTAGTACTTATTTGTTCTCTGCCTTCTAAAAATAGTGTGTCTTGATCAGTTTCCATCAATTCGCAAAGTAAGGGATTGTCTTCACAGTTAACTTTAACCATGTATTCACTTGCCGCAGGTACAAAATCATCTTCAACTTGGTAGCTAAATTTAACTTCACCTGTACGCTTGTTATCTCTTTTACGTAAAAATACCCACATCTCTTTAGGACCTTCATAAGTCCAAGTACCCACTTTACCTAAGTTGGCAGTTTGATACAGATATGCATCTGGCATATCATATGAGAAGTCTACGTTTACTTCTACTACTCTATCTGTTGCATTTGGATCTATCATTCTATTTTCCTATTTGTTACCTTTTAATAAAACACCACGTATACAGCGCCTTCAGCACCTGGTGAACCACAACAGCAACCGCCGCCATATGCTCTACCTGATTCTCCTGCACCACCTGGCCATGAACCAAATCCGCCACACTCGCCGCCTCTTGTACAACAACCGTTTGGTCCCATTTTAGGTCCTGATTGTGCCATTGGAGCAGTTGGTGTTAATTCTAATCCTCTATCTCCGCAATGCTGTGATCTTTGTGAAGAACCTGTCATACTTGCAATACCAAAGTCAACGTTATTAGGTTGAATTTGACAGTTATAACAGTTCATACAGCAACCGTAACAGCTAAAGAAACCATGACAATGTGTACAGTTACTACAGTAACCTCCACAAGCTACAGCACAAAAACATGAGCCGCCTGTTGGAGTTCCCATAACAAAACTGTTATGTCCTGCATAGTTATTACCTGCATATAAACAACATCCTGATCTACCTGCACAAATTGTGAATGAATCACCGCCTGTTACGTTAGTAGATTTAATAGCATATCCGCCTGAGTCTGCTGGATAACCTTGCATACAGCAACAGCCTCCATTTCCTGAAGCACCGCCGCCCCACATTTCAAATACTGCAAAAGTAGCACTTGATGGAACAGACCAGTTACAACATTTTCCGCCATTGTTGTTACAATAATATCTTGATTCTGGTGGCACGCCATATGCTTGTGCTGGCCACGCTTCGTTGTGATCTGAGTTCCAAGCGTAACTAACTGTAAACGCTTGTGGAGATGCAACACCTACATCGTATCCTGGAATATAATCTCTTAAATTTGACATAAATTACTCTCCTTATCCTACGTCCGATTGATAGTAAACTACTACTAATCCACCAGCGCCTGGACCACCGCAGTAACAAGTACCATTGTGAGTATGTAGTGTTCCGCCGCCGCCTCCTGGGAAGTCAGCTGGTCCATCTGCATCTCTACCGTGTGTTTTATAACAATTATCTCTTGACATTCTAGCACTTTGTCCGCCGTATGGTGCTGATGTCATGTTTTCCCATGATGAACTAGAACACATAGATGTTCCTGCTCCACCACCATTCATACCGCACATACTAAAGTCTGCGCCTTTTACACAACCACACATTCTGTTTGGACATCCACAATGTCCGCCCCATGCAGTACCAAAACCACAAGTTGCACAACCATATCCGCCACCTGATGCACATAAGCAAAAGTAGCCTCCTGATTTACAACCGTTACCTGAACATGCATAACTACCACATCCTGTACAGCCCATTACTGGTCTACAGCAACCTGCCGCTCCTGCACATAATGTAAATGTTGTTCCTGGTGTAATTTCAGCAATTTTTCTACCGTACGATCCTGCTCCGCCTGGAAAACCTGACATACAACAACAGCCTCCGCCACCGTCTCCGCCTGCTCCCCATGTTTCAAAAGCCGCCCAGTTTACATCTGCACTAGGTGTCCATGCACAACAGCAACCTGGGTTACTGTTACGAGTATTATCAAATGAACTGTGGTAAACATAAATCGTTCTCAGAGGCTTTGCTCCGGAATCTGTTCCAAGTTGTAATAGTGATCTTAATGCAGACATTTATTGTTCTCCTTAACCTATTCCTACGCCATCTTCGGCTGGTGCTTCAGCATATCCGCCTACAGTTGGTTCTTCTGGGAACTTAACCATATGTGCTGGAAATTCATCTGCCTGGCCACGCTTGAACGTAACTGGTAATTCTCTAAGTTTTTGTCTAAATGCAATCCAAGGATTCTTAACGCTATCAGGTGAATCTGCTGATACTTTATGATCTGTTGAATCTAATCTATCGTTTCTTAATTGTGTTAATGTTTCCCATGTTTGCCACGGTTGCTTCCAAGTCAATGTCCAGTTATTCGAATCAGCATCATGAGTACATAAGTCTCTTTCGTAAGCATGATCTGGGTATGGTGGCCATTGTGTTGCGTAAGTTCCGTAACCTTCTGGTAAATTTGTTACAACATCACTTTGCGATAACGTTACTGTGTGTGGAAGAAAGATAGCACACATTAAAGTATCTTCGCCATTACAATCTAAAGTAACTAATCTTTCACCTTCTGGTGTTGTATCAGTAGTTGGATTGTAGTTAAACTCCTCATCTGGAGCATTTTGTGATAGTGTATTTTTTCCGCTTGTTGCATCAACATAGATATACAATGATTCTGGTCCTGTATAACTAGCTGTTGCTGTGTCCCCATCACTATTTGATTGACTCAAATATTCATTGGGGATATCATATGTAAAGTTTTTTGTAATTTCAGCCATTTTGTTTCCTTCGTTTGTATTTAGTCATATTAACTGTACGACACCTTAACCATTCCGCCTGAGCCCCAATGGCCCCAACAGCACGGTCCGCCACATGCAGTACCATTATATCCAGCATCACCTGGGTAAGGTTGAGCACAACCCCATCCGCAACCCGAACAAGTCATTGGATTACCGCAGTAATCACGTCCTTTTCTTGTGTTGCTACTCTTTGGTGAACTTGGTACATAATCCCACATTTGATTGTGACAATAATGCGTTTGTAGTGGTTGTCCTCTACTGTGACCTAATCTTAGATCACCTTGTGTACCGCCTGATATCTGTGAACATCCAAAGCAACAATTATATGCGTAGTGTGCATGACAGTTTGTTCTTCCTGTACATCCACCTCTTGCACACGTTGTTGGAATACTTGAACCAGTAACAAAACTAGTTGATCCGTCAATTCCTAAACAATCACGTTCACAACATGCACCATTACCTGCCGCACAAATTGTAAATGTACATCCAGCTACAACTGAATGTGATCTAATACTGTATGACCCGCCACCTGCGTTCTGTGAACTAAACTGACAACAGCAACCACCTGCTCCTGCCGCGCCTGCTCCCCATAACTCAAACGTTACGTTAACAATACCAGTTGGTACTGTCCAGTTACAACAGCAACCACCATTGTTAATTCCTCTATTGTTATTGTAGACGTAGAAGAATTTTGTAGGAACAGAAGATCCTCCAATAGTGTCGCCTAATAGTGTTCTCAGGTCTGCCATAATTAGTATCCTCTCTTCTTACGTTCCTGACATAATCCAGCCGTAAGTCGACCCGGAATAAATCAATGTAATCGCCACGTTATTAATATCTAAAACTAAATCCTCGGATAAGTTTTGGATCTTTGAACCGTTTCTAGCAAGTGTTACGTTGTTGGTGTTGAAATTACCTGTAACATCAATGACTGAAATTGTATCATTTACGACTAAACTAGCATTTGCTGGTAAAGTAACTGTAAATCCAGAACCCGAAGAATCAGCTAAAATTCTATCATTAACAATGGCTTGATAGGTAGTGTTAATACTACGAATAACGCTACTAGCAGTTCCTGTTGTTGAAATATATCTTCCCATTTTAGTGTTTCCTTTTTATTACTATATTTATCATTATGCTGTAGATGTCTCAATACCCATTGCTACTGCACTGACGTTCACGGCAGAACTGTAAACAACAAGTATTTGCCCTGCCGCCAAAGCAATACCTGATCTTTCTAACACACCCTTAGCTAGTATCTCTACATCGTATTCAATGTATTCACTTGCTAGTGGTGTTCCAGCTGATGCGACTGCAACCCTTACCGAAATTGCACTATTTCCTCTATTACAAATCGATAGCGTTACAATCCCGAAGGTGTTTGCAGGTACCGTGTAAAGAGAAGTGTTAGTGCCAGCGGCTAAGTCTGCGTGTCCTAATCTTCCTGTGGCCATATTATTTCTCCTTTTAGCTCAATATAAATTGTTGCATCGCTACAGGTGATCCGCTTACGCCACCTGTGAAATGCATCTGTGCTGTTGTATTTATTAATACTCCGGTAGTAGTTGTTATTGTATTACCTTGAATATTGATAACACCAGCAGTTACACTATTTACGTTCAATTCTGATGCACCTCCACCAATTTGGCTAGTAATATATGTCTTAATAGCCTTCTGTGTAGGAACAATACTATCACTGTTCGCAGTAAACGTACCATCTGTACTAAATTCGTTAACTGTTGCACCAGCACCGCCAAGTGCTACTGCTCCAAGTTGTAGTTCTTGTAGTCCTGATATACTAAATGCATCAGCATTTAGCGTTGCAATACCAGTTGCCTGTTCAACACTAAACAAGTCGCCAACTCTAAAGTTACCGTCTTGGTCTGTACTTGTGAAGAACACTCTTCCTCCACCACCCTCTACAGCTTCATCTGCAGGATCAGCTGGTGTAGTTGGAGTACCTGGATAGTTAGTAGTAGTGAATCCACCAGTACCAATGTCCAAATAGTCGTGTCCTGTTAGTCTACATTGCGAATATCTAATTCGCATTTCAACATTATCGCCGTGTGCTGGAGCATCGTTTAACTCCATGTTTGGTGATATTTGTAGTAATGCTGAGTATGGTGAACTACCAGTTAATTGTGTAACACTAACAAGTTTAAAGAATTGATTTGGTAAACTTGCAAATTCTACGTTTGCACCAGCTTGTGGAATACTTTCCATTCCTTCAACCTGCATGTATTTGCCATCTTGTTTAGCATCTCTATAACCTGCTCCGTAAGCAATAGTACCGTTAGCAACATATGGGCTACCGTTTGTAAGTACTGCCGGAAATAGTAACAAATAATCTAAGTAAAGTTGTAAAGTATTTGCATCAATACGTTTTACATAATATCTATTACCGTTAATTTGTGTTGTACCACCAACTGTATTAATTAACACTTTGTCTCCGTCAATTAATCCGTGTGTTGCAACAGTAATATTTAATATACCTGTTCCACCGTTTGTTGGTAAACTTGTAAGTCCGTTTATTAATCCTTCGTTAACAATGTCAATTAAGCCGCCCATTAAAGTAATAGCACCTGCTTCACCATTGTTAGAATTTGTAGTTTGTGTAGTTACTACTGGACTTTGTAAAGTTGTATAAGCTGAGTTAGCTAAAATATTAGTTGTTAACAATGTTCTCAAAAACTCATAAGCCGCAAGTTTTTGACCTTGTCTTCCTGGTAGCGTAGAGTTTGCACCAATCCAATAACTTCTAGCGGCTTTAACTGTTTCTTTAGTTCCACCAAACTTAATATCATGTGCTAGTGCGTCAACATATTCGCCGACGTCTGCTTCCCATGTTGCTCCATCATATGTAAAGGCATCCCATAATGAGCTACCAACAGGAGCGTTTACAATTTGATTGTTAATGTAAGCAATAACTTCGTCTTTAATAAACTCTTTGTTAGCTGTAAGCAATGTGTAAGCATAAGGATTAGCAGTAAATGCTACTCCTGTAATGTCTTTTTCATATCCTGTATCTACAACTTCAGCTGTAGCTGTTGTCCAACCTGTTCCTCTTGAAGCAAAAGTTGGTTGTGCAAGTACACCATCACCTAAGAATACTTCTAATGGAGCATCTTCTGTATTGTTTGGATCTGTAAATGTTACTGTTGGTGGTGCTGTATAAGAAGCACCTGGGTGAATAATTCTTACTTCACTAATTTTACCATCTGCAACTTTTGCTCTAGCAATCGCTTGTGCTGTTGCTGTTGATCCGTCATTGCCAGGAGCACTAATAGTAACTCTTGGTTCAATGCTGTATTGCGTTGTATTATCTAATTCAGCTTCAACTGCTTGTCCGCTAACTGTAGTGTCCCAACCTGCCGAGTTATCTGAATATTTTTTAATAGTTGCAATTTTTGTACCTGCGTTGTATGTATCAATATAACCATACTGTCCTGCACCTTTACCACCTACTAAGAATATTGCCATACCTAAGTATGCCGCACTCAACGAAGCATCTGTGTTTGAAATTGTAATGCTTGTAGTATTACCAGTTTGTGGAGTATTAGTTGCAGTTTTATAATCTTTACCACCAAATGTTGATGTTGTACCTGTTAATCTAATCTGCATAACACCGCCTGTTACAACTGTTGGAGTTAATCCAGTAACACCAAATCCATCTCCTGAGTAACTAAGTGTTGTGTTAGCTGGTACATATTCTCTACCTGCATGTATATATTCGTGGTGTATAATTCCTGCGTTGTTAGTTACAACTGCACCAATAACTGCATCAAAACTTCTGTTATCTACTGTTGCTTTAATAGCTGTTTCAGTTAAGTCAACACCTTCTGCTACAGTACCAAAGTCACCGTATGAACTGTTACCGTTAGTAGCACGTATTTTACCACCTGCTTCTGCAAGATAACCAATGTGTCCGTAGTATGAGAACACGGAAACAAGTTCTGCTCTTCCTAAGTTAGTAACCCATGCACCAATACCTTCATCAAGTACCTGTGTAAAGTCGTTAGCAACAATCGAATCGTTACCACCATTGTGAATATCGCCGTCTACTTTAAGTCCAATACATCTTGAACCAAATGTTGTTACGTTTTGTACATATGGTGAACGTGTAATAATCCACGCATCTTCATCATCTGGTCCCCAACTTGGGTTAAGTGAACAAAATGCTCCTGCTGTTGGACGTTTAGTTCCGTATACGTTTGGTGCACCTAATGCTCCTGCTAGTCCTTTAACAGTACAGTTTCTTAAACCAGTACCATTTTCTAAGTAGAACATATCTTCTAGAAGTGAACCACTAACTGCGTTACTAAACCATCTACCTGTAAGTGTTGAATAGTAGTTACCAAAGTTTTCTAAATCCCAAAGAACTGCTTTTACATATTCTCTTGCATCTCTTTTACATGATGCTTGTTGAGCCGCATCTGGACTTGCTTCTTGGAATTCTTTAGTACTTGTAGCTTGAATATATTCATATGCTTCATCTACTATAAATTCTAAGTTAGCTAAAATTCTTCCTCTTGTATCTGTGTAAGCCGCATCAGTTCTTCTACCAACTTGTCCTGTAACTGTTGGTTTAGTTCCTGTTCCGTTAACTTCATAGTCAATATAATCATGAATGTCTTGGAATAGTAACTCAGCTGTTGTAACAGCCGTTGCATTACCTGCTGGTAATCTAACATCTTGTGTACGTGTGTTACCTGTACTGATTGTTGCAACATCCATTGTAAATGCCGCTCCGCCGCCACTACCTAATGCACTATCTGCAATAGTAATTGTGTCGTTAACTGCATGTCCTGATCCTGCTGTAACTACTAATACGCTTGTTACTGCACCAGTACCATCAACTGCAATGTCAAATGTTCCTACTGTACCTGAAGCCGCACTTGAACCTGTTACGTTTGAATACGTACCTGTTGCTCTACTTGCATCTGCGGCACTAAATGTATCCATTGTTAAGTGTCCACCTGCCGCTGTTTTAGTAACAGAGTTGTTTAATACAACATCGCTAAGTATTGCTTTCATTCTTAGTATAGCAGTTTTACTTAGGTTAGCATCGTTAACATCAGTTGGTCCTGCTGTTGCCGCACTAATTTCTGTACTACGTAATTCATCACCAACAACTGCTACATCTGCTGGAACAATAATTGGAAGTATTTCGTTGTACTGTCCTGTTTTAACAAATACTGTTACGTTTGGTTTAATTTTTTTCTGTAAATTAGTAGTATTACCTGCTGTAATTGTACCCGTAACTAATAATGTCAACGCATTAGCTGTTGTTGCAATGTTTGGTTCAGCAGTTTTAGTAGCATCAGTAAGTTGTACAACTGGTGTACTTACGCTGTTTAATGTTGCGTAGTTTACTGCTGGTGCTAAGTTTGTAATAAGGTTTGGCAGTAAGCTCATTGCGTAATTAATTGCCGCATTAGTTTCTGCTTGTTGTCCTGCAACATAGTTTGCACCTGCTGGTGAAATATAAGACAATGCACATTCACGCATTCTTACATTACCGCCGTGTCTTAGATCCCATAGTAATGCATCTAAAATAATTCCAATGTCTCTACGACATTTAACTGCATCATATGTAAATGAAGTTGTAAATGGAGCAGTATTATTTGCAATACTGTGTGTAATAAATTCCATTGTTTGTTCTTGAATAAACTGTTTGTTCATTTCAATTAAGAATGTTGCTTCTGGGTTACGTGGACCTTTACGTATTTGCTCACATGCCCATCTTGTTGAAAAGAATGGCTTATCGATTGTAACACCATATGCTGGTGCAAATCCGTCAACACCACTTTTACCAACATAGTAAACTTGATCTAACTGTCCAAAGTATGCCCATTCCGGAGCAGTACCTGCCGCATTAACTTTTAATACTTGACCATCTTTACCAATTGGTAATCTTGTTGGTCCTGATCCACCGTAGTAAACTATGTCACCAGCAGTTGTTAAGTTACCTGACTCAACACCGCCTGACATAAGTTTCCAATATGCACCTGCTACATCTTGATCTGGTCTATCTTGATTACTTACTTGATCTGATGTGTGTGCTTGTACACAAATATAAGAGTTAACATTGTTAATTCCTCTAACAACATCACCTAAGTCATAGTATGTTGCGTTAGCCCACGCATCTTTCCAAGACATACCTTCATTAAGTCTGTCCCAATAAGTTACGTTAGGTGGTCTGTTTCCTGTTGTGTCTTGGATACTAATATATGTGTATCCACCAACTCTAACTACATCACCAACTTTATAAGCAGTTGCATTATTGTAGTCACCTTTTAAACTAAATCCTGTTGTAAATAAATCCCATGTTGCCGCATTACCAAATGGAACAACGTTAGTGTTGTTCTGTGTAGCAATATAAGAGTAACCACCATAAGTAACAAAGTCACCTATTTGGTATGCTGTTGATCCTGACCAACTATCCTCAAATTCTAAACCCGGAATAAATTGTTGCCACTGTGTGCTTGTTTCAATAGTAAGAACATTAAACGTAAGTGTAGTTCCTGTTCCGCCAAAGTCTGTTGGACTAATTGAAATTGTGTTAGCAATCACATGTCCTTGACCACCTTTAACTACTGATACAGTTGCCGCTCCAAGATTATCTATTGTAACATTAAATCTGTGTCCAGTACCTGGACCATTTGATGTTCCTGTAATGTCGTTGTATGTACCTGCTGTTCTGTCTGTGTCAGCGGCACTAATTGTATCAACTGTTACAATGTGTCCTGCACTTAAAACATCGTCAGTTAAACTTGTTGCACTTGATGTATGTTCATGAGTGTTAATCCAAAGACCGCCACCAAATTTAACAACATCATTAATTTTGTATCGTGTATTAATTGCATGTACTGTTTTGTATTCAATACCATTGTGTACAATGTCCCACTTAGTTTGATCTGATTCTAGACCTTCACCAACTGCACCTGCACTAAGATGACCTTCATTACAAATGTACATTCTGCCGCCATACTTAACAGTATCGCCGGCTCTATATCTTGTACTAATTGACCATGCACTTTTCCAGTCCATTCCTTTTGAGAAAATATCCCATTTAGAAAGATCTGCTTCTAATCCATCAATGTCACTTCCTTGTGAATTTGAACCTGTATGTGCTGTGTTACAAAGATATAAATTACCACCGTACTTAACAATGTCATTTACTTTGTAAGTTGTAGTAATAGTCCAATCAGTTTTCCAATCAAAGCCTTCTGCAAATAAATCCCATTTAGCTTGATCAGTTTCTAATTTTCCTGCTGTTGCACCGTCAGCTTCTGAAGTGTGAGCTGTGTTACAAACGTAAAGGTAACCACCATATTTAATAAGGTCGTTTTGTTTGTAATAGTAGTTAGATGTCCAGGCGCCATTCCAAGAAACACCATCTGTGAATAGTTGCCATTTAGCTGATTCGTCAGTGGCAAAATCTGCAGACGCTGTGTGTCCTACATTACAGAAGTAAGTTCTTCCGCCTTGTCTTACGATATCGTCTTTATAGTATACAGTACCGGTTGCCCAAGCACCTTTCCATACAAATCTAATTCTACCTAGTTTAAATTCTGCCATTTTTTCTTCCTACATGCGTGTTATATGTATTTATCATTTGGTTTATAATCCTCCCGGACCGTAGCCATTTTCGCCACCGTCATAGAATCCATCGCTTCCTTCAAAGTCATCTTGACTCTCTGTAAGCATCATAGTATCCATATTACCGTTAAAGAACGCTTGTGCCATCATCATACCACTTGGTATCTTAGTCATGTGCATGGTTACTGGAATATTAATAGCTATTCCACCTGTATTTGATATGTGATTCAAGTCACTAAATTTACAAGTACCTGCTGTAACTGCGTTTGCCGCAACGTTTGATCCACCACCACTAATTCTACCTTGTAAATACGCCGCAATAGCTTTTTGTGTTGGTACAATATTGTTACTGTTAGCAACAAATGTTTGTTCTTTTGAGAATTCTCTAATTACAGCGTTTGTTCCACCAAGTATAAACGCTCCAAGTCTAAGTTCGTCAAGTCCTTTTAAGTCAAACTGTGAAGCATTAATAGTAACAATACCTGTACTCTGTTCAACTTTAAATAATTCACCTACTCTAAAGTTACCATCTTGGTCTGTAGAAGCGTAGAACACTCTACCTCCGTTATACTCTTGAGCTTCGTATGATTGCTCTGGTGGATTAATGTTACCAAAGCCGTCTGTATATAATAACGGATAAGCAGTATCTCCAAAGTTACCTGTACCAATGTCTAGGAAATCATGGAATGTTAATCGTACCTGACTGTAGTTCTGTCTAATGTTTGCTGATACATCATGAATTGGCGATTCTTGTACGCCCATGTTAGGACTAATTGTAAGTTTCGCTGTAGCATTTGGTATAGCACCTTCTAATACTGTAGCTGTACCAACTTTATAAATTACATCGTTAATACCGTCAACTCTAAAGTTATCACCCGGGCTTGGAAGTAATGATAGACCGCTAACAATTATCTCGCCGCCAATTTGGAATAAGTCTGCATAACCATCACCAGTAATTGTTACAGCATTAAATTTAGTATAAGCCGCACCTCTGTTAGTAAAGTTAGGTTGTCCTAACACTCTATTTTTAACTCTAACTTGGTACGTTACTTCTGTTGTTTTTTGTGTATCATGTACATGTATTTGTGGCGGAATACCTGAGTCATATCCACTACCTGTATCTGACATTGTAAATGCATCAATACGTCCTGTTGTTACAGGGAACGCTCTCATTTTTGCTTTAGCACCAAATTTAATTGCCGCTAAGTTTGCTGTTGCACTTGACGGTGTAATAATAAATCTTGGACCAGCAGTACCAGTACTTGATGTTAATGTCATTGGGTGAATTTTTTGTCTGTAGTTTTGTGCGTTCAATAAAGGTATAGCTGGTTTGCTGTTCCAAACATGTCCGCCGTCACCATATAAAATATCACCTTGTACACTAATTGCCATAAACAATCCGTCTTGATAAGCAAGACCAAATACTCTTGTACCAATATAGTTTCCGTCTGATACTAGTAACCAACTTGAGTTTGTTGGTCCTGTGTCTTTATCTGTAAAGCTAATATAGAATGTACTGTTTAATCCAAACGTAGCACTAGTTGTACCTGTAACTGAATTAATCATTGTAGTTGATGGATCAAATACAAATGTAGCTGTTCCATTTGGTTGTACTGATGCTACAAATCTTCCATTACCAAATGCAAATCCTGTAACATTGTAAGTTCCTGGAGCAACATTAGTTGCTGTCTGCCAAGATTGTCCGTCATTAATACTTTCTATAGCAGACCCATCTTCTTTAACAATCATCCACTTACCATTACCGTAAGCTAAGAATTTTTGTCCTGTTCCAAATCCTGTGTTAACATAAGTCCAACTTGTACCATCTGTTGTACTAATTGCAATTTCATCACTGTCGTCTGCCATTGCAATAACTGTGTGTGATGTAGTTGTGTATGGACCTTCAACTATACTAACCCAGTTGTGTTGGTTAATTGAATATGCTGTTGAACCCCATGCTGTACCTGCTGTTGACAAGTTAGCTTTAGTTCCGTCACCTAGTGCAATAAAGTATTTTAATTTACCTTTACACTTAACAATACAATTTGGTCTTACAAAGTCTGCATCAATAATTGCAGGTGTCCATTGGTCTCCTGCGGCATTACTGTAAATTGCTTTATCTGTTCCTGTTGCAGGAAATGCAACCATTGTTGATCCTGTTGCAGAGAAACAATCTTGCCAAGCTGTTGAGGCGTATCCTGTAGCAAAGCCTTCTTCTGCATATGGCGGTGCTTCTACTTCAATTCTTGATTCAATTCTATAAGTTGTTGAACCGTCTAGTGTTGTTGTGATTGGCCAACCTGGAACTAAATGGTCCCACCCACGTTTGCCATCTGACTCACGTAGTACATTAATTTTTTTAGTTGTAGTAAAGTATTCGTCAATTATTCCAAACTGTCCAACACCTTCACCTTCTTCAATGATAATCTTCATTGACTCACTAATACCCGATACATTAAACGTTAAGTTTGCTCCACCAAAGTTACCAATGTCACTATCTAAAATTGTAATAGTATCACCAAGTCTATGGCTGTGTCCGCCATTTGTAACTGTAACAGTTGCGGCTCCAGTTTCGTCAACGCTAACTGTAAATGCACCTACTGTAGATTTTGCAAATGGGTTATTTGAAGTTGCTGTAACTCCTGGATATGTGTAAGGAGCATCATCAACATTTCCGACTCTATTTGCATCTGCGGCGCCTATTCCGTTAACTGCGGTAATAGCTCTACCAACATAATATTCTGGTCCGTTGTTATCTGACTGTGCAATAGTAATTGAAATACTATCTCCACCTTGTGCAGAGTTTCTTACACCTGTAATATGTCCTCTACCACCTGGTGTACTTGAATCACCTGGATCAAGTAATCTAAGTTCACTAATACCACCGTTTCTAGTATCAGTTGCGGCATTATCAACTCCAACTCCGCTACCTGAACCTGTAATAGCATATGTAGCATTAGTATACTCTTCACCTGCGTGTGTAAATCCTAATGCAAAAATTTGGTTAGCGTTACTGTAAACAGTTGGTGCTATTGCATTGTAGTATCTGTTATTAATTGTTGCTGTAATTGGAGTTTCACTAACTAGTTCTCCTTCAGCAAATGATCCGTATTTTCCGTATGAGTTGTTACCGTTTGTAGCACGTAGTTTACCACCTGACGTAGCATAGTAACCAATATGACAGTAATATGTAAACACAGATACAAGCTCTGCTCTACCGTCTTTGTTAGCCCACACACCAATACCATCACTAATAACTTGTGTAAAGTCGTTAGCAACGATTGATTTATTTCCGCTGTTGTGTAATGCACCATCAATTTTTAATCCAACACAAGCAGTACCTATAGTTGTTACGTTTTGTACATATGTTGATTTATTTGTAATCCATACGCTTGAGTCTGACGGTCCTGTACCTGGATCAAGTGCAACAAATGCTCCAGCACTTGGAACTGATGCTCCGTAAGTATCTGGTGTACCTAGTGTACCTTGTAATCCTTCAAGAGTCATATTTCTAATTCCACAGCCGTTTCTAACTTGGAACATGTCTTGGTCTTCTGAACCTTCTCTTGGTTTAACTGTAGTACTTCTTAATTCGTCTCCAACAATAGCAACACCTGCTGGTACTTTGATAGGAAGAATTTCTTCAAAAATTCCTGTGCTAACAAAAATTGTTGCAGGAGCTCTATTAGCTTCGTCACCTAAAATATATTGTGTAGCGTACTTAATTGTTTTAAATGGGTTAGTTGCTGTTAATCCTGCACCTGAAATATCTTGGCCTGATGTTGCAACATAGTATACTTTAGGTATTGAACCTAACGCTTCCCAAGCATTGTCAGCTGATACAACTTTTAATGCTTCACCCGGATTACCAATAGCACGTCTTAGATGATTAGTTCCGTCATGTGTTCTTATATCACCTATGTACTCCATAACGTTGCCAGGAGCACCTACAATATGTTTAATCCAATAACTGTATGTTGTATCTAATGACGGTTCAACTAATGATGAATCATCACCTTCGTGTGCTTGTACACATTTCCATGTTTGACCTGCTTGAACAACAATGTCGCCTAGTACATAATCTTTAGTTTCAATCCATTCACCTTGATATGAAACACCAGTAATTACTAACTGCCAATACATTGAGTATCCACCGTTTGCACTTCTAGTTTCACCTGGATCGTAATAACCTTGGCTTTCAACTGATAATGCATCTGGTTGTTGGTTTGTACTATCTTGTACAGCAATATAAACAAAACCGTTATTTCTAACTACGTCACCTGTTCTATAACTTGTTGAATTACTCCATTCACCTGTTATTTTATAACCAGTAATTAATAATTCCCAATCGTATAAACCTTGTAAACTTTCACCTTCGTAGAATACACCTGTTACACTTGGAGCACTACCTAAGTTGTTTGTCATTGATGTATATGTATATCCACCGTAACGTACAATATCACCTGGTTGGTAACTCGTTGACTGTGACCATTCTGCTTCAAAGCCTAATCCCGGCATCCAAATATCAAACTTGTTTTCGTCAAACGTTGCTAATGATGTATGAAACTCTTTACATCTCCACATTGTTGGACCGTATTTTACTAGGTCTCCAACTTTATATCTTAGTCCTGATGAGTCTCCGTTATCTTGCCAGTAACCTTTGTAGTCAATACCATGTAGTACAACGTCCCATTTGCTTAAATCATCTTCTAAGCCTAATGTACCTGTTGCCGCTGAAGTATGCCCTTGAGTACATCTGTAAACAATAGCACCGTATTTTACAACGTCATCTATTTTATATCTTGAATTAGGTGCCCAATTAAGTTTAAAGTCATTACCTTTAAATGTAAGTTTCCACTTTGCTTGGTCTTGTTCAAGTCCAGCTGTAGTAGAACTTGATGTATGTTCTTCAATACATTTATAAACAATAGCACCATAACGTATAATATCACCTATTCTATATCTTGTTAACGGTGACCATACTCCACTCCAATCTTCTGTTGAAGCAAATGCTAAAAACTTATTAGAGTCCTCACTAATACCTTCAGCTTGTGTTGTTGCTGATAAATGCTCGTCAATTACACGATAAACTATACCGTTATATTTTACTAGATCGTTAATTCTGTATCTTGTTTCAACTGACCAGTTACCTCTCCATTGGTAACCATCTCCCATTAGCAACCATTTTGGTGTTGCCGCAGTTATGTCTGTTTCAAAACTAGTTTGATCTGATAAATGACCTTCCATACAAACATAGTTGTTACCACCATGTCTAACAATATCATCTTTGATATATGTTGCACCCGCCAGCCAAACGTTTTTCCAAGTATATCTTATTCGTGCTAGATTAAATTCGGCCATTATCCTGAGTATCCTGTTGGGTTAGTTCCAAACGGTAAATGATCTGCTGATGCATTTTCATCGTATGTGTATTTTGTATTAATTCTTAAGACCAATTCACCTTCGTTATTAACATAATAATAAATGTTTTTTTCGTCCCATCTCATTTGTTCATATACTAAGTTATCAAACACTAGTACATGGTTAGGATTTCTTCCTTCAAAGAAATCTTCTCCAGTTTGGAAGTCAGCAAAGTTGCCGTCCGGTCCACCTGGTCTGTTTAGTTGGATTGCATCTGAAGGACTTGCAACGTCTACCTTAGCAACAAACAACGAACCATCATCGTCTCTACGAAGTGCGTAAAAATATCTATCTCCTGTTTGTCCTGCTAAAGGTGCTTGTCCTACATACTGTGTCATTATACAATCTCCACGTAACTTAAAATTACATCAACAGCATCATCTTGATCTGCTGTTACTACTACTTCATTATTTCCTGGGAGAACTAATTTCTCACCACCGTTAATTGCACGTAACGATGCACTTGGTGCAATCATTACATCTTTAATATAATATCCTAGCACACTGGTATCGTCTTTTACCTGGATACTAACTCTAGTATTACCGTCTAGCAAGTTTGCAATACTCAGTCCAATAGCAGTAACTTTACTTGCCGCCGGAACTGTTAGTATTGTGATAGGTACTGTTCCTACACTTTTTTCTACTTTATTTCTAAAAAACGTTGCCATAACTTATATCTTTATCCCATGCTCAAAACTAATTCTAATGCAATATTTTGTGCGTCTGTTTGCGAAACTGACCCTGAACTACCTGCTACTGAATCCCACTGAGTGCCGTCATATATTTCTAAACGTCCATCAGTTGTATTCCATCTCATCATACCAATTACTGGACTAGGGTGTCTTTGTGATCCTGTTCCAACTGGTACAACAAATCCGTCTGTGCCTGCAATTTCAAAGAAGCCTGTTCCTGTGCTACTAAACGTTGTTACTGCATCTGTACTAGTGTTATTTATTGTACTTTGACTAATATTAATGTTGTCTATTTGTACACCACCAGTGCCGTTTGGTGCTAAAATAAGGTCGGTATTAGCTGTTGTTGTACTAATTGTTTGACCGTCGATGCTAATACTGTCAATTTGTAGTTTAGCAACGTTAAATTCTGTTTGTGTAACACTAGCAATTTCAGTTCCACCAGCATAAAAACGTATAGTATCGTCATTTGCACCTGGTGTTAATTCAGCTGTAATATATGTGTCTGCATCTAAATCATACACACCTGTTAATACTACCCAGTTACCATCGTAACCTTCAAACTTTGAAGTAGTTGTGTTGTAACGTATCATACCTACTGCTGGTACACTTGGTCTTTGTGCAGTTGTACCTGCTGGTATTCTAATAGATCCTGTACCATCAATGTCAACAATACCTGTTGACGGTGCAAAAACAATATCATTTGCTGAACTAATTCTGCTACCTTTAAGTACAAAATCGTCAATAATAACACTACCGTTACCTGCATATCTTAATTCTAAATCAGCGTTTGAAACTGTGTTTTGTATAACACCTGTATCAATTTGTATGTCATCAATGTATGCACTTGTAGCGTGTATACTGTTCCACGTTTCAGCTGTAGTTCCTAAGTTGTATTTTGCTGTTTCTGACGGTAATAAATCACTTGTAATACCTGCAACAATATTGATAGTATCGTTTTCGTCATCACCAATAGTAACATTACCACCAATGGTAATATCACCTGTTGCTGAAACATTCCCTGTTACATCTAAATTCCCTGTAACTTGTGCGTTACCTGTAACGTTTACTTTACCTGTACCGTCTGGAATAATATCTATATCTGCGTTTGAAACTGTTGTGCTGATTACATTAGTGTCAAGACGTAAATCGTCAACGTCTAATGTTTTTAATGCTGTTACTTTGTCGGAACCAACTGTAGTAAGATTAAGTGTATTTGCAACTGTACTAATGGTGTTGCCATTAATTCTAACATCACCTACATATGCTGTACCTGATGAAATTAAATCTATTGATCTTGCTGTTCCGTTAATGTCTAAATCGTATTGAGGAGTTGCGGTATTGATACCAACTCGAGTGTTGTTAACATCCAGATAAAGTAAATCCGTCTCAAAAGCTAAGTCTACTCCATTACGAAGAAGATTCTGCTTTAAAAGCGGACCAGTAATACGACCTACAGCCACCTTTTTCTCCTAATACGGGGATCCTGTCCCTCCAGCCACCTTACATTGCGGGCTGACCACAGTAATGTCCCACAGCACGGTGAACGGTATCTCTCCTTTCACTGGTCTTGTACTATGTTATATGTATTTATCGATTTTGGAATTAACCGAGTGCTAACGTATAGATAAAGCCTAGTTCTTCCATATACTCGGTGTTAATAGAATCGCCTGCTCCTGATACGTTTGCCCAAGATGCTGAGTCGCCGTCATACGTTTCAAGGTAGTTTAGTGTAGTGTTAAATCGTGTTGCTCCAACATATCCTAGGGGTCTAGAAGCTGTTGATCCATATGGTATTTTTATTCCATATGTGCCGTCAAATTGAATATATCCGTATATTCCTGTTTTAGATAATACTAGATTATTAGTTGCATGTGTGTTAGTAATAGTATTATCTTTGAACTTAAAGTTTGCTGTAATAACACTACCTGTACCATTTGCTGTTAAATTAATAGCATCGTTAGTACCAGCTGAACTAATAGTTCCGTTGTCAATTGTAATACTGTCTTGTGATACAAGTCTATGTGCAGTTAATCCGTCAACACCCATATTAACATTTGTTACACCATTAGTATAAAAATCAAATCTGTTGCTGTTGTCTGCTAACACATAAGTTTGTCTATCCTCACTCCATATACCTTTTAATGGGGTATATGCGTTTGAAAATAATTCAAAGAAGTTAGTTGTTGTATTATATCTAACATCTCTGTAAGTACTAGGTCTTTGTGCTTCTGTACCATGAGGAACATTTAATGCACCTGCGGCACTAATTCCTACGTCTTCATCACCTGGTTCTATTACTAAATCACCCGATGTAGTTGTAAGTGTACTACTAGAGAAACGCATATTGTCAACAACAACTGCTCCTGTTCCACTAGCACGTATTATTAAATTATTACCTGAACTTCTAGTTGTAATTACCCCTGCATCAATTTCAACGTCACCTAATACTGCTTTACCAACAGTAAAATTGTTCCACATCTTAGTAGCACTACCTAAGTTTAATAAGTCCTCAGTTCTTCTAGGGGTTATATCTTGACTAAAGTCTACACTACCAAATGAAAGACTATCACTTGCATCGTCACCAAAGTTAAATGTTCCGCCTGTACTAACATTACCTGCAATAGTAATATTTCCATCGGTGTGCATATTACCTATTTGTACAACACTCTTTAAGAACTGTGTAGTACCTGCACCGTTAGGATCAAATATAATATCGCTGTTTGTAAAACTACTAATTGTGCGTGAATTAAAAGATAACTTTTCTGTTTGAATTTCTTCAGCACGAATGTTTGCTTGTGAGTCTAAATTAATATCGCCTACAACTGCTCTAGCACCATTTGTATTAATTTCAATATTGCCGCCAGTTAAGCGTGTTGCGTATGGGTCAATAATTTTAACTTGACCATTAATTTGTAATAAGTCTGTAGGGGAATCTGTCCTAACACCAATACGAGTATTGCTAGAACCAATGTGAAGAAGATCAGTTTCAAATTTAAGATCTGATTGTGTACGTACTAAGTTTGATGCTAGTAACGGACCGGATATTCTTGCTATGGCCATTGTGCCCTCCTATACTATATTTATAGGAATTACTTGTCGAAGTTGTGGAATATTGTTACAGGTTTTCCTGTTGGTACTGCTGATCCAAATACTACATACCAACCTGCGGCATAACCACTTGGGTTTTGCTCTAGTACATAGTTAGTTGTAGGTATTTGTAAAACGTTTTCTACCATTACAAGAATGTTTTGTGCGGCCGCTGGTGCCGGATTATAACTGTCGCCGTTGTTTAGAGGACCAAATTTTGTCTCTGTATCGTCTCCATTGCCTGCGGCTTGTACAACAATGTTTGCTGGAGCAAATCTTCTTACAGGTGCCCATGAACTGTTTTCATAATTTTCAAATACGTTAGTTGTAGTGTTATAACGCATCATTCCATTAGTTGGACTTGCTGGTTGCTGTGCAGTTGTACCAATTGGTACCATTACAGCGTTAGTACTGTCTAATGTAACTAGGCCATTAATATCTCTACGAATATCTTTGTTACCGTAGATGCCTCTAGCATTTGTACTTTGTGCTTTTAAAAAACGCATATTAAACTTCCAAATAACTAACTGTTACACTTAAATTCAACGGTGCTTGACTTAGTAGTGTAACTGTATCTCCTGCTGATAAGATAACTTTTTCACTATCAAATGTAAAAGTTTCTCCACCTGGTACAGGCATCTCTTTAACAACCATATTAGTATTACTCTTAGGTTGTGATTGCTGTACAAAGTGCAAATCAAAAGAAGTATCATTAGTACCTGCCGCATCATATGCCGCTGTATTACATACCATAATAGTTGTAATAGCATACGATTTAGTTGCTGGTACTGTTAGTACTACTGTATCTGTTGCGCCTATTGTTGCTTGTGCTATTGCCATTTTGCTTCCTTAAAAAATCATACTCAAAAGTAATGATCTATTTTTGCTTACTAATTCATCGTTTACATTACTACTATTTACATAATATATTCCTGTTTTACCTACTCCTGGAGCTTTCACATAAAGTTTTGCTCCATCTGTTGGTGCTGAAGGATCAATACTTGCATCATCTGAACTAGGTGTTGTTAGTATATGTAATTGGTCGTCTACAACAACTGAACCTGTGCCAGGTGCTGATAAAACTAAATCTGCACTACTTACTGTAGTTTCAATCATTGAACCGGTAATTCTTAAATCGTGTAATTCTGTTCTATTTTCAAAGTATGTAACATTGTTAACATCTTCAACTGTAATTCTAAAGTTACTTGGTGTTCCTGTTGTTTCAAAGTCTTCAACAACAATCTCTGTAAGACTAGCAGTACCTGCTCTTAGTCTTTTAAAGTTTGCCGCGGCAACCTGTGTTGCAACAGCGCCGTCAACATACTTTTTATTTGGTACGTCATCGTCGTCTGTAACTTGATCTTCGTAATTGTTTGTGCCACTAACACTAACAACTCCTGTTCCTGCATTAATTAAAAATAAGTCTCCGCCGCCTGTTGCAATACTTCTAACGTTTAGTCCAATGTTACCACCAGCTTCATCTATTAGTGTAAATGCACCTGTCTTAATTGTTTGCGTTACAGGATCATTCCACGAAATACTTTCGTCGAATAAAAATTGTGTATCAGGTAAGCTACCTCTTTCAACTCTAAAACCAGATTGATTAAGTGTAACGCCTGCTCCTGTTTCGCCAGCATTAAGAACAATAATGTTATCGTCAATATTTAAATCGGCACTGGTAACGTTTGTCTGTGATCCATTAACAACTAAATTACCTGTTAGGTATAGTTGTCCAATTTGGTTACCGGTATCAATAGTAAGCGTTCCACCACTTGCTACCTTTAACGTATAATCACCATCTGTTACTAATTGTCTCATTTATAATTCCCTAGAGCAAACAATGTAGGGGATTGCTCCCCTACACTATTAATTCATTATGCATCTTCTGTTAGATCGTCGTCATCAGTACCGATTAATGTGTTATCATCACCAGCTTCTTCCATACGTCCAATGCCAGCCGCCGCTGAACCAGTTAATGCCCATTTAACACTTTCGCCGTCTAAAGCGTTAGAGCCAGTAGCACTTGGTTGAGCTAGTTTAGCCATACGGTTTGTAATTTTACTTACACCATAAGTTTCTGAATCTGCACCTTGTACTGAAATTGACATTTCACCTGCCGCTAAGTTAGCTGGTAATTTACCAGTTGTTAGTGTACAATCAAAAGTTCCACCTGTTCCAATTTCTTCAACACGGAATTTTTTACTGCCAAGTTGTTTAACGATGTAACCTTCTTTAACTGCTGAGCCGTTATGAAAGTTTACTTTGATCTCTGTACTTCCTGCTGTCGGGCCTACGCCTGCAACTCCGAAGTATCTTTTATTAATTGGTCTTCCCATTTGTTTTCTCCTATAAAAAGTAGTCCTATCCGGGTTCTATCCGGTACGCTGTGGGTACAGCATAAGTCCGCCTTGCGGCACACTATTTGACACAAGTATTTATCTGTTTAATCAATTCGAACAGTTAATGAAATAAAATCTCTTACAAAGTCAAATTGTGTTTCTAATACTTCAAACAGTTGGCCGTTTAAACTTGTTTTAACTAGGCTGTAGCTGTTCTTTCCTATGTTGCTATAGTATTGCTTATTTAATCCGTATCGACGCCCGTAAGACGGAAATACGCTTGTTACAAACAGACATGTGTCACCTAGTTCTTTAGCTGTTAATCTATAAGGTTGTTTTAGTGCAAGATAAGATTGTGCAAAACTTTCAACAGGAATAATGTTTGGTTTATCTATTTTGGATGCAAGAAGCATTACTACATATGCTTCGACTTCTACTGGAAGCTCGTATCCTGTAGTGGACTGTGTCTCTTGGACAAGGTCGTAAAAGACCGTTGTGTACTCGTCCTTCATACTAATATTTAGCAGGAAATTTAGCCACAAAAAAAACTGCGTTAAGCAGTCAATGTTTACAAGTTGTTATATGTATTTAGTCGGTCGACGAAAAAGGTGCTTATAATAGGTCTTTTTGCGAGTATAAATTTAATATAGTAAAATAGGTAGGACTTGGGTACACCTACAAGCACGGACCGAAATACCATTTCTAAACCGTACAACCAATCCCCGCGGGTTAGTGCGATGTGACTCAGCGTATTTCTACTACCAAGCCTGGGTACCACCCCTGGACTGTCAAGTTCGACTCTTTTGGTAGGAGCCTCTTCCTTGCACTATAAACAAAAGTTAATTAGTCTTTTGTTACTATATTAATAATATAACATTGTTATTAATAAAGAGCAATCACTTTGTTTACCAAAATATATAAAATGGAATTTTAGTCAAAAAAAAGGGCGAACAATTAAGTCCGCCCTTTCTAGTACTTCTATTTAAGACTATGTCTTAAGAGAATGTTACACCTGCGATAGTAACTGTACCTAAGTAGTCTGCCGCATTACCTAGAGACGATGCTGTGTTTGATAACTCAACATATCCGTATCTAGTCATAAAGCTAACTACTGGCTCAAAGCTATCTGGATCTAACACTACGCCACTGCTCATTAATGGAATGTATGGGCAGTAAAACGCTGGTGCGTCTGATTCAGATGATCCTTTGTAACCAACTAGTACTGCTGTGTTATCAGCCGCATATGAATCAACATATACTTTCATAGCACTATTCAAAGTACCAACCATTTTAGTATTAGTTGGAGCTTCAAAAGTCCCTTCAGTTGTTCTTGCGAACGCTGAAGTTGTTGCTGACTGAAGTACAGTTAATGCATGTGGCGATACCACTGCGTAGTTACCAGCACCACGTCTAGTACGCTGAGCGATAGTATTTGCAACACGGTTGATCATTACAGCTAAAGCCGCATGTTCGTCACCTACGAATGTTGCAGTACCGCTAACAGCAGTCTGGTCGTATGCTTGTTGGTTTGTAGCACCTGCTAAAGCACGTAAAGAAGCTAATACTTCTTGATCGATCTCAGCAGTAATTTCTTGGGCTAATGCCGCCATAATTTCTGCTTCAATATCGATACCTTGTTGTGCTTGGGCATCCTGAGCCGCTTCAAAAGTCCATCTAGCTGATAGCTTTCTGGTTTTTGCTTCGACTGTTTGCTTTAAGATCTGGATTGACAATCTCTTGCCAGCCGCACCTTCAAGAGCCGCTGTTGCAGATCCTTTTGGTGTTGCATCTGTAGCATTACCTGAGTAAGCTGATGCGATCTTAAATGGTGATAGTGCTTCTTCACCTACTTCGTTACCATCAGATGAATCTGAGTAACGTACTCTTAATGTGTGGATTTGACCCACTGGACCTGTCATAGGCTGTACACCGACTAATTCGTTGGCGATAACAGTTGGCATGACACGTCTGATTACTGGTAGGATAACTCTATTTAGAGTTGCAACATTACCGGCGCTTGTGCTTCCGGCTGTAGCAGTCTCATTCAACCACTTGCGTGTGTTTTCAAGAGTGCTTGCCATTGTTGCTTTTTTATTGCCTTGAAGGCCTTCTAAAAGTGCAACTTTGGTATCCTGCCAGCGACTTTCTAGTAGTTCTGACATTATTTTCTCCTTATTTCAATCCTGCAAGTCGTCTAATGTCAACAATATTATTTGTTGATTCGACGCTTACACTACTAACGTTAGTTTTTCTATTGCCTGTAATCTCTTTTGCCTCTGACTCTGTCAATTTCGCCTTCTTCTTCTCCGGAGTCTTCCCGTCAATAACGGCAGTAATGTACTTGTCAAAACTATTCTTTAGTTTATCTGTTTGTACACTTTCCAGTAAGTCATTCATAATCTCACGTTGATCCTTGCTCAAAGGACCAGTTAATTCGTGCATTACTTCTTTTCTCTTAGTCGCTTCAACTAATTTAGCAATTTCTGCTTCTTTAGTTTCGATAATCTTCGACTTTTCAGCAACATCTGCTTTAGCTTCTTCAACTGTTTTGTCTTTCAACGCAACAACTTTCATTAGCTTAGATGTTTCTGATTTTTCATTTAAGTATGAGTTAGTATACTCACCCGCAAATGTTTCGAAAATCTTGCGACCAAAATCATTTTTACGTGCTGAATCAATATCTTCTTTCAGTGCAGTAATTTCCTTTTTAAGGCCTTTACTTACTGTTTCAGTTACTATTTCTGCACTTCGCTTAACAAAGTTAGTTTTAACTTTTGCTAAGTGATTTTTAGCTTCACGTACTAAACGTACTTTCGTTTCAGCTAAGTCTTTCTTATCTTGATGGAACTCTGCTATTTCTTTCGACAAAGCTTCTACTACAAATTCTTCAAGTGCACCAAATTTCTCTGATACAACTTTTTGATCTTCATGTAGTTCTCCAACTTCCTTCTTAAGCTGATCAAATACAAAGCCCTTTAGCATACCTGCGTTTTCACGCATTGCAACAGCGTATTTCGCTCTTGCTTCTGCTAATGCTTTTCTATCTTCAGCAAATTCGGAAATTTCTTCACTAAGTTTATCGTTGACTAATGTATCAACAGCTTCTACCATTTGAGCCTTATCATGCTCATACTTTGAAGCAAACTCTTCGCGAAGTTCAGCAGTGACATTAAGTTTATTTTCATTAACTTGCTTGTCCCATGCTTCTTGGATGTCAGCTTTAATCTCTTCAGAAAGAACATTGTTTTCAAAAAGTGATTTTAGTGCTTCCAACATTATGGTCTCCTATTACCTTAGACCCTTGATGATATTCACCAAAGATTCTTTTAAATATTTTTGTGCCTTCGCATCGCCTTGTACTTCTCTTGCTAATTCTAATGCCTTGTACCCCCCACGGGCGTTTATTAAATGCTCATATATTGGGGTTGGGTATGCACCCGGAGCACTTGGCTGTGCTACAACATCAACTGTAATGATCTCGTAGTCACTTACTTCACCGGCACCGTCTTCACTTACGTTGCCTGACCCACGCGATGAAACACCTAGTTTAACTCCGCTTTCCAGCATTGTTTGAACTAGTTGTCCCATTGGCGTTGGTAATACTTTTAACTTGCCATAACCGTTTGGTCCATCCATCCACATCTCTGTGATCATATGGCTTACGCGGTCTAAGTTAATGTTAAGTCCTTCAGGATGATCAACTTCTCCGAGAACACTATATCCTCCAGTAATCTGATCGTTGAGAGTTTTGACAGCTCTACCTATCTCAGTAACAGGGTAAACTCGCTGGTTTGCGTTTTTAACACCGCCTTGGATGCAAATACCTTTAAGATAAAGATCTTTGCCGCCTTTCTGGTTTTCAGTAGTCTCGACGACCATATTCGCTTGGTCGAATGTCAATGTCTCAGTTAAATTAAACACCTATAAGTTCCTTAACTATTAAGATCCGATAGTACTTTTACTATCAGTTCCTGATTCGCCTGCGCCTTTTTTCTCTGCGCCGTGGCCTTTTGAGTTAGCACTCATTGACTTTGAAGCTTTTCCGCCTGGTACGTTAACGTTCCCTGCGTTATCTTCTTTAGCCGAGTCAGCTTTCCCGCCTTTTTCATCTGCACCTTGTGCAATGTTACTAGCAGTTCCACCCATGTCGTTAGCGCCAGCTACTGGTGATTTGGTGTTTGCACCATTGTCGCCCATATTAGCTGTTACTTTTTCAACATACTCACGCATTTCAGTGTTGGCATCTTTTTTGCCTTCAAATGCTGGTGCTACTTCAAGATCGGCTTCAGGAGCAAATGCTTCCTCTGCCTCATCGTCACCTTCGTCGTCTCCAGCGTCCATATCCATTTCTGGTTCTGCATCGCCTTCGCCTTCGTCACCGTCTTTGTCGCTCATCATAGCGTCAAATTCAGCTTTTAGGTCATCGAATGTATCTTCTAAATCAGTAACTCTGTCTTCAATGTCTTCGTCATCTGATTCATCACCTTCTTCGCCGTCTGCGGCAATATCTGCCATCATGTCATCAGCGGCATCGCCACCCATGTCATCTTCTGCTTCTGGTGTAATTTCGTCTACAAAGTTTTCGTCTACTTCTTCGTCTGAAGCTTCGTCTACTTCTTCGTCAGTTGCTTCGTCTACTTCTTCGTCAGTAGTTTCGTCAACTTCTTCGTCTGTTGATTCGTTAGTTTCTTCGTCGTCGCTTGACTCATCAACTTCTTCGTCAGTAGTTTCATCTACTTCTTCATCAGTTGCTTCGTCTACTTCAACTTCTTCTACGTCATCTTTTAGTAAGTTTTCGTAGATATCGCGTGATTTCTCAACTACGATTTCGTGGAACAATTCTTCTGCTCCCGCTTTGTCTTCAGCAATTAACTTTTCAAGCATTGCTTCAAATTTATTTTGATTAGCCATTTTATTATCTCCTCCTGTTGTTTAGATACGATAAGCTGTCAGTTGTATTTATGGTTTTTGATTAAAAGGGTGGTTAAACCGGGCAAAACGAGCCGATTTTACATTAAGATTGTAAATTCACAAATTTGTCAGTGAATTCTGCTACTGTAATATGAGATAAGTTACCTAAGGGTCTTAAATTGTCTGGTGTGTAATCTTCCTTATTCTCTACTACACGTATATATCTCTTTCCAACATTTTTTTGAATTACTATTCCTGTTTGTCTACTCCAATTGCCATGATATGTTGCTACTTCTTCACTTCTTTTATAATTTTGTGTATTTGCAAACAAATTATTAATTTTACCTTCTATTCCTTCGTAGTCAAAGCCTAGTATGTATATTTCGCTATGTTGGTGATCTTTACCATAAGACGCTAACCATAATGCTGTAGGACCACTTGACCACCCTAACGGGTCAGTAAAGTAATTAAAACAATGAAATTTTTCGTATAGTTTGTTTGGGTTAGTCCACACATTATTATGATGTTGGTACTTTGAATTGTTAATTTCAGTAACCATCTTAGTATCTACAGCAACAAGATAGTCGGGTCTTAGCCCTGATCTGTAAACAGCGTTACAAGCATACAATGTTCCGTGTGCTTTAAGTGGTTCTAGTGGTATAGGTTTTCTTGACGTGCCGTTGCCAATAACAAATGCTATTGACATTTTTAAACAGCCTGTTCTGCATTCGCGGCAAGTCCATACATTTGTCTTACGAAATGTAATTCCTTGACACTTTCCTCTTTGTGCAAATCAGATGCTTTACGCATTTTGTTTATCTGACGTAGTGTTAAGCGTGTCTTACGTGTGTCGTCTCTTTTCATAATTGAATCATCAGACTGTGGATCGTAAGAGTTGTTTTCAACTGGCTCCAAAGTTTCTTTATCAAAATAAAATAGTTCACGTAGTATCATGTTAATATTTATCCTTCGGCGCCTGGTACTGGAGTTTCACCTGTTACTGTTTCAGGTGGTTCGCCTGCTCCGCCATCTTCTGGTGCTGGTGCATCTGGATCAACTGCTTCGTCTTCCATTCCACCAAGGTCTGCTGTCATGCCTGCGGCACTAACACCTGCTCCACGCATTTCGCCTGCGGCGTCTGTTGGAATAGGTTGTAAGTTTTCATCATTCTCTTCACGCCAGAACTTTTCGTTCTCTGCAACTTCTTCTGCACTTAATCCTAAGAAACGTTTTAGTGCAAATCTATTTGAAACATAAGGTACTGCACTCATTTGTGTGAATGTTCCAACTCTTGCATTGTCAAGTTCTGATTGTCTGTAACTTGCAAAGTTTTGTGGTGGTTGCATTCTTAGGTCAAACATTGCTGTGTCAATGTTAATACCTTTTTCTAATAGGTAACGTTTAAAGTCTTGATTAAATTGTTCTGTTAAAAGTCCTTGTAGTCTTTCACAGTAGGTGTTAAAACGTAACTCTTGAATGTATGCTGTACCCACTCGCCCATCTTGGAATGCACTAGCACCATCGTCAGGACCTGTAGGAAGATAAGAACTAGGAATACGCAAACCGCGTACCAACTTATTAGTAAAATATCTAAGATCATCAATCTCTCCTAAGTTTGTACCACCTGGTAGTGTTTCAACTTTAGATCCACGTCCTTCCGCTGTTTGTGGGAAGAAGTAATCTTCGTTAATACTTAATGGGTTATAGCTAGAGTCAATAACATTACTGCCTCCGCCTGTTGCACTAGGAATACGTCTTTGGTGTATATCTGTTTTTACACGTTCAACAAATTGCATTGCCAAGTGTGATGGCATATTACCTACATCAACGTAAAATACTCTACGCTCTGGTGCTCTTTGCACTCTGTAAATAATAATAGCATCTTCTAATAATTCTTTTTGTTTGTATACTTTAAATATACTTTCTAACAAACTGTTACCAAATGGAAAGTTGTTATCTAATCCTTCTGATAAACTTAGGTGTACAATATGTTCTGCATCAACTGCAAATTCTGATTCACCTTTTGCAAAACGTCCGCCTTGTAATGCTTGGTTAGGTGCACCTGTCATTCCACGTGAACCACCAGTCATATAACCATCACCACCACCTGTAACGTTACCGTTTGTTTGTAATGGAGTAGTTGCTACATTGGCAACAAAGTTTAAGTTTACATTTTTAACAACATACTGCTCAGGTTTTTTGCCTTCTGATTCGTTAACAATAATTTTTGTAACGTTTGCAGGATCAATGTAATGCCATTTTTTAGTTTCTGGATCTCTAATAAAAAATGCATCGCCATACTTAAAAGTATTACGTAAAATACGAAACATTTTTGTTTCAAAGTTTTGTACTTTACACCACTGTTGTAAGTATAGTTTAAGTGTTTGTACTTCTGTATTAGTTGCATCAGATTTGAAATCCATTAAGAACGGACTTCTGTTTGAAGTATTTTTTTGAGTTGTAAATTCTGCTAAAATGTCTAATGCCGCATTTACTTCACTATCGTTGTCCATAGTGTTGTATTGTCCGTATCTTTCAACACGATTTGGAGAACCTACATATACATCTGGCAAGTAACTAGAGTAGTTAGCTTGTGCTGGCCCCATACCTTGGTTAGTACTTCCGCCAAGTGGGCTATAACTGCCGTCTTGGGCAGAACCTGTTGGAACTGGCGTAAAATAACGTTTCCAGCTCATTATGCCGCTCCTGATATTGCGTTTGTCATAGCTTTTCCACCTTTAGTTTGTTTTTTGAGTTCTTCTAACATAAGTGCGTTAGTACTATTTAACGAAACTAGCATCTGCGAGGACTTATCTTGACTCTCATTATTTACATTTAACACTTTGGTAAACGATGCTTTGGTTTCAGCATCCATATTTTTGTATTCTTCGTTATATTGTCCAATTTGTTTAATCAATTCTTTTAAATTTTTAGTTACTGCTTTAAGGTTAGCACCGTCCATAGCTTCAACATATGCCGCGATGCCTTGTAACCCATCTCCAATATTTTTAAGTCCAGCGGCATCAATATCAGCAAACGCTTCAAGGTCATCTGCCATCTTGGTCATTCCACCGTCATTACCAAATAAGCCGCCAATAAATTTACTAAAGCTATCCATAATACCGTCACCAGTAAATGCTGAAATACCTTTTTGTAAACTAGTTAATGCAGGACCCATAGCATTCATACTTGTTGCATCAATGCCTTCAAACGATTTAACACCTGCGGAAATTTTTTCTAATACACCTTCGCTCATAAACGATGCAACAATTCCGCCTTTAGCAAGACCCATAATATTATCTGTAAGTGGTTTTAAGGAATTACCAACGTCAAGTAATTTTTTGTCATCAAGATCTTCATACTTTTTCAAACTGACTGCAATGCTGTCAACGGCTGTAGTAATGGCATCAATTATTGCCGCAATTCCAAACGCCGCAACACCAACTCCAGCAAATGCTAAACCAATTGCCGCAATACCTGGTGACGCTAATGCTAACGGAGCCGCCATAGCCGCAACTGCTACTGTGAATCCAACTAATACAGCCGCGGCACCAATACCGCCCCACATTAATGCTTTACCCCACGATTCAAATTTTTCAATTATTGGGCCTAATGATTCAAACAATCCTCCCATTAGTCCATTTGATTTTGTACCTGCATTTTTATTATGCTCTGGATGTCCTGGTGGCGGACCTGTGTCAGCACCAAATAATGTTTTGATAGGATTAATAAGATACTTGGTTACTAGTTCGCCAATGCTTAACGTGCCCCAGTCCTTTTTAAAGTCTTCAACCATTGTACCAAGGTTGTCAAACAATGTTCCTAGTCTATCAACAAATCCTTGTATAGATGCTTGTGTTTCTTTTTTAGTAAACCACGCTGTAAGGTCTGACATCGCTGTTTGTATTTTATCAAATATCTTTGAGTCAAGCAATTTAAGCATAATAGTACTACGTACCTTTTCAATCATACTATCAAAGTCAGTAAGTGTTTTATCTTTGGCCCCAATAGCATCTAATTGTTTTTGTTCTGCTACAGTAAGTTTTCCACCAACTTCACCCATTTTTGATAGTGCTAATACAGCATCATATGTAGTATCACCTAGTGCTTGTGATTGTGCAATTACTGCCGCATTTTCCTTAACAAACCTTTTTGCTTCTTCTACTTGCAGATTAGTCATCTCTGCAAAATCATCTGCTGATAAAGAACCATCTCTCAATCCTTGTGCCATTGTTGCAAACTCTGGATTAGTTCGTAGCAGACTCTTTCCAAAGTCACTTAATGGAGCGCCGTTAGTTGCAATTAATTCTTTTATTGCTTCTTCCATATCCGGACTTCCACCTTTAATCAATGCTAAACTAGCATTCATCTGTTCTTTAACGCTATCGTCCATGTTCATGAACAATGCTTGTAATCTCTTATCAGTGCTTTGAGCTTTTAATTCATCTGCGGCTTGCTTTCTAGTCATACCTGTAATTTTAGAAAGTGCATCTAGTTGCATAATATATGCTGTAGTACCTGCGGCAAGACTTTTATCGGACCGGTCTTTTAATCTTCCTTGAATTCTTTGTAAGTCAATATAGTCAGCTGTAAACTCAGTTACATCTTCCATTGTCATACCTAGTTTAGAAAAATCTGTTTGTGATTGTTGTACAAACGTTGATATTCTACTAAACCTGTCAGCTCCTTTAGTAGCGCCACCAAATGCTACTGCTAACATCTGTGAATTTTCTTGTATTGTACCTGCTAAGGTAGCCATGTTTAATCCTGCTTCAGCGGCACGTCTTTGCATTTCAAACATACTAGTCCCAAAGTCAATACCTGCTCCAGACAATGATCTGTACATGTCAATTTGATTGTCCATGAAGTTTAGCATTGTTTGACCAAGTGGTCCTATTATGCCGCCCAATATTGGTAATTTACTTGCTAGTCCTGTAACATGCTGTCCAAAGTCACTTATTCGATTACCGCCAGCAAGTAGTTCTTTACCAAGACCACCGAATGTTTGGATAGTATTACCTATTCCGCTGAATAGTCCTAATGAGTATCTATCAATAGCTTTTGCATGATTTCTAACTCGTTCTGTGAGTTTTTTCTGTGCTTTGGTTGCGTCTTTCTTAGCTTCAGTACCTTCTGCTGTAGCTTGATTGTCTTGCTTAGATATACCAATACCTTTAGTTTTGACATCATTTGCCATCTTTTCAGTGGCTGAGCCTCCGCCCTTGGAGCCTTTTTCCATTAGTGCAACTAGACGTTGGAGAGTAGCTTCACTAGCCGCATTGCTAGTAACTCCATCCATTCCACCGCCTCTGTATGTAACATCAACCATTTATTAAGTACCTATATAACTCAGTTTCATAAATATACTATATGAACACTTATTATTTATCCGGAGAAAAACCATGCCAGAAATAGAAAGAAGCGGAGCCAATCCGTTACAGAAATATTTTAGGCAACCAAAAATTTACATTAAGTTGCCAAGCAACGGCAAATGGTATCCTAATGGAAGTTTAGAAGTAACAGACAATATGGAATTCCCTGTTTATGCAATGACGGCAAGAGACGAACTTATGTTCAAAACTCCTGATGCATTACTTAACGGGCAATCTACAGTTGATGTTATTCAAAGCTGTGTACCTAGTATCAAAAACGCTTGGGACGTACCAACGCTTGATATTGACACACTATTGGTTGCTATTAGAATTGCCACATACGGGGAGAAATTAGAATTAACTTCTAAGATCCCAAGTACAACACTAGAACGTAAATTTGATCTAGACTTAAGAGTAGTACTCGACAAGTTTCAAAATGTTTCGTTTGAAGATATGATTACAATAGATGATCTTACTCTTACAGTAAGACCACAAACGTATCGTGAGTTTACAAAAGTTGCAACTAAAACTTTTGAAGAACAGCGTATTGCTTCAGTCATACAAGAAAAAGATATGTCAGAAGAGCAAAAATTAGAAATCTTTAATCAAGCATTCCAACGCTTAACAAGTATTACAGTTGATATGGTCATGCAAGGAATTGTATCGATCCAAACAGGTGAAGATGTTGTAACTGACAAATTACACATTCAACAGTTTATACAAAATGCAGACAAGAAGTTTTATGCTTCTGTTGTTGAAAGTATGGAAGATCAAAAGAAAAAGTTTACGTTAGAGCCAATCACAGTTGATGCAACTGACGAAGAAAAAGAAGCCGGTGCTCCTGATAAATGGGAAATGCCAGTTGCTTTTGATCAATCAAATTTTTTCGTATAAGGATAGCTTCTAAGTCTCTAGAGGATATCCTAAGATTAGTTGACAACTTAGAAAACGAGACCAAAAACATGAAGATGGAACTTGCACGTCTGTGTTGGTACATGCGTGGTGGAATAAGTCTTGAAGAAATGTATCAAGTGGGTCCTGAAGATAGAGAAATATTTTCTAAACTAATTAAAGAAAACTTAGAAACTGCTAAAAAGACCGGACAACCGTTTTGGTAGGATCTAGCAGAAAATTATATAAAAAAGAATCCACGCAACAATCACACCTTTAGCAAAAGCTGTCCACATCATTTGATAGTCGGATAGCTTTGTACATTTTTGAAAATCGTGTATATGCTGTTCATGCCATTTCATTACGTTGATTAAGAATTGTTTCATTTCGCAATTAACATTTGTCGTACTTGTTTCTGCACACCTGCTTTAGCAATTCTTGTTGCAAGATCTGGTAAATTAACTGTGCTACCTGACGATGTAGTACTACCACCTGTTAGGTCTCGTTTAATACTGTCTGTATTTGCACCAGACTGTTTAATTTTCTTTGCTAGTGTTGCAACATTACCTTGTGCAGGTTTAGCTGTGCTAGTACCTGGTTGTTTAGGTGTTGTTGGTTTACTAGATGGTTCTTGTTTGCCTGGTTTAGTTGGAGCGCCTGCAGTATTTGTATTGTCTAAGTTCTTTGCACCTGTGCTTGTAGGCTCAGCTTGAGCTGGTTTATTTGGTGTGTTAGTTGGTTTAGCTGGTGTTTGTGTATCTTTTGTATTATCACTTGCTGTTGACGCTTGTGTTGCGTCTGCGGCACCATCTGTAGGTGTTTGTGCATCAGCATCAGCTTTAGTTACTTCGTCTGGACTAATAGGTGCTTGTGTTGATCCTGCAATACTGCTTATTTGATCATTAGTTAAACCTGCACCTGATAATATATTTACAATGCTACCGGAATCAGTTGGTTCACCCATCTTCTTCCAATCTTTATTAAGTTTGTTAGCAGTAACCTTGTTGCCTACGTCTTTAGCACCTTGCTTAACTGCACCAACTGCATCTTTAGCACCTTGAGCAACTGCTCCTGCACCCTGCTTAACTGCTCCTGCGGCTTTACTTGCAACTTTACCTGCACCACGTTTTAATTTAGCACCTAGTGAGTTAGGATTGTTTAATGGCAGTTCTTGTTGTACTGGATCTGCTTCTTGTAAGTATTCGTTAAATGCATTTTCATAATCAACTGATTCTGCTTTGTCGCCTACTGCTCCAAAGTCTGAAAGTTTTTGACTCTTGTCAAAGTTTTTGTCTACTGGTGTTGCATCACTTCCGCCTTTGAGATCTAATTCAAGTTGTTCTTTCTCTTCAGGTGGAATAGGTTTTGCACTCTGTGCGTTTTTAGCAGTATCATCAACTGTTTGCATTGCACCTTGTGCCGCCGCCGCTACTGCTCCGCCTAGCTCTGTTAGATTGTTAAGAATTACGTCACCGCTTTCAGCAGTTGCTACTAGTTGTTCTAACTGGTCCATACTTAAAGCATCTCTTGGAACTTGTTTTAGTGCGTCCCATACCGCTGTTAAGTCTTTTGCATTGTCTGATCTAACCAAGTTGGACATAAAGTCATGGAACTTACCAAACGCTGTATAATGTTCAGGACTAAAGTCTTTGGCTCCATCAACTGCGGCTTCTAATGCTTTGTACTGAGCCATCATGTCGCCTGGAATAACTGTGTCGTAGCTGTAGTTAAATGCGTTAAGGCTTCCGTTAATTTTCATTCTTACTGCACCATCAAGTGCATCAACGTCTACGCCTAAGTCTGAAAACACAGCTTCTTTGGCAGTTGCAAAGTTTTCAGATTTCATTGCCGCTTCCATAGCATCTAGTTCTGATACTTGTGCAGTTGCAATGTTATCAACAATCTCGCTTGAAAGATATTTGAATGTTGCACCAGCAAGAGCACCATATGCCGCTGTTTTAAGTGACTTACCAACTGCGCCTGAAAGTTTTTCACCTTGTAATAAATCTTTTGTTGAACGTAGTACTAAACCTGCGGCCGCACCACCTAATGGTCCGCCTGCAAAGGCCGCAACAGTTGTTAATATACCTACTGCTAAACTTGCCTTACCTGGGTTTGCTTTTGCCCAATCACTAACTGCTTTTACACCTGCAACAACTTTACTATCGCCTGATCCAATTTTCTTTTTAAGTTCTTCAAACTTTGCATCAGCATTTTTAATTGGTCCTGCGTTCTGTGCTAGTTTGCCCAGCTCATTAATCTTTGCATCAACTTTTTTAGCTAGGTCAACGGGTAATTTAGCCGCCGCTCCAACTGCTGAACCTGCTTTACCAAGTGCAGTTTTATTATCTCCACTGGCCATTGCTGTTTCTTCAGCGCCTTTAAAGATTGATTGTATTTGATCTGGTGTTAATTCTGCTTCTGCTAATTTTGCATAAGACTCAACTAGTGGCCAAAGCTCTAATTCAAAGCGTGTTAAGTAATTTTGTTGTGCTTCATTTAGATCTTGCCAACCCTCATTTAAAATTGTTTGGGTTTTACTTGTAATTACTTCGTTGAGTTTCATGTTATGATCCTTATAGTAATTTCGCTAGTTCTGCTTTGTCCTGTGGACTTAGTGCATCAATTTCTTTTTGCAAATCAGCTGGTATACCGCCTTGAGCACTTACTGAACCAAACTTATCACCTAAACTAGCTGGACTACTTGCCTGAGCCGCTTGTCCTGCCGCACCTTTAAATGAATCTTGTGCAATTCCTTGTAACAAATCATCTACTTGCTTAGGTGTCATTTGTCCTTGTACACCCTGCATACGCTTTGTAGGAAGTTTTTGCTTTTGTAGGAAGTCCATAACTTGATCTGCTGTTGGTTGTTTTGCATTACCACCAGTTTGACCCATATAGCCCCTGTATTGTGTGAATATCTCTTTTGCTCTGGCGTTTTGGTCTACCTTACCTGTCATGCCAGCCGCTGTGCCTTTAGCGCCAACGGCGCCTGCTACTTTTGCGCCAGCTTTTCTTGCTAGGTTACCTAGGGCACTTCCGCCAGGAGCCTCAGATACGGTTGTTTCTGTAACTATTTGATTAATTTTCATAGTAAACTCCTTTGTATAATATATTTATACTTAATTAGTCTCAAACTATCGTTAAATATTTGATATGGTTACACATTATAATATAATGTCCAACGGTAATGAAGTTGCTAGACTCAATAGTATGGAAGAAGCAACACAAGCTGTTGAGATGTTCCGTATGCAGACCCCACACGCCAGTTTCGAAATAGAGATAGTCGAAGTTAGTAGTGTTAAGCCTGGCTTTGGTCGCGATCCTGATCTACATTAGAGTTACGATCTGAATTGTTCCAAGTGTTTGTGTGGATTCGTTGTTCGATAGTTATGAATTGTTTAGAACAAGTACTACGTACTTGTTGTTTTTCGCTGTCGCTCAAACACTTATATCTTTTAATATTATTAAAGATTAATGTATGAATAATAAGTGCGAAGCACTTTAGCATTATCTAGATAGTTGAGCCACAATTCGCCCGTTGCCGGACGAATTAAAAAAAACGGCTACTCCTACATTATCTGAGTGAGCATCGCCACAATCTATTAAAGAAGATTACATGTAATATGTACGGAGGCGGCGTACCGCATACCCCCTACTTCAGCATTCGCATAATACGCGGAAAGCAGTTAATCCCTAATAGTCGAAATCACTTACTCTGTGGTTGCTTTTTCTCAGAGCCACGATCTTTTATACCTAAGTTAGTATTGTCCTTGCAACGCACTAGTCCACCGGTGGATTTCCCACAAGTTCAAAGTGAGTCGAGCTACCTCGACCAAACAATGTTGCTATGTTTGCCTATAATTTGCGTAATTCTTCTTTTAGAATCTTTGAACCGCCGACCCGTACATTGATAATTCCGTTATAATACTCGTCTGTCTCTAGTACTCTACGGTCAAACTGTTCTTTAGCCTCTAAGTAACTTGCTAAGCCTCTGCTTTTACAATAATATAATATTTCTCTGGTGAATTTGTTCTGGCCTAATTCTTCAACGTCTCTTAATAAGTTATCACTGGAGCCCCAATATTCTCTCCAATCTGATTCTTTAGTTCCGCGTCTTTTGTTTTTTCTGCCTTTGAGAGGTGGCTTAGTTGTTTTAAATTTAGCTAGTTTCTTGCCTACGTACTTGCGATTGTCAGTGATGTTAGTGATTAGATAAACAAATGCTTCGCAATCCTCTGGAAGTTCGTCTATTTTCTTACCTTTATAAGTCCACTGCATGAACTTACTTACATTGTGCCTATGTGTCTTGCTCTTGATTCTGGTTCTTCTTGTTAGATGTGAAGTCGTCCATGATTTCTACTCTGCGTGTAGAACACAAACGACGAATTTCGCTTAACCACCTACGTGCTTCACGTTTAGTACGTTCGCTTTTGCGAATTTCAAACGCTTCATTAGCTTTATAGTATTGCATATAAGCCTTTGTAAGTAGATCATGCGTGTCGTCGGTCATTATTGTATTTCTATATCGTTATCATAACTAGTAAAGCCGTTTTCCTTAATAACTTTAAGTACGTTCGTAACTCTACCAATTAGTTCATCTTTGTGTGAAATTAGATATACGTTTTTACTACGCTCTCTGGCCATTTTCTTAAGAATACCAATAGAGCTTTCAACACCTGCGGTATCCATACCACTATCAATAAGCTCATCAATGAACAGTAAGTTAATGTTTTGATATAAACTTTCCCATACGTCACGGAAAGACCAACTCATACCAAGTATAAGTCTATTACGTTCACCTCTACTTAGGTTATCAAAGTCTAAGTCCTGTCCTAGTTGCTGTATCTCAACTGTTAGGTCATTTTTAAACACTACAGTATGTGGTAAGCCTATTTTGTCCAAGTAATATGTAAGTCTGTTGTTTAAGTATGCTAAGTTTTGTTCAATAATCTTCTTACGAATGAAACTGTCTTTGTTTGTTAGCAACTTATACAAGAAGTCTTGATGTTCTTTAGTACTAGTCAAGTCATTTACTGTTTCCCAGTTAAGTTCTTGAATAGCAGTTTCTTTTAAATCATCAATTTGTTCTTGATAAGGATCAACCTCATCTTGTTTTGCTTGTAAAGCAATCTTTAAGTTCTCAACATTGTGTTGATGTTCATATGCTTCTTTAGCATTTTCATAAAATGTGTTAGGCTTACTTTCAATGTCGCCTAGTTCTTCAATCTTTTTAAGTACCTTATCAAACTTATCAGCAATTTCAATTAGGTATGTATGTGCATCACCATAGTCGGTTTGCAGTTTCTCTTTAAGTTCTTCAAGTTTATCGTCATGCAGTTCTTGTCCACAAGCATAACACTTTGCATGTTCTAAGTCATCTAATTCTTTACCAGACTTCTTCATGTTCTTATCAGCTTGTTCTAATGCACGTTCAACAGTTGATCTTTCTTTGATCAAGTTATTATGCTTAGTTGTCTTGTCTGACCAAGAACTTAGTAACTCATGTGCTTCTAGTTCAGAGTCAATATCTAGTTTTTCTAAATCTTTAATTGCTTTGTCAAGTTTATCACAGTCTTGTTTGTTCTGAGAGATCCATGCTTTGCGTCTTGTGTTTAATCTATCAATGTTCTCTGTAATTTTTTCGTTACTTGCTGTTACTGCCGTAAGTCTAGCAGTTTCATCTGTGAGTTGGTCTTTAACAATCTTAGTTTGTTCTCTAAGTTTGTCAGCTTTCTCACTTAGTATAGTAATACCTAACAGTTGTTCAATGATTGCACGTTGATCGTTGCTTCTTAATGACAAAAACGGCTCTGTATATGTGTTAAGTGCAAGGATATGCTTAAACATATCATGACTCATACCAAGAAGTGTGTTAATATCCTCTTGTGTCTTGCGACTATCGCCTTGACTTTCGTCTGTAATCTCTTGATCAGTACCATCAATGCTAAATTTTAACAAATTAGGCTTACGTCCACGTTCAATATGGTAATTCCTACCATCTTTCTCAAACGTGAGGGTTACTAACATCGCTTTGTTATTTGTTTTGTTAACTAAATTGTCTTTGCGAATGTTAGTTAGTGCTTGGCCGTACAGGGCGTAGGATAATGCATTGATTATCGTAGTTTTACCTGTACCGTTACGGGAACCTGAATCGTCACCTCCTTGATCTAAGTTTTCACCAAGCACTAACGTTAGTTGTTCTCTATCGAAATCAACTCCTTGTGTAGCATTACCTACACTCATAAAATTCTTAACTGTTAATTCTTTAATTTTAATCATCTCTACCTAGATCCCTATATATGTCTAACAGTTTTTTCCTATCAAAGTTGTCTGAATCAATTGCTTCAATCTCTTTAGCTACAATTTCATCAACACTTTCAAACCGTGTAATATCAATCTCACTATTAATCTCGTCATCTTTGGTACTAGGAATTAGTGTAATTTCTCTACAGTCATATTCTTTAATAAATGTTTCTTTAATAAAACTTGCTTCTTCGTAACTAATAGGTAAGTCTAGTGTAACTCTCAAATACATCTTAGGTTTAATAAGAGTTTCTTTCTCATCTAGTAGTTGACTAAGTTTAACTGTACGATACTTAGGACAGTTCCACCAGTTAATGTACTCTGGTTCACCACCGTGTTCTAAAATCATCATACCACGCTCGTCATCCCATGCGTCTGCATAGTTGTGTGGTAATGCATTTCCAATATAGTGTACAGGACCTTTTACTTGTCGCTTGTGAAAGTGTCCACTAAACACATACTCTTGATTTTTAAAGTGTTCTGCTTTAAGTTCTCCGTGATCTGGCATCTGTACCATAGCGTTCATATAGAAGCTAGGTAATTCAAAGTGTCCAAACACGTATTTGCTTTTTATTTTACTAATCTTTTTCCATTCGTCACCAACTAGCCATGGGACTAGTGTACTATCGCCAATGGTCATTATTTCATTAACCATTGTAATGCCTTCAATGTGCTTACCAAAAGCAACTGAATTCAAATCTCTTTTGTCTTTATAATATAAATCATGATTACCAGGAAAGAAATAAAACTTTTCAAATGCCTTGCCTAGTTTTTCCAATGCTCGAAGCGTAGCATCAAGTGTAGTGATGTTCAAACTGTTTCTATTATGATGCCAGTCGCCCATAAAGATGCCAGTTTCACAACCGTTAGCTTGTGCCTGTTCAATATACCAATCTACGAATTCTTCGCAGTCGTCATTGTGTGTTTTAGAATTGGACTTGAGTCCAAAGTGTATGTCTGTAAAGACAGCCGCCTTTTTAAACAAAATTATACCTCACGATTTATACTTTATTGTACAACATATAGTTTCCACTGTCAACCTATTTTTTAACAGAAATGGTTGTAACCTTATTAGCTACTGCGTTCTTCTTGTTGTGTTCTTCTAGTTGAGCTTCCCATTGTCCTTGATTCTGTCTAGTAAAGGACGGATTCATATTATTCATCTCTAAGATATCATCACGAATGTTTTGATTACGCTTTTCAATGTTAATAATTCTAACAAAACTATTTGTAACAGCGGCAGTATAATATGCAAACGGATTATTTGACTTTGACTCGTCAAACTGTAAACCTATCTGTGTTAATTGTAAAATTGCTTGTCCACGCATTTCGTCATTGTAAGTATAACCTCTTACATTACCACGTGTAGCATATCGTTCACACAGTTTCATCCACATCAAAGCAAGTTTATTAGTTGCTTGTCCGCCTCTCAAACTAAAGTGTCCATTCTCCATTCCACCTTCCCAATGACTTTTACCTACAAGCTCTAATTCGTCTTTGTCATTAAACCTGTAGTGTACAAATGGGGGAAAGTTTAATTTTACCTTCGTATCTGCTATTGTTTTAGGATTTTTCTTCCTACCTTTTTCTTCCGGGACATGATCATATGTCATAACACGGAAAATTAAGTCTGTTTTAGCTATTTTTCGGTAGTCTATTTCTGTGTCGGCCTGTTTAACCTTCTCGCCAGCCGCTTTCCTTCGAGTGTATTCGTCAAAACCAATGCGTTTAGCCTGGTTTCTTTTTGCTTCTGCTATAGTTCTGATGTTGATTTTTCCAACTTCAGGCAAAATAATGTCAAATTGAGCATAACTGTCGTCTGTAAAACTACTGTATGTACTTTTTGACTTATGTATCTCTGAAAGCAGATCTCTGTTGTTTAAGTAATTTACTTTTCTCATGTAAGAATTCTCCGTATTAAAGTTCTATTATAAACTACGTAGATAATAAAGTCAACTAAATAATGTAAAGGAGATCGCCAAATGTCATCATTTGATTTTGCAAAACTAGGAAACAGTATTAAAAACGGAGTGAGTGATTTTACAAGCAACCTCACTGGCGCAGTAGAAGATGCGGCCAATGCTGTGTCTGAATTTGTAAATGTAGATGGGTTTGCTAAAGACATTCGATCTAAGAATTTACCAGATGGTTCTAATGCGGCACTTGGTGGCAATGAATCAGCTACAGTTGGCTTTAAGAAACCAGTTAACCGAGATTGGCGTGTTAGATTAAGTGTACCTAATGTTACAAGTTTCAAAGCATCTCCGTTATTAAGTCCATTAAAGAAAACCAATGGATTAGTTTTTCCGTTTACCCCTACAATTATTGTAGCACACTCGGCAAACTATCAGGCAATTGCCCCTACACATACTAATTATCCGTATTTTGCTTATCAGAACTCACAAGTGGATCAACTTGTTATTACAGGAGACTTTTTTGTACAAAACGGTGTTGAAGCAGAGTATTGGGTTGCGGCATTGCACTATCTACGTTCAGCAACTAAAATGTTTTATGGCGGCGAAGCTGAAACACTAGGCGCACCACCGCCTGTTGTTAAACTTAACGGATATGGAGATTTTATTTTTAAAGATGTACCAGTTGTAATAACAAACTTTACAGTTGACTTACCACAAGATGTTGATTATATTGCAACAGGATTAGGTGATGCATTTACAATAGAAAAAAGTGTATCAGGAGCCGCTGGGCAGATGATAAATGAAAAACGAGATAGCGTAAGTTGGGCACCAACACAAAGTTTAATAACAGTTACAGTACAACCAATTTACAGTAGACGTGAAATTGAAAAATTTAGTTTACAAAATTATGTTAAAGGCGAATATATTAAAAATGGTGGAGGATTTATTTAATGGCAGTTTATAGCCAATCAAGCCCGTGGCACAATACTCCTGAAAACGAAAGTGGCGAACATATGGATCTACTAAGAATCCGTACAGTACCTGCTTCAGCAGATGACGCACTATATGAGGTAGAACCTCAATATAATCATCGTCCAGATTTATTAGCGTATGACCTTTACGGTTCACCAAAACTATGGTGGGTATTTGCACAACGCAATATGGATACTATTAAAGATCCTATTTACGATTTAAAAGTGGGAACTAAAATTTATCTTCCAAAGGCATCAGATATTAGAGCAAGATTAGGAGTTTAATCTATGGCTAAATTCAATCCTAAAAATGCTGATTTAGAACAAATCACAGCCGATAAAGAAAGACTCCAAGGTCAAATATTAAATCTTGAAAAAGGACCTGCCGATCAACTCCATGCGAGTGAGTTTGCTGGTGATGGTAAAATTAAACTTTCTAAAGAAGCTGAAATTGAAATAAAAATATTAAAGAAAACAGTTTCAAAGTTAAACCAACAGATAGGCAGAATACAGCGTATTAAGAATATTGAAAGAACCATATTCCCAAACGAACTAGAAGAATTTAATTCAGTAAATCATATGTTTGGATTATACTGTTTAACTACTGATGAGATATTAGATCCTGACAATACATATATGGGACCTAAAGGCGAACCAGAGGTAGTTGTTATTAAAAGTGGCGGCGGAACTAGAAATATGGGCGAACGCAAAGCCCAAACTTCGTTAGAAAAAGCCGGCGGCCGGGTTGAATATTTTATGGATGATGTAATGATTGAATCTGTAATTGGATACAACAGTGATACTCGTGCAATGCAAATGCACAAAGGTGGATTTTCAGTAACAGAACCTTATAGTATGGGACAGTTTTTTGAAACATTACAAGTTGCGGCAGTTATGGCCGGACACTTAACTTATACGTTTGCAACATTTTTACTAACAATAGAGTTTGTAGGATATACTGCTGACAATAAAATGAAGCGTCTTGGCAAACGACAGATACCAATTAAGATAACAGAATCAACAATGGCTGTTACTGCATCTGGTACAGTTTATGAAACAACATTTATCTCTGCAAATTCTAGTGCTAATACTGATTTGGTACAAAAGATACCATCAGATATACAAATTGTTGGAGGTGATCTTCAAGAAGTATTACAAAGTGGAATACAAAGTTTAACTACTGTTCTTAATACTAATTTATTAACACGTGAAGAAGGTAACAAAAAAGAATTTGCTGATCAGTACATTATATTGTTTCCACCAGGTGATGCTTTAGAAAGTAGAAAACTAGCTACTAAAAAAGAAGATGATGCTACAGTAAATGACTTAACTGATCGAGAACGAGTTGAAACACTAACTGGCCAATCGCAAAGTACACAAATAATTGACTACGAAGCATTTTTAGAAAAAATTGCAGGTGTTTCAGTAAAACGATCTGACCTTGGTGAAGCTATTGTGTCACAAAGTTTAGCAACTGGAAATATAAATGAAATTGGAGTATCAGCGTTAGTTACTGACAAATTACAAAACACAACTATACAACCTGCTGGACATCCTAGCGTTTATGATTCAACGAAACATGTTTATGAACAAAAAGCAAACTATATACCAGAAGGTAAACGTGCTTTTAAATTTGAAAAAGGTACAAAAATTAATAACATTATTGAGGAACTAGTTTTATCAAGCGAATACGGTAAAAACTTATTAGATCAAAAGTTAATTGATGGCTTCCGCCCTTGGTTTAGCATATTGCCAATGGTGTTTCAAGTTCCTGTAAAAGAAGTAGAAGCAAGTAAAGGCCGTCCACCATTTATCTATGTTTTTAAAGTAATACCATACGAAGTACATGCTAGTACTTGGATGGGGCCAGGTGATATAACACCGGAGCAACCAATAACGCATATTGCTAAAGAATATAATTATTTGTACACAGGTAAAAACAAAAACGTATTAGAATTTGATCTAACATTTAACAACAGATATTTAACACCAGTTCCAAGAGATGGTGGTGCAGATACAGAAACTGCACAGAATGACGGTAACGCCGCAACAGCTAATAGTGAAGATAAAACACAAGTAACAACAAATAATGAAGGTGATGCAACACCAAAATTAGCTCCATTGAAATCGGTTATTGAATCTGATATTGAAATTATTACATCAGGCATGAGAGCTGTACCTTCGGATTCTAAAGAAGTAATTGCACGTACTTTCCATAAAGCATTGGTCTACAGTATGTTAGACTTGGTAAGAGTTGAATTGCAAATAATGGGAGATCCTTATTACATAAGCGATAGTGGTACAGGAAATTATATGTCAGCACAAGGAGCAACTTGGTTTGCAGACGAAAATGGACATATTGATCATGTACGTAGTCAGCAATTTATAGAGTTAAATTTTAAAACTCCATATGATTATAGTCCAACATCAAGCACAATAGAATTTCCTGTAACTAAAGATGAAGGCGGCGGAGTTACAATTAGACAATTTAGTGGATTATATAAAGTAACATATGTTAAGTCTGAATTTAATCAAGGCAAGTTTATACAAACATTATCATTGTTAAGAATGAGTACACAAACAGAATTAGATTATAAGAAAGACAAAGAACCGGATTCTGCTAATGTTGGCGGCGGGCAATCCTATAGTGGCGGTTATAAAGATCGTTTCCCAGGTGGAGGAACATATACATAATGGCAATGCAACCTTTATTAGATAAAGTATCAAAAAATACACCCCCAGTGATGATGCCAGGGCCTTACCTTGCTAAGGTAGTGAGCTTTATTGATTCAGAGTACATGGGTACTTTACAAGTGCAGTTATTAAAAACTACAACAACTGGTAACCCAAACTTTGCTGGCGGATCAATGTACAATGCAAGATACTTGTCACCGTTTACAGGACAAACTCCAAGAAATGGAGTAACAGCAAACGACGGTTATAGAGATACTCAACAAGCATACGGTATGTGGATGATTCCACCTGATATTGGAACACAGGTTCTTATAATTTTTGCAGAAGGTAACCCAAATATGTGTTACTGGTTAGGTTGCGTTCAAGATAGGTATATGAATTTTTCTGTACCGGGAAATGCCGCAACGTCATTTACTAAAAAAGTTGATGCTGATGGAAATGATCTAATTGACGAAAAAATGAAGCCTGCTAAATTGCCAGTTAGTGAATACAATAAAGTAACTGAAACAGGACTTGGACAAGATCCTACAAAGTTTGAAAAACCACACCAAAAAGAATTTGTAAACGGACTAGTTGAATCAGGATTAATATTTGACGAAACAAGAGGAATCACAACGTCAAGTGCAAGGCGTGAAGTACCAAGTGCAGTCTTTGGATTTAATACACCAGGACCTGTTGATAAACGCCCAGGAGCTCCAAAATCAAGAATAGGTACTAACGAAGAATTTGTTGATGTTTATAAATCAAGACTTGGCGGCACTTCTCTTGTAGCAGATGACGGAGATGATAAATTTTTAAGAAAAACAACAGCAGACAAAGGCCCGCCAGAATATGCTGATGTAATGCAAAATGAAACAGACGGTAGAAGAGAATTACCACACAACGAATTATTCCGTGTGCGTACTAGAACAGGTCATCAGATACTGTTACATAACACAGAAGATTTAATCTACATATCTAATTCTAAAGGTACTGCTTGGCTTGAAATGACAAGCGATGGTAAGATTGACATTTATGCTGAAGATAGTATTAGTATGTATAGTGGCAATGATTTTAATTTTACAGCAAATCGTAATGTTACTATTGAAGCTGGTGCAAATTTATACTTAAAAGCAAGTGACAATCACAATGCTAGTTCAAAGCCAGGAGGCAAAATACAAATAGAATCTGCCGCTGATACAAATATTTTAATTGGTGCTAACGGTAAAATTACAACAGCAACTAACTTTGATCTAAACACAGGTTCTGCAAACAAGTTTACAGCAGGTACAACTACTGATATAAACAGTGGCGGAAACCATACAGAAACAGCACCTAAGATTGACATGAACGGCCCGACAGCCGCAACAGCTGAATTAGTTAGTGCATTGAACACACACGTTAACCCAGGACCGTCATCATTAGGATGGTTAAGCCAACGTATGCCACAGCACGAACCATGGCCATGGCATGAAAATTTAAACCCTCAAGCATTTAAACCAGTTGCTACTGATAGGGATAATAATTTTACAACTAAAAATGATGAACCAACTCCTAGTATTCCTGATACATTTAAGAAAACTAGTAAAGCTAACGAATAAAAAGTAAGGTAAATATTGATATGGCAAGCGAATTATATAAAAACATCGAAGTTAACAGTAACAATACACCAAGTAATCCAACATCAACAAATCGTGCTTACAAAGGTCTTAGTACAGTTAATCCAGAAAACGTTAGTAAAACGTTATATGACATTGGTTTAATTAAACAAGACTTGCTTAATCACTTCCATATTAGACAAGGCGAAAAATTAATGAATCCTGAATTTGGAACAATTATTTGGGACGCAATATTTGAACCAATGACTCCGTCAATGGAAGAAGCAATAGCTGAGAATGTTAAAAGAATTGTAAATTCAGACCCAAGAGTTACTGCAAATGCAGTTATTATTGACACATATGAAAGTGGTATTATTATAGACTGCGACTTAACATATTTGCCGTATAATATTAGCGAAAAAATGCGTTTAACGTTTGACGAAAACTCGGGAATGAATTAAGTACACACTTAACAGATTACACTAAATAGTATTACACTAAGGAAAGCAAATAAATGGCGGCAACAGATAGACAGAATAGATTATTAATAGCAGAAGATTGGGCTAAAGTATACCAATCTTTCCGTAATGCTGAATTTAAATCATACGATTTCGACAACTTACGTCGAACAATGATTAACTATATACGTCAAAATTATCCAGAAGATTTTAACGACTACATTGAATCAAGTGAATACTTGGCACTAATTGATCTTATTGCTTTCCTAGGTCAAAATATTGCTTTCCGTGTTGACTTAAATGCTAGAGAAAACTTTTTAGAACTTGCATCACGTAGAGAAAGTGTTCTACGTTTAGCACGTTTACTTTCCTACAATCCAAAGCGTAATAAACCAGCTAACGGATTGCTTAAAATGGAAAGTGCTTCAACTTCAGAAGACATATTAGATAGTAATGGTACAAATCTTTCTAACCAAGGAGTTATGTGGAATGATCCTAGTAACAGTAATTGGAGAGAACAGTTTGAAAGAGTACTTAATGCCGCATTGCCTAGTAATTCGCAATACGGAAAACCAATTAAAAAAGATAAAGTAGAAGGTGTTCCAACAGACCAGTATAGATTTAACGCATCAAACACTGATGTTCCAGTTTATACTTTTAGTAAAAATGTTGATGGAAGAAGTTTACAGTTCCAAATTGTTAGTACTGATGTTAGTAATGGTATTATTGCAGAAGAAGCACCGCTTCCAGGAAACAGTTTAGGATTTCTTTATAGAGATGATGGTAGAGGACCAGGTTCAACGAACTCAGGATTTTTTGCACACTTCCGTCAAGGTACACTTGACAGCGGAATATTTAATGTTGATACACCAAGTACTAACCAAACAGTAAGTATTGACGCAACTAATGTTAACAATGAAGATGTTTGGCTTTACAAATTAAATTCAATTGGTGCTGAGGATCAGCTATGGACAAAGGTTGATGCAGTTGAAGGCAACAATATTGTTTATAACAGTACAAGAAAAAATCAAAGAAACATTTATGCTGTATTAACTAAAGTACAAGATTCAATTGATATGATCTTTAGTGACGGAACATTTGGTAATCTTCCTAAAGGACAATTTAAAGCATTTTTTAGAACTAGTGCAAATGACACGTTTAATGTTGTTCCTAAAGATTTAACAAATATTTCTGTAACAGTTCCTTATACATCTAAAGCAGGTAATGCCGAAGTATTAAACTTAGTATTTTCTTTAAAGTATACAGTTGACAACTCAAGTAGAAGCGAATCAAATGCAAGTATTAAAGCAAACGCTCCTGCAACATACTATACACAAAATAGAATGGTAACTGGTGAAGACTACCAAGTAGCACCATTAGGAGTTAGTCAAGAAATTATTAAAGTAAAAACTGTTAATAGAACAGCAAGTGGTATTAGTAGATATTATGATTTACTTGATGCAACAGGAAAGTATTCAAATACTAGTTTGTTTGGTACAGACGGATTGCTATACAAAGAATTAACAGATAGTAAAGAGTCGTTTACGTTTAGTACTAGAACAGATGTTGAAGGTACTATTGAAAATACAATTACTCCAATACTGTCAAAAACATCAGTTATTAATTATTACTTAGATAAGTTTCCAAAAGTTTTAGTTTCTGACTTACAAGCAAGTTGGTCACAGTCGTCAACCTCTACAAACTACAGCACAGGTAAGTTTGTAGATTCAGTTAGTTCAACGTATCAAGTTGGAACATTTACAGGTAGTGGATTGCGTTTTGTTGAACCAGGAAGTTTAATTAAATTTGTTGCACCAGTAGGACAGTATTTTGCTAAAGATGGTACACTTGGAACAGGAAATATTTTACCAGCAGGAACAAAAACATATGTTTGGACTAAAGTTATATCTGTAGTCACTGACGGCAGAACTGATAATACTGACGGTAGTGGACCAATTGCATTTAATGATGTAATACCAACAGGTGCAGTACTTTCAGAAATTAGACCAAAGTTTAGTAAAGCATTGGTTCTTGATGTTAAAACACAAATTATCGATCAAATTTTTGCATACAAAACATTTGGTTTAAGATACGATACTAATTTAAGACAATGGCGTTTAATTACAGAAAATAACTTAGACATCACAAGTAACTTTACTACAGGTAAAACAGGTGATATTACTAATCAGCAATTAGATGCAAGTTGGTTGTTATTATTTGAAACAGACGGAGCTCAGTATACTGTTAGTTACAGAGGCTTAAGGTATGTGTTTGAAAGTAATCAAGAAATTAAATTCTTTTACGACAGCGAACAAAAAATTTACGATAACAAAACAGGACAAATTGTTAAAGATAGAATTGAAGTATTATCAATTAACACAGTTCCAGATGCTATTACACCGTTTACCATTGATTATCCTTGGCAAATTACAAAAGAATATAGAGATCCTGAAGGATATATTGATAGTAAAAAAGTTGAAGTTGGGTTCTTTGATAGAGATGACGATTCAGTTGTTGACGACCCAGATACGTTTAACGTATTAATTGCTCCTGAAACTAACATTAATTCAAAATTTGTTTTCCTAAAGAAATATATAACTTCAGATAATATTGAAGATTTTAAATATGTCGATAATGAAGTTGAAAAAATTACAGTTGTTACTAATGACAGTTTTATTCAAACGTCAGGCATGCCAACAGGAAAAGTATTTTATGTTGTAAAAACAGATGTGTTTAAAAAGTATGATGCAACTACATTGTTATTAACACAAACAACGGATTATAAAGCGTTTACAGGTAGAGATAAACTAAAGTTCCATTATGTGCATACAGCAGATGATGATGCTCGTATTGATCCAAGCAGTTCTAACATTAATGATTGTTACTTGTTAACAAAAACATACGACACAAACTTTAGACAATATCTAACTGGTGTAACAGCATCTTTACCGTTACCACCAAGTAGTGATAATTTGTTTAATAGTTACGGTGCTGAAATTAATAAAATTAAGTCAATTAGTGATGAACTAATTTATCATCCAGTTAAGTATAAAGTACTGTTTGGAGATAAATCAGAAACTAATATGCAGGCAACATTTAAGATTGTAAAAAACCCAGAGCAAGTTGTTAACGATAATGATATTAAATCAAAAGTTATTAATGCAGTTAATCAATTCTTTGCATTAGAGAACTGGGACTTTGGTGATACTTTTTACTTTACAGAATTAAGCACATTTGTAATGAATGCTGTTAGCCCAGACTTAGTAAGTTTGATTATTGTTCCAAAACAAACAGGACAAGCGTTTGGTAGTTTGTTTGAAATACGTAGTGAAGCAGATGAAATTTTTATTAGTGGTGCGTCAGTTGATGACGTTCAAGTTATTGATGCAATTACAGCAAGTAGAATACAAGCAACAGGCAATGTTGTAACAGCGTCAAGTACAGCAACAACCAGCGGAATTACAAGTGGCACTACTTACAGTAGTTCATCTTATTAAGGGGATAAGCTAAATGGCTTTTAACGATAATCAATCCGATAATGCTCTTCCAGTTGGAGCAAATCAATCTAAAAGGACTAGTGCAGATCACTTACCTAAATACTTTAGAACGGATTCGAATAAAAAGTTTCTTAGTGCTACACTTGATCAACTTTTAAATCCTGGTGTAGCTGAAAAGATATCAGCATACTACGGAAGACGTATTGCAAAAGCTAGAGTTGCATCTGATAATTATATTACAGATACTAATGCAGATAGAGAAAACTATCAATTTGAACCTGCTACTTTAGTACAAGACGAATTAAACAACGTTACATTTTACAAAGATTATAACGACTTTAAAAATCAAATTAGAGCGTTTAATGGTACAGTTGAAAACGACAGCGTACTAAACAAACAAGAATACTATTCTTGGAACCCACATATTAATTGGGATAAGTTTACTAATTATAGAGAATACTATTGGCTACCAAACGGTCCAATAGGTATTGGTGTTGCAGGACAAGCTAGAGACATTGACAGTACATTTACTGTTACTAGTGAAGATAACCTTGACAATACTGCATATGTATTTTCACCAGACGGCAAAACACAAAATCCATCATTAAAATTATATAGAGGACAAACATATACATTTGTTCTTAATACTCCTGGCATGCCTCTAACGTTTAGAACTGCTAGAAGTTTAGATGCTGAAGTGTTATATACAACCGGTCTTGATGATAGCACACAAACAACTGACGTTGGTACAATTACATTTGAAGTTGATATTAATGCACCAGACACATTATATTATATTAATGGCAATGATATTAATACAAGTGGATTAATTAAAATTTATGATATTGTAGAAAACAGTAAAATTGATGTTGAAGCAGAAATAATTGGCAAACAAAATTATACAATGTCAAACGGATATGCGTTATCAAATGGAATGAAATTATACTTCCAAGGTGATGTAACTCCTGCAAAATATGCTCAAGGCGAATGGTATGTTGAAGGCGTAGGAGATAAAATTAAATTAGTATCTGATGCAAACGTACAGATACCTGGAACATATTCTACAGATAAGCCTGTACCATTTGATTCAGAAGCATTTGATAGAGTACCGTTTAGTAATGCAAATAGTTTTGCAGGCACAAAAGATTATGTTTGTATGAACAGGTCAAGTGCTGATTTAAATCCATGGTCAAGATATAATAGATGGACACACAAATCTGTTATTGAAACTACAGCAACTATTAATGGAATTATACCAGAAATTGATCAAGCAAACAGAGCTAAACGTCCGATCATTGAATTTAACGAAAATATTAAATTACATGAGTTTGGTACATCAGCAAAAGATAATGTAGACTTAATTGATACATTTACAGCTGATGTGTTTAGTACTATTGAAGGATCATTAGGTTATAACATTGACGGAGTTGATGTTGCAGACGATATGCGTATCTTGTTTACAGGTGATCCTGACACAAGAGTTAAAGGTAAAATTTATAAAGTAAACTTTATTACTCATAATAATGTTAGACAAATTAGTTTAATTGAAGAAGCTGATACAACACCATTGTTAAATGAAGTAGTACTAGTTGAAGCTGGTAATACTAACAAAGGTAAAATGTGGTATTACAACGGAACTAAATGGTGTGTAGCACAAGAAAAAACAGCAACTAATCAAACACCAATGTTTGACTTGTTTGATACTAATGGTGTTAGTTTTTCTAATACAACAACATATCCTAGTACAACGTTTATTGGTAATAAACTGTTTAGTTACAAGCAAGGTACAGGAACTAATGATATTGAATTAGGATTTCCTTTAAGTTATAGAGCATTAGAAAATACCGGTGATATTGAGTTTGATTTTAATTTGTTAAACACAAATCATACTTACCAACAAAGTAATGCAGTTATTACTGCAAAGTCTGATAACGGTGTACTAAGACAGTACAGCGATAGAGAGACATTTACATACGTAAGTGGCTGGATCAAAGGAAATACAGAAAGTAAACAGTTAGTTAATAGACAATATGTTGTAGCAACACAGTTTAACGAGTTTGCTATTGATGTATATGACCGCAGTGGAGATTTAAACGATCTTTGGGTAAGAGTTTATGTTAACGATAAACGTAAATTAGAAAATATAGATTATGCTATAAACAGAATTAATGGTGTAGCGTATGTTACGTTTACAAAGGATCTTGTAGAAGACGATATTATAGTAATTAAAACTGATAGTGCTACAAAGAAAAATGCTAACGGTATTTACGAATTCCCAATTAACTACGAACGTAATCCTAAGAACGAAAATATTGAGTCATTTACGTTAGGTGAAGTTAATGATCATGTTGAATCTATTACTGAATTTAGAAATGATTGGACAGGAAACTTTCCCGGAACTAGTAACCTAAGAGATTTAGGAAACTTATCACCATACGGAAGTAGATTTACACAACATAGTGGATTAACTAACCTTGCAGTATATCACATAACAGATAAAACTGCAAACGTTATTAACGCATTAAAATATGCACGAGCAGAGTACGGCAAGTTTAGAAGAAAGTTTTTACAAACAGCTGAGAACTTAGGTTATGACGGAACAACAAGAATCCATTTTGACAAAGTAATAACTGAACTAAATCTAAACAAAACAAATGACATGCCGTTTTACTTTAGTGATATGATTGGGCATGGTATCAGTAACGAAATCATACACACAGTTTTTAGTGCGTCACAAGAATACTACAGTTTAACAGCAGATTATAGTTTACGTTCATTATCGAATCAAGCAATAAGCGTGTACCGTAATGGTGCTTTACTATGTCATGGACAAGATTATGAATTTGAAGTAGGGTTTGAAGGATTTATAAAAATTATAACGCCAAATGTTATTGACGATGTTATTACAATATACGAATATGAAAATACAGATGGTTCATACATTCCAGAAACACCTACTAAGTTAGGTTTATATCCTGCATATGTTCCTACTAAGTTTATTGATAATACTTACGGAGTTGACCAAACTGTTATTAGAGGACATGACGGATCTACTTTTGTAGCATACAACGATTTTAGAGATGACTTATTACTTGAATTAGAAAAAAGAATTTATAACAACTTAAAAGTACCATACAATACATCACTATTTGATGTACATGACTTTGTAGGTGGCTCAAACAGATCAACAGGTATTCCTAAATGGGCTATTGATAAAGGAATGATTGCAGAATTTATTGATTGGCTATCTGTTGTAGGTAATCCAGATTATACAAACTACGACTTTTATGAAGCAACAGATACATTTACATATAATTATTCTTCAACACTAGGTGCAAACAATAGCACTAACCCAGGATACTGGAGAGCAGTTTATAAACAAGCATTTGATACTGATCGCCCACATACTCATCCATGGGAAATGTTAGGACTAAGTGTTAAACCTACATGGTGGGAAACAGAATATGGTAAAGCACCATACACAAGTGAAAACATGTTGTTATGGCAAGACCTTGAAGATGGTATATGCAGAAAGCCAGGCGCTCCTGCAGAATACTTAAAACATTACAAACGCCCAGGACTTACTAATTGGATACCAGTTGATGATGCAGGTAACTTATTAAGTCCAGTTGATGCTAACTACGCAAAAGAATTTGTATTAGGTAGTACTAAAAATCCATTTAAATTTGGCGATGAAGGACCAACAGAAACTGCTTGGAGAAGAAGTAGTGAATATCCGTTTGCATTGCTAATTTCATTAATGTTAAATCAGCCAAGTAGAGTATTAGGTCTTGGTTGGGATAGAAGTAGAATTATTAGAGATAGTGCAGGCACTATTGTTTATAGTACAACAGGTAAACGTTTAAAATTACAAGATTTAGTATTTCCAAATACATCAACAGACGAAACAAGAGTAAACACTTGTGGATTAGTAAACATAGTTGCAAACTATTTAAACAGTAAAGATGTTGATGTTTATACAAAGTATAAAGCAAATGTAAAAGCTATTAATAACAAGTTAGGAATTAAACTTGGAGGCTTTACTGAAAAGAGTAAGTTTAAATTAATACTTGATTCAAGAACACCTTACAATGAAGGTAATGTTTTTGTACCAGATGAAAACTATCAAATTTTCTTAAACACAAGTTCTGTAACAAACTTAGTTTCTTACAGTGGTGTAATTATTGAAAAGAAAGCTGAAGGATTTATTGTTAGAGGTTACGACAGAGTTAACCCATACTTCAAATACTTTTCTCCAACACCAAAAGCAGATGACCCAGTTGTTACAGTTGGCGGCATTAGTGAAGACTTTGTAAAGTGGAGTGAAAATAAAACATACGCTGAAGGATCAATAATCCAATTTGGTAATGAATATTATGTTGCTAAATCTCAACACGTAGCTGGAACAGATTTTGACCAATCATTATATCAAAAGCTACCTGAAATTCCTATGAAGGGAGGACGTAGTGCGTTCTTTAGACGTGAATTTAATACTGAATTAGTAAAAGAGCCATTAGAGTTACTATACGGTACAATGTTTAGAACAGTACAAGAAGTAGTTGACTTTTTATTAGGCTACAGCAAATATTTAGAAAGCGAAGGATTTACATTTAATAAATTTAGTGAACAGATTTTAGATGTAGAAAACTGGAGAGTAAGTGCTAAAGAATTTTTATTCTGGACAACACAAGGTTGGGCAGAAAATAGTGTTATTACACTAAGTCCGGGTGCAAACGAATTAAAGTTTTACAAAGAGAAAAATGTTGCAGATAATATTTTTGATACATTCTATCAATACAGTTTATTAAAAGCAGATGGTAAAAAACTAATACCAGAGTATGTAAGAGTTGGTAGAGATAACGATAATGAATTTACAATATCAACTAGAAATACTGCTGACGGTATTTACAATGTTAATATTCCTCTAGTACAAAAAGAACACGTAATAATACTTGATAACACTACAGTATTTAAAGATGTAATTTACGATCAAGCACCAGGCTATCGCCAAGCAAGACTTAAAGTTATGGGCTATAGAACTGATGCGTGGACAGGCGGATTTAATATCCCTGGATTTATTTACGATAGTGCAGACACTACTGTTTGGGAAGCATGGAAAGATTATGCAGTTGGTGACACAGTTAAGTATAAAGAATTTTATTATGTTGCAAAGGTAAAAATACCTGGAACAAATATATTTGATAACAAAGAGTGGGAAAAGCTAGAAGTTCGTCCTGAAGCAGGATTAAAAGCAAACTTAGATTATAAAGCAAAACAATTTGGTGACTTCTATGATCTTGATACAGATAACTTTGACAATGATCAGCAAAGACTAGCACAACATTTAATTGGATATCAAAAGCGTAAGTATTTAGAAAACATTATTAATGATGATGTAAGTCAGTATAAATTCTATCAAGGATTTATTCAAGACAAGGGTACAAAAAATAGCTTAACTAAATTGTTTGATGCATTATCTAATACAGATGCAGATAGCTTAGACTTTTATGAAGAATGGGGATTTAGATTAGGTCAATACGGATCATCAACAGCGTTTGACGAAGTTGAATATACACTTGACGAAGCAAACTTTAGACTAAGTCCACAGCCTGTTGAATTAGTTGATACAGTCTCAGGTGATGAAACAGACTTGATTTATAGAATACGACCGTTTGAAACTTATTTAAAACCTCAAGGGTATACTCATAAGCCGTTTCCAACTAACGATGTTCAAAAAAATGTATTACCAACAGCAGGATATGTAAACCCGCAAGACGTAAAACTATCAATAGCAACATACGAAGATTTATTAAACCAATTACCGTCAGAACTTAATGTTGGCGATTATGTTTGGGCTGGTAAAAAAGGTATTACATGGGACGTTTTAAAGTATATTAGATCTAATGATAGAGTACTTGCTATTCAAACATCATCAGTTACTGGTGTAGAAGAATTTGTAATCACACTTGGTAAACAATCAAGATACGAAATTGACGAAATTATTGGTATAGTTGATGTTACAGGTGCTAACAAGTTTTTCAAAGTTAAGCGTAACGAGCTTGATACATTAATTTGTTACCCTAATGGTACTGTTGAAGATGCTGAATTATTAAACGGATTTGTTACTAGATTTAATTCTAATAGAACACCTAGCTTTGATAGTGCAAACTTGTTATTATCAGATTATAACAACGATCTAAAAGTTGGTGAAACAATTTGGATTGACACAGACATTACAGACAACTGGTTAGTATTAAAGAATGAGCCAGTACACTCTGAGCAACAAGTTTTATCAAATATTAAAACTAGTGATTCAAGTGTAGAGTTTGGTAAAGTAATAGCGGCAGACCAAAGAAATACAACACTTGTAATTAGTGCTCCAGGTAATAACGAAGTATACTTGTTTGGAAGAACTACAGACACAGCAGAATTTCAACACCTTCAAACAATTGAAGAACCGGGTGCAACTTATTACTCTGGTAACGGAAACTTTGGTAAGTCAGTTGCTATTGCAGAAGATGCAGAATTTTTAGCAATTGGTGCACCACAAGCAAGTAATCTTAAAACATTATACAAAGGTGAGTTTTCAGATTCTGCAAACTATGCAACAAACGATATTGTTTCTTATCAACAGAATCTATGGAGAGCAAATTACGCTATTACAGCGGCGTCTGGATCATTTACATTTAACAGCTATCATGCATCACATGATGTTGCAGTTAACAGTTATGCTGACGGAGTATATCCAGAAACAGTATATGCAATCAGAGGACGTTACAGTTTTGACGGAGCAACAGATCATATATTAGTTAGAGCTCCAGCAGATCCTTATGAAGGTTCAAGCGTTAACGATAAAATTAGTTTACAATGGAATCAATATTCACAAAACTATCCAAACGGTGTATTACCATTTGGTGTTAATGGACCAGGTGTTGCATCATTTGAAGGCACTAAAGTTATTGCTGGAAAGATTGATGCTATTTTATATGTTGACAATATTTTAAGAACACCAGCAGTAGGTGACATTATATCTACACCAACAGCAATCGGTACATTACAAGATATTATTATTGATAATGTTAACTCAGCAATGTTGTATATGACAGATGTTAATGGTGCATTTGAGTCTACAGGTTCGCTAATAACTAGTAGCGTTGACATGGGAACTTATACGGCTGTTGAATTTGCTAACCCAAATACAGCATACGGTGGGTGGTGGAGAATTGACGGCATCAATAGCTTTACAACTACAGAAAAAACAATTACAATTCCAAATCTTGTAGTAGGCGACTTTATACTTTCATCAGAAAGTAGAACACCAGAAGTTGCGGCAAATACAATGGACGATGTAAAAGCATTTAATAATGATATAGGTAATCCAACTAAAGGCGGTAAAATTGGAATAATAAGTCATTACAATAAACAAGGACTTCCTATAACAGAACCATATTGGTTTGTTAGAGCACCAAAAACAATTACAGATATTTTAAGTCCTACAGATAACTTTACAATGTCAATGAATCAAGTTAAAGATAGCTTGAATACAATTTACGATCCATCAGCATTAGGATTGTCCTTTGGATACATAAATTCACCTCACACAGTACATGACTTGTGGGACGGTTATATTGATATTACATTTACTAACTTTACACCACCACCGAACCAAGTTCCATATGTTCCAGTTGAAGGCGACATTGTAACACAATTATTTACAGGTGCATATGCAACTGTAGCGTATGTACAAGAAGGGTTACTTGGTGCAAGAGTATTTGTTAAAAACTTAGATACAAGTGCTGGAGTGTTTGCATATGGTAACACACATGGAGCAACTGGTGAGTTACATATTAGTAACTGGCAAGGTCAAGGATTTAATAGATTAACAGGACGTATTGAATCAACAGACTTGTCAACTGATTACTCAGGTAAGTATATTGTTGTTAGAAATAATGATAGTACTTTGTTGCAAGTAACAACGCCAACATTTAAAAATGAAATTGAATTCCAGTTTTATACAAACCGTTCTGTAACAGGTGCGGCACGTACAGCAAATATTCCAACTCCATTAAACAAAGAATACACACAAATATACAACTTACCAATTGATCCTAAAGACGGTGTTGCAAGTGCGTACAGTAGTGAAGGTGCATACTTTATCTACAACAAAACAGGTAGTGGAGAATACAGTTTACAACACGGTTATACAAACCTTGAAAGAGGCAATAATAAAAACTTAGCTACACAACTTGAGATGACTAAGCAAGACAATCTATATAGATTGTTTGTAAGTGCGCCAGGTGCGGGTAACGGAACTAATCCAGGTAGAATACATTTTGTTAAAAACGGTGTTGACAGTAACGGTACATACGATTGGGCATTTACTAATGATCCTTCATATAAAGGTGTCTTTAGTGATACGTTAGCATATTTTACAAACGATATTGTACTTTATAATAATCAGTTTTATAAGAGTTCAACTAACCAAGTAGCAAGTGCATTTAGTACAAGCTGGACATTGTTAGCACAGAACATTGACTTTATTGGACATGTTCCAAACGATACAGGTTATCAACCAGATGGCGATAGTACGTTTGAGAATGATGGCAACACTTTATATAATTTTGCACATCCATTTACTGTAAGTAAAAACGGAAGTGTATTAGCAACTGTAGCCGACTTTGAAAATGCAAGTCCTAAGATTGCAATTTATAGATTTAATAATAACCATTACGAATATTCACAGGTTGTTGAAACTCCTGTTGTATCTACAAAATATGCATCGTCAATATCAATAAGTGATGACGGTGAATTAATTGCAGTTGGTGCTCCGTTAGACGACACAGTAGCAAATGACAATGGTAAAGTTTATCTATACAAAAATACAGAAGGTACATTTAACTTATTCCAAGAGCTTTATAGTCCGGATAGTTCTGTAGCAGAACGTTTTGGTCAATCAGTTGACTTCTCAGGTAACCAACTAATGGTATCATCACAAGGTGGTAACTTAGTTGATAACACTTCCTTTGACAGATACACAGCCGCAATGGATCCGCAACCGCAAACGTACTTAGACGATAGTACACTTGTAACAGCACAACACGTTAACAGTAAAGAATCTGATTTAGCAGTTGAAACTACATACGATAATAACTTAACACAGTTTAGTAAAGAAAACTTAGACAGTGGCGAAGTATTCATTTACCAGTATGTTGGTGGTTACTTATTGTATGCAGAGAAATTAGCATTTAATAACAGTAACGTTGAACGCTTTGGAGAATTTATCCATGCGTCAAACAACCACATATATGTTTCAATGCCAGAGCTAAGTGCATCTAATACAGGTAATAACTTTATTGGTACAGTTGTAGATTACAAACGTCAACGTAACGAACTTCCATGGCAGACATATAGAAGTCCAACTAAACAAGTTGACTTAGGTAAATTTAAAGGTGTCTTTATTTACAGTAAAGACGGAAGTGGAATAGCAACACAATTAGATTATATTGATCCTATCCAAGGAAAAATTGCTGGACCGGCTGAAGAAGAATTAGCATTTACAACACCGTTTGATCCTGCAACTTATACTACAAGCGACCAAGCTAGTGTAAATGTAGATGCAGAAAATTATTGGGCTAATGAACACGTAGGTAAACTATGGTGGGATATTAGTACAGTACAATGGGTTGAGCCATACCAGAATAATATCATTTATAACACAGCTAACTTTAACCAGCAAATGGTTGGATCTAGTATAGATGTATATGAATGGGTTGAAACTTCACTAACACCAACACAGTGGTTAGAACTAGCTGATACAGAAGATGGATTAGCAAGAGGAATTAGTGGAACACCTAAATACGGAACTGCTACATTTGTAACTAAGAGATTATACAATAATGTAAGTACAAGTTTCTATAACAAATATTACTATTGGGTTAAGAATACTAAAATTATTCCTACACTTGAAAACAGAAAATCAAGTGCGTATGATGTTGCACAATTAATTAATGATCCAGCGGCACAAGGTTACAAATTTGTTGCAGTTTATTCCAATGATAGATTTGGATTATATAACTGTGGTAGCTTAGTTGAAGAAGATAAAAAAGCAATTAACTTTAGATATTGGACAATTCCTAATCAAGAAATTAATCAACACAGTCAGTATCAACTTATTACTGATGGATTATCATCAAGTAAACCTAACAAAGATTTAGAAGCTAAATGGATTGATAGCTTAGTTGGCGTAGATGTTTATAATAGACCAGTTCCTGATCCAGCGGTATCGCCTAAACAGCAATATGGTATACTTAATAGACCTAGACAGTCAATGTTTAAAAATAATACTGAAGCACTTAAACAAGTAATTGAACGTACTAATAGAGTGTTGGCTAAAGAATTAATTGTAGATGAGTATAGTTTTACTAACTTATTATCATCAGATCCACAACCAGAAATTATTAGTTCTAAATATGACGTAGCAGTTGATACATATTCTGAACTTGACTTTGTTAATATTTCAAAAGTTAAACCAGCAACGCTAACTCCTGTATTTGAAGAAGGAAAATTAATTAGAGTTGAAATTACAAATGCAGGTTCGGGTTACATTACAGTACCAACATACGACTTTGAGCAAGTTGGCGATGGTGAAAAAGCACAAGTTACAATAACACTTAATACCGCAGGCGGTATAGGTAGCGTGACAGTTAGAAACCCAGGTAAAAACTATTCAGCAAATACAAACTTATCAATAAGATTGTTTAGTGTACTTGTTAAGAGTGACGAAACTGTAAACAGTAAATGGTCAATATTTTCATACAACACAGCATTAACTGAATATCAAAGAACATCAACACAAGCATATGATGTAAGTAACTGGTGGAGTTATATTGATTGGTATGCTACAGGTTACACTACATTTACTGATATTGATTTTACTATTGATCAAAGTTATTTACTAACAGCATTACCTGACACTATTGGTGATATTGTTAAAATTAAAAACATTGGTACTGGTGGTTGGTTGTTACTAGAAAAAATTAGTAACGAAGAAGCAAGTGATTACACAAGTAACTATAGAACTATTGGTAGACAAAACGGAACTATAGCATTTAAAGAAGAACTGTATAACTTTACTAAGAGCTTTGTAGGCTTTGACGGATTAAGTTATGATACAGCGTTCTACGATAACCAACCAACTAACGAATTGCGTATTATTCTAAAGGCACTTAGAGATGATATATTTGTTGACGGCTTAGAAGTAGAATATAATCAGTTATTCCTAGCAAGTATTAGATATGCGTTTGCAGAGCAACCATTTGTTGATTGGGCATTTAAAACTAGTTTCATTAAAGCAAAACACAATGCTGGTGAATTACAACAAAAAGTTACATTCCAAAATGATAACTTACCAAGCTATGAAGAATTTGTTAAAGAAACTAAACCTTTCAAAACAAAAATTAGAGAATACCTAAGTAACTATACTAAAACAGATTTAACTGCAAGTAGTACTAGTGACTTTGACTTTGCTCCGCAATACAACGAAGAAACACAACGTATTGAACCAGCATCACTTAAAGTTAAAGACAACTTAATATACGGACAAGATGCATCATTAAGCACATATCCAAATAAACATTGGTTAGATAATGTAGGCTTTGAAATAACTAGCTGTAACATTAGTGACAAAGGTATAGGTTATACTGAAATACCTGTTATTAAATTTGTTGGCGGCGGTGGAACAGGTGCTAAAGGACTTGCTAAATTAGGATCAGGCGGAAGTGTTGTAAGCATTGAAGTTACAAATCCAGGTTCAGGATATTTGTCAGCACCCACTATTGAAATTGAAGGTAGTTTGTCAACTGTTAACGAAAGTAGAATTGCTAAAGCGGCGGCACAAATAGGTAATAGTAAAATTAGAGCAATGCACTTGCGTAGCAAGTTTGACCGTGTAACAGGAACGTTCTTAATTACTTCATTAGCAGAAACACAAACGTTTACAGGTAATAACAGTTCAACATTATTTGATGTTAAATGGCCAATGGACGTAAGACGTAACCAAGTTAGTATTACAGTTGACGGTATTGAAGAATTACAAGGTAACTATTCAGTTAGCAATAAAGAATATACTGACAAGTCCTACACAAGATACAAAGGACGTATTGCATTTGAAAATCCACCAGCTAATAATGCAGTTATTATTGTTACATACAAAAAAGATGTATCAATGTTACAAGCACAAGATAGAATTAACTTATTCTATAATCCTACAACAGGACAGTTAGGTAATGATATTTCACAGTTAATGGACGGTATTGATTACGGTGGAGTACAAGTTAAGAGTTTTGCATTTAATACTGGTACAGGATATGGTAACGAACCATACTACACAACTACTTGGGATTCATATGATGCAACATACGAAGATGAAATTTTCCAACTAGATGGAAGTACACAAGTATTAACATTGTCTGCTCCATTAGTTAATGGCGTTACATATAACGTATACAAAAATGGTATTAGAATTGACGATCCAGAATATGACGGATCAACAGTTCCAGGTAATCCAAATGCAGTAATGAATTCACTATTAGGTGACGGCACAACAGATACATTTGTTATTGACAATGATAAGATTTCAACAGCAGGTAACGATGTAATTGTTATTAGAAAATCAACAAGTGATGGTAGTTTCTTACCAGATGCAGATGCATATGATACAATGTTACAAGGTGGTGACATAGCATACTCAACTGCAAAAGGTATTAGTGCAGAGGAAATTGTAGTTGACGGTGATGGATTTGTAACTCCATTAACATCAAAAGGACCTGAAGAACTTGTACCAGGGCAATTACTTGATAGTGTAAACATTAAAGTATATGATAGAATTAATGATGGTTCAAGTATTATTAATAATTACAATTACATTTACACAGGAAGCCGTACATTTAACCTTGATAGAGTACCAGCAAGTAGTAAAGATGTATTTGTTAAAGCTAACGGAACAATTTTAGATTCAGGTAATAACAGTTTGTTTACTGTAAACTACCAAGATAAAACATTAACATTAGATAACAGCGTTGCAATAGCAAACGGACAAAGTGTTAACATTATTACAATGTCAGCAAACGGTGAAAACATTCTTGATGCTGACACATTTACAGGTGACGGATCAACATCAGTGTTTGTTACATCAGTTAAATTTAAAGCAGGACTAAGTTTATTCCTTACAAAAGATGGTAATCCACTTAATGCTGTACTTGCAGAAACAGATGCAACATACGAAACAGCAGGACAAGTATTACTTAGATTGCCAGTTGCTCCTCTTCCAGGTGAACTTATACAATATGTAATTTATGATAGTGCGGCTAAGTCGTTCTCACAGATATCAATTGATGAGTTTACAGGTTCAGGATCATTACAAACATTTAATTTAGCTAATGCACCGTTTACACAACGCCCATTAGCAAACAGCGTAGTTGTTAAAGTAGGTAATAAAATACTTACACCTGGATACAATCAACAGTATACAGTTTCAACAACTAGAGAATACAAACTGCGTGATTGGCAAGTTGGACTTGCACAGATACCAGCAGAAAAAATTAAAGTATTCTTAAACGGTGTAGAGCAAATATTATCAACAAGTTATATTTGGAATAGATTTAATTCAAGTGTTGAATTGTTTGCTGGTGTTGGTAACAACGGAGACATTTTAGATGTTTACTTACTAGGTGACGGAGAGTACGACTTTGGTGTGTTTGATGTTAACGGATATTGGGTTGAAACACCTAATCAAGTACAGTTAACAACTGCTCCACAAAACGGTGAAAAGGTAACTGTTTATCAATTTAGTAATCATGATGTTGCAAAAATTGAAAGAATTAATTTAGATGTTGTTGCAAGAGCTACACTTACAACAGATACAAAAGAATATAACGAATATCATCAATTAGCAAACGGATTTATTAAACTAAGAACTCCTGCAATTGATACAAGTTATGTATGGTTAACTAAAAATGGCGTACTATTAAGTCCAAATGTTGAATATGCATTACTAGAAGACAAAGTAACTATTAGAGTAGCAGTTGATATTGATGCAAATGACGAAATGGAAGTAATACACTTTAGTAATAGTACTATTATTCCTAAGTTTGGGTTTAGTCAATTCAAAGATATGCTTAATAGAACACACTTTAAACGTTTAGGTGATGATTCACAATACTTCTTAGCAGAAGATCTAAACTATTACGATACTAGCATCAAAGTTACTAACTCTGATACACTACCTCAACCAAATAAAGAGCGTAGTATTCCGGGTATTGTATTTGTTGATGGAGAGCGTATTGAATATTACTTAAAAGAAGATGGAGTACTTAGACAATTACGTAGAGGTACACTAGGAACGGGTATTGCAACAGTACATGCTAAAGGCGCTGAACTATTAGATCAGAGTAATAAGCAAACTGTACCATATCAAGATAGAACACTTCAGCAAACATTTACAGCAGATGGTTCAACTAGTAGCATTGTAGTAGACTTTATTCCAAATTCAGTACATGAATTTGAAATATTTGTCGCTGGTAAGCGCCTGCGTAAAAATGCAATAAATACATATGATCCAACTGTTGATTTAGACAGTCCAGAGGCAGATGTGGTATCGCCCGCGGAGTTTAGTGTCGATGGAACAACTTCAACTGTTGTATTAGCTGAAACACCACCTATTAATACCAAGATAGTGGTGGTTAGACGCATTGGTAGACCTTGGACTGACACTGGAATTCCTTTACATAGGCAGGAAAATGACATTGCAAGGTTCTTAAGGACAACAGAGGTGGCGTTACCTAAATAAATACACTTGTAGGAAATAATGATGACAGACAAATTTAATGATAAACAAGGTGTTCTTTTGCAAGGGCACATCAAGATACACAATCCAGAAACTGGTGAAATCTTGGTGGACAAGCGTAATGCTATTCACTACGAGAACATGAGTATTTCATTAGCGGAAAGTTTATCTAATCAAGGACAAGGTATGGTCTACCAAATGGCATTTGGTAATGGCGGTACTAACGTAGACCCAACGGGTATTATTACGTACTTGTCACCAAACTCAACAGGAACTAACGCTAGTTTGTACAATCAAACATACGCTAAAGTTATTGACAACAATAATGTTAATAACGTTGATCCTACTAGAAACAAATTAGAAACTAGACACGTAAGCGGAACAAACTACACAGATATTGTAGCAACTTGTTTGTTAGACTATGGTGAGCCTAGTGGGCAAGATGCTCTTGATAACGCAACAGCAAACGATAGTTTGTATGTGTTTGACGAGTTAGGACTTGTAAGTTATGCAACTAGCGGAACAGGCAGATTGCTAACACACGTAATTTTCCACCCTGTACAAAAATCACTAAACAGATTAATCCAAATTGATTATACTGTTAGAGTACAGAGTTTAACAGGTTTTAACGAGGTTTAATAAATGGCATATACTGTACAATATACTGACTTATCCCAAAAAGGTACTATTGTTGTTGAAGACAACACTATTAACCAACAAACGTCCTTGGACTTGCCAGGCAGAAATACAACTGCTTACGGTACAGCTATTGCCGAAAACTTCTTACACTTATTAGAAAACTTTGCTTTTAACACAGCACCAACAAATCCAGTAGAAGGACAGTTGTGGTATGATACAACACCAGGTGTTGATCAGTTAAAATTATATGATGGAACTAACTGGGTTAGTGCATCAGGATTAAAGAAAGCTACAACAGCACCAGAAGCAAACCAATCAGTTACAGGTGACCTTTGGGTTGATACAGACAACCAACAATTATATTTGTATACAGGTTCAGGTTGGATATTAGTTGGACCAACATTTAGTGATGGACTATCAACAGGTGTTAAACCTACAACTATTATCGGTACAGATAATGTTACGTACACAGTTTTAGTTATTGAAGTAAAAGCAAAAACACTTGCAATTATTTCAACAGATGCATTTACACCAAAGACTACAATACAAGGCTTTACACGTATTAAGCCAGGATACAATTTAAGTACATTTGATATCACTGGTTCAGGTACTGCAAAATATTTAGGTACAGCAGAAAAAGCAGAAGCATTAGTTATTGGATCAGAAAATGTTCCAGCGGCAAACTTCCTTAGAGCTGACAAAGAAACTAACAGCCTAGTTGCTGTTAAAATTAAAAACAATTCAGGTATCACAGTAGGTGCAGATAGTGCATTGAACATTGGTATTGAAGGACAAGCAGGTATTATTGGTCACCAAACAAGTGGATCAAACATTGATATTAGAGTTAACAATGAAGGTACAACTACTACAGTTTTACGTGTTGATTCAACAAGCAAAATTGGTATTAATAACTTAGCACCAGTTGAGTCATTAGATGTAGTTGGAAATATACAAACAGACAGTAGCGTATTAGTTAACGGAACAACAGACAGTTCAACTATAAACACAGGTAGCATTATTGCTAAAGGTGGTGTTGGTATTGCTAAAAGATTATATGTAGGTAGCGATGCAAACGTTGGCGGATTATTAACTACAGGTAATATTGTTCCAAACATTACAACAACAAGAAACATTGGTACTCAAAACGAACAGTTCTTAAATGTATTTTCGCAGAACTTTATTGGTAACGTAACAGGTAACGTAACAGGATCAATTAGTGGTAGATCAGGTTCAACTGATAAACTAGCAAGTGCAACTACATTTAGAATGGTTGGCGATGTTAGTTCTCCTGAGTTTAGCTTTGATGGACAAGATGCTAGTGTAAAAACTTTTACTACATCAATTGATAACACATTTATTGCGGCTAAAGCAGAACAATCACTAAGTGAAGCAACAGATGAATATATGTTTAATAGACCCGTTGGCGACACTGGTGTATTTAAAATATCAAGAACTAACTTGTTTAAAGCTATTCCACAATTACCAGTTGGTATGATTACTGCTTTTGCGGCAGGTGTACTACCAGCAGATTGGTTAATATGTGATGGTAGAGAAGTTACTATTGCTGAATATCAAAATTTGTTTAATGTTATTGAATATAACTTTAAAGCACAAGCACTTGTAACAGCAGGTAAATTTGCCTTACCAGACTTGCGTGGTAGATTAATGCTAGGCTTAGATAACATGGGCGGCGAAAGTGCTAACCGTGTAACTAGTGCGGCGGCAGATACATTAGGTAATGTTGAAGGACAACAAACACAATCAATTGGACTTACTAACTTACCAGAACACGAACACGATTTACGTGGACCAAGTGGAGACCAGTACTATACTACTAGAGATATTACAGGTGTACCAAACGATCCACAAGGTATACAATATGATGCTCCAACAGGAACACAAGCAGGACAAGCATATCCATCATCAGGTGGTGTACTAACAAATAGCACAATTGGACAACCAATTGACGTTATGAATCCATATATGGCAATTAACATGATCATATACGCTGGACAAAACACGGGAGCAGTATAGTGAGTTATAAATTAAATAAAACGGACGGCTCATTATTAGTAGATTTAGTCGACGGTAGTTTAGATACTACAAGTACTGATATATCCTTAATAGGTAAAAACTATTCAGGGTTTGGTGAAAGTATTAACGAAAACTTTATTAAGATACTAGAAAATTTTGCTAACACATCGGCTCCTAGCTTACCACTAAAAGGTCAGCTATGGTTTGATAGTACAGAATCAAGACTTAAAGTTTATGACGGAACAAACTTTAGAACTAGTGGCGGTCCTATTGTACAAAATTCACAACCAGGTGTAGGTGTAGTTGCAGGTGATCTTTGGATTAACAACGCAACAAAACAATTACATTTTTATGATGGTACAAACTTTAACTTAGCAGGTCCAATTTATACAAGCGACCAAGGCAAGTCAGGATTTGAAACATTAACAATATTAGATACTCAAAACAATAGCAAAACTATTGTAAAGTTTTCAATAGGAGGAACGCTAATAGGTGTATTTTCAAATAATGAATTTACTCCAGCGGCGGCATATGCCATTACAGGCCTTGCTAATATTAAGAAAGGTTTTAATATTATTTCAACTGTTACAGACTTTGTATTTAGAGGCTCAGCAGATAGTGCCGCGGCACTAGTTGATAATGCAGGCGTAGCCAAAAGTGCTTCGCAGTTTTTATCAGCAGACAGTAACTCAGTTACAACCGGAACAGTAACAGTTGCTAACAGTGGTGGTATTACAATTGGTACTGCACAAAATAATATTCAAAAGGTAGTTGGAACTAGCGTTGTTAACGAAAACCAATTATCAAATCATGATTATAAAATTAGAGTTAGAAAAGCAACAGGGTTTGTAGATGCAGTAACTATTGACACATCAGAATCATTCTTAGGTATATTTAAAGATACTCCACAGCATACATTACATGTTGGTGGTGATATGAGAGTTGATGGTAACTTATTTTTAACATCACCAGCTGTTAACATTGAAACACAAAATTTAAGAGTTGAAGATAAAAACATTGAATTAGGTATTACTAGTGATAGTACATCATTAGATAATGCAGGCGTAGACTTTGGCGGAATTATTCTTAAATCCAGCGACCTTGATAAAGAATGGGTTTGGAGAAATGCTACAGGTGCTTGGACATCAAGTGAAAACATTGACGTTGTTGCAACTAAGTGGTACAAAGCTGAAGGTGTTAACGTATTAAACAAAACAGAATTAGGTTCAACAGTAACACAAGCACTTGGACTTACAGACATTGGTACATTGAATCAGCTTAATGTTGATCAAACTAATATTGAAGGTGCAAAGATTTCAACTAGTACTCCATTACAACTAGAAAGTACTGGAAGTATTACAATTACTAATAACCAAAAAATTACTGGACTAGCGGAACCAACAACTAATACAGATGCCGCTACTAAGTTTTATGTTGATGATCAGATTAACTTAGAACCAGTTGTAATGAGTTTAGATATCACTGGATTATCTAATAGTAACATTTCAACGATCATCGAGGACATTTATCCAGCAAGTAATAAGAAAACCGGAACATATGCGTACATAGCTACTTCAACTATTGCAGGAGCAACAGTTACAGGTATTGACGTAGACGCGGCTAAAAACATCTCATACGTTGCAGTAGATGCTAACGGTGTGTTAAATCAGAGTGTAGTACAGGACGTTGCGTTTGCATCAGCTTCAGGTAACGTAAATGTTACTATATCACGTGGTTTAAAACGCTTTAGAGTTGCCGCAGGTGCATGGGTATTTGATAACGATCTTGGTTCAAGCGGCGGCTTGTGGTAAGAGATAAATAGTAACATAGAGGAAAAGAAATGGCATATACTATTGATAGATATAATGGAACTACTTTAACAGTTGTTGAAGATGGAACCGTGGATCAAACTAGTGATATTAAACTAGTTGGTAAAAACTACGCCGGTTACGGTGAAATTCAGAACGAGAACTTTTTACACTTATTAGAAAACTTTAGTGGTGCTAACCAACCTCCAAAAGCCATTTCAGGACAGGTTTGGTACGACTCGGGGGCTAATAAGCTAAAATTTTATGATGGATCTAAGTTTAGAACTACAGGCGGTGCTGAAGTTGCCGCAACTGCACCAGCAGGTTTAGCAACAGGTGACCTATGGTGGGATTCAACAAACGAACAATTATACGCATATAGCGGTACAGGTTATGTACTAATAGGACCACAAGGTGCAGGTACAACTGTTACACAGATGGTTTCAGCTAACGTTAGAGATACAACTAACGTAAACAGATTAGTTATTAAGGCTGTTGTTAACGATGAAACAATTTATATTATTTCAGGTGCAACATTTACTATTGATAATACAGATCCGTCAAATGCTATTACAGGATTTGATGTTGTCAAAAAAGGTTTAACACTAAGAAATACAACAAACGCAACAGGCGGTGTTACAAGTACACAGGATTATTACTGGGGTACAGCAAGTAACTCATTAAAACTAGGTGGCTATAGTGCTACTGACTTTGCATTAGCAGGTTCAGGATCATTTACATCACTTGTTAGTTTTGCAGATGCAGGTATTTCAATTGGTAACTCAAGTGATTTAAAAATCTATGTTGAAAATGACAACGAAGGCGTTATTAAAAATGACGTTGGAACTAAAATTAAACTTAAAGTTGATAATGTAGGTGGTGTTGAGCAACATGTAGCAACAATACAAGACACAGGTATTATGCCTGGTTCTACTAACGCATATGCAATTGGTGCAACAGGTGCAGTATTCAGCGAAATGCATGCCACTAACTTTTATGGATTAGCAGAAAACGCACAAAAAATGCAAGTAGGCGCAAACTACCGTAATGCAGATACAGCGGCAACTAATAACACAGTAGCAGTTAGAGATGCAAGTGGTAATTTAGTAGCAAACAAATTTACAGGTACAGCAACTTCAGCAGAATACGCTGACTTGGCTGAGATTTACAAAACAGCAGAAGAATTACCAACAGGAACTATTGTTAGTGTTCCAAAATTTGACGAAGATTTAGACGCAGAAGTAAGAGCTATTGAACCAACTGAAATTCCAGTAGGTGTAATTAGTGCTAAACCAGCGTTCTTAATGAATAGCGAGGCAGAAGGCCAAGCAGTTGCACTTAAAGGGCGTGTTCCAGTAAGAGTAACAGGTATTATTAATAAAGGCGAAGCAATTTATGCTGACTCACAAGGAATAGGACATACTATTAGAGCTGAAGGGCACTTCTTAGTAGGTATTGCTTTAGAGAGTTGGGAACCAGAATCAAACGAAGAAGGCTTAATTGAAGCCATTCTAAAAGTATAGAGGTAGAATAAGATGGCAGTCGGCGATATAATTACAGCGGCAAGGTACAACAGCTTACAATCACGAGTTGCTACTGTGATGGGCGTAGGGTCAGGTGATGACGGATACGGTCAAAATTTAAGTAGTGCCCAAGTTGGAGTTTCTGATAACGTACAAGCAATCGACATCAACCAATTATATAGTGATATGGCAAACGGACGTATTCACCAAACAGGTGCAACACCAGCCGAGATTAACCTTGTTACACAAAATGTTGACCTTGTGTTAGATAGTGATACAATTAACAAAAAAGGTATTGTACAATTTGAAAATCTTGCTACAACACTTGAGAATGATAAATTTGTAGCACATCTTAGCCAAACAACAGCAGAAGCGGCCATTGCAGGTACTAGAACTACTTCCTGGAACGGTACAATTTCACATATTATTGATGTAACGTTTGCAGATGCAGATCATCAAAGACACTTTTTTAATGCAGGCGGAACTGTTCGCTTTGCTTCTAACATTACATATGTTGGATCAAGTAGTAAAACAATTGACTGGATGACTATGTTAGTTAACATGGGTACAGTTAGTATGAACTATACATCAACTACAGCAACAGGTTCAGGTAGCGGTAGTGCAATTGGTTACCATGATTTAGATTCTAGCTATCAACAGCTTTTTGAAAAAACAGGATCAGGGCTATATGCCGCAAACGATTACAAAATCGAAGGATCCAAAGTAAGTGCTACAGTTTTACGTTTCAAAGTTACATTTAACGATGATAACACAGGTAACCCAAATACAGACGAAAACGTAGAAGGTGTACTAAACAGTACAATAACACAATTACGTCCAACAGGGGCGGCAGTAGAAGTAGCTTCTCCAAATTACTCCACAAACGGCAGTTCAAATCTAAGTTAAGGCTTGCTTTTTCTCTTTAAATAGTGTATAATACACTAAAGGAGAATAAGTATGGATGAACGTCTTGAAAAGGCATTAGAATTTGCCAATTACATGACTACTCTTAACAACCAAAAAAGAGTCTTAAAAGAAAAGTTTTACGAAAGTGCAATCCATTATCATAACGGTGGCCAATTCTCCGTAAGCAAAGACCTAATGAACTTCTGTAATATGTTAGTACAAACAGGCCAGGAGTCTGTAGTGTTAATTGACGACAATGACATACCTGTAAAGGTTGAAAACGTAGAAGACTTCCTTAGTGATGTATTAGATATCTATTTTACAGCATCAAACGAATACCTAACTGCATACGAAAAAATTAGAAGTCAGCGTAAGGTATCTGGACTTGTAGAATATGAGGAGTAAAGGCGCATTAATCTTTGCTAGGAATAATGCACAAGTTGATTACATTAAACAAGCTCATTATCTAGCAAAACGTATTACTAAATATCTTAATATTCCAACGACTATTGTTACAGATAGTATTGAGTATATGAAAGAAACGTATACTGACTATAATACTGTATTTGATCAAGTAATCGAAGTTCCATTTGCTAGAGGTCTTAGCGAAAAGAGATACTTTGATGGATCAGGTGTGTACAAACAACTTGAATTTAAAAACGATCTCCGAACACAAGCATACGAACTAAGCCCGTATGATGAAACTATCTTATTAGATAGTGATTATATCATTGCAAATGATGTACTTAAAAATTGCTTTACACAAGAACACAATTTCTTAATATATAAAGACGCAAAAGACCTAACAGGATTTAGAGATAATACAGAATTCCTTAAAATTAGTGAAACTAGTGTAGACTTCTATTGGGCTACTGTTGTATACTTTAAGAAAAGCAAAGAAGTAGAAACATTTTTTAACTTAACACAACACATACAAGATAACTGGCAACACTACAACAGTATTTTTCAAATTAATAAAGCAACGTTTCGTAATGATTGGGTGTTTAGTATTGCAATACATATTATGAACGGATATCAAACAGGTAGTTTTGCAAGTTCGTTACCAGGCAAAAAGTATTACACAGCAGATAGAGATATATTGTGGGAATTAAATGATGACAACTTTTTATTTTTATTAGAAAAAGAAGGACACCTTGGCGAATACACACCTTTGCGTATTAAAGGTAGTAGTGTTCACGTTATGAACAAGTTCAGTTTGAATAGGATCATAGACAATGACTAAAGGGATAGTTTTAATAGCACAAAACAGCGAATATGACTACGTAGAACAAGCGTGTGCGTTAGCTATGAGTATTAGAGCTACTAATGACACTAAAGTTTGTTTGTTAACCAACGATACAGTACCATCTAGGTATGTAGATCTGTTTGATGTTATCAAAGAAATACCATGGGAAGACGATTCCGCTAACATGGCATGGAAAGTAGCTAACCGTTGGAAGTTATATCATGCTAGTCCTTATGATGAAACTATTGTAATGGACACAGATATGCTTGTATTACAAAACTTAGACTCATGGTGGAACTTTTTAAGCAACTATGAAGTGTTCTATACTAGCAAAGTATACACATACAGAGGCGAAGTAGTAAATGATACTTACTATCGTAAAACATATATTGCAAATAACTTACCAAACGTATATGCAGGCTTTCATTACTTTAAAAAATGTGATTTTGCTAAAGACTTTTATTCATGGTTAGAGCTTGTAATGAATAACTGGCAGTTCTTTTACGGTCAGTATGCAAGTAAAGAGTATCAAAACTTTCTAAGTGTTGACACAAGTACAGCAATCGTTACAAAGATACTAGATTGTGAAGATCAAATTACAAACAAGAAAGTAACGTTTCCTAGTTTTACACATATGAAGCCTAGAATACAAGGTTGGTATAACCCTAGTGAAACTTGGCGTAGTAGAGTAGGGGCATATCTAACAGATGACTTACAATTAAAAATAGGTAATCATCAACAGCAAGGTATTTTCCATTATACTGAGAAAGAATTTTTAGACGAATCTAAAATACAAAAGTACGAAAGGTATCTTAACATATGAAACTAAGTATAGAGTTACCTAAGCAAGAAAGGTATGTAGTATTTGATCCTACTAACGGAGATATTATTTCAGTACCTAACTATAAACCTAAAGACGGAAGTTATATCCCTGTAGAGGAGCATGAAATTAAAGGTATAATTTCAGGACAAGAACCTCTTAGCTACTATTACGTACACTATATTAAACGTGCTAAACAATATGAACTTAGACAGCGTTCTAACACTAGCATTGACAGTTATCTAGTAGACGATCTAATATATCAACTGCCAAGTACATCAGCTGAAGTACCTGATATTCATGTATTACAAAATGTTAAAGATACATGTTGGAAAATTACCATTGGCGGAGACTTAAAAGCAAACATTTTAGCACAAAAAGTTAATTTTAAAAACACGATAACATTTAGTATTACAGAAAAAGATGATCCAAATATATTACTAAAAACATTAAGTTTTAGTTTTGCTGATTTGTCAGATGTAAAATATGTAGTACTGCCTTTTGATAGTGATTTTGAGTTTAGTGCAAAACCAGTTAGCGTATATACAATTAAAAACTTTGATAGATACATGTACGAGGTAATCAAATGAAAATAAACATTGCTGAACAGGATATTATCTTTTTAAGTTATGACGAGCCTAACTGTGAGAAGAATTTTGTTGATTTAGTTAATAAAGTTCCGTGGGCAAAGCGTGTACATGGAGTAGAAGGATCAGATGCGGCACACAAAGCCTGTGCTGAACTAAGCGAAACTAAACACTTTGTTACAGTAGATGGTGATACAATTATTGATCCAGAGTTTTTAAATGTAGTATTGGATTTAGATGAATTAAAAGTTGACGATGACTATCAATTTAGTTGGTGTGGACACATTAATGTTAACGGACTAAAGTATGGCAACGGCAGTTTAAAAATGTGGACTAAAGACTTTGTAAAGAATATGCAAACACACGAAAACACAGACGGTGGAGATGATACTAGTATTGAATTTTGTTACTTTGATAATTACTATCAACTAAATGACAACTATAGTACAAGTCTTATTAATGCAACTCCTCATCAAGCATGGAGAGCAGGGTTCCGTGAAGGTGTTAAGATGAGTTTGAATAGAGGTGCTAAAGTTAAAGACCTTGCAAACGATACTTGGTGGCAAAATCATCAGCGTTTGTTGATATGGATGCAAGTTGGTGCTGATGTAGACAATGGTATATGGAGTGTAATGGGTGCAAGGCAAGGTTGTTACATGACAACATGTACAGATTGGGACTTTGTGCAAACAAGAGACTTTACATATCTTAATAAACTGTGGGAAGAAACAAAAGATAAAGACCCATTAGTGTACAGCAAAGAATTAGGTCAACGACTTAGTAGCGAGTGTGGATTGCCTATCTCGTCTGCACCGTTTGACGATGAACAAAGTCATTTTTTCAAACAAGTATACATTAACACAGACAGAGTTATTCGTAAATGAATGAATTAGAAAAAATTAAAACACTAATGCCTAAAATTGAGGATGAAACCTCTCCAACATTCTGTTTAGCAAAGTGGCATCACACAACTATCTATCTTGCAACAGGAGAAACACATAGTTGTTACCATCCTGCTCCGCATAAAATTCCTTTAGAAGAATTAGAAGGAAATCCTAGTGCGTTGCACAACACAAAGCAAAAGAAATCTGAACGTAGTGCAATGATGTGTGGAGATAAACCAGACGGTTGTAGTTACTGTTGGAAAATTGAAGCAATGGGTAAAGACTTTGTAAGTGATAGACATATTAAAACTGCAAGTATATACACGCCTGAAAGAGTAGCGGAAATAAAACAAAAAGGGGCGGATTTTAACGTAAATCCTGAGTATATTGAAATTAGTTTTAGTAATGAATGTAATTTTAAGTGTGGATACTGTCACCCTAAAGCCTCTAGTAGGTACTGGAACGAAATAAAACAACACGGACCATACGACATGTCAAGTACACATAGGCAAGACATTGATTGGTTTGAAGTACAGAAGGACGAAGATACTAATCCATATGTAAAAGCGTTCTGGGAATGGTGGCCTGAACTTAGTAAGACACTAAACATTTTGCGTATTACAGGTGGCGAACCATTAATGCATAAAAGTTTTTGGAAACTGTTAGAAAAGTTAGATAACGATCCTAAGCCACACATACAAATTGAAGTAAACAGTAACATGGGTGTTAAGCCCAAGCTAGTTGAAAGACTAACTGAAACAGTTAAGCGTTTAAAAGCAGAAGGCAAGATTAAAAGTTTTAAATTATACACTAGTATTGATACTTGGGGACCAAGAGCAGAATATGCACGTACTGGTTTAGACATTAAGTTGTGGGAACAAAACTTAGATTACTATCTAAGCAATACAAACTGGCCTGTAACGTTTATGATTACATTTAACATATTTGGTGTAACTAGTTTTACCCAACTATTAGAAAAAATACTAGAGTGGCGTACCAAATATAATAGTGACGACAATGCTACACAGTGGCAACGTGTTAGATTTGATACACCTCATTTAAAAGAACCAAGTATATATGACATGAACATTTTACCTAAAGAAGAATTTATGCCGTATATGGAAAAACATTTACAGTTTATTAAAGATAACCAAGACGACAACAATCGTACTAAGTTTACAGGATTAGAATATGAAAAGTTTAAACGTGTAGTAGAGTATATGCGTACAACACACTATGAACCACGTAAGCTAGAACAAGCACGTAGAGATTTTCATAACTGGTTTAAAGAATTTGATCGTAGACGTAACTGTAACTTGGTAGAAACTTTTCCAGAACTAGAAGGCTTTTATAATGACTGCGGAAAGTAATACATTTTGCATACTTCCTTGGATTCATTTCTATGCTAATCCAGACGGCAACGTACTTCCTTGTTGTATAGGCGATTGGCGCCAACCTCTTGGTAACACACGTAAGAACACTATTAAAGAAATATGGAATAGTGAAGAATATAAAAAACTAAGACTAGCGTTATTGAACAGCGAAAAGCCTAGTGCGTGTACACAATGTTGGAAGCACGAAGAAGCAGGAATAGAAAGCAATAGAATTGCACAAAATAATAGATTTAAAAAACACATCAGTATAAAAGACGAAACCAATTTTGACGGTTCGTTAGATATAATGAAGTTATTATATTTTGATGTACGCTGGAGTAACATTTGTAACTTTAAATGCAGAACCTGTAGTAGTACTTACAGTTCTACATGGGCTGTAGAAGATAACAAGCAAGGTGAAAAGAAACCTGTATATATTTTTGCAGGTGGCGACAACAACGATAATTTGTTTGAACAGTTTAAGCCGTACCTTAAAGGTATCCAAGATTATTATTTTGCAGGCGGTGAACCTCTTATTACAGATAAGCACTATGATATTTTAGATTATTTAATTGAAAATAAAAAGACTGATGCTGTACTACAATACAACAGTAATCTAAGTAATTTATTTTTTAAGAAGAAAAGTATTACAGAGTATTGGAATAATTTTAAACACGTTGAAGTACGTGCAAGTATTGACGGCTATGGAAACAGGGGTGAGTATATTAGAGAAGGTACTGACTGGCCAACTATTGAACAGAACTTAAAAATTATTAAAGAAGAAAGTCCGCATGTAATTATTAGTTTTAATTGCGTAGTAAGTGCGTTCAACGTATTAACACTTGTAGACTTTTTAGAATATATGTCTAGCAAAGGGTTTGATGTAAACAACAGTACGCTTTATAATATTGTTGAACCTAATCATTATAGTTTTAATGCACTAACAGATGAACAAAGACATACAGCAATAGATAAGTTACAAGCATACGCAAATACAGTAACGCATACAGAACATTTAAGATATGTAAATGGTGTTATTGATTACTTGCACAAGTCAACATTTGATCAAAGTGCAAATGATTTGTTTAAATCTAAAAATATGTATTTTGATAAAATACGTAATCGTTCTTTTAACGAAACGTTCCCAGAACTTATTGATGTATTAACGGATTAATTTGCGTATTAGGACGCATAATAGTTTCGTACTTTAACATATCTAACCAACGCGGTTTCATTTCATATAAACTAAAGCCATTACCAGGTTGTCCTAGACAAGCACCTTTCATTAGTTTGATCCACGTCTTTTGTGTAGCACCTACTACTTGATCAGTATTATCACTCCAGTCATGCTTGAATACGTTCTTTAAGTAATCGTAATGTTCAAGTGGAGTAGGGTGTCCGTCTTGAAATATTTTATGTACAATCTTTCTATCTTTTGCTATTTTAGCCTCTAAGTTATTGTTCCATAGTGTACTATAAAAGCTAGGTAGTATTTGATGTAAACTTTCGTCATACATTTCTGTAAGTGTTTGTAAGTTTAAGTTAGGATTCTTTTTTAGATCCCACTGGTTTGAAAACTCAAAATCTAACATCTTAATCATGTGATGATTAGTACGATGTTTAAGTAATTGATGGGCACTTTTAATTAGTGCAAAATCTCTAACATAAGATCCAAACTCACTAAAGTAGTTTTCAATAAACTGTTCATCGTAGGATCCTTGCGAAAATATATTACCTGGAACTAGCCAACCGTCTTTTTCAGGTAAGTATCTATCTTCACGGCATACATTAGTCCATTGTACAATAACTAAATCATTATGATCAAAATTGTATATGTTATCAGCCTGCATAATCATGTTGTGTATATACTGATTACCTGCACCACTACGACCAAAGTTTCTAAACTCTGCTTCAGGAAATTCTACACCTAGTATGTTTGCCCATGTACCCCATTGATACCCAGTAAAACTACAGCCAAATGTAAAAATCCTTCTAGGATGGTTATGTATTAGTTTCTTCATTCTTTTTCTCTTTTAAATATTTAACCAAATCAAACATAACGTTTTTAGTATGCTTTTCTTGTATCATAGTTTTAAGGTTGTGTACAGATATATCTGCAAATCTAAACTTCCAATTGATTGCTTTTTTAGGATCTAACTGTTGTAGGTGGTCTACTTGCCTAGTTATTTGTGCTTTAAGTTTAGTCCAACGCTTGTATGTATCTCGTTCATCATCAAAGCTATAATCAAATAACTCAGTATATAGTTTGTAGCCGTAGTCTTGTAATTTCTGATTACACTGATGCTGACCAAATATAATAAATGGTTGTAAATGGTATATACTTCTAAATGTTTTTTCACTCCAGAACAAGCTAGTACCGTTCCAGTTTTCTGCAAATGTTTCGTTTACAACTTGAAATAATGTTTGCTGATGCAAGTAGCTGTTTAGACTTAAAGCATGATTAGTTATAAAATCCTCTGTATCAACTGTAAGAGGTAGAATATTTTTATTCCAAGTTTTTAAATTAGACCGACTAATATTTGAACCTATTGGTAACAGATAACTTTCCATATGTTTGATAGTTTTTTTATCAAATCTGTTATGACTTACTAATCCGTGATTGTATAAATCACTGTGAAAAATTTCATATGCACTTAACGTCCGATGTGGCCTGTTAACACGACTTAGGCTTAAAAATGATTTACCTGTGTAACGTTTTTTTGTTTGTTCTATTTCTTCTTCTAGTCGCTCTTGCAAAATAAGTTCAATAGGTTTCTTTTCAATTTGTTGTCCAATAGCATTACCAGGCTTCATAGCACCTGCTATTCCAAATATCATACTTTCAAAATTATTAAATGTAACAACTTTAATTGATCGTTCAATCCCGTGTTCCATATTATAACGTATAATATTATCGTTGTCGTACATGTTTGAACTAAAGAAAATAATTTTTTCAGGATCTACTCTTGCTTGTTTACAACTATAATATAGTACATCAAAAAACGGAGCATCGTGTATTGTACTAAAGCCTTCGGTACTAGCATCAAAAAAGAAAAAACATTTTGGATCTTTTCTTAATTTTGACTGAGCTCGTTGTTTAACATACTGAAAAATATTAACATCTTTCTGCCATTTAGGATAATCAATTAACGCATGTACAACAGACACATCACCAAACGCTTCTTGACTTAGTACTATTTGATCTTTTAACTTTTCAATCGACAGCGTAGTTTTTGGCTGTTGAATGAACGGGTTATGCATGATAGAGTCTTTAATTAACTTCATAAGGTATACTTTCCATAAATACTACTATATTTATGTACGTATATAATGATTGGAGATCATAGTGAAGATTGGGTTTATTGGTATAGGAAAACTTGGGTTACCTTGTGCAGAAGTTATTGCCGAAAAGGGGCATGATGTAACAGGGTATGATGTTGTTAATGTTAAGAGCGACAAAGTAACAGTTTGTTCTAGTATCAAAGAGACTGTTAAGGATAGAAATATTGTATTCATTGCAGTACCTACTCCGCATCATCCAGACTATGATGGCAAAGCACCTACGGCTCATTTAGAACCTAAAGACTTTGGATACGACATTGTAATTGATTGCATACGTGAAGCAAACATGCACATGAATAAAGATCAATTACTTGTATTAATTAGTACAGTATTACCAGGCACAGTACGTAGAGAATTTGCACCACTAGTAACTAATACTAGATTTGTTTACAATCCGTATTTAATTGCAATGGGTACAGTTGCATGGGATATGGTCAATCCTGAAATGATTATGATTGGCACAGACGATGGAAGTACTACAGGTGATGCAAAAGAATTAGTAGACTTTTACAAAACTATAATGGAAAACGATCCACGTTATGAAATTGGTACGTGGGACGAGTGCGAATGTATTAAAGTATTTTACAATACATTTATTAGTGCAAAAATTGGATTAGTTAATATGATACAAGATGTTGCAGAAAAGCAAGGACATATTAATGTTGATGTAGTAACTAATGCACTTGCTAAAAGCGACCAACGTATTATGGGTCCAAGTTATATGAAAGCAGGAATGGGCGATGGAGGAGCATGTCACCCAAGAGATAATATAGCTCTACGCTACATGGCTCAAAACTTGGGGTTGCAATATGATATATTTGATGCTATAATGAATGCAAGAGAAGTGCAGGCTAAAAATATGGCAAATTATTTGATTAAGATTGCTGAGGAGCGTTCTTTACCAATTTTGTTAAATGGCATTGCATATAAACCAGGAGTACCATATACTGACGGAAGTTACAGTTTGTTAGTAGGACATTATTGTAAAGAAGCAGGCTATCATTGTATTGAAGTTGATCCAATGGCTAGTCCGCAAAAAGGTCCTTTTACAGCCGTAGCATTATTAGCACATCCAACTCTTTACTGTTATCTTAGTGAAGGAAGTGTTGTAGTTGATCCTTGGAGAGAGTTCGAGTCTAAAAAGTTAGAAGTATTCCATTATGGAAACACACGATGAAGAAAATTTTAATTGTTGGTGACAGTAATGCACTAGGTGAATGGGGAACTATTATTCCAGGACCTGCTTGTGCAAATCCTAAACACCCAGAACTATTTGAACCATGGAACAAAGACAAATACTTAGAAGGTTCTGCACCTAAGCCTTTTCAAGTTGTATGGCCAGGCTTTGGTTATAACTTAGATCAAATGGGTCATGCTACTGCTAACTATGCCTTTGGTGGATCAGGTAACTTTGAAGCAATTTTTAAAGTTGAAGAAGCATTAGGTCTTGCACCTTGTTTTACTAGTCCAGTATTTTATAAACCTAACTTAATTATATGGATGCTTACTGAGCCTTGCAGAGATTTAAAAAGAAGTCTATGGCCAGATGAAGCAGGACTATATGACTTGCAAAAGTATTACGACCAAAGCGAAGATAAAATTAAAAATGCTAACAGCATTAAAGAGATAAGTGATGAATTACTTACAATAGCATTAGATGGCGCACAAGCAATTTATGAGGAAACAGGTATACCTTGGTTAGTAATTGAAGGTTGGGGTAAACTACCTAAAGATATTAGTAAGTACACTTTTATAAAATATGTACATCGTGAATGGATGGATAAGATACTTGGAAGACCAGTACCATTAATTAGTAGCTGGGGTACAGCAGAAAATGTTCGTAGACGTAGACCAGACCTAACAGAAAATGCGGCAGAAAGTTTACGTATGTTTGCTAGACAAAAACCTGAACTTAATATTCCTGTGTTACCAGAAGGTGAAGATACAGAGTTTAAAACTATAGTTGACGAGTACGAAAACGTAATTAAAATTATGACAGACAGCGACAGGTTTCCAGATAACTGTCATGTAGATAGGGTAATACAAGAGGAACTAGCTAACGAGATAGCACCACATGTATGATATTGTTTTTATAAGTTACGGTGAAGCAAACGCTGATAGTAATTGGGATAAACTTAAACAACAGTATCCAATGGCAAAGCGTGTTAAAGACGTTAAAGGAATTCACCAAGCACACGTAGCAGGTGCTAAAAAATGTTTTACAAAAATGTTTTGGGTTGTAGATGGTGACGCTCAGATAGTAGACGATTTTAAATTTGATCACGAAGTCAGTAGTTACGATTTAGATTGTGTTCATGTGTGGAGAGCAAAGAATCCTGTTAACGGATTAGAATACGGGTATGGTGGTGTTAAGTTATTACCACGTATGCTTACACTAAAAATGGACACTACAACAAATGATATGACTACTAGTATTAGTGATAAATTTAAAGCAATGCCAAGTGTTAGCAACATTACTGCGTTCAACACAGACCCATTAAGTACATGGCGTGGTGCGTTTAGAGAATGTGCAAAGTTGGCAAGCAAAACAATACAAGGACAACTAGAGGAAGAAACAAATGATAGACTTAAAACTTGGACTACTCATGCTGATGGAATACATAGTAGATATGCGTTACGAGGTGCTAATGCTGGTATGCAGTTTGGCCTTTCTGTCGGCGCTGATTTGGGGTTAATAAATAACTTTGAATGGTTAGAACAACAGTATGCAAACGATTCCGTTTAATAATATAACGTCTTTAGGACAAAAAACAATGTTAGACAATCCGTTGTTTAATGTTAGCTGGATCCTTGGACGGTTTTGTAATTATAAATGTACATATTGTTGGCCTTATGCAAATACAGATAAGCCAGACCATCAAGAATTAAGTTTATATAAACATACTATTGATGAAATAAAACGCCAAGCAAGAGATAACAACTATACACAGTTTCATTTTAGTTTTAGTGGCGGAGAACCAACAGCATATAAAAACTTTGGGGAACTCATAGAGTATTACTGTAGTGATACAGCACCAGAATATCAAAGTTTACATATGACTACAAATTTATCACCAGGAAGTAAATGGTGGAATAAATGGTTAGAGACAACTAAAGATTTGCAACGTAGAAGTATTACAGCAAGTTTTCATGCAGAGTTTGCAAATGAACAAGAATTTGGAGATAAGTGTTTACAGCTTATGAAAGGAGGAGTACTAGTAACAATTAATCAAGTTATGGTACCCGAACTATGGAAGGAATATTATGAAAGATCATTACGATTTATTGATAGAGGAATACATGTTACTCTTAAGCCACAAAGCGACCCAACTGCGTCATTTGTGGTCAGTGGTTACACGGAAGAACAAACAAAAATCCTCCAAACAGAATCAGAGCAAGACACTCCTCAAGTCAGGCTCAAAGCAAATGATGGAATAGAATACGAACTTGACCAAGCAGAAAGATTAAATGCATTTGGCTTTAATAAGTTTAAAGGCTGGACTTGTAACGCAGGATATCAAAGTTGCATCATACGTGGCGATGAAGTTAAAAGAGCTTACAGTTGTAGCGATGAACCTCTAGGTACGCTTAAAGACGGTTTTACGCTGTTTAAGACACCATCTAAGTGTGTAACTGATACGTGTGTTAGTAGTGCAGATAATAAAATACCAAAGGTACAACTATGAAGAAGTTATGGGAACGCTATAAGGCGCATGATAAAAAAGTAAAAGAAGCACAAGCAAACTTTAAAGTTTCTGATATAAAGAACAAATACGTTAGAGCATTGATGTGGATTTTTATGCTTAAATTTGTATGGGATATTACTACATTATTTGAAAAGTATTTGCCTATGCCAACAGTATATAAAATACTAGGATTAGGATGGACAAAGTTAGGCTATTATGTGTTTTGGTTATTATGGTTTATATTCTTAGTAGTAGTATTATACAATGTATTAGGTGAAGAAGCCTTTGATAAGTTAGTTAACGAATTATGAAAATAGATATTAAAGATATTAAGTTTTGGATGGACGCTATTCGCAACAGCGATGATAGAAGCCGTACCTTAGAAAGTTTCTGGGGTGGACAACTAGAGTCTAAAACTTGGTTAGTTGAATCTCTAAGTGCAAAAGCTAAAACAATTAGTAATGCTAATGCTGTTATACATGGTGGTTGGAATGGTGTGTTAGCAAATATGCTATTCAATAGTGAGATTGGTATTAAACATATTATAAGTGTAGACCTTGATCCTGTTTGTAAAAAAATTGCAAGTACAGTAAATAAACGACAAGAAATGGAAGGTATGTTTGAAGCAGTTACAGGAGATATGTGTAGTTACGAATATACAACTAGTCCTTACTTTGTTATTAATACAAGTTGCGAACATATTACACCAGAACAATATATGCAATGGTTAAATAATATACCAAAGGGTACAAAGATAGTTTTACAATCTAATAACTATTCTGAATTAGAAGAACATGTTAACTGTAGCGAAACGCTAGACGAGTTTGTAAAGAAATCAAAGTTAAATGTTGAAGTTGCAAAAGAATTACAATTAACAAAGTATAAAAGATTTATGATCATAGGAACAAAAGATGTATAATTACGAAGACGTAACAGCAATCCATTTAGAAGTAACTTCTAAATGCCAAGCAAAATGTCCTATGTGTCCAAGACGGTTACATGGTGGGCCATTACTTGAAGGATTAGATCTTACAGAAATTAGTTACCAAATGTTTACTGAATGGTTTCCTATAAGTTTTGTACAGCAATTAAAGTTTCTTAGTATGTGCGGAAACTTAGGCGATCCTATCATGGCTAAAGATACACTAGGTATAATGCAATATCTACGTAAGCATAATCCTTTTATGACTTTGCAAATGCACACTAACGGAAGTGCTAGAACACCAGATTGGTTTAAAGGTCTAGCAGATGTAGGAGTAAAAATTGTATTTGGTATTGACGGATTAGGAGATACTCATTCATTATATAGAATTAGTACAAACTATGAGAAAATTTTAGAAAACGCACAAGCATTTATAGGTGCAGGTGGTGATGCACGTTGGGATATGTTAGTATTCAAACACAATGAACATCAAGTAGATGCATGTGAACAGTTAAGCAAAGACTTAGGCTTTAAAGGATTTAGCATTAAGCATACTACAAGATTTAAAGATGGTAAGTTTGATGTAATAGATGACAACTATAATGTTACACATACACTATTACCATCGCAAAAAAGTTTAGAAATGATTGCACCAGCAGAAAAAGCTAGGAACGAAACATTACCAACTATTAATTGTAAAGCAGTTGAAGATAAGCAAATGTATATTAGTGCTAATGGAAATGTTAGTCCGTGCTGTTGGTTAGATTTAGAATGGTTACCACAACATGCCCATTCAAAAATAGATTATATGATAAAAATTAAAGAATTTCCTAACTTGCACACACAGTCATTGAAAGAAATATTTGATAGTAACTTCTTTAATAAAATTAGTAGTTGTTGGACTAGTACAGGATTAAAAGAATGTTCAAAACAATGTGGAAGTTTTGACAAAATGAATGCACAATTTGAAAGGCATGAACATGCGTAAGACGTTTTGTCCTTTACCGTGGATACACTTAGCAACACGCCCTAATGGTGACGTTAGAGTTTGCTGTACTGCTAATGCATCAGGTGCTGGACTTGAAGATGACAAAACAGTAGGCCTTGTTAAAAAGGACGGTATTGCTATGAACATGCGTGACCATACTATTGAAGAAGTATGGAACAGTGAACATATGCGTAATACAAGATTGCAAATGCTAAATGACGAAGTACCTGCAAGTTGTCGTAAATGTTTTGCAGAAGAGGAAAAAGGTATTGTAAGTAAGCGCCAATGGGAAACTAAAGTGTGGGAAAAGCGTTTAGATATTGATAGCATTGTAGATCAAACAGATGCAGACGGTAACTTACCTGTTAACATTCCTTACTTTGATTTACGCCTTGGTAACTTGTGCCAATTAAAGTGTGTAATGTGTAGTCCACATGATTCAAGTAGTTGGATTAAAGAATGGAAGCTACAAAAACCTAAATACAAAAACAAAGACTTAATTGCAGAACAAAGTTGGGATCAAGATTTTGATTATACTTGGTATAAGAAAGGATCATTCCTCGATTCTATGAAAGACCAGTCACAACACATTAAAGAATTATATTTTGCTGGCGGAGAACCTTTACTAATACCAGAGCATTATGCTATACTAGAGTTTATGGTTGACAACGGCTTTAGTAAAAATATTTGTATACGTTATAACAGTAATGGATTAGAACTACCTGATAAACTATTTGCATTGTGGAAACACTTTCAAGAAGTAACATTTAACTTTAGTATTGATGCATACGGAGATAAGAATGATTATATACGCTATCCTAGTAAATGGCAAGACGTAAGTGCAAACTTACATAAATTAGATAACGCAGGATCTAATATTAGAGTTAATATGGCTTGTGCAGTACAGTTGTTAAATGTAGCATACATACACGAACTTGCTGAATGGAAAATAGAGCAAAAGTTTAATAATATTAATGTATTACCTTTTGGTGGCGGTCTTATTGGAACACACCTTGTATATTTTCCAAGTTATTTGAATGTACGAGTATTACCACAAGAGTATAAAGAATTTGCTAAGGATAATATTGAAAGATTTATTGATAGTCAAAAATTTAATACTGAGTGGAATCAACATGCAATGGGGAAACAGAGATTCAAAGGTATAGTAGAATATATGATGAGCGAAGATTGGTCTAATAAATTGCCTCAACTACAAGATTATTTAAGAGTATTAGACGAACGTCGTGGAACAGACTTTAGAAAAACATTTACAGAATTAGGAAAACATATATAATGGACGTAGGATATAAAGTTGTTTGCCATGATGTAGATCCTATAGAACTACATGAACAAACTGTTATTGGTACAGAAGAAAAAAATGCAAATCTTATTGTGCGTTCTACTGCTAACGAACAGTTGTTATATATTGACGGAGCCACAGGCGGCAATGAACCTATTTTTCTTGGAATAACTAAATCAAGAGGAACACAGAAGAATAAGTTACCAGTCGAACCAGGAGATAACTTAGGTGGTGTTCAAATTTATGGAAGAACTAAGCCAGGTAGTAGTTTAGGGTATTGTCATGATGAAACACCGTTGAATGGTGCTATACAATTTTTTGTATCTAAAGATTATAATAAACAAGGTGCAGTTGCTAATGAGATGGTTATAGCATTGTCTAATAATACAGACATGTCTATTAAATTAAAACTTGATAGTAATGGTAACTTAATTACACAAGGTAATATAACTAGTGGTAATTTAAAAATAACAGACACAGTAGTTAACGAAGTAGGACCAATAGAGAAATATGTTCAAGTTGAATTAGACGGCAACAAATATGCTATGCCATTGTACAGGATATCAACATGAACAAAATAACTTGGAAACATATTGACTATAATAACGACAGTCTTAATAGTATAGCAAGAAATATTGCTGAGTATCATACTGCTCATGCACTAAAAGTTAAGTATTCTACAACTAAAGGAGTACCGCTAGGAACTATCTTCTTAGATGACAAACATACAGTTGAAAATATCAGTGTGTTGAATAGTATTTTAAATTATAATGTATATTTTAAAAAGAATACTGAAGTACCATTAAAAACAATAATTGATCCTGATTGTGTTGTTGCGTTAGCAAGTGGTGACACTCCAAGTCAGTTACTAGCCAAACATACATATGTTATTGACATTAGTCCAATGGCATTAGAAAAAACAAAAGAAAAATATAATATAGATGTAGCTAAGAGCTACAATTACAACCAAGTTGATTTATTTGATATACCAGCTGTAAAAAAGTTTTTAACAAAATGCCAAGGTAATGTAGGATTATTTTGTTTAAGTAATGTATTTTTATACTTTCCTAATTGCGTAATGTTTGATGCAAAGGCAAGACTTAAAAAACAAAACGAATTAATTAGTTTATTAGCACAAGATAAAATTAAATGGTATGTTGATATGATAACAGTCAACGGAACATATATTCAAACACTAGCAAGTGAATTAGTAGACATGACGTTAGACGATAAATTTAAGGTATTGCCATGGATCTAGTAGAAAAATTTAACTGGATTAGACACAACAGCGGTCTTGCTACACTTCTGTTAGATATTCCAAAGCCTTCAAATGATATTAGAGATGAAATATTAAAAAGTGTTGACATTGCTGTTCCTCATAGAGATACTGATGGCAAAGGTTGGCGCAGTTTAACACTTCACGGACACAGTTCTATAATGACTGACAGTGATGATGCTTACGAAGAAAAAGGATTCACATTAGGTACTAAAGAATGGACTGATATAGCAAAGCACTTTCCGTTAACTAAACAATGGATTACTAAAAATATACCTTTTGAAAAGTATGGAAGAATTAGAATAATGATAGTTGACCCAGGCGGGTATGTTAGTCCACACAAAGACTTTTTACATGGACAATTACTAGGCGGAATCAATATTGCTATTACACATCCTAAAGAAGTAGTGTTTAACATTGAAAATTATGGTAATGTAGAATGGCAAGAAGGTGAATCAAGACTAATTGATCTAGGAAGTATACACCAAATTACAAACAACAGTAGCAAATCTAGGATACATATAATTGTACACAGTGAACCAATTGATCAGTGGAATGAAACAATTATGCAATTAGTCTGCAACAGTTACAACAAGGAATATGATGGAACAAAATAATATTGAAAGAGCATTACTATGGAATAGCCTGTGTAACATGGGAGACATGGTTAAACTAAAGTTAAAAGTTGACGGACACAACCTTGTACAAGAACTAGAGCAATTTAAAGATAACTGGTGTCCTTATAACCAAAAGAAAGATGCCCATAACAATCGTTGGGGCTTACCTGTTACAAGTCACACAGGTGATGTAATGGACAACTATCATTTGAATAGCTTTGGTCACATGCAACGCTATCACGATGTTGAGATGAAAGAAGAAAACTTTACAACACCAACAGAAGTGTATAACAAAATTCCACAACTTGCTAGTTTAGTAGATACGTTTGCACCAGACCTTGGGCGTGTACATTTACTTAGAGTAGATGAAGGTGGATTCTTTCCGCCACACAGAGACTTTCCAGGTGTAGGACCAGAGTACTTTAGATTGTTATGTACATTTGGTAAAGCACAACCAGAAAACTATGCACATATACTTGACAAGCAATTAATTTATCCTGATCCAGAGTATGTACATTTTATTAACTTCCAAAAAGAACATAGTGTATTCAGTTATACTAATGGACTACATTCATTAATCCTTACAGTTAAACTAAATCAACGTACACACGATTTAATTATTAAGAATAGTATGAGCGAATGAAGCTAGATTATCAAGATAAAACAAAAGAAGATTGGTTCTTAGTTAGTTGGACATTAAGTAATAAATGTAATTACAAATGTTCTTACTGCCCAGACATATTACACAACGGAACTACAGGACAGCCCAAATGGGAAACTGTTAAAAACTTTGTTGAAAATTTTAAAGTACCTTCTAAAGAAATTTGTTACAGACTTAGTGGCGGAGAACCTACTTATTGGAAACACTTTATTGATCTTGCAAAACTTGTTAAGGAACAAGGACACACATTTAGTTTTGTTACAAACGGTAGTCAATCAGTTGATTACTTTAAAAAAATAGATCCGTATACTGATGGTATGCTTATGAGTTATCATCCAGAGTATTCAAGTTCATCACACTTTGTAGAAATTGCAAATGCAACAAAGTGTGAAATTATTGTTAACCTAATGTTACCACCAGGTAAAGAAGCATTTGACGAACAGTATAAAATAGCACAATACTTGTTTGATAGAACAGATAGGATGTCAATATATCCTAAAGTTATTTTAGATAAAACAGACGGAGAGCATATTACTAATACTGTGTCTCCTTATAGTAGTGAACAAAAAGAAATTATTGGTGCTTGGCCGTTTGCAAGACAAGTTAATGATGAGAACTTACACCGAGGTGATCTTAAACTTGACGAACAACCTGTAACAGCAAACGATTTAATTATATCAGGAATGAATAATTTTGCTGGTTGGAAATGCTGGGCAGGTATTGACGGAGTAAATGTTGATATGTGGGGAAACCTATATAGAGCAGATTGTCAGTTTGGAGGACCAATAGGAAATATGGAACGATATAGATTACCAACTGAACCTATTACATGCGGAAAAACTGTGTGCGGATGTTTGAGTGATATATACATACGGAAGGACCGTGGAGATGGACGAAGCAGAACTGAAAGAAGCATACCGACTGTTTTGGCTAGTTAAAGGACATATGAATTGTAGTGACGAAACAGCATTAAGTTCGGCTGATGGTTATTTTAAAAGATTATGGAACAATAACGAAAGATCAGAATATGGAATGGAAGGTTTTGAAGAGGCTTATTCAAAGAAAAAATTAATATGAAAATAATTATAACAGGCAATCCTAATTATGAAGGTCTTTGTAAAGGACTATACAAAGCGTACAATGGTAACCAATTAGAATTTATTGGTAGACATAACGGTTGGGATATGCAAGACTTAGATGCTGTTGCAGATTATATAAAAGACTATGATGTATTTGTAAACAGTTTGTTAATACCAGATAACGGCCAGGAAGAATTGTTACATAAAGTTTACAAAACCTTCAAAGGGTCACATATAATTAACATTTCTAGTACAACAAGTTATTGGGGTGACGGTTATAGTCCAAAGGGTTACCTTGAAAGCAAAACTGCATTAGACAACGCAAGTAAAACATATTCACAATATTGTGCCTTTGGTGATAGTAAAATTCGTGTAAGCAATATTGCGTTTGGTCAACTTGATTCTAAAAAAACAAATGATAATAGTAATTCTAAAAAGATTAGTTTGCTTGATGCAGGTAAACTTGTTAAGTGGTTAATTGATAGTCCACGCAATACAAACATTCACTATCTTGCAGTCGATCCTATTCAAACAACTCTTTAAGCTCTGGACAGTAGTTTAATACGTTTTCATTTCTAAGTTTATCTAAATCTTTTGTATACTTAACAAACAAATCTAATTGTTTACTATCGTCTTTGCTAGTGTAATTTATATTAGGAAATCTAAAATCAATTTTATCTAATATATTGTTAGGTAAAATCTGTGGATTTAAATATGCTGGTTGTGCAACTACATTGTTAAAATAAATTGACCAGTTATCTTTTTTGTTTTCTTCAAACCACCAATACAATTTATCTAAATGTGAAATGTTATACGCCATAACTGTAACAGCAATAATTACTCTATCAAAGTTATAATGTTTTAGATTTTCATTTAGTTGTGCAAACGTAAAATTCTTACCGCCTCTAATGTATTCGTACAATCCGTCTGTACCTTCTACACTCACAGTCCACTTAGTATGACCAAATTGTTGTGCAAGTGCGTGTACTTCTTCATCTACAATAGTACCATTAGTAGTCCAGTCAAGTGTAATATTTTGTGCAATACCTAAGTCAATAAACTTTTGTAATATCTTTTTATTTGCAGGTTCCATATAAGGTTCGCCACCTTTAATACTTAGGTAACGTAAATTCATTAATGGAGTAGGATCTTCAAACAGTCTTTCTATAATTTGTTCGCTTTTGTTTGTATAACCAAATTCTGGATGGTCTACCGGACGTTGATAATCACTGTCTAAATTAGCTAGTTTGATTTCATCTTTAACCCAAGCACTAGAACTAATACCATTACACATGCGACATTTCAAATTACAAATATTACTCATATTAAACTCTAAAAAGTAAATATCTGTGAAGTTTTTTGAGTAGTCGTAATTGGTATTTTCTAACATTGGATTGAGTATGTCACGAAAGAATAATCGCCTACTATGACCTACAGAAGCTTCTTTTAACGTACATTGTACACACTCGGGCGGTAACACTCCATTACGGATACTATCCTTTGTGTATGACGCTGTAATGCTGTCTAAGACGGTATTTAAAGGCGATTTAAGCACGTTACCATAGCGTTCTTTGTACACTCCGTCGGGTACAATATCGCCATTAAAACGTACCAAAATACTATGCCAAGGTGCGTAACATTTCATATTTTGGTTACCTGTTTTACTTCTAATGCATCGCCAAAAACATAGATAAAATGTTCTTGTGTTTCCATGTGGTAAGCTAATACATTTATGTGGTTTTTGTGTATAATTGGTCTACCAAACATTAACCCTTCAAACGTTTCGTCTTTAACAATATATCCTTGATCGTTAATTACTATAATAGGACAGCTAGGAGTTCCACTTGGAAAAAAGAAAGCGTATCCGTTATATTCAATACCACATCTAAATCTATATTTGCCACCAAAGTTTAATTGGATATCAAACTGTGTAGTTTCTTTTGTAACAGTATCAAATACTAATCCCCAGTTACTATCGTTAGCATGTTCATCACCGTAAGGTACAGCAACAATTTTATCACCTAACAATACACCACAGTTATATTTTTTAGCAAAGTCTACTCCGTTGATAGTATGATACGTAGCAGTATTTGTTTCTGTATCAAATTCAACAATAGTATTAAGTCCTTTAGTTTCTCCAAATGGTAAACTGTATAGCGTATTACCTTTAACAATAATGTCTGTGTACTTTCTAGTAATATTAGGATCAACATCTATTTCATAACTTTGATATTGTTTGCCGTCAAAACTTAAAAGTGTATTATACCCTGGCTCATCACCGCGAGGCATACTCCAGTATCTTCCATTGCAGTATACAGTTCCCATGTGTAACTTTTTACCTTTGGTAGGTAACTCGTGTGCTTTAATTATTCCATCAATATACAATCCAAAGTTTGTATCTTCGTACCCTAGTGGAAAACTAAATGCAGTCTTTCCATCAGTTGCTACGCTATAAAATTGTCCTTTACCTTTGAATGGTAATGTATGATAGTAGGGCGTTGTGTCACGTAGTTCTACTACAGTATTAAACTCGTCCCAAATACCGTAAGGAATAAACCAACTGCTATTATCAATTTGTGCAACAGCATTAGTCTTACTAGTTGCCGGTAGTAATTCTAAATCAATGTAATCACCTTTGTAAAATACTTTACTGTAGTCTTTACATTTTTCTGTAGCAAAAGGAGGACTTAGTAATTCATTGTTATGCTCAACTAAAAGTATATGCTTTATTGATTGTTCTTTGTAAAAATCTTGGAATGCTTTATACATTATTTAGATCCACGGTGTGTACTACTTTTTCTGTTTTTGTATCAAACACTAATACAGTTTGAAATGAATCGCTTTCTCCATATGGAAATGCAAAGATCACATCGTCATGTATTAAGCAGTTATTGTATTTTTCTATTGTAGTTGAATCTTTAAAATATTCTCCTACATCTATAGTATAATACGAATCGTCTTTAGTGTCAACTACTAATATTTCTGCAAGGTCTCCTTGGCTCTTCCAAGTTTCTTTAGGTTCGCAAACACACCCGCCTCTTGGAATATAATAAATTTTACTTTTACTGTTTTCTTTACCTGCAAAGTACTTCTTACTTTCTTTTCCTATATGCAAGTCAAGTGTATACCATGCATCAAGGTTAGTGTCAACAATAAGCATATCGCTCCAATCTTCGTCATGCCCTGCAGGCGGAAAGTAAATTTTACCGTTGCGTGAAACAGTATGTGTATAATACATTCTACTTGTATCTGTTAATCCGGTGGATTCACTAAACCAACGTGTTCCGTCAAATCGTAGTAACACATCAAAGTCTGGATTTTCGCTGTATGGTGGTGCGTATAATTTACGTCCTACTTTAGCTAACGTAGTAAACTTTTTGTTAGTGAATTGTTTATTAGCTAATGGTAACCAATGATTACGCATGTCAATAAGTTCATAGGTCATAGAATTACAATCGTAATGTATCCTGTAATGAAACATTGGATCTTCACATGCTTCACCGCGTGGTACTCCGTAAATAATTCCATCTATTATTTGTGTAGTATGCCATTTTTTACAATCTTCAGTTGGTACATCTATATGAACATGCTTTAGTGTATGGTCATTTAGATTAATATGCATAGCCCAACTAAACGGTTCATGTTCTCCGTAAGGTAGTGCTACAATTTCATTACCGTGTAAGTGTCCTTGTATATACTTGCCTTTACCTTTAGGAGAAACTTCAATGTATGTTATTTCATCTGTTTCAGTATCAACAACTAATATTTTACTTTCGTTGTATGGCAGAAAGTATATAAGATGTCTATATACAATACCATGTTGCCATTTTTCAAAACTGTCGTCTACATCAAGTTTAATTTTTGTAATAGCATACGTAGTTGGATCCATCTTGAGCATATAGTCAATGCTTTCGTTTAATCCAAATGGCGGAATATATATCATTCCATTGCTACCTAGTGTAGCGTAACTAAAGGCTTGCGGGGTCAAATTTGTCTCCAAATGCACTTGTTAAATCAGCATGTAGTTTAGTCATGATTTGATCTTCGTTATATAACCCAACGTTATCCCAATCAACCATATACATTTTATCACCATCAATCATAATATTACTTAGCACCCAGTCGTAGTGTGCATACGGACTAGTTTCATTAATAGTAAACATACAAAAGTCATAAATCTTTTTTATAAACTGTGGAGTGTGTGCAAACTGACTTGCCGGTGTACCGGGAACTTTATGATATTCGATATACATTTTATCATCATCAACACCCCAATCAATTACCCAGCCTTCCATAACTTCACCTAGTATAATAATATGTTCTTCAAGTCTTTCTCGATCAATCACAGTCCATTCTTTACGGAACCTGTCTTCAAGTTCAAATACTTTTCTACCCCACTCAGTATTTTCTTTAATTAATTCCATATGCTTGTGCAACCTCCGGCAAGTAATCTTTGATATATAGTTTACGCCAATTGTCTTGTTTTGTTATTTGTCTTATAAAGTGTTCAATAATTTTTGGATCACTAGGATGATTTGCCCATTGATCAACATCTGGGTGTATTCCTTTGAACTGTTCTTTTAAAACAGTTGGAGCATTTTTAACATGTAACCATTCTGGTAATATTAATAAATTATCGTACAATTTAAAATTATTTGTTTGTGCATACTCTTTAATCTCGTTATAGTACAATGCATTAAGAATACTAAGTGTTGGAGTTACATCAACTTTACAAAAGTCTGCATATTTTTGTGCATTAACTTCTATCTCGCTCCATTTACTTCCACTTCTAATATAATCAATTTTATTACTTGCGGCATCTAAACTAAGACTCATAATTACCATATTAAATCTTCTTAATAATTTTTCAATCTTAGGGTTCCATATAGTTCCGTTAGTATTAAATCTAACTAACACACTAGGATCAAGTCTTTCTAAAAACTTGTCTAAGTGTCTAACCATCATAGGTTCACCACCTGTTAGATAAACTTCTCTAATAGGCAACTCGTCAAACTTTTTCATTGTTTCTTCTGAAGCCCAATTAAAGTTTGGAACTTCAAGTACGCCATGTAACGGAACAATACCGGCCTTCTTCATTGCAATAGCTTCTTCAGCAATACTACTACTGCTCATTTCCCAACAGCTAACACATTTAAGATTACAGCTATTACCAAATCTAATATCAAGATGACTTATTCCAGGACCAAAGAAATTTCTAACGTATCTAGTACCGTCTGGTTTTACTCTAGTACGCATACTGTCAATGCCTTGTATTTCTTGTAGTTCACAACGTGTACAAGCATCTGGCCATTCACCTTTTAACATTTGCATTCTTGTTTTTTTATGAAAATCACTGTCATGCCATTCTTGTGGAGTATGTGTTTTAATATTTTCTTTATTATTTTGTTCAAGGCTAACACAACACAAACGATATTGTCCATCTGATCGTACACACACTTGATTGTCTAAGTACTTACATTGCACCGCAGGTTACCTCACATATTTTAAATCTGTTTTTACTTGGCATTAACAATTCTTCACCTTCAATTATATCTGTTAGTGACCTATCATTTACGTTAGGCCATACAACATCATTTTGTTGTTTAGCATATGGACTATTAATGTCTTTAGGCCAACGGTCACTTAGTAAGTAACAACACGGCAATACTTCACCTACATGGTTTATTTGTATTTTTCTTTTGTTTTGCCATTTGCATTTTATAGTAGTTTCACTAAAGTCTTTAATTTTTTCTAATCGCTCAACATGGTCAAGGTGTTTACTATCGTATTTTATTACACGAGCTTTATCTTTTTTATTTGCTTTAAATTTTTCAATAGCACCATCAACCATACTATTAAGAGCAGTAAATGCAAACCCACCATTAACATCAAACTTTAAAAATCCCATGTCTTTAGATAGTTGTTCACATTCTTCTAACTGATGTGCATTATGATCAAACACTAGCATACGCCAACGTGCTTTACCACCAGCTTGTATAAATGCTTTAGCGTTATTCATAATACGTTCCCATATAACTCCTCGTCTGTATAAGTGATTAGTATCTTCTAATCCGTCTATACTCCAAGTAATGCCACTAGGTTGTTTAAACTTCTTCAACACATTTGCTAGTGCAACGTATTCTTCTGGCATACCTACACCACCGTTAGTGTGAATCATAATTTGTATATCTTCTGAAGCGGCATATTCAAGTGCTTCAACTAGTATAGGATTCATTAATGGATCACCATAACTACCATTAAATATTAGTTCATTAGGAGTAGCATTGTCTATAATATTCTTCCACGTTTCCATTGTCATATGGCTTAACGGCATTGAAGGATTTACCTTAACACCTCCTAAGTTTCTACTACAATTTCCGCACATAGAGTTACAGTGACTTGTAAAGTCAACTACAATCGCATCTAAGGTATTGGCTGTTAAGTATGGCATAAGTATATTTAACAGATAGTTTAATGACAAAGTAGAAATATGACACCACAATCACTGCAAGATATGCGTAAAATAGACCATGTAATCACTGCACAATACCCGGAGCAGTTTGATCCTAAATGGATTGTAATGGAAAGCGGGTGGCCTTGTTTTAGACTAAGTGCATTAGATAACCAACCTTGGAAAGAAATGCACAAAGAAGCAGAAGCACTTGCAGACAAATTTTATCCACATAGAGAAACTACATATGGCAAAGGTTGGAAAAGTTTAACACTACACGGATTAAATGATGACACACAAAGTTTAGGTGGGTATGGTGATAGAGATGAAACTATTAAACAATTAGATTGGACTTGGGTAGCAGACGAATGTCCTATTACTAAAAAGTTTTTAACAGATGTTTGGCCTGCAGAGTTTTTAAATCGAGTAAGATTTATGTTGCTTGAACCAGGAGGTTATATACTTCCACATCAAGATAGAGCAGATGAAGAAAAACGTTTAAGTGTTTGCAATATTAGTTTAAACAATCCAGAAAATTGTAAATTTATTTTTAAAGATCATGGCATAGTGCCATTTGAAGATAGCGGTAGTGCATTTTTAATGGACATATCAAACGTACATGCTGTATATAACGATAGCGATAAACCTCGTATACACATGATTATACATTATGAACTAGGCAGACGTATTAGAGATTTCTTTTACGTGCTAAGACAAAGCTATTATACTAATCAGGGGTAACATGAAAGACTGGAATAGCATCACAGCTGATAGATACTACGAGAATTTCAATCTCGACAATCGTGTTGGTGTAGGAATTCTTGATATTAGTCGTGATATATCAAATGCTACAGTACAAAAACGTTCTTTTGATATGACATATTTTTATGTTAACCGTATGTTGAAGATGAACATGTGTAGTTACGTAGGATTTCATAAACGTGTTGAAACAATTCTCGAAGAAGCATTAGTAAAAGGCAAAGAGTTTGCAATGGTAGCATGTCAAGGACTGTTATTATACAGAGGTCCAAACTTAGTGCAACAAAGTGTAGAATATGCTGACAATAATCCGCAGTTTTTTGTAGTTGGTCATATTATGGACAAAAAGAATCAACATTATCTTACTAAAGGTGCATACCCTGGACTACATAGACAATACTTGTTTGTAAATTTAAGCAAATGGGTTGAATTAGGTAAGCCAGAGTTTGATGAGATGGGTGTTTTCTGGGACAGAAAACCGGAGTTGCAAAATTATTGTCTAAGTGACGATACTATTCACAGTACTTACACGCCTAAGTGGATTAAAAACATGCAAGGCACAAGTAAGTATGCTACAACTAGTGATGGATCTAATTGGATTGACATTGCTATGCGTAAAAACATACAGATTGATAATTTAGACAACAACATGCGAGCCTGCAAAGTATTTTTGTATCCGTACATTGATTCTGAAAAATTAGGCAACGTATGGTATGACAAACAAAGCCCTATAGTAGATGAATTAACAAATCAAAGTCAAAAAGCGTGGATACGTAAGTTAGGATACCAAGAAGAAATTGAAAAGAACCGTGTATATGCTTTTAATACTGAAACATTAAGTAGTGAAGGTGTTCGCACAGGTGGCAAACTAATTGATCATATGTTTAGTGCGGCCGCAGGATTCAAACCACTTGCAATACTAAATGCAAACGGCTTTCATGAAGGTACTACAGTACATTACTTTGATTGGTGTGAAGCAAGTTTAAACTATAAGAAACATTTATTAGAAACATGGGACGGTTACGATTTAGACAAGTGGTTAATAGAAAATGATTTAGATTATAACTTTAGTTCTACGTATAGAGGAAACTATAAAAAGTTTTGGGAGCAAGAACTAAAAGACTTTGGAGGCTCATTAGCATTTCAACGACTATGGAGTAGGTACAAAGAACTTAAACATGAGTTTCATGTAGTAGATCTTATATATGATAATACTAAACTGTTTGATATTATTAATAGTGTACATGGTACTAAGGTGTTGTGGACTACAAACATATGGTCAAGCGAAATGCTTCATTGGAATCTAGGTCCAGAAGAGTTAGAACAGCAATGGTTAAAGTTTGAAGCACAAATACCAAACGATCTTGTATTGTATGGACATGATTACATTGCAGTTGATATGAATTCACGAGTACGTGACAAACTACAGCTAACGCACCCGAGGTACGCCTAATGGAGATGAAGCGTTATATAGAAAAGCACGATGAAGCTAATCTTGGTTGGGCAGTTAAAAAGTTATGCAAGGTTAATCCATACTCAATACAAAGTTGGTACGCTGACTTAGAAAGAGATTACAGCGACTGGAAGTTTATTATAGGTGAACAACACCATATATGGCAGTTTCCTATTAGTGATCCTGAAGCAAAGACAGGACATCGTCTAATGGACGATACTGCATACTATACACTATGTTGGAACAGTAACGAACCAGGCCCTAAGCCATTTGAACAAGGTTGTGCAAAGCCAGAGTATCGAGACAACGACAATGATGAACTTAACCCAAGAGAATGCTTTAAAGGTTATGCACTAGACGTTGTAAATAATTTGCCAATGCGTAGTAAGAAGTGGTTAGTAACTATTCATACTCCAGGCACTAAACTAATTACACACCAAGACAGTCCAGATAAACTTCGTGTACACATTCCTATACACACTAATGAAGATAGTAATTGGATCATAGGTGGCGAAACATATCACATGGAACCAGGTTGGGCATATCTTGTTAATACAACTATTCCGCATAGTGTGGAAAACAAAGGTACAACAGATAGAATACATTTATACGGAAAGGTTTGGACAGATGATTGCCGTAAGTTATAGTAAAGAAGACTTTGTATCTAAAATGCAAAGCGATGATATTACAGATGTAACAGTTGAAGATACTAACGATTATTATATTTGTATTGATTCAACAGGCGGTCCTAACTCAGAGCCTTACTTTGAACAGTTTCATCCTAATGTATTAAACTTATGTTTTGATGATGTTGCAGAAGATAGTACAAATTGGGGCGAAGATATAAAAGCATACTATACAGCAGTTGCACCAACACTAACACAAATTCAACATATTTCAAATTTCCTTAAAGATGCTTGTGGAACAATACATGTACATTGCATGAAAGGCGAGTCACGTAGTAAAGCCGTTGCAGATTATGTAAATAATACGAGAAATACGCACGACGGAAAGTATGCATATACAATTATAAGGGATACACTAGATGAACTTTGATGTAAAAGAAATACCAGTTAAAATAGATTATAGTGATACTAGAAGTTACCTTATAGGATTAGAAAAAAACTTTGCACATTTAAAGTTTACTAATGTAGCTGATACTGTTGATAGTGAAAAGCATAAAACTGATGGAGTATATGGTTGGGGTATACAAAGTAATTTAGACGACTTAACAATACCATGTCCACCTTGGAATGTACATAAAGAGCGTAGCGACAATTATAGAGATACTGAACTAGTATACGGTATAATTAATAACCTTAAAAAACAATTCCCACAAGCAAGACAGTTTAGTATTAGTGGACATCCACCTGGAACTGAAATAGCACAACATACAGATACTGACAGATATCTCAAAGTACATATTCCTATATTAAGTAATCCTGATGCATGTTTTGTATTTGGTGATAAAACATATTCGCTACCCGTAGGAAAAGCATATCTAATAAATACTACACGCCCACACGGAACTATTAATAACGGAAAAACTGATAGAGTACATTTATTTTTTAAAGTGCCATCGGAACATTATATATGAGATTATTAAAACCTAAAGATATAACAGACGTCAATGCATTATTTGATAGCCTCGAATGGGATATTATTGAATTAGATTTTAGCATTGATAAAGATAACTTAGAATTCTATTATACACAATTAAAAACACGATTACAAAATTTATGTTTTAGTTTTAATTCTAAAGAATATCTACGTCCTGAAATATATGATAGATTTCAAAAAGAAAATGCAGTTGGAAATTATCAAGGAAATGTACAAGGTTGGAGTGTTAGTTGGCCAATAGAACGAGATATTCCGTGTCCAAGTAAATCACAAGCTAACGTTGATATGTATCCCGAATTACAAAATTTAGATGAAGAAAAGTTCTACTACGATTGCGTACCACAGCAAGTTTATAAATTTGGTATCCTAAATAAAATGTTAGAAACATTATCTTTGCAATCATTAAGACAGATGTTAATAGCATTACACCCTAGTGGGCTTAAAGTTAATACACATACTGATGGAAAAACTAGAAAACTACATGTTCCATTTCATACTAATACTGATGCTGTTTTTACTTTTGGTGAAAACAGAGAACGAACATATCACATGGAATTGGGCAAAGGGTATATAATTAATACCCTAGTTCCGCATGGTACAGAAAATAACGGAAGTACAGAGCGAGTACACTTATTGTCCAGAGTTGATGACGATTTTATGCAATCGCTTTTATTAATAAACTGCAATATAGCAGATAAATAACAGTAACAGGAGATAACAATGAGCAACACTTATTTTACACAGGTATTAGATGAACCATACCACTTAGGAAATGGCGAATTTTTGTCAGTAATCACTAACGGAAAAGCACGTCACGAAGGCGAAGAAACAAGAGATTTTAACAAAGATGCAGGCGCAAGAGCAGGATTGCTCAGAGTAAATGCTGATAGTACTACATTTGTAGACTTTTTTGATAAAAGTGATAACGGTGACAGATACCGAGGTATTGCAGTTGTAGGTAATACAGCATATGTAATGCGTACACAAAAAGACAAAGTAGACAGTATTATTAGAGTAGCGGCTGTAAACTTAGATAATAACGAAGTTACAATGATTGAAGAAAAGGGTGTAACAGTACACGGCTCAGAAACTCCTAAAACATTCTGTGGACACTTTAACTTTGGTCGACCAATTACAGTTGGTACTAAGATTATTTACCCACCAATTATGAGTGGAATGATTATTGTGTTTGATACTGTTGCTAATACATTTACTGTACACGAAACAGAAGAGAAGTTTGCTTCTATTCATAGTGTGTATGTAAAAGAATTAAATGAAGTTGTGTTTTTCCCATATGGTAAAACAACTAATAAGTTGTTAACATTAGATATGGAAACAGCTAAAATTACTGCACATGAGGCTCCAACTAACGGTGCTTTTTATCATGTTAATACAAACGGAAGTAAAGCAGTTGGTGCTCCATTAATTATGGATCAAACTACAGAGTTTAACTTCTGGGTATACGATGGTGATACTGTTAAGTCAGTTGCTTATGATTCGTCTAGTACAGATGACATGGGCGGACAGATGGGTTTCAAATACGGAACTATGAATGGTAACACACTATTAACACATACTTGTTGGGAAGGCTGTAAAGAGTTTGTATCATTAAACTTAGATACACTTGCTATTGATAGCTTTGAAACTAATGAGTCACTAGGTAGTAAGCCAGTTATTAATGCTGGAGACGTTTACTTGTTTCCATCAATACAAAACCCAAGCATGGTAAATCCAACAACTAAAGTTTTTAAAGTTGAAGGCAATGCAATTAATGAAGTTATGGACTTAGGTACTGCAAATATTACTTCAGGATCAATTAACGATACTGATAGTGTTACAATGTTAGCACCTTACAAGTTTGATCTTAGTGATGCCGGCTTAGCTGGCGATATGTCTATTGTAGATCTTAATGCTAAAACATCAAAACTTGTTCCTGTTAATATAAGTTTGGAAGATTATAACTAATGGGGTTGGGGCCAGTAGATACTCGGCTCGTATTACCTTGCCAAGATCCAGAAGGCAACAAATTTGAAAGCTATCACGAATATTTAGATCACGCTAAAAAAAATTCGGTTGATAAAATTCACTTTAAAAACGGACGAGGACAAGAAAGTTTTGCTCCTACGTTTAATGATATAAGCGAAATATATCCAGTACACGATCTAGGGTTTAAAATGCACAACTGGTTTCCAGTTGATTTAGAACGAGCTAGAGAATGGTGGCACGAATTCCATAAGCAAAATGCAGATACTGAATTCTTTTATCAAGGTAAACCTAACGAACCAAACTCTTGGGGTTGCGTTTACGGTGATGGCGCTTCTATATATCATTTAAAAGATGAGCAATTAACTGGTTACTTGTTAGAGATACACAATGCACTAATTGATCTTGGCTTAGATAAAGAAGCATTTGAGTGGGTAGTAGTAAACCATACTCCTGGAACAAGACTAGGAATGCATGTTGATGAACAACAATGGTTAACAGTACACATACCTTTGTATACAAATGACAAGTGCGACTGGACAATCGGTGGCGAACAATTTTTTATGCCACTTGGTAACTGTTATATAATTAATAGTACAGAACCGCATGATGTTGTAAACTATGGTGATACTGATAGAATACATATTTACTTTAGTATAAATGCAAGTCAAGTAGACAAAGTTAAATTAAAGCCAAAGATATGATAGTACCTACGCCCTTAGAAATTACAGACACAAATCTAGACACACTAGGTCAGATACAAGGAAGAACTATTGTGTATTGGTATGCTAAATGGAACGGTCCTCACAAAATAGTAAGTCCTTATGTGGACGTACTCTGTCGCAAACTACATGACACACTAACTGTGGCAAGAGTTGAAGCTGATAAGAATCCTGGTGCGTGGAACAAGTACAGCGTACATGGAGTACCTTGTGTGCAGGTGTTAGAAGACGGTAACCTAGTAGCTACTATGTATGGTAATATGACACAACAACAACTGGAAAAATTTGCACAAGCAGAGCACAAATAAATGAAAAATATTATTATTGTAGGTGGTGGAAGTGCAGGCTGGATGACTGCCGCATATCTTGCGACAAAAACTGATCACGCAGTTACAGTAATAGAAAGTCCTAATATTCCTATTGTTGGAGTAGGGGAAAGTACTATTCCTAGTATTTCAACTTTTTTAGATGAAATTGGTGTTACTGAACAAGATTTATTTGAAGGATGCGGAGCAGTTCGTAAATATACAATTCAACACAATAACTGGAATGGTGAAAACGAATCATGGTATCACCATTTTTGTTTTGATGAAACAGAACACGACGAACAGTTAAAATGGATGAAGGATTATATTAAGCCTGATAAAGAATGGCGTTGGGCATACCACTTAGATGCAACTCGCTTAGGTAATGTTATCCGTGACAAGTCTGCTATTCCTAACGGTGTTAAACATATAAGCGATACAGTTGTATCTGTTGACACTGATGATAACGGTATTACAGGTATAAAATGCGAAAACGGATATTATACAGCAGATCTATATATTGATTGTACAGGATTTAAAAGTTTACTTAGAGGTAAACTAGGTGTTGAATATAAAAAACATAAAGCATTAATCAATGATTATGCAGTATGTGGACCAGGAGCATATTTAGAAGGCGAACAACCATTACCATATACACAAACTTTTAGTATGGACTACGGTTGGCGTTGGCGTGTAAGCATACAAGAACGCACAGGTAACGGATATGCATTTAACTCTAAGATGATTAATGTTGAAGATGCTAAAAAAGAATTTATTGCAAAAACACCTGGGATCAAAGAAGATAAAGTTTTTGTAGTTCCTATTAAAAATGGTTATAATCCAGAACCTTGGAAAAAGAATGTAATAAGTTTAGGACTAAGTTGCGGATTTTTAGAACCTCTTGAAGCAACAGGTTTGTTTTTAGTACATGGGCCTGTAATGATGTTAGAAAAACTTTTAGATGATCCTAAAGGAAGCAAAAAGTTTAATCGAGTATGGACTGCACTATACGAACACTTAGCAGACTTCTTATCAATGCATTATAAGACTAGCAAATTAGAACATACAGAGTACTGGAAAAGTTTTGATAAAGTTAACAATGTTAAGTTGCCTGCAACAAAACAAGTGTTATTTTGCAAATATAGTTTTAGAACTTTAGCGAATGCTCGCGAACTTCCGTATACTTCTTAACATCAATACGCCACAAATTCTGTGGAACATTATACAACATTATTTCTTTTTCAAGAGTCCATATACCACGTTTCGCTAACAGTGGCATCATAATATCGTTCATGCGTTTACTTTTGCCACCATCGTCATTTATATTAGTACTAATGTAAAGTTCAGCTTTAGGGTTTTGTTCTAACGCCCATTTAATTTGTAGATTTAATAACTGGCTTAATTGTATTCCTGTTTTAAAAATATCTCTACCTGTGCCTAGTGTATACCCGGGAAGTTGAGCGCCACGGAATAAACAACGGTAAGCATTTTCACTTACTTCGGGTAAAGGGTGTATACCTGCAATGCTAATAATTTTACTATAATAGTCGTGTCCGCCATCTTCGATAGCAACTGTCCAAGCACCGGTATCTAAACACCATTGCCATTTCATTTTTTCTAAAGATGTATTGTTACTAAAATCTTGACTGTTGCAAAACTTTAATACTTTATCTTTATCGTTTGCTGTAGCAAATTTAAATTCCATTCTTCCAAGTACGTCCTTTTGCTTCTTTTAATCTTCCATGGAACTCTTTCGTGTCCATGTTAAAAACATCGCCGGTTGACTTGCCGTTAATAATACAATGTTGTAAGTTATATCCGCCGGACGCTTGTAACGGCATAAACATAACATGGTTTTCTTTTTGGTCAATAGTGTTTAAATCAAAACTAGGTGAGTCGTAACCAATCATTACAGGTGGAGCATACTCTGTCATACCATACCAATTAGCAACTGTCTGTACTCCACGCTCTTTAAATGCATCAATAAAAGATTGCTCAACTTTACCACTGCCAGTAGCTAGATAACGTACACAACTCATGTCTAAGTTTTTAAAGCCTTTTGTCTTTTGTAGTAATTCTAAATGGCGTGGAATTAACGCTATATACGTCGGTTTAACGTTACTAAACAGTTCGGGGTAGGTAAGTGCATTAAAGTTGCTACTAACTAGCTGTGCGCCGCTTATATAAGCAGGATGAGCTGTTATAGTGTAGTGTGCTATAGTGTTTGCAGGAAAGACATCTAATACAATGTCGTCTTTAGTTAGTCCAATTTCTCGTACTGAACGTTCTGCACAACGGTTAATATATTCCCAAGAATGTTTAACAACCTTAGGTTGGTCTGTACTACCAGATGTGAATAGAGTAAGCATAAACTTACTTATTGGAAATTTAAGTGGAAGTTACTATATGTGGTTAAGCAATCATCTTGATCCAAGCCGTGCCATCGTAAAATACTGGATATGGATTGCCTGAACCGACACTAACTGGATCCCAAGTAGCTCTGTCAGCGACAGCAATCATACCTAGTGTTGGAGTTGTAGGTTCTGCTGACGAAGCCGCCAACTTTGCAAAACCGTTAATGTCTAATGTAGCCAATGGTGTAAATGCAAGAGTGTTGTTAATAGCAACCCAACCATTTGACATGATTGACATTGTTTTTAACTCTGGAACACTTGCAGAACCATCGTTGTTAATAATTCTAATTGCACCTTTTGCTACATCGCTTGATACTGTACTATTAGGATCAATTTGGAATGCAATTACACTTGATGGAACTAAGTTGCCTGTTGATCCATCTAAACTTCTAGCATCAATAGCACCTAAGTAATCACCAGCAGTACCTTGTGTTGGAGTTTGGATGTCGCCGTGATAACCAGTAAATGCCATTTTAGAAATGCCACCAAAACTACCCTGTGCTAAACTGATCATATCAAGTGGTGGTGAACCATCTACGTTAGTAATTTGTAAACCAGTACTGAATGCATCAGTCACGCCACCAATTTTAATTGTTTCTGCGTTTCTAACTCTTAGTGTTGTACCTATTGCATAAATTCCACCGTTGTCAATAACAACAGTATTGTTAACACCGTCAACTAGTGCAGTACTATCGTCACCAAAAACTGTACCACTCATATCACCTACAAGTGTTCCGCTAAAAGTTGGTGCTGTTACTGTACTTGTAAATATACCTGTACTTGCATTTAATGATTTAAGTGCTGGATTGTAAAATGTTGTAGCATCGTTTGCTTTAACTGTACCTGTTAGTTCACCTGTTGCCGCAATAGCACCAGTAGCAACGTTTAACAATACAGTACTGTCATTACCTATAACATTTGCATTAATACTCATTGCATCAATTTGATCTGCAACAGTAAGTGTATTAAGATGTGCGCCAGCAAACTTGTTAGTTGGTGAACCTAAACTTCTTGCTCCGTCTACATCTGGAATAATATCTGACTCAATTTTAGCTGATAAATTAACAGTATCTGTTGAAGCATCACCAATAGTAAGGTTGCCTCCGATTGTCATATTACCGTCAGCAGTAATGTTTCCAGTAGCAGTAATGTTTCCTGCTATGTTTACATTACCTGTACCGTTTAAATTAAAATTATTTAGATCTAAGTCTGCACCAAGAAACGTACCAGCTGTATCAACTGCTTTACCGCCTGCTGTGGTTCCATCCCCTACATACAGCTTTTTAGTATCTGTCGTATAGATCAACTCCCCATCTAGTGGAGTAATTATAGCCCTTTGGGCATCCGTTCCTCTTCTTAATCTTAAAGCCATTTATAGCACTCCTAGTATCTTATGTATGTATTTATGCCAATAAGATAATTTACTTCCGCTTCTTCAAAAACTGTTTAGTACGCTTTTGCACGTCATTCTTAACACGTTCTGAATCTACCCGGAAATCAACGTTTTTTATAGCAGAGTTGTAGTTAGTAAACATCTCGTTAAGTGCTTTTTCAACCTCTTTTAAAGGGTCTAATTTTGACTTATCCTTAATTTCAATCTCCCACTTCTTACCGTTGTGGAAAGATACTGTTATACTTTCTACGTATTCCAGCGGAATGGCATCGATGTCTATGTCTTTAAACACCTCCGGCCACTTCGCTATTATGTCTTGTGGTAGTCGCTTCTTACGACTTGCCACGACCAGAAGCCTTTTTAACAGGTGCCAAATCATCGGCTTGTTTTCTTAACTCTGTAGCTTCTTTAAATAGTCTATCAGCATCAGCTCTTAGATTCTTAGCTAAGTCGTCGTCTGATAAAGGCTCGTCTGTTTTAGCAACAGCTTGAGCTTGTGCTTCAGGAGTAGCAACTGGGCCACCTGAACCTACTTCAGTAACTGAACTTCCACCTACTGCTAAATCGGAAATACTAATTCCTTTTTGATCAGCAATAATTTTATTAAGTTCTGCAAGGTTAATTGTAGTTGAATTATCAGGTGTCATAGTAACATCTGCTGTAGCAACTTTAGTTAATTTACCTCTTGCATGGAATGATGGTAACATAGTACTACCGTCTGTTAGTTGAGTTCTTTGCATTGCATCTGCTAATTCTTCAGCATTTTGCCCTGTATTACTTTCAACTAAGTTCATTAGTACGTCATGTTCTGAATCACCCAAGTTTTCTGTTTGAACAACTAGACAACTGTTTGGATCGTCTGGTAATGTTCTAAATGCGACAGCAACTTTACGTCCTGTCTTTTCTAGTCTTCCTATGTGTTTTAAGGCCATTATATTTCTCCTTAGGCGCCTAATACAGCATTAGCATCTGCAGATGAAACTGGTGTATCTTTTGCAGTAGCTGGTGCCGCCGGTGTTGCCGGAGCAGTTGCTGATTCGCCTACTTGTTGATTTTGTACCGTAGTTAAGAATACATCTAATTTATTAAATGTTTTTCCGACTGCTTCAAGTTCGTTAGCCTTAAATGCTCCACGACTTTGTGCAACTTCGATAATTGTTTTTAAAACGCCAAGGTCTTGTACAGTTAATTCTGCCGCGGCCTGCGTTCCTGTTGGTGCACCACCCTGTGGCATAGGTGCTTGGCCTGCGCCATCTTTTCCTACTGTAGGGGTTGATGCAACTTTTGTTGTATCATTTGACATTCATATTCTCCTTGTTTTGATCATAACAAGCATATCTGTTTATATGCTATTGTATTTACTATGGGTTAATTAATTGTACTTTAAATGTGGACAAGCTAACATGAAGTAACTAAGCTCTCTATGTTGTTCAAATCCAATTTTAATAGTCTGATTGTATGCACGATTTTGGTTATCAGATAGAACTAGTGTTCGACCTATATAGAATCGTCCTTTTAAGTTTGCCTTAATCCATTTACGTATGGAATCTTCCATGTTATACTTTGGGTGTATACTACAGAACTCAAAGTGTTTAGGGGCGGACTTAGCCTCCCTAATATCAAAAAAGTCATAAGCATTGGGTTTAATATTCTTATCCAGCACTATTTTCCTTCTTCGTAATGTGCAGTAATACCAAATGGTGCCTGCATATTTTTATCATGGTAACTATGTACAATAAAAATTGTATCACAATAATTTTCATCACCCCAAGTATCCCAAGGATAACCATCTGTAAACATAATGAACTTCTTAGGAACAATATCTTGTTCTTTCATATATGTCCAGTTTTTCATAAAGTCAGTACCGCCACCGCCAATAACTTTGTACTCACGTAAGTCACTAGCCGAGTCTGCACTAAAATCTTGTTCGTTATAAACTTCTGTATCAAAGCACCATAGTTTAATTTTATAGTCTTGATACTCGTCCATAATACCTTGTACTTCGCTTAAGAAGTCATTTGCTTGACTGTCACCAATTGAACCTGACATGTCAATTGCAATACAAAGATCAACTGTATCCATAAAGTTCATACCTGGAAGTATTGCACCAGTATGCCAACCTTTACGTGAAGGACGAGCAAAAGTAAAATCGTTACGTATAGTACTTTCAATCTGTTGTCTAAGTAACTCTCTCCAAGTAATCTTAGGCTCAGTAAGTTCTTTAATCATACGTTCTACTTCTTTAGGAACATTACCTGCACCTGCCGCCTGTGCCGCAGACATCATGTTCTCTTTAATTTCGTCACGTATTTTAGCAAGTTCTTCTTTACTATATGAAGGCTTGTTAGCACCAGGTGCCTTACCTTTAGCTTGACCTGGTTGCGGAGTATTACCTTTCTCCCAATCAACGTGTTCGTCAAGTAACTTACCTAATTGATCTAATTCTTCTTGATCATACTTGTCAAAGATATCATCATATACAGCCTCTGAAGACCAACCATCATATTTAAAGTCTTGGAAGATTGGAATGTCTTTAGGCTTATCTCCAATACGATCACGTACTAGTGTATTGTTTACAATATAGTCTGCCGCAATATTATGTATCTGCGGATCTCTATCTTCTCTACGTGTCATGTGATCAAATACACAATGAAGTATTTCATGTGCAATTACAAATTCTATTTCTTTGTTAGACATCTTAGCAAAGAACGGAACACTATAAAACAAATGTCTACCATCTGTGGCCGCAGTCGGACACCAATCACTTGCTTCTTTAATAATAAGCCTTGTAGCCATATTACCAAAAAATGGGTGACGTAGTAACAAACCAACTCTAGCTACAATAATCCTGTCCAAAACTTCTGCACGAAGTTCGTCAGTTATTTCTATTTGTGGAGTTTCTGTTTCTAATTCTAATACGTCTGTTGCCATGTGCCTATTCCTTATTGTTTATACTTACAGTATACACTATTTAATTGATGTTGTCAACCAAATAAAAAGGGTAGAGTACCAAAAGATACCCTACCCTAATCAGTTAACTAGCCTGTGCGGCAGTGATGTACTTTCCGTACTTTTCATGGAACTCATCAAAACACTCAACTTCATCTGGATCGATTGGAAGTTGGTATTGTGTAAGACCTAATTTGATACCCATTACTACTAGCTCGGTATCAAAGTTGTCCATTGAGAACCTTAAGAAGTTATTGACCATATCGTCAAACTTCTTATTGCCTTTATCGTTAGCTTCTTTTAACTCATAACATAAAGAAACAGTCAAGGAATACATGGCACTGATTTCTCGTGTTTCTAATGTTTTTACTTTGCCATCTAATACATCAGATGGGTTAGGTAAGTTAGCTGAAACTTTACGATGGGCCATGAATTTCACAGCCAGGCCTTCGCCAACTGAACCACTAACTAAATCAGTAGTGGTGATCTCGTCATCATCATCCTCTAGTAGTTCGGATACAAATGACCAAGAACGAGGTGTAGCAAATGAACGACTTGGACTTTTTGGATCAAAGTCATACAAGTCTTTCTTGCTGAATGTCAAGTAACCAACAACATCTTGGTGTATGTCATTGTTTACTGCCCACTGAAACCAATCGTCGAAATCAACTTTTAGTTCTAAGTGAACAAATCTATTTGCCAATGGTGCTGGCATTCTATATGTAACACCTTTGTCAGCATCTCTGTTACCTGCCGCTACAATAAGAACATTGTCTGGTAGTACATAAGTACCAACCTTACGGTTAAGGATTAATTGATATGCCGCCGCTTGTACAGCCGGTGCCGCAGAGTTCATTTCGTCTAAAAACAAAACGATAAACTTATGCTTCTTAGCATCTGCTTCTGTCGGAAGTTCTTGCGGTGGTGCCCAATGCATTGTATTATCATTTGAACTATAATACGGAATGCCTTTAATGTCTGTTGGATCCCATAGTGACAAACGAATGTCAATCATGTGTGCATCAATTTCTGACGCAACCTGTCCAACGATGTCCGATTTACCAATACCTGGTGCTCCCCAGATAAACAACGGACGTTTCTTTTTAAATGCTCTAACAATGCTCTTTTTTGCACTATTAGGACTTACTGTTCTAACTGCTATATTTTCCATGTTGTATTCCTCTTTCATTTTCATCAGTGCCATACTTAATTTCTAAGTATGTATATATTATAGCACCTAGTTTTCAAAAGGTCAACCAGAAAATGCATTTTTTTTAAGAAAAATAATGTAGTAATATCAAGGGGTTAGTTCTTCGTCTGTCCGTTTTAGAGCTTTAGCTAGTCCGTATTTACGTACATCACCACTAAAAAGATGTAATTCCATGCTCTTTTTTTCACTTGTAACTGTTACTGCTTTGTTAGTTACGTAGTAAGGACAATCGATAAACTTATCTAAGAACAAAATAATTTGGGTAGTTATTTTGAATTCAGGAGGAAATGGTATTTCATATGTAACCAAATCCAATTTGTCCATAATAAACATCATGCCTTCGTCAGTTAGACGTAAGCCGCCAACTGCTCTAGTATTCTGCCACCATAACGGCATGTATTCTTTTAACGTGCTTTCACTAATACTAATGTTAACCTGTTTTAAGAATACCTTGGTATAGGTTTCTTTCCAGTTCATTTTAGCCTTCTTGTACTGTTGTGCCGGAAGTTAATTTTACGACTGTAAAATCTTCAGTAGTGAATAGTTCGTTGAGTTTACTTGCTAGGTTGTGTGCATGTCCAGGATTGCTGAAAGATACTTTTTTATATTTAGGCCCAGGGTAGTTAGTAAGTACATTAGATGACTTTAAGTTAAAAGGTTTACCCTGATGAAAAACTGCCCAAATAGCATCAGCCTCTAGAATCTGTTCGCTTCTATAAGACTTTTTGTTTATATGCTCTAGCAATACTTTAGGTTTTGGTCTACTCATATGTGTTCCTCTATCATAAGTATTTATCCAAATGATAGAGTTATATGCGTAGTTTACTTGGCTACTTCCACCCTTGTCCGCCGCCATCTACAGTAACGTTAATTACTTCTTCAGCGTTCTTTTCCTGGTGTACTAGAGCTTCTAAATCGCCGTGTAAGCGACTCATTACACTTCCGATAGTCATTGCTAAGTTCTTAGCATCTCTAATGTTAAGTGTAATGTCTTTTAATTGTTGGTTGTCAGCAGTCTTAACTTTGTCAATAAACTGTTGTAAAGGAATTGTGTTTAATGGACTAACGGTTGGCACGTGATAACTCCTGACGCATTTCTATTTCAGTCTTAAATGGACCTCTGTACTCATATGATTCTAGTGTTACAAGTTTAGGACAAAAACTTTTTACCCAACCCTTGTCAAAGTGAATACAAAAATAGCCTGCACAATATAAGCTCTTAGACTTTTTACTTTTAGTAAACAATCCAAACTTTCTTTTTACGTCAAACATGCTATTGAAAGGAACAGTACTAGTTGGTAAATTATAAATCTCTTTTGCAATATTAGATTTTGCTTCGCTAATATCAGACTTATTCCAAAGTAACGTACCTAAGTTCTTTTCAACAATACCTTTAGTATCATATATGTAAGTTCCTGTGTTGCAACTATACATGTATTTGTTATCGGCATCACGTGATAGTGTGCCTTTCTTTTCGTTTGAATCAATGTCTTCAATAATCCAAAACTTATTCTTTAGTATTTCATTTGCCTTTAGTTTTGTCATTTTACTGGGTACCTCGCTTGTAATGGTTTTGAATATGCTTGTGCATTATCGGAAATTCTTTGCATGTCATATATAGCACAGAATTTCATAAGACGCAATCCAACCTGTGAAATATTCTTAGGTTGTGCATTTTCAGTGATAGTGTTAAAAATCTTTTCTTTAATGTTCTCAGGTTGTGCAGTTAAGTCACATAGTGTAACATTACGTTGATAGTCATCTAGTACACGATGTTCTACACCATCATGATCAGTCCAACGTTGTAACATCAAGTTATTCCAGTTGTAACCTTTAGTGCCTTTATCTTCGTATGCTTCTAATAAGCCAACCTTGTTCTTAGTACCTTTCTTACGTACACCTGGATAAGCACTAAACACGTTATCACTTGTGTCACCTCGCATACACTTTTCAAATAGCATATAGTCGGGTATAGGAGCAGGCTTTTCTAATCCTGTCTTTTTATCAATAACAGGTTGTCTTTTCTTGTCGTCAAAGTAACCTTCGTGTGTAATAATTGTATTACTAACACCATTGTACTGTGTTACGTTAGGTGCAATTAGTTGTGCAAAGTCACCATCAGTACTAATAATAACATGATCATCATCTGGGTGTGCTTGTGTCCAACCTGCAATCAAGTCATCTGCTTCTAGTTCAGGATGTTGCATTACAGTACAGTTAGTCTTTGTAGTTACAAAGTCTTTAAATGCATCAAACGTTTCCCAAAAGATCTTTTCTTCTTCTGCTTGACTAGGACTAAGTGCATCACGACTTTCTTGCCTATTACGTTTGTAAGGCTCATAATAGTCTTTACGCCATGAACGACCTTCTAAACAAAATACAATATGATCAGCTTCAAAGTCTTCCCATGCTTTCTTAATACTGTTTAATGTGATGTGAAAAGCCATACCAACTTTAGTATCCAAGTCGCCACGTACAACGTGCCTTGCTCTAAAAAAAGTATTTGCTGTATCTACTAGTACGTATTTCATAATATTGTCCACTCCGTTTTGCCTAATAAGTAAGTTGCCCATAGCATGTGAAATTCTTCGTTAGGATGAAACCCATTCAAAGAACTATTGCGTAGTAGTGTATTACTACTTTCTAAATTATCTAGTTGCTTCATTATATAATCACTATCATTTTCTACATTCTTATACTTAGGATAATGATCTTGCCACCAACCTGCTTCGTTAATAACAGGCAATTCAAAAACACTACCATGCATCTGTGCAGTTAATCTAACCCACGGACATATTACTATTGTACACGAATCTGTAGCAAAGTCAACCATAAATGGGTTGAAATTCTTCCAAACTAGACCTTCTACATTTGTATGTGATGTAATGACACGATTGAGCTCTTTTAACATCATCTCGTCGTACATTTTAAACCATTCAACATCAGACAGCTTTTTATCTAGTGTTTGTGTTTCAGAATATAATGTATTGTAATGTTCTAATGTTTTATACCAATCTTCGATTTTAGACTGATCTCTGCCCGGACTAGTTAATTGGAATATTACTTTAATTTCTTCGTAGAGTATAGCATACTCTTCTAGCAGTCTATCTAAGTCGTGTACCATGTTTTGGTTACAGTTACCAGGAACTGCTGATAACAACAAGTCACTATCTAATGCCTTAGCACAATGACCTGCAAACGAGTTATTAATTCGATATGTTAGACTGTCGTTACCAAGACCGCTTTGTACACCTCGAAAGTTTTCACCGTACGACCAGCTTTCACCTATAACAATAAGAAGACTGTTCTTTTTATTCTTAACGAAAGCTTCTGTATTAATTGCACTAATCCAATCAGGCTTAGTACTAGACTCTCTAGTATGTAACGTTGACTTCGCAGTGATAACGTTTAACGTCCGACTATCTAATCCTATAATAGGATGAATACGTTTCCATTTAACTTGCTTCACTTTTTCCATCTTTTCTTGAAACAATTTTAATATGTCCAGCATCTCTCTGTGGATCATGTCCTTGTTCTTGTAAGATAGTTCTAGCAACGTCTTTAAACCAACCGTCTACGATAGCTTCGTTTGATTCGCCTTTATAACCTGCATCAAGTAACTGTTCAATAAACTCGTTATTCCAATCGAGCTCAAAGAACCCGTTCTTAATGTCGTCTGGGTTAACTTGTGTATCTAATACACCAACCCAAGGCTTCTTAGCTTTAGTGGCCGCTTCTTTTTCTTGTTCTAATAGTGTTCTTGAATTAGGCTCGCCTTTAACAGGTTCCTTTTTCTTAAACACGTTTTTTATTTTATCTAGCATTGTGTTTCCTTATAGTAGACCTTTTTCTCTTAACTGTACATCAAGAGGTCTAGTGTCTTTTGTTTTACTTATTTCTTCTTTAGCCTTGGTCAATTTATCAAGTTCCCCAGGCATTTCCGAATAAGCTAATGTGGAGTCTGGGTGTGAATCGCCATCCTTTTGCCATACACGCCTCTGCCACGTCTTTAACATTGAGGGCATATTCTTCACTGCGTCCACCCAACGGCATAAGGTATACCGGACATTGTACCCCGGCACTTCTGTAAGCCTCCACAGCCCTTTCAACTTCATCAAAGTCACTTTGAGTAGCGACAACAAACTTAAAATACATGTCGCTATCAGTAACAAGGTTATACTCACTAGCCACATCAGGCTTAATAGCAGTATCCCAAGGTTCTCCGCTAACACTAAGTTTTGGGGAACAAGACCATGTAACCTTAATCCTGTCTTGATCGTTGAGATAGTTAAAGAAATCTTCGTGTAAAGATTGTGTAGTATTTGTTTCAAATGTAACATTTTTTAAGTCCTGCATACGTGGATGCTCGAATAGTTCTATATATAACCGTTGCCATGCAAGTAACGGTTCGCCTCCAGTTAATATTAAATGGACATCTTGCCCATTGTCTTGTACCCACTTACCATTAGGCGTAAGTGATAACAAGTGTTCAACTACTTCTTCAACTTCTGCAAGTTTATTGAAGTGTTTAAATTCAGGATAGATACTTGCATATGTATCACAACCTGTATGTATAATAGGTAAGTCGTTAAACTCTTTTGTAGTTTCATGTACACCTTGATTAATAAGTTCCATTACTTCTGCATTGTGTTTCTTACCTGCTTTGTGTTGTTCCCAACGATCACGCTTCTCGTCAGTACCAAAGTTCATACAACGAAAGTTACAACCAAAGGTACGTAAGAACACACTAGGTACTCCTACATATTGTCCTTCACCTTGTACACTATAAAATGCTTCTGAATATCTTAGTTTAGCTGGCATTATAGTTCCTCCGCAATTCCTAATAGTTCAGCAACAAGTAATCCTGTTGCTAACCAAAAAATACTTCCTGTAAATAATGCTACTACACAACCTGCAATACGAATTGCACTTTTTACAAGACTAATATAAAAATGTTTCTTACTTGGATCCTTAGGCTCAGGTGCTCCAGGCATTATTACTCTTTCTGGAATGGGGCTCATTGCACCACCCGCATCAAAGGTTCACTTGACATTGAATCATGGTAGTCTGTGTTATAAAATCTACGAGTAGTTGTTTCTTTAGTTAACATACCATCTTTAACACGATATGTAATAAACTCTTGTTTGATAACGCCTGTTAAATCTTTCATGCCATCTACTGTAGCTGACTTTAATGGTCCATCACTCATTTCGCATACTCCTGTTGTAATTTAATATTGTCCATAAACTCTTTCTTAGTACCTGCATCATCTTTAAATGCACCTTTAAGAACAGTTGTTTGTGTAAGACTACTATGTGCCTTTACACCTCTGTTTTCAACACAACCATGTGTTGCTTGGACATAAACACCTAAGTGTTCTGCACCCGTTGCCTTTTGAATTTCACGAGCAATGTCGTTTGCTAATTCTTCTTGCAACGTACCTCGCATAGCACACCATTGTGCAATACGTGTATACTTACTTAAACCAATTAATTTATCTGCGGCAATAATACCTATGTATGCAACACCTCTAACAATCTGATGATGATGTGAACACATACTTGTAAGTTCACTACGTACTACTAGCATACCTTCATAACGTGATGCACTATCATTAGGAAATGCAGTTGCGGCTGGAATAGGTTCATAACGTCCTGCCATTAGTTCTTTGATATACATCTTAGCAAGACGTTTACCAGTTCCCATACTGTTAGGATCGTTATGCCTATCAATTACAAGTGCATCAAGTACACTTTCAAATGCTACAGTCGCTTCTTCAATTAGTGCGTCAGTATCACCTTCTTGTAATACCTCACTAATGTTATCGCCTGCCCAATGACGAATGTTTGCGTCTTGCAAACGGGCTTTGATCTGGTCACTTTTACTCATTTATTTCTCCGATGTTAAGGCAGTGGATTGCCAAATTTATATATATTATATACTTTATTTAGGTTTTTGTCAATGACTTTAAGCACCAAAATGTTTGTTTAACATTTCAAGTCTGTCATTGGCAGTAGCCATTTTATCAAGTTCCTTTTGAATAGTCTCAATAATATCGCTATGTTCGCCTATTCCTACTACTGACTGCATATACACTTCTATGTTAGCCTTGTGCAATTCAATCTCCGCTTCTGCGTGTTTCCTTGCCGCATTAATTATAACCTGTTTCAACATAAAATTCCTTTCTAAAATTGTGACGGCAAATATTCTGTAGCAATCATTTTATGAATCATTTCATTAAAATGTTCGCCATCTACAGTATGGTTGCCTACGTTGATGTCTTTTTGTTGAAGAAACCAATCTTCAACGGTCTGCTTTGCTACTTGGATATAATTGAAATCAAAAAATTCTTTGTTCATTTCTTTTGGTATCCATGTCCAACTGTTTAATCCAAACAGTTTTACTTTCGCACCGTTGTTACGGCACAACTCTTGTATAATATATATCTCCTTAAAAAACTCACGTTGAGTTTTAAGGCTCATAACTTCCATCCATGTCTTTACAGTCATGTACGATTCCGATCTTAAATCAGGCTTAGCTAGTTTAAACTCTGGATCGTATACTGCTTTAAAAGGTACTTCCTTTTTAAAGTCTACTGGCCAAACTTGCATTGGTATGTCATTAACACTACCGTCACTTGTTTGATTAGCAGGATACCAACAGTCGGTACGTCCTTTTGTAACTTCTTTAACATACGTTGCATCTAGTGGTACAATGTTTTCGTAGTGTGTAGGAAATTGAATACTTAATCTAAAACGATTCCAGTAAGTCATTTGTACAACAACTTCTTCAATATCATCATAAGTTTTAAATAAATGACTTAACCATTCTGAATAAGTCCACCAACCGTTTTGCGGATTAGCAAATATAACACCGTCAGCATCTTTACTATTAATATAATGTTCAGCCCAGTTGTTATCATTCCACTTACCACTATAAGGCCAGTTTTCTTGTGTCATGTTTTCTTTGTCTTCGGGCATACCATCAACATGATATCCGCTTGTATGACTACAACCTATAGCGGCAATTCTCATGAATAAAATCTCTCTCGAACTGCTTCAATAGCGGCTTCAGTTGAATCGTAGCTTTGTTTTGTAGGAAGAACACCACGAACACCACCTTGTGGATTATCCATATCTCCGTCACGTCTAAAAATTAAATGTACATGTGGATACATGCAAGTTTGTCCTGCACTCTTGCCTATATTGATTCCCATGTTGTAACCTGTAATATTAGTCTTTTCACTTACAACATTATCATATCCCATAGTAACACCAAAGTTAAAACATTTCATAATAGCTTCGTGTGTATTTTCACGTGGTACAATAAGTGTATGACCTTCTGTAACAGGATACTTATCTCTATATACAATAAAGTCTCTTGTACTAATTTCTACATCACTCCAAGGTGCTCTACCATCTGCTTGGGCTTGTTCTAAAGTATCAATTTTCATTTCACACTCCAATTATTCATTTATCGTTGGCATACGTTTAATTAACTTTTTGGGTCTTAGTTTTAGAGCTCTGTTCATTAAGTTAATTATACCACCTTTTTTAAAGTTTGTCAAGAATCTCTTACGATCCAATTCTCCAATTAGTTCTTGTGTAAGTATACACTCCTCTAGACCGACCTTATTTGTCAAGTTAGGCGTTGTGAACTTAATGTAACATAACGTGTCACCACGTTTAATAGATAGCTTAGAGCTTGTCTTAGCGAATATAAAGCCCCAACTAATAGTTCTTATCCACTTGTGTATATTAAATGCACCACCAACAACTTCGCCGGGTAAGTTTTCGTTATGCATAAATGGTGGAAGTATTTCCATTAAGCAAGGTTCGTCAGCAACAAACAAATAGTTTAGATTAAACTGAAACAATGGCTTTTTAACATCGTGCATATCTTCTTTAGGGTGTATAGTAAATAAGTTGTGTAACTGATGCTCGTCAACTTCTTTACTTGTAATAACTACAATTCCGTCTTTAACTTCTGCATCAAACGACACAGGCGACTTCAATAGAAACAAGTTATTATAAAATCCTTGATACGAAGGACAATCAATAATACCACGTTTGCTATAATTCTTGTTAACTACTTTTGGTGTTTTAAAACGTTCTGGTTCAATAACTAATAAATCAGGTATTGCTCCTGCCCAACACCAACCTAAATTAGTCGTCATATTGTCCCACGTTCTCCCAAGGATAAACTAACCAAACGTCTTCCTCAGCTTTGTTAACTTCATGACAACTATAATTTACTAAATCAAAGTTGCTGGCTGAATTTTCTGTAAGGGTAGCAAACTTTACACTATGACCCCACACTCTATGCCACTTGTCATTACCTGGCATACAACCTGATTCCCAGTCTTCTGTAATCCACTGGAAGGTTGCACCTGTGTCATTTATGTCATCTACAATTAAAATCTTCTTGGCTGTTGTACTACCTGAAGCAATTTTTCCATCTAGTACTCCGTATGCATCTTCTGCCATCCAGGCCGCACTATCGTTGAAGCTACCTGCTTCACCGTCACGTAAACTTACTTTAAGTGCTTCACAACGTATGCCTGTCATGTTACTAATAATAGTAGCAGGAATATTGCCGCCTCTAGTAATGCCTACAATGTAATCAGGACGCCAGTTGTCTGCGTACATTTGATTAACAATTTGTGTACACATTTGTTCTACGTCTGTCCAACTGTAATAATGTTTCTTAATCATTTTTGTTTCTCCAAGGGTATGTTTCTTTCATATTCAGTCTTATAGGACCTTCTTTATGTATTTCAGGATCATAAGGTACAAATTTAATTGTAGGTGTAAATCTAGGTAAATCTTTAAAAGGTGTAGCTGTATGTAGTATGTTACTTTTAAAAATAATCATACGTCCTGGAATTGGGGGTATGGCAATAATATGCGGAAATACTTCCTTGCCTTGTTTATTAAATTCTTCTTTAAGATTAGTAATAAACTTAGTTTCACCACCTTGGTTGATCTCCCAATTATTGTTTGCATAAAACATAAATGTCCAAGCATCATCGCCTTCATCATCAACATGATAGTTTGCTAATTCACGGGGTGCAAAAAAGTTTGCATGTGTTCTTTTTATTACTGATCCACTTACGCATGGAACATGTTCTTCTAAGAACGCCCACAACGTATGGAATGTTTTTGTATTATCATATTCTCCAGTACTTAATCCTGTAGGCGGATGATCAATGTCGTCTACTTCACCATACAAGTACGGCCACGATTGAACGTCACGTACAAGTTCATCTAGCATAGGTGGTGAAAAAACATTGTCGTAAACTTTAATGTCACCATTTAGGTATTCTGAAATGTCAGGTTCATTAAACATCTTTTAAATATTCCTTATTGTCAATCCATTTACCATTTTTAACAAAGCCCCAGCTTTGTGCTTTCTTACCCATAAAGAATATGCTCCAACAAGGAATGTTATTTCCTTCAGAGTCTTTTGCAAGTTCTAACCAATGTAAATCTTTTGCACTTCTAAAACGTGTATGTCCTGGCCCACGCCAAAACTTACCTTGTGGTGTATGTTCCCAATACCCACCTTTAATAATTAATGCACCCCAACTCCACGGATGATCATGTAGTGTAGGTTCGTCACTTACTAAAACTTTGTGTAGTGTAATATTAAAAGGAAAGTTCTTTCTATCTTTTAAAAACAAATAGTAACGAACAAGATACGGAATAGTACCAGTTCTGTCTGATATTACTCTACGTCTTCCAAGCCAGTTCATTATATTAGATAAGAAGGTCATCATCTAATTCTCCTGCTAACTTTTTACCTTTATAATCCTGCTTAACTAAATCATACATAGTTTTAAAGTTTTGCCAAACTATTTTTAGTGCTGGATACTCTTTACACATTTCTGCTATTTCATCTTCATCTAATGTATTTAGGTCAATAGTGTGATCACCTACATCAAATGTATATGCACTACCAGTAGTAATTCCACCTACTGTTGCACCTACTGTTGCACCTGGTATAGTAATAGTTGTTTGGCTATCCATTGTTGTACTAGCGTCAAATGAATATGTAACGTCACTCATTGCGTTACTGTAGTCAAGTCCGCCGCATGTATCTGATGTACTTGCAATACTAATAGTACCATCCCATTTAGTATCGTCACCCATTAGTTACTCCTTTATATAAAGCATGACCATTAAAGAACTCTTTCTTTAACAGTTCTGTTTGTTTTAATAGTGCAGGCAAATAAAATTCATAATTTTCTACATAGTCAACTAACTGTGCAACTACTTTATCTTTATTAGCTTGATAGCTTTCAAAAGACTCAGTCCATTCACTTGGATATTTAAAGTCATCAACTGCCATTTCACTATAGCTTAGTCTATCTGGCATCATTGGAAGTGTATTTACTAACGCACCTTCATACCAACTAATACCAAGTGTTTCTTGCAAGTTAGCACTAAACACTACTTTTGCTTCACCTAGTAAGTTATGATATTCATTCTTAGTAAGTGTTTGCTCTTGACATACAACAAATTCAAATTGTGGTAATTCTTCTTTTAAATCTCTAAAAATTTCTACTTGTTTTTCTGGAGCAACTCTGTGCGGAAACAAAATTAAGTTTCTCTTAGGCATACCTTTATAGCTATCTAAACTATTAGCCAAGTACTCCATTGGCCAGCCAACTCTAATTGCTTTGTTAACATCAATATCATAATTGTCCATCATTGTATCTGTAAACAAGTCAATATGAAAATCAGTTGCAAAAAAGTTTTGATCATAACACTCGTACATTGACATTTCAGCATTTCTGACCCAAGGCTTATCACCTATTAATCGACCCAGGAAATCATGAGGATCATAAGAACCAGCATGCCATAAACCACCAATTCTGATGCTGACCCCAAGTAGTTCCGCCATATAACGAAGTTGTATAACAGTCGGGTTCCAAGCATCCGTATATAGGAAATAATCCCCATCTTTAATTTCTCCATTCGCAAACAGTCTACTAATTTCTAACATTTGTTGTGACTTGTAGTTATTAGTACCTGCAAAGTTAAGGAATGCCCCAGGCGTTGTAGCCTGAGGCACCTCTCCTCCACTAATGACAGTAACATTGGCATTAGTTGCACGTTGTAATTGCTTTGGAAGATATTCCTTCCATTGCTTTGTGTAGCGTGTATCTACTGCTTCAATGTCTACTATATATGTTGTCATTAGTTATGTTTCCTACCTTTAGCAAATTTATCTTTGCTTTTGTTACGATTCTTCCTTAGTTTGGAAGGATCTAAAAAGAATTGCCATGTACGGCTATTCTTGTTGTATAAATCTTTTTCATCGAACTTAAAACCATAGTTACGACAAAAAACACGGAACTTATCCAGATCATCAAAAATGTTGACAACCTCGGGCTTCTCTTCCCAGTACGACATTGCTTTACTCCTCTAGCTTTTCGCATACTCAATGTGGGCACCGTTCTCTCCATCTTCGGAGATATCGATGTGGACTTCACGTCCAGGATACTTGTCATTAATCTTCTCATAAAGATCATCTGACATCATTTCACAACTTTTGTAATCTACATTTAATTCACCTTCATATAGTTTTACTAACCAACGTTTAAATTGAATAAACTCGATATCTCTGTCATTGTGTGTTACAGTGATAGCGACCTTAAAGTGAAATATGTGTCTGTGTGGATAACCCAAAAAACTAACATCATACTCATCACCTGTTGCAAGACTAGGATCATCTAGTGCCGCAGGATACTTATGGATACCTTCTTTAGTAAAGGTTACCCAAATCATTCGCTTTGCATTTTGCATTGCGTTATTCTTTGCCTGTTCCATATCTTCTTCTCTCATTCTACGCCCCATATAGTCGTAATAGCGTTCTTGTTGCATTAATTATACTACCTTTAATCAGCATTGTCAACCGGATTATCGTCGCCATAAGCTCTCCAATCCGTAAACTTATTGCGTTGTAATAGTGGATGAATATTGTGTACCCATACACCCGGATTAGAATGATCAAAGTCTGCATCATCAATCTTAATACAAGCATTGTAGTTAAGTTGATTTACGTATGGCAGTTTAACACTAATCATACTAATAAAGTTATGATTCTCATTAAACCCACTTTCAAGTATCCATTCATGATACTTTACATCATAGTCTAATGTAACTAAAAATTTCTTATTAAGTAGGCCTTGTACAAGATCTTCCCAACTTTCTTTTGGAACAAAACTGTGGTTAGCACCTAAGTAAATATGTTCAACTGTGTGTTCTTTTGCTTGTGCAAGAACATCTTCTAATGGTTGGCATCCTGTTACAAATAATGTATGTTCACCTTCAGCAGGTGTCTTCTCTACTTCATAACCTGTAAAGTAAATTACATCATCTTGTACGCCATCAGCATAATCACGTTTCATTTTTTAAGCCTATCAATTTGATCTTTTAACATTAACTTTGTTTTCTTTAGAGTTACTAATAATGCTTTATGTCCAAAGTCTCTTTGAGCTGAACGCTCACTTTCTAACTCGTCAACTTTTTTGGAATAAAACTTATGGTCTTTTGCTAACTTTTTGATATTTTTACTTTGCTTCATACTTTATTATAACACTATAATGACTTATCGTCAAGTGCTTTTCCTCCTAAGTTTCCATTAAATGCAATCGATATTCGAGTATGCTCACTCAAATTTTCACCGACGCTATGATTAATCCATCCTGGGAAACATACTAAGTCGCCGTCTTTTGGCATTACTGTATATCGTGTTCCGTTAAATTGGGTAGGATTTTTAATTAGTTTATATGGTAATGCATAGTCCATTAATCCATGTGGGCTAGAAAGAACAAGATTACCACTGTCTGTAGCCGTCTGTACGTAGTATACAGCTGACATAATGTGTCCTGGGTGCATATGCATATCATTTGTGTTAGATCTGCTTGTACCGGGCTTATTAACGTTAATCCAACCCTGTGTTACTTCTATACGACAATCGTCAACAAGGCCTAATAGATGTGCTTGTTTATCAAACAATGCTTGGACACGAGTTACAAGGGGTTGTAGTAATATATTATTAAGATCAAGATGTTCACTTTGCCAGTTACCATCTGTGCCTTCAGCGTTATAAATTCCGCTACAAAAGGCTTGCAACGTAGAGTTGCTCAGTTCTTTAGCATGTTCATACAAAAATGGCGTTGCAAAAAGCGATTCTGTATAATACATTAATAACTCCTATAGATTCTCTTCTAAGTTATCTAACTTATCTTCTGATAATTCAGGCTCGTCATCTACTGTTGTACTGTCATCAGCTACTTCAAATAAGTTACCAAAGTGTGTACTTGCATTAACAGTCTTCTTACCTGTTGCTCCACGTGTTCCAATAATAGTCATAAAGAACTTTGAGTGTTGTTCGATAATTTTATTGGCTTCTTCTCTGTTGTCAGTTGCGAATATTGCGTCCACAACATCTTTAAAAAATAACCTGTCAAAACGCTCTTCGACAAGCATGTTTGGAATGACTCCATTGTCGTATTGTCTATTTGCTTCTTGTACTGCATTGATATGGCTCCATACATTATGACCCATTTGGATCGCATAAGAAAAACTATCCCACGATGTTTTTCCTTCTTTACCTATTTTATTTAGATCACCTGGAGCATAAATTGTAACATCCTTGGCTTCTAATCCTGTTGTAATAGGAGAGTCTTTAAAACTTGAATGTTTACCTTCACGTACAAATGCTTGACTAAATGGAGTAGTATCAGTTGCCATAGCCTTGTCGTCAATGCTAGGCACCATTCTATATACCCATTTAGATCTATCACCAGTTTCAAGTTCACAATATATTTGACCGTTTGCTGTTGCTAAAAATGGAGAAGCACAATCAAATGTAATCATAAAATTGGGGTTGTGATATTTACGTACTGCACGTTGAATGTCAGTTAATAATGTAGCCCACTCTAGCTTAGATGTTCCTAAGAAGTGCATTACATCATGTATACCTGTTTGTAGTAGGTTATCAAATCTCAATGCAACTAGACGTTTAAGAACCAAATGCACATCACACATGTTCTGTCCACCCATTGACCATCCATTAAAATGTGTGTCAGGATACTTAATAGGATCACAGTAATCTTTCATTTGTTGATACCAATCTTCTGCATCAGCATGATTCTCGCCTTGTAATACATTTAAGAACTTACAGTTACCATTACGGTTTTTCATAAAGAAGTCGTTGTTAATACGTGTAGCATTAACGGCATCTTGATAGTTATCAATGCCTGTTGCTTTTGCACCTTCTGGTGAACGTGCTACCCAGGCTGGAATATCAAGTATCATTCCGTAGTCCATGTAAGCGTCCATCCATGCAAGAA
>OBMK010000006.1_pt1 | contig 231424 bp, 210 predicted proteins | sample 1539081 | NCBI WGS metagenome assembly OBMK01 (sample SAMEA3355528, study PRJEB22509) | marine metagenome | biome: marine; feature: river plume; material: water | place: USA | collected 2010-08-07 | depth 0.5 m | reverse complement strand
TACGCCAACATACCAAGTGCCTTCGCATTGCAACCATTTTTCTTTCAAGGCGGGGGTTTGCGCGGCGCCACTGGCAAATTTTCGTGCCGCGTTCGCCCATCTTTTGATTTCGTCATGGGCTTTGAACCGACGCCAACCTGTTGTTCCAAACATGCCTATCCCAGTGGTTTGTTGTCTTCGCATATTGACGCATCAGAGATTAAAAAGACAATTAGACTTCACGCCGCGCGCCCAGGCCTCTCAATTAGGCCTGATCGTTTGCCTGCCAAGGATAACACCCTCATTTTTCAAACCGGCATCAGCGCCTGCAAGCCACAAAAAACGCAATAACCGGTCAATACGCCAGCGCAAAACCCGATTGAGCCGACCAGATCTGCCCCTCACGCAGCGGCCTTCACCTTGCCAGGCAAAAGTTCAGAATGATCAAGCAGGCTGAAACGTTCATAAGCATGGAAATCAACTCACCTATCAAACATATATCCAAAATGGTTGAATCTGGGGTTTTAGGATATAATTTGAGACGAAACTTGACAGGGACACCAAGCTAACGCACGGTTTTGGAATTCAAGATTGATATTTTCTACTTTCTAATTCGGCTCGCACACCTATCGCAGACTTATTTGAACGTCTGCTCACCTAGAGTAAAAAATTCATAAACCCGCCTACGGGCATTAAATCCAAGAAAAGGCCTTTTTGAGGTTTCGAAAATCTTAATATCCGATCGCTTTGCGCAGCATGTTCAATGCCACGGCGCAAATGAATATTGCAAAAATACGGCGCAATTTTGCAGCGTCTAACCTATGCGCCAAGCGTACGCCCAAAGGCGTGGTGATCAACGTCATGGCAATGATCAATCCAAAGGCCACAAGGTTCACTGCCCCCAGCGAATAGGGAGGGCGTGAGCCCGCCTCAATATCAACGAAGAAGAAAGACACCACCGACGGCGCTGCAATCAACAAACCAAAGCCGGATGAGGTGGCAACGGCTTGATGAATGGTTTTTCCATGAAGCGTCATCAGCGGCACGCCCAGACTGCCACCACCAATGCCCATCAAAACTGATATGAATCCAATCATCGGCGATAAAAGCGCCCGCGCCCATCCCGATGGCATCTTCGTACCAAGGCTCCAATCTGAGCGGCCAAAAACCATATAAAATCCAATAAGCAAACCAAAACCGCCAAAAATCCACTGCAAGGTGATCGACCTCAATTGCGTTGCAAACAGCACCCCGAACACGGCCCCCAGCGCGATCCCCGGGGCCCAAAGTTTCAGCAGCTCCCAGTCAACTCCAGCCTGGCGATGGTGGCTGATCAAAGAACGCAATGAGGTAACGACGATCGTCGCCAAAGACGTGGCCAAGCACACCTGCATCGTGTCAGCGCCCGCATAACCAAGGCCGGTGAAACTGTAAAAAAACGCCGGCACCAGAACCATGCCACCGCCCACGCCAAATAATCCAGCCAGCAGGCCCGCAAAGGCACCCACCACCGACAGCAAGATAAACATTTCCAGCATAGTTAAAAATTTTCTTTTAATACCCGAGGCTTGGAACGCTTACCCTCAAAACCCCTCCGGTGACAGCGAAAATTTAAGCCCGCTGGGCATTTGGTGCATGTTTAAACAAAATAAATGCTTTGCCTTGCAGTCTTTACTTTGCGCGTTATCTTCCTGAGAGTTGAGATCACAAGCGACAAGCCGGAGCCGACATGACCCTACAAGAAATGCTCGCATCAGCGCCAGGTGCATCCCCAGCCTTAGGTGCGCCAAATCGCCCTTGGATGCAGTTTGGCGAATTGAGAAAGCTGTCCCAAACCATTGGAGCCCAGCTTGCAGGTTTTGGGCTTGGACGCGGAGATCGCGTGGCGATCGTGCTGCCAAACGGCCCCGAAATGGCCTCGGCGTTTGTGACCATCGCGCAATGGTGCGTAACCGCACCGCTGAACCCGGCCTATAAACGGGATGAATACGCCTTCTATATGGATGATCTGAAGGCAAAAGCCTTGGTCGTCATGGCCGGTGAAGACGGGCCGGCCGTTCAAGCCGCCGACGAACTTGGAATTAAAATCCTTCGTCTGCACAGTTCTGATGCCAGCCCAGCCGGCGTTTTCTCTTTACGCGGCTCTGCGCTAGCCAGCGCAACTGCTGCGCCGGAAGCTGTGCCCGCCCAAGCCGATGATATTGCTTTGATCCTGCACACATCGGGCACCACCTCGCGGCCAAAAATTGTGCCTTTGCTTCACCGCAACCTGACCGCCAGCGGGCACCATATTGCCAGCTCGCTTGCATTAAGCGGCGCGGATCGCTGCTTGAACGTTATGCCGCTGTTCCACATCCATGGTCTGGTTGCCGCTGTTACTGCATCGCTTTGCGCGGGCGCCAGCGTCAGCTGTACAGCCGGGTTTGACGCTTTGAAATTCTTTGGGTTGATGAAAGAGGTTCAACCAACATGGTACACGGCGGTTCCCACGATGCACCAAGCGATCCTGTCACGCGCGGCGCGCAACGCAGAGGTGATTACCGAGGTCGGCCTCAGGTTTCTACGCTCATCCTCTGCCTCCTTGCCGCCGCAAGTTTTTGACGAATTGGTCAAAACCTTCAACGCGCCGGTTATCGAAGGCTATGGAATGACCGAGGCAGCCCATCAAATGTGTTCAAACCCGTTGCCACCGCGCGCGCAAAAACCGGGATGCGTAGGCATCGCAGCGGGCCCGATGGTGCGCATTGCCTCGGAAAGCGAAGATCATTTAATCGATGATCTGGGAGAAATCGTAATTTCCGGACCCAATGTCACCCCCGGTTATGAAAGCAACCCCGACGCCAATGCCAAAAGCTTTTTTGAAGCTGAGGGCCATCGCTGGTTTCGCACCGGCGATCAAGGTCATTTAGACGCAGAGGGATATTTATGGCTGACCGGCCGGTTAAAAGAAATCATCAATCGCGGTGGGGAAAAGATTTCGCCCCGCGAAGTAGATGAGGTTTTAATGGACCATCCGGCCGTTGCGCAGGCGGTTACTTTTGCGCTGCCACATGCAAAACTTGGCGAGGATGTGGCCGCTGCAGTGGTGCTGCGCGACGGTGCTGATATTGAAGTGGCAGAGATCCGCAAATTCACGCAAGAAAGGCTGGCCGCGTTTAAAGTGCCCCGCAAGATATTGATCTTGGATGAGATTCCAAAAGGCGCAACCGGTAAATTGCAACGGATCGGACTGCATGAAAAGCTTGGATTGGCTGAGAGCGCATGACGAAAATATGCATATTCGGTGCCGGCGCCATCGGCGGCTACATGGCCCATGCGTTGATCAAAGCTGGTGCTGATGTCTCGCTGATTGCCAGAGGCCCGCATCTTGAAGGGTTGCGTGACAAAGGTCTTACCCTGATAAAAGAGGGCAGCGCCGAAACGCTCCCTGTGAAGGCCACCGACACACCCGAAGAGCTCGGCCCCCAAGATTATGTGATCAGCGCTCTGAAGGCGCATTCCGTCGCCCCCGTAATCGACCGGTTCAAACCTTTGCTGGCGGAGCACACCGCGCTGGTGCCGGCGGTAAATGGCATACCTTGGTGGTATTTTTACAAAGCGGGCAGCGACAGTGCGATGGAAAATCGGTGGCTGGAAACCTCGGATCCCGGGGGCGTACAATGGGCTGCCTTTGGCCCTGAGCGGGCGATTGGATGCGTGGTCTATCCTGCCTGTGAAATTTCGGCGCCAGGCCAAATCACATTAAAATCAGGCGATCGCTTCACCTTAGGCGAACCTGATGGGCAGCGCAGCGATCGCGTGATGAAACTATCAGAGCTTTTACGCGCGGGGGGATTGCGCGCGCCGGTAAAGCCCAGATTGCGCGATGAAATCTGGATCAAGCTCTGGGGCAATTGCTCTTTTAACCCGGTCTCAGCGCTAACCGGCGCCAGTTTGGATCTGATTGGCAATGATCCTGCCAGCCGCGCGGTGATCCGCGATGCGATGATCGAATGCCGCAAAGTGGGCTTGGCCGTCGGCGCACGATTCAATGTGGATATTGAGCGGCGCATTCAAGGCGGCGCCGATATTATCGGCCATAAACCATCAACCCGGCATGATGTTGAATTGGGGCGCCCGATGGAATTGGATGCGCTGACCAGCACGGTGCTTGAATTGGCCCGCCGCCTAGAAATAGAAACCCCAACCTTGAACGCGATCAGTGCGTTGGTGCGCCTGCAAGGCAGCGTGCTGGGGCTTTATGACAAGCAAGACTCGATAGAAACTGCGATCAATAGCCCCTATGCGCCAGCCAAAGGCGCGTAAGCCCGTTCAGCATTTTTTCATGCACTCGGCCGGCGGGTGAATGGCTGCTAAGCCGCTTCGGGCTCGATCACCCGTTGCAGCGCTTCTAAAACCAGCTCAGGACCATCGCAATGCGCGCGCTCGGATAAAACCCGCCGCCATCCACGGGCGCCTGGGCGGCCTGTAAATAGTCCCAACATATGCCGTGTTATTTGGTTAAGCCGCCCGCCATTTTCGATATGAGCATGGATATAAGGCATCATCTGATGCACAATATTGACCGGGTTTATTGCCCGATCCTGCCCGAAAATAACAGCATCCGCATTGGCGAGAAGATCGGTTGGCTGATGATAGGCCGCACGGCCAATCATCACCCCATCCATCCCCGAATCTAGGAAGTTTTGCGCCTGATCCAACGCTGTCACACCGCCATTGATCGACAGATGCAGCGCCGGAAATAGGCCTTTCATTTGCAACACCAAGCCATAATCAAGCGGAGGGATATCGCGGTTTTCTTTCGGGCTAAGGCCCTCTAGCCAAGCTTTACGCGCATGGATGATAAAGCGCCCAATACCCGCCGCCGAAACACGCGCCAAAAACTCGGGCAGTATCTGCTCGGGAATTTGATCATCAACGCCAATCCGGCATTTGACCGTAACCTCAATATCCACAGCAGAGCGCATGGCCGCGCAGCATTCGGCCACAAGCCCGGGTTCGCGCATCAAAACAGCGCCAAAGCGACCCGATTGTACCCGGTCAGAGGGACATCCAACATTGAGGTTGATTTCATCATATCCGGCCTCGGCGCCCAGTTTGGCCGCCTCTGCCAATTCAGCAGGGTCCGACCCGCCCAATTGCAACGCCACTGGATGTTCAGCCGGATGGTAATCGAGCAAATGCAAGGCCCGTCCGCGCACCAATGCAGGCGCCGTCACCATTTCGGTATAGAGCAGCGCATTCTGGCATAACAAACGATGCAAGTAGCGGCAATGCCGATCCGTCCAATCCATCATCGGCGCAACGCTGAGCCGGGCCGCGTGATGCAAATTCTGCGAAGAGGCCGTGGGGCGCGTAAGCATAAAGAGACATCCTAGGGTTTGCGTGGCATCCTCCTAACGCAGGAATGCGCCTTTTTGCAAGCAAAGCCCTACCCCGGCTTTTAATGCGGATTTCAGGCAATAGCCGCGCCGATCTGCCACGCTGTCAGAAGCTCTTGCATAATCAGGGCACCATATCCCCACGTATCGGCGTGCCCGCTGCCGCCAATCCACACAGCGCGTTTGCAACACATCCCCTCGAATAGTGCTAGGCTGCCTCGCTAAGCGCTTGGCGGCGCAGCGCATAAATACCCGATGCCACTATAATCAACGTCCCGATTGCAGTCCAAAAATCGGGGATCTGCGCGAATACCAAATATCCATAGAAGGTGCTCCAGATAATCAAACTATATTGCACCGGCGCCACCACAACAGCTTGCGCAAGGCTCAGCGCTTTGATCACCGAAAATTCACCCAAAGCGGCCAGAATGCTCATCGCCACCAATAACAGCCCATCGCGCGAAAAATCCGGCATCCGCCATACGAAGGGCAACATCAACGTGATCAAACTCATGCTGGTAATCGCCGTATAGGCCACTGTCGTGGATACTGGATCCGCATGGCTTAAAAACCGCGATAGCACCTGCCGGCAGGCGAAGAAAAACGCAGCGCCCACCACCAAAAACACCGCAGGATGCAAGACATCCTGCCCCGGGCGGATCACAACCAACGTTCCCACAAAACCCAAAACCACCGAAATCCAGCGGCGCAGCCCAACTTTTTCTTTCAGAACACTCACCCCCAATACGATCACGATAAAAGGGGCGACGAAGCTGACCGCCGCGGCATCAGCAAGCGGAACGTAGCGCAAAGCCATTACGAATAAACAGGCCGATCCTGCTGCTGTTGCCCCGCGCATCACCTGCAATAACGGCTGCTTCGACACCAAAAAAGCCGGGCCGCGTAATAGCAAAAATACAACGACGCCGCATAGCAGCCCCAATTGGCGAAACCAAACGATCTGAATCGGGTGCATGCCATCAGATAAAAACTTTGCCATCGTATCCACAGCCGAAAACAAAAACATGCCCAAAGCCATAAAACAGATGCCCATGAAACTGTCAGAGCGCATATTCCGCGCTCCGATCTTGCTTTGTGGCATGCCGGCAATTGCGCAGATCACGAAGCGCCGCGCCATATGAAAAAGCGATCGCAATTTCAGCCCGGGCATTGCGCGCCCGGCGTGCCGCACGGTTTGCCAAACCCGCAGTTCGATCATCATGTGTGAGGACCACAGACATTGTTGGACCTTTTCAAACAAAGATATGGATGAACAGCCTGTACCCATATAAACGCTGTATCGCCAGTTGCCTCCTCCCAAAAGACAACCGGCGATACCGGCACTCTCGTATTGGCTACAGGTGCTGGGGGCAGAGTGTACACAAAGCGGTCGGAAAAGAAAGCCCCTAGTCAAGCGTCGGTTTTTTGACGGTCTAAGATAACCCCGGCCAAATGCGCCGCATGTTAGGAAACGTAAGCAGCCAATAAGGTACTGCGCTTTCAAGCTTGATCAAACACCGATGGCCTGCCCAAAAAACATCACCAGCAAGACTTTACGGCTATGCGCAATGAAAAACGTGAAAAAAACCTTTATTTAAAATCGATTACATTGTTTAAAAGTTTTACAACGATATTGATATGAGGGTCCAATGAAACAGATCGATTTAGCCTATCTCCCCGTTATTGGTCGCGGAGAACAGATAAACCTAATCTGCGCTCTGCATGGCATTGAGGTAAATTATCTTCTTTCCAGCCCGATGGGGGAAGATTTCGACAAAGACACGCAAGCGCCCTTTGGAATAATTCCTTGGATGAAGGATATGTCGAACGGGTTGGAATTGAACGACTCGATGGCGATCGTGCAATATTTGGTCGCCCAATATCCCGGCCCGTTAACGCCCAAAAACAATGAAACGGCTGCCCGCATCAACATGTATTGGGCTTGGGTGCAGGATTACTATTCCTTTGTTTTATCGCCCTTCCACGATATTATTACGGGGCATAATGAAACGTTTTGGAGAAATCTGCGTTTAACTGACAGCCTGGCTGATGGTGGCAAAGATGCGGGTATCGCCAATCTGACTAGGCTGCATAAAAGCCGCTTTGAATTTCTTGAAAAGCATTTGAGCGCGCAAAAAGCAGGGCCGTTTTTAACTGGAGACACCTGCTCTTATGCCGATATCTTTCTCTATACCTGCGTACGCGCCGTTCAAGAAACCGGGGGTTTTGGTATGTTAAGAGAGGCCTGTGGCGGCGACCCATTTGCCGAATTCCCAACCGTTCTCAGCATAACAGAGGCAGTCGGCGCGCTCAGCACCGTAAAAGACAGCGCCGCCAAATTTGCGCAATGTCCCATTTAAGGCGGCGTCTGTAAAAAACGCCAAAGAAACGATCCAGCTCGTCCGAAATGGCAGCAGCTTGCGCTGATCCCAAACTTTAGAACCAGCAAGCCTTCGGTCAGACCGCTGTGAACGTGATACGGTTTCACGGCGGTCGCTTCTGTGTTTCAAATAGCGCAGAACAAGCGCCTCCAGCGCTGCGGCGCGCGTTAGGCTTACGCAGCAACGCTTATGATGGCAGCGGGCGCAGGCAAGGCACGCCCCTCAAATAAGAGTGATAAATCGGATCCACATCCACACGAGCACTGCCGTTGACGGAATCCAAATCATCGCGCGCATTGGAAATCCACCATTGATCGCCAAGTGGTTGAAGAATATATGATAAAAGGAATGAATTGTGCGGAGGTAAAAATACCAATAGGCCAATTGCACGAAATATGCATCACCCGTATTCGTCACAAATATCGAAATGCAGACAGTGTAAAACAAAACTGGAAACTCAAATAAATTTGTAAGGTTTCTCTGAGAGTTGCGTAACACCACGCTTCCATTATCAAAGGGAGGATGGCGGTGCTCTTCTCCATCAACAGATGCATCGCTCGAAGTAAGATAGATTTCTTTAAGCCTGATACCTGTGGAAAATAAAAACACGGTGGCCGTCAAACACATCATGTAGAACATGGGCACAAATATTTCTGTCATTTTTAAGACACTCCACTGGGCTGATCTATGGCCGTTTCACGACCCTCGATGTGTTAAAGCTTAGGTACAAACTGGGTAAATATTCTGACGGGTTTGCGGCGATCCATGTTTCTTTATCCTTTAGGCCACTGCTGCTTAAAACAAAGCAACATGGCGCAGATTTTCTGCTTAGAAATTGCTTCTTATATCCTCAAAATGATCTTCCCATCCGGTATAAAGGTATCATCAAAAGATTGCTGTTTTGACAGCTCGGTTTTGTAGAAAACTTCCTTACATTTTTCGCGCAACGCTTCCAAAAAGTAACCGTCTTCCTTATCCAGAAGGCCGTTTTTGCGCAGGCTGGCATCGCGCAGCTTCGTTATGCGCGCCAAGTTGGTTTCCAAAAACTCAATTTGATCTTCATCTGCGCTTTCTTGCGCCAAACCCAACGTAAATTCGCCAAAATGCAGGCATTGATACAGCAGCGTTTGATGCGTTTGAAACAATTTTGCTATTCCAAAACCAAACATGAATTTCCCTATCATATCCCAATATAGCGATGCGCCAATGACAAGCATCCGCATGGTTAAACTACCATACCGAAAGTATTTTATCTGGGAAGGGTTTTTTAACAACCCAACTGGCTCTCTGATTGGCGTCTTATTTGAACGGCGTATCTGCAAGCCTTACCCCCTAACCCGCAAATCCTCGATAATACTGAACACGCTTTGCCCTGCCCGCCACAAAACGCGCCAATCCAATCAGCGCTACGCCAAGTGAAAAAGCAAAGCAGAGTTTGGGTTTGCCCTTAATTGAATATGACCTACGGCTAAGGCGCGAAAAAAAAACGTAGACATCTAGACCTGCGCGCGCGGGGGGCATAGACCAGTGGCAAGGCGAATAGCCGCTGGGGTTTTCGCGGCGGCTGGCGGGAAAGGCAAGATATGCATATTTTTATCACGGGTATCGCAGGGTTTATTGGTGCAAACGCTGCCGAGCAATTGTTGAAGGCTGGGCACCGCGTAACGGGTATTGATAATTTAAACGATTATTATGACCCCCAATTGAAGCAGGCGCGGCTTGCCCCGTTGAACAAAAACCCCAATTTTCGGTTTCATCACGCCGCTATTGAAGACCCGGATGTGCTGAAAAACCTATTTGAAGCCAATGGTTTTGATGCGGTGATCCATTTGGCTGCGCAGGCCGGCGTGCGCTATTCAATCGAAAACCCCCGCAGTTACCTAAACAGCAATTTGATTGGTACGTTCGAACTGTTAGAGGCCGCCCGCGCGCATCCGCCCAAACATATGTTGCTGGCCTCCACCTCTTCTGCCTATGGCGCAAATGAGGCGATGCCCTATCAAGAAACGCAGCGCGCCGATCATCAAATGTCGTTTTACGCCGCCACCAAAAAATCAACCGAGGCAATGGCTCATTCATACGCGCATCTATACCAATTACCGATCACGATGTTTCGGTTCTTTACCGTCTACGGTCCTTGGGGGCGCCCCGATATGGCGCTTTTTAAATTCACCGATGCTATTTTGAACGATCGACCCATTGATGTGTATAACCATGGCAATATGCGCCGCGATTTCACCTATGTGGATGATTTGGTGCAAGCGCTGATACTTTTGATCGAAACCCCGCCTTCAGACACGCCAGTAACGACAGAGGACAGCCTGTCACCCGTTGCGCCGCATCGGGTGCTCAATATTGGCAACAATGCGCCCGTCGCATTGGAAGAATTTATTGCTGCGATCGAAACCGCCACCGGCCGCTCTGCAACGCGGAATTTGATGGATATGCAAGCAGGCGACGTGCCCGCGACCTGGGCCGATACAAGCCTTTTGCAAGCCCTCACAGGGTACCAACCAAAAACAGACATTCAGACCGGTGTCCGAAAATTTGTTGACTGGTATAACAGCTATTACAGTTAGGGTTTGAACGGCGCGGCAAAGCGCCGTAAAACACTGCGAACTTTAAGGATGAAACACCATGCCAGATCCCGCCGCGAGCAGTATCCTGCAACATGCGCAGCGCGTCTTAGACACCGAAGCCGCCGCCCTGGCCAAACTGGCGAGGCATTTACCACCTGATTTTCAGGCCGCAACCGAGGCTATGCTGGCCTGCAAAGGGCGGGTGATCGTTTCAGGCGTCGGGAAATCTGGCCATATCGGGCGCAAAATTGCGGCCACATTTGCCAGCACCGGCACACCCTCTTATTTCATCCATGCAACCGAAGCCAGCCATGGTGACCTTGGGATGATTGGCCCGCAGGATCTATGCCTGCTGATTTCCAATTCCGGCGAAACCGCCGAGCTGAAAGATATGATCGCGCATACGCGGCGGTTTTCAATTCCAATGGCCGCGATTTCCTCGAATGGTGGGAGCACGCTGAGCAAAGCCGCAACCTTCAAGCTCACGCTGCCCGATGCGCCCGAAGCCTGCCCGATTGGCCTGGCCCCAACCACCTCAACCACTTTAGCATTGGCCTTGGGCGATGCCCTCGCGGTTGCCTTGATGCAGCAGCGCAACTTTCGCACCGAAAACTTTCAAACCTTCCATCCCGGTGGCAAGCTGGGTGCACAAATGATGCGCGCGGGCCAGCTGATGCATGGGCCGGAAAAACTGCCGATTGTCTCAGCCAAAAGCTCGATGGCGGACACGTTGCTGGAAATGACCTCAAAAGGCTTTGGCGTGGCCGCTTTAATTGAAAATAATACGCTCGCCGGGCTGATATCAGATGGGGATTTGCGCCGCCACATGCAGGGGTTGATGGATAAAACCGCAGCTGACATTGCCAGCCCGGCCCCGATCACAATCGCCAAAGATGATTTTGCAGCCGATGCTCTGCGGATAATGAACACGCATAAAATCTCGGTCCTTATCGTGGTGGATGACATTGGAACAGCCTGTGGAATATTGCATATCCACGATTTATTGCGCGCGGGCGTGGCATGAAAACCAGCATTATCATTCCCGCCCGCTATGCCAGCTCTCGTTTTCCCGGAAAACCGCTGGTGCAACTGAAACTGCCCAATGGCACGCAAAAATCACTGATCGAGCTCAGTTGGCAGGCAGCCCAAGCCGTTAAGGGCGTTGAGGATGTGTTTATCGCCACGGATGATCGCCGCATCGCCGAGGCTGCAGACATGTTTGGGGCCAAGGTTATCATGACATCAGAGCAATGCGCGAATGGCACCGAACGCTGCGCGGAAGCGGTGGAAAGGGCAAAATTGACCTCAGACCTGATCGTCAACTTGCAAGGTGATGCGCCGCTCACACCGGCTTGGTTTGTTGAAAAGCTCATCAAGGCGATGCAAGCCGATCCAACCGCAGAAATGGCCACGCCGGTTTTGCGCCTTGATCGTTTGACGCATGGGCATTTCTTGGAAGACCGCCGCAACGGGCGGGTGGGCGGTACCACCGCGGTTTTCGATAACAACCAGCACGCGCTGTATTTTTCAAAAGAGGTGTTGCCCTTTATCGATCTCAGCGCCCTGGCAAGCACAACCCCCCTGCCCGCCTTTCACCATGTGGGCGTTTACGCCTATCGGCCCAGCGCCTTGGCAGAGTATTTAACATGGCCGCAAGGTCCTTTAGAAGCTCTGGAAGGGTTGGAGCAGCTGCGCTTTTTGGAAAATGGGCGCAAGGTCAAATGCGTCGAAGTTGACGCGCGCGGCAAAGTGTTTTGGGAATTAAACAACCCTGAAGACGTGGGGCGGATAGAAAGCGTGATAGAGGGTTAATATGCAGGATAAAATCATAACAGTGGGCGATATTGCCATTGGCGGCACCAACCCTTTCGCGCTGATCACAGGCCCCTGCCAGCTGGAAAGCCGTGATCACGCGTTCATGATGGCCGAAAAAATTGCCGAAGCCTGTGCAAAAAGTGGCACGCAATTCATCTTCAAAGCGAGCTATGATAAAGCCAATAGATCCTCAATAAACACGCAGCGAGGCCTTGGAATTGAAGAAGGTTTGCGGATCCTGAGCGATATACGCGCGGCATTTGGCTGCCCCATTCTAACCGATGTGCATGAGGCAGCGCAGTGCCAAACCGCCGGCACCGTGGTGGATATTTTGCAAATCCCCGCATTTTTATGCCGGCAAACCGATTTGCTTTTGGCGGCGGGAAAAACAGGCCGCGCAATCAACGTGAAAAAAGGCCAGTTTTTGGCGCCTTGGGATATGCAGAATGTCGCCGATAAAATCGCCAGCACCGGCAATGATCAAATTTTGCTCTGCGACCGGGGCACCTCGTTTGGCTATAACACCTTGGTCAGCGATTTTCGTGGTCTGCCGATTATGGCCAATACTGGTTATCCGGTTGTGTTTGACGCCACGCATTCGGTTCAACAACCGGGCGGGCAAGGTAATACATCAGGGGGTCAACGCGAATTCGCACCGGTTCTGGCCAGAGCCGCCTGCGCGGTTGGCATCGCTGCGCTGTTTATCGAAACCCATCAAGACCCGGACACCGCGCCAAGCGATGGCCCAAATATGATCCCTATTGATCAAATGGGTAATTTGATCAAAGAATTACGCGGGTTTGATGCGCTACGCAAAAGCCTTTAGAAAGCCTAAACCACTCTCTCTACGAGGCCAGAGATGGAAGCCAAAGCACGATAGAGGGAAAGCTGACCAAAAGCGCAATCGTCACCGCATCGGCAAGGAAAAACGGCATAACCCCTTTGAACACATCCTGAACGCTCAAATCATCGCGCACACCTGCCACCACAAAGCAGTTCAAACCGATAGGCGGCGTGATCAAGCAAAACTCGGCCATTTTTACCACCAGAATTCCAAACCAAATCGCGCACATCGTGCCAGACATGCCAAAGGCGCTATCTGCTGCAGAGACCATTTCCCCGCCATTCAGCGCCATCACCGCCGGATACACAACCGGCAAGGTCAGCAATAACATACCAATCGCATCCATAAACATGCCCAGCACCGCATAGGCCAATAAGATGCAGATCAAAATCAACATGGGCGCCATGTCCAACGATGTAATCCAATCCGAAAACGCATCGGGCAGTTTGGCAAAGCCCAAAAACCGCACGTAAATCAAAACACCCCAGATGATGGTGAAAATCATCACCGTCAGCTTTGCGGTTTCCAACAAGGCTTCACCCAACTGCTTCCAGCGCATCCCTCGATAGAGCGCCATCACAAACACGATAAACGCACCGACCGCGCCGCCTTCCGTGGGGGTGCCCCAAGCCTCGCCAAACGGGTTGTAAACGAAGAAAATAATGATCACCACAACGGCCACAATCGGCAGCGCCGGCGGTAGGCTTTCGAAGCGTTGGCGCCATGTGAACCCGGATACCGGCGGCCCCACGGTTTTAAAACTCACCGCGATCCCAATGATTAAAGTGGCATAGATGATGGCCGAAAAAGCGCCCGGAATGAAGCCCGCAAGCAACAGCTTGCCCACATCTTGCTCAACGATAATCGCATAGATCACCAGAATGGCAGAGGGCGGGATCAACGAGGCTAGCGTTCCCCCAGCGGCCACAACACCCGCCGCAAATTGCTTATTATAGCCAATTTTCAACATTTCCGGAATGGCGATCCGCGCAAACACCGCCGCCGTGGCAACCGAGGCGCCCGATACAGCCGCAAAGCCCGCAGTTGCAAACACCGTTGAGACCGCCAAGCCACCGGGCACCCAGGCAATCCAACGTTTAGCAGCTTCGAACAACGCCACGGTCAATTTTGCATAATAGGCCAGATAACCGATCAATATGAATACCGGAATTAGGCTTAAAACCTGCGCACTTACTTTTGAATGCGGCGTCAATCCCGCCACTTTCACGCTGATTTGTAAGGCTTTCCCGAACCGAGCAGGATCATAATCAAACCCATTCCACCGCAGCCAAACCAAGCCAACAAACCCCGCCATACCTGCCGCAAATGCCACGCGCATCCCCAGCAAAACCATAACCAGCATGCCTGCGCTGACATAGAGGCCGATCGTAATATTATCCATCAATCCGCCCCTTCCAGCGCCTGCGCTTCAAGCTTTGCCTGCTCGGCCACGCTTAGGCTCAAAGGAACGGCAACCGGGTTTTCCAAGCCAAAGATCAAAGCCCGGCCATAGCCAACCGCCTGCAACAGCAACCGTAGACACAACACCGCAAAGGCCACAGGAACAATAAGCTTCGAGGGCCAGACTGGAATGCCGATATCAACGGAGCTGTCACGGCTACACAAAGGGCGGGCGCAGTCAAAAGAGCGGTCAAAATGCTCCCATGCTCCCCAAGTGAGAGCCATCATCAAGACCAAAATCATTAACACAGATAGCAGCTCAAACAGCCAAAGCACGCGCCCTTTTAAGGCCGAGACCAGCATATCCATGCGTATATGGGTACCATCGCGTTGCACGTAAGATACGCCCATTATCGCGATGACGGGCATTGCTGCTTCGATATAATCAACATAGCCCGCTAAAGGAGAGGCGAAAAATTTGCGACCTGTTACCGAATAAGCGGCCAAAAACATCAATGAAAAAATCGCCAGTCCACTGATCAAGGCGCAAAATCGCTCAACCGGAAGCAAAGCGCGATCAAGCCGGCTCAGAAGGCTTGAATCTTCTAATACCGCAGCAGATCCTGCCATTTCACCCTCCGATCTTTTAGATATAAGCAGACCGCCCCTATCCGGGGCGGCCCAACATTGTTTTAAATCGGCTTAATTGGCCGCTTTGGCCTCTGCCAAAGTGGACATCACCAGATCATAGAGCTCTTGACCCGGCAGCCCTTGCGCTTCCATGTCAGCGATCCAAGTATCACGGATCGGATCTGCTGCTTTGGCGCGAAATGCATCGATCACATCGGCACTAATCTCAACTTTTGTCACGCCTTTCTCAGCCAAAACGGAATCCCATTTGGCCAGCAACTCACCATAATTGGCGACATAATGATCAAGCGCTTCCTGCACAGATCCATCCAACGCTTCGCGATGCGCATCTGACAAAGACTCATAGGCATCAATATTGACCACGACGGGGCAATTCACCGTACCCGGGTTCAAATTCGCCGTCCACCAATCGGCTTGGTTGATTGTGCCGAAAGACAAATGCGCGTGCTGCGCAAAGGCCACCGTATCAACAAGGCCAGATTCCATCGCTTGATAGGCTTCTGTTGCCGTCACCGATGTGGGAACGCTGCCCGCCGCAGCAAAGGCTTTTCCCAAACCGCCAGTGGCGCGCACCCGCATACCTTCAAAATCACTCAGCGTGGTTCTGGGCTCGCCTGTGCCGACCAAATTATATTGTGGCATCGGTGAGGTCATCAGCAGCTTCGCATTCCACTGCGCCATTTCTTCGGTGGCGGCGGGATGCGCATAAACCGCAGCAGAAACCGCCACTTCTTGCGCTAGATTTTCAACGCCCAAAAAGGGCAGTTCCAAAACGGTCACAACGCGGTTTTTATCGGCATGATAACCGGCACAGAACTGCGCCATTTCAAAAGCGCCAATGCTAATCCCATCAAGGTTTTCTCTGTTTTTGGACAAACCACCATAGCTGATATTCAGCGTAAATTCGCCGTTTGTCTTTTGCTCGAGCAATTCGCCCAATTTATGGACATGCTCTGTAAAGGCGCGGCGTTTTCCCCACACCGATACGTTCCATTCTTCTGCCAATGTTTCCGTTGCCAGCGCGCCCGCGATGGCAAAGACAAATAATTTAGGCATTAACGTTTTCATGATTTTCTCCCATTCTCACGTGCTCGTTAGCTGTAGCTAATAATCAATGCCTTCACAACCAGAACAAGCGTCACCTGGTTGCGCAAAGGCAGGGCACCCGCCTTTCGGCTAAAAAAATGAGCGTTGGTTAAAACGAGGCTGAAAAAATGCTTTGATGGATCAGGTCAAACCACACGAAGCATAGGCAACGCTCTAAAGACCCCAAGAATATCGCAGCTGCACTGTTTCTAAACCGAAATTGGTTGCATAGATCCCCGCGTTCGAGCGGTGATCATAGCTCACTGCAAGCCGGCCTGCAGATCCAAAATCATATCCAACTTCGATCCCTGAGCGAAATTCAACAGGGCCGCCCAGATCCTCGCCTGCGCCGCGTGCATAAAGCCCAGACATCAGGTGAAGCTGCGCAAAGATCGGCGCAGTTTTGCTGGCTGCTTCATAAAGCACACCCACGCCGGCCCAATAATCACGTCTCTGCGTTGCCGAGGCGCCATAGACCATACGCCATGGCCCGTAGGCCCGCCCTGTCTGTTTGCGAAGATAGACTTCTGTATCGACTTGATCCAATTGATAATAGACTTGGCCCGCAGAGATACTGATCCGCTGCGGCACTTGCGACTCGGCATAACAATTGGGCTTGCAGTCCGAAATTGAGATATCTGCAAACCCAGCGAGCAAGGTCAATACTGCAAAAGTTCCGTCCATAATATAGCCCACATCCAACTGGTATCTTCTACACCAGACAAGATTTACGCTGCTAGCGCAACGGAGTAAACCCAAAGTGATAAAAAACCTCTAGAGCGGGTTTAGAGGTTAAGAAATCCGCAAATGTGTCTGCCGCCTGAGTTGAATTTTGAGACAAAAGACCGATCGTGTAAATGATAGGCTCATGCGCTTCTTCGGGCACTGACGCCACTTTATGTACCGTGGTTTGCGCAACCAAATCTGAGGCGTAGACGATCGCAAGCCGTGCCTCATTCACCTGTGCCAGCCGCAACGCGGCGCGTACGTGATCGACCTGTAGGATCTGTGGTGCTAAATCGTTCCAGAGATCAAAATAGGTTAACGCCTGATGGGCATAGAGGCCCGCGGGCACGGAGCCCACATGCCCCACCGCCAAATAGCCATCTGCTAAAGCGGCTTTGAAGGTTTCGCGGCGGGTAAAGTCAATATTTTGCTCAGGCTCAACGCTGCTGGCCACCACAAGTTGGTTTGAAAACGCGGGCCGCGCCCGTTTGATGAGGCCTTCTTTCTCAAGCAAACTGACCCAAGCGCGATTCGCAGAAATGATAAGATCTGCGGGCGCGCCAAATTGGATTTGCCGCGCCAAGGCACCGCTACTTGCCAGCGAAATAAGAACTGGCGGCCCCTCATGCGCCGCCGCATGCAGCGCCACAACCTCTTCTAACGCATCTTTTAAACTGGCAGCGGCGAAGATAACCAGAGGTTTTTGCGCCTGTTCCGCCACCGCTATGGCCGCTTTTAAACACAATAAAAAAACCAGAAAACCCAGAGGAAGATGAGGAATTCGAATACTCATTCGGGTTTTGCGGGCAGCTCCAAATCTGACCAATATTGGGAAAACTTTGGAAAATTCCACGTCATATGATAATGGCGCGACGTCACGGGCGTGCCAATTTTCATATCTTTCACCAATGAGGGCTTTAGGGCATGCCCCGAAAAGGTCAGCGCGACCTGTGATTTTCTGCGCGCCTGTACCCAAGGCAAGCGGCATATGAAACCAGAATAATCCCATCCCACGGTCATATATTCGGTGGTAAATTTACTGGCCAATGCACGCGGAAACACCCGCGTTTTTCCGCGGGCAAAATAACTGATAAACCGTTCATCCGTTTTACAAATACGATCAAGGGGCCATTTATGGGTGATGCCACGCCAGCGCACATAGCCAAATTCTTTCTTAAACGCGTCGGGCAAGCCTGCAAATTCTCTTGGGTAGAAGGCCATAATCGGACTATTGCCGTAATAGTAGTAATTCTTCGCGAGCAGCCGCGCCAAAGGCATGGCCCGCCACCAAGGAATATAATGCCCACGGCACATATACATCCCGCCGGTTTTTTCTACATCGGCAACTAATTTTGCCACATCGCCCAAAATCATCGTGTCCAAATCAAAAAATACGGTCGGCAGATCCGGACTTAAAACGCCCGGAACGAAAATAGACAGCTTCAGCCGGCAGCCTTTTTTCATCGTTTCATACCAATCGCCCCAATCGGGAAAGGGTTGCACATCAATGAAATCACCCAATCCCTCTGGATCATCGGTCACGCATATAAAACGCACGTTTCGCGATGCCATTTTCTGCAGATTTAAAAGCGTGTTGTTCACATGGTTCGCAGAATAACGATCGCCCCATTTCACCACCACAACCTGCATCATACTGAAACCTCTTTTTGTTTAGCGCCTACATTCGCGCCGCCCAGAATGCCAACGGGCACGCGCTCTGTGCATAAAACGTTGCTCACCGCGCTGTCTAGCCCTAATCAATGTAACCCATGCTCGCCAGGATACAGGCCAGGATTCAGCCCAGAGCGTGGCTTTGTAAATCCACCCTGCCCGATTGACAGGGCTTAAGCCCGCGCACCCGGCCCATAGCATGCTGTCAACCTGTTGGCTCCACGCCTTTAGAGGCCGGTTTTACAGCGCGGGTTTCTATCCAAATATTCATATAATTTGCACCAAAAATTACCAAAGCTCCGAGCACCACATAGATGTCAATCACCTCACCATATAGGCTAAAGCCCACCAACATGATCACCGGCAAACGCAATAAATCCACCGGCACCACAACGGTGGCCGGGGCTAAAGACAAGGCGCTGGTCAGGCATAGATGGGCAAATAATCCAGCGCAGGCAATCAGCACGACCCAAGGCATGTTGCTTAAAGATGGCAATGCGATATCGCCGTCAGCGCCCGCGCAAACGGCCCCAAAGACCAGCTGCATCAACGTCATGTAAAACAACACCGTCCAAATGGTTTCGCTGCGCGTCAATCGTTTTGTCGCCATAATGGATCCGGCAAATCCGATCGCGGCGATCGCACCGGCCACCACCCCCCAACTTAGCGTATCGGGCGTTGGGCGGGTGACCAGCAGCACCCCAAGCAACCCCAAAGCACCAGCCAATATGCGGGTTTTGCTCAATCGTTCGCCAAGCACCAAGGGAGCCAAGAGTAAAACCCATAAGGGCGCGGTGAACTCTAAGGCAAACACCTCGGCCAACGGCACCACAGTAATGGCAAAAAACCATAAATTCTGACCGGTGAAATGGCAGATATTACGCACCAGATGAACGGGTAGGTGCCGCGTTGAGATCGCCCTGATTTGGCCGAAATACAGACCAAAGGCCAACACCAAAGCCGCCCCGACCGCACTGCGAAACAGCATGATTTCAAACGTATCAAGTTGGAAGCTAACAGCGCGCCCGGCAACCGCCATGGCTGTAAAGCTTGCAATCGCCCCGAACATATAAATCGTGGCACGCAGCAAATGCGAGTTTTGCGTTGTCACCAGTTTCCACCTTCCTTTTGCCTTGCCAGACGGGCCAGGTTGTCTTGGCTTTGCAAACCCGTAGCGCTCTATCAGAACCCACCCTGCTAGAGGGAAGCGTCCGCGTTGTACAGACAAAACAAGGGCCTGCGCTGGTGCAAGGGGCGCATCGGGCGCGCCAGATTCAATTTGACCTTGGGCGCTGCACTGTCTACCTAGCTGAAAGATCTCGAGAGGCCCAACCGATGATATATTCTTCTGCAGAGCAATGGCAAAACGCGCCGCATAAACGGGTGGTACTTTTTGGCATGTCAGGTTTGGGCAAAACCTATATGTCCAATATTTTGCGCGACACCGGCAGTTGGTTTCACTATTCGGTCGATTATCGGATCGGCACGCATTACATGGGCGATTACATTACCGATAGCATCAAGCGCAAAGCGATGGATGTGCCCTATCTGCGCGAGCTTCTATTGTCTGACTCGATCTATCTGGCCTCAAACATCACCTTTGAGAACCTGGCCCCGCTATCCACTTACATGGGCAAACCGGGCGCTGAGGCAAATGGCGGCGTGCCGTTTCAAGAGTATCGCAAACGTCAAGAACAGCATCGCCGCTCGGAAATCGCCGCGTTACTCGACACGCCAGAATTTATCGGCCGTGCCGAAGATATATATCAATATGATCATTTTATCTGCGATTGCAGCGGCTCAATCTGCGAAGTTGTTGACCCATTTGATCGCGATGACCCTGTGCTAAAATCGCTTAGTGAAACTGCGCTTTTGGTTTGGATCAAGGGCAACGCAGCGCATACGCAAGAACTCGTTCAGCGTTTTGATAAAGCCCCCAAGCCCATGTATTACCATCCTGATTTTCTTGTTGAAAAATGGACCCAATATCTTGCCGACCAAACCCTGCAAGAGCACCAAGTAAATCCAGATAGTTTCATTCGGTGGATATATGCCGAGGCTTTGGCGCATCGCCAGCCGCGCTATGAGGCAATGGCCAATTGGGGCGTTACCGTTGACGCCTCTGAGGTTGCGCGCGCCAAAAGCGAAGAAGATTTTAGCGCTTTAATCGGCCAAGCGCTGGCCGCCAAAGCTGCCCCTTAACGAGTCTAGGAAAAATCTTTGTAAAGTAATTTGGGTATCAGAAAGACAAACAATGCCACTTAAAATTCCAGCGAACCTACCTGCCTTTCAAGTTTTGAAGCAAGAGGGCGTGATGGTGATGAGCGATGATGACGCTGCCCGACAAGATATCCGCCCCTTAAACATCGGTTTGCTGAATTTGATGCCCAAAAAAATTCAAACCGAAAACCAGTTTTCGCGCTTGATTGGCGCAACACCGCTGCAAATTAATCTATCTTTGATCCGGATGAGCGAACATCATACCAAAAACACCGCGGCAGAACATATGAGCAGCTTTTATCGTGCCTTCCAAGACGTCAAAGCAAGCGGTGAAAAATTTGATGGCCTGATCATCACCGGCGCGCCAATTGAGCATCTGCCCTTTGAGCAGGTGACCTATTGGGATGAGCTTCAAGAGGTGTTTGAGTGGACGCAATCGCATGTGCACGCAACCTTTGCCGTCTGTTGGGGTGCAATGGCGATGCTCAACCATTTTTATAAAATTCCCAAATATGATTTAACCGCAAAGGCTTTTGGATGCTTTGCACAAACTAATTTGGATCCTACCTCCCCTTTTCTGAGGGGGTTTTCAGATCAATGCGTTATCCCAGTGAGCCGCTGGACCGAAATCAGCCAAACCGATATCGATCACCATTCCGGCTTGACCACGCTTTTGGGTAGCCCCGAAGTTGGCCCCTGTTTGGTGCAAGATCCCGCTCGTCGCGCGTTGCACATTTTCAATCATTTTGAATATGACAGCGACACCCTGAAACAAGAATATGACCGCGATGTTGCGTCGGCGACAGATATCAACGTGCCGATCAATTATTATCCAAATAATGATCCGAGCAAAGCGCCGCAAAACCGATGGCGCAGCCATGCGCATTTACTTTACGGCAATTGGATCAATGAAATATATCAAACAACACCTTTTGATCCTGCCCAAATCGGTCAGCCCCTTTCAGACCCGCGTTAATTTTGCGCCTTTTGAGATAAGCGCCACGTATCGGGATCAATGGCTAGACAGGCCTCAACGGCCGCATTTGCAATCACTGAAACCGTTCCGTTTTCGGGATCAGTCACATTCATACCGCCTTTTACAACCGTTACATTTGCCCGCCCGCGGGGCAGCGATGCGGCAACCACCTGCGCATCCACACGCTCTGGGCACATGGCTGCAATGGTCACATTCACCTGCATCTCTGCATGATCCAACGCTAGACTGCGAAACAAAACCAGTGAACTGTGATGCAGCGCATCTTGTACCGCCCGACACGCCGCTTTCGTGTAATCTTCGCCGTAAAGATCATTGCCGCTGCCCATTTCCAGAATAATACGTTTCATTGCTGCAGCTCCAAATCAAAATAAACCAATATCGCGGCATTTGCGATGATCGTCGCCGGCCCGTCGGGCTGGTTTGGTCGCGGTATTTCCAACCCGCCAACAGCCCCTTTGATTGAAACGTGCCCATAAGGAAATAGAGCCTGTAAAGCCTTAAAATCCAAGGCATCGGGGTTTGGCACCGCGATTTCAACATCGATCAACATGGCTTCTTTTGGGAATCCGAACGCCTCCGCAAGACTGACTGAATTATGCCATAAGGCGTTTTCTATCGCCCGTTGCGCGGCCTTGGTGGAACTGCCGCTGCGCAGGGCCGTTCCCATCCCAAGTTCCATAAGCATTCGTTTCTTCGCCAATTTTATCCAACCTCTACCTGTGGAAACCCGTCTTCTTTTACCCAAGGCCCTTGGGTGAATTATCGCAAGTCTTTCACAGGCCCTCAGGAATGGAAAGCGCCAAAGGCAGCCATATTTTAAAAGCAAATGTCCAATTACGACACAGCGTCGCAAATAAGCCAGACTATGAGGCTACAAGCTTCAAAACTTGACCCACAGGTTCAAGGATTTGGCATATGCAAGCTGAAGCTTCGATTATTCAACTGATCTGCTGCACCATTGGCGCGGAACGCGGCCGAGCGGCCCGCGGTGCTCCGATCAGTTAGACGCAACCCGCGCCATTTCAAGTTGACAAATCACTTTTCGGACGAAGCTATGACAGAACAAATTATCCGCCGTGCAGGAGGGCGCTCTGCCCGAAGATCTGCGCGCAATGCCCCCCTCGCAGATCACTTGCGCCCCGTACGCGCCGGCCTTGAAGGCGGGCGATTTAACCCGCTGAGCCCACAAGCTGAAGACCGCATACACGCAGCTGTGCTTGACGCTTTGGAACAAATCGGCTTGGCCGACGCCCCCCCCAGCGGCATCGAATATATGACGAATGCCGGCGCAATTTTAGGCAATGATGGCCGCCTTCGCTTCCCGCGCAGTTTGATCGAAGACACCATCGCGCGGGCAAACCGCTCGATCACGCTTTACGGGCGGGATCCAAAACATGATCTGGAATTATCGGGAAGTCGGGTGCATTATGGAACCGCGGGGGCTGCGGTCCATGTGGTCGATGTCGATGGGCGCGCTTATCGCGAAAGCACGGTGCAGGATTTATTTGATGCAGCCCGGATAACCGACACGCTCGACAATATTCATTTTCTGCAACGCCCGATGGTGTGCCGTGATATCCCCGATAACAGAGAGTTGGATCTCAACACCGTGTATGCCTGTAGCGCAGGCACAACCAAACATATCGGAACCTCTTTCACAGAACCTAGTTTTGCCGCAGATGCGTTGGAGATGTTGCATCTGATCGCAGGCGGAGAAGACGCGTGGCGCGCGCGTCCCTTCATGTCAAATTCAAACTGCTTTGTGGTTCCGCCGATGAAATTTGCCACCGAAAGCTGCCTGGTGATGGAACGCTGCATCGCGGGCGGCATGCCAATTTTATTGCTCAGCGCTGGGCAAGCCGGGGCCACAGCGCCGGCCCCTATTGCGGGTGCTATCGTGCAAGCGGTTGCCGAATGCCTGGCCGGGTTGGTCTATGTAAACGCGGTACAACCTGGGCATCCGGCGATTTTTGGAACCTGGCCGTTTGTGTCAGATTTGCGCACAGGCGCAATGTCTGGGGGCAGCGGCGAACAGGCGCTTCTCAGCGCAGGATGCGCGCAAATGCATCGGTATTACGACTTGCCCGGCGGCGCTGCGGCGGGGATCGCGGATGCAAAACTTCCCGATATGCAAGCCGGCTGGGAGCAGGCGACGTCAAATGTAATGGCTGGCTTATCGGGGCTGAATATGGTCTATGAAGCCGCTGGAATGCACGCATCGCTTTTAGGCTTCTGCCTGGAATCGCTTATTTTGGGCGATGATTTGATCGGCCAAGCTTTGCGCTGCGTGCGCGGTATCGAGGTCACAGAAGACACGGTCAGCGTTGACGTGATCCGCGCCACCTGTTTGGAGGGGCCCGGCCATTACCTCGGCTCTGATCAGACCTTGGCCTTGATGCAAACCGAATATATTTATCCCGCGTTAGGCGATCGGACCTCGCCAAAAGAATGGGAAGAATTGGGTAAGCCAGATCTGCTTCAAAAAGCCACGGCGCGCAAAAGTGAAATTTTATCGCGCCCTTCCGCGGCCCGCTTTGACCCCGCGATCGACAGCGTCATACGCGATAGGTTTAAGATCCACCTGCCCGCTTAGCGCCTGCAGAATATCAGGGATATCCCAATCGGGGCTTGATCCAGCGCCGTAATCCTATTTTTCGCCCAATTGGGCCCTATCTGCTCTGGCCTTTTGGGGCCAGAGCAGATAGGCGAGCCGCAACTAAAGATACAAAAGGGCACCAAATATGGATCTTCGCAATATTGCGATCATCGCGCATGTTGATCATGGCAAAACCACCCTCGTGGATGAATTGCTGAAACAGTCGGGCGCTTTTCGCGCCAATCAAGCCGTGGCCGAGCGCGCCATGGACAGCAATGATCTGGAACGCGAGCGCGGCATCACCATTTTGGCCAAAGCCACGTCGGTGGAATGGAAAACCACCCGGATCAACATCGTTGACACGCCTGGCCACGCCGATTTTGGCGGTGAAGTTGAACGCATTCTCAGCATGGTCGATGGTGTGGTTCTGCTCGTCGATGCGGCAGAGGGTCCAATGCCGCAAACCAAATTCGTTACGGCCAAAGCTTTGGCTTTGGGCCTGCGCCCGATCGTTGTGCTCAACAAGGTGGATAAACCCGACGCCGAGCCCGATCGTGCGTTGGATGAATGTTTTGATTTATTCGCCTCGCTTGGCGCCAATGATGATCAGCTTGATTTTCCCCATATGTACGCCTCTGGCCGCGCGGGTTGGGCAGATCATGAGCTTGATGGCCCGCGTAAAGATCTCTCAGCCCTGTTTGATCTGGTTGTGAACCACGTATATGCGCCCAAACAAACCGCTCAAATCGGCAATGATTTTCAAATGCTGGCCACCACATTGGGCAATGACCCTTTTGTTGGGCGCATTTTGACCGGCCGGGTAGAGAGCGGCAGCTTGAAGGTTGGCGCCACCATCCAAGCGCTGACCCGGTTGGGCCAAAAAATCGAACAATTCCGCGTTACGCGCATACAAGCCTTCCGCGGCCTTGCGCCGCAAGATATTGAACTGGCCGAGGCCGGCGATATCGTCTCGCTGGCCGGTATGAGCAAAGCCACGGTTTCAGATACGCTCTGCGCCTTAGCCGTTGATACGCCGCTGCATGCCCAGCCCATCGACCCGCCAACGATCACGGTCACCTTTGGCATCAATGACAGCCCACTTGCCGGACGCGAAGGCAAGAAAGTGCAAAGCCGCGTGATCCGCGAGCGCTTGCTGAAAGAAGCCGAAAGCAATGTTGCAATCAAAATCAGTGAAACCCCCGGGGGAGAGGCGTTTGAAGTCGCCGGTCGCGGCGAATTGCAAATGGGTGTTTTGATCGAGAATATGCGCCGCGAAGGCTTCGAATTATCAATCTCACGCCCACAAGTTTTGATGCGCGAAGGCGAAAACGGCGAGCGCCTTGAGCCAATTGAAGAAGTGACGATCGATGTAGATGATGAATATTCCGGCACTGTGATCGAAAAAATCACCGGCACGCGCAAAGGCGATCTGGCGGAAATGAACCAGACGGGCAATGGCAAAACGCGGATTATCGCCCATGTTCCTTCACGCGGATTGATCGGATATTATGGCGAGTTCTTAACCGACACCCGCGGAACGGGCGTGTTGAACCGGGTGTTCCATGAATGGGCACCGTTTCGCGGAACTATACCCGGGCGCCGCGCCGGTGTGTTGATTTCTATGGAAAACGGCGTCTCCGTTGCTTATGCACTCTGGAATCTAGAAGAGCGGGGCCGTATGTTTATCGGCGCGCAAGCGCCTATTTATCAGGGCATGATTATCGGAGAACATAGCCGAGATAATGACCTTGAGGTAAACCCGCTTAAGGGCAAAAAGCTCACCAATGTCCGCGCGTCGGGAACCGATGATGCGGTCAGGCTGACCACGCCGATTCAAATGTCGTTGGAAGAGGCCATTGCCTATATTGATGATGATGAGTTGGTCGAGGTGACGCCCCAGTCCATCCGCCTGCGCAAACGGTATCTAGATCCGCATGAGCGCAAACGGATGTCAAAAACAAAATAAATGAAAGGGCGTGCAATGCACGCCCTTTATCGTTAGGCCTCTGCGCCGCCGTTAAGCCTGTAATAAGGCTTCAACCGCCTCAACCGCCTGCGCGGCATTGCTGATATCGCTGCCACCGCCTTGCGCCATATCGGGGCGACCACCGCCGCCTTTGCCGCCCAAAAACGGCACCGCAGCCTTGACCATATCAACCGCCGAGATGCGACCGAGCAAATCGCTTGAAACGCCCGCGCACACCGCCACTTTACCCCCTAGATCTGCGATCAAAAGCACCGCGACCGATCCGATTGACGCCTTGTGGCTGTCAATCAGAGCCGGCAAATCTTTGCCCGAAACGCCGCTGACAACTTGCCCTAAAAACGCAACCCCATTCACCTCTTTGGCCTGCGGCGCATCCGCTTGGCCCGCCCCCCCGGCCAATGCCAGTTCACGGCGCAATTGTGCCACTTCATTCGCAAGCGTTTTGCGTTCCTCCAGCAACGCCGCCACGCGACCCTCCAAATCGGGCATCGGTGCTTTCAACGCGCTTGCCAGCCCTGAAACGACCGCGCTTTGCTGGGCAAGATGCGCGGATGCCGCGGCCCCTGTCAACGCCTCAACGCGGCGCACGCCGGCGCTGCTGGCGCTATCGGATAAAATCACAAACCCGCCAATATCACCGGTTTGCGCAACATGCGTGCCACCACAAAGCTCTAAAGAATAGGTTGTTTGATCAATGCCTTTGCCAGATTCTTTGGCCTGGCCCATCGAAACAACGCGCACCTCATCGCCATATTTTTCCCCAAACAGCGCTTGTGCGCCGATGGCACGGGCATCATCAGGTGTCATGATGCGGGTGGTAACAGCGCTATTTTGCCGGATATACGCATTCACTTCGGTTTCTACGATTTGCAACTCTTGCGCCGTTAAGGCCTTGGCATGGCTGAAATCAAACCGCAAACGATCGGCAGCATTTAGTGAGCCGCGCTGTGCAACATGCGCGCCCAAATGGCCGCGCAACGCCTCGTGCAGCAAATGCGTGGCGGAATGGTTTCCGCGGATCGCGCTGCGCCGCTCGTGATCCACTACCACCGAGCAGCCGATCCCGGGTTGCAAATGCCCGCTGGTAATTTCTGCATAATGCAGGAAAACACCCGCCACTTTCTTGGTATCGGTGATCCTCGCGGTGCCGGTTTCACAGCTTAGCACCCCCTGATCACCCACCTGACCACCGCTTTCGGCGTAAAACGGCGATTGATTTAACACCACAAGAACGCTTTCGCCGATTTGCGCCTGCGCAAGGTTTTTACCATCGCTCACAAGGTTCAAAATTTGCGCCTCGGCGCTTTCGGTATCATAACCCAGAAAATCGGTGGTGCCATATTGCTCAGCAATATCGAACCAAAGGCTTGAATCTGCAGCCTCGCCCGTGCCCGACCAAGCGGCGCGCGCTTTTGCCTTTTGATCGGCCATAGCGGCCTCAAACCCCGGCAAATCAACGCTTCTGCCTTTTTCGCGCAAAGCATCTTGGGTTAAATCAAGCGGAAACCCATAGGTATCGTAGAGTTTAAACGCTGCTTGGCCAGACAATTCAGCGGCTTGCGGCAAACCGGCCACCTCATCATCTAACAGCTTCAAGCCGCGCTCTAACGTTTGCCGGAAGCGGGTTTCTTCTAACTGCAAGGTTTCTTCTATCAACGCTTGAGCTTGCACCAATTCAGGATAAGCGGCGCCCATTTGCGACACCAGCGCCGGAACCAACCGATGCATCATCGGGTCTTTCACCCCCAGAAGATGCACATGCCGCATCGCGCGGCGCATAATACGGCGCAACACATAGCCGCGCCCATCATTCGAGGGCATAACGCCATCAGCCATTAGAAAGGAAGTCGAGCGTAAATGATCGGCAATGACCCTGTGATGGGTTTTCCCCGGCCCATCGGGATCATTGCTCGACGCATCGGCGCTGGCTTCAATCAGCGCGCGCATCAGATCCGTATCATAATTATCATGCTTACCTTGCAGCAGCGCCGCAATCCGCTCAAGCCCCATCCCGGTATCAATCGATTGTTGATCCAGCGCCGTCATCGATCCATCTTCAAATTGTTCATTCTGCATGAAGACCAAGTTCCAGATCTCGATAAAGCGGTCACCGTCTTCTTCGGGGCTGCCGGGAGGCCCCCCCCAAATGTGATCGCCGTGATCATAAAAAATCTCAGTGCACGGGCCGCAGGGCCCCGTGGGACCCATCATCCAAAAATTATCATTCGTGGCAATGCGGATAATCCTATCATCGCCTAAGCCCGCAACTTTCTTCCAGATTGCGGCAGCCTCTTCATCGGTATGATAAACCGTGACCAGCAGCTTGGATTTATCGATGCCAAACTCTTTTGTTAACAGCTCCCACGCGAAAGGGATCGCCTCGGTTTTAAAATAATCGCCGAAACTAAAATTTCCCAGCATTTCAAAAAATGTATGATGGCGGGCGGTGTAGCCCACATTATCAAGATCGTTGTGTTTGCCCCCAGCGCGAACGCATTTCTGCGAAGTCGTTGCCCTCTGGTAATCGCGCTTTTCAACGCCAGTAAATAGGTTTTTGAACTGCACCATACCGGAATTTGCGAACATCAATGTCGGGTCATTGCGCGGCACCAACGGGCTGGAGGCCACAACCGCGTGATCATTTTTGGCAAAGTAATTCAAAAACGTACTTCGGATATCATTCATCGTGGCCATAAGCTGCCCTTTTCATTGCGCATTCTCTGCCGCACCCTCTAGCCTTTTGCCCAGATTTTGTCCACCGGTCCTGCTGTACTCGTAGGGGTATATTCCAAATAAAAAAGGCCGCTGGCGCGCGCCAACAGCCTAACTTACCTTTGGTTCTAATTGGGCCCTAGCCTTCTAAGACGCTGTCTCCACCATCGCTGAGCGAATTATCGGCTAAATTTTTCTCTAAATCAAAATCAAGCCCATGCGCAGCGCGAATTTTATCTTCAATCTCAAACGCTATTGCTTTGTTTTCGGATAAAAACACTTTTGCATTTTCGCGACCTTGGCCAATACGCTCATCCCCGAAACTATACCAAGCCCCAGATTTATCAACGATTCCAGCTTTCACGCCCAAATCCAGCAATTCCCCATTCTTGGAGATGCCCTCGCCGTACATAATATCAAATTCAACTTGTTTGAACGGAGGCGCAACTTTATTTTTAACAACTTTGACCCGCGTGGCGTTTCCAACCACTTCATCACGGTCTTTGATCGCGCCAATGCGGCGAATATCCAGCCGCACTGAACTGTAAAATTTCAACGCATTGCCGCCCGTGGTGGTTTCAGGGCTGCCAAACATCACGCCGATTTTCATCCGAATTTGGTTGATAAAAATCACCATGCAATTGCTGCGGCTGATGGATCCCGTTAATTTGCGCATCGCTTGACTCATCAAACGCGCTTGAACGCCAACGCTGCTATCCCCCATATCGCCCTCTAATTCTGATTTGGGCGTTAAAGCCGCCACAGAATCAACAACAACCATATTCACCGCCCCAGAGCGCACCAGCGTATCGGTGATTTCCAACGCTTGCTCGCCTGTATCGGGCTGGCTGATCAATAATTCATCAAGATCAACGCCAAGCTTTTTTGCATATTGGGGATCCAACGCGTGTTCCGCATCGACAAAGGCGCAAACGCCACCTTTTTTCTGTTCTTCTGCAACGCAATGCAAGGTTAACGTGGTTTTCCCCGAGCTTTCAGGACCATAAATCTCAATGATCCGGCCTTTGGGCAAGCCCCCGATACCAAGCCCAATATCCAGCCCAAGCGAGCCGGTTGATGTGCTTTCAATCTGTTGTATTGCGTTTTCGCCGCCCAACTTCATGATCGAGCCTTTGCCAAACTGACGCTCAATTTGGCTTAATGCGCTGTCTAATGCTTTTTGTTTGTCATCATTTTTTTTATTGGTCATGGAAAGTAAATCTGCCATATCGTTTACGCCTTTTCCGGTTATTTCACAGCCAAGGCCCCACGGCAATCACTGCTTTGTTCTGCTCATGTTCCTATATGGGGGTAAAAAGAGAACATTTCAACAGTTTTCTCAGTAAGGGTCTCGCAAAAGGGTTAATCAACCCTTTATATTTTATCAAAAACTTTTTGCGCTTTCGGCAGTTTTAGCCGAAATTTAGGGCCTTAATGAACCTATGCGCAGCGCAACCCTTCGCCGGCCCTCCCAAAAATTTGGCAAAGCAATCAGCACTTGCGACAGGCGCAGGTGGGCTATTTGGCAAATCACGGCATTTGCGATTCAACCGCAGAGGCCAATTGAGTCAGAGAAAATGGCTTTGCTAAAAAAATTGAATTTGGCACGGATGATTGATCGGCCGTTAACTTATCTTCTGCATATCCTGACATGAAAATAATTCGTATATGAGGGCGGGTTTGCAAAGCCTCGCGCACCCAACTGGGCCCGCCACGCCCCGGCATCACGACATCTGTGACAAAAAGATCCAATTTTACGGTTGGGTTTTGCGCAATCTCTAACGCCCTTTCACCCGATTCAGCAACCAAAACGGAATACCCGCATAAACGCAGGGCTCGGGCCGCAAACGTCCGCACAGTGGCTTCATCCTCCACCAATAAGACGGCGCCGCCCTCCGGCCTATTTGCAACCAGTTTGATGTCCGAAGGCGGGGAGGCCGCTTTTTGAGATGGCAAATCACTGGCTGGCAAAAGTAAAGTGAAGATCGTACCCTGCCCAACGCTGCTATCCACGAAAATATAGCCCCCCGTTTGCTTAACAATCCCATAGACGGTCGACAAACCTAACCCGGTGCCTTCGCCGGTGCGTTTGGTCGTGTAGAACGGTTCAAAAATTTTTTGTAATTTATCAGAGGCAATCCCACAGCCTTTGTCTTGAATGGAAATACTCACATAAGCGCCCTTGGGAACCGCCACGCGATCACGCAGCATGGGTTCGCAAATCTCTGTACCGGCTGTTGAAATTAATATTTCACCACCCTCTGGCATCGAATCCCGAGCATTCACAACAAGGTTCATAACAACCTGTTCTAACTGGCGTTTATCGGCCCGCACGGCGCGTTTCACTGGATCATATTCCAACCGTAACTGCACTTTCTCTCCAACAAGCCGGTCTAACAAATGCGTCAGATCAGACAGCGTTTCCCGAATTTCAAGGTTTTGCGGCCGCAAGGTTTGCTTGCGGGAAAACGCCAAAAGCTGGGAAACAAGTGCCGCAGCGCGATTGGCGTTTTGATTGATTTGCAACAAATCATCGTAATCCTGATCCGTTTTTTTGTGGCGCAAGAGCAGCAAATCGCAATGCCCAGTAATCGCGGTTAATAAATTGTTAAAATCATGCGCCACGCCGCCTGCCAATTGACCGATCGCTTGCATTTTTTGACTTTGAACAAATTGCGCCTCCAGCGATTTAAGTTCGGTTGCATCGGTAAACACAGCGGTCAAACTGGACCGCCGGTTGGCCATGTCTTTATGCAACGACACTTGCACAAAGGTTTCACGCTCAGGTCTCGACAGACGCAGAAACTCGGGTTGCTTCAAACCTCGGCCCAAGGTGGCATCGCGCAGCCAATCCGCCAAAGCCCGCCCCAGCCCCTCCATCACCTCTTCAATCGCAGGCGTTTCACCGGCCCGCAGCCCCAATAGCCTCGAAGCTTGAGAATTGGCGCGAATGATCACGCCCTGAGGCGATAATTCTGCCATGGGAACGGGAACCCGCTCAAAATCATCATGAGGGGTCGGTGCGATCCCTTCTTTCATCCAGTTTGGCACCAAAAAAACTTCATGCTCCCCAGTCTCCAACCGGTTTTGCAAAAAGCGAAATGTACCAGAGCAGCCATTCAAGTTCAGCGTCTTGGGGAAGAGAGGCGCGCGCTTTAAGGCCTGTGTAATCTCTGTTTGGCTGTGAGCCTGTTTCAAAAGCTTGGTTGCCGCCAGATTGCTAAAAAGCACCTGCCCGTTTTCATCAAGACGAAAAAAAGGAAGACAATCACCGATCAAGTGGCAGCGGCGAGCATGAAAGCTGCTGGCCGAGGGCGTGGAAGTCGAGGCAAAATGCCCGAGGGTAAATTTTCTGCGCAGCCAGGTAAAAATATCCGCGATCTTATGCCAAGACATTTTAAAAATCGCTTATATCCTTAAAATGAAACTGGTTCTGCCGCCCTCTCATTGAAGCGTGCAGAATAAGAGCCACAAAGCCTGCACCACCCCGCTGCGCAAAGCGATTATGAGGCCTGGCAAAATCTGCTTTCGGATAACTTTGGCCCAATGGTTTGCACGCGCGCAAAGATGGGATGCGGCCTCTGATTTGCGGCTTGCCTTGATGGAGGCTTTTTAACGCTGCAGAAAAATAGGCCAAGCTTACCCAAAAGGGCGAAGATGCGCGAAGGCGGATCCTAAACAGACGCGGCCCAATATCCCACACGCCCTGAGCGGCGCGGGTTGTTTCTTGCGCACCATAGGACGGCACGAATAGCGCAAGCGTCAGCTCATACATCTTTGCCCCAAAAAACCAACTGGGCGATAAAAATACCGGTGATGCCATATTTCAACATGGCAGAAATGTCTTTAATTTATGTAAAGACTATAGCCGAGATATGTCACTCCGTACAAATCAATCTTTCTGTAATACAGCGTAATAGAAACCATCGCCCTGATTTGACGGAAAAAATTGCTTCGAATTCAGGCAAGACCAAGACGGATTCCCCGCGATAAAGCTTTCAATTTGATCGCTGTTTTCGCGCTTTAATACGGAACATGTCGCATAAAGCAGCATACCACCCGATGCCACCAAAGCACTGGCTTGCCCTAAAATTTCGCTTTGCAGGTTTTGTAAATCGCGCAGACGGGCTGCCGTTAACGTCCATTTCCCAGAGGGATCACGGCGCCAGACCCCACTGCCAGAACAGGGCATATCGCAAAAAACAAGGTTTTGAGCGGGACCATCTGCAAATGGCGGCTGATCGAGCAGCACCACCTCAGCTTGCGCGCGCGCTGCCCGGATTGGCAGATCGCGCATGCGCTCTCCTGCACTATCAAAGGCGAAAATTGGTTGTTTCAACCACGCGGCCAAGGCCAGCGTTTTACCGCCTCCTCCCGCGCAATAATCCAGCACAGGGCCCGCTGTTTCGCGCGGCAAAACCGTGATGCTCGCCTGGCTGGACGCATCCTGCAACTCTACCAAACCGGCTTCATAAGCCTGCGAGGTTTTGATTTTGCGCGCACCCTCCAAAACCTGCAGCGCGGTTTCGACAAAGGCGTGTGAAGCGGTAATAATCTTTTCTTTGCGCAACGCCTCTGCCGCCTCATCCCGGGTGGTTAGGGTTAGGTTCACACGTAAAAACACGGGCGCACGCGCGCGCAAATTTTCTGCTATCGAGGCGGCGTCTTCCCCAAGATCCTGCTGCCAGATAGGCCATAACCAATCCGGCAAATCCGCTTGCTCAGCGGCAGAAATATGCGCCTTAGCCTTGCCCTCTTCGGCCGCTAACAGCGATGGTGCATAGCCTTGTGCAGTGAAATAATCCTGCGGGTCCAAATTCTGCCGTCGCAAGGCTGCAATCAGCAACGCGCGGCCCGTCTCGGCTCCACCCCAAGCCGCGTAAGAGCGCCGACAGCGCAAAGCATCATACACCCAATCACGAATCGCCGCGCGATCCTTTGAGCCTGCATAGCGGTTTTGACGCCCCCAACGGGTCAAAGTTTTTTCAGCGCTCTCCCCCGACAAGATCAAATCAAGCAGGGTAATTGCAGCCTGAACGCGCGCAGCGGGAGTCATTTTTAACTACATAACTCGGTAATTGGGGCTTTCACGGGTGATTTGAACGTCATGCACATGACTTTCCTTCAAACCGGCCCCCGTGATTTTTACAAAGCTGCAATTGCGTCGCATTTCGGCAACCGTAGCGCAACCGGTATATCCCATCGCGGCGCGCAATCCCCCCACCATTTGATGGATCACTGTATTTGCAGAACCTTTGTAAGGCACTTGCCCTTCGATCCCTTCGGGAACCAGCTTATCGCTGGCCGCATCCTTTTGAAAATAGCGATCCGCAGAGCCGCGCGCCATCGCTCCAAGCGAGCCCATCCCGCGATAGGATTTGAAAGAGCGGCCCTGATAAAGGATCACATCACCGGGGCTTTCATCAGTGCCCGCGATCATACTGCCCACCATCGCGCAAGACGCCCCCGCGGCAATCGCCTTGGCAAAATCACCAGAAAATTTTATGCCCCCATCCGCGATGACCGGAATATCGCCGGCCGCGCCCGCGCAATCTAAAATGGCCGTCAATTGCGGCACACCAACCCCCGCCACCATCCGGGTTGTACAAATGGACCCCGGCCCAATACCCACTTTTACCGCATCTGCACCGGCGCCAATCAACGCTTTGGTGGCTTCTGCGGTGGCCACGTTGCCCGCAACCACTTGCACCGCGTTTGATAATTTCTTGATCCGTTCAACCGCGTGGGCCACGCCTTCTGAATGACCATGCGCGGTGTCAATCACGACCATATCCACACCGGCATCGATCAAGGCCTGCGTGCGATCAAACCCAGCATCGCCTACCGTAGAGGCAGCGGCAACGCGCAACCGCCCCAGATCATCTTTACAGGCTGTGGGATTCAAAACGGCTTGTTCAGTGTCTTTTAACGTAAGAAGACCCGTCAACCGGCCTTGGCCATCTGTCACCAGAAGCTTTTCAATCCGCCGTGATTTCATCAGGCTGATCGCCTCTTGCCGATCTGCTGGCTCGCGCAAAATCGCCAGATTTTCCGAACTCATCATCGTTGCCACGGGCGTGGCATCATCGCTGGCAAAGCGCATATCACGATTGGTGACGATCCCAACCAACAAGCCGGCTTGGTTCACAACCGGAAAACCGGTCACGTTATAGCGCTCTTGCAGCGCTTTGGCATCAGCCAAGGTCTGATCGGGTGTCAGCGTAATAGGGTTATAAACAATGCCGCTTTCAAACCGCTTCACGCGGCGCACCTGACGGGCCTGTTCCTCGGGGTCAAAATTGCGATGGATCACACCCATTCCCCCGGCCTGTGCCAGCGTAATCGCCATGCGCGCTTCTGTCACTGTATCCATGGCCGAGCTGAGCAGTGGAATGTTCAGCGCAATCGCCGACGTCACGCGGGTGCGCGTATCGGCTGTGTTTGGCAAGACGTTAGACGCCGCTGGAACCAACAAAACATCGTCAAAGGTAAGTGCCTCGCGAATCTGCATAAGATCATCCTTTTATTGCAGGTATCGTTTGACAGGTTGCTATTCCATGATCCGGCCGAAAAGGAAAGAGGCTTTCGAGAGAAGTTTCAAACCCAAAAGATTATGATGTTTAATTTCGCGCAAAAACCCTCTAGCAACGACGCGCAGAGGAAGCGCGCGCGCCAGCCAGTTGCGCGCCTTGAAACCATAAGGAACCGACATGAGCACACATGGCTATGAAAGCGGGCGCTTGGACCTTCCATTTGTTGGCATATCCACCTTTGGAAAGCGCCCATATCAGCCCGATTGGAGCAATCTTGAGGCAGATATTGCAATTTTAGGCGCACCGTTTGATGCGGGCACGCAATGGCGCTCTGGGGCGCGCTTCGGGCCACGCGGCGTGCGCGACGCGTCAACCTTGTTCAGTTTTGGGCATGCCGGCGCCTATGATCACGAAGACAATCGTGTGTATCTGCCGGGATCTGTGCGTATGGTCGATATGGGCGATGCGGATATTATCCATACCGATACGCAAAAAAGCCATGCCAATATCGAAATGGGCGTGCGCGCAGCGCTTGCGGCAAATGCCTTGCCCGTCACCATCGGTGGCGACCACTCGGTAAATATTCCTTGTATCAACGCGTTTGACGATCAGGGCGATTTTCATATCCTGCAGATTGATGCGCATCTCGATTTTGTCGATGAACGCCATGGTGTGCGCGTCGGCCACGGCAACCCGATGCGTCGCGCCGCTGAGAAACCCTATGTGACCGGGCTAACCCAGATGGGCATTCGCAATGTCAGCTCAACCGCCAAAGAAGGCTATGAGGCGGCGCGGGCGATGGGATCGGATATTATATCGGTGCGCCAAGCGCGGGCTTTGGGCCCAAGCTCCCTCGTCGCACGGCTGCCAAAGGCGGCGGCGCTTTATATTACCATCGATATTGATGCATTTTGCCCCTCGATCGCCTCGGGAACCGGCACTCCCAGCCATGGCGGCTTTCTCTATTATGAGGTGCTCGAAGTGCTGCAAGAAGTCAGCAAGACGCATCGGATTATCGGCATTGATCTGGTCGAAGTCGCCCCCGATTACGATCCCAGCGGATCCACCAGCATATTGGCGGCGCAACTGCTGCTAAATCTGCTTGGGTTTATTTTTGATGCCCGTCAAAGCCCCGCAGCCCCATGACGCACAAAAACATTTTAATGACGTTTGCGGCCGATTTTTCGACCAAAAATCACGATAGATTCGCGTCAAGGTTTGAACTTTTTGAATAGGCCCGTTTGAATGACCAAAGACCCTCTTGTTGTTTTCACCCCCTCTGGAAAACGTGGCACATTTCCCAAAGGAACGCCCGTCCTAAGCGCAGCGCGCGCATTGGGCGTGGATCTCGACAGCGTTTGCGGTGCCCGCGGCATTTGCAGCAAATGCCAAATTTCGCCCGCCTATGGTGAATTTCCCAAACATGGCGTGAGCGTGGCAGATACTGCGTTGTCAGAATGGAATTCTGTTGAACAACGCTATCAAGAGAAACGCGGGCTTAAACCTGGCCGGCGCTTGGGGTGCCAAGCCCAAATTCAGAGCGATATCGTGATTGATGTCCCACCCGAAAGCCAAGTGCATAAACAAGTGGTGCGAAAAGCTGCAAGCGATCGCGCAATCGAAATGGAGCCTGCCACCAAATTATATTTTGTTGAGGTTGAGGCACCCGACATGCATGAGCCTACGGGCGATCTTGAACGGCTGGAACGGGCGCTGAGCGCGCAATGGAGCATCGCGGGCATCCAGATGGAGCTGACGGTTCTGCAACAGCTTCAGCCAGCTTTGCGCAAAGGCAATTGGCAGGTAACTGTGGCCCTTTATCAGGATCATACAAGCCCCAAAGCACAGGTTCTTCAGGTTTGGCCCGGGCTGCACGAAGACGGTATATTTGGTTTGGCCATTGATCTTGGTTCAACCACCGTTGCGGCGCATCTCACCGATTTACAAACGGGCGCAGTCGTGGCCAGTTCGGGCGTAATGAACCCTCAAATTCGTTTTGGCGAAGACCTGATGAGCCGGGTCAGCTATGCCATGATGAATTCTGGTGGCGATCAGGAAATGACAGCTGCCGTGCGCGAGGCGATCAATGCATTGGCCGATGATTTGGCAAAACAGCTGGGCTGCAGCACGGCCCAGCTGTTAGAAGTTGTGTTCGTATGCAATCCTGTCATGCATCATTTGCTTTTGGGAATTGACCCTGTGGAATTGGGCCAAGCGCCGTTTGCATTGGCAACATCAGACTCTCTGAGCCTAAAAGCCGCTGATTTGGACCTCACCGCGCTTAATCCGGCTGCGCGCTGTTACATATTGCCCTGCATTGCAGGGCATGTTGGGGCGGATGCTGCGGCGGTGGCTTTGTCGGAAGAGCCGGGAAATTCAGAGGATCTGGTTCTGATCGTTGATGTTGGAACCAACGCCGAAATTCTTCTGGGCAATCAGCAGCGGGTTTTGGCCTGCTCATCCCCCACGGGGCCCGCCTTTGAAGGGGCGCAAATCAGCTCGGGGCAGCGCGCGGCCCCCGGCGCGATCGAAAAAATTGAAATTGATCCGATCACAAAAGATCCGCGGTTTCGCGTGATTGGCTGTGATCTTTGGTCGGATGAACCCGGCTTTGCGGAACAAAACCCCAGCGGCATTACCGGAATTTGCGGGTCGGGCATCATCGAAGCGGTTGCTGAATTGCGTCTGGCAGGCTTGCTGGATGAAAGCGGCTTGCTTGGCTCGGCCGAGGCAACGCAAACCGCCCGAATGGTGCCGGAAGGGCGCACGCATTCCTACGTGATTTTTGACGGCAGCGCCGACGATGGGCCGGTGATTAGCGTGACCCAAGGCGATATTCGCGCCATCCAACTGGCCAAATCGGCGCTTTACGCCGGTGCTCGCCTATTGATGGATGAAATGGGCGTTGAGAAGGTAGATCGGGTGGTTTTGGCCGGCGCGTTTGGCGCGCATATTTCGAGCAAACACGCAATGGTTTTAGGCATGATACCCGATGTGCCGCTAGAGAAAGTATTTTCCGCCGGCAATGCGGCTGGAACCGGAGCCCGCATCGCTTTGAGTAATCTTTCCGCCCGTAGAAAAATCGAAGCAACGGTGCGCAAGATCACCAAAGTGGAAACCGCGATTGAACCGAAATTTCAAGAACATTTCGTTGCCGCGAACGCCATTCCCCACAAAACCGATCCCTTTCCCGAACTCAACGCGGTGGTCGACTTGCCCAAAGTCTCGTTCAACGCGGGCAGTGGCGAAGGCCAAGGCGGGCGCAGGCGGCGGGCGCGCAAACCCGCCCTGTGAGCCCCGCAAAAAAGGCTTTTGAAGCTCAGGCCTTGGGCAGCGCTGAGACCCGATGCGCAAAACAGATCGCCCGATTGCCGCGCAGCTTTGACCACGCTGCCGCACGCGGCCAAAACCTGCTCGGCCGCGCTTCTTTCGGCCCAGTTCAAAACGAAAATGGCGTAATGCAGCCGCATGATACGCCTTCAGGTTTAACGCCCCAGAACCAGTTTTCAAAAAGAATAAGCGCAGGGTCGCGAGCAGCAGCTGGTTCCCAAGGCGAAACCGACAACAGCGGCGCAAAGCTTAAAGAGACAGCAAAGCTTGTAAGCGCATAAATCTCTAAGCGGGGTTAAAACCGAAGGCTATTTATCGGGCTTAGAGGCACAAAAAACCGCTAAAAACCCGCGAATTGTAAATGGTTGGGCAACATAAAAACGCCATTTATTGCCGCTAGACTTGCAGTTAAACCTGCCTTAGAGCACTGTAAGCACAGATAAAAGGGGTGCGTAAATGGCCTTAGCCAACAAGGTTCAATTAACATATTGGGGCGCAGCAGCGGCAATCAGCGGAGTGGTGTTTTGGGTGCTGGGGGATATGCTCTTACCCTTCTTAATCGGGATCGCAATTGCCTATTTTCTTGATCCCGCGGCGGATATACTTGAACGCTGGGGCTTGTCGCGCAGCCTGGCCGTACTGGCGATCACGCTGGCAAGCCTGGTTATTCTTTTGCCCGTTTTGCTCTTCATCACAACGACGCTGATCGGACAGCTAAGCGCATTGAACAATCTTTCCTTCTCTGAAGAAAAAATCATCGAAATCGAAGCGCAGCTTAAATCGATCCTGCCCGCTGCGATTGGAGAAAGCCTTGATCTGCGCGCCCTCTTTCATAAGGTAAGCGCTTTTATCAGCGCGCGCGCCACACAATTGCTGGATGGCTTTGCGCAGCAGATGTTTGGCGCATTGGTCTCTTCAGCGGCTTCTTTGATCAACTTGGCCGTGCTGTTTTTGGTGGTGCCCGTGGTGGCTGTTTACATGCTGCTCGATTGGGATCGAATGACCGCGCATTTGAAAGGGCTGCTTCCCCGCGATCACGAAGGTACCATTTGCATGCTGGCAAGTGAAATCGACCGGACATTGGCGGCCTTTATCCGCGGTATGGGCTCTGTGAGCCTTATTTTAGGCAGTTATTACGCGCTTGGTTTATGGGCCATCGGTTTGGATTTTGGATTGGCGATTGGTGCTTTCGCTGGTTTGGTTACATTTATCCCATATCTCGGCGCCATTATCGGCGGCGGTTTGGCGCTTGGCTTTGGGGTTTTTGAATTCTGGGGAGACTGGTCAAAACTTTGGTTTGTTGCAGGAATATTTATATCCGGCCAAATCATTGAGGGCAATTTTCTAACCCCCAAACTGGTTGGCACGTCAATCGGCCTACACCCGGTTTGGCTGTTATTCGCCCTATCCGTATTTGGCGGCTTATTTGGATTTGTGGGTTTGTTAATCGCCCTGCCGGTGGCGGCAAGCGTTGGCGTTTTGGTTCGGTTTTTTACCGGCGAATATCAAAAAAGTCGCCTCTATAAAGGCAAAAGTGACCTCTCGTGAGCAAGCCCCTTTCTGCGCAACTTAGCTTTGATCTTCCCAGCCGGCCCTCTTTGCAGCGCGGAGATTTCTTTATTAGCCCAAGCAATGCGCTGGCCTTGTCCATGCTTGAAGAATGGCCTTCCTGGCCCAATAATTGCCATATTCTAAGCGGCCCGGAAGGCGCCGGAAAAACCCATCTTGCGCATGTATGGGCCGCCACCAGCGGTGCCCAAATTATAAATGCCAACGATCTGCCAAACCAAGAGATTGCAACGCTTTCTCAAACCTCGATAGTGGTCGAAAATATTCCAAATATCAGCGGTGATCGCGCCGCCGAAGAGGCTTTATTCCATCTCTTAAACCTTATTAAATCTGGGCCGGGTTGGTTGCTGATGACCGGGCGTGAAAACGCGCTTTTTTGGGGGATTAAACTGCCCGATCTAGCCTCTCGACTGGCCGGAGCCCGCAGCGCTGAATTACACGCTCCAGACGATATTTTATTCGCAGCACTCCTGGTGAAACTCTTTGCAGACCGGCAGCTATTTCCCAGCCCCGATGCCATTCAATATCTGGTCACGCGTATCGAACGCTCGTTCAAATCCGCGCAGATAATCGTAGCGCAAATCGACCGTATCGCACTGAGCAAACAACAGGCTGTTACGCGCAGTCTGATAGGCAAAATTTTGGCTTCTGCGGACCATTCAAGCGATTGACCTAGCGCATTCTGGCCGCCATAAAGCGAGACAGATAAACCACCCGCGGGGGGCCTTGTAATGGTGTCAAACTATGCGCCTTCCAAACAGGAGCAGGCAAACTTTGACTCGCGCCTGCGCAAAAAAGGCGATCTGGTCGCGCTGTCGAAAGTGGGTGTTGTCGATATCGGGTCAAACTCGGTGCGTTTGGTGGTGTTTGACGGGGCTGCGCGTTCGCCCGCCTATTATTACAATGAAAAAATAATGTGTGCCTTGGGGGCGGGGCTGGCAGAAACCGGGTGCTTGAATCCCGAGGGCCGCGCGCGCGCGGTGGCGGCGATTTTGCGCTTTACTTATTTGGCAAAAGCCATGGGCATACCGCGCTTGATCGCGGTGGCTACAGCGGCGGTGCGTGACGCGCAAGACGGCGCCGCTTTCGTTCAAGAGCTAAAGGAGAAAACCGGTCAGGCGGTCTTGGTGATCAAGGGCAAAGAAGAGGCCCGCTTATCTGCACAAGGCGTGTTACTGGGCTGGCCCGGCGCCTATGGATTGATTTGTGATTTGGGCGGTTCCTCGATGGAGCTGGCCGAAATCGGCGACGGCAAAGTGGGCAAGCGCATCAGCGCAAGAATTGGCCCGTTGAAGCTGCGCGAGCTTCAAGGCGGTGCAGCGGCGCGCCAGCAGTTGATTGCCCGCAACATGGCCAAGTTAACGGAGAAAATGGGGCCGCAACATAACCGTTTGTTTCTGGTGGGTGGATCCTGGCGCGCGCTGGCGCGTATCGACATGGAGCGCCGTGCCTACCCGTTACACGTGATTCATGAATACCGCATGGATAAAGACGCAGTACAAAAAACGGCCGCTTTCCTACGCCAATCGGATCCTGAGAAATTGCGGATCAAATGCGGCATCTCGGGGGCACGCATGGCGCTGCTACCTTACGCGATTGAAGTTCTTGATGCGCTGGTTGAGAGTTTTACACCGATAGATATTGCCCTCTCCAGCTATGGTATACGCGAAGGGCTTTTATACGAACAAATGTCAAAAAAACTGCGCAAAAAAGATCCGCTGATTGAAGCCTGCGCCTTCGCAGAAATGAAAGATGCGCGCGCCCCCGGCTTTGGCTTGCAATTGTTCAAATTTGTTTTGCCGCTTTTCCCTACCGCGGATGACGAGGCAGCGCGCCTGATCAAAGCCGCCTGCCATCTGCATGATGTAAGTTGGCGCGGCCATCCCGATTATCGCGCCGAAATCTGCTTTGACAACGCTACACGGGCCAATTTGGGCGGGTTGAAACATGCCGAAAGAGTATTCCTGGGGCTTTCGTTGATGCATCGCTATCGCAATCAACGCAAAGGCCATAAATTCGAAAACCTGTTTTCTTTATTGTCTCAGGAGCAGATGCGTATGGCAGAAATTTTGGGCAAAGCGATGCGGCTTGGCGCCATGATGTGGGTGAATAAAGAGGAAACCAACGCCAAATTATTTTGGGCCCCGGATGCCAAAGCCTTGCAGCTGGTTTTGGAAGGCGATGCCGTAAGCCTTTATGGTGAGGTGGCCGAAGCCCGCTTGAAATCGCTTGCGCGCGCGATGAATGCCAGCTTTGCCTTCCAGGCAAAATAATCTATCCCCAAAAAGCATTGCGGCACTTGCGCAGAGGCGCTTTTTGCATCGCTTAAACCACCGCGCGCCGCTGACAGGAAAGGCTCGGCGCGAGCTGCCCAGAAAGGTTTAGCTTCACCGGCCTGCCTTCGAAGGAGAGGCGACCGGCAACGCGCAAGCTATGCCACCCGCTGAGGCACTGTGAAACACTTTATCTTCTCTGATTTGGGCAGATCCGGGCTGCGCGCTGATGATTGCGGGTGCCGCAAAGGCAAGGGGGGCCGATCAGCTTTTGGCGTTTTTAATTTTCTCAAAGGCTTCATTCACCCGGATCAAGCGTTTTTCGGCTAATTTCACGGCTTCTGCGGGTACCCCGCGCGCGATCATCAGATCGGGGTGGCTATCGCGCACCAGCGCCTGCCATTTGGCCTTTATTATGGGAAAGGCCTCCTCCTGAGATGCCCCCAAAATTGTGTAGGGATCCGCAGCATAGCCGCTCACGCAGCGGGCGCGAATGGATTGAAATTGCATCCCCTCAAGCCCGAATAAATCAGCCACTTTTTCTAAAAAGACGTTTTCTTTCGGGTGATAATCGTCATCAGCAGTCGCAATGTGAAACAGCCCTTCCAGCAAATCCTCTAAAATTTTACTACCGCTGCCAAACATAGCGCCAATCCGCCCAGCGTAATGTTCATACCCCGAAACATCCTGTCGCGCCAAATCGAAAACCCGCGCGGCTTGTTCAAGCGCCTCGGGGGGAATATGGAACACTTGTCGAAACGCCTGCACCTCTGAGCGCGTGACATGCCCATCGGCCTTTGCCATTTTTGCACCCAGCGCAATCACGGCAATGGTAAAGGCCACGGTTTGCTCGGGCGGCTTGCTCCAACGTGCAAAGACTTCGGACAAAGGCGCACCCTTTGCCAAAGCCGAAAGAACTTCAGAGATACGAGACCAAAGCGACATAGAGCTTGAATACCCTTCCCGATTTGAAATGTCAGCTTCTGTTCACAAAATTTTTTGCATCAATATCAAATCCAGCCAAGTTTCAAACTTATACCCCACCTCGGGAAGCCGGGCTCTTTCTTGAAAGCCCAACGCTTTGTGAAACTTCAAGCCCGCTAAATTTGCAGCGCTGACCCCGGCCCAAAGGCTATGCACCCCATTTTTGGACGCATGGCGGCAGAGCCGCTCCATCAACTGACGCCCGATCCCTTGGCGCATCGCCCTTGGGGCCAAAATAATGCTATGCTCCATCGTATGGCGATAGCCTGGTCCTCCGCGAAACTGAAAATAGGTGCAAAACCCCAACAGACCAACCGCATCCTCGGCGATAAAATACCCACGGTTTTCCAAGCCTGCAGCAGAAATTGCTGTTTCAAGCGCAATGATGGTTTTTTCTTCAGTGGTGAAGGTGTTTAGCGTATCGCGAATAATAGGGTTCCAAAGATCAGCGATTGCAGGGGCATCCTGCACATTGGCATCGCGCAGTCTCATTCCAACACCACCTCTCCGGTTGGCGTTGTCAGGCAAACGCTGAGCTGTGGTTGATCAGCCTTTTCGATCAAAACCCGATCATCCTGCAGCTGCGCAGCCAAATAAGCCGCAAGCAACTCAGCTTGGGGATGCGCAATTTTCAGCTGCCTCAAGCGACAGCCCCGATCAGGCAGCTTTTGGGCGGGTGCGGGATTGCCCAGCCAATCGATCAAAGCCGGGGCCATATTATCAAGCGGCAAAATACCGGTCTCGGGTACGCTTATCAACCAGTTCAGATCGCCGCGGCTGACCGCAACACTGGGGCCCGTTTGGGGCAGCGCAGCCTTCAAAGCCGGGCCCATCGCCTCGGTGCGGCAAATCCAGTTGGTGGGTCTGGGGCGACCGGAAAACCGATCTAGATCGAACCAACGGGGCGCAAACGGGGCTTCGGCCTGCGGGTCGATCGCGATAACCTCCAAATATAGCTCGCCCAGATTCAGCAGCCGATTATGGGTTCCAAAGCGCAAATGACGCCCGCCAGCCTCTAAGGGCACGCCCAGAGCGGCCTCAACATACTCAACGCCCTCTTGCAAACGGCCGGCGCTGATTGCGATATGATCTATACCAAGCACCATAGGTACCATCTCACGCTTGCTTTTCAGGTCACAAAACCCGTTTCTGTTGCATCATTGCCTTAGATCAGCGCCGATTGGCGCGGATTAAGCTCAAAATATCTTGCGCCGCCGAGGGTATATTGGTGCCCGGGCCAAAAATCGCCTTCACGCCGGCATTTTTCAAAAAATCATAATCCTGTTGGGGAATAACCCCCCCACAAATCACCAAGATATCGCCCGCGTCGCGGGCTGCTAAGATTTTAATCAGTTCCGGAGCCAACGTTTTATGCCCCGCCGCCTGGCTGGATATACCGATCACGTGCACATCATTGTCAATCGCATCTTGCGCGGCTTCCTCTGGGGTTTGAAACAAGGGGCCCACATCGACATCAAAGCCGATATCGGCAAAGGCGGTGGCGATCACTTTGGCGCCTCGGTCATGGCCATCCTGCCCCATCTTTACCACCAGCATACGCGGTCGCCGGCCTTCTTCCTCGGCAAAGGCTTCTATATCCCGCTGAATGGCGGCAAAGCCTTCGTCATTCTCATAGGCTTTGCCATAAACGCCGGCCAAGGTTTTAACCTCGGCGCGGTGACGACCAAATATTTTCTCCATTGCCATACTGATCTCTCCAACAGAGGCGCGGGCGCGGGCAGCCTCAACCGCAGCTTCCAAAAGATTGCCACCCGCTTGCGCCCGCCGTTCTAATTCTGCCAACGCCGCGTCGCAGGCCGCCTCATCACGGGCTTCGCGGATCTGCTTCAAACGGGTTACTTGCGCCTCGCGCACGGCTTCATTGTCAATATCCAATATATCAATCGGATCTTCCTCAGGCAGCCGGTATTTATTCACCCCAACAATCACCTGATCGCCACGGTCAATATCGGCTTGACGGCGCGCCGCGGTTTCTTCGATGCGCAGCTTGGGCAAACCACTGGCCACGGCCTTGGTCATCCCGCCCATATCATCCACCTCTTCGATCAATTTCCAGGCGGCCTCAGCCAAATCCGAGGTCAACTTTTCCACATAATAAGAGCCGGCCAGTGGATCGACCACATTGGTCACTCCGGTTTCTTCTTGCAAGATCAATTGGGTATTGCGCGCGATACGGGCGGCAAATTCGGTGGGAAGGGCAATCGCCTCATCCAAAGCATTGGTATGCAGCGATTGCGTCCCCCCCAAAACCGCGCTCATCGCCTCATAGGCGGTGCGCACAACATTATTATAAGGATCTTGTTCCTGCAAACTGACGCCCGAGGTCTGGCAATGGGTTCGCAGCATTTTGGATTTTGGCGTTTTGGCACCAAGCTCTTCCATAATACGATGCCATAACAGCCGCGCGGCCCGCAACTTCGCCGCTTCCATGAAGAAATTCATCCCAATGGCAAAAAAGAAAGACAAGCGCGGCGCGAATTGATCAATATCCATCCCACGCGCCATCGCAGTTTTCACGTATTCTTTGCCATCCGCCAACGTATAGGCCAGCTCTTGCACCAAATTCGCCCCGGCTTCCTGCATATGATAGCCCGAAATCGAAATCGAATTGAACTTGGGCATATTGGACGAGGTATATTCGATAATATCCGCGATAATGCGCATCGAAGGCTCGGGCGGATAAATATAGGTGTTGCGCACCATAAATTCTTTGAGAATATCGTTTTGAATAGTGCCCGAAAGCACCTGGCAATCATGGCCCTGCTCTTCACCTGTGACGATGAAATTGGCCAAAATCGGGATCACCGCACCGTTCATCGTCATCGAGACGGATACTTTATCAAGCGGGATTCCTTCAAAAAGGATTTTCATATCCTCAACGCTGTCAATCGCAACGCCGGCTTTGCCCACATCGCCTATAACGCGCGGGTGATCGCTGTCATAGCCGCGATGCGTGGCCAAATCAAACGCCACAGAAACGCCCTGCTGCCCCGCAGCCAAGGCTTTGCGATAAAATGCATTGGAGGCTTCCGCTGTGGAAAATCCCGCATATTGGCGGATTGTCCAAGGGCGTCCAGCATACATCGTGGCCTTAACGCCTCTGGTAAAGGGTTCTTGCCCTGGCAGCCCCTCTAAATGGGTAAGCCCCTGCAGATCATCCGCCGTGTAAATGGGATCCACGGCAATACCTTCTAACGTATTCCAGGTTAAATCTGCCGGATCACGGCCGCGCAATTCTTTCGCCGCGATCTCTTGCCATATCGCTTTTTTCTGGGTCATTTTTCATCGCCCTCGCATTTTTCGCCGCGCCAAACACGCAGAGTTGAGTGAAAATTTTTAACGATCATAGCGAACCCCTCTTCGCAAACGCTTTCAAGAGACCTATATCAAACTTAAAGGGAGTCATCATGAAATCATTGATCGCCGCAATTTGTGTTGCCGCGCTGCCCAATTTGGGAGGCGCAGAAAGCCTTAAAACCATCTTCGTAGACGTCACAAACGAAACCACGATCGACGGATATTTATGGCTAAAACGGCCGGTGATTGTTTTTGCCAATACCGATTTGGATGTAAATTTCCAAACCCAGATGAAATCTTTGCACCAAGGCGCAGAGGAATTGGCCGCACGCGATGTGGTGGTATTGGTCGATGCAAATCCCGCCGAAGAAACCGCCCTGCGCAAAAAATTCCGGCCACGCGGATTCGCGGTGCTGCTGATGGGCAAAGACGGGCAAATAAAATTGCGCAAACCATTTCCTTGGGATGCCAGAGAATTAAGCCGCAGCATCGATAAAATGCCTATGCGCCAGCAAGAAATGCGTTCAAAATAAACCAGCCATATGGGCCCGCCGTGCTGGGCTGACCCCTGCAGGCCCAAGCGTGGTAATCTACAGATAATTGCCCTCGGCCTTGGGCAATCAATTATATGTGAATGCGTCGGGCTCAACGGCTTACTCGAACTCAATGATAACGTCATCCACGGCCAAACTGTCTCCGGCCAGGGCGTTCACTTTTTGAACCACACCTTTGCGCTCGGCGCGCAGAATATTCTCCATTTTCATCGCCTCAATCGTGCATAAAGCTTGCCCCTCTTGAACCTCTTCACCTTCTTCAACACTGATCTTCACGAGCATTCCAGGCATCGGGCACAGCAACAGCTTTGAGGTATCAGGCGGCAGTTTCTCGGGCATCAACAGCGCCAATTCTGCGTGGCGGGGGCTGCGGATTGTGACCTTTAAATCCGCGCCGCGCGTGCGCAAGCGAAAACCACCTGATATCTCATCGACCTTCATCACCAACGGCGTCTTATCCACCAGCATATCGGCCAATTTTATACCCGGCGTCCAGGCTCCAATTACATAATGCGCCGCGCCATCCTCAAAGGTGACCAAAGCCCCATTTGGATCCGCCGCTACGGTTACAGCATGCGTTTCCCCCTGCAAGCACACCACCCAGTGATCGCCAACTTTGCGCGCATGATTGTCGAGGCGTCCGGAAATCTGAGCCCGCCGTATTTCGCCAACGCGGTACATCGCAGCGCTGGCCGCAACAACCCGTCGCAAAGCCGCAGCTGGCAGCGTAACCCCTTCAAAACCGTCCGGGTATTCTTCTGCAATAAACGCCGTTGTCATATCACCAGAGGTGAATTTTGGATGATCCATCACCGCGCTGAGAAAGGGCAAATTATGGCCAATACCTTCAACTTCGAACCGGTCAAGCGCCAAGCGCATATGTTCAATCGCCCCGGCCCGGCTTGGCGCCCAGCTGCACAGCTTTGCGATCATCGGATCATAATACATACTGATCTCGCCGCCCTCATACACCCCCGTATCGTTTCGGATAATATGATCATCTGAGGCTGTTTCGGCAGGCGGACGATAGCGGGTAAGCCGGCCAATAGAGGGCAAGAAGTTTCGATAAGGATCTTCTGCGTAAAGTCGGTTTTCAATAGACCATCCATTGATCTGAACCGCGTCTTGGGTTAGGCCAAGCGGCTTGCCCGCCGCCACATTGATCATTTGCTCCACCAGATCGATGCCGGTGATCAGCTCGGTCACCGGATGTTCAACCTGCAAGCGCGTATTCATTTCCAAAAAGTAAAAATTTTGCGCGCTATCGACGATAAATTCCACGGTGCCGGCGCTTTGATAGCCCACAGCTTGCGCCAAAGCGCAGGCTTGTTTGCCCATCGCGGCCCGGGTTTCTGGCGTTAAAAATGGGCTCGGCGCTTCTTCCACAACTTTTTGATTGCGCCGCTGGATCGAGCATTCGCGTTCGTTTAGATAAATGCAATTGCCATGGCTATCCGCCAAAACCTGAATTTCAATATGGCGGGGTTGGGTGACGAATTTTTCAATAAAAATGCGATCATCCCCAAAGCTGCTGGCAGCTTCATTCTTAGAAGATTGAAAGCCTTCGCGTGCCTCATCATCCGTCCAGGCGATGCGCATGCCCTTGCCGCCGCCCCCGGCCGAGGCTTTTATCATCACCGGATAACCAATTTGTTGCGAGATTTTAACCGCCTCTTCGGCATCGTTGATCAAGCCCATATATCCAGGCACGGTTGAAACGCCGGCCTCTTGGGCAATTTTCTTCGAGGTGATTTTATCGCCCATTTGCTCAATCGCGGCGACAGGGGGGCCAATAAAAGCCACATTCGCCGCCGCCAAAGCTTGCGCGAACCGGCTGTTTTCAGACAGAAACCCATAGCCGGGATGCACCGCCTGCGCCCCTGAACTTGCAATCGCCTTCATCACATTTTCAATCACGATATAGGATTGATTGGCCGGAGATGGGCCAATATGCACGGCTTCATCAGCCATTTGCACATGCAGCGCCTGACGGTCAGCATCCGAATAGATCGCAACTGTTTTGATTCCCATTTTGCGGGCAGTTTTGATGACGCGGCAGGCTATTTCACCGCGGTTGGCTATCAGAATTTTCTCAAACATCGGAACAGTCCTTTTTATTCTGGATCAAACGCATCAGCAAAATTGGCGTGGATCAAATTCAAATCGAGGATCAGCTTGGCCCCATAACAGGCTGGATCAAACGGATCATCATAGGGTTTCACTTCGCGCTCGAACAGCCAATTGAGCCGCCCTGCATCCAGATTTCCCCGCTCAAAGGGTTGATCCCAAAAATGTTCAAGCAGCGCGCGCACGAAGCCCGTATCGGCCCGCCGATCCGGGGGGCGACGGTCTTTAAAGCGCTCAAGCCGTTTCAAAGGCGTCACGCCTTTGGGGTTGGGCCGGCGAATGGTGAATTGAAAATCTGTACCCGGCAAACGCCCCGGGAAGCCACGATGTTTTAGCATGATGGGAGAGCCTTTTGTTTATGGCAATGGGGGCCGCGCGTTGCGGCAAAGGCCGCCCAACGACGCTGGTTATCTCGATTGCTCAAGACATCAAAGATCCGCTCGCCAGAGCGCTCAAATGGCGCTGGGCATGTCAACTCGCCCCCGGCCCGTATGTGTAAATGCGCCCCGCGATCAGTGATTTCAACCACCGGCAAAAACCCCCTAATCGATTGCAGTTTGCGCCAAATATCTTGCCGAATTTGGCGCGCCAAACGCGGCGCAGACATCAGGGGCATAGAAATCTCGCGGCTGATATCAAACCGCGCTGGAAGCCGGCGCGCCAATGTGAAACATGGTCCATCATAGATTTCGAACCAATTGCCGCGCTTGATGGTTTTCTGGTGCATGCTCAGCTCACATCACTACTAAAAATCAAAGTAAAACCTTTTTACAATGGTATATTATCATGCTTTTTCCATGGATTTTTCAGCTGCTTACCGCGCAGGGATGCAAAAGCCCTCGAGACCCGTTTGCGGGTTGATTTGGGTTGAATAACCTCATCTATAAAGCCCAGCTCTGCGGCCACGAACGGATTGGCAAACCGGTCTTCGTAATCGGCTGTATGTTGCGCGATTTTATCTGCATCGCCCAAATCGGCGCGATGAATAATCTCGGTTGCGCCCTTGGCCCCCATCACGGCAATCTCGGCGGTGGGCCAGGCATAGTTAAAATCACCCCGTAAATGTTTTGAGGACATCACATCATAGGCTCCGCCATAGGCTTTGCGGGTGATCACGGTTACTTTTGGCACCGTGGCTTCGCCATAAGCAAAGAGCAATTTCGCACCATGCTTGATCACCCCACCATATTCTTGCGAGGTGCCGGGCAGGAACCCCGGCACATCCACAAGCGTCAGAATTGGGATTTCAAACGCATCGCAAAACCGCACGAACCGGGCCGCTTTGCGCGAACTGTCAATATCAAGGCATCCCGCGAGCACCATGGGTTGGTTCGCCACGATGCCGACGCTTTGCCCCTCTAATCGAATAAACCCAGTTAAGATGTTCTTTGCAAAATCTTCCTGAATTTCAAAAAAATCACCTTCATCGGCGATTTTAAAAACCAATTCCTTCATATCATAAGGGGTGTTGGGATTATCAGGGATCAAAGTATCCAATGACGCCTCAATGCGGCCCGGCTCATCAAAAAACGGGCGTATGGGTGGCTTTTCACGGTTGTTCAAAGGCAGAAAATCAACCAAACGACGGGCCTCGCTCAACGCAACGATATCATTCTCATACGCCGCATCCGCAACAGATGATTTCTTGGTATGCGTCGCGGCGCCGCCCAATTCTTCGGCCGTGACCACCTCATTGGTCACCGTTTTGACCACATCGGGCCCCGTGACGAACATATAAGAGCTGTCTTTGACCATCAGAATGAAATCGGTCATCGCGGGGGAATAGACCGCGCCACCGGCGCAAGGACCCATGATCAAGCTGATTTGCGGCACCACGCCAGAGGCCAAAATATTACGCTGGAACACTTCGGCATATCCTGCAAGCGAGGCAACCCCCTCTTGGATACGTGCTCCACCAGAATCGTTTATGCCAATCACCGGCGCGCCATTTTGCAACGCCATATCCATGATTTTACAAATTTTTTGGGCATGCGTCTCAGAGAGCGAGCCCCCGAACACGGTGAAATCTTGCGAGAAAACATAAACCATTCGGCCATTAATCGTGCCCCAACCGGTGATCACACCATCGCCGGGCGGGCGCTGTTTTTCCATACCAAAATCAGTGCAGCGATGCGCAACAAACATGTCAAACTCTTCGAAACTGTCTTCATCCAACAGCAGCTCAACCCGCTCGCGCGCGGTTAATTTACCCTTGGCATGCTGCGCCTCTATGCGCTTGCTGCCGCCGCCTTGGCGCGCAACGTCGCGGCGCTGCTCAAGCTGTTGCAAAATATCTTTCATCTTGACTCCTTCGGCAATCTGCCGCTTCTGCTATACTGCTTGCGGTGTAACGCAAAGAAGATTTATGCAAATTTGCAAATAAATCTGCGGATTAAAGTGCTAATTTGTTAATTTGCTAACTTTATTTTAGCCAGCAAAGAGATAACCCCATCCGCCTTCTTCTGGATGGTTAAGGAGCGTATATGATCGAAAGACCCAAGGCCCAGTTTCTTAACCGGCAAACCCAGCCGCATATGGCCACGCTGATTTTGATGGTCAGCATTTCGGCGCTGGCGATGAATATCTTTTTACCAAGCCTCCCGCGCATGGCGGATGAGTTTGGCACCAGCGCCGCCATTTTAGGGTTGTCAGTGAGCGTATATCTGGCGATCAGCGCACTGGTTCAGTTATTCTCGGGGCCGCTTTCGGACATGCAGGGGCGCCGTCAAGTCACTCTTTGGTCGATTGCCCTGTTCACGGCGGTCAGCATCGCCATTACCTTTTGTCAAAGCACCGAGTCATTTTTGATTTTGCGCGCAATCCAATCTGTCATCGCAAGCGTTTTTGTGATTTCGCGCGCCATCGTACGCGACACCACCGATACCGCAAGTTCGGGCTCTCGGATCGCCTATATCATGATGGGTATGGCGCTGGTGCCGATGTTCGGGCCAGCTTTGGGCGGGGTGATTGATGCCTATTTTGGCTGGCGCGCTAATTTTTGGATTCTAAGCCTGCTGGGGGTGGCGCTTTGGCTCAATTGCTTTTTTGACCTTGGCGAAACCGCGCCAACGGCAGATGTGAAATTCCAAGCGCATTTTGCGCTCTACCCCGATCTTTTGCGTTCAAAACGGTTTTGGGGGTATTGCTTCACCTCCGCATTGGGATCAGGCGCCTTCTTCGCCTATCTGGGCGGGGCCCCTTTTGTTGGCTCTGAAATATTCAACTTAAGCCCAGAGGCGCTCGGGCTATTCTTCGGCGCACCGGCAGCGGGATATTTTTTGGGAAACTTTTTCACCGGGCGGTTTTCGTCGCGGATCGGCCTTGATGCGATGATTTTTTGGGGGCTGGCCTTGAACTTATTTGGCCTCACCGCCTCTTTGGCCGTATTCTACAACGGCATGGGGTCAGCAATCAGCTTTTTTGGCTTCATGACCTTTGTCGGATTTGGCAATGGATTAAGCATTCCCAACGCCACGGCCGGCATGCTCGCCATACGCCCAGATCTTGCCGGCGCCGCCTCAGGGCTTGGCAGCGCCATTATGATTGCGGGCGGGGCGGCCTTATCCGCCCTTGCCGGCGCCGTTTTAACGCCAACCAGCGGCGCCACGCCCCTGCTATGGTTGATGTGGAGCTCGGTTGCCGCAGGGGTGATCTGCATGATCTATGTCAAAAAACGCCACCGCAGTATTCAAACCTCTTGACGCCTCTACCATAATTAGCAAGCTTAGCAGATCATTTTTGAAAATTTGCAAATCGGGGTAACAATGGCCGTTCAAAAGCTCTATGCCGGCGCCAAGCTGCGCGATCTACGCCGTAAGCTGAGCCTGACACAAAAGGAATTTGCCGCGCGGCTGGGCGTGTCGCTGCCCTATTTGAATCAGATTGAAAACAACAACCGGCCCGTTTCCAGTTCTATTCTCTTGGCATTGGCCCAAGAATTCGGCTTTGACATCACAGAATTATCAAGCGGAGAAAGCGAGCGGCTTGTCAGCGATCTGCGCGAAGTTCTGGTGGACCCGATTTTTAGCGAAGCGCAACCCTCGCTTGGCGATCTGCGGCTGGTGGCGTTTAATGCCCCGGCCTTTAGCCGCGCATTTCTGGATCTACACCGCGCGTATAAAAACACCCAAGAACGCATGATGTCATTTGATGAAGCCTTGGGTTGGCAAGACGGGCATATGCAGCCCAACCCATGGGAAGAGGTACGTGATTTCTTTCATTATTGCGACAATTACCTGGATGCGGTGGATAAAGCGGCCGAACGTTTCGCGCATGGGTGGCAGGGGCCCAACTGGCTGCGTGGAAACGTTGAAAAGGCGCTTGCAGGCTTAGGAATACGCGTGGAATTAAGCGACCAAACCCCATTGCGGCACTATGATAAAACCCAAAACCGGCTGAGCTTGAGCGCCCATGCCAGCCCACCAACGCAAATTTTTCAACTCTGCCTGCAATTTGCCCTGATCACAGAAGAGCCTTTGCTCGAGGCCACATTGGATTTGGCGCGGTTTCAAACACCTCAAGCCCGCGATATTGCAAAAATTGGTCTGGCCAATTATTTCGCCGGCGCCGTGATGATGCCCTACAGAATATTTTTGCAGGCGGCTCAAGACGAGCGCCATGACCTAGAGCGGTTGGCCCGCCACTTTGGAGCGTCGTTAGAACAAGTCGCGCATCGGCTCTCTACGCTGCAAAGGCCCGGCGCAAAAGGTATTCCCTTTTTCTTCGTGCGCGTCGACCAAGCAGGCAACATCACCAAACGCCATTCTGCGACGCGGCTGCAATTTGCGCGCTTTGGCGGCGCGTGCCCGCTGTGGAATGTGCATCGCGCCTTTGAAACACCGGGGCGATTTTTGCGGCAATTGGCCGAAACGCCAGATGGAGCGCGTTACATTTCGCTTGCCCATGATGTGTCAAAAACCGGGGGCGCGTTTGGGGCTCCGGCGCACCGCTATGCCATTGCGCTCGGCTGCGAAGTGAAACATGCCGCGACCATGGTCTATGCCGATGGAATGGACCTTGACACCCCGCATGCCTATGAACCTATTGGCGTTTCATGCCGGGTCTGTGATCGGCGCGCCTGCCACCAACGCGCGCTGCCCCCGTTAGATAAAGAGCTTAGCATTGATCATGATCTACGCGAAAACCTTCCCTATTCCATCCAGTGATCGCTGAAAATCGCCGCGCTGTTTAAGACCCGCTTCTTTAGCGCTGGCTGGTCTGCCAATCCGGCGCCAACCAGGGCTGTGAATTGGCGCGCGCAAGCGGCGTTTTACCCAAAATAAGATCACTGGCTTTCTCGCCAACCATGATCGAAGGCCCGTTTAAATTGCCATTGGTGATTTGTGGAAAAATGCTGCTATCAACCACGCGCAGCCCCTTAACACCAATCACATTTGTTTGCGGATCGACCACCGCCAAAGGATCATCCACCGCCCCCATTTTACAGGTACCGCAGGGATGATAGGCGCTTTCGGCATGGGCGCGGATAAATCCGTCAATCTGGGCATCGGTTTGCAACGCAACGCCGGGTTGAATTTCGTGTTTTACAAACGGCCGAAAGGCCTCTTGCGCGAAGATCTCTCGCGTGAGGCGAATACCGCGGCGGAAATCTATCCAATCTTTTTCGGTAGACATATAGTTAAAGGTAATTTTTGGGCTGTCTTCCGGCTTGGCCGACCGCAAAGTAACCGCCCCGCGAGACGGGCTGCGCATCGGGCCTATATGGGCTTGAAATCCGTGCCCCTCTGAGGCTGCCTGGCCATCATAGCGCACCGCGATGGGCAAAAAATGAAATTGCAAATCGGGATATTCTACCCCCGCGGCCGAACGAATAAATCCGGCGCTTTCAAATTGATTAGACGCGCCAGGGCCGCTGCGCGTCAACGCCCATTGCAGCCCAACCCGCGCCTTTCCAAGCAGGTTCCAATATTTAAACAGGCTCACCGGTTGGCTGGCGGCCATTTGAATATAGACCTCCAAATGATCCTGAAGATTTTGGCCAACGCCAGGGCGGTCCGCCACTATTGGGATGCCATGAGCGGTCAGATGCGCGGCAGGGCCAATCCCAGAGAGCATCAGTAGTTTCGGGGAATTGATCGAAGAGCTTGCTAAAATCACTTCTTTTTTGGCCCGAACGGTTTTCAAGCCCCCGCCTGCCAAAAGCTCAACCCCAACCGCGCGACGTCCGGAAAACACGATCTTACGCGCCAGGCCACGGATCAGATTGCAATTTTCACGTTGTAAGGCAGGGCGCAGATACGCTTTTGCAGCGGACCAGCGGGCCCCTTTGTGAATGGTATGCTCCATCGGGCCAAAGCCCTCTTGCTGCTGGCCGTTATAATCGTCGGTCAGCTGATAGCCGGCCTGCCGGCCAGCCTGCACAAAAGCCTGCACCAAGGGGTTATCGCGCTTGCCGCGCGTCACGTGCAACGGGCCATCGCTTCCGCGCCAGCTGGCATCGCCGCCATGCCCGGCCGGATCCCAGGTTTCCATACGTTTATAATAGGGCAGCACATCCGCGTAAGACCAGCCGCTGGCCCCCATTGCCTCCCACGTGTCAAAATCTTTGGCATGGCCGCGCACATAAACCATGCCATTGATGCTAGAAGACCCCCCAATCACCTTGCCGCGCGGGCAGGCAAGCCGCCGCCCGCCCAGATGCGGCTCGGGCTCGGACCGATAGCCCCAATCATAGCGCTTCATATTCATCGGAAAGCTCAACGCGCCGGGCATCTGAATAAGCGGGCCCGCATCGCTGCCGCCATATTCCACCACCAGGACCGAAGCCCCCGCCTCGCTTAAGCGATACGCAAGGGCGCAGCCCGCGCTGCCAGCTCCGACAATCACATAATCGGCTTCTGCCGCGCTCATGCGCGCCACCTCAGGTTCCGTGCATAAATGTGGATACCCGCGCGTTCAAAACGGTGCATCAACATCCCCCATACGCACATAGACCGATTTCAACTGCGAATAATGCTCGATCGCGTTTTTCGAGTTTTCGCGCCCGATACCGGATAATTTCATACCGCCAAAAGGCGCCTCGACGGGGGCATCATTATATGAATTGATAAAGCAACTGCCCGCCTGCAATTTACCAATTACACGATGCGCGCGGCTTATATCACGGGTAAAAACCCCTGCAGAGAGGCCATATTCGGTGTTATTCGCACGCGCCACCACATCCCCCTCATCATCAAAATCCAAAACGCTGAGAACGGGCCCAAAGATTTCCTCGCGCGCGATCGTCATCTGATCGCTGACATCTGCAAACACGGTCGGCGCCAAATAATAGCCCGGGCGCTCAAGCCGCCGCCCGCCGCAGACCAGCCGCGCGCCCTCGGAAATACCTTGCGCGATAAACCCCTGAACAATCTGCATCTGCCGATCACTGACCAGCGGGCCAAAATTTGTGGTTTCATCGAGCGGATCGCCGATCACCGCCTGTTCAAGCCGCGCGCTTAAACGATCCAAAAACGCCTCTTTAATGGCCTTATGCACAAATACCCGCGTGCCATTGGAACAAATTTGACCTGACGAGTAGAAATTCGCCAGGATCGCCCCGCCAACGGCATTTTCCAAATCCGCATCTTCAAATATAATCAGCGGCGATTTACCCCCCAGCTCAAGCGTCACCTGCTTCAGACCCACGGCCGCGCTTTGGTAAACTTTGCGCCCCGTTGCCACCGATCCGGTGAGCGAAACTTTGTTGATGCGCGGATCCTGCAGCAACGCCGCCCCAACATCGCCCTGCCCTTGTACAACGTTGAACACGCCATCTGGCAAACCAGCTTCACTGAGGATTTCGGCGATTTTCAGCGCGCAAAGTGGCGTGGTTTCTGATGGTTTGAAAATCATCGCATTTCCGCAAGCCAAGGCTGGCGCAGCTTTCCAGCAGGCGATTTGGGTCGGGTAATTCCAGGCACCAATGCCAAGACAGATCCCCAAAGCTTCGCGGCGCGTATAGACCCAATCTTCGCCAAGCTGGATATGCTCTCCAGTCACATTTCCCGCCAAACCCCCGAAATATTCAAGCGCATCGGCGCCGCTGGTGGCATCCGCATAAAGCGTTTCCGAAAGCGGTTTGCCCGTATCATGGGTTTCCAGCACCGATAGTTCTCGGTTGCGGGCGCGGATCAGATCGGCAGCGCGGCGCAATACGCGCCCCCGTTCAGTGCCCGAGCGCGCCGCCCAGTCCTGCTGCGCGGCCTGCGCCGCGCCGAGCGCCTGCTCGATAATCTGATCCGTACCCGCGTGTATCTGTGCGATAACAGCCCCTGAAGCGGGGTATATCACGTCAAACCGCGACCCGCTTTTATCTTCAACATAGCGCCCACCGATAAAATGGCTTGCCGTTGGCTGCGTGCTAGACATGCATATCCCCCTTCAAAGCTGCGCGGAAAGCCCTAGCAGAAAAAGTGATATAGATAAATAAAAATTTATATGGCCATATTAATTTTGATATATTTCTTGAAATTTTACCCCAGCCAAGCCAGATAAACCCCATGGAAAGACGCAGCATTCGTGACATACGCAATTCAGAATTCATTCAAGCCACTTTGCAAGCGGTACAACAGAAAGGATTTCAGAATGTCACTTTAAGTGAAATCGCTGCCTATGCGAGCACCACAGCTGCCAGCATAACCTATCATTTTGGCAGCAAAGAAAACCTGCTGGAAGCTACGATGCGCCACTTACTCGAACTCTTGCGCCGTGAGGTCATCAACAATCTAAAAGAAGCCAAGACACCCAAACAACGCCTGCAAGCCGTTTTAACTGCAAACTTTTCCGATTCTCTCTTCACCAAAACCCATTGCAATGTCTGGGTGCAGTTTTGGTCAGCCGCGCCCTACCAACCCGCGCTGGCGCGGCTTCAAAAAATCAATCGCTCTCGCGTGGCCAGCCATTTGCGCCGCGAAACGCAGCTCCTGGTTGCTTCAGAGCGCCAACACATGGTGGAACAGGCGCTGCAGTCCTATATAGACGGAGTTTGGATAAGTGCGGCGCAATCCACGGCTGTGATAGACGCTAAAGCCGCGCGTACAGATATCAATAATTTATTGGATCTGCTCGTAAGCGCCGGCTAACCCCCTCTGGGAAAGCGCTGTTGGCTTTCCAAAATATTCAGATCCATATGGTTGCGCATATAGCGTTCAGAGGCATCTTGCAGCGGCTGGTAATCCCAAGGGTAATAGCCCCCCTTGCGTACCGCCTCATACACCACCAAGCGGCCCGCCTGGCTTTGTCGAACAGCGGCGTCAAAGGCGTTAAGATCCCAGCGCGCCTCGGATTTTGCCTTGAGCGACGCCACCGTGCCCTGATGCGCCGGCAGATTGGCCAAATTTACCCGCTCTTGCGGGTCCACCTCCAAATCAAACAACTGATCCGGATCCAGCAAACAGCGGTTATATTTCCAGCGCCCATAGCGCAAAGACACCAGCGGAGCATAAGAGCCTTCTGCCGCGTATTCCATCGCCACGGGCGCGCTGCGCGCTTGACCATGCGCCAGCGGCACCAAAGTTTCGCCGGCCGTCCAAGGCTGCAAAGCGTCAAGCGATATGCCGGCCAGATCGCAGAGCGTTGGGCAGACATCCAGCGTTGAAACCGGCTGGGTCAGCAGCCCCGCGGGCAGCTCTGGCGCCGATATCATCAAAGGCACCCGCGCAGACCCCTCATAAAAAGACATTTTAAACCACAAGCCCCGCTCACCCAGCATATCCCCATGATCTGAAACAAAAACAATATGGGCTTCTTGCTGCGTGGTTTCTAACACCTCTAAAATCTCACCAATTTTATCGTCAAGATAGCTGATATTGGCGAAATAGGCGCGGCGGGCGTCACGGATCATCGCCTCGCTCAAAGAATATGAGCGCCAATCATTGGCATCAAATAACCGTTGTGAATGCGGATCATGCTCGGCATAAGGAAGCGCTGCAACCGCGGGGCTGAGATGCGCGCAATCCTCATAAAGATCCCAGTATTTTTTGCGTGCAACGTAAGGATCATGTGGATGCGTAAAGCTAACGGTGAGGCACCAGGGGCGATCATCTTTGCCACGCGCCAGATCGTATAATTTACGGCAGCTTTGATAAGCAACCTCATCATCATATTCAAGCTGGTTTGAAATTTCACCGATCCCCGCACCCGTCACCGAACCCATATTGTGATACCACCAATCAATGCGCGTGCCAGGTTTGCGGTAATCCGGCGTCCACCCAAAATCAGCGGGGTAAATATCGGTGGTCAAACGCTCCTCAAACCCGTGCAACTGATCCGGACCAACAAAATGCATTTTGCCAGATAGGCAGGTTTGGTAGCCTGCCGCGCGCAAATGATGCGCATAGGTGGGTATAGAGGCTGCAAATTCAGCAGCATTGTCATAGACCCCCGTTGTCGAGGGCAATTGCCCCGACATGAATGAGGCCCGCGCCGGCGCGCATAACGGGCTGGCGGTATAGGCATTGGCAAACCGCGCCGAGCGCTGCGCCAGGCGTTTTAAATGCGGCGCGTGCAGCCAGTCGGCAGGGCCGTCCGGAAACAGAGTTCCATTCAACTGATCAACCATAATAATTAGAATATTTGGGGAAGATGTCATGCAAGCGCCTCTTTCAGATACAGGTTACTCGGTCAGAGCCTCCAAAAGGTAAAAGCCTAGACTTTTGTAGCAGGAACTGGGGGGGTGCGCAGACGACGTTGCAAAACCGCCTCGCGCCAGCTGATAAAACTGACCGATGCCAAAATTGTGCCGCCCCCAATCACCACCCATGGATCGAGCGGTTCGTCAAAAAACACCATCCCAACCGACACCGCCCAGACCAGCTGTAAAAACGTAACCGGCTGCGTGATGTTCACGGGCGCTGCAGCAAAGGCCAGCGTCATCGTGTAATGCCCCAATGTGGCAAAGCAGGCCACACCAAAAAGGATAAGCAAATCGTTAGTCGAGGGCGGAACCCAAACCATCCATGCCATCGGCGCCAGCCCCACCGTGACAAAGAGTGAAAGCATCACAACGATTGTACCCGCCGAAACTTGATCGCTGAGCCGTTTGGTTAACAAATAAGAGCAGGCAAAAAATACCGCAGCCAACAGCATCGCCAGATGCCCCATATCCACGCTGCGAATACCGGGGCGCAAAATAATCAAGGCCCCCACCAACGCAATGCCGACGGCGATCACCCGCCGCAACGCCAGTTTTTCGCCCAAAAATAACGCCGCCCCCAACGTCACATAAATCGGCGATAGGTAATTCATCGCCGTTACATCCGCCAAAGGAATCCGCGCCATCGCAAAAAACCATAAAAACACCGCCCCCACATGCGCCGCGCCGCGATACACAAAAAGCCGCATCAACGGCTGAGAAAAGTCGCTTTTGAAAACCGACCCCAGCATCGGCACCAGCAAGACCAAGCCCAAAGCATATCGCAAAAACGCCGCCTCAGCGGCGGGCATATCCGGCCCTAAATATTTCACCAAGGAGGTGACGCCCACAAACATAAGCCCCGTCACGATCATCCATAAGATGCCGCGTAAGGTCGATGAAGAAGAGCGTTCGGTCATGGCGTTACTGAAAAGCTAAATAGCCCCAAAGCACAAGAGCTAATGAGACGCGAGCAGGCTGTAAGCGATTGCCCACATCACAAGCGCAATCCCGATGTCTAAAATCTGCCATGCGCGGGGATTGGCAAAAAATGGCGCCAAAAGACGCGCGCCGAAGCCCAATCCGAAGAAAAACGTAAAACTGGCTAGCATCGCCCCTAAACCAAAACCCAACGGGCTTTCAGATTGGTTCGCAATCCCCCCCAGCAAAATCACCGTATCAAGATATACATGGGGATTTAAAAAGGTCAGCGCCAAGCAGGTGAACAAGGCCGCCGATAAAGACATCACATCGCCCATTGCATCCAAAGCGTGATTGCCACGCCAAGCCGATATCATGCTGCGTATACCATAGGCGAACAGAAACAACGCCCCTGCAAAGCGGATCCAGCTCATAAGGTTGGGCAGGGCCTCCAAAAGAGTGCCCAAACCAAACACCCCCAGAAAAATCAACAGCGCATCAGAAGCCGCACAAAGCAACACGATCGGCAAAACAAAACGGCGCATCAACCCCGCCTTCAACACGAAGGCGTTTTGCGCTCCGATCGCAAGGATCAACGAAAAACCAAGGCCAAAGCCCAAAAAGAAAGGTTCGATCATGATATAGGTCTTGCGAAGATCATCCGCGACACAAGCCATAAAACACAAGGCAACACAACCGTAGAACAGCCCCCCCTACGCGATGGGGCTTGTATAGCTTCCCGCTTTGGTATTGGGCGCATGCGACAGTAACCCGCGCCCGATCAAGGCCTTCAAACACCTGTGGAAGGTCGGCTGCGCCATGCCCAACAACAAAGCGTGCCTTTTAATATCAACAGATTTTGCAGTGCCACCCGCCAAATAAATTTCTGTGTAAGACGCGTAGAACACGTCTTTTTCGTTTTGGGTCAATGCCCCAAGGCCCACTTCGTCTTCCAGACCCAAAAGCAGCTCGCGCATTTGCGCCATTTTAAAGTATCGTTGGGACATTATTCACCTGTCACAAACGCCAAATGACCGTTTGATCGATTTAATTGCCGAAACCATAAAAGTCTTAAAACCATACCTGAAGTCGATCAAAAAACTGTCTGACTTTCAATACAAAATTGTGTCAATTAAAAAGTTATCATAATGACTTAAGGAAATCTTTGCATTGACCCTGCGCGACGGAAAGGCGCGCCAATTTTACCGGAAAACTGCTAAACTCGGCTTGGCCTCGCCTCAAAAAATGTATAATTTGTGGGCCAAAAACAAAGAACTGTCACTAATTTCTGACGCTGTACATAAAAGATTACACAACCAGCGAATGATGTCATAAAGATAATCGTTTCGCACGCAAAGCGCAATCAGCTCAAAAAAATAAACAACAAAGGACGCACAAAAAAATTTTAAAGCGCGATTTCACCAATTTCACAGAATCGTGTCGAAATCCGATTATGCATTAGGTTAATATGAACGCCTCGATATCATATGTATCAAAAAGATACTCAATCAGAAGCTTCCAATTGCGCTATAACCTCATCACTAGCTTCAAAATTGGTTGTCACGCGCTGAACATCATCGTCATCCTCAAGCGCATCGATCAGCCTCATCAGCTTTTCCATCCCTTCAAGATCAAGCTCTGTGGTGGTTGTGGGTTTCCAAACCAGCTTGGTTGACAGGCTTTCGCCCAAATCATTTTCCAACATTTGCGCCACTTCATTCAGGCTGGTGTCTTCACACCAGATGAAATGCCCATCTTCTGAGCTTTCTACATCTTCCGCGCCCGCTTCCAGCGCCGCCATCATTACGCTATCATCATCACCGGCGGATACGGCGTAGCTCACCTGACCTTTGCGATCAAACATAAACCCTACCGAACCGGTTTCCCCCAAATTGCCGCCGTGTTTTCCGAAGGTCGAGCGCACATTCGATGCCGTGCGGTTTCTGTTATCGGTCATTGTTTCAACAATCACTGCCACGCCATTTGGGCCGTAGCCCTCATAACGGATTTCTTCATACTCATCCCCATCACCCGCAACCGATTTTTTAATCGCGCGCTCAATCACATCTTTTGGAACCGAATTTGATTTGGCTTCCTTAACGGCCAAGCGCAAACGGGGGTTTTTTTCAGGATCCGGATCCCCCATTTTGGCGGCTACGGTAATTTCTTTGGAAAGCTTCGAAAATAATTTTGAGCGCGCCGCATCTTGGCGCCCTTTGCGATGCTGAATGTTCGCCCATTTTGAATGGCCTGCCATTTTTCCCTCCGAAATTCGCTTATCTGCGCCTATATAGGTCAGGCTATCGCCGAGGGGCAAGCCACGAATCTGCAAAGTTTATCGCCATGGGCCATGTCTCGGCAAAACAGGCTTAAAATCCCCAAAACCAGACCAGCCGCTTTAAAAGGGCCATAGTTTGGGAATAAACCAAGCCGATAAAAGCCCGATACTCAGATTGAGCGGCACACCAACGCGCAAAAAATCAGAAAACCGATATCCGCCGGGCCCGTAGACCAGCATATTGGTTTGATAGCCAATCGGCGTGGCAAAGCTGGCCGAAGCGGCCACCATCACCGCCACAACCAACGGCCGGGGATCAACGCCCAAATCATGCGCCAATGCAATTGCCAAAGGCGTGATGATCACAGCTACCGCATTATTTGACACCACTTCTGTGAGCAGCGAGGTCAGCAGGTAGAAGCACCAAATCAACAAGAAGGGCGACAGGCCCGCGATCGCGGGTGTCAGAGCCTTAACCACAAGTGCCACCGCGCCCGCATGGCCCAACCCGGCGCCTATGGCCAACATTGAAAATATCAAAACCAACAAGCGGCCCTGAACGAAAGCAAAGGCTTCCTCTGCGTCAATGGCCCGCGTCACAAGCAATATCGCGGCGGCCACCAAGCTAAGTACGAAAAGAGGTGCAAGGCCAAAACCGGCCATCAGCACCAAACCCAAAATCGTTCCAAATGCGATGGGCGCATGACGGCGGCGGAACGCTTGCACAGTCGGTTGAGAAATATCAACCACGGCAAATTCTTGTGCCAAACGTTTGATGTCTTCAGCAGCGCCTTCGAGCAGCAGCGTATCCCCCAAAGTGATAATAAGAGAGTGCAAATTTTGCGCTATATTCTGATTATGCCGATGCACAGCCAGCGTATAAACCCCAAAGCGCCGTCGCAAATGCAAATCGCTCAGCCTGCGCCCCAGCATTTGGCACCCAGGCGTAATTAATATTTCAACCGTTGTGGTTTCCACGGCAGAAACCTGATCCACCGCGCCTTTTCGCCTTAAGGTTTTTTCTTGCTGTAGCCCCAACAATTCCCCGATCGGAGAGCGTAAAACAACCCGGTCACCTGCGTTTAGCCGGATTGCCTTTAATCTATCACGCAACGAGGCGTTCTTGCGCAGCACATCGATCACCCGAACCCCTTGCCGGCGAAATAAGGCCACTTTTAAGACCGGCCTACCGATAAGCGCCGAGCCCGGCGGGATAAGCACTTCGCTGAAAAATTTCTTCTGCGTTTGATCTGATAATACATCCGCCAAACTGGCGCGTTCGGGCAAAAGCAACGGTGCGATAAACCGCAGATAAACCGCGCCCCAGATCACCAAGATTAAAGCCAAAGGTGTGATTTCAAAAAGCCCAAACCCCGCCAAACCCAAGTCACGGGCAACCCCATCCACCAATAAATTGGTGGAGGTCCCCAACAGGGTCAACATGCCACCTAATATGGCTGTATAGGAAAGCGGAATAAGAACTTTACTGGCAGCAATATTCAGGCTTCGGGCCAATTGCACAAAGACCGGGATCATCACCACCACCACCGGCGTGTTCGACACCACCGCCGAAGATAACAACACGAATAGCAGTAGAAGGGCCAAAATGCCGCCAGGATGGCGCATTTTTCGATTTTGCACAGCCGAAATCAACGCATCCAAAGCGCCCGTGCGCACCAAGGCGGCCACCACGATGAACATCGCGCCAATCGTCCAAGGCGCCGGGTTTGAAAACACTTGCAACGCGGTCTCATAGGGTAAAATACCCGTCACCAAAAAAAGCGCGGCACCGCTTAAAGCAATGACCTCACTGGGAAACCGCTCTTGCCAAAACATCACCAGCATCACCGCCACGATGCACAGCGAAAATCCCGCCGGCCATAAACCGGAAGAAAAAAAGACCATACGCGTCCTTTCAAACCCACTCAGCCGCGCCTTAGACCGTGTTTAACGGCGCGGCTGCACCAGAAACATACCAATCAGTATGGCAGATAATGCCGCCCATAAAAACAGGCTTGGTTGCTCATTCAGTAGAATAATCGCCCAGAAAACGGCAAAAATCGTAACGGCATAACTAACCTGTAGCGCGAAAACAGGCCCCGCCCGTTTCACCAACCACACATAGCTCGTATAGGCAAAAGCATGCAGCGTTGCCGAAGCGATCAAAGCAAGATCTGGCGCGCCCCATGGCAGGCGCGGGTCGATCCAATGCCCGCTGAGAAGCGCAAAAGGCAGCGTTGCAAGCGCTCCAAGACAGCTGGCGCCAAATAACGTGGCCACGGGGTTTAAGTTTTGAGTTCCAAACCGCGCAACATAATTGCCCTCAAACCCATAGCAAAGGGGCGCAATGACGGCTAAGAAAATAAATCCCACTTTTGAAGAGTCGGGCAAACGCGCCTCTGGCAGCACCAGCAACATCACACCACAGAGCCCAAAAAACAGCCCCAAGAGCCGGAATTTCGCAAAGGTTTCATTGCCCATCATCACGGCAATAGGAAAGCCGAACATGGGTACAGTGGCGATAATCACCGCCAAAAACCCCGCCGGCAAGTGGATAGCAGCCGTATAAGAGGCCGAATTTGGCGCAATGGTGCCCACGCAGGCGATGATTGCAAACAAGCGCAGCGCGCCGGGCGTAATGGTTAAGCTTTGACGCTGGACCAGTAAGACAATGCCCAAAACGCTGGCGCAAATCACCTGTTGCCAAAAAATAAGGCCAAAAAACAAATAGCCATCCGAGACAATTACTTTTGTCAGCGGGATCGTTAAACCCCAGGCGGAGCCAATGCATAGCACCGCTAAATACGGCCAAATCCGTTCAATCATAAAGCCGCCGGTTGCAATTGACCGCCCACGCGGATCATCCTTACATTCTGCGCTTTTCCAGTGCTATCCTCAGTTTCCACGTAAAGCCCAGCAAGCGTGGCAGGTCCATCTGCCGGGCTGAACCGCGCCTTGGGCATACCCGTCACAAAGCGGCGCAAGGGTTCGGTTTTTTCCATCCCGATCACGCTGTTATAATCGCCGCACATGCCCGCATCGCTTTGATAGGCGGTGCCTTTGGGCAAGATCATCGCATCCGCGGTTGGAATATGCGTATGGGTGCCCACCACAACGCTGGCCCGCCCATCACAAAAATGCCCCATCCCCATTTTTTCAGAGGTTGCCTCGCAATGAATATCAACCAAGCTGGCCTGTATTTGCCCGCCCAAAGGATGACTACGCAACACCGCATCAATCGCCGAGAAAGGATCATCAAAGGGACGCTTCATAAACACCTGTCCCAAAACCTGCGCGACCAGAATTTTGCGCCCGCGCGCATCACTGAAAATACGCGCTCCGCGTCCCGGCGCGTTCTTGGCAAAATTTAAGGGGCGAATAATTCGTGGCTCTTTTTCGATAAATCCCAACATGTCTTTTTGATCAAATGCGTGATCGCCCAAAGTGATGCAATCTGCACCCGCGCCAAGCAATGCGCGCGCATGATCGGGGCTTAATCCATGGCCACTTGTGGCGTTTTCAGCGTTGACCACGGCAAAATCAATCTGCCACTCGGCTTTCAACCGCGGCAGTTTTTCAACCAGAGCTGCGCGACCTGCGCGCCCCATCACATCTCCAAGAAAAAGAAGCTTCATGCCGCCGTCCCTAGGGCCTCTGCCCTGAAAGCGCAAGCAAAAGCCGGCTATGAAAACTGATATTTCGCCCCGTAAGTGACCGGAAAATTAACAGAACGGGCGATAAAGCACCGCTCTGAAACGCGGTGGTGCAGCAGGTCGGCACGGCTGGGATCATCGCCGTTCGACAGCGTAATCTGCGGCCGTAACGTTGCCGCGACAAACCGACTGGCGCCATTGGCAAGCGTTTCACCCTGTGCAATGGGGTGATCTTGATACGCTTGAATACATAAGCCGGCCGCACTGGCCAGGTGCAGATACCATAACATATGGCAGGCGCTCAACGTTGAAATCAACAAATCCTCAGGATTATAAAGCGCAGGATCCCCACCCAAAATTGGATCATTCGAGCAGCTTATCACGGGTTTTCCGGGGCTGCATAAATCCCAACTGCGCGCATACCCGCGATAGGTTTTCGTGCCCTGCCCGCGGTTTCCCGTCCAAATTACCTGCGCCGTATAATCGTGAAGAACAGCCATTATTTTTCCTTTCAGTCAAGGCCGTTTGTCCAACGAGGTCACCGTCAAAACCACGCCAAAACTTAGATCATGCGCGCGCGCAGATCGATGACCTCATCCTCGGTTACGATTTGATCCAAAGGTTGGTCGGTTGCCTCCAATGGCAGGTGATCTGCCTGCTGCGCGCTATAGGCAAACCCAATGGCAAAAGTAGGTCGCTTTGCGCGTAACATCTCGAGCGTGCGGTCATAAAATCCACCGCCATAACCCAGCCGCCCGCCATTTCGATCAAAAGCGACAAGGGGCACGATCACCAGTTCCGGTTCGAAAAAATCATCGTCAATCGGGATTTTGGCACCAAATGGCCCCTCTTTAAGCGCGCCCTCAGGATACCATTTTGAAAACCGCAAAGGATGGCCTTCGGCGGCAATCACCGGCACCCCAACCGGGCCATATCCAGCGGCTTCCGCCATCGCGGGGCGCGGATCAATTTCGGTGCGAATGGGCATGTACCCGGCCAAGGATACGCCGCGATATCCGGCCAAAACCGATGATAAGAGCCCCGCGCAAGCGCCTATATCCCGAGCATGCGCCGATTTGCGCCGCGCAAAGGCAGCTTTGCGCGCGGCCCGTTTGCGCTCTGTCAAATCATTCATAACAAGATCCACCCTGCCAAACCCAAAAACGCCAGAAATCCCACAATATCGGTGACCGTGGTAACAAAAGCCCCAGAGGCCAACGCAGGATCAATGCCAAAACGCGCCAGCAGAACCGGAATGCCGGTGCCAGCCAAACCCGCAACAACCAAATTGATCACCATCGCTAACGCGATCACATATCCAAGCACGGGGGATCCGAACCAGATCACCCCGACCGAGCCCATTACCAACGCGAAAACCACCCCATTTAAAAGCCCCACAAGAACCTCTCGTCGCACCACCCGAACCAGATTTGAGCGGGTCAGATCTTTGGTCGCAATCGCACGCACCGCAACCGTCAGGCTTTGCGTGCCCGCATTGCCGCCCATCGAGGCCACAATGGGCATTAAAATCGCCAAAGCCACCAATTGCGCAAGCGCTGCTTCGAATTGCGCGATGACCACAGAGGCTAAAATAGCTGTAAACAGGTTCACCCCCAACCAAGGCAAGCGCTGCTTGGCCGTTTCCAAAACCGTATCGCTGAGGCTGCTTTCTCCAACCCCGGCCAGGCGCAAAATGTCTTCCTCATGTTCATGGTCAAGCACCATCATCGCATCATCAATCGTAATCATGCCGACAAGGCGCTGTTCATGATCCACAACAGGCGCAGAAATCAGATGATATTGATTGAACGCATAGGCAACTTCTGCTTCGTCTTGATCTGCCGGGATAACGCGAAACATTTCTTCCTTCAGGCTGACCAACGCGGTGCTACGCTTTGATGACATGATGCGCCCCAGCGTGACATTGCCCACCGGATGGAATTTTGGATCCACCAGAATCACATGATAAAACTGTTCTGGCAACTCCTCGGCTTTGCGCATGAATTCAATCGCATCGCCAACCGTCCAATAATCAGGCGCTGCAACCACTTCGCGCTGCATTAAGCGACCAGCGGAAAACTCTGGATAGGCCAGCGATTGTTCGACAGCCAAGCGATCTATATCATCCAAAGCGTCCAGAATGGCTTCTTGCTGCGGCGTTTCCAAATCTTCCAGAAGATCGACAACATCGTCGCTTTCCAGATCGCGCACCGCGTCGGCCAAAACCTCGGGTTTCAGAAGATTGATCACGTCTTCGCGAATGGCCTCATTCAGCTCAGACAGGATTTCACCATCAAATTCACGCTCATAAAGACGGATCAACCGCGCCCGATCATAGCCATCGATTTGTTCGAGCAAATCCGCGATATCCGCCGCGTGCAAAGGCTCCATCTGCGCAACCAGCTGATCACGATCTTCACGATCTACAGCGTCTAAAATACCCGCAACATCGCTTGGATTGAGCTCATAACTGCGATCAGGCTGCGCCACGTCTTGATCAGATAGGATGGTATGGTTTTGCATCATAAGCCCCCATAAACTATGCTCGTGATAGCTGAGAATAAAACAAAAGAGCAATGCAATAACGCGGTTTACCGGCCCTGATATGCAAATTATACAGCTAGAGATGGATTTCAATCAAAAGGATCTTACGTGATCGCATCCTCACCTCAGCTGTTGCTAACAGGCCAAACGCTCAGTTTTAAAGCCGATCCCTTTGTAACAAAGGTCGAATCGGCCAGCGCCTTTGACAGCGCCGGCGGCGTGCTCATTGAAGCGGGAAGGATCCTTGCACAAGGCCCAGCTGCAGATTTACGCCGACACTACCCACAAGCGCAGGTCATCGATTATGGCGATAAGCTGATCATAGCGGGCTTTATCGACGCGCATGTTCATTATCCGCAGACCGCAATCATTGCCAGCTGGGGAAACCGCCTGATTGATTGGCTCAACCAGTATACATTTCCCGAAGAAATGCGATTTGGCGATGCGGCTTATGCACAACACAGCGCGGAGACGTATTTGGATCTGGCGCTCGCGCATGGCACGACCAGCCTGGCCAGTTTTTGTACCATTCATCCAAACAGCGTAGAGGCGCTGTTTGCCAGTGCGGACGCGCGCGGCATGGCCATCGTGGCGGGCAAAACCTGCATGGATCGCAACGCGCCCGAAGGCTTGCGCGACACGGCGCAAAGCGCCTATGATCAAAGCAAAGCTTTGCTGCAAACATGGCATGGGCAAGGCCGGGCGCGCTATGCCATCACGCCGCGGTTTTCACCCACCTCAACCCCCGCGCAACTGACCGCATTGGGGGCTTTATGGCAGGAATTTCCCGATTGCCTGATGCAAACCCATCTCAGCGAACAAATCGATGAAATCGCATGGGTGAAAGATCTCTTCCCCAATGCGCGCGATTATCTGGATACCTACGAGACATTCGGTTTGCTGGGCCAACGCGGCCTTTACGGGCATGCGATACATTTGCAGCCGCGTGAAAAAGCCCGGCTGAAAGAGGTTGGCGCGGCTTTGGTTCATTGCCCAACCTCAAACAGTTTCATCGGCTCGGGCCTCTTTGATATGCACGGCCTGGCAAATGCCGGGCAACGCATCGCTCTGGCAACCGATACCGGGGGTGGATCCAGCTTTTCCATGCTGCGCACTATGGCTGCGGCCTATGAGATCGGGCAACTAAACGGTCATCCTTTGCACCCGGCGCAATTGCTCTGGTTGGCCACGATGGGCTCCGCGCGCAGCCTGCATCTTGAACATGAAATCGGCAGCCTAACACCCGGAAAATATGCAGATCTGGTGGTTTTAGATTTGGCCTCAACCCCCGCAATCGCGCAGCGGCAAAGGCAAGCGAATGATCACTGGTCAAGCCTGTTTCCGACCATCATGATGGGCGATGATCGCGCCATCCATTCGGTGTGGATCAAAGGCGCAGAACGGCACAGCAAAACCAGTTAGGCGCGCCGCAGAGGCCTCTCTCAACCCCTATGCGTTGATAAGCTTTTGCACCAGGCGGTTTTGATGCGCGATCAAAGCCTCTAAATCGGTGCTGCGCAGCTGGCCATCGCGCACAACAAAGCGCCCTTCCACCAGTAAATCCCGCACTTTATTGGGCCCCGAAAGAACCAACGCCGCAGGATCCCAGCTGCCCGCACTTTCCACGCCAGAAACATCCCAAATTGCAATATCCGCCCGTTTTCCGACCGCCAAGCGCCCACATTCGGGTCGGCCCAGCACATCTGCACCCCCGCGGGTTGCAATTTCCAACGCCTCGCGGGCACTCATCGCATCTGCGCCTTGCGACACCCTTTGCAGCAACATCGCTTGGCGCGCCTCATCCATCAAATTGCCCAAATCATTGCTGGCAGACCCGTCGACCCCCAATCCCACGGGCACCCGCGCATCGCGCATTTGGCGCAGCGGAGCGATCCCAGAGCCAAGGCGGCAATTCGAACAGGGGCAATGCGCCACACCGGTTTGGCTTTTGCCGAATAGGGCAATTTCTTTGGCATCCAATTTCACACAATGCGCGTGCCACACATCCGCACCTGTCCATCCCAGATCTTCAGCATATTGCCCTGGGCGACATCCAAATTTTTCAAGCGAATAGGCGATATCCTCATCATTTTCCGCCAAATGCGTGTGTAAAAATACCCCCTTATCGCGCGCCAAAAGCGCCGCGTCGCGCATTAAATCACGACTTACTGAAAAAGGGGAACAGGGCGCAATGCCCACCCTGAGCATGGATGCGGGAGAGGGATCATGGAACGCATCCACCACACGGATGCAATCTTCCAAAATCCACGCTTCCGTTTCAACCAAAGCATCAGGCGGTAAGCCGCCATCGCTTTCACCGATGCTCATCGCGCCCCGGGTTGGAAAAAAGCGCAGGCCAATTTCATGCGCCGCCTCAATCGTATCTTCCAGCCGCACACCGTTGGGGTATAAATACAAATGATCGGCGCTTAAACTGCAGCCAGACAATGCCAATTCGGCCAACCCCACCATCGCTGAAACGCGCATTTCTTCAGGCCCAAAGCGGGCCCAAATAGGGTAGAGCGTCTGCAGCCACCCAAACAACAATGCGTTTTGCGCGCCGGGCACCGCGCGGGTTAAGCTTTGATAGAGGTGGTGATGCGTATTGACCAAACCCGGCGTCACAACGCAGCCTTCGGCCTGCACCACCTCACAGTCAACGGGCGGCGCGTAATTCTGCGCGACGGCTATAATTTCTCCCTCATGTAAATGGATATCAGCGCCGTGCAATTCGCGTCGCGCATCATCCATGGTGAGGATGTAATCTGCATTTTTGATCAGGATATCGCCCATGCGCGGCCTTTACAGGCGCGCGTTTTGCAGCAAGGGCAAAGCGGCTGCCATCAGCTCGGGCGTTGCCGCAGCGATAATTTGCCCGCCGTCATGCGCAGGACGCCCCTGCCAATTGCAAACGACCCCTCCAGCGGCTTCGATCACTGCGATCGGCGCTTGCACATCATAGGCGCTTAATCCGGCCTCGATCACCAAATCGATCTGCCCCGCCGCCAGCAAGGCATAGGCATAGCAATCTAAACCATAGCGTACCAATTTAACCTGTTTGGCCACCGCCTGAAAGCTGGCATGCTCGGCGCGGCTGCCAATTTCAGGAAAGGTGGAAAACAACAGCGCATCCTTCAAAGCGCGCGTAGAGCGCGTTTGCAAAGCCGCCGCCCCCAAAGGACCGGCCATCGTGTTCAGCCCCAAACCGCCGATAAAACGCTCTCCGATATAAGGTTGATCAATGACTCCAAAAAACGGGCCCGCCGCATCGCGCAGGGCAATCAAAACGCCCCAGGTTGGCGTTCCGCTCATGAAAGAGCGGGTGCCATCGATCGGATCAAGCACCCACGTTAACCCTGAGCTTCCAAAAGTTTCCCCGTATTCTTCACCCAAAATACCATCCTCTGGGCGTTGCGCTTCAAGGATGGCGCGCATCGCGCGTTCGGCGGCTTTATCCGCATGGGTCACAGGATCAAAGCCCTGATCGGCTTTATTTTCAAGCGCCAAGTTTGTTGACCGGAATAGCGGCAAAATTGCCGCTCTAGCCGCCTCAGCCAAGTCGACCGCCACGCGTTTTAGCTCTTCTTTATCTGCCGCAGAAAGAACCTCTCTGCTTACATACGCTTGTTCCATAATCAAACCCTTTCGCCCACAGGCGCTAGAGCATGATCACGCGAAAATCAAGCGACGTCGCTGAGCACCCGGGCAAGGTCAAACAATCTACGCCGTTGGTTTTCCGGTATCGCATAGTAAGAGCGCACCAAATCCAACGCTTCTTTATCGCCCATAAGATCTGACGGCATAGCGTCAGACTGAATTTTAACGCCTTTTTCTGCCTGCAACCCATCGAAGAAAAAATTAATCGAAACGTCTAAAGTGCTTGCGATATCCCATAGGCGCGATGCGCTTACACGGTTCGCACCGGTTTCATATTTTTGAATTTGTTGAAATTTAATCCCGACATGCTCTGCCAATTGTTGCTGCGTCATCCCCACCAGCCATCTACGCTGCCGGAGTCGCTTTCCAACATGTTCGTCAACAGGATGTGCCATTGAATATTCCTTTTTATAACAATTATGGAGGTTTAGACCTAAATACTCTGGCTAAACCCTTAAATCATGAGATGGAGATTAACAGAACAGCCGCAAAATTCAAGCCCTTTTGTTACTTTAACGAATAAAATTTAAAATTCACTCTCTTTAAGGGAGAGTCGCCAAAGCGCTTAAAACTGGCTTTTAAAGCGGTCATCGCAACGCAAGCCGCCCCCCCACCACCTTTGAAGCACAGCCCCGACAAGCTATCTTTTTTGCGCAGGTCTTTCTAAGAAACCTCGCATTTTCCGAGCAAAGGGCAAATCTATTCAATTTTACAGAAACCACATAAGCCCGCTGAAACTCCCATAAGCCATGGCTCCTACTCGCTTTTCGGTGAGATGCAGAAACGGCCTGCCCGTTCTTTTGCCTGCAACACCCTGTAGCTGGTTCGTGCCTTTAACCGCTCAGCACCTTGGAAGGTCGGAAAAGAGGGCTTAAAAAACGCATAAAGCCTTTAACTGGTGTTCAAAAAGACTCACTTCACACTATTTTTAACAAATCAGGAATTGATCTTACGCTAAGCCTTGAAAATTGGCTCATTCTCCCCAATATACCCAGTAATATGTTTTTCAGAATGGGGATCCCATCCTGTTCATTCGGCACTGGAGGTTAATTATGGCAGAATTTGAAACAATGCGCAGCACCGCAGCGGGTCGCGTCGGCGAAATCGACGAAGGCCTGCGCACGCATATGAACAAAGTATACGGGACAATGTCTGTTGGTATGCTGATTACAGCATTGGCCGCATGGGCCATTGCCGGTTTGGCAACCACGTCTGATCCCGCCTTGGCGGCTGGCCAGATGGCCAATGGCACGTTGCTCACGTCTTTCGGCGTTGCCATTTACACATCGGCTCTACGCTGGATTGTGATGCTGGCACCTTTGGGAATGATTTTTGGCTTTGGCGCCATTATGCAACGCGCTTCAGCCAGCGGCGCGCAGTTATTCTTCTTTCTTTTCGCCACATTAATTGGCGTCTCGCTGAGTTCGATCTTTGTGTTCTACACAACTTTCTCAATCGTGCAGACCTTTTTAGTCACCGCGATCGCTTTTGCAGGCTTGTCGCTTTGGGGTTACACCACGAAGAAAGACATTTCGGGCTGGGGCTCTTTTCTGATCATGGGCGTAATCGGCATTTTTGTAGCGATGATCGTCAATATGTTTCTCGGCTCTCCCGCGATAATGTTTGCGATTTCGGTTCTGGGCGTTTTGATCTTTGCCGGCCTAACCGCCTATGACACACAGAATATCAAAAATACCTATTTGGCGCATGCGCATCATGGCGATCAGGAATGGTTGGATAAATCAGCGATTCACGGCGCGCTAAATCTTTATTTGGATTTCCTCAACATGTTCCAGTTCTTGCTGATGTTCATGGGCAACCAAGAATAAGCAAGCGCTACTTTTATACAAGAAAAGGCCGCGGTTCGCTTCGCGGCCTTTTTTATGCGATCTGAATAAATCGACGGGTCGAACCATCAACCGCAACAAAAAAACCACTCAGAAGTCTGAGTGGTTTTTTTGTCACTTAAAAGGGCAAGGCCTGCTTATTTGATCTTGCCTTCTTTATATTCAACATGCTTACGCACAACCGGATCGTATTTACGAACGATCATCTTCTCAGTCATTGTGCGGGCGTTTTTCTTGGTCACATAAAAATGGCCAGTGCCTGCGGTAGAATTCAGGCGGATTTTAATAGTGGTTGGCTTGGCCATGAAACGTCTCCTGAAGCGGGGGATCAAACACCCGTAAAACTCTGTAGAATGTGCCTTTTAGCGATGCTGAGGCTGCTGTCAACCGGGACCGCGCATATTTTCCGCGGCGCATCCAGATCAAAGCAAACGCGCGGAGAACCTATAAGCCGGATTCTGTCCAGAGGTTGCCCTCTTGGATGATCATTCCTCTTAGCCCAAGGTTGCCCCTGCGCCTCTAGCTGCCAACCCGAACCCTACAGGCCAAAGATGCCCGGTGGTGATATCGAAAAGACGATCAACCCACCTGAGGTTCCTATTTGGCATTGCTCCTGGTGGGGCTTGCCATGCAAGACCTGTTACCAGGCCCCCGGTGGGCTCTTACCCCACCCTTTCACCCTTACCTACGACCAGCGCAGGCGGTTTGCTTTCTGTTGCGCTATCCGTCGGGTTGCCCCGCCCGGGCGTTACCCGGCACCATTTCTTTGTGGAGTCCGGACTTTCCTCGACCCCGAAGGGCCGCGATCATCCAGTTCTCCGCGCACAGGTGCAGTAGGCGCGAAAAGCGACAAGGTCAATTGCAAAGCGCATTCAAAGCGGCCAGCAGCGCAAAATCAAAGCGGCTTAAAGGGCCGCTGCGATGGGGTGCGAAATGCTGCCGAAGCGACGATAAGATTTGTTCCACACCAAGGCTTGGATCATATCCATAATCTGCAGCCTGTTTTACAAACTGTGCGCAAAGGCGCGGATCATCTTTACCCATCACCGGATCCATCTCGACGGCCTCATTCAAATGCCAGGTTTTAAGATCCGGCCAAACACCAACCCCGCTGAGCGCCAATCTGCGCCAATCAAACCGCGCACCAGGATCGGTTTTTCGGCCAATCGCAACGTCAGAATGCCCCAGAACCCGATGCGCCGGAATATTGTTACGCCCAGCGATATCGCCACAAAGCGCAATAAGCGCGCGCATTTGTTTATTGGAAAACGGATGATCGCCGCGATTATCAAGCTCAATACCAATCGATCGGCTGTTTATATCGGTTTCACCGGCCCAGAAACTGCGCCCGGCATGCCAAGCACGCTTGCTTTCGCACACCAGCTGGAGAACCCGGCCATCCAATGTGATCAGATAATGCGCCGACACCTCATGGATCGGATCGCATAAGCGCTGCAGCGCGGCCTCGGCGCTTTGCATCGCCGTGTAATGCAACAGCAAAAGATCGATCGAGCCTCCTGCGCGACGTGGGCCAAAATTTGGCGAGGCCCTGACATCCGCAAAAGGGGCGCCAATCATCCCGACGATCCGGCCAAGCGAAACGGCGTTGGATCCCAAGAGCAGGCAAACCCATCGCCATCCGGATCAAGACCCATCCAATCCACTTTCGGACCGCTGCGCTTTAAAAACAACTGCTGGGCTTCGCTTGGCGACGCATAAAAGTTACAGCTCCGCAGATACAGCTCTTCATTGTAAAGGCCAGAGCGGCGATAGATTTGTACCCCAACCGGGTTGGTCGTACGCAAGGCGTATTCGATGATGCTGATCTCATTTGTGCCCGGGCGCACGGGCAAATCAGTGGGCTCAATCAAAACATATTTCGCGCGACTTTCGGCCAAGCGCTTGGCATCGCTTTCGATCGATTGACGGGCAGCGACCGCCTCAAAATCATTTTCATCCGACAGCGAGGTCGTGTCAACCGAAGCAGCCGCGCCTGTTGGGTCATCAACCTCAACCCCTGAGGCGGGCGCCAAGCTTTGTTGTTCAACAGCCATCGGAGAGGGCAGCGGCAGCACCGAGGCCGCATTTGGCGTCGGGTTTTGCCCAATCTCAACTGGCTCGCAGGCGCCAAGAAGCGCCAAGGCGCCGCTGGCGGCTAAAGCTCTGATCAAAAAGGGTTCCGACATTAACAGCGATCCTGCATCATGAGGCCCACCAATTCTGCGGTTTATGCGCAAACCCAGAAGCCTGTTCCAGAGCGTAGGCAGAATTTAGCAAATCTGCTTCCTCCCAGGGGCGACCAATCAGCTGCAGCCCCAGCGGCAAGCCCTGTTTGTCCAATCCGGCGGGCACCGAAATCCCCGGCAAGCCGGCCAAGTTCACGGTGACCGTAAACACATCATTAAGATACATTTCCAAAGGATCCGCATCCGCCATACCGCCAAGCGCAAACGCCGCAGAGGGCGTGGTCGGGGTTAAAATACTATCGATACCCGTTGCAAAAACATCGTCAAAATCTTTTTTGATCAAGGCGCGTACTTTGCGCGCACGGTTGTAATACGCATCATAAAACCCTGCGGATAACACATAAGTTCCCACCATGATCCGGCGCTGCACTTCCGGGCCAAAGCCTTCCGCGCGGGTTTTTTCATACATCTCCGTAATGCCATCGCCCGCCGCCAAAGCAGCCCGATGCCCAAAGCGAACACCATCATAACGCGCCAGGTTTGACGACGCTTCTGCTGGCGCAATCACGTAATAGCTTGGCAGCGCATATTGCGTATGCGGCAAACTGATATCGATCATTTCTGCCCCAGCAGATTTCAACATATCTTGGCCTTCTTGCCATAAAGCCTCGATCTCATCCGGCATGCCATCCATCCGATATTCGCGCGGGATACCGATTTTTTTGCCCCGAATATCCCCATTCAACATCGCTTCGAAATTTGGCACGGCCAGATCAGCGCTGGTGCTGTCTTTGGGATCATGGCCAGACATGGCCTCAAGCATAATCGCCGCATCCCGCACTGTTTTCGTCATTGGGCCTGCTTGATCAAGCGAACTGGCAAAGGACACAATACCCCAACGCGAACAGCGCCCATATGTTGGTTTAATCCCGACAGTGCCGGTAAATGCAGCAGGTTGGCGGATCGACCCTCCGGTATCGGTTCCGGTAGCGGCCAAACAAAGATCTGCCGCCACGGCCGCGGCGGAGCCGCCAGAGGATCCGCCCGGGGTGAGCGCCTGCTCACCCAGTTTCCAGGGGTTGAGTACGTCGCCATAGATCGAGGTTTCGTTTGAACTGCCCATCGCGAACTCATCCATGTTGAGCTTGCCCAACATAACGGCACCGCTATCGCGCAATTTCTGGCTAACCGTGCTTTCATATTCGGGCTTAAAACCCTCTAAAATTCGGCTTGCCGCTTGACTGGCTACGCCTTTGGTACAGAATAAATCTTTGATGCCGATCGGCAAACCGCACATATCCGGCGCCTCCCCGGAGGCCAGCTGCTCATCCGCTGCCCGTGCCAAATCCAACGCCAACTCGGGCGTTTTGTGAACAAACGCGCCCAGCGCATCAGCGCCCTCAATCGCGCTTAGACAAGCTTCGGTCAGTTCAACCGAAGTGACCTGTTTCGCGCGCAGCGCATCGCGGGCCTGCGCCAAACTCCATGCGTTCATCTCACTCATTATTCAACCACCTTTGGAACCGCAAAAAACCCTTCACGCGCGTCTGGCGCATTGGCCAATACCTGCATTTGCTGATCACCATCATTCACCTGATCCGCGCGTCGTTTCAAACGCTGCGGAGTGACCGAGGTCATGGGCTCAACCCCGCTGACATCCACCGCATTTAATTGCTCGATGAATCCCAAAATCGCATTAAATTCCTCAGCCAAGGCGGGCAAAGCCGCTTCGTCCACTTTTATTCTGGCCAATTTTGCCACTTTTGCGGCTGTTGCAGTATCGATCGCCATCGACCTCTCCATATTCTTTCCCCGAGGGGTTTAGCGCCGCAGGCCTCTGCCTGCAAGCATCTGCTGACAGCATCAACGGAAAAGCCAGAGTGCCCTTTCGGCTGCGCCCCCAACGAAACGTCAAATCGCCGATCCAAACGCTGAACCCGAACACCTTGTATTTTTTGTAAGAACGAACCCACAGCAACCGTTGGGCGCGTATGCCGCTTTTCAAAATTTCATGCAAAGCGGGCAGTAAAGCGGGCAGTATAGATCAGCGGTTTAGCCCATCCGGCCACACCACACGCGCGCGCCCAAATTGCAATCTCGTTGGGCAAGACCGGCCTGGCACCAAAAACGGGAGTTACCCGCGCTGCTGCAATTGCCAGGTTAAATTTGCCTTCACGCTCGGCCATTCGGTTGCAATGATCGAATACACGGCGCTGTCTCGATAGCTGCCATTGGCCATAATCATATTGTTGCGCAAAATCCCATCCTGCTTGGCGCCAAGGCGCTCAATCGCCCGCCGGCTTTGTAAATTCATCGCATGGGTTCGAAATTCCACGCAAATGCAATTTAATTGTTCAAACGCGTATTTTAGGAGCAGCCATTTACATTCGGTATTTACCGCGCTGCGCTGGATAGATTTTCGCAGCCAGGTTGATCCAATTTCCAACCTGCGCTGCGATTGTTCAATATTCATATAGGTTGTCATACCAACGCAGCGCTGCGTCTTCAGGTTTTTGACGGCAAAAGGGTACATTAAGCCTTTCCGCTGCAAGTCTAAGCGCCGGCTGATCTCTGCGCGCATCTCGCCAGCAGAGGGAATGGTTGTGTACCATAATTTGTGCAAATCACCATCTTGAACCGCCTCAACCAGATCTTCGTGATGGGCCATCGACAAAGGTTCCAGCGCGGCAACTTTGCCCGTAAGGGCAATATCTTCTTCGCAAAGTCGCATCGATTATCTTTCCATTCTTCCAGGTTCACCACCGCGCTGCGCCGAGATAGACGCCCAACCCGCCTTTCGTAACACCCAGTCTTGCTATTTTGCCCAGCTTAAGGGCGGCGCGCGATCTGCATGTTCCTGCGCACGCGCTGCGTAAAATTTCATCCAAAGGCAAATCGGTGCTTTCCTCTGCGCGTAATATTGCAAATACTGCCCCGTATCGAAACCCCATACTCGCGCTAAAGGAAAAGACATGTCAGACATAACACGAATCGCAACAGGGCAACGTATGAGCCAAGCTGTGGTACATGGCAGCACCATTTATTTGGCAGGCCAAGTCGGAACTCCGGGCACATCAGTCACCGAACAAACCCAAGAAATTCTTGATAAAGTTGACAGTTTACTAGAGCAGACGGGCTCGGATAAAACGCGCATTTTAAGCGCCACGATCTGGATGGCTTCTATGGATGATTTCGCGGATATGAACGCGGTCTGGGATGCTTGGGTGCCCGAGGGCCACGCCCCGGCAAGGGCCACGGGCGAATCTGCCCTTGCGACCCCCAAGCACCTGGTTGAGGTGATTATAATCGCCGCAAAAGCCTAACTGCTATTGCTCCAAAGCCACCCAAGCCGCTGCTTCGCCTCGGGCTTGGGCCGCGCCAGTAAGAGCCGCTCAATCGGGCTTATGCCACCGCAGAACCTCATGCACGCCCGCACGCTTGGTCCGAAACGCATTTGCCGGATGGTGTTTATCTTCATAGCCAAAAGACACAGCGCATAGAATATCGCGATCCGCTTCAATCTGCAGATTTTCGCGCAAAATAGGCGCCATTCCGGCAATCGCCGCCTGTGCTATCGTGGCTATTCCCAAGGCCTGCGCGGCAAGCGTAAAGGCGGTGACAAAAGCGCCCGCATCCAGCGCGGCATATGCACCCAATTCTTTGGGAATGGTCAGGATTGCCACCTGCGGCGCATTGAAGAAGCGATAGTTTTGCAGCATTTGCTGACGCGACGCGGCGCGATCGCCTTTTGCAACCCCCACAGCCTCGTATAATTGCCAGCCACAAGTTGAGCGGCGATGTTTGTATTTGCCGCTATAGCTTTCGGGAAAGGGGATCTCTGGTGCTTGCAACCCCTCTTTGGCCGCCGCTGTCAACGCGGCGGCCAATATCTTGGTTTGCGCGCCTTCGCACAGAATAAGCTGCCAAGGCTGCGCGTTACACCAAGATGGGACCCGTTGAGCCGCCTCAACAATTTTTTCAATATCAGAATGCGCGACCGGCCTGTCTAAAAATGCACGGCAAGAATAGCGGGTCTGTAACAGCGCGTTCAGCGTCTCAAACGGGGCGAGCATCAGGAGTTCCTTCGTTTAATTCTGCCAATATCTGGCCTCGGTCTGCATTTTTGGCGCGTATTTCGCCCATTGTTTCGGGGGCCCATGTCGAAAATCGCGGCGCCGGTGCTGCCTGCAGCAAGCCTTGTGCCCAGCTCCATATCTGGCGCGCTTGAATATGGGGATCATTTTGCGCATCTTGCGGCGCATTTATTTTCGCAACGCAGGCATCGGTTTGCGCAAATAAATCATCCCAATGCGGCGCCGGTTTTTGCGCGAATAATCCCGCCAAACGGGCGGTGAGCTCGGGCCATAGCGCGGGCTCAAATTGTTTGCAAAAATCAGCATCTTCGTGCAGGTCCAATTTCCTTAAAAAGGCTGCATAAAATTGCGGCTCCAAACATTGCACCGAAATATAACCGCCGCCGCGACAGGCGTAACTACGGCTAAAATGCGGCCCGTCCAAAAGGCTTTTGCCGCGTTCTTTGACCAGCCCGCCCTGCCCTTGAAGAGACATCAAAAGCGACAGCATATGCGATGTCCCATCCACCATAGCCGCATCGATCACAGCGCCTTTCCCGGTGGTTTTTTGGGTCAGCAAAGCCGCCAGAACCCCAATCACCAGATACAGCGCACCGCCGCCAATATCACCCAATAAGGTGGGCGGCGGAAACGGCGCTTCACCGGCATTTGACGCATACCAAAGCCCGCCACTGCGCGCCAAATAATTCAAATCATGACCCGCTGCCCGCGCCAAAGGACCGGTTTGCCCCCAGCCAGTAACCCGCCCGTAAACCAAACGCGGATTGATTTGCATCACCTCCTCTGGTCCCAAGCCCAAACGCTCCATAACCCCGGGTCGAAAGCCTTCGATCAGCCCATCAGCTTGGCAAACCAAACGATGCGCAAGCTGTTTTTCATCCGCATCCTTCAAATTCAAAACGATCGAGCGTTTGCCACGATCCAGCAGATTATGACGGGCAAGACCAGGGCTTTTATCTCCGGTTTCGCGATGAATAACGATCACATCCGCGCCCAAATCTGCCAGCATCATACCCGCAAAAGGCGCTGGCCCAAGGCCTTCAAACTCGATCACTTTTAATCCTGATAACATCGACACCGCGCGCTTTTGAACACAGCGTGCTGCTTAGCATATCTGCCAGTGGTTTCCAATCAAAGCGCCCGTCGCAGCCAAGATATTCAGCCCGCGTGCCGTTAAAGCGGCCGTAGGAGGGATACCTTCGCCGCCGGCGGATCCAGCGTGAGCGCCGCTGCCAAGGCCACTGCCAACAAACTGGCGACCTGAAGATACATCAAAAAAGTAAATTTTGTCATTGGCGCCATCTCCCGTGCCCACACTCTCCCGTCAGATAGCCAGACTTCACTTGCGATCAAGCCGTCAGGCTGTTCTTGCGTCCAAAACAGCGGAAAATCGCCGACCATCGGATTCAAAATAAGCGGCAATCAGGCCTTGGCATCTCCATTCAGAATTGATTTAACTGCGCCTTAACGGGCAAACAAGCGCCGTCGCAAGCAGCAAAGCCGCCCAAATACAAAGGATCTAACCCATGAGAAAAATCGGCGTTTTAGGGGGTATGGGGCCCGAAGCGACCATTCTTTTTCAACAACGCTTGCTCAAGGCGGTGCGCGCGCAGGATGATCAAGATCATATTCCTTTACTGATCGATATGAACCCTCAAGTGCCCTCACGCTTGGCCTATGTTTTGGATCAAACAGTCGGTGCGCCAGATCCCGGTCCAGTGCTGGGGGATATGGCCAAGCGCCTTGACAGATGGGGCGCAGAGGCGCTGGCAATGCCCTGCAACACAGCGCATCTCTTTGCAGAGGTTATTCAAAGAAAAACCGCCCTGCCGTTTTTTAATATGGTGAAATTATCGGTGGAAACAGCGCTTGCAAAAAGCAAAGCTGGCGATGTTATTGGCATTCTCGCTTCACCAGCACTGCGCAAAACTCAGCTTTTCGAAAGGTATTTTCAGGCGAGTGAGCGCACCGTGATTTGGCCGGAAGATGATACCAAAATGGTGCAGGCGATCCGGAAAATCAAAACCTCTGGCGACACAGCCGAGGCCCGCAGCATCCTTTTGGACGCCTCTTCAGAATTGACCCGCCGCGGTGCCAATCTTCAGCTCGTGGCCTGCTCTGAGTTTTCAATGATCCAAACCAGCCATGATCCAAGCGCAGCGATGATCGACACCTTGGATGTGCTGGCCGAAGCAGTGGCGCGATTTGCCCTGGACGCGCGTGGGCCACAGCGTGGCGTATAGACCCCAGCAAAACCAAGGCTTTGAGGGCCATGGCCATGCCCGGTGACGCAACGCCTGAAACCGTCAAAAAAGGCGATGGCGACGTGCAACAACGCCTCACATATCCACGCATCGTTCCTGTGGGGTTAAACGGCTTTCTGGTGCAGTTCAGCGGCGGCTTGAACGAAACCTCAAATCGCGCTGCCTTGGCGTTTAAAGCCGCGATTGACCAGCAGGCGTGGCGCGGCATCGAAGAAACCAGCAGCACGTTGGCGTCAAGCTTTCTGCGATTTGACACAGCTGCCCTGACCCATTCTCAGATGCGCGCGCGGCTAACAGAGTTGCTTGAGCAACATGATTGGTATCAGGCCGCGCTGCCCCGCGGACGTCGTTTGTTCATGATTCCCTGCGCTTTTGATGCTGCAAACGGGCCACAATTATCCCACGCAGCAGAGCTGGCCGGGATGGACAGAGCCACGGCCGTCCAAAGCTTGACAGCTGCGCCGCTGCGGGTGATGGCCATAGGATATGCCCCGGGCCAACCTTATGCCGGCGAGTTGCCACCGGCTTGGGATATTCCGCGTATGGAGCACGTGAACCCAAAAGTCCCTGGCGGCGCATTGGTCGTGGCGATCCGGCAAGTGATAATTTTTGCCGCCGATAACCCAACCGGCTGGCGCCATATTGGGCAAACTGCCTTTCAATGCTTTCGCCCCCAACAGCCCGATAATCCCTTTGCGCTGCGCCCGGGGGATGAATTGCAATTGCAATCCGTATCGGCAGAACAGCTTTTTAACCTTAAAAGCCAAGATCACAGCGGTGATGGCGGCGCAGTGATTCGCGCTTTGTGATGGCCGGGCTAAAGATCCTCTCCTGTGGCGCTCATGCAAGCATTCAAGATTTTGGTCGCCCAGGTTATTTGGCTCAAGGGCTTTCGAAATCGGGCGCCGCAGATTGTTTGGCGTTGGAGGAAGGCGCCGTACTTCTTGGGCAAGTCAGCGGCGATGGGGCACTAGAGATGGCTGGGTTTGGCGGCGTCTTCCAAGCTCAAGGTGATATCAAAATTGCGTTAACCGGTGCCCCGATGAACGCAGAGCTGGACGGAACGCCCGTGGCTTGGAACGCCGCGCATCATCTGCCAGATGGGGCAATTTTGCGCTTAGGGGGGGTGCGAGCGGGCACGTATGCCTATTTGTCGGTGGGAGGCGGCTTCGACACAGAAGTTTTTTTGAAGGCCCGTGCTGCGCATCGTGCGATTGGAATCGGCGAAGCGTTGGCTGCAGGCGCCACTCTGCCGATCGGCCCGCACGAGAAACCCTTTATCGGCCAAAAATTGGAGGTAGACGATCGCTTCCAAGGGGGCAGCATTCATATCGTCGCCTCGGTTCAAACCGATCTTTTCAGCCCAGCTGAGCGCGCGCGCTTTGAAAATACAATTTTCACCCGCGACATTCGTGCCAACCGCATGGGCATAAAATTAGACTTTGAAGGCGCGCCGTTTCAAATAAGCAATCAACTTAAAATTCTTTCTGAAATCATCGTGCCGGGGGATATTCAAATGACCGGTGATGGACGCCCCTTTGTCTTGATGCCGGAATGCCAAAGCACCGGAGGTTATCCACGGATTGGAACGGTGCTTCCGAGTGATCTACCAAAAATCGCGCAAGCCGGCTTAGATGCCCCGATTACGTTTAAATTTCTATCGCTTGAACAAGCGCTTGAATATGAAAACCGGTATACTGAACGCGTGTCTCAATTATCTGACCGCTTGCATCCATTGTTGCAAGATCCCTATAAAATGAACAACCTCTTGTCGCTTCAATTGATCGGAGGCGTGGTGTCGGCCTTCGATGCAGGAAATGCAAAGCAATGAAAAATATTGATTTAAATGCGGATATGGGGGAAAGCTTCGGCCCCTGGAAAATGGGCAATGACGGCGCTCTTTTACAAGTGATCACCTCGGCCAATGTTGCTTGTGGCTTTCACGCAGGGGATCCAGATGTGATGCAGCAAACAATGCAGCAGGCGCAGGATTGCGGGGTCGGTATCGGCGCGCATCCGGGCTTTGACGATCTGCAAGGGTTTGGACGGCGGCGGCTTCACCTATCCAAAACCACGTTGCAAAATCAAATACGCTACCAGATCGGGGCAGCGCAGGCGATGGCGCGCAGCGTTGGCGCTGAAATTCGCCATATTAAACTGCATGGCGCGCTGTCAAACATGGCATCGGAACATGCAGAGCTGGCTTATGACGCCTATGAAGCCGCGCTTTCAGTCGCGCCAGAGACCATTTTAATGGTGCTGGCAGCCAGCGCTCAAGAAGAGGTCGCGCAAAGCTTACCCTGTCGATACGTTGGCGAAATTTTTGCCGATCGGGCCTATAATGAGGATGCAACGCTGGTGGATCGTTCAATCGAGGGCGCGGTGATCCATGATCCAGCGCTGGCGGCTGATCGGGTCACCGAAATGGTGTTAAACGGCAGCATCATCACGCGCTCGGGACAGCCTATAAAAGCTCGAATCGATACAATTTGTCTGCATGGAGATACGCCAAATGCCCTCAAAATTGCCAAGTCGGTGCGCAGATCACTGGAACAAGCTGGGGTCACCTTGGCGAAATTTTGCCTCTGACGCGGCAATTAGATAGGCAAAACTCAAACGATCCTAAAACTGGCAATGGCCTTTACAAGCGGGCTCACAGGCGTGAAAAACCTTGCCTTGTCCTCAGAAACGGCTAATTAAATTACGTGCAAGGGACAAATTAGTTGCGATCCGCAAACTGGTTAGATAACTTGACCAATATTGGGGCTCGGAGGACTGCCCTGCAAAAAATTAAACAGTGAGGAGAAACTGTATGGAACGTCGTAAGTTTTTAAAAGGCGCTGCGATTGGCGCTACTGGCGCTGCTTTGGCGGCACCCGCCGTTGCCGGTGGTCATGGCAAAACCATGACCGTTGTTGCAACTTGGGGGCGTGACTTCCCGGGCCTCGGAACATCTGCTCAGCGTTTCGCGCGCCGCGTCGGTGAAATTTCTGACGGTGCCTTGAATGTTGAATATTTCGCTGCGGGCGAGCGTGTTGGCGCGTTTGATTCGTTCAACGAAGTGGCATCTGGCAATAGCCAGGCCTATATCGCGGCTGATTATTACTGGATCGGAACGCATCCGGCCTTTGCCTATTTCACCTCTGTTCCATTTGGAATGACCACGCAGGAATGGACGGCATGGATCCGCTTTGGCGGTGGACAAGCGCTGTGGGATAAAGTGTCAGGCGAATTCGGCTTGAAAGCACTTCCCGTTGGCTCAACAGGCACCCAAGCGGGCGGCTGGTTCAACAAAGAAATCGAAAGCGGTGACGATTTTAAAGGCCTGAAAATGCGTATTCCCGGGCTTGGCGGAACCGTATTGTCAAAGTTGGGCGCCTCAACCGTGTCCTTGCCTGGCGGCCAGATCTATGAAAACTTGGTGTCAGGTTCGATCGATGCCACAGAGTGGGTTGGCCCATGGAACGACTATTTCTTGAAATTCTATGAAGCGACAAAATACTACTACACCGGTGGTATGCATGAGCCAGGCAGCTGTATTGCGCTGGGAATGAACGCTGAATGGTGGGGAAGCCTAACCGATTATGAGCAAAACGTGATCCAAGCCGCCGCGGCGGAAGAGCACGCGCTGGCGCATGACGAGACGATGGCGCGGAACGGTGAATACCTGACCAAACTGGTCGAAGAGCAAGGCGTTGAAGTTCGTAACTTTAACGATGATGTTTGGGATGCAATGAGCGAAGGCGCATTGGAAGTGTTCGAAGAAACGCGCGATCACTCTGCGTTGGCAACCGAAGTTGATGATGCCTATCAAAAAGGCATGCGCGAAATCGGCGGCATGCTCGCACAATTCGAGACAACGTTCTTGAACCAGCGTAACCGCGTATTCGATATCGGTTAACCCAATCCAGAAGAGTGCGTGTTTGATTACACGCACTCTTTTTATTTGTTTTATAAAAAATACAGGTGACTAAATGACAGCGCCGGACACGGGACACACCGGTCAACCGCAGGCAAAAAGCGCGGTGACCATAAGAGCAGTTTCTTGGGCCTTGCTGGCGATGTTGTTGGCATTTTTAACCAATAATGTTCTGAACCTTTCTTTTCAAAGCGACACCGAGCTGCGCTGGAACAATCCGCTGCCGATGTTGGTATATTTAATTCCGATGCTTGCGGCGATTTTATTCGCCCGAGGAACGCCTGGAACGGCCCTGCGCCAGGATGCAGATCGCATCCATCGGTTAAACCTCTATCTGGTTAGATCATTGTTTTGGGGCGTGTTTCTAGTTGGTATGGCAGATGTGGCTGTGGCTTTTTTACGCGTGGAAGGGCTGGCCGAAAGCTTGCTCTGGGAGGGCGCAGCAAAAGACCTGAACAAACCGTTCTTCGTTGGCCTCAAAATCCACATACCCCTGCTTGTATTTGGCTTCATTCTCGGCGCGATCACGCGCACAGCTGGGTTTTTGTGGTTGGCTCTGTTGATCGTGGTTGCCGAATTGGCAATCGTGGTTTCGCGATTCGTCTTCTCGTATGAACAGGCGTTCATGGGTGATCTGGTGCGCTATTGGTATGCCGCGCTGTTTCTATTTGCTTCTGCCTATACTTTATACGACGAAGGCCATGTGCGCGTTGATATCGTTTATGCTGGCCTGCGTGAGCGCACAAAAGGCTATGCAAACTTCATTGGGACGATCTTGCTGGGCCTGTCGACCTGTTGGGCGATCCTCTTGATCGGCCTTGATGGCAAACAGGCATTGATCAACATGCCCATTCTGAATTTTGAGGTCAGCCAAGCCGCGTCCATCGGGTTGTTTATCAAATACCAAATGGCCGCCTTCCTGGGCGTGTTTGCAATTACGATGTATATCCAATTTGTCAGCTATATGCTGGAAGCTTGGGCCGATGTTTGCGGCGAACCTGGCAAACGCCAAATAAATCCAACCGGTCATTGAGGTTTTCATGGAACTGTTTTTTCTTTTAATTTTGATCCTCATAATGGCCACTGCATTGGGCTCGGGCTACCCCGTGGCCTTCGCGCTACCAGGCTCTGCGATCATCACAATCGTTATCGCTGCAATCAGCGGCTACGCGTTTGAAGGCGATGTTAGCAGCTATTTTCACTCTGGCGGCCCGTCTGAGTGGATCTCAGCCGGGGTCTTAAACCTGCGCGGCGTATATTGGGAAGTGGAACGCGATACGTTGATTGCGATCCCTTTATTCATCTTCATGGGCATTATGCTTCAACGTTCAAAGATCGCAGAAGATCTTTTGGTGACCATGGCACGGTTGTTTGGCCCTGTGCGGGGCGGGTTGGGCATTTCAGTTGTCTTCGTGGGCGCCTTATTGGCGGCCACCACCGGTATTGTCGGCGCAACCGTGGTGGCGATGGGTCTTATTTCCCTGCCGGCGATGCTGCGTAACAAATACTCTCCGTCCTTGGCAACCGGTACAATCGCAGCCTCAGGCACGCTGGGGCAGATCATCCCGCCTTCAATCGTGCTGATCATTCTGGCTGACCAATTGGCTTCTGCGGCGGATCAAGCGGGTAGCCTGCGCAAATCCTTATTCAAGGAATCGACCGGAAACCTTCAGATGCCAAGCGTCTTTGACGTAACCTCAACGAGCGCAGGTGAAATGTTCTTAGGCGCCTTCATCCCGGGCCTGGTTTTGGTGGCGCTCTATATGCTGTATATTTTAGGCTACGCGTTTTTAAAACCATCAGCGGCCCCCTCGGTGCCGTATGAAGGGAAATTTGATCGGGCTTTCTGGGGCCAAGTTTTCATTACGTTGGTGCCCCCTCTTACTTTGATTTTCTTGGTACTGGGGTCGATCATTGCCGGTATTGCAACAGTGAACCAAGCTGGCGCCATCGGCGCAGCAGGTGCTTTGGTGATGGCCGGGTATCGCTTGGTCGATCAAAACAAATGGACGTTTGTACCTGCCTTTTTGGTTATATTGGGGCTGCTGATCACCGGCTATGCACTGCAAAACTATGAAATGAATATCAAAGCGGCCGAGAGCGCCGAGGATATGCAAGGTATTTGGATCGGGGTGCTGGGCGCTCTGGTCATGCTAACTGGAATCATTTGGAGCGCTATGCGCGTACTCAATATCAACGGTACGTTGCATGGCGTGATGATGGAAACCGCAAAAACCACCGCTTTGGTATTCGTTATTCTGCTGGGGGCCGCGATGCTAACCGCGGCATTCCGTGCATTTGGTGGCGAGGATTTGGTGCGCGAGTTTTTGAACTCGTTACCGGGCGGCTTCTGGACGCAATTTGTGATTGTGATGGCGGTGATCTTCGTGCTTGGATTCTTTTTGGACTTCATCGAAATCGCGGTTGTGGTGGTTCCGATTGTGGCGCCGATTTTGTTGGCCGATCCCGGTGCAAATATAACCGCAGTGTGGCTGGGTGTCATGATCGGCTTGAACATCCAAACCTCTTTTCTAACCCCGCCTTTTGGCTTTGCGCTGTTTTATTTGCGCGGCGTGGCGCCGGCCGTGGTGCGCACGATCGAAATGTATCGCGGCGTGATCCCTTTTATTCTGTTGCAATTATTGGCTCTGGGGATCGTTGGCAATTATCCACAATTGGTCAACTATCTGCCTAACCGCTCAAACCTGCTGTCAGAATCTGCGCCGCCGCCGCGCAATCCACGGCTGCAATTCTGCATGGACCAATTCGTTGGAGATCAAATTGCGGCAAGTGGCGGCGCAACCGTCGCTGCTATCGAGAAAGCAAAACGCATCGATTTGTCAAACCTGTCAGATATTTTGGCCGATCCGATTGCCAACTCGCTGAAAGAGGCCGATAAAGCCTTAGAGAACTTGGCACAGATTTCGGTGACAGCTGCGGCGGTGAAAGCCTCAGAGGACAGCTATCGCCCAATGCTAAGCCAAGTGCGCTCAGTGCAAAAACAACTGCGCCAAGAGAACGAGCATCTTAAAGCCAGCGAAAAAGAACTGGCCCGTTTAAAAGGCGAAGAGTTTGCACAAAGACGCGCTGCTCTGACCACGGATGTTGCCGACACAAAAGCCAAAATTGCCACGCTAGAAGGCGAGATACCGGCCTCATGGGAAACCGAATATGAGACCTTCAGCCTGCTAACCGCCGCCGAAACAAAAGCGCGAAACACCTATCGCAGGGCTGCAGATGGTACGTTTGAAGGGGCTTCAGAAGCTTTGATGGTTTTGGAAGCAACATCAGCTTATATCGCACTGGAAGCAGAATTGATCGGCCTTAGGTCAATTATAGAAGCGGTTGAACTTGATGCTGATTACAAATCCGCAGAAGAGGCCGTGAAACAAGCCGAGCGCAGCGTACGTGCTGTAGAGGGCGCGGATGATGTGAAAAAAGCCTTAGGCAAAGCCAAAAAGGCGCTGGGAAAACGTAAAAAAGACCGTGAAAAAGCGCTTGCCCATTACGAGGAAGCGCTAGAGCTATACGCGGCCCAGCTTGAGTGGCGCGCGCAGGCGGAAGCGGAATTACGCGGCCCTCTGAGTGAATATGTCGAGGCGCTGAAAGGTACATTGGGCGCGCGTTTGCAACCGGCGCTGACCCGCGATCAGGCTCTATTCTTAGCCTCTTGCACTGCGGTTCATCGTGATTTGTCGCTGAATTTTTAAGCCCGTCATGCAAAACTTAAAAGGTCGCCAACGCTGGCGGCCTTTTCCTTTTGTGGCTTACCCGTCACGCGCTGCATCCATTCAAAGCTAGACAACAGCATCTGGACACGTAGGATCACGCCGACGAGAAAGAGGCGCGCATGCATCCATTATTAACCACTGATTTAATTCACGCGTTTCGCACCGATGGTGTAACGCTGATCCGCGGCATGTTTGCCGATTGTGTTGAACCGCTGCGTGACGGGGTTGCGTTTAATCTACAGCACCCCGGGCCCTATGCTGCAGAAAACCTAAGCGACACAGAGAGCGGACGGTTTTTTGATGATTATTGCAACTGGGCGCGCATCTCCGAATTTTCGGATGTTATTCATCGGCCACATATTGCCCAAATCGCTGCTGAGCTGATGGGATCAAACACGGTACAATTATTCCATGAGCATGTTTTGGTCAAAGAGCCAGGCACCTCAAAACCTACGCCTTGGCATTCTGATGCCCCATATTACTTCACCAGTGGCCAGCAAAATATCAGCTTTTGGGTGCCCCTTGATCCAGTAAAAGAAAACAGTTTGCGCGTGGTCGCCGGGTCGCATAAGTGGCAAAAACCTGTGCTGCCGACCCGCTGGCTATCAGAACAAAATTTTTATCCCGATAGCGATCTCTACCAACCCGTGCCGGATCCTGATGCCGAGGGAATGAGCATCATCGAATATAATATGCAGCCGGGAGACGCAGTTGCGTTTCACTTTAATGCCTTGCACGGCGCGCGCGGTAATCACAGCGCCGAGAGGCGCCGAGCGTTTTCACTTCGCTTGCTTGGGGATGACGCGCGCTATATCGAGCGTCCAGGTCCCACCTCACCGCCCTTTCCCGGCCATGCGATGCAACCTGGCGAGCGGTTGCGCAAAGACTGGTTTCCTATTCTGCTTGACCAAAGCAGCTTATAACCCCTACGTCCTGCGCATGTTTATATACCGCCTCTTCTTAAACTTTGCCGCCTTCCCGCTTGTGCTCCTTTTAATGATACGCTGTTTAAAAGGTACCGAAGACTGGGCAGATTTCTGGCAACGGTTTGGAAAACCAGTGGCGCTGAAACGCCCTGCGCAAAAATGGCTCTGGGTGCACGCCGCATCGAATGGTGAGCTGCAATCCGCTAAGCCAATTTTGGACGCGCTAGCGGCGCGTTACGGTCAAAACAGCTTATTGATCACCTGTAATTCGCTTTCCGGACGTCTCTGGGCGAAAGAGCTTGGATATCACGCGGCGCTCTCGCCGCTAGATTTCCGTTGGGCACAGCGCAGGTTCATGAAGGCATATTCAATCGCCGCGCATGTGACTTTTGAGGCCGAATTATGGCCCAACCGTATCGCCATATTGGCCGCAGCAGGCATTCCGGTCACCGCCTTGGGGGCTCGGATGAGCGCGCGCGGTCAGAATCTCTGGCGCCGGTTTCCGAAGCTCAGCGCCAAATTGTTGAACGCGATAGCCTATCTGCAACCCCAAGATGCAGGCTCTTACCAGCGCTTCAAAGGCTTAGGGATTGATCCCGAAAAAATGGGCCCTGTGCTCAATTGGAAATCATTATATCAACCCCAAACGATCGATTTGGATCCCAAAAAACGCCGCAATATATGCCTGGCCGCCTCAACGCATCCCGGCGAAGACGAAATCATCTTAAAAGCCTTTGGCTTGGTGAGACAAACATGGCCCGAATTACAGCTGATTATCGCGCCGCGCCATCCCAAACGCGGCGCCGAAATAGCTGATCTTATCCTGTCGCAGGGCTGGCGACTACAACGCTATAGCCAAGACCAGGCTAGCGGGCCTGAAAAGGTTGACGTGATCTTGGCAGATACGCTGGGCGAAATGCCCAAATGGTACGCCGCTTCGGGCCTGTGTATCGTTGGTGGGGCTTTTAAAGATCACGGTGGACACACCCCCTACGAACCTGCGGCTTATGAATGCGCGCTGATCACGGGCCCCCATACGCGCAATTTTAGCGCTGAATACGAAACGCTCGCCCTAAACAAAGCGGCGATACGCGCAGCAGATGCTGAGGCATTAGCCAAAGCCCTGTCATCGTTAAAGACGCCCAGCGCGCAACAAAACCTTGCGCAGCGCGCCACAAAGGCGCTGTCTCATGACACAGATATGAGCATTATTATGGATGTGTTAGAACACCTAATGCCCAGATCAAATACCGATTTAGCTTGATTCCAAATCCGCAATCGTTGACAAGGCAGAGCGAAGAGAGCACGGCGAGAGATGATCAATTACTCCTTAAAATGCAGCAATAAGCACAGTTTTGACAGCTGGTTCCAATCTGCGGATGCGTTTGAGAAACTGCAAAACGCCGGAATGGTGACCTGTGCAATCTGCGGCTCTACGCAGGTGACAAAAGCGATTATGGCGCCCCGGGTCAACACCGCCTCGGCGCCCGCTCCTATGGCCCAGCCGAACGCCGCGCCCGAAACAGCCCAAAAGCCCCTGCAAGAGCCCCCCCATCCTGCGCAACAGGCTTTAAAAGACTTCAAGGCGCATATGGAAAAAAATGCCGATTATGTCGGATCCGATTTTGTTCAAGAGGCTCGGGATATGCATTACGGATTAACGCCAGAGCGGGCAATTTACGGTGAAGCCAAAGCTACAGAGGCAAAAAAACTTGTAGAAGAGGGGATACCCGTCGCCCCTCTGCCCTTTGATCCTAAGCGCAAAACCAACTGAACAGCCCTTGCGCTTGGCCCTACTTCGCCCTAAACCGCGGTGCAATTTAGCTTTAGAGGACCATCATGCCGGTTTTGGTAATGAAGTTTGGTGGCACATCCGTTGCCTCAATCGACCGCATCACCCGCGCTGCCAAACGCGTGGCGCGAGAAGTAGCGCTGGGATATGATGTTATCGTGATCGTATCGGCCATGTCGGGCAAAACGAATGAATTGGCAGGCTGGGTAAATGATATCTCCCCGTTACATGACGCGCGTGAATATGATGCGGTTGTGTCCTCTGGCGAAAATGTCACCGCCGGCCTGATGGCGCTGGTGTTGCAAGAAATGGAAATCCCCGCACGCAGCTGGCAAGGCTGGCAGGTACCATTGAACACCAGCTCTACCCATTCTGCCGCGCGGATTGAGGAAATTCCAACCCAGAATATCAACGGCAAGTTTGCCGATGGCATGCGGGTGGCAGTGGTCGCTGGTTTTCAGGGGTTAAGCCCCGAGGGGCGAATTACCACGTTGGGCCGCGGTGGATCTGATACCACGGCGGTCGCATTCGCGGCGGCTTTTGACGCAGAGCGCTGCGATATCTACACAGATGTTGACGGGATTTACACCACCGATCCTCGGATCGAAACCAATGCCCGCAAATTGAACAAAATCTCCTTTGAAGAAATGTTGGAATTGGCATCGCTGGGGGCAAAAGTTTTGCAAACCCGATCTGTAGAACTGGCGATGCGCTACCGCGTTAAACTGAGAGTATTGTCAAGCTTTGAGGAACCATCGGAAACGGCCGGTACTTTGGTCTGTAGCGAGGAAGAAATTATGGAATCTAATGTTGTTTCAGGAATAGCCTATTCGCGCGATGAAGCGAAGATGACGCTGGTCTCGGTCGAAGATCGCCCCGGCACGGCTGCAGCTATTTTCGGACGGCTTTCAGAGGCCAATGTTAATGTGGATATGATCATTCAAAATATCGCCGAAGATGGCCGCACCGATATGACCTTTTCCTGCCCCACCGATCAGGTCGCCCGCGCTGAAAAAGCGCTTTTGGATGCAAAGACTGAAAACCATGTTGATTTCGTCGATCTGATCGCAGATATGAACGCCGCCAAAGTATCGGCCGTAGGAATTGGCATGCGAAGCCAATCCGGCGTTGCGGCAAAAATGTTCAAAACATTATCTGATGAAGGCATTAACATCAAAGTCATCGCCACGTCAGAAATCAAGATTTCCGTTCTTATTGATAGGAAATATATGGAACTTGCCGTACAATCCCTGCATCATGCATTTGGGCTCGAAAGCGCCTAAGCCAAGGGAAACGGGGGGCGCGCCGCCCATGGAAGACACCACGGGAACCAACAGCCGCAAACTGCTAAAGCGCTTGCGTGGCACGCTGGCAGAAGATTCAGCTGGCCAAGCCCGCTTGGATAAAATCACCCATTTGATCGCTGATTCAATGGGCACAGAAGTGTGCTCGATCTACCTTTTTAGAGATAAGAGCACGCTGGAGCTTTGCGCCACCGAAGGCCTGCATGCCGACGCCGTTCACAAAACACGCCTACGCCTTGGGGAAGGCTTGGTGGGGCGGGTGGCCGCGCGCAAGAACACCATCAACGCGGCGAATGCCCCAGCCACCAAAGGCTTTCGGTTTATGCCGGAAACGGGCGAGGAAATTTACTCGTCCTTTTTGGGTGTGCCCATTCAGCGCCTCGGATCGGGCCTCGGGGTCTTGGTCGTCCAATCCAAAACCGCGCGTGAATTTTCCTCAGACGAGATTTACGGCTTGGAAATTGTGGCCATGGTTCTGGCAGAAATGGCCGAGCTAGGCGCTTTTGTGGGCGAAGGCGCAGCATTAAGGCCTCAACACCAGGAACCGGCCCTGTTTCGCGGCACCCCCGTGCAAGAGGGCACCGCCTCTGGCCATGTTTGGCTGCATGAACCCCGCGTTGTGGTCACCAATCCAATCGCTGAAGATCCGCAAATTGAAAAACAACGCCTGTCCTCAGCATTGGAAAAGTTGCGCAGCGGCATCGATGATTTGCTGGATGCAGCGCACTTTGGCGATAAGGAGCCAAGGGCAATTCTGGAAGCCTATCGCATGTTTGCCAATTCGCGCGGCTGGCTGCGGCGAATGGACACCGATATTGATCAGGGGCTTTCGGCAGAGGCGGCCGTTGAAAAAGAACAATCCGCGGCGCGGGCACGGCTGTCACAAGTTGCCGACCCATATTTACGCGACCGCCTTCATGATTTGGATGATCTATCGAACCGTTTGTTGCGCAGCCTTACAGGCCAGGGGCGCAATACGGGCGCGGTGATTCCGAGCGATGCGATTTTGGTGGCGCAAAATATTGGCACCGCCGAGCTCTTGGAATATGGGCGCAGCCTAAAAGGTCTGGCGCTTGAAGAAGGGTCGGTGGGATCGCATGCCGCAATCGTGGCACGGGCTCTAGCGATTCCGCTCGTCATTCACGCCGAAAATCTAACCACCGAGGCCTTAAACGGCGATCCCATCATGATCGATGGTGATGCAGGGGTAATCCATCTACGCCCAGATGACAGCGTGGCCAGCGCCGTCAAAGATAAAATCGCTATGCAAGCAAAGGCGCAAAAGCGCTATGCCGCCCTTCGCGACAGCCCCGCCATCGCCGCCTGCAAGACGCGCGTCACGTTGCTGATGAATGCCGGGTTAATGGCCGATCTGCCCAGCCTCGAAAGCTCTGGGGCAGAAGGCGTTGGGCTTTTTCGTACCGAATTGCAGTTTTTACTACGCAGTCAAATGCCCAAACGCTCAGAGCTGAGCGCGATCTATGCGCGGGTTTTAGAATCGGCTCAAAACAAACCTGTCACCTTCAGAACGCTTGATATCGGCTCGGATAAAGTACTGCCCTATATGACCGAAGTGGAAGAGCCAAATCCGGCGCTAGGCTGGCGTGCGATCCGCGTTGGCTTGGACAAACCGGGCGTGTTGCGCATGCAGTTGCAAGCTTTGTTGCGCGGCGCAAACGGGCGCGATCTGTCAATCATGTTCCCCTTTATCGCGCAACATGAAGAATTTCGCCAAGCGCGCAGCGAAATGGACAAAGCTCTCGAGCGCGAGAAAATCCTGGGTCACCCGCTGCCAAAAAGCCTGCGGGTTGGCGCGATGATCGAAACCCCTTCGATCCACTACGCCCCCAAAGCATTTTTTGACTCGGTGGATTTTTTGTCAATTGGGGGCAATGATCTGAAACAATTCTTCTTCGCCGCTGATCGCGAAAATGAATTGGTGCGCAAACGCTATGATACGTTGAGCAGCAGCTTTCTCAGCTTTCTCGAAGATATCGTGACAAAATGCCAAGCGCATAAAACACCGCTGTCTTTTTGTGGCGAGGATGCCGGGCGCCCGTTAGAAGCCGTCTGTCTGGCGGCTTTGGGGCTTCATACTTTATCAATGCGCCCCGCCTCTATTGGCCCCGTCAAACAGGCCCTCATGAATACCGACTTGAAAGCATTGAAGGCGGAACTAGACCAGGCCCGCTTGGCAGGTGTCGATAATCTGCGTAAGACAGCGGCCAATTTCATGGCCAAGCATGGCGGATAAAAGCGCAAACGCGCCCTTTTAGAAAATTGAGGCAGAAAACTGTTCTGCAGCAGGGTCGGAAGGGTCTAGACCCGCAGGCGAGACGGGCCTATAAGCGGCCTTAATGGCTCTTTTTTATACATCATCTCATCGAATTATATACCCGGCGCTCTAAGACATAAGAGTGGCCGGGAAAACGCGTACGCGCCAGCCCGCCGTACATTATACTATCTTCTTACGCCCCAAGGATACCAAGCCATGTGCGCTGAAACGCCCGATTATAAAGATACTTTGAACCTTCCAAAAACCAATTTTCCGATGCGCGCTGGCTTGCCGAAACGCGAACCGGAATGGTTGGAAAAATGGGAAAACATGGGCATCTACAACCGCCTCAGGGAAAAGCAGGGCCGTAAGCCCTTTACCCTCCACGATGGTCCACCTTATGCAAATGGACATTTGCACATTGGGCACGCGCTCAATAAGATTTTAAAAGACATGGTTGTGCGCAGCCAACAAATGATGGGAAAAGATGCCTGCTATATCCCAGGTTGGGATTGTCACGGCTTGCCAATTGAATGGAAAATCGAGGAACAATATCGCAAAAATGGCCGCGATAAAGACACGGTGCCCGTGGTCGATTTCCGCCAAGAATGCCGCAAATTTGCTGCTGAATGGGTAGATGTTCAGCGCGCGGAGTTCAAACGGCTTGGGATTACCGGCAATTGGGAAATGCCTTATTTAACCATGGATTATCATGCAGAACGCGTGATCGCAGAAGAATTCATGACGTTTCTTATGACGGGCACGCTGTATCAAGGCTCAAAGCCGGTGATGTGGTCTCCCATTGAAAAAACCGCATTGGCAGAGGCTGAAGTGGAATATCATGACAAAGAAAGCTTCACCATTTGGGTGCGTTTTCCGGTTCTAAATAGCGATAACCCAGCGCTAGAAGGCGCCGATGTGGTAATCTGGACCACCACGCCTTGGACCATCCCTTCAAACCGCGGTGTGGTCTATCACCAAGACATTTCTTACGGGGTCTATGAGGTGACGGCCGCCCCCGAAGACAATTGGGTCAAAACGGGCGATCGCATTCTTCTGGCGGATAAACAGGCCGCTTCGGTTCTGGAAAAGGCCCGCGTCGAAAGTTTTGCGCGCATCAGTGATGCGGGTGATTTATCAAATACCAGCCTGTCCCATCCCTTGGCCGGCATGGAGGGCAGCGATGGCGAATGGGATGAGCCGCGCGATTTTCGCGCCGCGCCCTTTGTCACCGAAGAGGACGGCACCGGATTTGTCCATTGTGCCCCCAGCCATGGTATGGATGAGTTTGAGCTGTATCGCGATGCGGGCATGCTGGAGCAAGTGCTTACCTATAACGTAATGGAAGATGGCGCGATGCGGGCCGATTTGCCATTTTTCGGCGGCAAAAGGATTCTCAAACCCAATGGCAAAGAAGGCAATGTGAATGCCGCGGTGATTGAGAAGCTGGCAGAAAGCGGAAAGCTTTTGGCGCGCGGAAAGATCAAGCATAGTTATCCGCATAGCTGGAGATCCAAAGCGCCTCTGATCTATCGCAACACCCCGCAATGGTTCGCCGCAATCGATCGCCCGGTCGGCGATAATCAAGATGAATTCGGCAAAACCATTCGCGAACGGGCCCTGAATTCTATTGATAAAATGGTCGAATGGACGCCAAAAACTGGCCGAAACCGGCTTTATTCAATGATCGAAGCCCGCCCCGATTGGGTGCTTTCGCGCCAACGCGCTTGGGGGGTTCCACTGACATGTTTCACAAAAACCGGCGGCAAACCGACAGATCCAGATTTCTTGCTGCGCAACGGCGAGGTCAATGCCCGTATCGCCGCCGCATTTGAAAGCGAAGGCGCGGATGCGTGGTATGCTGAGGGGGCCAAAAATCGCTTCCTTGATGGTATCGTCGACCCAGAGGCTTATGAGCAAGTTTTTGATATTCTTGATGTCTGGTTTGATTCTGGCTCAACGCATGCCTTTGTTTTGCGTGATCGTGATGATGGATCCAAAGACGGCATGGCTGATCTTTATCTGGAAGGCACCGATCAGCATCGCGGTTGGTTCCATTCTTCGATGCTGCAATCCTGTGGCACCCGCGGCCATGCGCCCTATCGCGGGGTGCTAACGCATGGCTTCACGCTCGATGAAAAAGGCATGAAAATGTCAAAATCTTTGGGCAATACGGTGGCGCCTGAGCAAGTGGTAAAACAATATGGCGGCGATATTTTGCGGCTCTGGGTGGCGCAGTCAGATTATTCTGCGGATCTTAGAATTGGACCTGAAATCTTAAAAAATACCGCCGATGCCTATCGTAGATTGCGCAATACGATGCGGTTTTTACTCGGCTCGCTGGCCGATTTTAGCGAACGCGACCGCATCGCGCCGCAGGACATGCCTGAGCTCGAGCAATGGGTTCTGCACCGCTTGGCGGAATTGGATGAAAAGGTGCGCAGCGGCTATGATGCCTATGATTTCCAAGGCGTATTTCAAGCCGTTTTTGCCTTTGCAACTGTCGATCTGTCGTCGTTCTATTTCGATATCCGCAAAGACGCGCTGTATTGCGATGGCGATACGGTTCAACGGCGCGCGGCGCGCACGGTGCTTGATATTCTGTTTCACCGGCTGACCACCTGGCTCGCCCCGGTGCTGGTCTTTACGATGGAAGAGGTATGGCTTGAGCGGTTCCCCGGCGATGACAGCTCGGTTCACCTGCTGGATATTCCCGAGACCCCCGCGGCTTGGAAAAACCCGGAACTGGCGGAAAAATGGGCAATGATCCGCTCTGCGCGCCGCGTGGTCACATCGGCTTTGGAAGTGCAGCGCTCTGAAAAAGTTATTGGGGCCAGTTTGGAAGCTGCACCAAGCGTCACCATCAGCGATCCTGCGATGCTGGCCGCGTTGCAATCTGTGCCCTTTGAGGACATTTGCATAACATCGGCGCTGCAGCTGACGACCGGTCAGATTGAGCACGGCCAGTTCACCCTTGCAGATCACCCTGGGATTGGCGTTGCCTTTTCCAAAGCAGAGGGTGAAAAATGTCAGCGATGCTGGAAAATTCTTCCTGATGTGGGGCAAGACCAGCATCCTGGCACCTGCCGGCGCTGCAGCACTGCTCTGAGCGCGGCTTAACGCGCGCCGCCGCGCCGCTTGGCAAAAAAATCGCGCAACAGCGCCGCGGCCTCGCCTTCTGCAATGCCCGAATAAACCTCAGGTTTATGATGGCATTGTGCATGACTGAACACCTGCGGGCCTTGCGCAACACCACCAGATTTGGGATCGCAGGCCCCATAATAAAGCCGTTCTATCCGCGCCGCCGCAATCAAGCCTGCACACATCGGGCAGGGCTCTAACGACACATAAAGGTCACAGCCCGATAAGCGCTCGGATCCCAATGCTTTACACGCGGAACGAATGGCCAGAACTTCCGCATGCGCAGAGGGGTCATTTTGCGCACGCATCTGGTTTCCAGCGCGCGCCAAAACCGCGCCCTGCGGCGAGATTACGGCCGCGCCCACCGGAACCTCTCCGCGTTCCGCCGCCAAACGCGCTTCCTTTAACGCAATCTCCATAAAACTTTTAAACCGCATAAGCTTTTGATGACGGCTGAATGCCCCTTTCGCAAGCCTTGTTTTTGCCGTAAAGCCCGAAGAATGGACAGCAAAACCCCTTCAGGCGAACGCATCGCTAAAACCATCGCCCGCGCCGGGCTTGCCAGCCGCCGCGATGCGGAAAAGATGATTCTGGCCGGCCGCGTGCATGTGAACGGCACCGTTATTACATCGCCAGCCCTGAACGTGACGCAAAAAGACCAGATAAAAGTTGATGGCACCCTGCTGAAAGAGCCCGACCATGCGCGGCTTTGGCTCTATCATAAACCCAGCGGCTTGGTGACAAGTGATAGGGATGAAAAAGGCCGTACAACAATTTATGATGAAATGCCCGAAGATCTGCCCCGCGTGATGAGCGTGGGCCGGCTTGATCTAAACTCTGAAGGCCTGTTGTTGTTAACCAATGATGGGGCAATCAAACGCCAGCTGGAACTGCCTGCAACGGGATGGCTGCGCCGCTATCGCGTTCGCATCAACGGGCGGCCAAGCGAAGATAGTTTTGCGCCATTGCGTGCAGGCCTGCGCATCGGCGGTGAACGGTTTCAGCCCATGAGCGTCACATTAGACCGCCAGCAGGGCGCGAATGCGTGGTTAACCATTGGTCTACGAGAAGGCAAAAACCGCGAAATTCGGCGCGCGATCGAAGCTATAGGCCTGCAGGTCAACCGATTGATCCGCGTCTCGTTCGGCCCGTTTCAGCTGGGCACTCTGAAATTGGGCGAGGTTGAAGAAGTGCGCCGCAAAATCATGCGCGATCAATTGGGGTTGGCGCCAGTTTCTGACGAAAAGCCAAAGGCAAAAAAGCCCCAGCGCCGGCATAGATAAGCGCAGCAGCCCGTTTTTGCGCCAATCAAAATAAATCTTGTCAAATTTATTAAACCCAGCTTAGGCTTGGGGATTATGTTTGATCTTTTTACAATCGAAAATTTTGGTAACCTGATCGTATTATTGGTTTTACAGGCCGTTCTTGGCTTTGATAATTTGCTTTATATTTCGATTGAAAGCCAAAGAGCGCCCGTGGCCCATCAAAAAGCCGTGCGGTTTTGGGGCATCATTATCGCCGTGGTGCTCAGGGTTGTTTTGCTTTTTGCAATGATCCATCTGATCGAAGCGCTTGGCGCACCCTTCTATATTTTCAGCTGGTCTGGAGTGTTAGAGGGCGGTGTGAATTTTGCCACATGCGTGTTCGTGCTAGGCGGTGTATTTTTGATGTACACAGCGGTTAAAGAAATTGGCCATCTTCTTACGATCCAACATCTGGATGCGGATCTTGATAACAAACCGGGGAAATCTGCGGTGCAGGTAGTTCTGCTGATCGTTTTGATGAACCTTATTTTCTCATTCGATTCAGTTCTATCCGCCTTGGCGATCACCAAAGTATTTGCGGTTCTGGCAACCGCAATCTTGCTATCTGGGCTGGCGATGTTGGTCTTAGCAGATGGTGTAACCGCCTTTTTGGAGAAAAACCGCATGTACGAGGTTTTAGGCCTGTTTATTCTGCTGATTGTCGGGATTGTACTGCTTGGAGAAAGCGGTCAAGCAGCAGCACATGCAATGCATGATCCCAGCTTGGCGCTGCGCGTCTTTGGCTATGAGATCATTCCCATGTCGAAAACAACATTTTATTTTAGCGTCTTGGTCCTGATTGTGGTGGAGATCATCCAATCAAGGTATAGCCGAAAACTAACGATTGAGCGCGGCCATAACGGCGCCGGAACAGCCAAGCCTAAACATCACTTATAAGGCGCCCCTGCGCGTTAAACGTAAAGGCAATAGGCACAAAAAAACGCCTGCGCTGGAGAAATAAGACGTGCCAGATGTGACAAGCCCGACAATGTATATTGCGATAAAACAGCGCTGGAAACGCAGCCTCAAAGGCACAGGTGCGGCCCTCATCCTCAGCCTGAGCGGTTGCGCAGAGCTTGCCAATATCAAACGGGGCGCAGAGGACGCAAACAAACCGGCTTTTGCTGCTGAAACATCACGGCAGCTCAGGCAACGCTATGACCACCTTGCCACGGGCTTAATAGCCCAGGGGCTGCTTCGAACCGATGCTGGCTCCAATAGCCCGCGCGCGACACCAAAGGCCCTTACTGAGTTGTTTAACAGTTTGGCATTTTACGATGAATATGAACCAAGCAGCGGTTTTCAACCTGCCCAAGCGACGCCCACGGCGCTTTCAAAATGGCAAAGACCGGTGAAGATCAATTTGCATTTTGGCCCCTCGCTCAGCCCTGAAACCCGCGTGAAGGATACGCAATTCCTGTCAGATTATGCCACGCAACTGTCTGACATCACCCGCCATCCTATTGAGCTTACAACCGAGCTTGGGAATTTTCACGTGGTTGTCGTGGATGAAGTGCATCGCATGAACATGGTGCAAAACCTACGCAAGAAGGATGTGCTTGTGCCGCCAAATATTCAACAAGTGATCCAACGGATGCCCGCTGATATCCACTGCATGGTGTTAACGTTTTCTGCGCGGCACAGCCCCCATATTCATGAACAAGCGCTTGCGGTGATCCGCGCCGAGCATCCGCCGATGTTAAAGAAAGCCTGTTTTCATGAGGAAATTGCCCAAGGGTTAGGGCTTCACAATGACAACCCGGCAGCGCACCCCTCCATTTTCAATGATGATGATGAATTCGCATTTTTAACAAATCAAGATGCCCTTCTTTTGCGGGTTCTCTACGATCCCCGCCTACCCGCCGGCATTGAATTGCAAGAGGCGCAACCGCTCTTGAAGCAATTGATAATTGAGCATAACGCGCCAAGCCGTTAACCTTCCCGCCAGACGCTTTGATCTTTTTCAACCCCCTTCTCATACTATTAAAGGAGAAACAGATGCGCGCCGTGATCCAAAGGGTTCAGACAGCTTCCGTTGCCGTGAAAGGCGATCAGATCGGCACATGCGATGCAGGTATGCTCATCCTGATTTGTGCGATGCTGGAAGATACGCCCGAGCATGCCGAGAAACTGGCGTCAAAAATCGCCAAATTGCGCATATTTGCAGATATCGAGGGGCGGATGAACAAATCCTTGCTAGACATTGGCGGCAGCGCTTTGGTCATCAGTCAATTCACTCTGGCAGCCGATACAAAGCGCGGCAACAGACCTGGGTTTTCGCGCGCAGCGCCGCCCGAACTGGGAAGGCAACTTTACGAAACATTCGCAAAAGCCCTTGCTGATCTGGGCCCGCGCGTTGAAACCGGCCGTTTCGGAGCCGATATGCAGGTCAATTTGATCAATGATGGACCAGTGACAATTTGGATCGACACAGAAGCCGATTAAAGCCACTTTAGGGCCGGCCCAGTTGCGCCAGTGCGCCGAAGCGGCGGAATTTATTTTTGCGTATTGCTATATTTTTTCAATTCTGCGCGGGCCACTTGGCGGCGATGCACCGCATCGGGGCCATCGGCAAAGCGCAGCGTGCGAATATGCGTCCACATATGGGCAAGATCAAAATCTTGGCTGATGCCCCCTGCGCCATGCATTTGCATGGCCTCATCCACCACTTTGCCCGCCATCAACGGCGCGATCACTTTGATTTTTGAAATCCATGGCTGAGCTGCCCGTACCCCGGCCGTATCCATCATATAGGCCGCCTTTAAACAGAGCAGACGCGCCATTTCGATCTCCATACGCGCATTCGCGATGATATCATAATTGGCCCCCAATTCCGTAAGCTGCTTTCCAAAAGCCTCGCGTGACAAACCCCGCCGGCACATCATTTCCAAGGCTTTTTCAGCCTGCCCGATCGCGCGCATACAATGGTGAATCCGCCCTGGCCCCAACCGGCCTTGCGCCACTTCAAACCCGCGCCCTTCGCCAAGAATAATCGCATCTTGTGAAATTCTTACATCGGTGAAGCGCAAATGCATATGACCATGGGGTGCATCATCATTGCCAAAAACCTGCATTGGCCTTAGCACCTCGATTCCAGGCGTTTTCGGATCAAGCGCAAACATCGTATGGCGGCTGTGTTTGGCCGCTTCCGGCGCGGTACTGGCCATTAAAATATACAAAGCACAACGCGGATCCCCTGCGCCAGAAATCCACCATTTTTCACCATTTAATATAAAATCATCCCCGTCACGGCGCGCCTCAAAGGCCAATTGCGCCGCGTCAGAAGAGGCAAGCCCAGGTTCGGTCATCACATAGGCAGACCTGATCCGCCCCGCCAACAGATCACCCAGCCAACGATCTTTATGCAGCTGCGTACCGTAGCGCTCTAAAACTTCCATATTGCCGGTATCGGGGGCAGAGCAATTGAACACTTCGGCAGCCAAAGGCACTTTGCCCATTTCTTCAGCCAAATAGGCATATTCAACCGTGCTCAAGCCGTAGCCGCGATCGCTGCCAGTCAACCAGAAATTCCATAAATTGCGCTTGCGCGCCAAGGCTTTTAACCCATCGATGATTTCCAATTGCCGGTCCGTCATTGCAAACCTGTTGCCGGACGGGTGTTTGCCCACTTCGGCATGATATTCGCGATCAAGCGGCGCAATATCGTTTTCGATCATCTCGCGCACCGCATTCAGCAGCGTAGCAACCCGTTCAGTTACACCTAAATCCATGGTAATCCTCTATGTTTCATTGGGCAATTCAAAGGCTTCAAATTGCTGACGCAACGTGAGCTTTGACACTTTACCGGTGGCCGTCAGGGGCAGTTTTTCAACAAACTCGATTGCATCGGGCAATTGCCAGCGCGCCACATGGGCCAAGAGAAGACTATCTATCTCGGCCTTTGTCACCTTATAGGACCCGCGAGGCACGACAACCAAAAGCGGCCGCTCATCCCATTTGGGATGGGGCACAGCAATCACGGCACAATTTGCCACCTCAGGATGGCCCATCACAATATTTTCAAGATCAATCGAACTGATCCATTCGCCCCCTGATTTGATCAAGTCTTTCGCCCGATCCTGAATGATTAAAAACCCTTCTGGATCAATCGAGGCAACATCGCCAGTGCCGAACCAGCCGGCGCTGTCAAAGGCCGAAGCGGTGGCCGCAGGATCTTCAAAATAACCAGAAATGATACCATTTCCGCGCACATAAAGATCGCCAGCAGCAATACCGTCATGCGGTAAAGCCTGCCCCGCCTCATCGACGATTTTTAAATCAACACCGAAAGCGCGCCGCCCCTGTCGGGCCTGCAAGTCAAACCGCTGATCCTGCGTTAATTCGCGATGGTGATGTTGCGATAAAAGCCCATGCGTGCCCACCGGACTCATTTCTGTCATCCCCCAGGCATGCACCACTGTCACGCCCGAGGTTTCGAAGGCTTCGATCATCGAGCGCGGCGCAGCAGACCCCCCTACGATCAAATTGTCAAAGCCTTTTGGATGGCGCCCGCGCGCTGCAATCTCACCTTGCAGACCCAACCACACGGTTGGAACCCCCCAAGCGGAAGACACTGCCTCATGCTCCATCAAATCGAATAAAGAGGCCCCGTCCAGAGCGGGCCCGGGAAATATTAATGAGCTTCCCGTCATCGGCGCCGTGTAAGGCAGGCCCCATGCATTCACGTGGAACAACGGCACAACCGGCAAAATACGCGCGCCCTCTTTCAGGCTGTTTGGAATCGAAATGGCGGTGGAATACGCGTGCAGCAGCGTTGAGCGATGCGAAAACAACGCGCCTTTCGGGTTCCCCGTAGTGCCCGACGTGTAACACAGGCCCGAAGCTGTGTCTTCGGGCAGCTCTGGCCAATCAAAAACCGCGGGGTGCCCTTCTAACAAGTCTTCATAACATAAAAAATCCAAGCTTGACTGGGGCATATGCTCGGGCCCGGTCATAACCACAAACTTGAGTGATTTGGGCAATTTATCCGCCAGCGCCTGCACCAGAGGCACGAAACTGGTGTCGATAAACAAAATCTCATCGCCGGCATGGCCAATGATATATAGCATTTGCTCAGCACTGAGGCGCGGATTGATGGTGTGGCAGACCGCACCAATCCCAGATATCGCGTAATATAATTCAAAATGCCGATAGCCATTCCAAGCCAAAGTGGCAATTCTTGCGCCCGGTGCGACGCCAAGCTTTTTTAAAGCATGCGCCAATTGTCCAACGCGGCGTAAACTGTCAGCGTAAGTTTGGCGATGTATATCACCTTCGGTGCGCACCGAAACCATCTCGGCGCGTGGATGCGCCTCTGCCGCAAATTTTAAAATTTCGATAATCGACAACGGTCGATGCATCATTTGGCCAAGCATTCACCACCCCCCCTGCAGCGTCTGATTGCCATATGAAAAGGAAACCGCGCCGTTTGCAAGCCACCTTCTTGCCGCGGCCCATGCAGAGCTGAACAGATTATCCATCTTCTTGAATATCCAAAGCCAAAGGCGCCGGAGCTTGCGCGCGAAGATCCTCGATTTGAAGCGGGGTTGAGGGTTTGGACAATCGGTTACGCACCACCCAGATCAGCCGCTGCTCGGCCCGGGTGATCGCCACATAGGCAAGGCGCTTCCAAAGCGGTTGATTGGCCTCGACTCGCCCCATACGCGCAGCCATTTCCAGATCTGGTGCAAAAACCTGCACCGTTTCCCATTGGCTGCCCTGCGCTTTATGGATGGTCACGGCCGCGCCATGTAAAAAAGCGGCGCCCATATTGGCCGCAAACGGAATAAACGGTTCTTCTTCACCGGGTTTTTCAATTTTGATGATAGAAGCCGCTGAAACTTTTGGGTCTTCCGCCCCGATCACGTGCAATTTTGAAAAGCCGGCGCGCCGCCCAGGCCCCAAATAGACAACTTGCGCGCCTTTGATGAGGCCCCGTGCCTCCAAATCAAGGCGCTTCTTGCGATGTTTCAATGGCAATTCAATCCCATCGCAAATCAGTGGTTCGCCCTCAAGCAGCTCGGTGTCCGGTGCATCATAAACCCTTCGAAAGGCAGAAATAAGCCGAATTCGGGTGGCATTGCGCCAAACCAGAACCGGGCTGCGGGCCATCAGATCAACATCGACGCGCTGGCCCAAAACAACGCGCTCATCGCGCGCGGCATAATGCGATATCATCGCTTCAAAATCAGAAAATCCAAGCGCAGGATCACCCAGCGCATGGGCCAAATCCAAGATCGGATTATCCGCATCTTGGCGGTGAACGCGTTGCAGCGTGATCTGCTTTTCTGGTTCTAATTTTTCAAATACCATTTGGCCCGATTGGTTTACCGGGGCCAATTGCGCCGGATCTCCGAATAAAACCAATATTGGAAAAATTTGCTGTAAATCTTCAAATTGTCGATCATCCAACATTGAGGCTTCATCGATAAAGCCGATATCCAACGGATCTTCGCGACGCTTCCAGCCGGTAATAAAATCCGAACCGCGCAGGCCAGCCGCCGCCAGCGCCCCCGGGATAGATTTATTGTTTTGGTAAAACTCAAAAGCGCGCGCCAGGGCCGCCTCGCTTAAATCTTCAATCTGGGGTTTTTCAGATTGACCGGCCAGCCAATCAGCAATTTTTTCATATTCCGGATCATAAACCGGCGTATAAAGAATGCGGTGAATGGTTGTGGCCGGCACACCTTTCATACGCAGCACGCTGGCGGCTTTATTCGTGGGTGCCAAAATCGCCAAACTGCGCTTGGTACGATTGCGCCGCGGTTCATAATCCCCCGACACCACATCAACACCGATGCGCCGCATCGCGTGATAAAGTTCCGACAGCAATAAGGTTTTTCCAGAACCCGCTTTACCGATCAAAGCGGTAACCCGGGCATCGCGCTCGCGCCCCGGCACCAAAAGGTTGTTTTCAAGATCTACGCCAGCGGCGCGCAGCAGCGCCGCCACATGATCATAAGCCTCTGCCTGATCTAAAGAAAGTTCAACCTGCCGTACCTGCATAAGCGTAGTTTACCGGCCAAGCCACCAAAGCACCAGCGAGAAGCCACTTTCTTTACGGCACGGGCACCACGCGCTTACTTGCCCCAAAAGCCAAGTCAAACCAATGGCTTGAATGTTCCGGCAAAACCTTCGCGCTGCGGGCAACCGCCTGGCGTTGCAAGGGGGAAAAACTCCATAATCCCAGACCGATATATGTTTTACCGGAGCCCTGCTCGGCTAAAATCTCAGGGGTTGCCCCGATACGTCGATAGATGCGCCGCATCGTATGATCAAACACAGCCACCGATTGCTCAACGCCAAACCCAAGCATGACCTCACCCGCCGCCAGCATCAATTTTGACGCGCTATGCTTGAAAGCTTTGGGGGCCAGACAGAACCGCGTAGATTCCCAGATCAACGGGCTGCTCAGACTGCTGCCTCCCAGCAAAAAACGGAACTTCTCATTGATCATACAGCGCCCCGTGGTGGGCAGCAGACGCAAAGAGCCCTCATGCCGACCAAGGTTATTTTCCAAAATCACATAAAGCGGATTAAGCGCGTCATACTCATCGCGCTCAAAGCCATTTTCATCCACATCCACCTGCCATTTAAGGCGGGTTTTAAATTGGGCGGCACGATCACGAAACATAGTGTCGCGCAAAAGCGGGTGATCAGACAGCTGATCGCCATAAAGATATCTAAGCAAATATATAATCCCCTGATTGCCTTAAAAAGACTAGGATCAGACCATTAAACTTAGCTTAGACATGCGCGCGCAGCGCAGGCGAGCTAGAGCAAAATCAACCCGCGGCTAACCGCCAACGAAACCGCATGCGTGGTATTGGCAGCGCCCAATTTATAGCGGGCGCTTTCAATATAGACGCGCAATGTATTTTCCGAAATGCATAATGTATGCGCAACTTGCGCCCGGCTATACCCAAGCGCCAGAAATGTCAGCGTTTCATTTTCGCGCGGGGAAAGCACCGGGCTGGGATCTACGACACCCTCAGCTTCGATATCTAAAATTTTTTTATTAAAATAATGCGCAATTAAAATAAGGTCGCGCCGAGCCGTTTCGATAAAGCCCGCCCATGCCTCATCCGAAGCGTTATGACTGATCGTAAACAAAGCGTATTGGCCTTTTGGCCCTCGGATCGGAATAGACAGCCCCTGACGGCCCACCCCATGCTCTAACGCGTCAGCCTGAAACGCCCGCGCCGCTTTGCTTGACCAATCAAGATCCTTCCAATCAACGGGGTGAAACCGCTGAAAGCCCCCCAAAACCACCGGATCAATACGAATATAGGATTGCTGAATATAGCGGCTGACCCAAGCGCCCGAATACGTGCCCACCCCCAGCCGTCCACATTTCGAATTCACCCAATGATACACCATATGATCAACGGAAAATACATCGCGAAATTCTTCAATAACGGATTGAACATCAGCCAGCTGGCTGGCGTTCTCGAGGCGCCCCAGCGTGGGTTCGAAGGTCGTGATCTTTGTGTAACGCGTCACTGCGCAGCCCCTCGGTTTTTGCCGCAATTTCCAGTGCAGCCATTAATTGCGCATTGTCTAATTGCAAAGCCAGCCCCTCTAGGCCGTTCTTCTCAGCGAAAGTACGAAGATCTGAAAGGACATCAATAATCCAATTATGCGTCATAGCGATTCTCACGAAAAATGGTTAACAGAGTGTTAAATCTAGGATAGCAAAGCGTCTGATTTAACGAAATTCGCGTTTTCCAATTCCCCAAAAATAGTGAGGGGGTTCGCAATAAACCACTGAAAACCAAAGAACGGCCCCAAAAAAGCTGCACGCCCCCTCTAACAAAAGCGATTCGTTGCAACCTGCCCAAGGCGTCACTTTTAAATCTATAAAACCGCATCCTCAAACGTGCGCAAACCTGCCCGTGGCGCTTGTACCAAAACGGCCATATTTCCCGGCTTATGCTCGTTGCGGCGCATTTTAATATGCGCGGCGGGAATCTCATCCCAGCCAAAGACTTCGGACATGCAAGGATCTAACCGCCGCTCGACCATAAGTTTATTGGCCGCTGAGGCTTGCTGCAAATGCGCAAAATGGCTACCTTGAACGCGTTTCTGGTTCATCCAAAGATAGCGTGCATCCAACGTCAGATTATAACCTGTGGTGCCCGCGCAGATCACCACCATCCCGCCTTTTTTACACACGAAAGTCGAAACCGGGAAAGTGCTTTCACCAGGGTGCTCGAATACAATATCCACATTCACGCCCTTGCCCGTGATCTCCCAAATGGCCTTGCCAAATTTGCGCACCTCGGAGAACCAAGTTTTATACGCGTCAGAATTCACAACCGGCAATTGTCCCCAGCAATTGAAATCTTTGCGATTGATAACGCCTTTAGCGCCCAAGCTCAGCACAAAGTCGCGTTTATCTTCATCCGAAATCACGGCAATCGCATTGGCGCCAGCCGTATTGATCAGTTGGATTGCATAAGAGCCCAACCCCCCAGACGCGCCCCAAACCAACACGTTTTGCCCCGGCTTAAGATCATGCGGATGGTGCCCGAATAGCATCCGATAGGCGGTCGCCAGTGTCAGCGTGTAACAGGCACTTTCTTCCCATGTCAGATGTTTAGGGCGCGGCATCAATTGCTGTGATTGTACCGCTGTGAATTGTGCAAAAGATCCATCTGGTGTCTCATAACCCCAAATCCGCTGACTGGCAGAATACATCGGGTCGCCGCCATTGCATTCTTCATCATCACCATCATCCTGATTGCAATGGATCACCACCTCATCCCCGACGCGCCATCTTGTGACCTTTTCGCCTACGGCCCAAACGATACCAGAGGCGTCAGAGCCAGCGATATGATACGCGGCTTTATGCACATCAAACGGGCTTATTGGAATGCCCAAACCAGCCCAGACCCCGTTATAGTTTACCCCGGCGGCCATTACCAAAACCAGTACGTCATGACTGCCCAACGAGGGGACATCCACAACCTCCAATTGGAACGAGCGATCCGGTTCGCCATGCCGCTCGCGGCGAATGGCCCAGGCATGCATAGATTTTGGAACAAATCCCAATGGCGGCATTTCTCCGACATTATATAAATCTTTTTCTTTGGCCTCATAGCGTGCCGTTTCAGGCTTTACATCAAGCGCCATCACTCTCTCCTATGCCCTGTAGCGCCGCAGCGCAGAATTTTTTGCGTTATTCACCGTTATCGCCCTAAAAGTAATTTTGCAACCTAATTTAATCTATTTTTGAAATATAATTACACTTATATTAAAAAATAATGCACGATAAACCCAATTGAATTTTGAATTTGCATAGCAAACGCTGCGATAGCCAAACCGTAACGGACGAAGCCTATTTAAAATAATTCCAAATAAGTATTTGCTAAGATCCATAAAAAAATCATGACAGCCAATAAACCCTTTGATTTATAAGCTCCGTCATCGTCTACAAAGCCTAGATCACGAAGCAGATGAAAAAATCGACCTGCCGCAGTGCAGCGAATTGACATTGGTATATTGTTTCATATACAAACCTAAAATAGTAATAATATTATATTGCAAGGGTTGCGCAGATGAGCCTCTCACCAAAAGATCGTCCATGGCTGATCAGAACATATGCGGGCCATTCGACGGCGCGCGACTCAAACGCGCTTTACCGATCAAATTTGCAAAAAGGCCAGACGGGATTGTCGGTAGCCTTCGATTTACCCACCCAGACAGGCTATGACAGTGATCATCTTCTGGCGCAGGGGGAAGTTGGAAAAGTCGGGGTGCCAATTTGCCATCTTGGCGATATGCGCAGCCTATTTGAGCAGATCCCCCTAGATCAGATGAACACCTCAATGACGATCAATGCGACAGCCCCTTGGCTGCTGGCGTTATATATCGCGGTCGCTGAGGAGCAGGGCGCCGATATAAGCGCGCTGCAAGGCACCGTGCAAAATGATATTATCAAAGAATATTTGTCGCGCGGCACGTATATTTGCCCCCCGCAACCCTCGCTCAAACTGATCGGTGATGTGGCAGAATATTGCTATGAGCAGCTGCCAAAGTGGAACCCAATGAACGTGTGCTCTTATCATTTACAAGAGGCCGGAGCGACACCAGAACAAGAGCTTGCCTTTGCTTTGGCGACCGCAACCGCGGTGTTGGATGAGTTGCAAGAACGCGTGCCAGCGCATGATTTTCCCAAACTCGTCGGTCGTATTTCGTTTTTTGTGAATGCAGGCATTCGCTTCGTCACCGAAATGTGCAAGATGCGCGCCTTTGTGGACCTGTGGGATGAAATTTGCGAAACCCGCTACGGCGTTGAAAATCCAAAATACCGACGGTTCAGATATGGGGTGCAAGTGAATTCGCTTGGGCTTACCGAACAGCAACCGGAAAATAATGTTTATCGTATTCTGATCGAAATGCTGGCCGTCACATTGTCAAAAAATGCCCGCGCCCGGGCCGTACAATTGCCAGCCTGGAATGAAGCTTTGGGCCTGCCGCGCCCCTGGGATCAACAATGGTCGATGCGGATGCAGCAGATCATGGCCTTTGAAACAGATCTGCTGGAATATGAAGATCTGTTCGACGGCAACCCCACCATAGAGGCCAAGGTTGCGCGTTTGAAAGACGAAGCGCGCCATGAGCTGGCATCGCTCGATGCGCAGGGCGGCGCAATCGAAGCAATCGGCTATATGAAATCGCGCCTCGTGGAAAGCAACACGCAACGGCTGAACAAAATCGCTTCAAAAGAAACAACCGTGGTCGGGGTCAATAAGTTCACCACGGGAGAGCCTTCGCCCCTTACCGCCGGAGATGGTGGCATAATGACGGTTGACCCAGCCGTTGAGCAGGATCAGGTGGACCGGTTGAACGCTTGGCGCAGCGCCCGCGATGACGCATCCGTGGCGAGCGCGCTGCGCAGCTTGCGCGCGGCGGCGCAGGCGGGTGAGAACATCATGCCGGCTTCTATCGCTGCGGCCAAAGCCGGCGTGACAACCGGCGAATGGGCGGCGCAAATGCGCCTTATCTATGGCGAATACAGAGGGCCAACAGGCGTGGCGCGCGGCGTATCCAACAAAAGCGAAGGGCTAGATGAAATTCGCGAAGCGGTCGATCTTGTGAGTCAGAAGCTGGGGCGCCGCTTGGGCTTTTTGATGGGCAAACCCGGGCTTGACGGTCACTCGAACGGGGCCGAGCAAATCGCCGCCCGGGCGCGCGATTGCGGAATGGAGATTGCGTATGATGGCATCCGCTTAACGCCCGAACAGCTGATTGCCTCTGTTCAAGAGCACCAGCCCCATGTGATCGGCCTGTCAATCTTATCGGGCAGTCATATTCCCCTAGTGGAAGATATGATGAAGCGCCTGCAACTGGCCCAACTTGATAACATTCCCGTGGTGGTTGGGGGCATTATTCCACAAGAAGATATGACCCGTCTGACAGCGATGGGCGTTGCAAAAATATACACCCCGAAAGATTTCGAATTGAACGCCATTATGATGGATATCGTCAGTCTTGCAGATCCAACCGATTTAGCCGCAGAGTAAAGCGGCCACAGGCTCCAAAAAATCACACCCTTCGAAGAACAAGGCTGGCCTTGTATGGCCGGCTTCGTTAGATTTTCGCTAAAAGCAAATAAAGGAACAAGCGGTGATCACAACGCGCAGCTTACGGCCCAACGAGTATCACGCCTGGCAGGCGCTTTGGCGGGGGTATCTGGCGTTTTATGAGACCGAGCTGGCGGAAAACGTGTATCGCACCACCTTTGAGCGCCTCTGTTCAAACGAAATCACAACGCAAAACGCGATCGTGGCCGAATTGGGCGGTGAAATGGTGGGTTTGGTGCATTATATTTTTCACCCGCATAATTGGCGGGTCGAAGATGTGGTATATCTGCAAGATTTATTCACCGCACCGCAACAACGCGGCAAAGGGGTTGCCAAAGCTTTAATCACCGCCGTGTATCACGCCAGCGATCAGGCCGGGTGCCCAAGCGTCTACTGGATGACGCAAGAGTTCAATCATCAAGCCCGCCATCTATATGATCAGATCGGCCAGCTTACCCCTTTTATAAAATATACACGCTAGAGGCTTTTCATGACAATCCATATCGGTGCCACCCCAGATCAAATCGCAGATACGGTGCTTTTGCCCGGCGATCCCTATCGCGCAAAATGGGCGGCGGAAACCTTCCTATCTGACGTCACGCTTGTGAACGAAGTGCGCGGCATGCTGGGATTTACAGGGTTTTATAAAGACCACAGGGTGACCATCCAAGGCTCGGGTATGGGCATGCCATCCTTATCGATCTACGCCAATGAGCTGATCAAAGACTATGGGGCCAAAACTTTAATCCGAATTGGATCCTGCGGCGGCATGCAACCACATGTTGGGATACGCGATATCATTCTGGCAATGACCGCCAGCAGCATTTCCACCCCGTCTCTGGGTATTTTCAAAGAATTCAACTTTGCCCCTTGCGCCGATTATGCTTTGTTAGAGGCTGCGGCCCGCGCCGCGCAAGCCAAAGCCATCGCAACCCATATTGGCGGTATCTACTCGTCAGATGTGTTTTACGATGAGCGCCCCGACCTGAACCAAGAAATGACCCGCCATGGTATTTTGGGTGTCGAAATGGAAGCGGCCGAATTGTACAATCTCGCCGCGCGACATGGCGTGCGGGCGCTGGCCGTTTTGACCGTTTCAGATCATTTGCAAACCGGCGAGGCGCTGCCCGCGGATCAGCGCGAAAAAAGTTTTGGCGATATGGTGGAAATCGCGCTACATGCAGCTTTTGACGCATAACGAGGCCCAGAAAAGCCGGGCCCAGCGCGCGCCTTTGCCGCTCATCACAGGTTTTGATTGGCCTCGCGCCAGCGTGATTACACCCCGTGGCCGCGATCATAGCTCGACTGTGCGGGGCCCTGCCAATCAGCCAGGGCATCCGCGGGCGGGCTAAAAATCTCAACCTTTAGCGGATAACATATCGCAGCATCACTGGAATGCTCCGAGGAACAATCCCCCCCCGGGCAGGCGCTTAGCGCCCCCAAAAGATCAATTTCGGCAAAAAACTCAAGATAATCGCCTGGGCGCACCGGGCTGGCTTTCATGAAATACTGTCCCGTATCGCGCGTAAACCCCGTGCACATAAACACGTTCAGAACATCATGCACCTTATCTTCCACCTCGCGCACGGGCCGCGCCAGCCTGCTCGCCAAAGCCCGGGTTAAGTTGGAATGACAGCATTGGTGATAGGTCTCTCCGCCCGAAAGCAAACCATGCGTATACGGATCACAGCGGGTTCCAATCACGTCATGCACCGCGCCTCCATACGCATCGATCCCATACCACGCAAGCGTGTCTTCAAACACCGTTGCCATCGGCCTTAAATATGGAAAGCACGACCACATCCGCTCTTCCTGCGTGAGATGGGTGCCATGCAGAGCGCGGGTTTTACCAGAATAAAACCGTTCGCGCAGGTTTCGGGCATTCCACAAGTTCAGATCACCAACCTGCGCACCTTCGATAGAGGAAATACGAAAAAACGAGCCCACCGGCGCATCAAAACAGCTGGCATCGCGCGGTGCAACGATCACTTCATCGGATTTTACGGCGAGCTGGCGTAAGGTCTTCAAAGCCGCCATATCGGGCTTGGGCAAGCTTTCAACCGGATAACAAATCACTGGTTTTACAGCTTGGCGCGCGGCGCCATCTTCAGGACCTTCCAACATGTGACCACCCTAATACAAAATGACGCTGTAAACAGACCGCTTCGTGTGCGCTAAACTGTCCGTTCGACCATCATCTTTTTGATTTCTGAAATCGCCTTGGCCGGGTTAAGCCCCTTGGGGCAGGTTTTGGCGCAATTCATGATCGTATGACAGCGATAGAGCTTAAACGGGTCTTCCAATTCATCCAACCGCTCTCCGGTGGCTTCATCGCGCGAATCAATGATCCAACGATAGGCGTGCAGCAAGGCAGCTGGCCCCAAATAGCGATCGCCATTCCACCAATAAGACGGGCAAGAGGTTGAGCAAGAGGCGCACATCACGCATTCATACAGCCCATCTAGTTTTTTGCGATCTTCGATCGATTGCTTCCACTCTTTCGCCGGACGGTTGGTTTTGGTTTCCAGCCAAGGCATGATACTGGCATGCTGGGCGTAAAAATGCGTTAGATCAGGGATCAAATCCCGAATAACGGGCATATGGGGCAAGGGATAGATCTTCACGTCGCCCTTGATCTCATCCATGCCATAAATACATGCCAGCGTGTTGATACCATCAATATTCATCGCGCAAGAGCCGCAAATACCTTCCCGGCACGAGCGGCGAAAGGTCAAGGTGGGGTCAATTTCGTTTTTGATTTTGATCAGCGCGTCCAAGACCATCGGGCCGCATGTATCCATATCCACGAAATAAGTATCAACGCTGGGGTTTTCTCCATCATCTGGTGACCACCGATAGACGGAAAATTTGCGGATATTGGTTGCACCTGCTGGTTTTGGCCAGGTTTTTCCAGTGCGGATCCGTGAATTCTTAGGAAGCGTTAGCTGAACCATATTACCCTCATCTGGTCTTTATATCCCGTCTTTATTTCCACAGCCGCGCTCAAAACGTACGCACTTTGGGCGCGATTCTCTCAAGCGATATGCCGCCCTGATCTTCATCAGTAAGGCGGTCCAACACGACCGGGCGATAGCTCAAGTCGCATTTGGCGCCGTCAATCACCGCCAATGTATGCACCCGCCAAGACTCATCATCTCGATCGCCAAAGTCTTCATGGGCATGCGCGCCGCGGCTTTCTTTACGCGCCTCGGCGCCAGCGATGGTGGCCAAAGCATTGGGCATCAAATTGCCCAATTCAAGCGTTTCCATAAGATCGCTGTTCCACACCAGGCTGGTATCAGTCACTTTGATATCATCCATTTTTGCGGCGATATCGGTCATTTTGCTGAAGCCTGCCGCCAATGTGTCCGAAGCGCGGAATACGGCTGCATCTGATTGCATGGTTTTTTGCATCTCAAGGCGCAGCTCAGCGGTTGGCGCCGCGCCATTGGCGTGACGTAACCCATCGAAGCGGTCAAAGGCCTTATCAATTTCAGCGGTGTTCAAATTGGGGATCTGTGCCGCGCGATCTACCACTTGGCCAGCCCGGATCGCGGCCGCGCGCCCAAACACGACTAGATCGATCAAAGAGTTTGAGCCAAGGCGGTTTGCACCATGCACGGATGCGCAGCCTGCTTCACCCACAGCCATAAGACCGGGCACCACTGCGTTTGGATTATCCGCCGTTGGGTTTAAAACTTCCCCCCAATAGTTGGTCGGAATACCGCCCATATTATAGTGCACGGTGGGCAGAACGGGAATGGCTTCCTTGGTCACATCAACGCCAGCAAAAATCCGCGCGCTTTCCGAAATTCCGGGCAGGCGCTCGGCCAAAGCCTCGGGCGGCAAATGGCTCAAATTGAGGTGGATATGATCACCCTCTGCGCCAACGCCGCGCCCCTCGCGGATTTCCATCGTCATGCAGCGACTGACGTAATCGCGCGGCGCCAGATCTTTATAATGGGGTGCGTAGCGCTCCATGAAACGCTCGCCCTCTGAATTGGTCAAGTAGCCACCTTCGCCGCGCGCGCCCTCGGTGATCAAACAACCGGATCCATAAATACCCGTCGGATGGAATTGAACAAATTCCATATCCTGTAGCGGCAAACCAGCCCGCGCCACCATGCCGCCACCATCCCCAGTGCAGGTATGCGCAGAGGTTGCGCTGAAATAAGCCCGTCCGTAGCCACCCGTGGCCAAGACCACCATTTTGGCATTGAAAACATGCATCGTGCCATCATCCAGCTTCCAACAGACAACCCCGGTGCACACCCCATCTTCAGACATAACCAAATCGATGGCAAAATATTCGATATAAAATTCCGCGTTATTCTTCAGCGATTGACCATATAACGTGTGCAAAATCGCGTGGCCCGTTCGATCGGCTGCGGCGCAGGTACGCTGTACAGGCGGACCTTCGCCAAACTCAGTGGTATGCCCGCCAAATGGCCGCTGATAAATTTTACCTTCTTCGGTGCGCGAAAATGGCACGCCATAATGCTCAAGCTCATAAACAGCTTTCGGCGCTTCGCGCGCCAGATATTCCATCGCATCCGTATCACCAAGCCAATCTGATCCCTTCACGGTATCATACATGTGCCATTGCCAATGATCTGGGCCCATATTTGAGAGCGAGGCCGCGATCCCGCCTTGCGCGGCAACCGTGTGCGAGCGGGTTGGAAACACTTTGGTGACGCAGGCGGTGCGCAACCCCTGCTCTGCCATGCCCAAGGTTGCCCGTAAGCCGGCGCCACCGGCGCCAACAACAACAACATCATATTCATGGGTTTCAAACGTATATTCTGACATTGCCTTCGCCCTTTAAAGTGCCATCTTAGCGATCGCGAACAGCCCTGTTGCCATCAAGGCATAGGACATACAAATAACCGCGATGATCCAGATTTTCTGTGCAGTCCCATGGACATAATCTTCAATTAAAACCTGCGCGCCCGACTTAAAATGCTCAAGACCAACAATCAGCGTCAGCGCCACAACCAAGGCCGGGCCGGGCCGGGCAAAATGCGCAATCACATCTTGATGGCTTTCACCGATAACACGCCCCAGCGTGCAGACGAATAAGGGAACCAGCACCAAAAGCGCCGCAGAGCTCACCTTCATGGCCCAAAAATGCGCGGTGCCTGTTTTGGCGCTTCCCAGGCCCACGGCCCGTTTGCGATCCGTTAAATAACGCATATCTGTTTCTTGCCCTTATAAAACCACAATGGTGATGACGCTCAGCACTAGCGACCCTATGATAACACCCCAGCCAAGTTTTTCGGCTGTCGGCACATCCAAGCCAATGGCGTTGTCCCAAATCAAATGCCGCAAACCGGCCAAGCTGTGGTACCACAGCGCCCAGATCGAGCCCAATAGGATTAATTTTCCAAACCAGGAGGTTACAACCCCATTGACCAGTTCAAAATAGGCCGGCGAAGTTGCCGCCGCTAATAACCACCAAATCACCATGATAGTACCCAGCAATAAAGCATTTCCCGTGATCCGCGTTAAGATTGACGTGATCGAAGTCAGCTGCGGGCGATAAATAGATAAATGCGGTGACAAAGGGCGATTGCCCCGGTTTACATCAGCCATTAAAATTCCCTTACGATCTTTTAAAAGCGAAGCCTCCACAGCTATTCGCCGATACGATAGGATCCTTTTATCTTGATTTGAAAGTAATAACAGCCCCAGAAACAATATTCTTTTCTGACTCTTGGCGAAATGCGCGGTTGTGATCACAGAGTTTTTATTTGTGATCACATGTTTTCATATTGCCGGCTTAAATAGGTTTCAAATTCTGCGCAAAGCGTCACGGAACCGGCTTCTGGATCGTAAAACGCATTAGCCTCCTCGCATGTTTCTATCAACACTTCAAAATCAACAGGAAAGCCCAATTGCCCATTTAGAAAAGTGATTTCTTCCGCCACCACTTGGCCAATCAAGCTTTCAACAGGGCCCTCAAATATTATTTTTCCCTTCAGGGCGGCCATCTGATCCAACACCCCTCCCCAACTTACAATCGCCTGATCATATTCCTCAGGGCAGCTATCAGCGCGTTCTTCTGGCAACCCAAGATCGTCGGCAAAAAAGATCCGATCGGCTGGGTTGGCCCCATAGAACAAACAAATCAGATTATAAAATCGCTGCTCATCAAGCCCATGCACCCCCCAAAACGCCAATTCTTCCGCCTGTTCTGCATCTGCTAAAAAACCGAGCGCGGCATCATACGCAACATCTTGGGCTGATTCTTCATCATAAACTTGATCGATCATTAAAATGGATAAAACATCCGCCGCATCTTCTTCTTGGCCGAAAATCGGCACCGACATCTTATCGATAATTGCATGCCCCAACTCATGATAAAAAATGGATACAATGTTAGAAGACACATAGGCGTCGCGCGCGGCGATTTTCTCGGCGTTTGACTGGCCAAAAGCAGGGCGTAACCCGCCCGCAAAAAGCACCAAAAAGGCCAATAATGTGATGCGCATCGCCTCTCCTCTGGTTATGAGGGTATCAAGGCCCAATAATCCAAATCAAGAAGAATATGGGGAAGGTAGCGTTGGTCTTCTCCGCGCAGCGGCCCCGGTCCCGCTTGGTTTTTTTGCGCCACCAACCGCAAGCGAATGGCACCGATACCCGGCACGCGGGTTTGCGCTATGTCAAGCACTTCAGACCAAGCCGAAACGGTATCGCCCGCAAAACAAGGGTTGGCATGCGCGCCGCTATTCAGGGCGACAATCATTTGCGCATTGGCTAGGCCATTAAACGATAATGCCCGCGCCAAAGAAATTACGTGCCCGCCATAAATCAGGCGGTTGCCATCGGCGCGGCTGGTTACATCAAAATGCACTTTGGCGGTGTTTTGCCACAGCCGCGTTGCCATCATATGTTCGGCTTCTTCGATGGTCATCGCGTCAACGTGATCAATCACTTCACCGCGCTTATACGCAGACAAACGATACGGCTCTCCGGCAAGATCAAACGCATAATTGGAAAAATCTAGCCCTTCTGGAACGCAGAGATCCGCCGGATCTACCGCCCCGGCCAATTCGGGCAGCACAGCCTTTGGCGCGGGCGAGCTGGTCTGTCTTTTGCGCAGCATTGCCCAGCGCACATATTCAAGAACAATATCGCCATGCTGGTTCAGCCCGCGCGTGCGTAGATAGACGATGCCGGTTTTTCCATTTGTGTTTTCTTTCAACCCGATGACTTCAGACACCGCCTGCACGGTATCACCCGTAAAGATCGGGGCCAACCAACGCCCTTCTGCATAGCCCAAATTCGCCACTGCATTGAGTGAAATATCCGGTACGGTTTTGCCGAACACCATATGAAACGCAGCCCAATCGTCTAAAGGGGCCCGCGGCAACCCGCAATTTCGGGCAAATTCATCTGACGAATTCAATGCATGGCGCGCCGGATAAAGCGCATGATAGAGCGCGCGCTCTCCCTCGGTGAGGGTGCGCGGAACAGCGTGCGCGATTACCTCGCCAAATGAATAATCTTCAAAAAAGCGCCCAATATTCGATTTGCTCATTCATTGTTCTCCGAGCGCTCGATCAGGATCATAGGCGTTTAAGCTGTCTTTTATCACCGCCTGCGCGCAGCGCATTTTTTGGCTGTCTGGGTCAAAAACATATTGTGCCTCGCCATAAAGCCGCCACCCTTTTGAAAGAGCCAACGTTACTTTATGGCAAAAAGCAGATCCGTCTTCACCAGTCAGCAATCGGTATAATTGGGTCATGCACCCCGGGCTCCAAAGGGCGAGACGCCCAGCCATAAATGCAAACCTACCATCACGGCAAAGGTCACCACGGTCACCACTAAAAATTTCCAATCGCGCTTATCTTCGCCGGGCTCGGGCCGTTGCCACTCCTCTGCGCGGTTGATCTTAATCACCGTCCAGACAGCCCAACCCAGCATGCCGCCAAATAGAATGATGGACGCCAAGTCACCATTTACCAGCAAATGCGCCGCGGCCCACATCTTCACTGAGGTCAACATTGGATGGCGCATCCGGCCACGCATCCGACCTTTGGTATGCGCCATCGCAAACACAGCCACGGCCACAACCATGATCAGGTTGTTGATATGAATTAAAAACTCAGGGGGTGACCAAATCTCGATAAAAGCCGCTTGCCGATAGCCGATAATCATCAACACCAATCCAAGCGCAATTCCAATTGCAACCGGAGCTTTTCCTTTTTCGCCCATTGCACTGCGCCGTTCGGGGGCAAGACGCTTAAAACCATGCGCAGCGAACCACAGCACAACACCCGCTATCAATAAAACCATTTTTTACTCCGTCTGCATTGCAGCAATTGCTTGCGCCATTGCCAAGGTTTTCCGCGCGGTTTCGATATGCAGATTCTCGATGATCGTTCCATCAAGCACTGCAACACCCTGTCCAGCGGCTTCTGCCTCCTCAAAAGCAGATATTTGGCGCTGTGCCAATTCAATTTCATCCGCAGAAGGCGCGAAACAGCGATTTGCAGCGCTTAACTGCGCCGGATGAATCAGCGTTTTGCCATCAAAGCCCAAAGAACGGCCCTGCCTGCATTGCGCGATCAACCCTTCTTCATCCTGAAACTGATTATACACTCCGTCCAACAGAGCCACATCATGCGCCCGCGCGGCAAGCACAAGCGCTTGCAGCGCCATTTGCAAACTGTCTCGGGTCAGCGTGAGTTGGCACTTTAAGTCTTTTGCCAAATCATTCGTGCCGGCCACCAAGGCCTGCAGCAGTGGATGAGCCGCGATTTCGCCCGCGTTCAAAATGCCCAACGGGGTTTCCAGCATCGCCCAAAGCGGCCATTTTGCTCCGACCACATTCGCCAGCGCATCCAAATCACCTGCGCTATTTACTTTCGGCAGCAGCACAGCATCAACGTCAAGCCCATCCAAAGCCTGAAGATCAGCTTCGCCCCACGGTGTATTAAGAGCGTTTATTCTAACAATTTTCAAACGCGCGCCATAGCCGCCTTGCGCCAAAGCTGCGCGCAGGATCACGCGCGCCTCGGATTTCGACTCAGCGGATACGGCATCTTCAAGGTCAAAAATAATGCTATCAGTGGGCAGGTTTCGCGCTTTTTCCAAAGCCCGCGGCTTAGAGCCCGGTATGTAAAGCGCTGATCGAAGAGGGCGATGAGATAGGGTCATAAGAAGCTTCCGCAATAATATTACGAAATCAATGCGCATCTCTTGCCGAAAAGTTCAAGGCCAAAACGTTATTATGCAAGAATTGCCACAGCCCAGTCGCCATCGCCGGCGCGCATGATACCAAAGCGTTCTGGGCGGCTTAAGCCAAAGACAGCCAGATAAGGCGCAAAGCGGAAACCGCCAAAGCAACATACATTAACACAAAAAATGCTTTTTCAGGTATTTTACGATGCGCCTGCAACCCCAGCCAAACACCGCAAAACGCAAAGGGCAAGAGCATCAGATCAAGCGCGAGCGTATCGCGGCTCAGCAAGCCCAAACCCACGTAAAGGCCGCCTTTTAAAATATTGATCACCCAGAATACCAGAACAGTAGTGGCTTGATATTCTGTTTTGGACATGTTTTTCGACAGAAGATACACCGCGGCTGCCGGACCACCAGCATGGCTGACAAAGCTGGTAAACCCCGCGACGAAACCCGCAAGCCCCCCAACCCCACGTGAAAATGGGCCCATTCTTGACAAAACCGTCGATAGGCGTGAGGCGCAAAACCAGCTTAAAAACAAAAGGCTGATCAGGCCAATCAGAAATTGCAGCACCTGTTGATTGACCTGCGTGAAAAACAACGCCCCTAGCATAACCCCCGGAATGCCGCCAAGAATTAAGGTAAGGGCATCGCCGCGCGACCATTTCCCCCAATAGGCGCGCAGATTCGACAGATCCATCACCATCAGCAACGGCAACATCACTCCGATGGCTTTTCCCGGATCCATCAATCCGGCCAAAATCACGACCCCTATGAAATCAACCTTAGAACCAAATCCACTTTTAGAAATGCCCGCAAACAAAACAGCGCCCCCCATCAGGGCAAACATCCAAGCCTCCATAAACAGCCATCTTTCTTATCAAATGGGCCCGCGCAAACCACTTTGCATATGAAAGAGCCTATGGTCTAAAAACGGACGGTTCAACCTATTGCGAGAGGCTTGGCGCAAACGCCAATTTGCGCTGCAATGCAGCACACTTGCTAATTTAATCAGAAAGCAGTAACCGGATGCGAAACAAAACCGAGACGGGAGAACTTCTATGGCACGACCCAAAATAGCACTGATCGGCGCCGGACAAATTGGTGGAACATTGGCGCATCTGGCCGCTATGAAAGAGCTGGGCGATGTTGTCTTATTTGATATTGCAGAGGGCATTCCAAATGGCAAAGCGCTCGATATCGCAGAATCCGGCCCTGCCGAAGGGTTTGACGCCAATGTGTCGGGCACGCAATCTTATGCCGATATCGCCGGCGCAGATGTGTGCATCGTTACCGCCGGCGTTGCCCGCAAGCCCGGAATGAGCCGCGACGATCTTTTGGGGATTAACCTGAAAGTGATGAAATCTGTTGGAGAAGGTATTCGCGATCACGCGCCTGATGCGTTCGTGATTTGCATCACCAACCCGCTCGATGCGATGGTCTGGGCGTTGCGGGAATTCTCTGGCCTGCCCCATCACAAAGTATGCGGCATGGCCGGCGTTTTGGATTCGGCTCGCTTCCGCCACTTCCTAAGCTTGGAATTTGAGGTTTCGATGCGTGACGTCACCGCCTTTGTGCTTGGCGGGCACGGGGATACGATGGTGCCTTTGGCGCGCTATTCCACCGTGGCCGGAATTCCGCTGCCAGACCTGGTTGAAATGGGCTGGACCTCGCAAGAGAAGCTGGATGCAATCATCCAGCGTACCCGTGATGGCGGAGCCGAGATTGTTGGTATGTTGAAAACCGGTTCTGCGTTCTACGCCCCCGCAACGTCGGCCATTGAAATGGCAGAAGCCTATCTGAAAGATCAAAAACGGCTTCTGCCCTGCGCCGCCAATTGCAATGGTGAATTTGGCCTTAAAAATATGTATGTCGGTGTGCCGACAATCATTGGCAAAAACGGCGTTGAGAAGATCGTGAACATTAAATTGACGAAAGACGAGCAGGCCATGTTCGATAAATCCGTCGAGGCCGTCAAAGGGCTTGTCGCCGCCTGTAAAAATATTGATGACAGCCTAGCCTAAAGACATCTGCGCCGGCGCGCTCCCGCGTGCCTGTCGGGGCTTCTTACCACGCTGAAAAAGTACGCATGCACGCATGCGTGCTTTTTTATTTTCAGCCGGGCAACCATCGTTTATCCCGGCAGGTGGGCCGCTGCGCGCAAGCTTGAAACCACCATATGCTGGGGCAACCCTAGGCAAACTGCCGCTATATTTTATTTTGTGATCACACCTATAAAATCTGTGATCACAAAATACCTAAAAACGTAAAAATCTATAAAAATTTTTAAAAAAAGCTTATAACCGTCCGCTTGATGCGACTAAATGGCGCAAACTTTGGGTCATGTAGGAACACTCGATGAATATTCATGAATATCAAGCGAAAGCCTTGTTGCGCAGCTATGGCGCCCCGGTCTCGGAAGGGCGCTTTGTGCTCAAGGCAGACGATGCCAAAACCGCTGCGGGTGAACTGGATGGGCCCCTTTGGGTTGTAAAAGCGCAAATCCACGCCGGTGGCCGCGGCAAAGGCCATTTTACGGAAGCTGATGCGGGTGAAAAAGGCGGCGTTCGCATGGCCAAATCGGCCACCGAGGCAGCAGAAGAAGCCAAGAAAATGCTCGGCCGTACTTTGGTGACCCACCAAACCGGCCCCGCCGGCAAACAAGTCAACCGTATCTATATCGAAGACGGTTCGGGCATCGAGCGTGAGCTCTATCTGGCCCTATTGGTCGATCGTCAGACCAGTCGCGTGTCGTTCGTTTGCTCGACCGAGGGCGGCATGGACATTGAAGAGGTTGCGGCCGAAACGCCTGAAAAAATTCTGTCTTTTTCGGTTGATCCGGCGACCGGATATCAAGCCTATCATGGCCGCAGAATTGCGTTCATGCTGAACCTAGAGGGCAAACAGATCAAACAATGCGTGGCCTTAATGGGCACACTTTATCGCCTATTCATCGAAAAAGACGTTGAGATGTTGGAAATCAACCCTCTGATCGTGACCGATGGCGGCGATCTGAAATGTTTAGATGCAAAAATGGGGTTCGACGGCAATGCCGTCTACCGGCACCCTGATATCGCCGAACTCAGAGATACCACAGAGGAAGACCCCAAAGAACTCGAAGCTTCAAAATACGATCTTAACTACATTGCCTTAGACGGCGAAATTGGCTGCATGGTCAACGGCGCAGGCCTTGCGATGGCCACGATGGATATTATCAAACTTTATGGCGCCGAGCCAGCAAATTTCTTGGATGTTGGTGGCGGGGCCACCAAAGAAAAAGTCACCGAGGCCTTTAAAATTATTACCTCAGATCCAAATGTCAAAGGCATTTTAGTCAACATTTTTGGGGGTATTATGCGCTGTGATGTGATCGCCGAAGGGGTTGTGGCCGCGGTAAAGGAAGTTGGGTTGGCAGTACCTCTGGTAGTGCGACTGGAAGGCACCAATGTCGAACAAGGCAAAAAGATCATCAACACATCGGGATTGGACGTGATCGCGGCCGATAATCTAAAAGACGGTGCCGAAAAAATCGTAACGGCGGTCAAGGGGTAAGACATGGCAATTCTCATAAACGAAAACACCAAAGTGATCTGTCAAGGGTTTACCGGCTCGCAAGGCACTTTTCATTCCGAGCAAGCCATCGCCTATGGCACTAAAATGGTTGGTGGCGTTACGCCCGGAAAAGGCGGCCAAGTGCATCTTGATTTGCCTGTGTTCAACTCGGTGCATGAGGCCAAAGCCGTTACTCAAGCAAATGCCTCGGTGATTTATGTCCCACCCCCCTTTGCTGCGGATAGTATTTTAGAGGCACTCGATGCCGAAATTGAACTGATCGTCTGTATCACAGAAGGCATCCCTGTGTTGGATATGATGCAAGTAAAGCGGGCTTTAGAGACCAGTAATTCCGTGTTGATCGGGCCAAATTGTCCCGGTGTAATCACGCCTGATGCTTGTAAGATTGGCATCATGCCTGGGCATATCCACCGCCGTGGATCCGTCGGGGTTGTGTCGCGCTCGGGTACTTTAACCTACGAAGCGGTCAAGCAAACATCAGATGTTGGCTTGGGTCAATCCACCTGCGTGGGCATCGGTGGGGATCCAATCAAAGGCACCGAGCATATCGATGCGCTTGAGTGGTTCTTGGCGGATGAGGAAACGCAGTCAATTATTATGATCGGTGAAATTGGTGGCAGCGCTGAAGAAGAAGCGGCGCAGTTTTTAAGAGATGAGGCCAAACGCGGGCGCAGCAAGCCCGTGGCCGGCTTTATCGCCGGACGCACAGCCCCTCCGGGCCGTCGCATGGGTCATGCCGGTGCCATTGTTGCCGGTGGCAAAGGTGGTGCGGAAGATAAAATCGAAGCTATGCAAGCTGCGGGCATCGTGGTTGCAGAGAGCCCAGCCGGATTGGGTGAAGCGGTTCTTAAAGCCATCGGGTAACCCTTAATGCGCTATATCAGCAAAAATATCAGGGCTAAATTGCGGGATCTAACCCCGCGAAATAAACAGGGCAAAGCGCCTTATTCACAAAGCTTGGCGCAGCAATGTTTGGCGCAAGCCCATTCCAAAATACTTTTGCTGAGCGCCCCTTACTTTGAACATCTTAAGAGGATCTAACATGACCGATCAGTCTGCGAATGAACAGTTCCACGCCTCTTCCTTCATGCAGGGGCACAACGCGGCGTATCTTGAGCAGCTTTACGCGCAATATGCCCGTGACCCCAATACAGTTGATGGCGCCTGGCAAGCCTTTTTCCAGGCGTTGGGGGATTCGGATTTAGACGTCAAAGCAGACGCCTCTGGCCCGTCTTGGGCCCGCAAAGATTGGCCCCCTCAACCGACTGATGATCTAACCGCCGCGCTCACTGGTGAATGGATGCCGCCGCCGCAAGAGGCCGCAGCCGCCAAGGAAAAAATCCTTGGAAAGGCCAAAGAGCTCAACAGTACAATCAGCCAAGAGGCTGTGAAACGTGCGGTTTTAGACAGTATCCGCGCCTTAATGATTATTCGAGCCCACCGCATCCGTGGGCATTTATCGGCAGATCTGGATCCTTTGAAACTTCAAGCCACCGGGCAGCACCTTGAGTTACAGCCAAAATCTTATGGCTTTGAAGAGGCCGATATGGATCGGCCAATCTTTATTGATAATGTGCTCGGCTTGCAATTTGCCAGCATGCGCCAAATCATCGATATTCTGAAACGCACCTATTGCAGCACGTTTGCTTTGCAATACATGCATATTTCGGACCCCGAGCAATCTTCATGGCTTAAAGAACGTATCGAGGGGCGCGATAAAGAGATCACATTCACCCGTGAGGGGCGTAAAGCCATCTTGAATAAGATGGTTGAAGCCGAAGGGTTTGAAAAATTTCTGCACGTGAAATACACCGGCACCAAACGCTTTGGCTTGGATGGCGGGGAAAGCCTGATCCCCGCGCTAGAGCAAATCATCAAGCGCGGTGGTGCGCTTGGGGTGCGCGACATTGTGATCGGTATGCCGCATCGCGGCCGCCTTTCTGTATTGGCAAATGTGATGCAAAAACCGTACCGGGCGATTTTCAACGAATTTCAGGGCGGCTCGTTCAAGCCAGAAGATGTAGACGGCTCTGGCGATGTGAAATATCATCTCGGCGCATCCTCTGACCGTGATTTTGACGGCAATAACGTGCATCTATCGCTAACCGCAAACCCCAGCCATTTAGAGGCTGTTAACCCGGTTGTAATTGGCAAAGTGCGCGCCAAACAAGATCAAATCGGCGATGCGGATCGCACGCAGGTTTTGCCCTTATTGCTGCATGGCGATGCGGCCTTTGCCGGCCAAGGGGTTGTGGCGGAATGTTTTGGGCTATCTGGATTGGTGGGCCATCGCACGGGCGGAACAATCCATGTTGTTGTCAATAACCAGATTGGGTTTACCACAGCACCTCATTTTAGCCGCTCATCGCCCTATCCGACCGATATCGCCTTAATGGTAGAAGCTCCTATATTCCACGTGAATGGTGACGATCCAGAAGCCGTTGTGCATGCGGCAAAAGTGGCTACGGAATTCCGCCAAAAATTCCAAAAAGACGTGGTGATCGACATCTTCTGCTATCGCCGATTTGGGCATAATGAGGGGGATGAACCAATGTTCACAAACCCTTTAATGTATAATCAAATCAAGCGACAAAAAACCACGCTTTCGCTTTACACCGAACGGTTGGTCAAGGATGGGCTAATACCCGAAGGCGAAGTTGAAGATATGAAAGCTGCCTTCCAAGCCAAAATGAGCGAAGAGTTTGAGGCGGGAAAAGAATATAAACCCAATAAAGCCGATTGGCTGGATGGCCGCTGGTCGCATTTGGATCGCCGCGGAGAAGAATATCAGCGCGGAGAAACATCAATTTCGACCCAAACGCTGGCAGATATTGGCACTGCATTGAGCCGCGCACCAGATGGGTTTCCGCTGCATAAAACCGTCGCCCGGATGCTTGAAACCAAAAAGAAAATGTTCGCCGCCGGCGAAGGCTTCGATTGGGCCACCGGCGAAGCCTTGGCCTTTGGATCTCTATTATGCGAAGGCTTTCCGGTGCGTTTGTCCGGCCAAGACTGTACCCGGGGCACATTTAGCCAACGCCATTCTGGCTTGATCAATCAAGATACCGAAGAGCGCTTTTACCCGCTCAATCATATTCGCACCGGACAAAAGCGGTATGATGTGATCGATTCGATGCTGTCCGAATATGCCGTTCTAGGGTTTGAATATGGCTATTCGCTGGCCGAGCCCAACGCCCTTACGCTTTGGGAAGCCCAATTTGGCGATTTTGCAAATGGCGCGCAAATCATGTTTGATCAATTCATCAGCTCTGGTGAAAGCAAATGGTTGCGTATGTCCGGTCTGGTGGTGTTGCTGCCCCATGGATTCGAGGGTCAAGGGCCAGAACATAGCTCTGCGCGGCTCGAACGGTTTTTGCAAATGTGCGGGCAAGATAATTGGATCATCGCCAATTGCACCACGCCCGCCAATTACTTTCATATTTTGCGCCGCCAATTGCACCGGAACTTTCGCAAACCATTAATTCTGATGACGCCAAAATCATTGCTGCGGCATAAATTAGCCGTCTCAAAGGCCGAAGAATTCACCACTGGCTCATCCTTTCATCGGGTACTTTGGGATGATGCGGAAGCCAGCAGCTCGGCGCATAAGCTTAAACCAGATGCCAAAATCAAACGCGTCGTGATGTGTTCGGGCAAAGTTTATTATGATCTTTTGGAAGAGCGAAATGCCCGCGGTCTCGATGATATTTACTTGATGCGCTTTGAACAGTTCTATCCGTTTCCGGCCATCTCAGCAATGAAGGAACTTCAGCGCTTTGAGAATGCCGAAATGATTTGGTGTCAGGAGGAACCTAAGAACCAGGGTGGTTGGAGCTTCATGGAGCCCAATTTGGAATGGGTGCTCGAACGCATGAAAGCAAAACATAACCGTCTTCGCTATGTGGGCCGCTCGGCCAGCGCTTCACCGGCCACCGGTTTAGCCGCACAGCATAAATTCCAACAAGCCGCGCTTATCGATGAAGCGCTGACGATCGAAGGGAAATAACCAATGACAACGGAAATTCGTGTCCCGACTTTGGGCGAATCTGTCACAGAAGCGACGGTGGCCACCTGGTTTAAAAAACCAGGCGATGTTGTGGCTTTAGACGAAATGCTATGCGAGTTGGAAACCGATAAAGTCACCGTCGAAGTGCCGAGCCCGGCCGCAGGCGTTCTCAGCGAAATCGTTGCGGCAGAAGGCACAACGGTCGGCGTTGATGCTTTGCTGGCCAATATTGCCAGCGGCGCAGGCCGTAGCGAGGCTTCGGATACTGCCAAGAGCCCAGCCCCTAAAGCGCCGTCAAACGCGGCAGCAGATTCATCAGATATTGAGGTTGCCGTTCCAACTTTGGGGGAAAGCGTGACCGAAGCCACCGTGGCCAGTTGGTTCAAAGCGCCAGGTGATAACGTAAAAAGCGATGAAATCCTTTGCGAGCTGGAAACCGATAAGGTCAGCGTGGAAGTTCCATCGCCAAGCGCAGGGGTTTTGAAAAAAATTATCGCCGCGGAAGGCAGCACAGTGGATGCAACCGCCATTTTGGCCGTGATCAGCCAGGCAGAGGGGGAAGGCAACACGTCTGCAGCGCAGCCCGTTCCAGAGGCCACCCCAAGCACGGCTAAAGCCAGCTCGGTGGAAGATGCGCCGGCTGCAAAAAAAGCTATGGCCGAAGCGGGTCTTAAGCCCAGCACGGTGCAAGGCACCGGCCGCGATGGGCGGGTAATGAAAGAAGATGTAACCCGGGCTGTCGCCGCCGCCGCGCACACGCCAGCCGCAACCGCTCAAACACCAGCCGCGCCGCGCGCCCCCGTTATGGCCAGCGATGCAGCGCGTGAAGAGCGGGTTAAAATGACGCGCTTGCGTCAAACCATTGCACGGCGCCTAAAAGACAGCCAGAATTCGGCCGCCATGCTGACAACGTATAACGAAGTCGATATGAGCGCCGTGATGGATCTTAGATCAGAATATAAAGATCTGTTTTTAAAGAAGCATGGTGTCAAACTTGGCTTCATGTCTTTCTTCACCAAAGCCTGCTGCCACGCTTTGCAAGAGGTTCCCGAAGTCAATGCCGAAATAGATGGCACCGATATAGTTTATAAGAACTTTGTGCATATGGGCATCGCGGCTGGCACGCCAACCGGCTTGGTTGTGCCCGTAATTCGGGATGTTGATGCGATGAGCTTTGCCGCCATCGAGCAAGCGATCAGCGAAAAAGGGCAGCGCGCCCGCGACGGCAAGCTTAGCATGGAAGAAATGCAAGGCGGCACTTTCACGATTTCAAATGGCGGAGTTTATGGTTCATTAATGTCCTCTCCTATTTTGAACCCCCCGCAATCGGGAATCCTGGGCATGCATAAAATTCAAGACCGCCCCATCGCCGTGAATGGCCAAGTGGTGATCCGGCCAATGATGTATCTGGCCCTCAGCTATGACCACCGGATCGTGGATGGTAAAGGCGCCGTAACCTTCTTAGTCCGCGTGAAGGAGGCGCTTGAAGATCCCCGGCGCTTGCTGATGGATCTTTAGGGTGAAACTCAAAACTACTGACGGCTTAGGCGGGAAATACCCCCCGCGCTGCGAAAGGAAATAACAATGGCGAGCTATGATGTAATTGTGATTGGCAGCGGGCCCGGGGGCTATGTTGCGGCGATCAGATGCGCTCAACTGGGACTTAAAACAGCCTGTGTTGAAGGGCGGGAAACCTTGGGCGGCACCTGCCTCAATGTGGGCTGTATTCCTTCCAAAGCACTGCTGCATGCGTCACATATGCTTCATGAAGCCGAACATAATTTTGCAAAAATGGGCCTGAATGCCAAATCGCCAACGGTAGATTGGTCGCAGATGCAAACGTATAAAACCGAAACGATTGAGGGCAACACCAAGGGTATTGAATTTCTTTTCAAGAAGAACAAAATCGATTGGCTGAAAGGCTGGGGCAGCATTCCCGAGGCCGGTGTGGTCAAAGTGGGCGATGAAAGTCATCAGGCGAAAAATATTATTATTGCCAGCGGTTCCACGCCCTCTAGCCTGCCCGGCATAGAGATCGACGAAAAAACCGTGGTCAGCTCAACCGGGGCCTTAAGCTTGGCCAAGATCCCGAAAAAACTTGTGGTGATCGGTGCGGGCGTGATTGGCTTAGAGCTTGGATCTGTTTACGCGCGGCTGGGCAGTGATGTGACCGTGGTAGAGTTTTTAAACGCGATCACACCGGGAATGGACGCAGAGGTTCAAAAAACCTTCCAGCGCATTCTGAAAAAGCAGGGCTTGAAATTTATCATGGGCGCAGCTGTAAGCGGCGTTGAAAAGCTTAAAACCAAAGCCAAAGTCAATTATACGTTGCGCAAAGATGACAGCGCGCACCAGATAGACGCAGATACTGTCTTGGTGGCAACGGGGCGAAAGCCGTTTACGGATGGGTTGGGCTTGGCCGATCTTGGCATAGAGGTCAGCGAGCGCGGTCAGATCAAAACCGATTCACATTGGCAAACCAATATTTCCGGCATCTATGCAATTGGCGATGCGATTGATGGGCCAATGCTGGCGCACAAAGCCGAGGATGAGGGTATGGCCGCGGCCGAAGTGATCGCAGGCAAGCATGGGCATGTGAATTATGATGTGATCCCAGGCGTGATCTATACGCATCCGGAAGTTGCCAATGTGGGCCAAACCGAGGCACAGCTGAAAGAGCAGGGCCGCGCTTATAAAGTTGGAAAATTCAACTTTATGGGCAATGGCCGGGCCAAGGCGAATTTTGCTGGAGATGGCTTTGTCAAACTATTGGCCGATGCGCAAACCGATCGCATCTTGGGCGCGCATATAATAGGGCCCTCGGCCGGAGATTTGATTCATGAAATCTGCGTTGCAATGGAATTTGGCGCGTCCGCCGAAGATTTGGCGTTAACCTGCCACGCCCATCCCACGTATTCAGAAGCGGTACGCGAGGCCGCTTTGGCTTGCGGCGATGGCGCCATTCACGCCTAAAGCCAGTTTTTCGCGTCAGCCTGAGTCTGCCGAACCTCTGCCAACGATCCGTTGGCCAAATAAACACACATGGCAAAAGAAAAAGGTGATCTAACTTTTAAGATCACCTTTTTTAATTGAGATGCTGTAACGCCGTCGCTGAACGCATCCGCGCAGACCAGGATCCGATACCCCCCACCCATAGCGCCCATAGCGCGGACATTCTATCCGCTTGGCGCTGTTAGGTTGGTTCGGGTGCCATATCTCCATCTGCTGAAGGCTTGGCTTTCGGCTTGGTTTTGGGAATAGCGGTGATGGAGGCTGGTTTTTCGCCCCCTGCCGCACTGCCCGCATCGTCATCGGCTTCCGGGGGATCGCCGCGCATCACGTTTTTGATTTGGTCGCCCGTCAATGTTTCATATTCAAGCAGACCCTGCGCCAAGCGTTCCCACTCATCCTTGCGCTCAATCAAGATTGCATGGGCTTGCTCATACGCGGTTGCGATAAACTGCTTCACTTCATCTTCGATCATCTCTTTGGTATTGGCCGAAACGGACAGACCCGCCGTATTGCCCGAATACCCTTCATGCGCTTCAGAATAATCGATATTGCCAACCTTATCAGACATGCCCCAGCGCAGCACCATGGCCCGCGCCAGACCCGAGGCTTGCTGAATATCACCCGCTGGCCCGTTTGACACATTCTCGGGGCCATATTTGATAATCTCAGCGGCTTTGCCGGCCATCGTCATTGCCATTTTTTCTTCACATTCAGATTTATGCCAGTTCAACCGATCAATCTCTGGCAAGGATACAACCATCCCCAATGCTCCACCGCGTGGAATAATGGTTGCCTTATAAACAGGATCGCATTGCGGCAGGGCCATTCCCACAACCGCATGGCCAGCTTCATGATAAGCCGTTTTTTCCTTTTGATCGGCGGTCAGAACCATGCTGCGCCGCTCGGCCCCCATCATCACTTTATCTTTGGCATTTTCGAAATCTACCATCGCGACTGTGGATCGGCCAATCCGCGCGGCCATCAAAGCAGCTTCATTGACCAGATTGGCCAAATCAGCCCCTGAAAACCCGGGCGTGCCGCGGGCAATTAACCTAAGATCTACATCCGGACCAAGGGGAGTTTTGCGCGCATGTACGTTTAAAATTTTCTCACGTCCCTTGATGTCAGGGTTTGGAACCGTCACTTGGCGATCAAATCGGCCCGGACGCAGCAACGCAGGATCAAGCACATCGCGCCGGTTGGTCGCCGCCAGAATGATCACACCATCATTGGCTTCAAACCCATCCATTTCAACCAATAATTGGTTCAACGTTTGCTCGCGCTCATCATTGCCGCCGCCATACCCCGCGCCGCGGTTTCGCCCAACAGCGTCAATTTCATCGATAAACACGATGCAAGGCGCATTTTTCTTGGCTTGCTCAAACATATCGCGCACACGGCTTGCCCCGACGCCAACGAACATTTCCACAAAATCAGATCCCGAGATCGTAAAGAACGGCACGCCCGCTTCACCCGCAATAGCGCGTGCTAACAAGGTTTTACCCGTACCCGGAGGGCCCACGAGCAAAGCGCCTTTCGGGATCTTACCTCCCAAGCGGCTAAACTTTTGCGGGTTTCTTAGAAATTCAACAATTTCTTCCAGCTCTTCTTTGGCTTCATCGATACCGGCCACATCGTCAAACGTGATGCGGCCCTGCTTCTCTGTCAGCATTTTGGCACGCGATTTCCCAAACCCCATTGCACCGCCTTTGCCACCGCCTTGCATGCGGTTCATGAAGAAAATCCAAACCCCAATAAGCAACAAAAACGGAAACAGTGTCACCAAAAACGATTGCAGCCCGGATTGCTGCTGCTGCTCGGCGCGGATCGCGACTTTATTCGCGATCAATAAATCCGTAACATTCGCATCATCTGGCCGGATCGTGATATATTCAGAGTTATCAGAACCGATGAAACGCACTTTTTCGCCATCCAGCGTGGCGGCAGTGACATTGCCGCTTTCCACCGATTGGACAAAATCGGAATAGCTCATCTCGCGGCTTTGCATCGCGCCACTGCCAGAGTTAAAGACGTTGAATAAAACAACGATCAACAGAAACAAAACGACCCAGAAGGCTATGTTGCGGTTATTGCCCAAGGAACTTCTCCAAAAAAAATTACCCCCGTGTGTAACACGGCGCTGTATTGAGTTAAATAGCCATCAAACGCGCAGGTTCAATAGGGCCGAAGCGATTCAATGAAATCTCTAGGCCATATTTGGGCCTGCAGGCCAGAATGCGGGCGCAAAGCGGGTGCGCATAAAAATCCTGTTTGATCAAAAATAGCGGGCTGCGCCACCAACGCTTTAAACGGCAGGTCAATATCAAGATGCGGGCGTAGTTTCGCAGCCTCAGTAGGTCCAAGAGCTGCCACCCAAAGCTTGGCAGATGGCGAGGCCTGCGACATTGTGAGGCGCCAACGCTTATCCCATAACGTCTTGGGCCGCAGCGCCACCGGCTTGGGCGCAATCGCCTGCGCTTCCCGCGTGATGTAAAGACAGTTTTTCCACAAAAACATCATACACCCATGAAGCGTCTGAGCTTTGCCCAAAAGCAGCAAGTCCAATGCCTGATCACGCGCCGCCTGCCGCGGCGGATATGGGTTCGCAGACACCCAGCACAAAGCTTTTGAAAACAGACGCTTTTGCAACAAAGACGGCAGGCCGCAAAAGGCAGATAAGCGCAATCGCAGATCCCCGCTATATTCTTCGGTTAACATCTCTGCCACCTGATGAACTTGCGCATCAAATTGCATTTTTGATTTCGCCATTTTGGCGGCGATATTGGATAAATCTTGGGCGGTGATGCCCTGGCGCGCCAATTCAGGAAGATGCTGGCGCATTCGCACGCGTTCGTATTTTCTGTCAGAGTTTGACGGATCCTCAACCCAATCCACAGCTTGATCGTTTAAAAATGCGCGCAACTTAACGCCCGAGCTTTTCAATAAAGGCCGCAAAAGCCAAAAATCACCCTGCTCGGAAAAAACCCGCCGCTTTTGTGGTATTCCGGCCAAACCATCAACACCCGCTGGGCGGCGCAAACGCATCAAGACGGTTTCAGCCTGATCCTCAAGCGTGTGCGCCATGAGCACGACATCGGCGCCATCGCGCATTTCATCGATCAAACGATAGCGCGCCAACCTGGCTTTTTTCTGCAAATTCCCCCCGTCTACGCGCTCATTCCATCGCCCAGTCCGATGCGACACGCCCAGTTTTTCAGCTTGCCGCGCCACGAAAATTGCCTCATCCGCGCTGCCCGCACGCAAATCATGATCGATGGTGATCACGCTGCAACGCACGCCTTGGCTGTGACACCACTCCGCCGCAAGCACCATCAGCGCCATACTATCGCCCCCTCCAGAAACAGCGAGCGCAATATGGCTAGGTTTGTGGGATCCTAATAATGTAACTAGCGCAGATGAAAATTCACTTTTCAACGCGCTGCTATCGCTCAAAAGCACTGCAACCTTTGCATTTCACTTTGCGCAGCTGCCGCGTAGGAGGTACCCGGAAACAACAGCTCAACTTGCGATAACATTTGACATCCAGTCTCCATCTGCCCCAAGCTGATCAAAGAATTAGACAGCCTTTGCAGCGCATCTGGAGATTTGAGCGTGTTGTAACTTTCTAAATAAGCACGCGCGCTGGCTTTATAATCTTCTACCGCTTCAAAGGCCTTGCCGCGCAGCAAATGGGCCTCTGCGATCAACGGGCTATCGGGATAGGTCTGGCTGAAACGGTTGAGCATTTCGGCAGCTTCAATATAGTTTTCCGCGTCAAATGCGCTTTGTGCAAGATCAAAATCTGCCTCTTCTCCGACAGCCAATTCAGGGGAGGCTTCGATAGGCACGGTTTGTTCCTGAAGCTCTGCATCACCGCCCAAGGTGGTGGTGTCGGCCAAGTTTGAAATATCGCCGCCTTCAAGTTCAATCAGGCGAAACTCAAGATCACCGATCCTATTGGTTCCGTCTTCAACCACACGCTTCAGCCGATAATCTAACTGTTCCGTTGCCCCGGTCAATCGCTGCAATTCCAATTCTATCGCATTCACCCGCTCTAAAACACTATCGTCCGACTGCAAACCGCTGGGCAGTTGCGTGGTCGATAATTCGCGCTTTAACTTTTGGATCTCAATATAAAGCACGCCAAGATCTTGGCGGATATCCGCCAAAGACTGGTCTTTTTCTTGGGCAAATACCGCCCCAGAGCACAGTAAAAAGGCCCATAACACAACACGAAGCAAGGGCCCAGCCATCGGTTTATGACCCCAGATTATCTAACAAGGTGACCGCGCGCCGGTTTACAGAATAGCAGCTTTCTCTGCTGCAAAGCTCAATCGGGCGCTCTTTGCCAAAACTCACCGTCTGAATGCGCGATCCAGCTACGCCGCGCGCCGAAAGATATTCACGCACAGCATTGGCGCGGCGCGCACCCAGTGCGAGGTTATACGCGCGAGTGCCTTGCTCGTCTGCATGCCCCTCAACCAGAATAGAGTAATCACCATTTTCCAACAGCCAATCCGCCTGCCCATCCAAAACAACGCGCCCTGCCTCGGTCAAACTTGATTGATCAATCTCAAAAACCACCCGATCCCCAATTGCAGATTGGAAATAGGCAGGCGAAGTTGGATCCCCAATCGCGCCAGCAGGATCCGTGCCAAAGCTTGATCCGCTGCCAAACCCTCCTGTTCCGGTTTCAGAACAGGCGGCGAGGAAAAGAATTCCCGTTAAAATAAACCAACGTGCGCATCGTCTCATCACATTTGCCCCTCGCTTTTTTATGTGCCTAGCATATCCGGAAAACATTTAAAATCATTGATCAACGATATGTCACAACGGTTTTGGTATTTCACCCACCCAAGGGAGACCACGCAGGATCAGACGCGCCATCCGGCGTACGAACAGGCTTTAGATTTCGCCCCGAAACATCCACAGAGTAAAGGCTGGAAGCCCCATTTGCACCTTGGGTTTCACGGGCGAACATGATCACCCGGCCATTTGGCGACCAACTCGGCCCTTCATCCAAAAACGACGCGGTTAACAAGCGTTCTTGTGATCCATCAACGCGCATAACCCCGATGTGAAAGCGCCCCTTACTTTGCTTTGTAAAGGCAATCATATCACCCCTTGGCGACCATACTGGCGTTCCATACCGGCCATTTCCAAAGCTGACACGCTTGGCGCTGCCGCCGCGCGCAGGCATTACATAAAGCTGCGGATCCCCCGAGCGATCGCTTTCAAACACGACCTGCGTGCCATCTGGTGAGAAGCTGGGCGCGGTTTCAATCGCGGGCGAGTTGGTGAGACGTCGTTGCTTTCCCGAGGACAGGCTCATGATATAAATATCTGTATTTCCGCCCTTTTCTAACGAATATACGACCGAGTTGCCATCGGGAGAAAAGCGCGGCGCAAAGCTCATTGTACCATTCGAGTTTTGCAAAACGCGGCGGCGCGCCGAGCCAACATCCATCAGGTAAATACGCGGAAACCCGCTTTCATAGCTGGTATATAAAAGCTTATCTCCGCTGGGGGAGAAGCGCGGCGCAAGCACCAGCGCAGAGCTATCCGTCAAATACTGCACATTTTCGCCATCATAATCCATTACGGCCAAACGTTTCTTACGTGACCCCTTGCGCCCAGTTTCAGACACAAACACCACGCGGCTGTCAAAATAGCCGGTTTCACCCGTGATCCGGCTATATACAACATCCGCCACTTTATGCGCGATCCGGCGCCAGCCATCGGCGCGCCCCGTAAATTGCAGCCCCTGCCCCATTTCCTGGCCAGCAAACACATCATAAACGCGAAATTTGACCGTTATTTGACCACCGGCTTCCGCCGTTACCGCGCCCGCAATCAACGCTTGCGCATTGATCGCCGCCCAATCGGAGAATTGCACCGGGGACGAAAAACTGGTTATTTTTGAAATATGCGCGCGGCTTGGGATAGCGCGAAACAACCCGCTGCTGGTAAGGTCCTGCACCACCAACTCGGCCAACTGGCTGGCATAGTCCGCCCCACCTGCATTCTCAGCGATAAAGGCGGGCGCCGCGAAGGCCAAAGGCTCAACAACCCCTTCGGTTATTTCCAAACGCAACGGCGCCGCAGCGCCAAGCGTTGCAAAAAAGGCAAGCTGAATGAGCAAAACCAACCGAAATAGGAGCGTGCCTTTGCCAAAATAGCGCATCATCTTCATCTCATTTTCTCGGGGTTAAACGTCATTTCAATCTCCCGCCAGTGTTCATATTTCTCTGTTGGTAAATTGTAGCCGCCTTTCTGGCAACGTAAAACCGCTCTGCGCGCCGCTTGAAAGGCTGTTTTTGCCGCCGAGTCAGCGCCGCCTTGGCTTGAGATCAGACGCAAGCTGCCCGGTTTCACCTTGCCCTCTGGTGTCATTTGCATGCCCAAAACAACCGTGACATTGGCTGCAGGGCTTCCAATATCAACAACCCAACATTTTTGCACGGCCACGCGCAATGTATCTTCTTCAGTTTGGGTCAAAGGCGGCCCTGTAGGCGCGGTTTCGCCAATTGCATCAGCCAGCGCAGCGGCCACGGCTGCCTCTGTCTCGGCCCTGCGCGTTGGCTCTGGCGTGGGATCGACGTCGGGCTTTGGCTCGGGCAGCGGCGCTGGCTCGGGCAGCGGTTCTGGTTCTGGAGCGGGCACCTCAGGCTGAGGCGGCGCGGCAGGCCGCTTCGGCGGTCGAGCAGATTGCTGGGGCGCAAAAGATGGCATTTCTTCTGCTTCTGTTACAATTTCCCGACTGGCGGCCTCTGGCGCGCTGGCCTCTTCTTTAGGCGGCGCAACCGGCGCGCTCAAATCATCTGGAATTGCCGCTTCCTGCCGCAGATCATCGAGGTTTACCTCTGGTGGCGGTGGAGCCACCTCTTCCAGCGCCACGCGCTGCGCAGGGCGCAGAACAGGGCGGTCGCTCATCTGGCTGGCCTGCGGCATATCCTCCGAAACAAGGGGGGCAAATTGCGGGCTAGTATCCAGAATATCAGGCGTGGGCATTTTCAAAGCTTCAGGCGTTTTCGGCGCTGTTGCGGGAAGCTCGGGGCTTTCGTTTTGCATGGGCGCACGCATCGTTTCCACGGCTTGCTCAGGATCAGGCGCAGCAGGGCTGTCTTCTGCCTGCGCCGCAAGCGGATCCAAATCATCCAGAACTTGCGCGGCTGTCGGCGCCGTATCCGACAACACTAAATCTGCAAATTCTTGCGGCGTGATCAAGGCCACATTCGACACTTCAAAAGGCACTGACTGAGGTTTGAAAATACCCCCAAGCAGCACCCAGCTGAGCACTCCAATATGCAGCGTGGCAGAGAGATAATTACCAATATGCATCGTCGGCGGCTCAGCCGTCCGGGTCGGCCAAGGCTGGCCCCCCGACATCGGTAACCAAACCAATATTTGAGAAGCCACCCGCGTTTAGCGCGCCCATAACCTGCACCACCGCTTCATAAGAAATCGCACCATCTGCGCGTAAATACACCCGATCACTGCTCCGCTCCGAGGCAATCGCCCGCAATTTTGGGATCAAGGCCTCCACCGCTGTGGGGGTTTCTTGGATCAGAATTTCACCCGATGCGGTTAAGGTCACAGTGAGGGGTTCTTCTTTCTCACTGGGCAGCGCATTGGCGGCTGTTTTGGGCAGCTCAACGGGTACGCCCACGGTCAGCATCGGCGCCGCTACCATAAAAATAATCAGTAAAACCAGCATAACATCCACAAAAGGCGTGACGTTAATTTCGGCCATCGGCACCCGACGGCGACGGTTGCCCCGCCGACGCTGAGAGGTTTTTTGGCCGATGCTTGCCCCCATCTTTAGCTGTCCAACTGGCGGCTAAGGATGGTCGAAAACTCATCCGCAAAGCTTTCATAGCCAGAGATAATCCGCTCGCTATCAGCGCTTAATTTATTATAAAAAATAACTGCCGGAATCGCGGCCAAAAGGCCAAGGCCCGTGGCCAGAAGCGCTTCGGCAATGCCGGGTGCAACAACCGCCAGATTGGTGTTTTGTTGCTCGGCTATTTCGATAAAAGCGTTCATTATGCCCCAGACTGTGCCGAAAAGCCCAATGAAAGGCGCCGTTGATCCAACCGTCGCCAAAATCGCCAAGCCCGCTTGTAAACTATCGGCTTCTTTGCCAACGGCCACATCCATAGACCGGTCAATCCGCGCTTGCGCGCCAGCAATCAGCGCCCCATCAGAGCGATGCGAGCGTTGCCATTCCATCATCCCAGCCGCGAATATCTTTTGCGAGCGGCCTTTGGGTTCAGGCCCCAGCTTTTCAAAAAGCCCGTCCAAAGGCTCGCCTGACCAAAACGCACGATCAAAGCGTTTGGCTTCGCCGCGCGCCAAACGGAAAACCCAAAGCCGTTGAAAAATCACCGACCAAGACCAAAACGAGGCCGCGATTAACATTAAAATAACTGCTTTTACGGTGAACGTTGCCCGCGCAAACAGGGCCCAAAATGAGAAATCAATCTCTTGCGCCAGTGCCAGCGTTTCTGCTTCCATGTTCCTGCTCTTCAAAAATTGGTCGATTTACGACTTATTATCATGGCTTTTAACCTATTGCCGCTTCAAAACCAAGCCGTAACAACAGCGTTTACAAATCTGTGACCTTCACAAATGAATTGAGGCGAAATTCCGCCGGCAAGCGCGTAGGCTTGCCCGCCGCATTCAGCGCAACCAAAATCACCTGCGCTTGAAATAACAGATCCAAATCGCGATACACGTTTTGTTGCAGATATAACCGCGCCGATGTCAGCTTGGTCATTTCTGTTGTGATTTGAAGCGGCTCATCGAAATGCGCCGGTTGCAGATAATCAGCCGTAATTTTGCGCACCGCAAACACCAATCCCTGCGCGGTTCTCAACCTGTTTTGATCAATCCCCAAGCTGCGCACCCAATCGCTGCGCGCGCGTTCAATATATTTCAGGTAATTCGCGTAATAAACGATCCCTGCCATATCCGTATCTTCATAATACACTCTTAGCGAAAACTGATGCATAAGCGCCCCCTTATTGAACCGACATTTGTGACAGCCGCGCGAACACGCGCAGCGCATGCGATTTATCTTCAGCCAGTTCGGGTAAAGTTGGATCATAAGAGGCACGGATCAGATTGCCAATTTCAGGCCGCAGCACCGCCCGGCCATCGGGCAAAATGGCCAGCGGTGATTGGCTCAGAAACGCGTGATCTGACCAAAGCAGAATAGATTGCACAACCTGCGTCAGACACAGCGTTTCAGCGGGCAATTCGCTGAGAACGGCATCCATACGCAAAAACACGAAACAGGCTTTGATCCCACCGCTCTTTTCAAACCGAAACAACCGGTATTGATTGGCCTCTGCAGCAGCCAGTTGCGCCACCATTGATGACAAATTTGGCACCAATTTATCAAGATTTGGCACCTCCAAAAGCTCTTCCCAGTCTGAAAAGAAGAAAAACATCAAATTGGAACCCAGCTCAGGGTCGGTTTCGCTGACCTCTATCCCTGCCAGCGCCGCGACCGCCTGCACAGCGCCTTTCACCACCGGCAAAGTTGCATCATCAACGCCAAAAACGATTGGCGCCATCGGGCGTGCCCAGCGGGCGAATTTATACCCGCCCTCGCTGCGGGTAAAATAGGCCTCTACCTCCTCCGCGTTCATCCTGCATCCTTTCTGTCGCCTTCTGCCCCTTTTGCGATAACAAGCTTTGCGCCGATAGCAAAGTCTTCTGATCTGGCGATATCGGCCTCAAACGCCAGCGCAGAGGGCTAAATCAAAAGATCACCTTGTGATTTTGGCGGGGTTAAACCCAAATGCGCCCAGCCACTCTGTGCCAACATTCTGCCCCGCGGCGTGCGCTGAACAAGACCACGCTGCATCAAATAAGGCTCGATCACCTCCTCCAAAGCATCGCGGCTTTCCGAAAGCGCCGCGCTCAGGGTTTCTATGCCCACCGGCCCGCCCGCATAATGTTCGGCCATCAGCATCAAGTAGCGCCGATCCGCGCCATCAAGGCCCATATTATCCACGCCAAGGCGATGCAGCGCATGATCGGCAAGGTCGCGCGTGACGGTGCCATCCCCCTCAACCAAGGCGAAATCAACAACCCGGCGCAACAACCGCCCCGCAATCCGCGGCGTTCCGCGGGCCCGGCGCGCAATTTCACGCGCCCCGGCCTCATCTGCAGGGGCGCCCAATTTGCGCGCGTTGCGGCTGACAATCAGAAATAATTCATCCTCGCTGTAGAACTCAAGCCGGGTCGGAATGCCAAAACGGTCCCGCAACGGCGTTGTCAGCAATCCCAGCCGTGTGGTCGCCCCGACCAGGGTAAAGGGCTGTAATTCAATCCGAACGGTGCGCGCGGCGGGGCCCTCTCCGATCACCAAATCCAGTTCAAAATCCTCTAAGGCCGGATAAAGAACTTCCTCAACAACCGGATTTAGGCGGTGGATTTCATCAATAAACAGAACATCGCGGGCTTCAAGATTCGTAAGAATGGCTGCCAAATCACCAGGTTTTGCCAAAACAGGGCCCGAGGTCATGCGAAAATTTACCCCCAACTCGCGGCTCATAATTTGGGCGAGCGTGGTCTTTCCCAACCCGGGCGGGCCATAAAACAGCGTGTGATCCATGGCTTCGCCGCGTTGGCGCGCCGATTGGATAAAGACTTTTAGGTTCGAACGGGCTTCAGCTTGCCCGATAAACTCATCCAATCCCTGCGGACGCAACGCCCGGTCATTATCCTCTGGTTGCGCGTCGGGGGTTAAAATAGGGTCGCGATCTTCCATGCCCTATCCTTTCGGCGCCAAAAGCTGCAAAGCGGCTCGTATGATTGCAGCGCTATCCCCCTCGGGCAGCGTTCCCAACGCCTGCATAACCGCGCTGGCCGCGTCACCGGGCGCGTATCCCAGATTTGTCAATGCAGACAGCGCATCTGCCTGAACGCTGGGATCTGGTTGCTTTGCTTGCCCGGCAGAAGCTGGCGCCGTTACACTTGCCTCAATCACCTCTGCCTCATCGGTCAGCGGGGGCGAAACAGATGCAGGCGCGCTGTTTTGCGCAGCCATCGCCATAACGCTGGGCGCTTTATCTTTTAGTTCAATCACCACGCGTTGCGCCGTTTTTGGCCCGATCCCTTTAGCGGCTTTCACTGCATTCCAATCGCCTAAAGCAATGGCGCGGCTGACACCATCCGCGCCCAATGCCCCCAAAATGGCCAGCGACGCCTTGGCGCCAACCCCCTGAACCGACATTAGCAACCGGTGCCATTCTTTTTCGACTAGACTGGAAAAACCAAACAGCTGTAACAGATCTTCGCGCACCAGCAGATCTGTATAAAGGGCAACCGCCTCACCCGGCCCAGGCAAGCTCATCATCGTTCGCTCAGAGCAATACACCAAATATCCGATACCTTTGACATCCAGCAAAATATGATCCTCAGCACGATAATCTATGCGACCTGATAATTTACCGATCATACCGCCACCTTGGCCAAAGCCTGTTCAAGTTTTCCCGATGCGCGGGCGTGATGTGCATGGCACAGCGCGATCGCCAAGGCATCCGCAGCATCCGCATTCTTGATCTGCACACCTGGCAGCTGCAACCGCACCATGTGATCAATCTGCGCCTTATCTGCATGGCCAACGCCCACGACCGTTTTTTTCACTTTATTGGGGGCATATTCCGCCACGCTTAGGCCCGCTTGCGCTGGAACCAGCAGAGCGACTGCGCGCGCTTGACCCAATTTTAGCGTTGCAACCGCATCTTTATTAACAAAAGTCTGCTCAACAGCGGCAGTGCTCGGCTCCCACGCCAGCATCACCGCCTGCAGCTGCTCGTAGAGCGAAAGCAACCTTAGCGCCAAATCATCGCCTTTTGAGTGACATACCCCATTGGCCACATGCGAAATCTTGCTGCCGGCCACGTCGATGATGCCCCAGCCCATATTGCGCAACCCCGGATCGACTCCTAAAACCCGCATCTTAACTGCCCTGTTATTATTCAATAAGCGTTAGCACGAAACGTGAACATATGCCAATCGGAAAGTGACAGATCCTTCAAAACAACAAAAAAAAGGCACCCGTCAAAACTTACATATTGCGCGAACAACCACCGACCCTTTAATAGGCTAGGCGCTTGAACTATTCGGTCTTTGAAGAACATCCGCCCTCAATGCGCATAAATCAGCAAGCCGGCATAATTGTTTACCCCCGCTTTTGAAGCGTTAACGCCGACCATTCTCCAATATCTTCTCGGTGTTCGAGAGTAAGAGCATATTTTTCATATTGCCTCAGAATATCCTGCACCTGCGTGACCAGCAAACCAGATAAGATAAGCTTTCCGCCTAAGCGAATATGCGCTGCGAAATCCTGGGCAAGATCGATCAAAGGGCCCTTTAAGATATTGGCAAAAATCAAATCGTAAGGGGCCGACGCCGCCAAAGCGGGGTGATCAAACCCCGCGGCTTCAACGCAAGTAACGCGGCCCGAAAGCCCATTCGCAGCAAGATTGGCTTCTGCGACCTCAACCGCGACCAGATCGATATCGCTTGCTAGTATGTCACCCTGCCAAACTGAGGCTGCGGCCATCGCCAAAACTGCCGTACCGCATCCGATATCAGCAATTTTTTCGGCCATAAACCCCTGATCCAACAGGCGGTCTAACGCCCGTAAACAGCCCAATGTTGTTCCATGATGACCAGTTCCAAAGGCCATCGCGGCTTCGATCAACAAAGCCGTTGCATCGTTTGGCACTTTTTCTGCATCATGGCTGCCATAGACAAAAAAGCGCCCCGCCTTAACCGGCGCTAATTCGCGTTTCACTTTGGACACCCAATCAGTTTCTGGCAATTCTGACACCGCAAAAGGCACCGCATCAAACGCAGCCGCCAGCAGAGCCAAAGCGACCGCATCGGGCGCCTCGGTAAAATACCCTCCAACTTCCCAAAGCCCCGACCCATCCTCAAGCTCAAACACGCCGACACCCTCAGGTGGCGGATCAAGCCGCTCCATCGCCTCGCCGAGGGCCGTGGCCTGCGCGGGGCCGTTTAACGTTGTAAGCGCTGTAAATGTAGACATAGAACCTCCAAAATCATGCAACTGGCGGTAGGGGGCGATGGCGCTTAGGTCAAGCCTTGATCTGCAAACATCCAAAGGCAGAAATTTATCCCCCCCCAAATTAGCCGCGAAAACGCAGCCCCGATGCCGTTACGCGACGCAAGTTATAAAGGGTTTGCAAGGACCAAAGGCGCTACCACCGCTCGCGCGCGCTTAAAGAGTATCAACACCGCGGCGGTCTAGCTGATTGCGGGTTCTGGGCTAAAAATTGTCTCGCAGCCAGAGCGAGGATGGCGCGGAATCATCAACGCCAAAACCAAGGATGCGAATGCCATCGCTGCAGCAATCACAAAAACCCCAGCGGGTGAATATAGCCAGAAAAATCCAAGCGCCACCGGCAAGAAAACTGCAGCAATATGATTGATGGTAAAGGCAACCGCTGCGCTAGATGCAATATCGGCCGGATCCGCAATTTTTTGAAAATATGTTTTCAACGCCAGAGCAAGCGAGAAAAACAAATGGTCAAGCACAAACAACAAGATCGCCAAAGACAGCCCCCACCCAAAATAATAAATGCCCCCATAGGCCAAAAAAACGCCTACCAAACCCAGATACTCAAAAGCCAATGTGGAGCGTTCTCCAAAATAGCCGACCGCGCGCCCGGCAAAGGGCGCAAGCACTGTGTTCAAAAGCAAGTTTACGAGAAGCAGCCAAGCCATTTCATGCACTTCAAATCCAAACCGCTCTACCAACATAAAGCCGGCAAAAACCACAAAAATCTGACGCCGTGCGCCGGCCATAAACTGAAGCAGATAATAAAGCCAATAGCGCCTACGCAAAACCATTTTCTTGGTTTGAACATTGGCGGCTCGAAACCGCGGATATCCAATAAAGCACAGCATGGCAATGAGCATGCTTGCTCCGCCGCCAGCCATGTAAATTGGATTATAAGAAAGATTAAAAACCTGCGTAGCGATCAGAATCATACCATAAGCAAACAAAGCCGAGCCCGCACCAGCGGCCGTTAAAAGCCCCAAAACCCGCGGCGCATCTGCTTTGGGAATCCATTGCAGCTGCAACGATTGATTTACGGTTTCAAAGTAGTGAAACCCGATTGAGCTGATCAATGTGACGGTCAAAATACCCGCCATTGAAGGGAACCAGGCTGTAACGGCGGTGGCGGCTCCAAGCACGAATAACGCGATCAGCCCAAACACCTGTTCGTGAAAAAACAACAGAAAAGCCAGAACGCCAACCGCCAAAAACCCTGGAATTTCTCTTATCGTGTGCAGCCAGCCAATATCTGCGCCATCAAACCCGCCCACTTCAATCACAAAATTATTCAATAAGGCCGACCATACCCAAAACGCCAAGGGCATGGCCACAGCCAGCACAAATAGCAGGGTTTTGGGTTGCTGCCATGGGGGGAGCTGCGCAGCAGCTGAAAGCGGGACTTGATCAGGCATTCCACGCTTCTACTGGCTTTCCAACGCTTTGACGAGATCAAACTACACCCTGTATAGGCCGTCTGACGCAAACCCGGTTGCAGCCCTATAGAAAACTTTGCGGATCAATATCGACATTCACCCGCAGGCCTGCTTTCGGTTTTACCTTCAGCCAGCGCCGAAGGGCCGGTTGCACCCGGCTTGTTTTATCCGCTTTGATCAGCAAACGCACCCGAAAGCGGCCACGCACCCGCGCGATTGGAGCCGGCGCAGGGCCAAAAACTTGCGCCCCAATTTCGGTAAGAGGCCTAGAGTTGCGCGCCAAATGCTGAGCGTATTCAAACGCCTCTTCTTGCGTGACGGCGCTGATCACCAAGCCAACAAGGCGGCCAAAGGGCGGGACCAATGCGCTTTGCCGCATCCGCGCTTCCGCATTCCAGAACGCCTCTTCATCCCCTTTCAAAATGGCTTGTATCACGGGATGTTCTGGCTGATGCGTTTGCAAATAGGCAGACCCTGCCCTTTGCGCGCGGCCGGCCCGCCCCGCCACTTGCCGCATGATTTGAAATGTGTGCTCCGCCGCGCGCAAATCAGACCCCTGCAACCCAAGATCAGCATCAATTACCCCAACCAATGTAAGATTTGGAAAATTATGACCCTTCGCCACCAATTGCGTGCCAACGATAATATCCGCAGCGCCATCGCCAATCTCTTGGATTTTTTCTTTTAACGCCCGCGCCGAGGCAAATAGGTCAGAGGATAAAACCGCAATGCGTGCCTCGGGGCACAGCGCTGCAATTTCATCGGCCAATCTTTCGATACCCGGCCCAATCGCGGCCATGCGCCCAGCAACCGAGCAGCTTGGGCATGCGTCTAACAAAGGCTGCGTTTCGCCGCATTGATGGCACATCAAGCGCTTAGAAAACCGGTGCTCAACAAGACGCGCGTCGCAATGCGGGCAGCCAACCTGCTCTCCACAAGCCCGGCAAAGCGTGACCGGCGCGTATCCACGCCGGTTAATAAACAATAAGGATTGCTCTTTTTTTTCCAATCGAAGTTTAATTTGCGCAAGCAGGCTCTGGGAAATCCATCGATCACTTGGCAGCGTTTCAACGCGCATATCGATGGCCTGCATTTTGGGCATTTTGGCAGGCCCAAAGCGTTTTAACAGATCAATGCGCTGGTATTTGCCTGATGTGGCATTCACCCAACTTTCTAAGCTGGGCGTTGCGCTGGCCAGAATAACATGCGCGCCCGCTATTGAGGCCCGCAAAACCGCCATATCCCGAGCATGGTAAATCACCCCATCTTCTTGTTTGTAGGAACTGTCATGTTCTTCATCCACAATAATCAGGCTCAAATTGCGAAAAGGCAAAAATAATGCAGAGCGGGCCCCCACAACCAATTGCGCACCGTTTTGCGCCACCATTCGCCAACAGCGGCGCCGGTCCCGCGGCGTGATCCCCGAGTGCCATTCCGCCGGGCGTGCCCCAAACCGTGCCTCGACCCGATTGATGAATTCCGCACTCAGCGCGATTTCGGGCAATAGCACCAATGCCTGCCCGCCTGCGCGCAAAACGTCAGCAACCGCCTCTAAATAAACCTCGGTCTTGCCCGAACCGGTTACCCCGCGCAGCAAACTGGCGCCATAGACCTGCCGGCTTAAGGCGCCGCGCAACTGTTGCACAGCTTTGTCTTGATCTTGGTTCAGCGCCTTGGCGCCAAATCCGGGATTGAGCTGTGCAAAGGGGCGATCGCGCGGAATTTCATCCTCGAGCACGGCCCCCGCAGAGACCAGCCCTTTTACAACTGAAGGCGAAACGGCCGCCGCCTCGGCCAACTCGCTGAGCGAGAGCCCCGCGCCACCAAAGGTTTTTAGCGTCTCGCACACACGCAGCCGCGCCGCGGTGCGTTTTACCGGCCCCGCTGCCGCCAGCCGATAAATTTTTTCGGTTTTCTGACGATCGCTCAACCCCTGCACGCGGGTTGCCAATTGCAACATCGCGCTCAGCGGCGTCAGCGTGTAATCCGCTGCGCGGATCAAGAACTCGTGCAATTCTGCTTGCATCGGGGGCAAATCTAGCACCCGATTGACGGCGCGCAGTTTCGTGCGATCAAAATCGCCGGTGCCGGCCCCCCAAATCACGCCCAGTACTTTTCGCGGCCCCAACGGCACTTCAACAAAAGCACGAAGCCGGCACCCGCCCGCGGGCGCACGATAGTCTAAAAGCCGGTCAATCGGTTGGCTCGTTAGAACGCAGACGGTCTCTCCTTCACTGAAAAACTCTTTTGTCTGCACTTTTTACTCCACGTTGGGGTTTTCCATAGCCGAAACTTACAGTAAAGCCAAACCACGCCTCACCCTAGCCATGCAAGGATTACGTCATGAAATTTTTTGTCGACACCGCCGAAGTTTCCGAAATTATTGAGTTGAACGATCTGGGAATGGTTGATGGTGTGACCACGAACCCGTCTTTGATCAAAAAATCTGGTCGCGATATTTTGGAAGTCACGAAAGAGATTTGCGGCATTGTATCTGGCCCTGTCAGCGCCGAGGTCACGGCCACTGACGCAGATAAAATGATCGCAGAAGGGCGCAAACTGGCGGAATTGGCCAGCAATATCGCGGTTAAGCTTCCCCTGACATGGGATGGTTTGAAAGCTTGCCGGGTGCTGAGCCAAGAAGGCAAAATGGTCAACGTCACTTTATGTTTTGCCGCCAATCAAGCCTTATTAGCGGCAAAAGCAGGAGCAACCTTTATTTCCCCCTTCATCGGCCGTTTAGACGATATCAATTTGGATGGGATGGAGTTGATTGAAGATATCCGCACCATTTATGACAATTACGGCTTTGAAACGCAAATTTTGGCGGCCTCAATCCGGACCGCAAATCACGTGCTCGACAGCGCGCGCATCGGCGCCGATGTTATAACTGCCCCCCCCGCCGTTATCAAAAACCTAGCCAACCATCCCTTGACCGATAAGGGATTGGCAACCTTTTTGGCGGATATCAAAAAAACTGGACAAACAATTCTGTAATCGTGTTATCGTTCAATCTCAAATTGGTAGAATGGCCAGAACGAGATGCGCGTAACGTCAAAAATAGACAGCATATTAAGGCAAAAAATTATTGATCGCCCAGGTGTGATTCTGGACGATCCTGATGTTATGCAGGCGCTGATTGCAGCCAATGAAACCGCCATGGGTGCTAATATTGTTGACCTGCGCGGGGTCGCGATGGATCGTTTGGAAAGCCGCCTTGACCGGTTGGAAAATACCCATCGCGGCGTGATTGCAGCCGCTTATGAGAATATGGCGGGTACGAATCAAATTCAGCGCGCTGTTTTACGATTGTTAGAAGCACCTGATTTTGCCGCCTTCATGGAAGCGATCACCGGTGATGTGTCACATATTCTGCGCGTTCAGTCGCTCAGGATGGTCTTAGAAACCCGCCAGAATGACGGACCAGCGCGCAATGCGCTTGAACAATATAACGACACTATAACCTTAGTGGCGCCGGGCTTTGTTGATATTTATCTGTCGCAAGGGCGCAATGCCCCCGCCTCAGATATTCTTTTGCGGCAAGTTCATCGCGGCTCTGAGCAAGTCTTTGGCACAGCGGCAAAATTCATTCGCTCTGAAGCGGCGCTGCCATTAGATATGGGGCCGGGCAGATTGCCTGGAATGCTGGTTTTGGGGGCTGAAGACCCTTATCTTTTCACCGCTCAGCAGGGCACTGAATTGCTGTCATTTTTTGGCAATGTTTTTGAAAGAATGATGATACGCTGGCTTTCATGAGCCCGCTGTCACCCGCGATCCTCACTTCATTGCATGAGTGGCTTTCAACGAAAGCCGCCTTGGAGAACCTTTCGGTTCATACAGTCAGCGCTTATGAGCGCGACCTGTTGGATTACCTTGGCTTTATGTCGGCTCATTTAAAAAACGGACACGCGGTTAAATCGCTGGCGCATATACGCGTCGGCGATTTGCGCGCCTGGATGGCCAAGCTGCGCAAAGACGAGCTGAGCAGTCGCTCAATCGCCAGAAAACTTTCCTCGCTTAAAAGCTATTATCGCTGGCTCGCGCAAAGAGAGCATTTTGACCCCAGCATTGTGCTGGCCTTTAAAGCGCCAAAATTCCAATCAAAAATACCGCGCCCGCTATCCGAGGAAGGCGCCTTGCAAATGTTAGAAACCGTTCCCCAGCAAAGCCTTGAGCCATGGATAGCCGCGCGCGACTTGGCCATTGTAAGCCTGCTATACGGCTGTGGTTTGCGCATATCAGAGGCGTTAGATTTGCGGGCCCGCTCTACCCCTCTTGGCAATAGTGTGAAGATCACCGGCAAGGGCGGTAAAGAACGACTCGTACCGATTTTACCCCTGATTGCAGAGGCGGTGGCGCGCTACCTTCATCTCTGCCCGTTTCCTTTATCGCCGCAGGATCAAATTTTTCGAGGCGCGCGCGGCGGCCCGCTAAACCCTAGGCTGGTGCAAAAAACGGTTCAGCAAGCGCGCTTGCAATTGGGGCTGCCGGCCAATGCCACACCCCATGCGATGCGCCATAGTTTCGCCACCCACCTTCTTAGCGCGGGCGCAGATTTGCGCAGCATTCAAGAGCTGCTTGGACATGCCAGCTTATCGACCACGCAGGCCTACACAGCGGTTGATACGGCCCGCCTGATGGACGTCTATTCGCAAACCCATCCCAAGGCAGAATAGAAATTTGCATTCCTGCTGAAACTGGGCCATGACGGATCTATGACAAAAGAAACAAAGGCGCTGAGCGTCCATTTATTCACCGCCACGGGCGCTGTTTTTGCAATGCTGGCCATGCTGGCGGCTGCTGACGCAAAATGGAGCCTGATGTTTTTATGGTTAATCGTCGCCTTTTTTGTGGATGGGGTCGATGGGCCCTTAGCGCGCAAATATGACGTTAAAACCAATGCTGCGCGCTTTGACGGGGTGCTTCTGGATCTGATTATCGATTATTTGACCTATGTTTTCATCCCGGCCTTTGCGCTGTTTAAATCGGGGCTTTTGCCAGGGTGGACGGGCTGGATCGCGATCATTATCATCACGTTCGCTTCGGCCATGTATTTCTGCGATGGCAATATGAAAACCAAAGATAATAGCTTTCACGGGTTTCCGGGCTGCTGGAATATGGTGGTGATCGTCTTATTCGCGCTCTCTCCAAACTTTTGGTTTATTCTGGCGCTGATCAGCCTCTTGGCCATATCGATGTTTTTACCGGTCAAATTTGTGCATCCCGTGCGCACGGTGCGCTGGCGGGCGGTTACGCTTCCAATGGCGATGGCGTGGGTTGTTTTCGCAGGATGGGCCGCTTGGGTGGATTTTCACCCCCAAAGCTGGGCCCATTGGGGGCTGATTGTCACATCAATGTACCTTGTAACGGCGGGATTGTTTCAGCAAATCATCCCGGGCTCTAAGGCTTAAGGCGGTACCCGCGCAGCAACATCCACCAGGCCACAAAGCCCGTGGCAAAAAAACATATCAGCGAAATCATCAAGCCCGGTAAAACGGGGGTATCAGACACCCCTAAAACCGAAAAGCGCAGGCCATCAATCAGGTAAAAAATTGGATTGAATAAAGCGATTTTTTGCAAAACTTCGGGCAAGGCAGTGATCGAATAAAAACTGCCCGACAAAAAAGCCAATGGGGTGATAATGAAATTTGTAATCGCCGACATCTGATCGTATTTCTGCGCATAAATACCCGCAAGCAATCCCAAGGATGCCAAAAAACCCGCGCCTGAAATGGTGAACGCCAGCGCCAAAAGCGGATGCGCCACCTTAATACCCAGCACAAACGCGCATCCAACCCACAGCCCAATCGCCACAAACAGACCCCGGGCAATCCCGCCAAGCACATAGCCTGCTAGCATTTCCCCCGCTGACAGCGGCGGCATAAGCGTATCGACAATATTGCCCTGAATTTTAGATGTCATAATCGAGGATGAGGTATTGGCAAACGCGTTTTGGATAATACTCATCATCACAATCCCCGGCACCATAAAGATAATATAAGAATACCCCATCACCAGGCCACGATTGGGGCCAACCGCAATGTTGAAAATCAACAGAAACAAACCAGATGTCACCATGGGCGCTGCGATGGTTTGGTTCCAGACGGCCAGAAAGCGCATAATCTCACGTTTCACCAGCGTCGCAACCCCGATCCAATTCACCAAACCAAAGCGCCGGACGCCAATTTTATTGTCAATCTGCATGTAAACGCCTCAATCTTTGATTCTGATGCCTTGTAACTCGGGACCCAATGCTTAGAATAGGGGCTTGTTGAATTTTTAAGGGCGGCCCCAGATTATGGCCGCTTTTTGCATAGGAAAAACCGATGTCGTGGACTGATGAGCGGGTAGAGCTGCTGACTAAAATGTGGGGCGAAGGCCAATCGGCCAGCCAGATAGCAAAAGAATTGGGTGGTGTCACGCGCAATGCTGTGATTGGCAAAGTACACCGGTTGGGACTCTCGAACCGCGCCACAACCACCGCCAAGCCGGAAGCCAAAGTAAAATCAGCCTCCAAGGAAGAGGTGAAATCTGCAGCGCCGAGCGAAGCTGCGATCAAAGAGCCTGAAGCCAAAGCCCCGATTTCGCCGGCGCGCCGGCAGATCATTCCGGCCGGTCAGCCTTTACCACCGCAACCCTCTGCCAATGAAATCAGCCCGGAAGCTTTGGCAAAAGTATCGGAAGTTGAAAAGAAATCGAAAAAGATATCTCTGATGGAGCTGACCGAGCGTACGTGCAAATGGCCCATTGGCGATCCTGCCACCTCAGATTTCTGGTTTTGTGGCCTGCCCACCCAAACCGGGAAACCTTATTGTGAAGCGCATGTTGGCGTGGCGTTTCAGCCGCTCAGCACGCGCAGAGATCGGCGGCGCTAAGCCCGCTTTTTGCCACCTTTGGCGACGCAGGAAAAGCATGAGCTTTCACAGGCTGAACGCGTGATAAGCACCGCCGTTTAGAGGCGGTCGGCGCAGAGATTTCATCACTTAGCATCAGCGCAATGTCTAAGTCAGCTTTTCAAGCCCGCTGCCATAGGCTATAGGCGCGTTATGTCTGTAAATCCCCCGTCCCTGCGGCCTGATCTGGCCCGTGCAAAGCTGCAAAAAAATCTTCGCGATGGTCAACCGACCATCGGTATGGTGTCCCTTGGCTGTCCAAAAGCACTCGTTGATAGCGAACGGATCCTGACCCGATTGAGAGCCGAGGGCTATGGCGTGTCCCCCGATTATTCCGGAGCTGACGCGGTGATTGTAAACACCTGCGGATTTTTGGACAGCGCCAAAGCTGAAAGCCTTGAGGCGATCGGAGAAGCCTTGAACGAAAATGGCAAAGTGATCGTAACAGGCTGTCTTGGGGCCAATCCTGAATATATTTCGGGGGCGCATCCCAGCGTTTTAGCGGTGACCGGCCCCCACCAATATGAGCAGGTTTTGGATGCGGTTCATCAGGCGGTGCCGGCAAAACCCGATCCGTTTATAGATTTGTTGCCGGCTGCCAATATCAGCCTAACGCCTCGGCATTACAGCTATCTCAAAATTTCCGAAGGCTGCAATCATCGCTGCAAATTTTGCATTATCCCAGATATGCGCGGAAAGCTTCAAAGCCGTCCAGCCCATGCTATTTTGCGCGAGGCGGAAAAACTGGTGTCAAATGGCGTAAAAGAGCTTTTGGTTATTTCGCAAGACACCTCAGCCTATGGCGTGGATATCAAACATGCCGAAGCCAAGGGCCATCGTGCACATATCGTAGATTTAGCCCGCGATTTAGGCAGTTTGGGGGCTTGGGTGCGCTTGCATTACGTTTATCCCTACCCGTTCGTGCGTGATTTAATCCCGCTGATGGCAGAGGGCGTGATCCTGCCTTATCTGGATATTCCATTCCAGCACGCCCATCCAGAGACTTTAAGGCGTATGGCGCGGCCGGCAGCGGCCACCAAAACATTGGATGAAATCGCCGCATGGCGCGATATATGCCCAGAGATCACCCTGCGCTCTACTTTTATTGTTGGCTATCCCGGTGAAACCGAGGCCGAATTTCAAACTCTACTGGAGTGGTTAGAGGTCGCACAACTCGACCGCGTTGGCTGCTTCACATATGAAAATGTCGCCGGCGCCCGCGCAACCGCCTTGCCCGATCATCTGCCCGAAGAGGTTAAACAAAACCGCTGGGAACGGTTCATGCAAAAGGCGCAACAGATTTCAGAAGCCAAATTGGCTAAAAAATTGGGCCAGGAGCTGCAGGTTATCGTGGATGACGTTGATGATGAGGCCGCAACCTGTCGCACAATGGCAGACGCGCCCGAAATTGATGGGAATTTGTTTATAGATTCAAATTTTGAAGATTTAACTATTGGCGATATTATCACGGTAAAAGTGGATGAGGCGGGCGCGTATGATCTTTGGGGCCAGCGGATAAAGCCTTAATCTGAAAGGCGGCGCAAAAAGCGGCTGGTGTGAGATAATGCTTTCACCTGGCTCTTCGCGCAAGCAAACTGGCCTTACTCGGCGCGCGGCGCCCAACACCATTCGATACAAAGCCGACCCTCAGCCGCTTGCGCGCCATGGGAATCGCCGCACCGGCGGCGCCAGCTTAAAAGACCTGCAGCATGGCAATCTTGTTCTAGGCTTGGCAAAGACCAAGCCGCTTTCAAAGGATGTGCTAAAGGGTCTTTAACCGCAACACCGCGCCTGGATTCATAATACCATGGGGGTCCAGCGCGGTTTTTATAGCGCGCATGGCCGCCAACTTAGCTGGGTCACCATAGCGTTCCAAATCTTCAATCTTCAGTCGGCCAATGCCATGCTCGGCGCTGACCGAGCCGTGCATTTCATGCACAAGATCATGTAGATCAGTTTTGATGCGCGGACGTAGATCTTCATAATCTTGCCGCGTTTTTCCCGAATCTGGAAAAACGTTGTAATGTAAATTTCCATCCCCCAAATGGCCAAAGCAATTCACCCGGAACGGACCAATACGGGCAATCGTTTGGTTGGCCGCTTCGATGAATGCGGGCAAAGCGGATAATGGCAAGCTAATATCATGGTTTGACACCGCGCCAACCAACCGATTGGCCTCGGGCATCCGCTCGCGAACCGCCCAAAAATCCGCGCGTTGCGCTTCAGATTGCGCGATCATCCCATCCTGCACCAATCCTTGGTCGCACGCGCATTCGAATAAATCGCTAAGTATTTGCTGGGGATCTTCGCGCGCGCTGAGCCCCAAATCAATCAGTACCATCCATTCAGGCGCAACCTTGAAAGGCTGGCGCACGTCAGGCAAATGCTCTGACAAAAAATCCAAACCCTGCCGGTGCATCAATTCAAACGCGCTGAGCCCCTCTCCGATTTGAGCGCGGGCCAAAGATAACAAGCGTAACGCAGCGGCGGGTGATGGCACGGTGAGTATCGCTGTGCCCAGCATGCGCGGCAGAGGGCTCAGTTTTAACGCCGCTGCGGTGATTATCCCCAAGCTGCCTTCTGAGCCAATCAAAAGATTGCGCAGATCATAGCCCGTATTGTCTTTATAGAGCCGCGTCAGGCCCTGATAGATCTGCCCATCGGGCAGCACCGCTTCGATCCCAATGCACAGATTGCGCGCATTTCCATAGCGCAAAACATTCACGCCGCCCGCGTTGGTGGCCAAATTGCCACCGATGCGCGATGACCCCTCAGACGCCAATGACAAGGGAAACAACCGCTCCTGCGCCGCCGCCGCGGCTTGAATATCTGCAAGGATCGCGCCCGCCTCGACAACCAAGATATTTTCTTCAGGATAGATCGAGCGGATAGCATCCATCCGTTCAAGCGACAGAATCAAAGGCGCCGGGCCTTCGCCTTTGACTTGGCCGCCAACCAGACCCGTGCCGCCTCCAAAGGGAACAACGCCCACGCGCGATCGATGCGCCGCCGCGATCACAGCGCTCACCTGCTCGGTGGTTTCTGGCATGGCCACAATCGCAGCCTGCCCGGCCCAACGGCCACGAGGTTCCTCTAAATGCCGCGGCTCAGCCTGCCGGAACAAATGCGCAGGCAGCGCCGCGCATAATGTTTCAAGAAAACCGTGATCGGCCGGGTTCAATTGCATTTTCATTCCTTTTTGCTGGCTTTCCTACAGATAGCGCGCATAGCGCCAGCCGCCAGCTTAACCCGCGCTGCTGCGCCCGCGCCGATCGCCGCGCAACGCGGCATATAGCACATGGTTCCGCCAGCGCCCATTGATCTGAATATAGGATTGCGCAACCCCTTCATATTTAAACCCGGCTTTTTCCAGCACGCCGCGCGAGGCAACATTATCGGGCAAACATGCGCTTTCAACCCGGCTTAAATCCAAGGCCCCGAACGCATGCGCAACCATCGCAATAATGGCTTCGCTCATAAAGCCTTGCCGGGCATATTGCTGGCCCACCCAATACCCGATCGTGCCCACCTGAGACGGGCCGCGGCGAATATTATCCAAAGTGATGGCTCCAACCAACTGCCCCGCCTCTTTATGAAAGACAAAAAGCGGCACGGCATTGCCATTTTTTACCGCCCGCTGCGACCAATAAACACGATTGGTAAAAGATGCACGCGACAGATGGTCAGCCGCCCAAATGGGCTCCCAAGGCGATAAGAAAGCTCTGCTCTGATGGCGCAGTTTTGCCCATTCTCGAAAGTCACGATGTTCAGGAAGGCGCAGGCTCAATCGCGCGGTCAGGATCGAAACACTGCGCCGCTTGAACAACATTAGGCAGCGCGCCGCTTCTCAAGCACATCAAAGCTTGGCGCCTTTGCCACCGGCCCGTAAAGCGCAAGCGCTGCCGGCGCCGCCACCGCCATATGTTCTGCATAGGCTTTCAAATCGGCAAGTCCAACGGCATCAATACGTGCAACGGTTTCATCCAAACTGGGCACATAGCCCCAAATCTGTACCATTCTGGCCAGACGCTCGGCGCGATTTGACGCGCTTTCCAGCCCCATCAACATACCGGCCTTCATTTGCGCTCTTGCCCGATCAAGCTCTGCCGCGCTTATATCCTCTGCCGCGCGTTTCAACTCATCAATCGTTAAAGTTGCCAGATCGGGCAATTGCTCGGCGCTGGTGCCCGCGTAAATCGTGGTCATGCCCGTATCACTATAGGCACCAGCCTGCGCAAAAATTGTATAGCACAGGCCCAGATTCTCACGAATTTTCTGGAACAGCCGCGAGGACATACCACCCCCAAGCGCCAGCGCATAGATTTGCGCGGTATGGATTTGTTTATCCAGATAATTTGGGCTTTCAAAGGCCAGCGCGATATGCGCTTGCTCAAGCTTTTTCTCCCGCCGCAGATCACCCGCTTGGAAGCGCGCAGGCGTAAACGCATCTGAGGTTATTTTCGCCACTGCGCCAAAACTCGCCTCTGCCATGCGCACCAATTGATCGTGATCAACAGCACCAGCCGCCGCAAGGATCATCCGGTCGGGGCTGTAATGCTGCGAAATAAACGACACCAAATCTTCGCGCTGAACACCGGTGATTTGCGCGCTTGGACCTAAAATACTGCGCCCCAAAGCTTGATTTGGATAGGCAGTTTCTTGCAACCAATCAAAAATCACGTCATCGGGCGTGTCAAGCGATTGCCCGATCTCTTGCAAAATCACCCCGCGCTCTATCTCGATTTCTTTGGCATCCAGAATCGAATTTTGTAAAATATCTGCCAAAATATCAAAGGCCATGGGCACATCATTTTGCAAAACCCGCGCGTAATAGGCCGTGACCTCGCGCGAGGTATAAGCATTGATAAACCCGCCCACGTCTTCGATGGCTTCGGCAATGGATAACGCGCTACGGGTTTTTGTGCCCTTAAACGCCATATGTTCTAGGAAATGCGCCAAGCCATTTTGATCCAAGGTTTCGTGGCGCCCGCCCGCCTGAACCCATATTCCGATCGAGGCCGATTGCAGCCCGGCCATAGGCTCGGTAACGATTTGAAAGCCATTCGCAAGCGTGGTGTGTTGAACCGTCAAAGTGATATCCGTTCTTTGATAAACTGTTTCAGCGCGCCCAAATCATTGGCAACCCGGGCGATCCGCTCGGGGCGCTCGAAGAGATCCGCCATATGGGGCGGCAAATCAGGGCGCAGGCCCGTAGCGGATTGAACCGCGTCTGGAAATTTCGCCGGATGCGCCGTGGCCAAAGTGATCATCGGCGTCTCGGGCTGTATTTGTTGCTCGGCCACATGCACGCCAATCGCCGAATGCGGGCAAAGCAGTTCGCCCGATCCTTTCAAGGTTTGCTCAATTTGCGCGCGGGTCTGCTCTTCACTGCAGCGCCCCGATTGAAAGTCGCGTTGCAGCATTTCCAAAACCCCTTGAGACAGGCTGAAACCACCCTCGGCTTTCAGCGCCGCCATCAAACCGCTGACTGCGGCCCCATCCCGGCCATAGGCCTCAAACAAGAGCCGTTCAAAATTCGAGCTCACTTGAATATCCATTGAGGGGCTGATCGACGGCAAAACGCCGCTGGTTTTATACGCGCCCTGCGTCAGGCACCGATGCAAAATGTCATTCTGGTTTGTTGCGACAATCAATTTGTCAATCGGCAACCCCATTCTTTTGGCAATAAAGCCCGCAAAAATATCACCAAAATTACCCGTTGGAACCGTGAAGCTAACCTGACGAGCCGGCGCGCCCAAAGCCACGGCGGAAGAAAAATAATAGACCGCTTGTGCCAAGACACGCGCCCAGTTGATCGAGTTCACCCCTGCCAAACGCACAGAATCGCGAAATTCAAAATCGTTAAACATATCTTTCACGCGTGCCTGACAATCGTCAAAATCACCGTCAACCGCAATCGCATGCACATTGCCCTCGCTTGGCGTGCTCATTTGGCGACGCTGCACATCAGACACCCGGCCATGAGGATACAGAATAAACACATCTACGCCGGCAAGCCCGCGGAATGCCTCAATCGCCGCGCTACCGGTATCGCCGCTTGTGGCCCCAACAATCGTTACCCGCTCGCCGCGGCGCTGCAAGGATAGTTGGAACAATTGCCCGATCAATTGCATCGCGAAATCTTTGAAGGCCAATGTTGGGCCGTGAAACAGCTCGAGAAGAAAGTGATTGCTGTCTAATTGTACCAAAGGGGCCTTGGCCGCATGCTGAAACCCTGCATAAGCTTTGCCAATTATTTGTTTAAACTCATCCTCAGAGAAAGCATTACCCAAGAAGGGCTGCATCACTCGAAACGCAATCTCCTCATAAGACAGGCCTGCCATTGCGCCAATCTCATCCTTCGATAGCTGCGGAACCGTTTCGGGTAAATATAATCCACCGTCGCGCGCCAACCCCGTGAGCATCGCTTCTTCAAAGCTCAGAACCGGTGCTGTGCCCCGCGTTGAAATATACTGCATATGCTTTAGCCTTTTTTCTTTTTTCGCGAACGCCATAAGAACGCACCTGACATCATAATCCAAATAGCGGCCAAGGAGAACCAAGTCACCGCATATTGCAGGTGATCATTCGGAATCGCTGAAGAGTCAATTTCTAAAGGCTTTATATTCTGATCTGGAGGGGAAATTTGTGATGCCACGATTAAAATAGGCTGCGTTTGTAACGCCTCTGATAACGCGCGCACATCGCGGGCAAACCAGATATTCTTCTCAAGATCAGGCGCAGGCGTAAACCCATCTACCTCATCTGGCCAATGCAAGTTGCCCTGCACCACCACCGCTTGATCTGCTTGCATATCCGAGCTCTTGGACAAATCGATAAAACCGCGATCCACCAGAATACGACGCCCCTCTGTTTTAAAAGCCGAGATCACGCGATAGCCAGCTCCGATGCGCTTCTGACTGACCAGAACGCGGATATACTCTTGCCCAAACCGCCCCTCAGCGAAGACCGGCAAATACGTATCTTCAGAGGGAACCGGTGTTAGCGGCACCGGCACAGCCGGCGCGGCGATACGCTGATCTATCTGCTCAAGCACCGTTTGTTTCCAGGCAAGACGGTCCAACTGCCAATTGCCAAGCCATCCTAAAACGGCTGTGCCGGCAATTGAAAAGACAGCAAATAAAACCCGTTTCACACCTTAAACCCTGCTCTTTTAAAGATAAAAGCGCCCGACATGCGCGCGCTTTTATTCAGTTTATCAAGCTGTATTAGCTCCGCTATTGGTAGAGCTTACCCGCCCCACACATAGATTGCAGCGAATAAAAACAGCCACACTACGTCTACAAAATGCCAATACCATGCGGCGGCTTCAAACCCCAAATGGGATTCAACGCTGAAATGGCCCCGCCGCACCCGCAGCAGGCAGATGAACAAGAAGATCGTTCCGACCAAGACGTGAAAACCATGGAAGCCGGTGGCCATGAAGAAGCTCGCGCCATAAATATTACCAGCAAAGCCAAAGGCAGCATGGCTATATTCGTAAATTTGAAACACGGTAAAGATGGCGCCCAGCGCAATTGAGATGATCAGGCCCATTTTCACATCTTCACGGTTATCCTCATGGACCAAAGCATGGTGCGCCCAAGTCGCAGCCGCGCCTGAACATAACAAGATCAGCGTGTTGATCAGCGGCAGGTGCCAAGGGTCAAAGGTTTCAATACCAACCGGCGGCCAGACCCCATCAACGATTGGGCTCATTTCACCCATCGGGTACATTGCGTGTTTGAAAAACGTCCAGAACCACGCCAAGAAAAACATCACCTCTGACATGATAAACAAAATGAAACCGTACCGCAGGCCGATCAGCACGACGGGTGTGTGATCGCCTTCTTTATTCTCGGCGACCGTTTCGGCCCACCATCCGTACATTACGTATATAACGCCAACAAAGCCGATAAGCAGCAAATAAGGGCCTTTGTCATGAAAGAACAACACCGCTCCAAAAAGCATGATGAACCCAAACAGGGCGCCAATAAGCGGCCATAAAGAGGGGTTAAGGATGTGATAATCGTGATTTTTTGCGTGTGCCATAGGGTTCCCTCGTTGGCCTTCTTAATAAACAGGTTGTGGCTGATCATTTCCTATAGACGCAGAGCCTAACGGCAGATCAATTTCATAAAACGTATAAGACAGAGTGATCACCTTTGTAAATTGCGCATCTCGATCCTCTGCCAGTTCCGGATCAATATAAAAAGTTACCGGCATTTGCACCCGTTCCCCAGGCTGCAAAATTTGCTCTTCAAAGCAAAAACAAGCGATCTTATTGAAAAACCCACCCGCCTCATATGGGGTAACATTGTAACTGGCAGATCCGGCAACGGGCCGGTCGGTTGGGTTATAAGCTTCATAGAATGCCAAGCCCGTTTCACCGATCCTAAGCTCCATTTCGCGCTCAACCGGCGTAAACTCCCACGGCATGCCGCGTTCCAAGGAAGCATCAAACCGCACCTTCATCGTGCGCTCTAAGATCACTTCAGAATCTGCCTCAACGATGCTGGGCACGCCGCCAAAGCCCGTTGTGCGGCAAAACCAATCATAAAACGGCACCGATGCCCAAGCCAACGACCCCATAACCACCACAAGCGCCACGGCTTTTGATGCGGTTTTTTGATAGGCCCGGGACGACATTATTGATCCATTTGGGCGGTGGCGCGTTCAAAATCTCCGCGCGTGACTTTTGCGACCGTCAACCCAAAAACCAAAACCACGCAGGCTACCAGAATAAGACCAACGCCCAAATTCCGCCCGAACCGGCGTTTGTGCAGCTCATGTTCTTTTTGAAAGCTCATGACCACAATCCTAAGCCAACCCGTGATAGAACGGCTTCAAGCAAAATTGCCCCAAAATGGGCAAACAGATATATCAGAGAAAGTTTGAAAAACTTGCGCTCGGCCAAGAAATTGTCAAGCTCGCTCTCCTCCTCATCGCGGCGCCAAATTTTCCAAGCTCCGATCAAAAACGCGCCATTCAAAACCACCGCCACCAACAGATACACAGCGCCGCCAATGCTGGTAAATCCCGCTGCAATCGCCAAAATCGCGAGCAAAACGGTGTAAGCCAGGATATGGTTACGCGTAACCCGACGGCCATGCGTTACCGTCAGCATAGGCACGTCTGCCGCATCATAATCATTGCGCATGAACAGGGCCAATGCCCAGAAATGCGGCGGCGTCCACATAAAGATCAACGCGAACATCAAAACGCTTTCAATCGAGACCGACCCCGTTGCGCAGGCCCAACCGATCATCGGCGGAAACGCCCCTGCCGCACCACCAATCACGATGTTTTGCGGAGTCCAGCGTTTCAACCAGATTGTGTAGATCACCAAATAGAAGAAAATTGTGAATGCCAGCAGCGCGGCTGCGAATAGATTGGCCGCCAACGCCAGCATAACAACTGAAAATCCTGCCAGTGCAAAGCCCAGAATTTTGGCTTCCTCTGCGCTTACACGGCCAGAAGGGATCGGACGCTTTTGGGTGCGCCGCATCACCCGATCAATATCGGCATCCCACCACATATTTAACGCACCGGAGGCCCCGCCCCCGACAGCAATGAACAGAATAGAAGCAAACGCCACCACCCAGTGTAGCGGCACGGGGGCTGCAAGCAACCCGACCAAAGCCGTAAACACCACCAAAATCATAACCCGTGGCTTGAGCAACGCGAAGTAGTCGCCAAAGCTGGCTTCCATTTCATTTTGCGGGGCGTCGAGTGTTGCGTCGGTCATTAAAAGCTCATTTCCATTATTATGCGCCGGCTTGGCTTTTCGGCTGGTTATCCTGCTATGACACGCGCTGCGTGTGGCGCGAGCGTCGCATACTCATCAATTGCACCTTTGAGCCATTCTTCATAGGCCTCTTGGCTGACCACTTTCACGGTGATTGGCATATAGGCATGGTCTTTACCGCAAAGCTCGGAGCATTGACCAAAATACACGCCTTCTTTTTCAGCTTTAAACCAAAGCTGCGCCAAACGACCCGGCACGGCATCCTGTTTGACGCCAAAGGCTGGGATGGTCCAGCTGTGGATCACATCCGCGCCCGTCAATTGCATTACGACAATTTGACCTACCGGCACCACCACAGCTGTATCGGTCGCCAATAAGAATTCATCACGCGTATAGCCCGCGGCCACCAGCTCGGCTTCAACCTCATCATTCAGCACCTTGCCATCGCCAATCATGAAGCTATCAAACCCAAACCCATGGTCGACATATTCATAACCCCAATACCATTGATTGCCGGTTACCTTGATGGTCAAATCCGCTTCCGGAATTTCTTGCTGTTTGAACAAAACTGGCAGGGAATACACGCCGATCACGGTTAAGATCAAAACCGGAATAACCGTCCATGCGATTTCAACGGGCGAATTATGCGTGAAGCTGGCCGGATTTGGGTTGGCGCGGCGGTTATAGCGTATGATTACATAACCCATAAGCGCCGTAACAAACACCACAATCGCTGTGATGATATATAGGATCATCGCATCCAACCACTGCAAATCTCTGGCCAATTCCGTAACAGCTGGCTGAAACCCAAGGCCCCGATCTATCGGAATTCCGATAATTTCCAACCCATCCTGTGCCAAAGCCGGCATGGCGGACATCCCAGCAATCACGCCAAAAATTTTACTTATAATACGCATCAATCACCCTACTCCGTTACGCGGCAGTTTTTAAAGGAAACGCGGCGGCCAAACGACCTGATAGAATCCCATTGTCTTTGGGGCGGTTAAAATCATATTCTGCGTCAGAGATAAAGCCAGAACCTTGCGGCAAACGGACGCCCCTGCTTCAAAAATTGAGCATCACGGCTCAGAGACAAATGAGGATACCATGCACGAAGACACCTTTGACCCGTTTGCGCTCAGCCTTGACAAACACATCGCCTTAAATTTGTTGCAAACCGCGACCCAAGGCGCGGATGATGGCGAGTTGTTTTTCGAACGCCGCCGGTCAGAAACGTTGGTTCTGGACGACCAACGCATAAAAACTGCAAATTTTGATGCCTCAGAAGGGTTTGGACTGCGCGCTGTGCGCGGCGAAAAAATCGGCTATGGCCATTCAAGCGAGATTTCAGAGGCCGCGATAAAAAGAGCCACGGGCACGGTGGCGTTGGCCGTGGCGGATAAGGGAGGCCAATGGGCTGACGCGCCGCAACGCAGCAATAACAGCCTCTATGCCTCGTTTGATCCAACCTCAGAGATCGGCTTTGCTCAAAAAGTAGATATTTTAAAACAGATAGATGCCTATCTGCGCGCCTTAGACAAACGCGTTGTACAAGTCAGCGCGGTTATCGCAGCCAGTCTGCAAGAAGTGGTAATTATGCGCCCCGATGGAGAGGTTTTTACCGATCTTCGCCCCATGACTCGCGTCAATATTTCGGTGATTTTAGAAAATAATGGGCGCCGTGAAAGTGGCAGCGCGGGAGGTGGAGGGCGATTTTCTCTTTCCGAATTGATCCGCCCCGAAGATTGGCAGCCTAAAGCCCGCGAGGCGCTGCGAATTGCAGCGGTCAACCTAGACGCGATTGCCGCCCCAGCCGGGATGATGGATGTTGTATTAGGGCCGGGATGGCCGGGCATTTTGCTGCATGAAGCGATCGGGCACGGGCTTGAGGGCGATTTCAACCGAAAAGGCAGCAGCGCCTTTGCCGGCCTTATGGGGCAACGGATCGCAGCGCCAGGCGTGACCGTTTTGGATGATGGCACGCTGCCCAACCGGCGTGGATCGATCAATATCGATGATGAAGGCACAGCCTCGCAAAAATCGACCCTGATCGAAGACGGCATATTAACCGGGTTGATGCAAGATCGCCAAAATGCACGTTTGATGGGCGTCAAACCCACCGGCAATGGCCGCCGGCAAAGCTATGCCCATATGCCCATGCCGCGGATGACCAACACGTATATGCTGGGCGGTGAAACGGAGCCTCAGGATATTGTAAGCAGCCTCAAAGATGGCCTTTATGCCGTGGGCTTTGGCGGCGGTCAGGTCGATATCACCAATGGCAAATTCGTCTTTTCCTGCACCGAGGCCTATCAGGTGAAAAACGGCAAAATCGGCGCGCCAGTGAAAGGTGCCACTTTAATTGGCGATGGTGCCACCGCGCTGAAACAGATCCGGGCAATCGGATCGGATATGGCCTTGGATCCGGGTATGGGCAATTGTGGCAAGGCCGGACAATGGGTTCCGGTGGGGGTTGGGCAGCCCAGTTTGATGATTGGCGGGCTGACGGTGGGCGGATCGGCGGAATAATACGATCATGCGCCCACGCTTTACGATGAATTAACCACTTCTCGTGTAGAAGGGTTCTCGTAAGCGGCGGAGTTGTGATGGTCGACGATTTGTTTTCTTCCTCTCACCCCCTACTCCCACCCAAAACGGAAGATGATCAACTGGATTGGCTTCGTCTCTTACGCTCGCGGCGGGTGGGAATAAGCACCTTTTATCGTTTGCTGGCTGAACATGGAACAGCCCAAAACGCGTTGGAGCATTTGCCAGATATTGCCCAATCGCGCGGGTTGGCTGGCTATCGAGCTTGTTCGCAAAAAGATGCTATGAGAGAATTGTCGCAAGGCATCAAATATGGCGCACGATTGGTGTTTCGAGGCCAGCCCGACTATCCAAAACAACTGAGCCAAATTTCAGATGCACCGCCTTTGATCTGGGCGTGCGGAGATTTAAACCTCACAAAACGCCCGGTAACGGCGCTTGTGGGCGCGCGCAACGCCTCGGCTTTGGGGTGCCGGATGGCGCGCCGGCTCTCGCATGATTTGGGGCAGGCGGGGGATTGCATTGTGTCTGGGCTCGCCCGAGGCATCGATGCTGCGGCGCATCAGGCTGCACTTGAAACTGGAACGATCGCTATTTTGGCCGGTGGACTCAAAACCATTTATCCCCCCGAACATAAAGCCCTCACCGCCTTTATCGCCAAACAGGGGCTCCTACTTTCAGAACAGCCCCTTAATTTGCGCCCGCAAGCGCATCACTTTCCCATTCGAAACCGTTTGATTTCGGGATTGGCGGCGCAAACCATCATTGTTGAGGCCGCGTTGAAATCTGGCAGCTTACTCACCGCAAGAAACGCCCTTGATCAGGGTCGCGATGTGCTTGCAGTGCCCGGGCACCCGTTGGATCCGCGGGCGGCCGGATGCAATGCGCTGATCCGCGATGGCGCTGCTTTGGTGCGCAATGCGCAAGACGTGCTTGACCTAAGGCAAAACGTGATACCCCTCGAAAATGATAAAGCACCGCTTAATAGCGCTTCTTGTCAGCCGCCCGTCATGAGCGGTCGCGCAGCGCATGAACCCGCGCAGACATCCAAATCACAGCTGCAGCAAGATATCTTAGATCGGTTGAGCGTCACCGCGATTTCAGAAAATCACCTGATCCGCAGACTTGCGCGGCCCGTGGCGGAATGCAACGCAGCCATCACCGAGCTTGAGCTGGATCAAAAACTACTCCGGCATGCCGGCGGCCATCTGTCTTTAAGACCATAATTTTACCAATCCAACCGATCTGAGAGCCGCGCACACTCCGTTTTAACGAAAATCATAGTTGCCAAATTCCTTGGATTGACAAGCCGGTCTTTTCGGCATCATGGTCTCCGGTCATAAAGATCCGACCGAGTCGAAAGGAATTTGAATGCCCGTTGTCGTCGTAGAATCACCGGCCAAAGCTAAGACGATTAACAAATATCTTGGGTCGGGTTTTACCGTTTTAGCCTCTTACGGGCATATTCGAGACTTGCCCCCGAAAGACGGATCGGTTGATACGGAAAACAATTTCGACATGATATGGGAAGTCGGCGCCGACAGCAAAAAGCATATCAAAGCCATTGCCGACGCGCTGAAGGAAGACAATGCGTTGATCTTAGCCACCGACCCGGATCGCGAAGGCGAAGCGATCAGCTGGCATTTAGAAGAAACACTACGCAAACGCAAAGTATTGAAAAAAGACACACCCGTCAGCCGGGTGGTGTTCAACGCGATTACCAAAAAAGCCGTGACCGAAGCGATGAACAACCCGCGCGAAGTCGATGCGCCATTGGTGGATGCCTACCTAGCCCGACGTGCTTTGGATTATTTGGTCGGGTTCAATCTTTCTCCGGTTTTATGGCGCAAACTGCCAGGGGCGAAATCGGCTGGGCGCGTACAATCGGTATGTTTGCGCATGATCGTCGAGCGCGAACTGGAAATAGAAGCGTTTAGACCGCAGGAATATTGGAGCGTCGAAGCCCTGCTGCAATCGCCACGTGGCCAGGACGTTACCGCCAGATTGGTCAGCCTTGCCGGCAAAAAGTTAGACAAATTTGATTTAAATAACGGACCGCAAGCAGAGCTGGCCGTTCAGGCGGTTTCAAGCCGCCAGCTTTCGGTGCAATCGGTGGAAGCCAAAGCCGGCAATCGCAACCCCTCAGCGCCGTTTATGACCTCTACCCTGCAGCAAGAGGCCTCGCGTAAATTTGGCATGGGCGCGCGCCAAACAATGAGTGCTGCGCAACGCCTCTATGAGGCCGGTCACATCACCTATATGCGAACCGATGGCATTGATATGGCGCCCGAAGCCGTAATGGCGACGCGCGATGCGATCAAAGACCGATATGGTGAAAACTATCTACCCAACAGCCCCAGAATGTATAAAAACAAGGCGCGCAACGCCCAAGAGGCGCATGAATGTATTCGCCCCACAGACGCAACGCGCGATGCGGCTAGTTTAAAATTAACCGATGCAGATCAACGCAAATTATACGATTTAATTTGGAAACGCACCATCGCCTGCCAGATGGCAGCCGCCAAAATTGAGCGCACCACGGTTGAAATCGGCAGCGCCGATGCTCAGGTGGGCCTGCGCGCAAACGGTCAGGTAATTTTGTTTGATGGGTTTTTGAAGGTCTATGAAGAGGGCCGCGATGACAGCCAAAGCGATGGCGATGACAAACGGCTGCCCCAATTGATGCAGGGCGAAGCGATGCAAACCAATGCTGTCACACCCGAGCAGCATTTCACCCAGCCTCCGCCCCGCTACACGGAAGCCACTTTAGTGAAGCGGATGGAAGAGCTTGGGATTGGACGCCCCTCGACCTATGCCAGCATCGTGACCACAATCCAAGAGCGCGACTATGTGCGCAAAGAACAAAACCGCCTGATCCCCGAAGATAAAGGCCGCATCGTTACCATTTTTCTGCTGAATTTCTTTAAACAATACGTGGAATATGAGTTTACGGCCGGTCTGGAAGACCAGCTCGACAATGTGAGCGCGGGCAATGCGAATTATAAAGATCTGCTTGGAAAGTTTTGGCGTGATTTTTCGGCCGCAATCGCGGAAACATCAGAATTGCGGATCACCGAAGTGTTGGATGTTCTGGATGACGCTCTTGCGCCGCAACTCTATCCCCCCCGCGCCGATGGCAGCGATCCGCGCAGCTGCCCCAAATGCGGCGTGGGCGTGCTACATCTAAAAACGTCGCGCACCGGCGGTTTTGTCGGGTGCGGGAATTATCCAGATTGTCGCTTCACGCGGCCTATGAATGGTGATGCTGATGATGCGGGTGATCGCGTCTTGGGCGAGGATGCCGGGGATGAAATAAGCCTAAAAAAAGGCCGGTTTGGTCCTTACATTCAAAGGGGAGAGGCCACAGAAGAGCAACCAAAGCCACCGCGTGCCAGCCTGCCCAAGGGCTGGGCTGCGGATGAAATGGATCTTGAAAAAGCCTTACTTTTACTGAACTTGCCGCGCGAAATCGGCCCGCATCCCGAAGATGGCGAGATGATCGAAGCTGGTATTGGGCGCTATGGTCCATTTGTCAAACACGGCCGACTTTACGCCAACCTTAAAGAGGCAGAGGATGTGTTTACCATCGGCATGAACCGCGCCGTGGAAGAGCTCGCTAAAAAAGCCGCTTCACGCGGCGGAGCGCGCGGCAGTGCAGCCAAACCGCTGAAAGAATTAGGCGAACATCCCAGCGAGGGCGGGCCAATTCAAGTGATGGCGGGCCGCTACGGCCCCTATGTGAAATTTGCTAAAATCAACGCCACCCTGCCCAAAGACATGGAACCGGAAAGTGTTACGTTAGAGCAAGCGCTTGAATTAATCGAAGCAAAGGCCAAAAAAGGCGGTAAAAAGCCCGCGGCCAAAAAGAAGCCCGCAGCCAAAAAGAAAACTCCGGCAAAGAAGAAACCGGCCACCTGAATATAATCTCATTTGGCGCCAATCAGGCGAGCGTTGCGCCGCGCAAAAATAAACGCGTTCCAGCGCCCCAAGATTTTCGCGTTTTGCGATGCCTAAGAATTGACTCTAAGGCCTCCCTCAGCCAGATAAGAGCAAATTGATCGGTCAGGAGCGGTTGCGATGAAAAAGATATATGGGTCTGCACAAGAGGCCTTAGACGGGCTTTTATTCGATGGGATGTTCATTGCGGCCGGTGGGTTCGGGTTGTGCGGTATCCCCGAGCTTCTTCTGCAATCGATCAAAGAGACAGGCACAAAAGATCTGGTTTTCGCCTCTAATAATGCAGGTGTCGATGATTTTGGAATCGGAATTTTACTTCAGACGCGGCAGGTCAAAAAAATGATCAGCTCTTACGTTGGCGAGAATGCGGAATTCATGCGCCAATATCTTTCAGGAGAGTTAGAGTTAGAATTTAACCCACAAGGCACTTTGGCCGAGCGTTTACGCGCTGGCGGCTGCGGGATCCCTGGGTTTTACACAAAAACAGGCGTTGGAACAGTGATCGCCGAGGGGAAAGAACATAAAGAGTTCAACGGCCAAACCTATATAATGGAAGAAGGGCTATTCGCCGATCTTTCCATCGTGAAAGCATGGAAGGCCGATGCAACCGGAAATTTGATATTTCGCAAAACAGCGCGCAATTTCAATCCTCCTGCAGCGATGTCAGGCAAGGTCTGTGTGGCTGAAGTGGAAGAAATTGTACCTACAGGATCGATGGATCCTGATCTAATACATCTGCCGGGAATCTATGTGCACCGCATCGTTCAAGGCACCCATGAAAAACGTATCGAACAGCGCACAACGCGCCCGGCAGCATAAGGAGCGCGCATTATGGCTTGGGATCGCAATCAAATGGCCGCACGGGCGGCGTTGGAACTGGAAGATGGAATGTATGTCAATTTGGGCATTGGTATTCCAACTTTGGTCAGCAACTATATTCCGCAAGGCGTTGAAGTCACGCTGCAATCTGAAAATGGTATGCTTGGAATGGGCCCGTTTCCCATCGAAGGCCAAGAAGATGCCGATCTAATCAATGCGGGCAAGCAAACCATCACCGAATTGCCGCAAACCGCTTATTTTGACAGCGCCACCAGCTTTGGCATGATCCGGGGGGGCAAAATAGCCATGGCTATTTTAGGCGCCATGGAAGTTGCCGAAAACGGCGATTTGGCCAATTGGATGATTCCGGGGAAATTGGTCAAAGGCATGGGAGGCGCGATGGATCTGGTGGCCGGTGTGGGCCGCGTTGTGGTTGTTATGGATCACACCAACAAGCATGGCGACAGTAAAGTTTTGAAGCAATGCAGCCTGCCCCTGACCGGAACCGGCGTGGTAGATCGAATTATCACCAATCTGGGTGTTTTGGATGTGGTAGAGGGCGGATTGAAGATCGTTGAATGCGCCGACGGCGTCAGCTCGGAAGAGTTGCGTGCCGCGACGCAGGCCAATATTGTTGCCTAGGCCTAACGAGAAAAGCGCGCGCATCTGCTTCGGCTTATGGCCGCCCAAATTGCATCCAGAGGAAAGTTTAAAAGCGCCAGAATAATCAAATTATTCAAAAACATGCGCTTCACTTAAAGGGCTGGGGCCAAAAACATGTCTTCCAGCTATGCAAGGGCGGCATCGTTCATTTTGAAACCCGCCCCTTGGCCATTGCCGAATGCGCCTTGACCGCTATCCTTTTGATATGAGCACGTTTCCAAATAAATTCGCAACATGGCTGACCGGCAAAAACTGGGCTTTACACCCCCATCAGCTTGCAATGCTGGAAACAGCAGATCTGCCCGCGCAGGTGCTCATTGCGCCCACCGGGGCTGGCAAAACTTTGGCAGGGTTTCTGCCCAGCCTGATTGAGCTGGCCGAGCAACCGTCGCGGGGGCTGCATACGTTGTATATTTCCCCCCTTAAGGCTTTAGCTGCCGATATAAAACGCAATTTGATCAGTCCAATCGATGAGCTTGGCCTGGATATTTCGGTGGAAGACCGCACGGGCGATACGTCATCGCATATCAAAAAGCGCCAACGCAGCGCCCCGCCCCATATTCTGCTTACCACACCGGAAAGCCTCGCGCTTTTAATCTCTTATCCCGAGGCAGCAAATATCTTTTCTGGCTTACAACGGGTGATTATCGATGAAATTCATGCCCTTGCCGAAAGCAAGCGGGGCGATCAATTGATGCTGGCGCTCAGCCGCATACAGGCGCTCTGCCCGGATATGCGCCGCGTCGGCCTATCTGCCACGGTGAAAGATGCCACCGAGATCGCGACCTTCCTATCTCCCACTTCGCCAACCTGCCCGATTTTGATCGCAGATGCGGGGCCCGCGCCACATATTCAAATGCTTAGCAGTTCTGGCACACCGCCATGGGCCGGCGCCGGCGGGCTATATGCGATTGCAGATGTGCTCGCCCAGATCAAAGCCCATAAAACGACCTTAATTTTTCACAATACACGCGCGCAAGCGGAACTGTTTTTCCATAATTTATGGCTGGCCAATGAAGACGCGCTACCGATCGCGATCCACCATGGCAGCTTGGATCGCCAACAGCGTCAAAAGGTTGAGGCCGCAATGACAGCGGGGGCCTTGCGGGCGATCGTTTGCACTGGGAGTTTGGACCTTGGGATCGATTGGGGCGATGTTGATTTGGTGATTCAAATTGGAGCCCCAAAAAACGTCAAACGGCTTGTACAGCGTATTGGCCGCGCCAACCATCGCTATAACGCGCCCTCTAAAGCCTTAATTGTGCCCGCCAACCGTTTTGAAGTGGTCGAATGCCTTTGCGCCTTAGAAGCTGTACAGGAAAATGATTTGGATGGCGCGCCACGTCCTCCCGGAGGATTGGACGTGCTTTGCCAGCATATTCTGCTTTGCGCCTGCGCTGATACGATTGATCCAGAGGTTTTATTCGCGCAAATCAAACAGGCAGGCCCTTATAGCGCGGTAACGCGCCGCGAATTTGACGCCTGCCTTGAGTTTTGTGCCACTGGGGGCTACGCGCTGCGCCGCTATGATCAATGGCACCGTTTGCAGCAAGATCCCAATGGAGATTTTAAATTGCGTGATCCGCGCAGCGCCCGCCGGTTGCGGCTTAATGTTGGCACCATCCAAGACAGTGATACGCTGAAAGTGCGTTTGCATAAGCGGCGCGGGGGTAAGCCGCTTGGCGAGGTGGAAGAAGCCTTTGCCGCCACGCTTGCCCCGGGCGACACCTTTTTGATCGGAGGACAAGTGGTGCGGTTTGAAAGCCTGCGCGACATGGTCGTCGAAGTCTCGCGACATGCGCATAAAAAACCCAAAATCGCCACCTTTGCGGGCACTAAATTTGCCACATCAACGCAGCTTTCCAAGCGCATTTTAAAGCGCTTTGACACAGAAAACTTTCAAGGCCTCCCCGCTTTTACCCAAAAATGGCTGTTTCAACAGCAAACGCTTTCACGCCTGCCCAGCCGCGACCACCTATTGCTAGAAACGTTTCCGCGCCGCGGGCAGCAGCATTTGGTTATTTATGGCTTTGCAGGGCGCAATGCGCAGCAAACTTTGGGGTTGCTGATCACCAAGCAACTTGAAGCGCAGGGCCTAGCCCCGCTTGGGTTTGTGGCCACCGATTACGCAACCTTGATCTGGGGGCTTGAAAAGATTACCGCCCCTGAAGCGCTGTTTGACCTGACAGATTTGGAAAAAGGCCTTGCGGATTGGTTGGGTGAAAATGCTGTTATGAAACGTAGCTTTCGTGCTGTTGCCACCATCGCCGGATTGATCGAACGCAATTTGCCCGGCCAACGTAAATCGGGCCGCCAAGCCACATTTTCATCTGATATTCTCTATGACACATTGCGCAAATATGATCCTGAGCACATCTTGCTCGCCATCACCCAAAGCGAAGCACGGCAAGGCTTGGTGGATTTTGACCGTATAAAAGAATTGCTTGAAAAGCGCGCAACACGGATTGTCCATTGTGCCTTGCCGCATGTCTCACCGATGGCTGCCCCGTTGTTTTTGGAAGCAGGTCGCGTTCCTGTTGAAGGCCAGGCGATGGACCGGTTGCTGGCTGAGGAAGCCACCGCCCTGATGGCAGAAGCCGGATTGGAATTCTAACGTGCCAAACCTGCAAAACTCCAGCCAGTACCGCTCTGTGAACGGCTTTCCCTTTACATTATCAGGCGCAGCCTTGCTCGCATTGCCCTCTGGCGCTTTATGGTGGCCCGAGCATGAATTGCTGTGCGTCTCAGATTTGCATTTGGGCAAAGCGGAACGGATCAGCCGAAAAGGCGGCGCAAACCTGCCGCCTTATGAAATTCAAGACACGCTGAGCCGGCTAGAACGAGACCTCGAGCAGACCAGCGCAAGCACGGTGATCTGCCTGGGGGATAGTTTTGACGATCTCAGCGCAGAGCGCGCCTTTCCTGAAGACGCGCAATTATGGATAGCGCGGCTTCAGGCAGGGCGGCGCTGGATTTGGATCGAAGGCAATCACGACCCGGGGCCAATTCATTTGGGTGGCCAGCATATGGCCGAATTCGCCTGCGCTCCGCTGCTGTTTCGCCATATCGCCAATCCCGCATCATCTGGTGAGGTTTCGGGGCATTATCACCCCAAAGCGCAGGTTTCCTTGCGCGGACGCGCGCGCAGTTTTGCCTGTTTCTTGCTGGATGAAACGCGGTTGATTCTGCCCGCCTATGGAACCTATACCGGCGGTTTGCGCTGCGATCATCCCACCTTAGACCGCCTGATAAACAAGCCCGGCCTTGCCATTTTAACCGGCAAGAGCGCGCAGCCCATTCCAATGCCGCGCGCGAAAGTGACCTGAGGTTTGCCTCCAAAACGAACTTGATGCGCTTACGCGGTTAACCCCTGCGGTTCGTCAATCCCATTACTGCGGCAACAGGCCGTCAGCGTATTGGCCAGCAGACAGGCGATCGTCATCGGCCCAACGCCCCCTGGAACCGGGGTGATCGCGCCGGCAACCGCGGCGCAGCTGTCATAATCCACATCCCCGACCAAACGGGTGCCACCTTCGGGCTTTTCAATCCGGTTGATTCCAACATCGACCACCGTGGCGCCCGGTTTGATCCAATCTCCTGGCACCATTTGTGCACGCCCCACCGCGGCAACCACGATATCCGCGCGCGCCACCACATCTTTAAGATCTTTGGTGCGGCTATGCGCGATGGTTACGGTGCAACTCTCGCCCAGCAGCAACTGCGCCATCGGTTTACCCACGATATTTGAGCGACCAATCACCACCGCATTCAATCCAGACAAAGACCCATGATGCGCGCGCAGCATCATCAAACATCCCAAAGGCGTGCAGGGTACCATTGATTTCTGCCCAGTGCCCAGCAATCCCACATTTGAGATATGAAACCCATCCACATCCTTTTCAGGAGCAATAGAGTTTATCACCAAATCTTCATCAAGATGGTTTGGCAATGGCAATTGCACCAAAATACCATGCACGCTTGGATCGGCGTTAAGCTTCCCGATTAACGCCAACAAATCGATCTGCGATGTGTCAGCATCCAGCTTATGTTCAAAGCTGTTCATCCCCACCTCAAGCGTTTGCTTACCCTTTGAGCGTACATAAACTTGGCTGGCCGGATCCTCTCCGACCAACACAACCGCCAATCCGGGCACGATATGGTTCTGTTCTTGCACCCGCGCTACATGCTCGGCCACTTGCACCCGAATTTGCGCCGCAAAGGCCTTGCCATCAATTACTTGCGCTGCCATTGGGTTTTCCCTTCACGTCAAAATCATGCCCTTCGGGGCAATATGCGCCAAAACGCGGCCAAACTCTATCAGAAAAGCCCCTCAATTTGGCCTAAATCATTCAGCATAATCGCTTCCGAAGCTGGCACAGATGGCAATCCCGGCATCGTCATAATTTCCCCGCAAATCACCACGATGAAACCTGCGCCCGCACTTAAGCGTACTTCGCGCACAGGCACCGAGTGCCCCAAAGGTGCGCCGCGGCGGTTTGGATCCGTGGTAAAGCTATATTGCGTTTTCGCCATGCAAACCGGCAGGTGCCCATACCCGGCCTCTTCCCAATCTTTCAACTGCGTGCGAATTTTGGCATCAGCCAAAACTTCATCGGCGCGATAAATACGCTTGGCAACGGTCTCGATTTTCTCGAACAAACTGAGCTCATCGGCATAAAGGGGCGCAAAATTTGCGGTATCCGCATCTGCAATTTCAGCCACGCGCTGCGCCAGCACTTCAGTACCTTCCGAGCCTTTTTCCCAATGTTGGCACAGAATTGCTTCCGAGCCTTGCTCGGCCACATAATCTTTGACGGCCTGTACCTCTGCATCCGTATCGGTGACAAAATGATTGATCGCCACCACAACGGGAACCCCAAAGCTTTTGACATTTTCAATATGACGGCCAAGATTTGGACACCCGGCCTGTACGGCGGCCACGTTTTCTGGTCCAAGATCCGCCTTGGCAACACCGCCATTCATCTTCATCGCTCTGACCGTGGCAACCACAACCACAACCGAAGGGGCAATCCCGGCTTTGCGGCACTTGATATTCATAAACTTTTCGGCCCCCAAATCGGCGCCAAACCCGGCTTCGGTCACTACGTAATCAGCCAGTTTCAACGCCGTGGTTGTAGCAGCCACAGAGTTGCAGCCATGCGCGATATTGGCAAATGGCCCGCCATGCACGAAAGCAGGGTTGTTTTCCAAGGTTTGCACAAGGTTGGGCTGCATTGCATCTTTCAAAAGCACAGTCATCGCGCCATCGGCTTTGATATCACGGCAGTAAATTGGTGCTTTATCGCGCCGATACGCCACGATGATATCACCCAGCCGCTTTTGCAAATCGTCAAGCGAATTTGCCAAGCATAAAATAGCCATCACTTCCGAGGCCACGGTGATGTCAAATCCAGTTTGCCGCGGAAACCCATTCGACACGCCCCCCAGGGATGTTACGATATCGCGCAGAGCCCGGTCATTCATATCCATCACGCGGCGCCAGACCACGCGGCGTTGATCAATCTCAAGCTTATTGCCCCAATAAATATGATTGTCGAGCATCGCCGACAGCAAGTTATGCGCCGATGTAATTGCGTGGAAATCACCGGTGAAATGTAGGTTCATTTCTTCCATCGGAACGACTTGGGCATATCCCCCCCCGGCAGCGCCACCTTTCATTCCGAAACACGGGCCCAAAGACGCTTCGCGAATACAAATCGCAGCGCGCTTGCCAATCCGGTTCAGCCCATCGCCCAAACCAACCGTTGTTGTTGTTTTCCCTTCACCGGCAGGTGTTGGGTTGATGGCCGTTACCAATATTAATTTTCCGCTCTCATTCGCTTGAACCGAGTTGATAAATTCTTGGCTAATCTTGGCCTTATCATGGCCATAAGGCAGAAGGTGTTCAGAGGGAATATCAAGCTTTGCACCGATTTCCTGAATCGGTTTTTTCTGTGCTTCGCGGGCGATTTCAATATCAGATTTATAACTCATGGCGTTCCCTCCTATCGGTTTGTCCGATTTTATCCCTCTGGGCTATAGCCCGCTTACCTCTTCGTAAAGACGGTGTTTCCGACATTTTCGGGATCTGTTGCGGCGGCATAGACTTCGAAAGTTTCGCATCCGAAACTAAGGGGCCAGCTTAGCACAAGCGCCTATCATAAGCGCAGTGCAGACTTTGATATCGGGCGATGTGCCTAAAATCTGCGCTTTGCCGGCCGGCGATCTTGCTGCGGTTCGCGCCACTTGCTAAAAAGGCATGTATGGACAGGCCCGTCTTGACGCGCCGCAAACCACACGACTTTAGTCAGCTGGTATGGGCTGAATACCCGCCCGAAGATGCCCCACCAGACTCAAGATCAGTGGCTTCGTTTAAAATCTGGCCAAGGCTCGGTACAAGCGGCGCATTGCGCGTTTGCCATAACGCTGCGCGTTTTATCGATTTTGCGCATTGAATATAAACCTCTTGTACAGTGATCACCATCACGCAAACCGGGCCTCCTTTATTGTCTAAAAAGCTGGCGCAAAGATCCGGATCTGTCGTCAGGGACGCTTGGCCATTTACCCGCACCACCGTATCTGAGCCCGGCACCATAAACATCAATGAAATGCGACCATCTTCAACGATGTTGCGCAAACTGTCCAAACGGTTATTGCCGGGCCAATCGGGCAATAAAAGCGTTTTATCGTCTTGGATCCGTACCACCGGCCCTAGATCGCCGCGCGGAGATCCATCGGTACCGGCGGAGCCAATTGTTGACAGCACGCAAAAGCGCGCGGCCCCTATCCAAGCTTGATATAATGGTGTCAGATGATCTGCAACTTTATGCAGGCTTGCCGGACTCGCCTGTCCATATAGTGCCTCAAGTGTCTTGACCGACCGGATAAAATCCATCTGTTGCCGCCTCTTCCAATAACGCGTTTGAACTTTGCTCAATCACCTCTTCCAGCCTATGCATGAACAGCTCATTGCTTAGCCCGGGTTGAATGGCAGGCAAAAACTCAATCACAGCCAAACCCGGTTGCCGCAGGATGCCATATTTGGGCCAGAAAACGCCAACATTCGTTGCCGCGGGGATGCAGGTTTGACCGGTTTCTTGATAAAGAACTGCAGTACCGATCTTATACGGCGCCGATGCGCCAGGCGCGATCCGGGTGCCTTGCGGATAAATGATCAACTGTCCTGCAGGCGAATTGCCTGAATTGACCGCAGCCACCATTGATTTTATGGCTTGCGTCCGTTTGCCGCGCTCAACACAAATACATCCAATCCGCAAACCGAACCACCCCAGAACAGGTGCATATTTCAGCGAGTTCTTCATGATGAACTTGGGTTTTGGAACCGCACTCACAATCAAAATCGCGTCAAAAAAGCTTTGATGCTTGGCGGCAATAAGAACTTCCCCTTCTGGGATGATCCCGCGTATTTCGGAACGGAGCCCAACCATCCAGCGGGCGCTCCACCGCACCCAATGGGCATAAGAGCGCACAGCCAGATAGGCCCCGCGCCGATCTATAAGCGCCCAAGGCAGGAATAAAAGACCAACAACCACCAACATCAGGTACATTTGAAACACAAAGGCCGCGCTCATGATCCATCTGAGAACAGACATCTACGCAAGCCCCGCCAAAACCTGTTGAGCGGCGCGGCGCGTCGAAAGATAAGCCGTTCCTGCCGAAAACGGTGGAATAAAAAGCAGCCAGAGCCATTCCAGCCCCTGCAAGCCAAGCCCTGTTAAAATCAGGCTGCGCGGCTCTTCTGAGGGTATAAGATACACCACCACCGCGCCGAGTGCGATGCCGATGGAAGCGCCCGCGAATGCACGAAATGTAAACCGGCCAACAAAGGCCGAGGCAATGTAATTATCCGTCGCTCCAATCAAACGTAGAACCGCGATCACCTGCGCATTGGCCGCCATGGATGCACGCGCGGCCAGCGTAATCATCGCCGCATTTGCCGCTATCATCAAAATAATCGACACGATTCCCAGCAACCACAACCGCTGCGCGGCCCGCGCCAACGGCTTTTGCCAACGCGTATGATCATCCAAAACCGCGGACGGCACTTCTGCCGCCAAACGCAGCCGAAGACCCTGGGCATCATACCCTGCACTGGTTTCTTGGATATCGATCAAGCGAGGCACGGCTAAATCTTCAAGCGGCATATCAGGCCCAAACCAAGGCTCCAGCAAAGCGCGCTGTTCATCGGCGCTCATCACACGGGCCGAGGCGATCCCGCTGGTGGTTTGCAAGACCTGCAAAGCCTGCTGAACCTGCGCCTCAAGCTGGTCAGCCGAGGCTGATACGCGCAATGTAGCGCTACCAGATAAGGCCGTGCTCCAGCGCGCCGCAAGCCGATCAGCCGCCAAAGACAACACCAGAGCGAACACAACCAAAAACGCCATGATTGCAGATGTGGCCGTGCTAAGAGTTGCCGTGAAACCTGTGGGCGGAACAACTTTATTCCGACGCCCATCTCCTGAGATCATCGCCAGAAAATTTGAGATAGGGGCGATCATAAATCAGCCCCCGCAAGGTGCACTTGCCGATTGTTAATCCGCAAAACGCGCACCGGAACCTGCGTTTTTGCGGTGCGAATCAAGCTTAAATCATGGCTCGCAACGACAATCGTTTTGCCCATGCGGTTGAGTTCGATCAAGAGCTTCAATAACCGCTCAGACATTTCCCAATCGATATTCCCGGTGGGCTCATCCGCCAAAATAATATCCGGAGACATAATGATCGCGCGGGCCAAAGCAGCCCGCTGCCGTTCACCGCCAGACAGCTCGGGCGGATAGGCCTCGGCGCGTTTGTTCAGCCCGACCCACGCCAATAGCTCTTTAAGGTTCATTTGATCCGACAGACGATCCTGCCCCGCCACTTCTAACGGCAGCGCTATATTTTCAATCACGCTCAAATGATCCAAAAACTGACAATCTTGATGCACGACGCCGATTTTGCGGCGTGCAATTGCAATTTCATCCCGAGACATAGACGCGCGACTGTTCCCAAACAAAGACACGATCCCCGATGTCGCGGTTAAAGCGCCATAGCACAGTTTCAAAAAAGTGGTTTTTCCAGACCCTGAGGGCCCCGTCAGGAAATAAAACGCGCCCGGTGTTATCGAGACAGACATACCCGATAAAAGCTCGTTTCCACTATAGGAATAGGCTGCATTTTCCAAATCTATCAAAGCATATCCTGCTGCTATCTGTTAAGGCCCCGTAAAGCCGTTTTGCCCCAGTGCAGCCATCGTTGCAATCTATCATTCGCCTTTCGCGAAATGATTTTTTGCAGAAAGCCATTTTCTCTCTGGGTTTTTAAGCGCATATTGGGCTAGAAATACACGCTAAAGATCTAAACACGATAGGTTTATCTCGCCATGCTTCTGGCCTGCCCAATTTGCCAAGCCCAATATGAAGTGCCCGAAGACGCTATTCCAGAGGCGGGATGCGAGGTGCAATGTTCAGCTTGTGGTGAAACTTGGTTCCAACCGCACCCGCAAGCCTCTTTTCCAATTGAAAATATCCGCGGTGATCAGCGCCTGCAAGACTTTGCCTATATAAAGGGTGCGATCGAGCATAACAGCGAGTCCCAATCGAGTGAACCGAGCAACCGCGACCTACAGAGCCCTATCTTCAACAATCCAACCGCGATTCAACGCCCCCCCATCGCGCCGGCTGTTGCAGAAGTGTTGCGGCAGGAGGCGGATCGAGAGGCAAAAGTGCGCGCAGCCTCTGTATTCGTAGAAGATCAAGCCCCGCTTGAGGCCGATATTCCACCGGCGCTTGAAACTGCGCAAAGCAGCTTTCCGGCCGGTCCGGCGGCGCCAATAAACGCCCTTCCATCAGCGCCATTGCCTGCGCCGGCCAGCGAGCCAGATCAACTTCAAGCTGATAAAACCGCGCCTGCGCCCAAACCCATCACCGCCCAAAACGCGGATACGCCATCCCATAGCTTGGGCAGGCTGGGCTTCACAACCGGGGTTGCTGCCGTGATGGCCGCTTTGCTCTTCTACCTTTACGCGGAGACACTCAGCAACGCAGCCCCCAGCCTGACACCCTATGCCGATCTTTACACGCTGTGGGTGGATGCCCAGCGCCAGCGTGTAGACCCATTGATTGACCAAAGCGTTCTATGGGTTCTCGCGCAGGTTAAGCAGGTTTTTTAATCCCCTGACCCTAAAACTTTTCAAGCAAGCGTTCTAAATAGTCGCGCTCGGGTTTTGAGCGATCACGCTCACCCATACGGCGCCGGATCTCCTCAAGCAGCTGTTGCGCCTGGCGCTCCATAGCCCGCCTTTCCTGCGCCTCTGACATCCCATCATCCCCCGCATGCCGGCCCTGCTGACGCCCCAGCGGATCGGTTGCCTCACCGCGCCCGCGCCCTTGAGCTGCGCTGCCCTGATCAGCCTCATTTAAACGTTGGGCTTCGGTAAATGCCTGATCTAAGTGCTGAATACCATCCCGCAGCGCATCCAACGCATCCGCCTGTTGATCCATAGCTTCTGGCAAATCATTCTCGTCTAAAGCCCGTTCAGCCCGGCGCATAGCCTCTTCTGCTTCATCCAAAGCTCGCGCTGTAGGCCCGTCGCTGCCTTCACCGCTTGGATCAAGCGGCAGATTTTGGCGTTGCCGGCCCAGAGCCTCTCTGAGGCGCCGCTGGCGATCCGCCAGATCTTGCGCAGAGGGCGGCGTTGCATCCTCAGAGGGGCCTGTTTCACCTAGGCTTTGTTGCCCCAAACCTTCACCACGCGATTGGCTGGGTGCTTGTTGAAGATTACGAAACGCCTCGTCAGATAGGTTTTGTTGACCCCGCAGCGTGTCTTCTAAGCCTTGCAACGCTTGTTCGCGCGGCGCGCCTTCGCCCGAAGAGCCTTCCGCAATCTGCATATTTTGCATCATCTGCTGCAACTCTTGAAGCGCTTGTTGCGCCTCGGCCATACGCCCCTCACGCATCAATTTCTCGATACGATCCATCATGGCCTGAAGATCATTTTGCGTTAAATCCACGCTATTTTGCGGGGTGGTTGAACGCGGGCCCTTTTCAGGAGCGGTTTTTTCCCGTTCCGCCTGTTGCATCAATTGGCGCAGGTAGTTTTCATTTGCCTCGCGTAATTCTTGCATCAATTCGGCAATTTCCGCCTCAGATGCTCCGTTTTTCATCGCTTGCGACAACCGCTCTTCAGCTTGCCGCATGCGCTCTAGCGCATCGTCAACATCGCCGTCTTCAAGATCAATCGCCAAGGCCCATAGCAAGTCCGCAATTTCAACGCGCGCTTGTTTCAGCGCGCCTTGCGCAAGCGCTTTTGTCAGCTCAGCACTGATGAAACGCAGCTGTAAATAATCACCCTCCTTGCGGATTTGCGATCCTGGTTCAAACAAAATCGCCTTAAGCATACGCTCGACCCGCCCAGCATTTTCACGATGCCACATCAAATCGCGCCGCTGTTCAATCAAGGCCGCAGCCAAGGGATCAAAAAATCTGCGGCCGGGCAGCGTCATGGCGCGCGCCGGGGTCACGACGCTTTGTCCCAAAGCATCCTTGGCTTCCAAAGAAACGGTTACGGGTAGGTTTGAGAGCATATGTTTCGAAAAATCTTCGGTTACATCCATCGAGAAATCCCGATACCGCCCATCAAGCGGCATCGGCAAATCAACGCGCAGGGCCGCGTCACTCTCTGGGTCAAGCGCCAAACCATAACGCCGATCTAATGCCTCTAAATCCACTTCAATAAGCGCGCGTACTGCGGTGATGCCAAAATCATCCTGCGCGGCGTAACTGAACCGGCTGACCCCAAAAAAATCGGGTTCAAAGGTTCCATTCCATTGCAGGTTGGGCGGCTTATCAGGAAGCAGCGTAACAGACCAAACTGCGCTGGATGGTCCCGAAATTTCCAAAACACCCTCTTGTAGAACCGTGAAGCTTTGTTGCAAGCCATCCGCGGCAGAGGTGGCCGCAGGGGTGGGCGAAACGGTTTGATTTATTTGATAGCTGCCTTCCGGGCCATAAAACCGCAAATCAACCCGACTGGTGTTCAAAAGCCTTAAGTCAGCTTGCTCGAAAAGATCCGGCAAATAAAGGCTGGGCAAACCGGAATAGGGCGGCTGTGTCACCCACCCCTCCCAGCTTTGAACCTCAACCGTTTTTAGGTTTAAGGGCAGCGGCGGCGCAAAACGCGCCGCAAAATTAGACGATGATCCAAAGGTTAGGCTGACCAAAAACACCAATAATGCGCATAGGCGTAAGCCAAAAGGGTCGGCTTTCATCAGAGTCAGATCAGGGGGAACCGATAAGGCTTGGTTGGCCAACGCTTGCATTTGGTGTTGATGGCGCCGCCAGAGCGCCTGCGTAACCGGATCTTTACCTCGGATGCTTGCAACATCGTTTAACGCTTGCAAAGGGCGCGATGGCAAGCTGCGATCCACGCGTTGCTTGGCGTCTTGCCAACGCGGCATATGAAACCTTTTGATACCCCAAAGCAACGCAGCAAGAGCCCCGGCGGCAGCAATCCCAACCCCCAGCGCCAGAAGATCAATTTGGCCAATCACCGGCCCGCGCCACATCGGCAGGCTAAACCCAATCAGACCAACCGAACAAAACGGCCAGAACGCTTTTAAGCCGCGCTCACAGACCAACCCAATAAGCGTTTTAAAGACAGCCGGCTGCGGAGCTGAAAACCAGTTTTGAACACGCGAAAAGACCAGATTAAACCTCCAACTCTTGGCTGTTTTTTTCTACAACCAAGAGGGAATCATATCTCGATTTATCATTTCGTCAAATGTGGGACGGGCTCGGATCACCGCGAATTGATCGCCGTGCACCATTATCTCGGGTACCAATTGGCGGGTATTATATTCACTGGCCATGACGGCCCCATAAGCACCGGCCGAGCGAAAAGCCACAAGATCGCCCGCGCTTTGGCGCGGCAAAGCCCGCCCTTTGGCAAATGTATCTCCAGATTCGCACACGGGGCCCACGATATCATAAGTGGCTGTTGGCTGATCCGCGCTGGCTGCTTGCACAGGCACCACATCATGATGCGCCTCATACATCGCTGGGCGGATAAGATCGTTCATCGCCGCGTCTAAAATCAGAAATTCACGGTCTTCACCGGATTTCACATAAATCACTGAACTGACCAAAACCCCAGCATTGCCAGCAATCAAGCGCCCAGGCTCAACTTCTATTTCACAGTCTAAATGGCCCAATTCACGCTGAACCATTGCGCCATAGTCCTGCAAGCTGGGCAAAGGCCCAGAATCGGCCTGATAGGCAATACCAAGGCCACCGCCCAGATCAAGCCGACGAATATCATGCCCCTCGGCCCGCAATTGCTGAGTCACGCTTGCCAGTTTGCGATACGCCAATTCGAAAGGTGCCAACTCCGTCAGCTGGCTACCAATATGCACATCGACACCCACCGCCTCGAGCCCGGGTAAGCTGGCCGCGCGCGCGTAAACTTCAGAAGCGCGCGAAATTGGAATGCCAAATTTGTTTTCTGCCTTGCCGGTGGCAATTTTGGCGTGGGTTTTCGCATCCACATCGGGATTCACGCGCATGGTGATTGGCGCAACCGTTCCTAAAGACACTGCCACCTCATTGAGGGCTTCCAGCTCGGCTTCGCTTTCCACATTGAATTGGCGCAAACCACCGCGCAGCGCGAAAGCCATCTCATCGCGGGTTTTTCCAACCCCTGAAAATACAATCCGCTCCGGGGCAACGCCGGCGGCAATAGCGCGACGATATTCCCCCCCCGACACCACATCCATCCCAGCGCCCAACCCGGCCAGGGTTTTAATAATGGCTTGGTTCGATGCAGCTTTCATCGCAAAACAGACAAGGTGATCCATACCTTGAAGCGCCGCATCAACCGCATGGAAATGGCGGGTCAAGGTGGCGCTTGAATAAGCGTAAAATGGCGTGCCAACTTGCGCTGCTATCTCTGCCAGCGAAACCCCTTCGCCATGAAGAATACCGTTCTTATACTGAAAGTGATCCATCGTTACCCAAAGGCCTTTTATCTATGTTTATGAGCTCGATTACCCTATCGACCACGGGATGAAAAGCCTTGGCCCTGTTCTAGATTATGGCAGGGTCTGCTTGAGAAAAATAAATTCGCAAAATGGCCGGAACTTATGTTTGACAAACGCTCTAGGCTACGTCTTCTAGGTGGACACCGTTACAGGACGTATCAATGCTGACCTTCGCACTTGCCGTTTTTTTACTGATCATAACCCCAGGACCTGGTGTGCTGTCCACGGCGGGCGTGGGGGCCGCCTATGGGTTTCAACCCGGACTGCGCTATGTGATGGGGCTTTTTATCGGCACAAATTTGGTGGGCTTGGCCGTGATCAGCGGTCTCGCGGCCATCGTGTTCAGCGTTCCTGTGGTTCGGGGCGTGCTGATGGCGGCCTCGCTGGCCTATTTGGTCTATTTGGCGGGTCGGATCGCGCTGGCTGGATCAAAACTGGCTTTTATCGATGCGCGCCGACGCCCCGGGGTAAAAGACGGAATACTCTTACAAATTATCAACCCCAAAGCCTATGCAGTGAACTCGGCCCTCTATTCGGGTTTTGCGTTTCTGCCCGACAACCTGCTGCTGGAAACCCTACTGAAACTGCTTATCGGCAATGCGGTCTGGTTTCCTATCCATTTGATCTGGCTTTTTGCGGGCAGCGCATTGCATAGGCTCGACCTCGCCGAGACAACGCAAAAGCGAATAAATTATGCTATGGCAGCCGCAATGATGACCGTTGTGCTGCTTGGGGTTTCCGCCGCGCTTTAAGACAATAGCGGGCGAATGCGATCAATCGCGCGCAGAATATTCTCGCTGCTATTGGCATAGGAAAACCGTACATAGCCTTCGCCAAACTGGCCGAAGCTGGTGCCGGCAACCGTGGCCACGCCCGCTTTGTCTAAAAACAAATCTTGGGTTTGCTTGGCATTTAACCCCGTGCCGCTGATATTGGGAAAAGCGTAAAACGCCCCGGCGGCATCCGCGCAGCTTACCCCCGGCAAATCATTTAACGCCTCAACGATAATTTTTCGCCGCGCATCAAATTGTGCAACCATATCATAAACGGGATCTTTGGGCCCTGTCAGCGCGGCCAGCCCTGCAAATTGCGCGGCTGCATTCACGCAAGAGTGATCATTAATGCACAACCGCGTCACTGGCTCAACCATCGCATCTGGCCAAACCGCATAGCCCATGCGCCAGCCAGTCATTGCATAGGTTTTTGACCATCCGTCCAAAACGATCAGACGGTCCCGGATTTCCGGATAAGTCAATAAACTCACGTGCTCGCGACCGTCATAGAGCATTTGGCTATATATCTCATCAGAGAGAATGGCGACATGGGGATGTGCGGCAAGCCCCGCAACCAATTTATCAATCTCTGCCTTTGGGGTGACTCCACCGGTTGGGTTGGCGGGGCTGTTTATGATGATCAAGCGGGTTTTATCGGTGATTTGAGACAAAACCGTTTCCGCATCAAACGCAAAGCCATTTTCTTCCAACAAAGCCATTGGAACCGGCGTGGCGCCGCTATAGCGAATAACCGATTCATAGATGGGAAAGCCCGGGTTTGGATAAATAATTTCAGCCCCTGCCTGACCAAACATCAAAACCGCAAAAAACATCGTGGGTTTTCCACCGGGTACGATAATCACGTTATCCGGGTGAACCGCAGCCCCATGACGCTGCTCTAAATCCTCTGCCACCGCTGCCCGCAATTGCGGCAAGCCATTGGCCGGCGTGTAGCCGTGATGTCCGTCCTGCAAGGCTTTTATACCCGCATCGACAATATGCTGCGGGGTGCGAAAATCTGGCTGACCAATTCCCAGGTTGATAATATCCCGTCCCTCGGCCGCCAGTTTTTGAGCGCGCGCCAGAACCACAAAGGCTGATTCTGTGCCAAGCCGAGAAATACTATCGGCAAATTTCAATTGTGTCATTCGATGTCCTTTCGCATGCGTAGCCGCATAAAAAAATAAAACGGCAATCCGCATCCCAACCCGATACATAAGATGAGAGGAATACTGACGAGCCCTGAAAAGTTGCGCCTTTGAAAGGCCTCAAACACGATCCAAACGACCAAAGCGACGGCGGCAACGGTTAAATCCCACGCCAAGCCCGCGCTGGCCTCCGTTAGGAAAAAAGCTGATATCAAATCGCCAAGACCGCCCTCATTTTGGGCCATCCAAGAGGTGAAATAATACATCGGATGCACAGCGCCCCAAACCGCCAAGCCCAAAAACACCCACGAGATTCGCCGCATTTATTTCACGTCTTCCGTTTTTGGAGGCATGGGCGGACCATCGGCGCCACATCCGATCAATCCAACCATACAGATCACTGAAAACACGACCCAAACCAATCTCATGCTTCCAGCTCCTGTTTCCACCGCAGGATCTGCGCGCGCACCTGCGCAGGCGCAGTGCCGCCGTAAGAGATGCGCGAGGCAACCGAATTCTCTACGCCCAAGACATCATAAACCTCTTTGGTGATCGCGGGATCCACAGAGTGCATCTGCGTCAGGCTTAAATCTTGTAGCTCGCATTTTTCCGCCTCGGCCAGCGCCACCAAACTGCCCGTGACATGATGCGCATCACGAAACGGCATGTTTAAACTGCGCACCAGCCAATCTGCCAGATCGGTGGCGGTTGAAAACCCGGCCCCGGCGGCGGCGCAAAGGGCAGCTTTATTGGCCTGCAGATCGGCCACCATGCCCTGCATCGCGGCCAAAGCCAGCAGCAGGTTATCGGCGGCGTCAAACACTTGCTCTTTGTCTTCTTGCATATCCTTTGAATAGGCCAAAGGCAGGCCCTTCATCACCAGCATCAATGCGACATTGGCGCCAAAAATACGCCCGATCTTGGCGCGGATCAATTCAGCTGCATCGGGATTTTTCTTCTGCGGCATGATAGAAGATCCGGTTGAGAACCGATCCGACAAGCTGACAAAACGAAATTGCGCGGACGACCAGATTACAAGCTCTTCTGCAAAACGGCTGAGATGCATCGCGCAGATGCTCGCCAAGCCCAGAAATTCCAACGCAAAGTCACGATCACTGACCGCATCTAACGAATTGGCGGCCGGGCGATCAAAGCCAAGCGCTGCGGCGGTGCTATTGCGATCGATCGGAAACGACGTTCCGGCCAAGGCGGCAGCCCCTAATGGACATTCAGACATGCGCTTGCGGGCATCGCGCAGGCGGCTTAAATCGCGCCCAAACATTTCGACATAGGCCATCATGTGATGCCCCCAGGTCACGGGCTGCGCGGTTTGCAGATGCGTAAACCCCGGCATTACCCAGTCCGCGCCGTGTTCTGCTTGCGCGATGAGCGCATGAATCAAACCCGTTAAAGCAACCTCACACGCGTCTAATTGGTCACGCACCCAAAGTTTGAAATCAGTTGCAACCTGATCATTGCGCGAGCGCGCCGTGTGCAGCCGGCTGGCAGGTTCTCCCACCAGATCTTTCAACCGCGCTTCGATATTCATGTGAATATCTTCCAGCTTACTTGAAAACACAAATTTCCCGGCCTCAATCTCTGACAAAATGGTGATCAGACCTTCCTCAATCGCTTCAAAATCGCTATCACTGATGATGGATTGTGCTGCCAACATCGCGGCATGCGCGCGCGATCCGGCTATATCTTGAGTGGCAAGGCGCTGGTCAAATCCGATTGATGCATTAATTGCTTCCATAATCGCATCAGGACCGCTTGCAAAGCGGCCTCCCCACATCTGATTTGAGGACGTGTTAGACATCAATTTACCTTTCGGAGGACACATGGCATTTATTCGTTCATTCTTTGTTTATACTGCTCTTATTCTGGGTGCAAATAGCACGTTGGCCGCGGCAAATAGCACCGAGCATCTACAGGCTTTAAAGCAAGGCGATATGAAGAAATTGGTGTTGCACAAAACGCCAAAAGAAATTTCAGAGCGCGCTTTTTTAACGCAAGGCGCAGATGAGGGGCGTTTGTCAGATTTTGCCGGGCAATATGTTTTGCTGAATTTTTGGGCAACATGGTGTGCTCCTTGCCGCAAAGAAATGCCAAGCCTGTCAACCTTGCAAGCGCAGCTGGGCGATGCGCGGTTTAAAGTGGTTACCATCGCAACGGGCCGAAACGCACCAAAAGCCATGCAGGCGTTTTTTGACGCATTAGAGATCAAAAACTTGCCTCTGTATCGAGATCCGAAACAGAAACTTGCCAAAGACATGGCCGTGCTGGGGTTACCAATGACGCTGCTCATTTCACCCCAAGGCAAAGAGGTTGCGCGGCTACGAGGAGAGGCTGATTGGGCCAGTGCGCCGGCGCAGGCGCTTTTACGGGCTTGGATCCAATCGGCGCAGTAAAACGGGTTGGCAAGCTAAAATCGCGCCTTAATGAAAAAAGATCCCAACAACTGGCCGGTTTGTTGCGTTTCAAATTCAGGGCTAAGATAGGTCCAGCCAATGAAATTGGCTCCAACGGCCATGTACATAATTCAAGCCAAACCGAGCACGGGCGCGATATTTAGAAGCGCGCAAAGCAGAGCCGGTTAAGAACATTGAGCCGATAACACGGGTCAAATCCACGCCTGCGCTGAGTAAAAACCCTTCTCCTGTGCCGTCTATAACGCTATAACGCTGCCCTGAAACGGGCGCTCTTGCAAAGAGTGCTTCGGACAAATCACCAAAAAATCCTGCGTCCACTCCAATTCGGATGAGGTCTTCGACCCCTGTTTGAACTTCGACAAACGAACGGATATTGGTTGAAGGAGACAGCGCGATAGGCCGCGCAACTTCTGTTAAAGTTCCAAGAATAAACTGATTGGACACTTGCGTATTTTTCACAAAATCTGACGGAAAAGGCTGATCAATTTCCGAATGGACCTTTTGCTGCAACCCCATTAGGCCGGTCTGCGGGCCCAACAATGATGCATCTACCCCAAAATTATAGGCCAAGCCGCCCGCTTGAAAGTGACGGTGCAGACCAATCGACAAATGGCCCACGTAATCCCTGTCTATATCTTCCGTCAAGCCAGTCTCGTCACGGGCGTGAGACCTGTCAGGATTACGCGATAAATCTGACGGAGCAATTATTTGGCTAAACAATCTAAGTTCATTAAGCGCCTCTCTGCGCGGCAATGTCCGGCTCATTTTCGGGCTATCAAAAACACGGCTAGACACGAGCGACCCCGTGCGCCATCGATCCCTACCATCCCCAAAGAAATCATTTGTGAACAAAAGGCCATATCCAAGCAGTTTGGCTTTTTCCTTTGCTTGAATGCCCTGAGGTAACGCAAAGAAACATAGGCCCACCAGTAAAAGCTTCAAAAATACCACTTAAGACTTATCCAAATAGTTTGCTCAACATAGGGCGCCGTTACAGTTTTTAGATGATGCTCTTTTTATAAAAAAATCCTAAAATAAACAAATATTTTTGATGCATTCATTAAAGTATCTGAATGGTATTTTTTTAACTCTAACCAAATTATTTGTGTTTCAACGTTAGGAAAAAGAGTTTTTTTTCTTATATAGAAATCATAAGAGAAGATTGAATGCCCTAATTTCTTCTACAATAAATTAAAGCCCGACGTCACCTGATATCCTAAATATCCAATCATAGATAGAACATCTTTTTAAATATTTAATAATTTTATAATCAGTTATTTAAATTCTACATCATAAATTGTAACAACAATTGGAGTCTAATGAATTCTCTTAAAACTTCTTTGAAATATAGTTTTGATATTTAAAATTAGAATATATCTTTCTGTTTAACCGGCAACCTCTTTGTGAATAAGCAAAAGGTTATTGACATATAAATCAATCAAGTGGTTTATTCTTTTCATTAACAATAAAAAGGAATTTTCTATGCTAGAAAATATAAATGACTACTCATTGGAAGACTTAAAAAAAATTAAAAAACAGGTCGATCAGGCTATTAACACATATAAAAGCCGTGCGATGGCAAACGCCCGTAAAGAATTAGAAAAAACGGCGAAATCATTGGGCTTTTCTTTGAGTGAAATTGTTGCAATCGCACCCGTAAAATCAAAAGTAGCCGCGAAATATGCCAATCCCGAAGATCCAAGCCAAACATGGACGGGCCGAGGTCGAAAGCCACGCTGGGTAGAGGCATTCATCCAAAAAGGAAACACCCTCAAAGACTTAGAGATATAGACACGGGTCAGCATTACGGCCGCCCGCAAGGTCATGGCACAAATCACGCAAAGGCTTGCGCACGTCTGTGAGAATTGGTTCATAAATGCCTATATGCACCGGAACCCGTCAACTTCTGCTGCAATCAGATAGCGCCATGCTGATATAAGACGCCCTTCTTACCGCAAGATAGCAGACCGCTAGAAGCGCATATAATCAGCCCAAGTTCTTTTCAAGAAACTTGGTGTATTTTCAAAATATGCGCTTCGATCTTCTTCGATCAAAGGCATAATACTTGAAGTGGAAAAGATTTCGATGAAACTCTCCGTTTGTTTAGGCCGCGAACCATCTCTTGGTATTGCGTCCAGAAGCTTGAGAGCAAAGCCAAAAGAGGCTTCAGCGTCGCGTTTTAGCCGCAGCCCCGAAAACACTTCTAATGATATTTTTGTTGAAAGTCGTTTGCGCGCGCTTATCAATACCAAAGGGTGCAGAATATGCTCTGTCTCTTCAAACCTAATGGCTTTGCTTACGCTCATATCCCAAGAGCGGCTAAAACCAGCCTGTTCCAACGTTAAACCGGCGTTACGGCACAGCGCGCATCGGTTGGGCAATGCTGCGTAAAGATGCGCTCCCCAAAAGGCCTCTGCAGCTGGCATTAGCTGATAGGCGCTCAATTGAAACCCATCTGAAAAACTATCAATTCGGCCTAATTTGCTGACAGCCAGAATATTTTTTTCAACAAACATCCGCCCTGTCAGGGATGCCTGATCCAGACCTAGGCCTTTTTCCTGAAAATTTATCGCGAGTCGGGTGGATAAATAACGCTCGAGATCATTGGTTATTCCAAGTACAGCCCGCCGTGTTTCACCGTGCGCCGATAGGCCCCAAAAATACGTTTGTGGCAGCGGGTGTATTTCAAATGTATTCAAGCGCGATATATCGCTTAGATACGCCAAAGCATTGCCGTCTTGATACCTTTGCGCTGATTTATACGCCGCATAGGGAATTTCTATTTGGCTTAAACTCAAGCGTCGGTTGACATGCTGAACCCGAAAACTGCGCAAATTCGTCCGCTCAGATGTCAAACTGTTCAGAACTGCAGGAAGATCCTCTGCTTGGGCTAAATTCATCCGAGAAACCACTTGGCTGCGCAGGCTGTTTAAAGACCCCTCATCGCGCAGCAACTGTTCTAAAATTTTATGCTTAGCAATGCGTTCGGGCTGCGCCCGCTCGGCCACGTGGATGGCAAAATCCTGACCACTTTCGTGATGAAATATATGGCTTTGTACCATACATGCATATATTGAGTTTCCAGCAACGGGCTGATCATGCCAAGTGAAAAAATATCCATTTTTCTGCGTCAGCACAATTGACGCAGCCGAGTTTGAAAGCGCGCTCTGCAGCGCTTTTATATCATCCCCGACCGGCGCCGTGACAATCTTTTTTAAGATGGGGCGCCCCTCGCCAGAAAGCCCATAAACCTCGATAAGCGCACCATATTGCCCAGAGGGGGTCAGCTCATTCGGGTCCTCAACGATCACCCGAATATCATTTGCCGAGATTTCAACCAACGATTTAGAAGGCGCGTTTATCCCTAGGGTGATAATGTCCCGTTCTGCCATAGCGCCTTGAAGATCACAAGCAGACCAGCCGGGCGATGCAAGCGCAAACATCACCGTGATCAAAAAAACAACCGCCTTGCACATAAGAAAAACGCTTTGCGATCCGGCGTTAATATTGACGTTTTTCCTCACCGAACCGCGTTGATCGCCAGCACGGATGTTGCGATATTGCTTAAAATATCGGACACCACGCGGCTAAGCCCCAATGGGCTCAATTTATCGACCTTCGGCGGCACGATCAGCACCGCACCCGGTGGAATAATCACATTTGCGCTATCAATCTCTCCAATTGGCTCGCTTTGCCCATTGGGCAATACCATGTAAACATTCTTACTATCGGCAATCTTGCTGGTTCCACCCGCTTCGGAAATATAATTTCGCGGCGTTTTATAAGGGGCATAGACTGCAGAAACCTCATTATAGACACTGCCGATCACGCTTACGTGAGATGGGCGCTTGGGAATGAAAAGGGAATCCCCATCTTCTAAGAAAACTGGGTTTTCTCCACTTTTCAGAGCTGCATTCACAATTTGCCGCCCAGAGCCGCTTAAAGTGCGCAACTGATTGGCCAATCCAATAACGGCTGGGATCTGTTGGCTTTGCTCTGCGCTGGCATTTTGCGACAGGGAAAGAATGGATTGTTCAACTTGCCGCGCCAAGCTTAGATTTGCCCGCGTTTGCTCTTCTTTCAACGACTGCCGCGTAAGGACGGCCCCAAGCGGGTAAGCCACCTCGGTAAACCCGCCTGCGCGCTCAATGATGTCATGCAGCGTTTCATCTCGGCCGACAGTGTAGTTCCCTGGCCGTTGCACCTGCCCGTTCAGAGCCACGACACCAGACACGGCATTATTCACCAAGGCAGGGATCAGTATATCGTAATTTCCAGATAGTTTTATGGAAGCAGGGCTGACAGCTGTTAAATCGATGCGTTTGGAACGCTGAAGATCGATCTCACCGTTTCTGCTCACAACATATGTTCGCAGAATAACATTTTTAAGATCCGCATTCGGCAGCGCCCCCCCCGCAACGCGCAGAAAAAGATCCAAACTTAAATCAGCGGCCACAGGGTATTGACCTGGTTGGCGTATGGCCCCAGAGATAAACCGCCCTGCCGCACGCAACGTCTCTACAGCTTTGCTAAGATCTTCCGTTGTTTTCACCGGATTGTTTGGCAAAACAAACCGTCTTATGAATTCTTGCGTATAGAAATCTAACCTCATACTGGCTTGGGTGGAAAAGGTAGATTGTCGGCTTGCAAGAGCCCCCAAAGCAAACGATCGCGTTTCAAAAGAATATCCATCAGGCGCTTGTGTCGCCACTTCTGCATAAAGCGGGTAAATTTCGGCGGTCCGCGTTAGCTCTCGTGCCAGCCGAGTGTTAGAAAACCGGACATCCGACGGTAAAAATCCATATTGTTGCCCATTTACGAATATAACTGTTGGAGCAGAGGCGGAAATTCCGCGCGCCGCGACGGCAAGCTCACCGCCCATGTCTAATTGTGACTGCGTTTCAAAGGCAATCTGGCTGTCTAACTCGGCCCCTTGCACCTGGCCTGCGCTGGCGTTTGATTGGTTTGCCAGCGACATCGACGTTGAAGAAGCAATACCTTCTCGCGCGGTTTTGTTTTGGGTACCTGATGCGCTTTCGAGAACAGTTTGATCAACTGAAAAGTTTTTCAAGTTTGGCAAATTCACATTCCGCAAAAATGTGGTTGTGAAAAGCTGCAGGCGTGCGCCCCTACGCAGATCGTAGCCAGAAGCCTCGGTCAACGCCTCTGAGAGCAGAAAAGCCTTTGGTTTTTGCGCCACCGCTTTTGTATCAAAGAGTAGGCTAAAGTCATAATCAATATCTTGCGGAAACGAAAGTTGGGTGCCAAAGATATCGGCAATTGTCTGCCCCCCGCTGGCCGCCACAAAGGCCACTCGCCTGCCGTCTAAAAACACCTCGGCCGGCTCTGCAGAGACGAGCAGTTGGGAAATTCTGCCGCTCGGTTCTGTTAAAGATTGTCTCAGCAAGGTTTGATATTGGTTCAAATTCAAAATGATCAGCGTTTCCCCTGGCTGGATCAAAAACCGATCGGGAAATCGCAATGCTTTGGTCAAATTAATTGTTCTATCGGCGCCGTTTTCGCTGCGATTTCCCGCAATAAGCGCAAAATCCATATAGACATCTGACGTTAAAGCTGCGCCGTTCCGTAACAGTTCGGCGATCGGTATAGGGTTGACAATATTCAAGGAGAACGGTTTTTCAACCGCGCCAAAAACTTTTACATCCGATTGGCTGCGGGTCTGTACGAATTGGATTTGAAGCGCTTGACCTGCCTGAACCATTTGATCTTTTCCGAAAGCAATCGGTTCAGAAGTCGGAACCCCCTGATCGTTAAAGCGCAGCAAATCCATCTTTGTGCCCGGGGCCATCAGTCTAATATTTGCCAAGCGAAACAGCTCATCTGTGGAAATCGCGGTTTGGCCAGCGGCCAATTCAAAAATCCCTGAGCGCCCAACAAATCCTGCAACCGCCACCGTGCCGCCTTGATCGCCAACATGCAAACGAGCATTGTTAACCACCAAAGGATCAACGGCTGCGTCAAGCCCCAAAAGCGACTGATAAAGATCAATAATTTGGCGGTCGCCGTTTTGAAACAGAGTGATATTTCGGGCCGAGCCCTGCGGAAGAATATCCCCCACAAGCGGCAAAATTCTGCTCACAGGCGTGTAGGCCGGCACTGCAACCGTACCAGGTTGCCCTATAGCTCCGGTAATTTGCACCGATACCAACCGCGCCGCTGAAAGGCTGACATACACGTTTGCGGACGCATCATCGACTTCCAAGATTTGCGTGATGTCACTTTGCACATCCGCGATGGAACGCCCTGCGGCAATGACAGGCAGCATTCCGGGTATAGCGATTTTTCCCTCACCATCAACTATGGCCTCTTCATCTGTGCTGCTTAATCCGCGGATTGAAATGGCAAGAACATCGCCTGCAGCTAGGCGGTAATCTGAGCCTAAAGAGTTGAAAAAGAGCAACTCATCAGCAGGATCATCCGCAATATTGTTTGACGTGGCGGATTTCCCTGTTCCGAACACGTCCAAACTTTCACCAGTAAGGATTTGGTAATAGGTTTCGACCATCGACGGCGTTTGTGTCTTCGATTGCCCACCCAATAAGTCATTCGACAGCGCTTGACCTTCTTGGCGCCGTTGCTGGGCTTCTTCCGCCGTTAACCGCCTGTCCAGCAGTTTAACATTTTGTTCACTCGGGATTACGGGCTCTTTGGCCGTGCGCGCCTCGTTTTCTGGGTTAATGTCAAAACCCTGCCCCGAAAAGATATCCTCTAGGCTTTGCATATCGGTGCCAAATGGCAGGCCCTGCGATTGCTGTTGTAGCAACAGATCAAGCGGCGAGGTTTGCGCCGCGCCGTTCGTCGCAAAGAGAACCATTAATATGAAGCTGCGAACCAAGGACATCATGACTGTGATACTTTCTTTTCATTGCCGCCAAAGGCTTTGCGCATCAAAACAACAGCAGCCCCCAAAAACAGCCCTAACACCAAACCCAACGCCAAAACCAAGCTGCTTTTGGGCGATGTGGGCCGCAATGATTGATCCGGCCCCATCATAATTTCAACCACAAAAGGCCCTTCTCGCGTGGCCAGCATTAATTTTTGCTCCTCAGTGGCGATCAGTTTCGCCAATGCTTCGCGGTGTTCGCGCGAGCGCGCCTTAGAAATTTTCTGCTGATAGAACTGCAGCGCGTCTGACCCGGAAATCACGAAACGCTCTTTAAGAAACCCATCAGTTTCGCGAATGAGCGCCAGCATCAGATCGCTTGCCAATTTTGGCTTAGCGCTTTCCATGCTCAATTTAAGCATGCCGCTGGTCTTATCTTCAGAGACGGATAGATCTTCGGCTAGTGTTTTGGCCAAGCGCGCCGCGTTGGGCGCAATATAGGCGCCTTGCCCCTCTCCGGTTAAAAGAGGCTTGAGCAAACGTAGGACATTTCCCAAAGTTGAGGGAATGGGCTGTAAAAAGCTTTTACGGCTCTCATCCCATTCACGTGCGAAAAGTCGCTGTATTAAGTTTTCATCGGCAAAAAGACGTGAAGCGACTTCTTGAGACTTGAGCATCGCCTGAAACGTGATGAATTCAGTGGCGCCGCCGCTGGGCAGTTGAACCCCCGCCAGCGATGCAAGCCCGCCAAGCCCGCCCAAATTGCCGCCACCCGAACTTTGCTCTTCGGTTGGGCGCAAGGTGACCGACACGGTATAGCTCCGCTCAGCCACATGCAAATATGCCGATGAGAATAAAAAAACGGCACATGTCACGATGAAAATAAGGAGTTTTCCATCCCAAAGCGCGGCGAATAATTCGCGCAAATCGATCTCATCATCTTGCAGCTCTTCGCTCATCTCAAAGTCACACCATTCAACTTTTTATCCACTTAATATGGCAGTAAAAGCATCCCCCCCTGAGGTCAACGCCTTCTCCGCAAATATATAATATAATATCAAGATCAAGCCACTTGGCACGCCGTTGAAACGGCTTTTTTCAAGCCTGATCAGGCCTTATTTTAACACAGACAGAGCATCCGCTTTCCAAACCCTTAAAACGCAATCTGCACTTTCAGCGCGGATCCCCGATCCGATGCCATTTCAAATCCTGCAATTGCCTCATGCAGCGGCACGTTTTGGGTGATCAAATCGGAGACGTTAATCAAGCCTTTTTGCATCAAAGACACTGCTGCCTTAAACTCAAAGTGAAACCTAAAAGAGCCCTTCAAAGAAATTTCTTTGGCGGTCAGCGCTTGCATTGGCACGTTGATATCGCCGCCCAAGCCAAGCTGTATCAATTGCCCAGCGGGTCGTAAAACTGAGATGCCGCTCGCCAGCGCAGCGGCTGCCCCAGAGCATTCAAAATGCACATCAACCTGCCCTTTATCAACGCTGTAAGGGGCCAAAGCCTGTGGCTGTTTCAGGATATTATACGTTTGATCCGCCCCAACAGCTTTTGCTTTCGCAAGCGTGTAATCCGAAAGGTCAGTGGCGATTATCTCTGCAGCGCCGGCGCGCCGTGCAGCTAAAATGGTCAGAGCACCAATCGGACCGCTGCCCGTGACCAACACGCGGGCCCCTAACAAATTGCCAGCTTGCTTCACCGCATGCAAAGCCACGGCCAGCGGCTCGGCCATCGCGGCTTCACCCGCCGTTAATCCATCCGCCACAACGCATTGCTCCGCCTCCGCCACCAGATATTCCTGAAAAGCCCCCTGAATATGCGGAAACGGCATCGCACTGCCGTAAAATCGCATATTTAAACAATGATTTAACTGCCCACCCCTACAATAAAGGCAATTATAACAAGGCCTTGATGGCGAAATCGCCACTAATTGCCCAACCCGCAGCCCCTCGACATCGGGGCCAAGCTCAACGATTTCACCTGCAACTTCATGCCCCAGAACCATTGGCTCACGAAGTTTGATCGGCCCAAACCCACCGTGATTGTAATAATGCAGGTCGGACCCACAAATGCCCCCTGCTTTCAAAGCGACCGCCACCTGCCCGGGCCCCGGCGCCTCTGCATCGCGCGTTTCCAAACGCAAGTCTTTCGCGCCGTGAATGACCAAAGCTTTCATGTAAGTGACTTTCCCTGCTGTACAAGCTGCTTAAAGATAGCGATAAGATCCATCGCGGCCAAGCCCAATAATCCCTGGCCCAAAAAGGAGAAACCGAATGTCATCTGGATTGTTCAATCTTAATGGGAAGCGCGCCTTAATCACGGGATCAAGCCAAGGCATCGGCTTTGCTCTGGCAAAAGGTCTGGCGGCAGCGGGCGTTGAAATCGTCTTAAACGGGCGCAACGCCGAAAAACTGGCCAGCGCAGCGAAAGCGTTGGAGGCCGACGGTACAAAAACCCATCAACTGGCGTTTGATGCCACGGATCATACCGCCGTACGCGAGGCGGTTGACGGATTTGAAAGCGCGTCTGGCGCGATTGATATCCTGGTTAACAATGCCGGAATGCAGCATCGCACCGCGTTGCAAGATTTTCCACCCGAGGCATTTGAACAATTGCTCCAAACCAATATCGCGTCGGTCTTTCACGTGGGTCAAGCCGTCGCCCGCCATATGATCGGGCGCGAACGGGGAAAGATCATCAACATTGCCAGCGTGCAATCGGCCTTGGCCCGTCCCGGCATTGCACCTTATACGGCCACCAAAGGCGCCGTGACCAATTTGACGAAAGGCATGGCGACCGATTGGGCCAAACACGGGCTACAATGCAATGCGATTGCGCCGGGCTATTTTGACACGCCTTTGAATGCCGCTTTGGTGGCCGATCCCGAATTCAGCGCTTGGCTGACCAATCGAACCCCCGCAGGGCGTTGGGGGCAGGTGGAAGAATTGGTGGGGGCTTGCATCTTTTTGGCCTCTGACGCGTCTAGTTTTGTGAATGGCCACACGCTTTACGTCGATGGTGGAATCACCGCCTCGCTGTAAACCTTATGACAGCTGCAGCCGAAACGGCTGCAGCCGCTCCCAATCAAACTCGACCCCAATACCCGGCGCATCCGGCGCCATTGCCAAATGCTGTTCAAGTTGCAGGGGCTGCTTGGTGTATCGGTCAATCGGAAAACTATGCACTTCAAGCCATCCGCCATGGGCTTGGCCGCTCACCAAAGACACGTGTAATTCTTGCATCCCATGACTGCAAATCGGCACGCCAGAGCGCGCGCTCTCAGCCGCCACGCGCAGCCAGCCCGTGATGCCCCCACAATTTGACGCATCAGGCTGAACAAAGCCCAACCGGCTTTGCGCCAACGCCATTTGGAACTCTTCATGTGTATGCAAGTTTTCACCCTGCGCAACCGCGATGCCGGTCGCCTTGGAAATTTCCGCATAGCCCGCAAAATTTTCAGGTATAATCGGCTCTTCAAACCACAAAATATTTTGATCGCGCACCGCCTTGGCAAGCGCAATCGCCTGCGCCACATTCAGCGCATAATTGGCGTCAATCATGAAGTGAATGTCGGGCCCGATTAACGCGCGAACCGCGCGGATCCGCGCAACATCTTCCTCAAGACTGGGTTGTCCCACTTTGATTTTCACAGCGTTAAATCCAGCCGCCAAATAAGCCTTAATATGACCGCATAATTTTGGCAGTGGAAAGGCCAGATCAATCCCGCCCGCATAGGCTTTGCAACGGTTGCCTGCGCCACCTGCCATCCGCCAGAGCGGCAAACCCGCTGCTTTGCAGCGCAAATCCCAAAGCGCGATATCAACAGCAGAAATCGCAAAGCTCACGATGCCCCCGCGCCCGACATAATGCATATGCCACAGCATTTGCTCATACAAGCTTTCGATATCCGTGCTGCAGCGCCCAACTAAAAATGGCGCTAAATCGTTCCGAATCAGCGCAAGAATCGCATGGCCTCCGCGCCCGCCCGTATAGGTATAACCGGTGGCGCGGCGCCCATCTGCCAAACAGATGGTGACGCAGATTAGCTGAAAATGGCTATGCGCCCCATGTTTGGCATCCACTAACACCTCATCAAGCGGCACCTCAAAAAGCGCCGCCTCTAAATCAACGATCTGGGTATTCTCCCTCACGCTGCGATCACCTTACAGATGCGCGCATTCCGGCACCGGGCTGATCACGCTGCCCGAGGCAAGGTGATTGAGTATATTATCAACCGTGAGATTTCCCATCGCCGCGCGGGTTTCCACAGTGGCGCTTCCCACATGCGGCAACAAGGCCACATTTGACAGCGCCCGCAAAGTTTCGGGCACTTTCGGCTCTTGCTCAAATACATCTAGCCCGGCCCAGCCAAGGCGCCCGTCTTGCAAGGCTGCAATCAGAGCCTCTTCATCCACAACCGACCCACGGCTCACATTGATCAAAGTGCCGTTAGGACCCAGAGCATTCAACACGTCTGCGTTGACAAGATGCCGCGTCGCGGGCCCGCCCGGAGTGATGCAAATCACCACATCGCTTTGGCGCGCCATATCGATAAGACTATCACAATAGATGTATTCAACCGGCTTTGCGCTGCGCGAGTGATAAAGAATTTTAGCGTTAAACGGAGCGAGTTTCTGGGCAATGGCCTGCCCGATCCGACCCATGCCCAAAATACCAACGGTTTGGTTATCTGCTGAGCGCGACAAGGGCGCATTGCCCTCGCGCTCCCACGCGCCCGAGCGCACATGCGCGTCTTCTGCCAAAAAGTTTCGATAGCATGCAAGCATCAGCAAAAGCGCTGTGCTCGCCACTTCGGCGTTCAACACATTCGGCGTATGCGTGACATGAATGCCGCGTGCGGCAGCGGCGGCGGTGTCGATCGCATCATAGCCCACCCCGTAGCAGCTGATCACTTTCAAATTGGGCATCGCCTCCATATAGGCGGGCAAAATCCCATCATGACCATTCGTGGCGACGTAAGAAATTTTATCACCATGCTCTGCCAACCAGGCGATTGGATCTGCGATATCCGCCAATGCGTGGATGGTGAATTTCTCAGAAAGGCGATGCAGCATCTCTTCAGTTGCGCCGCCGATCAGCAAAAGATCCGGCATGCTCATGCGTCTTCCACAACACTTTGACGCTGCGATCCAAGGCCTTCAATCGCCAGCTCCATCACATCGCCGCGCTTGAGATAGATCGGCTGCGGCTTGATCCCCATCCCAACGCCAGGGGGCGTTCCGGTGCTGATCACATCACCTGGGTGCAAAGACATCAACCCAGAAAGATGTTCAATTATCTCCGCTACGGAAAAAATCATTGTGTTGGTGTTGCCTGTTTGCATACGCGTGCCGTTCACATCCAAGCTCATCGCTAGATTTTGTGGATCTGCAATTTCGTCACGCGTGACCAACCACGGGCCGGTTGGCCCGAATGTGTCGCAGGATTTCCCCTTCGTCCATTGCCCCGTAAGCGAGGTTTGAAAATGACGCTCAGACACATCATTGATAACGCAATAGCCAGCCACATAATCAAGCGCCTCTTCTTGCGAGACATATTTGGCCGTTTTACCGATCACCACGCCCAGCTCGACTTCCCAATCTGTATGGGTTGATCCGCGCGGCATCGACACATCATCGTTTGGGCCCACAACCGCCGAAGTGGCTTTGGCAAATAAAATTGGATGTTCGGGAATTGCGGCGCCAGTTTCCGCCGCGTGATCAGAATAATTCAAACCGATACACAGAAATTTCCCAATGCTTCCAACGCACGCGCCCAAGCGCGGGCTGCCATCAACCAATGGCAGGTTGTTCGGGTCGAGCGCGCGTAATTTTTCCAGCTCTGCATCTTGCAGCGCGGCCCCGGCAATGTCAGCAACATGCGATGACAGATCTCTAAGATCCCCATTTTGATCGATCAAACCGGGTTTTTCCGCACCGATGGCCCCATAACGAACAAGCTTCATTCTCTATCTCCTAATGGTTGTCGCGCGGCACATATTTGCGCGCAATATCTCTGTAATTATCGGCATCTTTCAAAATCATACCTTCGTCAAAGCGGCCTACCTTTTCGCGGAACAGCTCTTGCCAGGGCGAATGATTCTCTGGGTAGGGATAGCCTTCGGCCTCAAAGGCGCGGGCGCGCTCTGCCAACTCGTCCAAAGGTACCAGCATATCCGCCGAGCATTTTTTAAGATCAATGCGGACGCGATCGCCGGTTTTCAAAAGCGCCAGCCCGCCGCCAGCCGCCGCTTCTGGCGAGGCATTTAAAATTGAAGGACTTCCTGATGTGCCCGATTGACGGCCATCGCCAATACAAGGCAGCGCCTCAACGCCTTTTTTCAACAAATAGGCAGGCGGGCGCATATTGACCACTTCGGCGCCCCCCGGATATCCAATCGGCCCCGTACCACGCATGAAAAGAATACAGGTCTCATCAATATTTTCCGCAGGATCATCAATGCGATGGTGAAACTCCTCGGGCCCATCAAACACAATAGCCCGGCCTTCAAACGCATCTGGGTCCTCGGGATTTGACAGGTAGCTTTGCCGAAAATTATCGCTGATCACCGAAGTTTTCATGATCGCGCTGTCAAACAAGTTCCCCGATAAATTAATAAACCCGGCTTGCGCTTTAATGGGCGCGCTCACAGGTTTGATCACATCTTGGTTTTCGCTGCGCCGGTCGGAGCAATTATCGCCCATGGACGCGCCATTGACGGTAAGCGCTTTGGGATGCGGCAACAAACCAGCTTCGAGCAACTCTCCAACAACCGCTGGGACGCCGCCCGCCCTTTGATAATCTTCACCCAGATACTCCCCCGCGGGCTGCAAATTCACCAAAAGCGGAATCTCATGACCAATGCTCTGCCAATCATCATTGTTCAATGGCACGCCAAGATGGCGCGCAATCCCGTTCAAATGGATCGGCGCATTGGTAGAGCCGCCAATCGCAGAATTGATTACGATCGCATTTTCAAAGGCCTCACGCGTCATCACATCGCTTGGCCGCAGGTCTTCCCACACCATATCGACGATCCGCAAACCAGTTTCATAACTGATTTGTCCGCGTTCGCGATAGGGCGCCGGAATCGCTGCAGAGCCGGGCAATTGCATGCCCAACGCTTCGGCCAAAGAATTCATCGTGGTGGCGGTGCCCATCGTATTGCAGTAGCCAACCGAAGGTGCGGCGCTGGAAACCAGCTCCATAAAACCATCATCATCAATGTCGCCCGAGGCCAACATCTCGCGTGCCTTCCAAACGATGGTGCCCGAACCGGTCCGCTCGCCGTTGAACCAGCCATTTAACATCGGCCCGACCGAAAGCGCGATGGCCGGGATATTCACCGTCGCGGCCGCCATGAGCAGCGCAGGGGTGGTTTTATCGCAGCCAATATTCAGCACAACGCCATCAAGCGGATAGCCAAATAAGGTTTCCACAAGCGATAGATAGGCCAAATTGCGGTCTAACATCGCGGTTGGACGCTTGCCGGTTTCTTGAATCGGGTGAACAGGAATTTCAATCGGTGTGCCGCCGGCCGCGATGATTCCGTCGCGCACGCGCTTGGTCAGCTCGAGGTGGTGGCGGTTGCACGGGCTAAGATCGCTGCCCGTTTGGGCGATCCCAATGATAGGTTTGCCCGATTGCAGTTCTTTTCGCGTCAGGCCGTAATTCAAATACCGCTCTAAATAAAGCGCTGTCATTTCGCGGTTATCCGCATTCATGAACCATTTACGTGATCTTAAGTCTTCAATTTGAATTTTTTTCATAAGTTTATCCTGACCATCCGCCATCAATGATATGGGCTTGCCCTGTGGTAAAGGCACTTTCATCGCTGGCAAGATACACCACCAGCGCCGCAATTTCTTCTGCTTTTGCAATCCGTCCCATCGGTTGGCGCGCAATAAAGGCTTTCATTGCCGCCTCGTAATCACCAGTGGCATGCAAGCGATCATGCAAGCTCGGGCTTTCAACCGTGCCCGGGCAGATCGCGTTGCAGCGGATCCCTTTGGTAATGTAATCGATTGCAACCGATTTTGTGAGGCCCAGAACCGCCGCCTTCGTGGTGCCATAGACAAACCGGTTTGGCGCTCCGATAACCGAAGAACAGGCTGAAGACATATTGATAATAGAGCCCGATCCGCGCTCTAACATACCCGGCAAAGCCGCCCGCACGGTCCGCAACATCGAGCGCACATTCAGATCAAAAGCGAATTCCCAATCTTCATCGCTGGCCTCTAACACCGTGCCATTATGCACAAAACCAGCGCAATTGAACAACACATCGGGCTGCGCCACTTCAACGCCCGCCGCCACAGAGGCCTCTGAGCGGACATCTAATTCAAACGCCTCTAATCGGCCGGTCGCCTCAGATTTCAACTGCGCCAAACCTTCGGGGTTTATGTCAGTGGCGAACACCTCAGCGCCCTCAGCCGCCATCGCCAAAGCCGCCGCTCGGCCGATCCCTTGACCCGCCGCCGTCACCAAAACGCGTTTATTTTTCAACCTGTTACCAGCCATACACTTCCCCCCATTGCCCGTGCTAAAACCCAATATTTTTTGGGCAACGCAACCTTCGCTTCGCTGTGACTAACATCAGATGCACGAACACTCAACAGTTACGGAACGCGGCCACAACAACCTGCAAATCCTGAGTGACATCCGCAATTTCATCTCTATTGTGACGGTAGAAAGAACAAAATGAGGATGCCATGTCGGAAATATCAAAGGTCGCATTTCTAGGAACAGGTCTTATGGGGTTCCCAATGGCTAGGAACTTATCTGCCAATGGTATCACCCTGAGCGCTTGGAACAGATCTGCTGAAAAAGCGATTGGGCTATCTGGCTTTGGTGTGCATGTAGCGACAAGCGCCGCAGAGGCAGTTAAAAATGCAGATATAATCATTTCAATGGTGTCAGACGGCCCGACCGTGGCTTTGATCTTGGACGATGCGGCCTTGCAAAAAGCGCTCAAACCCGACGCAGTCTGGGTGGATATGTCCAGCACGAAACCAGAAGAAGCGCGCGCCCAAGCGGCGCATTTGCGCGCTTTTAACATCCGACATTTAGACGCGCCAGTTTCAGGCGGCACCAAAGGGGCCGAGGCCGGCAGTCTTGCGATTATGGTTGGGGGGGCTGCAGAAGATTTTTCTCAAGTTCAAGATGTTCTGGCCGGTATGGGCCGGCCAACCCATGTGGGCCCCTCGGGCGCTGGGCAATTGGCAAAACTGGCGAACCAGGCCATCGTTGCCGTTACAATCGGCGCGGTTGCCGAAGCCATGCTGCTGCTCGAGCGCGGCGGGGCCGATCCGGCAGCGGTGCGCGCAGCCTTGCAGGGCGGCTTTGCCGATAGCGTTATTCTTCAACAACATGGAGAGCGTATGACGACGGGCAATTTTGTGCCGGGCGGGCCTGCTAAATTTCACCTCAAAGATCTGAATAACGGGCTGAATGAAGCCGCGCAGCTTGGCGTGACCTTACCCGTCACGCAGCATATCCGAGATCGCTTTGAACATTTGGTTGAGCATATGGGTGGCGCAGATACGGACCATTCTGGCCTGTATTTGGAATTGCTCGAGCATGGACAAAACAAGCCATGACAAAAATCTTGATCCTTGGTGGCGGCGGTATGGTGGGGCAAAAGCTGGCAAATCACCTTTTGGCCAGTGGCTTGCCCGGCCATAAGGCGCTGGACATTACGTTGTTTGATATGGCCTTCCCCCTCAAGCAAGACGGGCGTCTGCGCTGTATAACCGGCTCTTTAACCGATGCGCAAAATATTACCATGCTTGCCCAATTGCGCCCCGATATCGTCTTTCATCTGGCGTCGATCGTTTCGGGCGAAGCCGAAAGCAATTTCGACGCTGGCTGGCAGGTCAATATGTTCACAATGTGGCATTATCTAGAAGCGCTGAAGGCGCTTCACATCGAGTCCAACCGAGCCTATGTGCCAAAAATTATTTTCACCTCCTCGATTGCAGTGTTTGGCGGCCCGTTTCCGGAACAGATTGACGATACGTTTTTAAGCGCCCCTCAAACCAGCTATGGAGCTCAAAAAGCTTCCTGTGAATTGCTGCTGTCAGATTTTAGCAGAAAAGGGTTTGTAGACGGGATATCCTTGCGCTTACCAACGATATGCGTGCGCCCCGGCAAAGCCAATCTGGCCGCCTCATCGTTTTTTTCAGGGATCATACGCGAGCCTTTAAATGGCCAAAAAGCAATTTTACCCGTGGATGAAAGCGTGCGTCATTGGCACGCTTCTCCGCGCGCAGCCGCGGGGTTTTTACGGCATGCCGCAACGTTAGACAGCGGGCTTTTGGAAAATCGACGCGCGCTCAACCTGCCAGGCGTAAGTTGCACAGTGGAAGAGCAAATAGAGGCGCTGCGCCGCGCTGCGGGTCAATCGGTCATTAAATTGATTGAGCGGCAACCTGATGACACGATCATTAATATCGTTTCCTCCTGGCCTCGAAATTTCACCGCAAAACGTGCGCGTGCGCTGGGCTTTCAAGCAGAAGCGAGTTTTGATGAGATCATCGCGACCTATATCCAGGATGATTTGCCCAACGCCAGCAAAGCCAGCGCTGATTAAAATGGAAGCTTGTTAATATGGAAGCTTGGGCAGCTCGGGCGGCATGTCAAACACCAAGTTTCTTTCTAAGTGGCTATAAATACGAGACCGGATCAACGCCTCATCTCGCATCAGAGCAGCATCTAAAATTCCCTGATGCTGCTCAATATTTTCGACCACGAAGACAAATTTCTTATCTGAATTAAAAACTTGCTGACGAAATCGCTGATAGATCATCGCGTGCGTGGCTTTGAGCACATCTGATCCGCAATCTGAAATGAGAGTCTCATGAAACGCTTGCTCGGCTTTTGCCCAAAGAATGAAAAGCGGCATATGATCAGCGCTTCCACGCACTCTTTTTTCGATATGCGATAATTTATGATGCGCCGCCGTCAGCCGAGATTCCCAATCAATACCGCCCTGACGAATCGACAAACAAGCCCCCTCGCATTCAAGCAAAATACGCAGATGCGTTAGCTCATGTTGCGCTTGATCGGTTGGAATTGGAACGCGAAAGCCACGCTGCTCTTGAAAAGACACCAAGCCAACGGTGGATAATCTGAATAAAGCCTCTCGAATGGTGCTGGCCGAACAATTATAATCATGGCGCAAAACGCTGGGTTTTAATTTCGTATTCGGCGTCAACCCACCTGAGGTTACCCGCAGACGCAGGCCTTCGTAAATATCGCTTTCATCATCCATGCCAGGCTCTCTTACTGTGTTCTAATCATGGTATAATATTATTATTTTATCAAAATCACGAAATTTTCAAGAAATTAAATAAAAACTTGAAGAAACAGATTAAGCCCTCTAGGCTTTCTTGTGTTGATTCAAGGCCAGAGCACCTTCGGCTCTGGATAATTCGGCTATAAATGTCTGGGAGGACATCATGAAACTAGTAAAAAAGGTAGCCTATGCTGCCGGTATCGCAGCCATGGCTGCAACAACTGCATCCGCAGCAACCAACCTGCGCATTCAAACGCATTTCTCTGAAGAAAGCCCTAACGGTAAGCTTGCGGCGCAATTTATCGACAATGTGCAAACAATGTCTGGCGGTGAGATCTCGATCGAGATGTATTATTCATCTTCAGTGGTGTCTTCTGTGGAAACATTCGACGCCGCAGCCACAGGTGTTTTGGATTGCGACATGACAGGTGGTGCTTACCAAACAGGTAAGAACCCTGCGTTCCAATTCGTTGGCGACATCATGGGCGGATACGACTCACCATGGGATCAGTATAGCTGGCTCTATAACGGTGGTGGTTACGAGGCAGCACAAGAGCTCTACAACAAATATGACATGCAGTTCATCGGCTGGTGGATCCCAGGCATGGAAAGCCTGTCTTCTTCAAAACCAATCCGTAACGCAGAAGATTTCAAAAACTGGAAATTCCGGTCACCTCCAGGCATGGCAACTATGATTTTTGACAATCTTGGCGCCTCACCCATCGTGATGGATTTCACCGAAATCTTCACCGCTTTGGAAACTGGTATCATTGATGGAGCGGATGCATCAAACATCGCCACAAACGTTAGCTTGGGCCTGTATGACATCGTGAAGCACACAAACTATCCTGGCTTCCACTCAATGCCATCTGACCACTTGGCCTGTAACAAAGCCGTTTGGGATGGCATGCCCGAAGCGCACCGCCGCATCATGAATGTTGCGATGGAGTCACTGGCTTTCCAAACCTCAATGCAGGTGGGCAAAGGCATGACTGCAGCAGCCTCCAAACTGCGCGGTGAAGGTGTAACCTTGCATGACTGGTCTCCTGCAGACCGGGCCAGCTTCCGCGCCGCAGCACAAGCCGCATGGAGCGATTTCGCAACCACGCCAGAAGCGAAAGCTCTGCTTGCGAGCCACGTGACATATCTGAAAGAGCTGGGTCTGGTAGACTAAGTCTTCATGACAGATAATTAACCGAAAACGGGGCCCTGCGGGGCCCCGTTATCCGAACAGGCCGAAACCTAAAAAGTAAGAAAAAAGGTGAGTTGGGCTTCCCAATGGAAATAACCAAAATCACCAGCCATATTCTGCAATATGACATGCCGCAGACGCTGGGCTATTCTCAACAGTTTTATAACAAACGCACCGCGCATCTGATCGAAGTCGAAACCGACGAAGGTCTTACGGGTTGGGGGGAATGCTTTGGCCCGGGCAATATTGCGCTTGCGAACCGCACCATCGTGCAAGATGTGATTCAACCCATGATCTTGGGCCACTCTCCGCTTGATCGGGATGTCTTGTGGCACAAAACCTATAATCTGATGCGCGACCACGGACAAAAGGGCATGCCGATGCAGGCCTTATCTGGGGTTGATATCGCGCTGTGGGATATTGCCGGAAAAGTCGCGAACTTACCGCTTTATCAACTGATCGGCGGCGCGCATCGCCAACACATTCCCGTCTATGGATACGGCATGATGCTGCGCCCAGAGCCACTTGAAGATTTGACGGTCCGCTTTCAAGAAGAAGCGCGCGCGATCAAAGATATGGGCTTCGTTGCAACAAAAATGAAAGTGGGCTTGGGGCCCCGTGCAGATATAAAACTGGCGGAAGCGGTGCGGCGCGGCATTGGCGATGATTTTAGGTTCATGGTGGATGCAAATCACTGCTATACAACAAGCGATGCTTTTGAAGTAGGGCGCGCCTTGGAAGATCTTGACGCCTATTGGTTTGAAGAACCGATCGCGCCGGAGGACCTGCAAGGTTATCGCGAATTGCGCGCGGGCCTAAACGTGAATATTTCAGGCGGTGAAGCCGAATTCAACAGATGGGGCTGGCGCAGCCTGCTTGAATCGCGCGGGCTGGATATAGCCCAGCCGGAAGTTTGTGCCCTGGGGGGCATATCTGAATATTTGCGGGTATTAGCGCTGTGCCACGCGCATTTCACGCCGGTGGTCAATCATGTCTGGGGTTCGGCGGTTGCGGTTGCAACCAATATGCACTTACTCGCGTCCATGCCAGATTTGCCCGGCGGGATGAACCCTTGGGAGCCAATGTTGGAATTTGACACAACAGATAATAAATTCCGCGATGAATTGTTGGAAACGCCGTTAGAAATTCAAGCGCAAGTTGCCCGAACCAATGGCTATATTGCGCTACCAGAGGGCCCAGGCCTTGGGATCACACCAGACAGAGACTTTTTGCAATACTTTGCACTATAATTAACGTAGCCTCACCAAGAGGCGCGAGGGGAGAAAACGCATGCAGGGAACCACGGTTAACCACAAGGAATGGTATATACCAGCCGCCTTTATCATTTGTTTTGCCTGGCAATGCTGGCACTTCCCCTATTTCATCCTGGATTTTTTCACACCAGAAGACAAATCGCTGTTTGACCAGCTCTCTGCTCAAATGATCCGCAATGATGTGACGCCGAACCTGCCGGGTTTATTTGGCGGGTTCGCCGATATTGTAGATTGGCTCACGCTGATTGCGCTTCCTATTTTGCTGGTTTTTGGCTTCTTCACGGTTGAACGGGCGCGCATGGAATTCGAACATTGGCGCCCTGTGGATCGGATCGCTGTTTTCATCGGTCGCATCACGATGGTGCAAATCGTCGTGCTGACCAGTGTGATGATCTACGAAGTGTTCATGCGCTACGTTGTCGAAGCGCCTACATTATGGGCCAATGAGCTGTCATTATGGGTGGCCAGCTTTGTGTTTTTATGCGCAGGGCTTTACGCGATGCAGCAGCGCAGCCATATCAGAATTTTCTTGCTTTACGACGTTTTACCACGCGCTTTACAGCGTGTCTGCGACACGATATCAACCAGCCTCATCGTTATTTTTGCTTTCTTTTTATGTTACGGTGGGTACGGGGAATCTTTCAAAAAGTTTTACAGCTGGGAAACATTTGGCACCGCCTTTGACCCTCCGATACCCGCAACCTTAAAGCCATTTATTTTGGTCATGGTGTCTTTGGTGGCATTGCAATCTGTGTTTAACCTGTTTTCTGACTGGAAGCTTGAACCAGTAAAGCATTCAGCAACAGACGATATAGAAGATGAAATTGAAACACTGAAACGCAACGTGGGATCAAACTGATGGATATCGGAACTATTTCTCTGGTCTTGTTAATAGGCCTGTTTATTTTACTGGCCATTGGCATGCCTCTGGGCTTGGCCTCGGCTATTTTAGCCGTTTTGGTTTTGGTTATGAAGTTTGAACCTGCCCTTTTGTCGAACCCGCTCAGCTTCGGGTGCCCTGACTGGTATACTGAGGCAAATCCCGGCGTACGATGTACGCTTACCGGGAGGCCGGGGGCGGGAGCCCTGAATATCCTGCAGCAAAAAATCTACGGCGTTATGACCAGCTATGTTTTGATTTCGGTGCCCCTGTTCATCTTCATGGCCTCGCTGTTGGAACGTTCGGGCATTGCCAAAGATATGTATAGCTCTTTGAATGTTTGGCTGAACGGAACCCGTGGCGGCATTGCAATCGTGACCTCGATCATGGCCGTGATTATGGCCGCAATGTCGGGCATTATTGGTGGGGAAGTGGTGCTGCTGGGATTGATTGCCTTGCCGCAAATGCTCCGGCTTGGCTATAATCAAAACCTCGCAATCGGAACAATCTGCGCCTCGGGATCTTTGGGCACGATGATCCCCCCCTCGATCGTTTTGATTATGTATGGGTTGATCACAGAGACCTCGATCAAAGCGCTGTTTACCGCAGCGTTTTTACCCGGTTTCATGTTGGCAAGCTTCATCATCATCTACATCATTATTCGAACCCAAATCCGCCCAGAAGATGCCCCGTTGCCCAAGCCTGCTGAAGGCGAGCCGCAGGGGTATGACAAATTGAAACTGTTCATCGCGTTTTTGAATGTTGTCTTTTTTGGCGCTGTAACCGCATTATTCTTGCGGGCCTTGTTCTTCACGGTAACGGGCCAAAACGCACCCTTGGATGACGCCATAGAGCCCATCTTCTTAGGAACTGCGGATTACCTTCCATGGTTTGCCGGCTATATCATTGCCTCTGTGCTGATCGCGTTTTTTGGCTTTGGCCGCGAGCGCTCTGCATTGGCCTGGGAAATGGGCAAAGGGTTGGTTGCGCCTATGGTCGTGATCGGCGTGGTTCTTGGATCAATTTACGGTGGCATTACAGGCATTACAGAAGCGGCAGGCATGGGCGCGATTGCGGTTTTGATCATCGCCATATTACGCGGCGAAGCCAATTTTGAGCTGGTCTGGGACAGCCTAATGCGCACGATGAAATCAACCGGAACCATCATTTGGGTGACCATCGGCGCCGCAGCGCTTGCAGGGGCCTATACGATCGCGGGTGGCCCGCGTTTTGTGGCAGATCTGATCGTTGGCTCCGAAATGCCCACGATGCTGGTTCTTCTTTCTATGATGTTCATTCTCTTGATCATGGGCGCTTTTATGGATTGGGTTGGGATTGTTTTGCTGATCATCCCGGTCTTTTTGCCGATCGTTTTGCGCCTGCCTATTCAAGAAATTGGCATTTTTGGTGAATTGAATCCGCGCCATGTGGCAACTTGGTTTGGGGTATTATTCTGTATGAATATGCAGGTCAGCTTCTTATCACCACCCTTTGGGCCGGCCGCATTTTACCTCAAATCAGTGGCGCCTGCGCATATTTCGCTGACCGATATTTTCAAAGGGTTTTTACCCTTTATCGGCATCCAGCTGATAGCCTTGTCAGTCTTGCTGATCTGGCCACCGATTGTTTCAGTTTTGTTATAGGAAAGGCAGCGGCATATGTTGAGCCCAGATCAACAAAACGCATTTGAAGAAAATGGGTATCTGGTTGTTCCAGATGTTCTAACCTCTCAAGAGTTGGCGCATATTCAAAGCGAATATGCGCAGCTCTTAGAGGGGCTCTATCACAAATGGTTCAAAGACGGGCGCGTTAAAACTGCGCCCGAAACCTTAGATTTCTGGCAAAAACTGGCGCTGTCTTACGAAGCCGGCTGCGATTGGTTTCAACCTCTGGATATCAGCTTGCCAGGGGATCAAATTTTTCCCGATACGCCCATGCATTTTGGGCCTGCTGTCTTTGCTATGATCACGCATCAACGGGTTTTAAAAATCGTTGAAGATCTGATTGGGCCTGAAATCACGTCAAATCCGATTCAGCATGTGCGGATCAAACCGCCCAGCAAGCGCTTGGCCGAGGATGAGATCAGGGCCCATATTACCAAAACAGATTGGCACCAAGATCGCGGCGTCGCGCTCGAGGAAGCTGATCAGACGGATATGATAACGGTTTGGGTTGCGATCACGGATGCCACCCAAGACAATGGTTGCCTAAAGGTTATTCCAGGCAAGCATAAAAAAATGCTTCCCCATTGCCCGAAAACCCAAACCGCCATCGCCGATGGCTGGATCAACGAGGCGGATGCCAAAGCCTTACCAGTGAAGGCGGGCAGCCTGGTTATTCTACATCCGCTGATACCGCATGCCTCCTTGCCCAATCATACGAATGGCTTTAGATGGTCTTTCGATCTGCGCTATAACGTAACCGGCCAACCGACGGGCCGATCACATTTCCCAGATTTTATCGCTTACAGTCAAAGCCAACCCGAACGCGTTTTACAGGATTGGAAAGAATGGCGCGGTTTATGGGAAACAGCTCGCAGGAAACTTTCAAACGGGGAGCATATCCCGATCCATCGGTGGCAGTCGGATGCCCCGTTTTGCGCGTAAAGGTAGATTATGGATTTCATTCGGCTTGATTCTGCGGATAATGTTGTTACAGCCGCGGGCCGCCTGCCTGCAGGGCATATTGTTGAAACGACCAAAACCGTTCAACCCATTCCCTCTGGCCATAAAATTGCCACCGCAGCGATTCCTTCTGGGGGAGAAATCCGCAAATACGCACAATTGATAGGCTATGCCTCAACAGATATCTCTGCCGGCGCGCATGTGCATGATCATAATGTGTCTTTCAGAAACACCGAAGCCTCGTATGAGTTCAGCACCGATTTGCGGCCTGTTGATCTAATTGCATCAGAGCAGCAAGACAGTTTTATGGGCTTTCGCCGCGAAAATGGCAGCATTGGCACCCGCAATTATATCGCCATCGTCACCTCGGTAAATTGTTCTGCAACCGCAGCGCGGATGATCGCAAACGCATTCACCCCTGAGGTCTTGGCAGACTACCCGAATGTTGACGGTGTGGCCGCGTTCGTTCATGGCACCGGCTGCGGAATGGCAGGGGATGGCGACGGTTTTGAAGCCTTGCAACGCGTCATGTGGGGCTATGCGCGCCACCCGAACCACGCTGGGGTTCTGATGGTCGGATTGGGCTGTGAAATGAACCAGCTTGATTGGTTGCTCGAAGCATATGGCCTCAAACAAGGGCCGCTGTTTCAAACAATGAATATTCAATCTGTTGCCGGCTTAAAGCGCACCGTTGAGATCGGTATCGAAAAAGTGCGCGCCATGCTGCCGCTCGCCAATAAAAATACCCGCAGCCCCTGCCCTGCTGGCGCCTTGAAAGTTGCGTTGCAATGTGGCGGATCTGATGCATGGTCCGGCATTACGGCAAATCCCGCTTTGGGATATGCCTGCGATTTACTCGCCGCCCAAGGTGGCACTGGCGTTTTGGCAGAAACGCCCGAAATTTACGGGGCTGAGCATTTGCTCACGCGGCGGGCGGTGAACCAAGAAACCGGCGAAAAACTGATAAAACTGATCCGCTGGTGGGAAGATTATACCGCTCGGAACAAGGGCAATATGGACAACAACCCAAGCCCCGGAAATAAAAAAGGCGGACTCACAACGATTTTGGAAAAATCGCTTGGCGCGGCCGCCAAAGGCGGCACCACACCGCTGACCGGAGTTTATAAATATGCCGAGCCGGTCACTGCATCTGGATTCACCTTTATGGACAGCCCGGGCTATGATCCAGCCAGCGTAACGGGACAAATAGCAGGCGGCTGCACCCTCGTCTGTTTCACGACTGGGCGCGGATCGGCCTTTGGCTCCAAACCAGCCCCAACGATCAAAATCGCGACCAATTCGGAAATGGCCGCGCGCATGTCCGAGGATATGGATATCGACGCCGGCAGTATTTTAAACGGCGGATGTTCTGTGGAAGAAAAGGGCCGGGAAATTTATCAGATGTTTTTAGACGTCGCCAGCGGCAAAACCAGCAAATCTGAACAGCAGGGATTGGGCGATTTCGAATTCGTTCCCTGGCAAATAGGAGCAGTAATGTGAAGCAGCTTTTGGTGCTTGGTGCTGGGCTGATCGGCGCGCGGCACGCCCAAGCGATCAAGGCCCATGCGGGGTGTAACCTTGTCGGTGTGGTTGAACCCAACCAAAGCCTATATCGAGACGCCAATGCCACCTATTTTTCAGATATATCGCAGGTCACAGCCCCCGTGGATGGGGTAATCATCGCCACGCCCACAAATTTGCACTGCGAGAATGGTATCTATGCAGCGCGCAAAGGCTGGGATATTCTTATCGAAAAGCCCGTCACCGCCAGTTTAGAGCAAGCCAAACAATTGTCGCAGGTGGTCCAAGAAAGCGGAGTCGCAAGCCTGGTGGGACATCACCGACGCTATCATCCCAGCGTTCAAGCGCTTAAATCGCTTGTTAAAGACAAAAAAATTGGCACCGCCGTAACGGCAAGCATGATTTGGGCAATGCGCAAACCAGATGCTTATTTTGAACAAAATTGGCGTAGCACCGAAGGCAGTCCGGTGATGATCAATATCGTTCATGATTTAGACCTGCTGCGGTTTATTTTTGGCGACATTGCCAAAATAACCGGCTTTGGGTCCTCTCAAATCCGCAATCAAGCCCGCGTGGAAAGCGGCGCCGCGGCTATTTTGTTCGAAACCGGAATGACAGCAAGCATTAGTTTTGCCGACACCGCCCCCAGCCCATGGGGGTTTGAGGCCGGCACGGGAGAGAACCCCAATATTGCAACAAGCCGCCAGGATATGCTTTGGATTACGGGAACACAGGGTGGGATTTCATTTCCCTCAATGACCCAATGGGGCGGAGCGGCAGATTGGTCAGAGACGCCGACACCGCGCAAATTGAAAATTGCAACGGCGGTGCCGCTGCAGCAACAATTGCAGCACTTTCTGGATGTGATGGCCGGCAAAGCCGAACCGCTGATCTCGGTCTTTGATGCAACCAAAACATTGGCAAATACACTGGAATTGGAAACCCTTTTGGCCCAACAAATTGAACCGATTTGAACGAGCTATTGCGAAAAAAATAAGCCCATCACACCGGAGCCTGATCCCATGCCTGAGCAACTGACATCCCAGCAAATAAGGTTTTACGAAAAGAACGGATATTTGGTAATTGAAAATCAAATTCCCGACGCTTGGCTTGCTAAAATACGCGCCGAAATATTCCGTTTTGAAGAAGAGGCAGCTGAGCTTGAGCACAGCAATGACCGGCTCGACCTTGAAGACAGCCATACCCGCGCCGCGCCACGTTTGCGCCGGATTAAGCTGCCGCATCTGATCAGCACACTTTTTCATGAACTGATGCTGTCTGATCATATTTTGGGCCCAGCAAGAGATTTGATCGGACCGAATTTGCGCCTGCACACCAGTAAGCTGAATATGAAATCAGCCGGATATGGCGCGGCTGTGGAATGGCATCAGGATTATGCGTTTTACCCCCATACAAATGACGATATTTTGGCCATCGGTGTTATAATTGACGATATGAAAATCGAAAATGGGCCCTTGATGGTCTATCCAGGCAGCCAAAAAGGGCCTGTTTATGATCATCATGTTGAGGGTGTATTTGCCGGTGCAATGCTGCCCGAAGACAATGGTTTGAACGCCAATGATGCTGTGCCTCTAACGGGGCCGGCCGGGTCCATCTCAATTCATCATGGCCGGATGGTGCATGGATCCGCGCTGAACACATCAGAGCGGGCCCGGCGCATCTTATTTTACGAAATGATGGCTGCAGACGCGTTTCCCCTAATGGGATCAATGACGCGCTGGGATGGGATTGAAGAGTACAACACCCGCATGCTCTGCGGCACCCCAACCCTGAATCCGCGCCTAAAAGATATTCCCGTGCGCATCCCGCAACCCCAGCCCGATGTGCCAATTTCTATATATGAAATTCAAAAAGGCTTAAAAAAACGCGCGTTTGACGTGATTAAATAAGAAAGAAATAAAGATGCCAAATGAAAATATTGGGTTCATCGGCCTTGGCCTGATGGGATCTGCGATGGTCAGCAGATTGCAAGACTTGGATTATCAAGTGAGCGTCTGCGCCAATAAATCTCGGCCGAATATTGAGGCCGCAATCGCGCGCGGTGCCCATGAGGTTGAAACCGCATGCGCGCTTGCACAGACCAGCGATATTATTCTGCTCTGTATGGATACAAGCGCCAGCGTCGAAGCCAGAATGCGTGGCCCCGATGGCGTTATTGCTGGCCTGCAAACAGGTGCGATTGTGATTGATTTTGGCACGTCACTACCAGCCAGTACGCGGGCCTTGGGCCAAGAGGTGGCAGCGGCGGGGGGCTATTATTTAGATGCGCCTCTCGGGCGTACGCCGCAGCATGCCCTGATCGGCCAATTGAACATTATGGCAGCGGGCGATACCGCTGCGTATGAAAGAGCGCGGCCCGTCTTAAAAAACCTTGCCGAAAATGTATTCCATCTGGGAAATCTAGGGGATGGCCATTCCATCAAATTGATGAATAATTTTTTCGGGATGACGGTGGCCAACGCCATGGCAGAAGCCTTTGCCATGGCCGACCAGCTGGGCCTTGATCGTGACAAACTATATACAGCCATGTCGGCAGGCCCATTGCACAGTGGTATGATGGATTTTGTCAAAGCCTATGCCGTCGAAAAGGATCCCAACCAATTGGCGTTTTCAATCAAGAATGCTGCCAAAGATGTGGGATATTACACCCAAATGGCGCACTCAGCAGGCGTTGACAGCGTGATGTCGCAAGGCGCCCTTTCCGCCTTGGATACGGCCGTTGCCGAAGGTCGCGGTGAGCATATGGTCAGTCAAATGGTCGACTTCTATGCCGATCGGTTCGCCCGCTAGCTATGGCGCTGACCGCAATGGCAAACAGGGATAATCCCAGCCTGGGCATTCTTATGATGCTGGTGACCTATTTCCTTTTTTCCTTGGTGGATACCTCGGTAAAATGGTTGCTCTATGCCGGGCTTGGATCCTTTCAACTGGCCTTTATGCGCTATGCCTCGCATTTCGTTATCAGCCTAAGCACCATCGCTTGGGGCGGCGTCAGCCTGAGTAGATTTGCAACGCCACATTTGGGATTGGTGTTGTTTCGAGGCTTCTTATTGGTCAGCGCGACGGCGCTGAATTTTATCGTTTTGCGCTATCTGTCTTTAACGGTGGTGTCGGCGATCATGTTTTCAGCACCAATAATCGTTTGCCTTCTCTCTTGGCCGCTCTTGGGTGAGCGCGTTGGCCCGTGGCGCTGGTTTGCGATTATCTTAGGCTTTAGCGGTGTTCTCGTCGTCATTCGCCCTTTGGGAGAAAGCTTTCACTGGGCGGCTTTGCTCACTTGTTATAACGCCGTGGCGCTCGCGCTTTATTCGATCATCACCCGCCGCCTCTCTGGCCTCGTTGCCGCGGAAACCATGCAATTTTACATGGGGGCATTGGGCACCTTCAGCTTGCTGCCCTTAGCTTTTTTAGACTGGGCAACTCCAAGCTCCTTATTCGAATGGGTGTTGATGTGCGTGCTTGGGGTTTGGGCTTGGGCCGGGCATGGTTTATTAACGCGCGCGCATGGGCTGGCCCCCGCGAATACCTTAATGCCCTATACCTATAGTTTCATGATTTTTCTCACCATAGAAAGCTATATTGTTTTCGCAGAATTCCCTGACCGATGGACCTTGACCGGCGCATCTATCGTTGTCATCTCGGGTTTGATCATCTGGAAACGCGCAAAATTAAAAGAGGAAACGCAATGAAAATTGCCTGTATCGGTGAAGCCATGATTGAGCTGTCCTTTCGCGGCAGCACCCCAAGCATTGGCGTGGCAGGCGATACATTGAATACAGCGATATACTTAAAAAGAGCCGCTCCAAAGCTGCAAGTTGATTATATTACGCGCCTTGGCAGCGATCCTTTTTCAACCCAAATCAAAACATTTATCGCCGCGCAAAATATCGGCATAGAGGCAATTGAAACATCGCAAAAGCGGCATCCGGGCCTCTATGCAATTTCAACCTCGCCCAACGGAGAGCGCGCCTTTACCTATTGGCGCGCGCAATCTGCGGCAAGGGAGCTGTTTCAAACGGCCAATGGCGCAGAGTTTTCAGCCTTGAATGGCTATGATGCGCTTTATCTCTCAGGAATTACGCTGGCTATCCTGCCCGCAGATATCCGTCACGAGCTGCTTAATTTCCTAAAAACCAGCGATGCGCTCTTTGCCTTTGACAGCAATTACCGCCCCGCGCTTTGGGGTGATGCGCAAGAGGCACGTAAGACGATAAACAGCTTTTGGGAGATAAGTGATCTGGCCTTACCCTCGCTGGATGATGAAATGGAACTGTTTCAAGAAAACTTTGAAACCGTGCAAAAACGCTTCGCAGCTTATGGCAGCCTTGGGGCACTAAAACGCGGAGAAAAAGGCCCCCTGTCCTTGGGGGAGCGGATCTCTGCAACCCGCTACCCTGCCAGTCCGACCGTGGTGGATACAACGGCCGCAGGCGACAGCTTTAATGGCGCGTATTTGGGGGCGAAGCTCAGCGGTGAAAACCAAGAGAGGGCTTTGCAAAAAGGCCATGCTTGCGCGGCGCAGGTTGTGCAGGTGCATGGCGCTATTATTGACGCTTAAGCGGCGCAAGAAGTGATCTGCAATATGCTAAGCACAGGCGCGGCAGTGGTTTAGTGAAGATCCGAATAATTTTGAAGCTTTGACTGCAGCGCTTTAAACGCTTCTGATTTGATTTGAGACACCCGGCCCGGTGATAAATCCAAAACGGCGGCGATCTCATATGTGTTAAGATCTTCTACATAATAGAGTTGCATCACCATGCTTTGCTGTTTTGAAAGCATCTTTAGGGCATTTACCAATTCGACACGCAAATTTTGACTGTCTAATAGGCGTTCAGGTTCAATCGTCGGCGCGGCAAACACCATTGAATACTCATCATACGCCTGACTGAGGCTTTCAGAAACGTTTGCTTCAAACAGCTTTGTCCAACTATAAAACTCTTCCATCGATAGGTTCAGCGCCGCGGCAACTTCTTCATCCTTAGCCGTGCGCCCTAATGAAACGGCCAACTCGTTGCGTTTGCCATCGATCATCTGTTTGGCCTGAACCGTCGAACGGTTCAAATTTCCAGACCGGCGAATTAAATCGAGCATTGAACCTTTTATCCGGATGCTCGCATAATTTTCAAAGCTTGAACCTTCAACCGTGGTGTATTTTTGCGCTGCATCAACCAAACCTTCCAAGCCGGATTGCAACAAATCATCTAATTCAATAAAGCTTGAAACTTTCGCATGCATTTTAAACGCGATGCGCCGCACCAGACCCTCATGGCTACGCACGATGCTGTTTATATCTAATTTCATTTCTGCATAGCTTGTTTGTTTCAATGAAGAGAGCTCGCAAATAGTTCTTTAGGCACCTTATGCGGATTTGCATTATATTTCAAATTTAATAACTCGAACGTGATATTTTGCAGCGACATTGTTGCAAGCGACCGAAACTTTGAACCACCCTGCAAAGCTGGGGCAAAGCCGATAAATTTGGTTGCGATCTTCCGCCCATCCACGCGCTTGGTTTCGAGCGATGCATAAATTTCTGCTGCGCGATGCGCAGAATTCCCAAAATTTACGATAATGCCCAAATCAGGCAGCACATCACAATTCTGCGCCAACGCGCAAAAGGCCTCAATATCAGCGGCTGCGCTGGCCTCGTGTTGCAATAATAAAGCACAGCGATCCTTTGCCCCAAATCGTAGATCACAAGGATGCGCATCCATCAAAGAATGGTCAAACACCACAAAATCTGATTGGTCCGGTTTGCCCCACTGCGATCGAGCTGACAATCTGCGCAATTCACGCGCATTTGGCGATGGTGCGGCTTGATAGCGCTTTAGGGTTTTGCTTGGACAGGCTCCAGGACGTTGATATTCCATTTGTGTGGATCTATGGCTGTCTTGCGCGGGGGCCAATGCAGGCGCGCTGCGAATAGGGTCGTCTATACGCCGCGTGATCTCCATAGGCGCCAAATGCGCAGTTCCAAAAAACTGCTCAAGATGTTCAACCAAATTTTGCGAAAATACCGTTGGTTTATAGATATTTTTTTTACCGCTAAAAATATGGATATTTTCGAACATCAACTCTGCCTTCTCACCTTACTGGTCTATCTTCAGAGGTTTATCCTCTGTCTTATTTTTGGGTTAACGCGTGAAGCGAGACACCATATCACTATCGGCCTGCAATGCTTTTGACGCGGCTGTGAAGGCTTGTTGCGCATTGATCAATCCGACAAGCTCATTGGTGATATCAACGTTTGACACTTCCAAATGGCCTGAAATCACGCTGCCCACCCCACCATTCTTGGGGTCGAACGCGCCAAATAAGCTGGCCTCTTCTGTTGCCAAATACCGCCCATTGCCAAGCTGGCGCATGGCCGCTGGATTATCAAAATTTGCCAGTCCGATGCGCCCTAGATTCAGTGGCATTCCAACCCCATATGTTGCGAGCACATCACCCTCTGGGTTAATTTCCAATCCAGAAAGCGGAATTCCATTGTTTTGAAAGGGAACGGAAATCTGATCAAGGTTTCTAGTCAGCACGGGGCTGCCATCATTGGCAGATAACAAACCCGCCTCGTTAATCTGGAAAGAACCGTTGCGCGTGAACGTCACCTGGTCGGTGCCCTCAACCGAGCCAAGCATGAACATGCCATGGCCATTTACCGCCATATCCGTTGAAACACCGGTTTGTTTCAATTCAGCAGGGTTATGGGACACGCGATTTACCGCCACCATCGAACCTTGGCCAACATTCGGGCCGGACGCACCCGCGCTGGCCAAATAAACATCACGGAAGGTCGCTTCGCTGCGCTTAAAGCCGGTAGACCCGGTATTTGCGATATTGTTTGATACCACGTTCAATTTATGGCTCGAAACGCTTAACGCAGATTTTATGATATTCAGCATGACACAACCTTTTAATTTCTAATTATTAGTTTGCATATTTCATGCCAAAGTGATCGGTGTGAAAAATCAGCCCTTTGATGAAGATCAATCTCTATTGATCGGGCACCAACAAAGGCTTGCCTTTGAACTTTCTGAGATCGGTGAAAGCAGGTTGTGATAAATCAAGCTGAGCTGTCAGCAGTAAAGGGCCTTGCGGCGCTGTCCAAAACAAAACTGATTTTGCCCGCGCAGTGCTAAATACTCTGGGCATCTCGGGCGCTCGGTCCGGCGCTGGGGGTGGGATGAGCATGGGGCGCCGCGAAGGCTTTGTGCGGATCATCGCAATGGTATCAAAATTGGGAAGTTTCGAAAACTTCGCATAATAACGCTCGTTATATTTTGGATTACGCGAATGGTAATATTTCACGGCCTTCATCCAAGACCCAGTTTCTTTATAGAGCTGCTCTAAATATTTGGCGGCATAAAGAGTGTTATGCTCAGGGCTTAACATTTCTGAAAAATTGCTAAAATATTTCGCATGCCATTTAATATTCAATTGCATGCAGCCCACATCCACATTCGTCTTACCGGAATTTGATAATTTTGTAAGCAAGTCTAAAGCGTCTGCTTCGCTACTGAGAAAATACCCTTTGCCGCCATTGTTTAAAGTCCATGGCCAGCTCACAAATTCTTTATTGACCTTGCGGCCTGACTCTAGGCGCGCGATTTTCATCAACACAGCCCGAGGAACCGTGCTCTCTTGCGCCGCACGCGCGATGCTTTCATCGCAAATCGAGCTGTCCTCAAACGCTGCATAAAGCGATTGGGGCATGAAAAACAATATTAGGCTTATGCAACCAGCGCGGATCAACTTCGACATTGCAGCTCCTTTCGCAAAAGAGTTGCAATTACCGGACCAAGTTTACAGATCTTACTTATTTTAGAAAATCAAATAGCGATTGCGAATTAATCGTTGAATAGGTTTGCCGCGCAGCATCGCGGGTAACCATGATAGTTTGCAGCTCCGTGATCAGCGTTTCAATATCCGCATCGCGTAGATCAGAAATTTCTGTTTGAATTGAGATACTGCGATCTTGCAAAACGGTATTTTGCGCGTCGGCATTGTTGATTCTTGCGCCCACAATCGTGCGCGACAACGCAAAATGCTCAAGCAAAGATTGAATGGCTGTACCTTGGCGCGACAAGGCTTGGTTTTGATCGCTTATTTTGAGAGCAACTTCATTATCCGCATTCAGAACATCGATATAATAACGCGGCGCTTTTTGTGCCAAATTATAACCTTCAATGGAAATATCTTCCAAAACAACATCCGCTTCGGAAGATGGATCAGTTTTGGACACGCTGAGAGTGCCATCGCCATTATCCGTTGCTGTCAATCCGGTTCCACTTGCATTTATCGCATCAACAAGCGCGGTAAAAGAGTCAGAGTTTATGTCTGCGCTTACCGTGGCACTGCCCTCAGGCCCGGTCAGAACCATCGACCAATTCTGAGGTTCTCGAGAGGCATTGATGCGTAATTTCATCGCGCCAGAGACGGCATCTGCGGCTTCCGAGACAACCGTTAATTGCGCGCTGGTGCTGCTGCTCGCAGGCACGCCGGTCTGCAAAACAACTAATTCCGCATCGCTACTAGAGATTGAAAAAGCATTTTCCGCACCGGCTGTCGATGTTATTTGCAACGTTAAACCACTATCTTCTTGAACCAAATTGGCAGTAACATTGCTGATCGCGTTTATCTCATCAATCAACCCCTGCAACGTGTCATTACCGCCATCCGTGATCGTGATCGTTGTCGGCGTGTCATTAATCGTAAACGTAAATTCACCTGGCTGTATTCCCGTTGAAGCAGCAAGGTTTTGCTGAGACTCACCCGTGTCGAAATCAAACATACCAACCATAGAGCTGTTTGTCAGATCATAGGAGATTGATTGCGCGGTATCTGCGGAATTTGCCGAATAAGATTGCTCAAACTGGCTGTCTGTGAGCAATGCATTTGCAAAACTATCTAAGATATCAAAGCTACTTTTGGTGCCGGCTCCATCCTTCACTTCCATAAATAAAGAGCTGCCATTCAGGCTGGTCGGCAGCTTAACGCTTTCCGATACTTGCAATATATGTTCCCCACCATCGCCGCGATAGCGCGTCTGACCCTCTTCATTTTGAACAAAAGGCGATCCCTCGGTTGAAAATCCGCCGTAAAGCGCATCGCCATTATTATCGATAGAATTCGCCAACCCCAGTAAGCTGTCTTTAAACGTTAACACTTCCAGCCGTACAGCTTGACGCTCAGCATCGGTCACCGTGGCGGTATTGGTGGCGATAAATTTTTCGTTCATCCGGGTTACCAAATTACCCATTGTTTCCAATGTAGCATCCGCCAAACCCAAGCGCTCGTTTACTTTCCCAACATTTGACTGATATTGTTCAATACGCGATTGTAGTTCACTCCGCGCCGTCAACGTCACGGCATCAATCGGTGCATCAGAAGATTTTGTGATCCGGGTTCCGGTTGAAATTTGCGTATTCAGAGATTGCAATCTATTTTCGATGACCTTGAATTGATCCAGCATTTGCGTGGCGAATAGTTTACTCGAAATCGTCATATTACCCTCACATTATGCTAATAATAGTATCAAATAGATCGCGCGCAGTTTGCAGAATTTGGGCCGCTGCCTTATAGGCCTGCTGCTGCTCCATAAGTTTTCCGGCTTCTTCATCCAAATTGACGCCTGCCAATTCATCTTCGGTCGCAATAGCCGCATCTCGGATCGCGGTGGCCGAGATATTCAGCAAACGTCCCGATTCAAGCTGAGATCCGACAGCCAAAGCAATCTGTCGGAAATCATCTTGAAAACTACTGCGCTCAGCCGTAGATCTGCTTAGCGCAATCATCGCAATCATATTACGCGCATCCCCAGCATTTGATCGGTTCAACGCGATATCAAAATGATCATCAGTCGATCCAAAGCCGGCCAATTCAAATCGGTAATTATCGGCTTCAAACTCGACGACACCATTGGTGAAACGGGTTGCCATTGACGTTCCCGTTTCGACATCAATCAACTCAACGCGCCCTGCGTCGGCATCCACCACTTTAACCCGATAATCTTTCTGCGCTTTTGCATCCTCTTCGGTGCTCATCTCAAAGCTTGAGGCCAGCCGCTTGGCGCCTTCGGACTCGAGTAAAACGATAAAATCCTCATTTGGTAATCCGCTCATCGACAAAACTTGCCCCGGCAAATTTGCCACATCGAGCGTTACACCAGATGGATTACCGTTTACCGAAACCGTTTTAAAACCTGTTTCGGTTAGTTCTACAGAGAAATCTGCCACGCGAAATCCAAACGCAGCGGCATTTGTACTGGGCTTGATGCGCATTGGGCCTTGTTTGGCCTCTGCGTTATCATAATAGGCCATCTCAAGAGTAATATTGTGTGCGTTTGCTTCCGTTGTAATTGATGGCGTAACCAATAAATTGTTGGAAGAGATAGATAAAACGTCGCCACTTCGGCTGACAGAAATCTGCGTTTCAGTTTCTCCAACCATCATATCGAAAGTTTTAGTCTCCCCATCGGCCAATTCCGTAAGGCCGCTAAAGCTACTTCCTTTTAAATCCACGACAGCAGTTGTTTCCGTACTCGCCAAACCAAACTCGGTTAAATCGCCACCATCAAGCAATTGCAAACTAGTGCCATTTAAAATCCCGTCTGCAACATTAATGGAAAAGTAATCATTTCCGTCATCACCGGCTTGAATTTCAGCAAATACCCGCCCTGCCTCCGGCCCGTTCACCACGAACTCTCCAGATACATACTCAACGTCATATTGAGACGCCCCAACCAAAACAGACACTCTGCTTCCCTCGCTGGGCAATGTGGATAAAGCCGCCCCAGTTAAAGATGGCAGACCGGCCGTAGATCTTAAATCAGACACTAAAGTTTCGGAAATAGAGGCGAGTGAAACGTCGATCAATGCATTGGTATTTACAGAGAATTCAGTTGCCGTTTCCGATCCATTTAAACGGGCGGATAGTGTAAAGTTTGTGTTGGAGGCGGCTAGGCGCAGGCCGTCTGGACTGACTTGCGGCACTAGAATATTGGGGTCAACTTCAATCGATATATCGCTAACCGATCCCCCTGCAGTTAAGTCAACACGGACACCGCCCTCTTCTTTCGAAAGCGTTTGCGAATTGGCAGTCACAGCAGCATCAAGGCTGGATGTCACCTTGAAAGCGCGCGGCGAGCGCAAGCTTAACGACCCAACAATTTTAGTATCCGCGTTTAAAGCGGTTTCACTTGAAAGTTCAGAAAAGTTCTGGTCAAGCGAATTCACCGTTAACAGTTCACCCTCAGGGTTTGTAATGGAAATATCCAGTCCATCTGATTGCACCAATACGATGCGAGAGCCATCCGCCGAAACTTCAGCGGTGATACCCGTTTGTTCGCTTCGTTGGTTAATCTTAGCCACCAAAGGAGACAAATTTGATTCCCCAAAAATACCAGAAATTGAAACCGGGCTTGAATTTCCAGATGAAAGTTCAAACGAGATATCTCCAGAAATAGAAGCGCTATCATCGAGCCGCAAAGAGGCGTAGGTTTTCGCTTCTGCAACAAACCCAAAAGGTTCTAGTTGAGTATTGATATCCTCAGCGATGGTTTTCATGTTGACGCCGGAATTCACGGCAATATCGACATTCACTACCCCGTCTGCCGTGTCAGTTCCTAAGCCCGACGCGCTTATGGTGGTGGTTTCGAACGTTAACGTTTGCGCAGAGATTGGGTTGAAAATCGTGCCCTGCTGGATCAACGACCCCAAGGATCCACCGGTTAGAATACTGGCAGCGCTTTCAACCGTTGAATAGCCACCCGGCAGCAGGTTATTGATCTCGGCACCACGATACCCGACCCCATCTGTTGGGTTTAAGTAATCCGCACGATATTCGGCTTCTGAAGTAAAACCGTTGGTTTCAGTAAGAAAAATATGGGCCTCACTGGTTGACAATGGGACCCCGGCAACCTGGCGCCCTTCGCGCGTGAACACCCGGAAGCCTGAAGCCGTTTCAGCCGCTTTAACAACCGCATTTGCCTCGCTGATTTGACCCTCAATTTCAACTTTGACCTGACCGGAGGTAAAGGCCGTGTTACCTGTAAGCTTTAAACCACCCTCAAATCCTGAGGCAAATAAACCAAGATCCCGCAGGCTTACCGAACCTGCCTCATTCGGTGTCGTGAAAGTTAAGACGCCTTTATTCAGATAGTCCGCTAGATGTGCCTTATCGCGCGCATTTTCGCGCAAGTCATCTGAGATTAACGCTTCATAACTATTGCCACTGAGAACAAAGGAAAAACTGTTTAATTCACTTAATTCGTTAAAATTCAAGGTCAAAGACGGGTCTTGTCCAAACGATGCCAGCTCTAAATTTTTTATCCCGGCGGGTATATAGGCGACAGCACCGCCATTTAAAAATTCTGAGTAAGAAACAGGGGAAAGAGAGTTATTCGTCACATCCGTAAGCGAGGCAAGCGGTGGAGTTTTCATTTCGGTCGCTGAGCTGGACATTATGGCTGCGCCCGCATTCGCGCTATTTGGTGTTATAACAAAATTTGATGCCGCTGCGATTTGTCGTCCATCGGTTAATAAAAAGGATAGTCGGTCCGCTTCACCATCTTCTTTCGTAAGCCGAAAACTATCACCATCCTGAGCTGAGTTCTCAACCTTAACAATCACGCCATCTAAATCAATTTGCGAGCGCCCCGTTCCCATCACAGCATTGTTTTGGCTATAAGCTGTCCAGAAGCCTGATCGCCCATCAAATCGAAACGTCGCATTTTCAACCAAGTCAACCTGTCCTGGCACCGTCAACACGCTAATATCGAGGTCTTGGCTATTATCCAGATCAGGCACCACGTCAAACTGCCGCGCAGTAAACATCGCGCGTCCAAAGTCACCGTCATAATCAATACCATTGCCATGGGCCATATTAAGCTCTGTAACCAAGCGATCAGCAAGAGCATCAACTTGAGAATGCGTATCTTGGATGACGGACAAGGCCGTCGACAGCCCTTTGAGCCCGCCATCGTCAAGCGTTTTAACAACCCGTGAACTGCCAATCTTATAGCTTACGCCATTCTCATCGCCGTGTACTGGCTGGATTTTATAAGCGGTTTCTCCATCTAAAAGTACCGGTCCGGTAGAATGCTCTCCTAATCTTATATTGACATCAAAACGTGGGCTGTAATTAACCGTTATCCGTGCCTTTTGAGAAATTTCTGAGATGAGGCGATCGCGTTCATCCATCAAGGCATTTGGCGGTGAACCCCCTAAATTCGAGGAACGTAATTTACCATTCACAGACCCCAAAGATTCCACAAGCCGGTTCACCTCGTTCACTTCTTGATCAATCGTGCCGGAAATCTGGGTTTCTAAATCCCGTAAAACAAAAGCTGTAACGTTAAAGGCGTTGGCCAAGCCGTTGCCTTGCTCGATGGCCGCGGCGCGCGGCGCCAAATCGCCGGGGCTTGCCTCAACATCCGATAAGGTACGGAAAAATTCGGTAATTTGCGAGGATAAATCACCCTCTCCGGGCAAAATGGCATTTTCTAACCGCTCCATAGACTCCACAAAGGTTTGTGACGATTGAAACCGGCTTTCCGATGAATTTGAGCTTGAAGCTAAAAAAACATTATAGGCGCGGCGCACCTCGCCCAAGTTGACACCCAAACCAATTTGAGACGTGATCGAGGTAAGCCCGCTTTGACTGCCTGAA